>Ga0316363_10000011_pt1 | contig 287897 bp, 257 predicted proteins | sample Sb_taG_3_FD_200459 | JGI IMG/M metagenome (GOLD analysis project Ga0316363, IMG submission 200459) | Peat soil microbial communities from Weissenstadt, Germany - Sb_50d_a_PC metaG (v2) (version 2) | ecosystem: Environmental > Terrestrial > Soil > Wetlands > Peat | place: Germany: Weissenstadt... | reverse complement strand
AGGTCGCGCTTGGTCTGCGACGGCGTCACCGAAACCGTAGTCCCCGGGCACACGCGAACTTCTCCTCCACCCGACAAGCGCAGAACGGCAGTTTCGGAACCGGCGGTTAGCGTCGATCCCGATCCGATGCGGCCTCCCGCCAACACCATCGCGCCCGACCCACCGGTAACCGGAACCACAGCTGGAGTCGAACCCAGCGACAAGCCCGGAGCCGTGGGCGGCTGGAGCGGCGAAGATTCTTTCCCAGCGTTCGCATCCCCAGCCGGCTTGAGTCGCACCATCAGGCGATGACCCGCGCCGTCCCAGGTGTAGCCATACGGCGCTTGCAAATCGAGAACGATGCGCGTCACCGGAGGTTTCTGCTGGTATTGGTTGACGCGGATCGCGAGGATGTTTTCCTTTTCAACCGCGATCCGCTTCTGCGTCAGCCCCAGACGCGAGTTCGGCAAATCGATGACCAGTCGCGGCGGCGAATCGAGCGCCTGAATCTCAGGAATCACCGGACCGCCGCGGGAAAGAATCTCAACCGCAGGCACTCCGTGCTCATGGACGATGCGAACGCTCGTAACCAGTGGCGGCGGGCCAAAGGTCTGGGCCGCGACCTCAGCCGCCAGCAGGGCCGCCACCAGCATCAGCCACACCGATTTAAGCACACGTCGCTGCAAAGGACCCTCGCTGCAAGCTGGAAGGAAACATATCAGGGGTTAGGGGTCAGGGGCTAGAGGTCAGGAAACGCACGATAACGTTGGAAGCATAGCAGGGGACATTAGGTAGTAGCTCGAAGCCTTGGGAAAATCGCTAATCCCTAAACCCTGGCCCCTAGACCCTGACTCACGCTTCCGGCAAAAACTGGTATTCCTCAATCACGGCGGCCACCGCGAGTTTGCCGTCGTCTCTGGCGTCTTCGACTCGCACCACGCGGCCTTTGCATTGCACGCGGATGCTTTCGGTAAGAGTGATTTCGGGCGGGAGCGTCAAGGTAAATCCGATGGGCGATCCCTGGGTGACGGCGGAGTCCAGGTAAAAGCAGATGCCGCGCGCGCTGACATCGCGAATCTGGGCAATCTCGCTTTGCGTTGTGTTCTGGCCGTGATCGACGGTGACGGGCACGCGGAGCGCGAAGCGGCGCGCGGCACGCTTCTCCTGCTGGGGCTCGGCCATGAGTTGCCTCCAAAGTGGCGTGAAGTGGCGGTCCAACCGATAACGATAACAAAGAGGATGCTCCGCCGCGGACGCTCCGGTCAATACCACCCTTGGGTCAGCAGGTAGCCCTTTCAGGGGAGAGAAAGGCAATTGCAGATTTCAGATTTCAGATTGTAGATTGTAGATTGTAGATTGTAGATTGCAGATTCGAAGCTCGGGCCGAAATCTGCAATCTTCAATCTGAAATCTGAAATCGTTTCTTCTCCGGTGTAAGCTGATACCTAAGATCCAAAGTCCGAGGTCCGCCGTCTTGATTTTCGTGCTCGACAACTACGATTCCTTTACCTACAACCTGGTCCAGTACATCGGCGAACTGGGCGCAGAGGTCGAGGTTCGCCGCAACGATCAAGTCACGGTGAAAGAAGTCGAGGCGATGCGACCCGAGCAGATCGTCATTTCGCCAGGACCCTGCACGCCACGCGAGGCCGGAATCAGCATCGACCTCATTCGCCACTTCGCCGGCAAAGTGCCGATGCTCGGCGTCTGCCTGGGACATCAGGCGATCGGCGAAGCCTTCGGCGGCCGCGTAGTTCGCGCTGCCAATCTGATGCACGGCAAAACCAGCGCAGTCATGCATGACAACAAGACCGTCTTCCAGGGCCTGCCCATGCCGATGACGGCCACACGCTACCACTCGCTCATTGTCGAAGAAAAAGACCTACCCACCGAACTGGAAGTCAGCGCCTGGACCACCGAGAAGGATGGAAGCCGTACCATCATGGGCCTGCGGCACCGGCATCACGCCGTCGAAGGCGTGCAATTTCATCCTGAAAGCGTGCTGACCGACGCGGGCAAGAAGCTGGTGGCGAATTTTCTTGCGCTGTAAACGCAACTCCACTCGCGCCTGAACTTATTCCTGCATTCCTGGACTATACTTTCTCCGCTTGCGCATGCACCGGCGCATCGAGAGGATGTTTTCATGCGTTCTTCCCACCGTCACCATGTCTCACTCTGGCTCGGGAGGTTTTTACTCGCTGGCCTACTGGCTAGCCTTCTCGCTGGCCCTGCTGCAGCACAGACCGTACCCTCGGGCGATCGCAAAAGCACGGGAACGGCTGCGCCAGTTATCCCCTTAGCAGAGGGATCTTGGCGCTTCATCGTTTCCGGCGATTCGCGCAATTGCGGCGACGTCGTGATGCCCGCGATCGCCGCCCACAGCGCCCAGTTTGCTCCCAGTTTCTACTGGCACCTCGGTGACCTGCGCGCGATCTACAAGATTGACGAAGACATGGCGTTCGCGGCCGCCAACAATGGCCAGGTTCTTGCCTGCGACGTCTATGAGAGGCGCGCTTGGAACGACTTCGTCGAAAACCAGATTGCCCCGTTCGGCGGCGTCAATTTTTACGTGGGAATTGGCAACCACGAAGTGATGTCGCCGAAAACGGAAGACGCCTTCAAGCGCCAATTCGCCGATTGGCTGGACCAGCCCACCTTGCAGCGCCAGCGCTTGAAAGACAAAGAACCGGTACAGCCCGAGCCCTACTTTCACTGGGTTCAGGGCGGCGTCGATTTCATCTACCTCGACAATGCTGCGAACATTTTCTCCGACGATCAGCTCACATGGCTGGCGCATCGTCTGGAGAGCGCCAAAGGCAATCCCGAGGTGAAGAGCGTCGTCATCGGCATGCACGAGGCACTTCCCTGCAGCATCGCGAATGCGCACAGCATGGGCGACAACGACGTTGCCCGCCGCAGCGGCGAGAAAGCCTACAAAGCGATTGCCTCCTTCCGCGACGAAAGCCGCAAGCCCGTCTACGTGCTCGCCAGCCACTCGCATTTCTATATGGAGAACATCTTCGACACTCCCAAGCTCAAGGAGAATGGCGCGAAGCCTCTCCCCGGCTGGATCGTCGGAACCGCCGGCGCGGTGCGCTACAAACTTCCGGACGGTGCTCCACCTTCAGCAAAGACCGACACCTACGGATACTTGTTGGGAACCGTATCGCCGGAGGGCACGATCCGGTTTTCATTTGAGGAAGTGGGTGAGTCCGACGTTCCGCAGAACGTGCGGCAGCGCTATCCAGCGACGCTGGTCCCCTGGTGCTTCGCCCACAACTCGCAGAACAAAGACCCGGATGCTGTGGACATCACTCCGCGCTGCACGGTGCCGCAGGGAGACGGTCATCCTCATTAGCGGTCAGACTCGTTGCTTTCGGAGAGCGTGTCAAAGAGCTCGGGAATGAAGCTGGCTAAGAACTTTCTCGACTTGAAGTATAGCGGCACGAACAGGATCACAGAGAGCCAAGGGCCACGTTGTTCGCAGGGAGGTTGACTTGGGAATCACTGTCAATCCTCGAAAGATCATCGGCGCATGGGACGAGGGGTACAGCCTGGACGTGCATACTTTAAGCAGCACCCCGATCGGGTGCAACACTGCCGGACATCTGCAATTCGACACGAAGCGCTCTTCGCTCGGCGAGCTCATTTATCGACTGAAATATCGCTCTGACATCACTCCACTCCAGCCAATTGCAGAGACCGTGAACGAGTTTCTAGTGAAGTGGGGAGTCAAACCTGACTTTATGGTTGCGGTACCTCCGTCGAACCCCCGGAGGTACCAGCCTGTTTTCGAGATCGCGAAGCGTGTGAGCAAGATGAGTGGCATACCTCTGAACGAGAACTGTCTGCGGAAGACTAAACGGACGGGCCAACTCAAAGACGTCAAGGACGCTAGTGAGAAGGCCGCGCTCCTGAAAGATGCGTTCGAGGTCTCAGCCGGGGAAATCTTAGGCAAGCAGATTCTAGTCTTCGGGGGCAACGATGAATACAATTGCTAAAGAGTTGCAACAGGGCGGAGCGCGAGCAATATATGCGCTGACTCTAACAAGGACACGGGGCTAGCCCATATGGCTTCTGTATTCATAGGTGGATCGAGAGCCGTCTCTAGGCTGAATGACGAAATCCGAAAGCGGCTTAACGACTTGCTGGTTCGAGAGTGTACGATTTTGGTTGGCGACGCGAACGGTGCAGACAAAGCAGTACAGCAGTACCTTGCGGAACGTGGATACCGGCGGGTTCTGGTGTATTGCATGCGCGAATGTCGTAACAATGTAGGCGGGTGAGACGTTCGGCCTCAGTCTGCGGGCAACGGCGAGCGGGGGTTCGAGTACTATGCCGTCAAGGATCGTGCCATGGTTCGTGACGCGAATTGTGGAGTCATGCTTTGGGACGGAAAGAGTCGAGGAACTCTGAGTAACGTCCTTAACCTCCTCGGAGCCCAGAAAAAAGTTCTGCTTTACCTCTCATCTAAGAAGGCCTTCCACAAACTCTCGGATATGAATGAGCTGAGTTCCTTGCTTCAGACTTGCGATCCAAGGGACCTCCAGCAACTTGCTCGAAAGTTTGGTGATTCGATTTCGGTCGAATCCCTGCAGATGCATCTGCACTAGGTGTTTAGTCCCGGCATTTGATGGTGCATTCTTGTCCAGAGAGTGGAAGGAGGCATTATGGGGCAAGTTTTACACCGGGGCGCCACAACGACAGAGGCGATCCGTCGAGCAATACAGCATAGTCAAGAGAGCCTGAGGACACTGGCTCGCCGGCATGGGATCAACCCCAAGACCGTAGCCAAGTGGAGAAAGCGCTGCTCGGTATCGGACCTTCCTACTGGGCCAACATCGCCACGCTCTACCGTTCTGACGGTAGAACAGGAAGCCATCATCGTAGCCTTCCGCAGACACACCCTGTTGCCGCTGGACGACTGCCTCTATGCGCTCCAGGCCAGCATTCCCAAGCTGACCCGTTCTTCCTTGCACCGTTGTCTCGAACGGCATGGCATCAGCCGACTACCGGAAGTGGAAGGCACCAAGCCTGGGAGGAAGAAATTCCAACGCTATCCCATTGGATATTTTCATGTCGACCTAGCTGAAGTACGCACCGCAGAAGGTAAGCTCTACCTGTTCGTGGCTATCGATCGCACTTCGAAGTTCACTTTCGTCGAACTGGTCGAGCGTGCCGATATGCAAGCTGCCGCCTCTTTCCTGGAGGCCTTGGTTGCAGCTATTCCTTATCGCATCCACACCGTGCTGACCGACAACGGAATCCAATTCGCCGATCTTCCCAAGAACCGCAGAGGACCCACGGCGCGTTTTCGTGGGCATCCTTTCGACAGGGTTTGTCTGCGTTGCTCAATCGAGCACCGGCTGACGAAACCGAACCATCCCTGGACCAACGGTCAGGTCGAGCGCATGAACCGAACCATCACGGAAGCCACCGTGCAGCGCTATCACTACGACAACCATAGCCAACTGCGAGTACATCTGAACGACTTCCTCGCTGCTTACAACTTCGCCAAACGTCTGAAGGCTCTCGCTGGCCTTACCGTCTACGAGTTCATCTGCAAATGCTGGCAAAAAGACTCCGACAGATTTATCCTCAACCCAACCCATCAAATGCCGGGACTAAACACCTAGTTGGGATTCGTTGCGGGCGGTTCTAGCTCTGGCCGGCGCCGGTGGAATGAGCAGTTGGCGAGAAGACTTCCACACGGTTCCTGCCGTTCTTTTTCGCCGCGTACAAGCTGACGTCTGCCTCACGGAGAAGCTCAGAAACAGTGCGGTCACGGGCTGCGACGGTGGCCGTCACCCCCATGCTGACTGTGGCTGAGGTTGTGCCGAACGGCGTAGTGATGGGATTCTTGGCAACGAGATTACGAATCTCATCGGCACGGCGCGCACCGGTGGTCAGATTGCAACCAGGTAAGATGACAAGAAATTCCTCGCCGCCGTAACGGCCCACAACGTCGTAGGGCCTCAGGTCGGCCTTCAATCTCCGCGCTACTTCTTTCAGAACTTCATCGCCGGCGGCGTGGCCCAAGGTGTCATTGACGCGCTTGAAGTGATCGATATCCGCCAGAATGACGGTAGTGGGCTTTTCCTCGCGCCCGCTGCGCGAGAACTCCCGCCCAAGAGCCGCAAGGATTTCGGCCCGGTTCAGCAGGTTGGTCAAAAAATCATGAGTAGCGGCGAAGCGCAGCGATTGCTGCAACTCCACGATTCTCTTGCCAACCATAATGCGGGATCGCAGCTCCATAGGATCGACTGGCTTCGATAGGAAGTCGTCGGCCCCCGCCTCCATGGCATTCAGACGATCCTGCTTCTGAGTCTTGGCCGTCAGCATGACAGTGTAAATATAGTTTCCGTGGCTGAGCTTTCGGATGCGCCGCAAGACATCGATGCCATCGAGGCCGGGGAGCAGCCAATCGAGAAGGGCCAGTTCGGGTGGATCGGGAGATTCCAGCAGCTTGATGGCTTCCGTTCCGCTGCCGACGGCGAGGTAGTCGAGTCCCCAGTCAGTCAGATAGGTGCCGACCTTGCGCCTTTCGATGTATGAATCCTCAACCAGAAGGATTTTCATGCGCGCCCCGTTCGGATGTTTGCAGCGCGGCCATGCATTCACAAGGTTACGAGTGGAAACAAAAGGACATGTCCTGCGGATGCGAGCGTGTTGGGTCGCTCCCGTTCACGCCACCAGCGGGGCGTTGGCGATTCCGGCGGTGCCGAAGACTCTCCTGTATCGCTCAATCTCTGATGGCGGGCCGAGCGCTTTGGAATAGTTGTCGGAGAGCTTTACGGCAGGGCGGCCTTCCACTGTCTTCACTTTGCAGATCAGGCTGATCGGGTCGAAGCCGCTGCCATCGTTGGGATTGCACCCGCGAAAATCGTTGGTCAGCAGAGTGCCCCAGCCGGCGCTGACGCGGATGCGGCGGTCCGGGGTCCACTTGCCGCGATCGTGGAAATCAGCGGCGCTGCGAAAATCGCTGGGCGTGAGGCCTTTCGGTAGAGTCCCACCAAAATACGCATGCAGTCCGAGGATTTGATCCACGTCGAGCGTGTCGGAGGCGATGAGGAGCTTCTCGCGAGGGTCGCGGCCGTGCGACTTCAGCCATTGGATGAATTCATCACCGGCGACGTAAGGATCCTTGCTGTCGACCCGCTGCCCGGTCCAATCGGCGGCCCAGTCGGGTGCGCCTGCGAGAAACTGCGTGGTTCCAAACGTATCTGGAAGCATGATGTGGAGCGCGCCCTCGTAAGTGCTCTTCCACAACTCCAGCACGCGGTACTGCGACTCTTTCAGAGCCACATCATCGGGAGCAATCGCTGCCATGACCATGGGGATTTCATGGGCATTGGTTCCAATCGCTTCCAGGTCGTGTTTGTGAGCGAGGAATGCGTTCGACGTTCCGATGAAATTGCTGCCAAGATTAGCGGCCATGGCCACGACCACGTATTCCTGCCATAGGAAGCTGTGGCGGCGGCGCGTTCCGAAGTCGGCGACGCTGAGTTCCGGGACCCCGCGCAGGCGCTCGATCTTGCTCCAAAGTTTTGTCTTGGCCCGCGCATACAGGATGTCGAGACCGAACTCGCTGAGCGTTTTCAGATGCGCGCGGGTTTTCAACTCATCAAGAATCGCAAGAGCATACAGCTCCCACATCGTGGTCTCCGTCCACGGACCCTCGAAGGACAGATGGATCTGGCCGTCTTGCACCGACAGGTGGTAGTCCGACAAACGGAAGTCGTGCTCCAGCCACTCCAGAAACGCCGGCTCGAAAATTCCGCGCCGGCCATAGAACGTGTTGCCGGCCAGCCATACTAGTTCCGATTTTCGAAAGCGCCGCCCGCGCACGTGCTGCAGCTGTACCTTGAGTTCTTCGATGTGGATGATGTCGGCCATGCGCACCGAGGAATGGCGATTGAACAATGAGAACTCCACGCGCGTCTTGGGAAAATGCTTCCAGATGAACTGCAGCATCAGCAGCTTGTAGAAATCCGTGTCGAGTAGAGACCGGATGACCGGATCGAGTTCCCAGTTGTGGTTGTGCGCGCGTTCTGCGAAGTTGACGATCATCGGGGAAGAGCGGACCTCAACGACGGTCTCGATATGACAGTCTAGAGGATAAGGGATGTTCCGGTGCGGCGGAAAGTGGTTGTCCGGTGCAAGAGCCTACGAAGAGCGCTTTTTTGCACCTGTTCAACGTTTTCCGGAAGCGGACAGCTTCACGCCGATAAAGAAGGCAAACGAACCGGCGGGAGTGGCGGCGGCACGGAGACGACGGTTCGCACTAAATCGCCTGCGTATCGCCACCATCCACTGAAGACTTGACCGCCGGTATAACGAACACGCAGAGCACGCCACGCTTCGAGGTCGGCTGTCAGCAGAGGACCGGGAAATGGACCTTGCCACCCTTCCTGGTCTTGTTGTGTCAGCGCGTCTTCAAAGCTGACATCCAAACAGTTCGTATCGAGTCGAAGCCCTAGGCGTAGTGCCTTGAGGGCGCTCTCTTTGGCGCTCCAGAGCAGGGTTATAAGCAAGGGCCGCTCCTCCGCGGCTGCTCGCTCAACGAGCGCTTGCTCGTTAGTCGTGAAGTAATCGGTGACGAAAGCATCGGTGCGTGGCTCGATCATTTCCAAATCACAACCAATGTTGACTTCCGACAGCGCTACCGCGCACATGGCAGTACCAGCACGATGGCTGATTGAAATAGTGAGAGGCGATGTCTGGTTGAGGAGAACGACCTCCGGCGCGCCCGACGCCGCGGCTCGTATTTCGATGTTCGCGAGGGCGGGAAGATCACTAGGCAGGTTAAGCAAGGCGGCTAGCGCGCGTTTCGCGGTCCAGCGACCTAACCGCCAATCGACGCGCCGTTTGGCAAAGCGCATGCCACTAAGGCAGAGCCTTTCTCTCGCGCTCAGCCATGAATTCTCGGTTGGCACATCGGCTTCGGTCTGTTCCAGCCAGTACACATCGATGAGAACCGCCCGATCCGTCTGGCGAAAGGCTCCGACCTCGGTCTCGAATCCAGAGAAACTCATCATGCGCGCCGCAACATTTTGGTTAGGACTAGGCCGCTTCCACAATCTCAAGTGTTGCCTTCCGCCTGGCGCTCTCCTCGCTTTTCATCCGGCGTTCCACCGCGTGGATGAGATACGGACGAAGATTCGCCGGCGGAATAATATGATTCAGCGCGCCAACGCTGAGGGCCCGGTGCACACTGTGCACGCGGTCAAATTCTCCGGCCATTTCGCCCAGCTTCTCGGAATACACGACCTTGTAAAGCTCGTTCGACTGGGCGCGCAGCCGTCCCTTTTCCACGCCGTCGGCCTGAAGCATTGCCTGGTTCAAGGCCTGCAGGCGCTCGTCTTTTCGCGTTCTGGCCTCCACCTCGCTGGCGAAAACCACCGCTGCCGCCGGAGCGCCGCCGATGACGGAGGCATACGTTCCTTCCAGTGCTGCCACTTCCAGTTCCTCATTCAGCGCCCGCGAGAAGACTACGTAAGCACCCCCGTGGTACCGCGAGATCACACAAAACACTATGGGGCCTTTGAAGTTCACCACGGCTCTCCCAATCTCCGCGCCGTACTCAAGCTGTAAGCGGCGCATCGACTCCGGCGAACCATCGAACCCTGACAGATTGGCCAAGACCACCACCGGCCGATTGCCACTGGCGGCATTGACGGCGCGCGCCACTTTCTTGGAAGACTGTGGAAACAGCGTTCCTGCGGACCATTGGTCCGGTCCGTCGGCCGGGACAAATCCCATGCGGGGCACGGAGCGCGATTCGATACCGATGAGGCAGACAGGATAGCCGCCCAGGTGTGCGTCCCAGACCACCGCTGTTTCCGCCGCCCGCATACCAGCCCAGCGTTCCAACGGCGCATGATCCTGGTCGATGGTTGCCATCATGACTCTGCGAATGTCGAAGGGTTTCTTGCGACCGGGGTTGGTCGCGTCCGACAAGATTTCTCCCACCCGCGCGAACCCTCCCTCGCCGTTCTCACTGTGCGGGTAGCTCTGCACGTCGCGCTCGATGGGATCGGTGGTGTCGGCTCGGCGTGGGAACCGCTCTCCCGGCAATACGTAAGTGTGCTCGTAATGGCGGAAGAGTATGTGACAAGCCTCATTGATGTCGCGCGCCCAGTACTGTGCCTGGCCGTTGACGCCCATGATGCGGTCGTATCCGCCAATCCCTTGATTGTCCTCAGCCGAGATACCGCCCGAGTAGTCCAGAGCGCGCTTGCCGGTAAGCACCATTGCTGCCTTCGGAGTCATGACCAGGATGCCCCGAGTATGCATGAGCATCGTGGCCTCGGCGTTCCAGTAGGGCTGTGCGCCTACGTTGATTCCGTTGATCAGGAGATTTACTTCGCCGCCCGCCTGGGTGAACTCCACCAACCGGCGCAGCACGCGAGCGATCCAGTCCATGTTCTCCACGCCGCTGTCCATTGAGATTTTGGCGCCGGCAGAGATCGGGAACCACTCCGCCGGGACGCCCTTCTCCTCGGCTAGATCGAGCGCGGCGATGATGAGGCGGCACTCCACCTCGGCAAGGGCTCCCAAATCCCTGCTTGGATCTCCCAGCAGCAGGACTCGCGTCATACCCTCCGGGTATCGAGTGGTGAAGTTGCGGATGACTCCAACAATAATATTTGCCCGATTCTGGCCGTAGGGACGATGGACGGAAACGAGCCGCCCCTCGGCGTCGAGGTCATGCTCGATAAAATCGCCGGGTGGAAATTCGGCTCGCGTGTCTTCCCGAGCCGGAGTGAGCATTCGGATGATCTCGTACGGATATACCAGTCCGCGCTGGCGGACGCGAATGACTTTTTGATCGTAAGCGGTCAGTGGTTTGAGTGGAAGCAGTTTGTCGGCGGGGCGGAATGTGATGAGCAGACCACTGCCGACGGGGCTCGAAATGCGCACCACCATGTCGCGCAATTCTCCGGTCGCGGGATTGGGTATGCGGGCCCGGACTACGACTTGCTCCAGACCCAGGCCTTCGGTCGCTGGCGCAAGTCGACGCACAATGGCATGCAATTCCTCTGGCTTCAGAGTGAGCGGAGGCCAGACATATAGAAATACTCGGTTCCAGAACAGGCGTTCCTGCGGTCGCCGCCGCGACTGAAACAACCGGATCGCTGCCAGCGCTTCCATCAACATGCGTTCCAGATGCGGCAATTGAACGACGCGACCTGCCTCATCGCGCACGGGGGTCACGTCGCGCACTTCGGCAGCCGCAAACAACCGCTCATCTTTGGGGTTGTCGCAGGCAACGGCGTGGAGGAGATAGACGTCCTCGACCGAGGGCAAACGTTCGATCTTGAAATTGCTGAGGCGCCAGAGATGCAGACGCTTCCCCATCATGGGATGCAATCCGCGGTAAAACTTCTCCTCTTCGTATCCCTTGCCGGTGGGGCGATAAGTGAAGTGCTGCAACCCGCTGACTCGTTGGCCCTGGCTCGCTCCGGCGACTGCCACTACGATGCGACGGATCGAACGTGTAAGACCAACCCGGTTCAGCATCGATTGCACTTCCCTCTGTGTAGCATCCGCATCACCCAGCTTGCCGGAAGAGCAGAGATGAAAATCCAAGACAATGTCGTGATCCGCCGGTACCTCCGCAATCACGGGAAGTATCGCCTGTGCGGCTGCGGAAAGGCGCTCGTATTCAGCGGACGAAGCGAAGACATGAATGCGCTTGCCCTCGTAGTCGTATTCAGCCGTGAAATAACAAAAACCGTCAGCGGCCGACGAGCGTGGGTTTAAGAGTGTGCGAATGCGGTAATACCTCCAGGTGAGTACCTCCAGCATCGTCTGGCGCAAGGTTGGATCGGCAGCTGCGAATCGGGTTGCGAAGAGCCCCGCCAGCAGCTGAGGACAGTCAATCAGCGCGTGGATCTTCGCGCGGCGATCCGCAGCCTCGGGATGGGCCGCGAGATAGGCTAGATGGTCTTCCGCTTCCTCATAGACTTGAGTTCGAGCCCGCTCAAACACAGGCTGATCGAAGTAACGATAACGAACTTCACGGGCAAGATCGCCGACCGAAGGATAGAGCTCATGGGTAATCGAGATCATACGATCCAGGAGCGCTCGAAAAGACCCATTGGCGCGCGGCTCCTGGCCTCTGACGCTCCGCATACGCCGTTCGAGGACGTCCAGAATGGATTTTGTTTGCTGTTCCATTCGCTGATGTGACTTGCAGATCCAGAGCAAACTCTCTTTCAGCTTCGCCGACCCATCCAGAGTACGCACGCCGTAATGAGCCAAAGCGCGCCGCAGGGCATCGGCGAACGCTGGCGGGAGTCCCTCCCCGTTCGTCTCGACCGTGCGCAAGTAGGAGAAAAGGTAGGCCTCTGCGCTGGGTTCTTCCCCTGTAGTGCGATGATCCACCTCTGGCTCGCGTTGGAACAGAGAACATATATCCAGGAAGATGTTGAGAATCTCGTTTTCAGACTGTCGTAATTCGTCGCTGTCTGCGGGGCAGTTCTGGCTCCACGCTGCGAGCTGACGGGCGCTAATCGCCGGATCGAGATCAAAGCCCAGCATGAGTTGGCGGAGTTCTTTCAGGTTCTCTTTGCACCGGGATAGCGGAGCTTCCCCGTTTTCCTGCGAGGTTTGGGAAGCGCCAAAAGCTACCCGCTTCTGCGGCGTGATCGCGTCGTCACCACCCGTGGCTTCGATTTGAACCAGCGGCGAACCGGTGTCTACCTGCACGTTAGGCATCGTCATCACCTGCCGGACTCTGCCGGAAAATGGCGCGACCACCTGCGTCTCCATTTTCATAGCTTCAAGCACAGCCAAGCGGTCTCCGACGGCAACCGTGTCCCCGGGTTTCACCGCAATGGAAACGACTACTGCCGGCGCTGGGGCGTGGACCACTCCCCCATCATCGCGGTCCACCCGGTGCGACACTCCATCGACCTCAATCCTGGAATTCACTCCTTGAACGACCGAGACGACGTGGAACCTGCGTCCGAAGGCCGTGAGCCAGCTTTCAAACTGGCCCAGACGATCGATGTGGCACTCGACCCGCATTCCGTCCACATCGACTCGATAGTCTTGCGGACCCAGGCGGTGGGTCTCCATCGAATAGAGTTGGCCGCGATAGCGCAGTGCGAGGGTGCGGCCGATCTCACTGCGGACGTGTGGCCGGCCACGCGCGGCGGATGCATAGAACTGAGCCTGCTCGACGGCCAACTCGGCATCGTAGGCATCAATCGCGGCCTGCACCAAAGCAACATCGGCATACTTTCCGGAGAGATGATCGCCAGCCGCGGCCACACGATCGAGCCATCCGATGTCCACATTGCCGTTCTGTACCTCACTGCGATTCAGCAATTCGAGGAGAAACGACTTGTTGCTTGCCCCGCCATGGATGACGATGACGCTCTCTCGCAGCGCTCGTTGCAGGCGGGACAGCGCTTCTCTGCGGCTTTGACCGTGGGCGATCACCTTGGCGATCATGGAGTCGAACTCCGCGGGAACGCTGTCGCCCTCGGCCACGCCAGTATCCACACGCACGCCGGGACCGGTCGCAATTCTGAAACGTTGAACGATTCCCGGCGCTGCCGCAAAACCGTTGTCGGGGTCCTCGGCATTCAGCCGGACTTCAATCGCGTGGCCGGTGCTGCGCGGCGGCGCACCTTGCAGGCGTCCGCCCCGCGCGACAAGGATTTGAAGCTTGACGAGGTCGAGTCCGGTGGTGCATTCGGTGACTGGATGCTCGACCTGCAACCGGGTATTCACCTCCATGAACCAGAGGCGGTGGCTCTCCGATTCGCACAGGAACTCTACGGTGCCAGCATTGCGGTAGCTCGCCGCCTTGCTCAGGCGAACCGCGCCCTCGCGTAGCGCTTGATCTTCCTGGGGAGAGAGCGCCGGGGAGGGCGCCTCTTCGAGGATCTTCTGCTGCCGGCGCTGGATCGTGCAGTCACGCACGCCCACAGCCCACGTCGTCCCGTGGTGATCGGCGATGATCTGGACTTCGACGTGACGCGCGCCCTGCACCAGGTGCTCCAGGAAAACGGTTGGGTCCCCGAAAGCCTTGAACGCTTCGGAGCGGGCGCTGTCAAAAGCCTGCGGAAGTTGGCTCGCCGACCCTACAAGGCGAATTCCGCGACCACCGCCGCCAGCCGCGGCTTTGATGAGCAGAGGAAAGCCCAAGCGCTCGGCGTGCGAGCAGGCATCAGCGAGGGTCTCCACCGGTCCACCGCTCCAAGGGGCGACAGGTATCTGTGACTGTTCGGCAAGACGCTTCGCGGCGATCTTGTCGCCCAGTTGGCGCATCACGCCTCCGGGCGGCCCGATGAAGACGATTCCCATCTCGCGGCAAAGATCGGCAAATGCCGCGTGTTCTGCCACAAAACCCCACCCTACCCAAACCGCATCTGCACGCGCGGCGGCCAGCGTCTGTTCGAGACGGCCATAGTCGAGGTAGCTGCTTTTAGGCCGATGAGTGTCGGGGTCGATGTATTGAGCGGCACCGAGAGAGGCCGCCTCGTCGGCTTCTCGGACGAACATGGCGTGCCGGTCGGGCTCTGTGAAGAGTGCAATGGTGCGCAGCGCCACGCCGTGCTCCAGCCTGAATTCGCGCGCCGCGTGGATGAAGCGCATGGCGGCTTCACCGCGATTGACAATCGCAACACGCTGGAATTCGTTACGCATAAGCGCCTCCGGTGAACGACCCCGGCCTAATCGCCTCGCATTTCGTTACGCCACCAGAGCGGCCTCTCCTGACAGGATGGTCTGCAGGTTCTTCAGACTCTCGGCGTCAACGCCATCGGACAGCGCCACCGTCCGGTAACCGTTAAGACGCAGGTAGCAGTTTCCTTTCGTGTCCAGAACTTCGGCGTCGAAATTTCCCTGAGCCGCGTTGGGAGTGATCACGGCATACAGGCGGCCCTCGGCCAAATTCGGCGGGCGCAGCAGAGAAACTTCACGAACATGTTGCGGCAGGCCCATACGTCCCCGGATGCCCAACTCCCAGACTCCGGCGGTTTGGAAACAAAGTTCAATCAAACGCGGCGCCATGACCGTGGGCAGTTCAGGCGGATGGTGATTGGGAGGCAGGCCTTGCGCCATCAAACCAACGACCTGCTTGCCATCCCACCAGGCCCTCTCCACAACCTTGTATGCCGGTCCGTGGAAGTAGAGTCGATAGATATCCCTGGCCTCGATGACGAGCCCTTCGGGCGTACCCAGCGCGTGGGCAGCCGGTGCCTGCACGGGGTGCTTCGCGAGCCGCACACGCGCTGTGAAGTGTGTTGTTCGTTGGGGTTCTTTTTGGTTCGGCAGAGAACGGTCGCCGATCAATCGGCAAACTGCCACCAATCGGTCTCCCTGCGGGTGAATTTGCGTTTCGACTCGCAGCGCGCGTGGTTCGCTTCGATAAAACTTAAAGGGCGCGAGGAAGTTGATGTCTTCGATCGCTTCGACATGCCACCCGGGAAGCAGGCTCAGGGCTGCTTCCGCAAACGCCTCTATGCCCATCACTCCGGGCAATACCGGAGTTCCTGCGATCTGATGATCATGAAGGAATGGCTGAACCGTTGGGTCCAGTGTGGTTTCCGTCGAGTAGCCGTCGTAGAGGCTCATGGATGCAATCTTGCCCACCATGGGTCCTGTTGGAGGTGAAGACTTCCATGCATCTTCTGCGCCTGATGTATCAAGCCCACCTGTCGCATCCCATTCGTTCATCAAAACGCCAAGCCGCTGGCCGATAACAATTTCACCGCGCGTTGCTCCGGCTGTGAGTTCTCGCCGGATCAGCGGAATGCCTGCCTCCGGCGGCAACATGTCGATCCCTGCGAGTTCCATGATTTTCGGGATGGAGCCGCGAGTGGCCATGCCGATGCCGCCCCACGCCGTCCAATCGATTGCGACCCCACGCGTAGCAGGACGAGTGGTGCGGAAGCTCGAGGTGATCTTGCATAGCAGATCGTTGGCAGCGCTATAGTCGGTCTGGCCGACGTTGCCGAAGCGGCCCGCAATCGAGCTGAACGCCACCGTCGCACCGAGCGGCATCTCGCCGATGGCATGCAGCAGGTTGAAGAACCCGTCGCTCTTGACGTCAAATACGAGATCGAACTCCCGCGAATCCTTATCCGGCAGAGAGTGGCTTCGCTCGATACCAGCGGCATGCAACAGCACATCGATGCGGCCGTGGCGCTGGCGCACTTGGTCGACCACCTTGGCCACTGCCTCCGCATCAACAAGGTTGACGCTGAAATAGTGTGGTGTTCCGCCGGCAGCATGCACCGCGTCAATGGCAGCTTGGGCAGCCTGAGCTCGCTCCAGGTGGGCAAGCTCTTTTTCGACGAGAGCCGGGGTGGCTCGCTCGCCGCGGGTTTGGATGCGTGCGAACAGGTCACGTTTAAGGTTCTCTTTGTCGGTCACGAAGCGCTTCAGATCGGGATTGTCAGGATCGGGCTCCGGCACCAGATCGAGCAGGTAGAAAGTGCCACCCGATGCGGCCGCTAAGTCGGCGGTGATGGCCGAGACGATGCTTCCTGCCGCGCCCGTGATCAGAAAGACGCAGTTCTTGTCGAGGACCATGCCGGGCTGGCCGTCGGCGGCGGGCTGTTCCTGCAAGCCGACGGTCCAACGCTGGTCGCCCGTATATCCGATCTCGACAGCCCCCGGGTCGCGCAGTGTTTCCTCGATCAGCAGATCAACGATTTCCTCCGCATTGCGATCCGCCTCAAAATCGACTGCCTTGACCAGGGACTCCACGCGCTCCCGCTTGTGCGTCTTGACGAAGCCCGTTACAGCGCCGCCGAGCGGGCTCACCGCTCCAGCGTCATCGTAGCCATGATGCCCACCGAGTCGCGTCGCCGACACGAGGAACGTGCCCGGATGGCCTACATCCTCATACAAGACGCGCATCGTGGCGTAAAGCGACTTCACGCGCACGCGCAAGGCTTCATGCCAGGCAGCGGGATCAAGTTCGCGAAGGTCTCCTTCGTTGTCGAGTGCAGGCAGCCAATAGACTCCGTGAACAGGGCCGGCTGCGGTCCACTTCTTGAGAAGACTGGTCAAGGTGTCGGCGTCGTGTGCGGCGTCGATATGCAGTACTTCTATTCCCATCGCTTTGAGGCGCTTCGTGAGCGCCTCTCCCACGCCGCCGCTGTAGGGCGTGACTACGACACGAGTGTTGCAATCGAGCGTCACTCCAGTTGTTTTGCAGAAGCTGAGCGGCGGACGCAAGACAGGCACCGGCACGCGACGCGGAATGCGATTTGCAGCGTCGAGAGTCGCCAGGACTGGTCGTACAGGTTGGATCGGTGAGGATGATGACGCCACCGATTTTGCATGTTCCACTTCCGCGGAAAGCACCGGAGCGGCCGCCGCGAGCGCTGACCTGTCGTGCGCGAACTTAATCACGTGAGACAGAGTGGGGAAATCGCGCAGCTTGAGGTTTTCGTTGCGTGGAATGTTGTAGGCAGCCCGCACTGCAGCGAACATCTCCGCCTGCTTGACGGTGTCAACGCCTAGATCCGCCTCCAGGTCGAGATCGAGGTCCAGCATGTCTTCCGGGTAGCCGGTCTTCTCCGCTACGATCTGCAATACCTTCTTTTTGATGGGGTCATCGGAGATGGCCGGCATCACGACTAGCGTGGGGCGATGCGTGGCATCCTCGGACGACGGCGAAGATAAGACCGGCGCGGGTGAAACTGGCGCAGGCGCGGCCGTCAAGTCCGGCCGCTTCTCGTACACGAATCGAATCACATGCGCCAGTGTTGGGTAATCGCGGAGCTTGCGGTTCTCGTCGCGCGGAATGTTGTAAATCTCGCGGATGGCCGCGAACATCTCCGCTTGCTTGACGGTGTCGACGCCAAGGTCCGCTTCCAGGTCGAGGTCCAAATCCAACATGTCCTGCGGGTATCCGGTTTTCTCGACCATCAGCGCGAGGATGCGTTCCTTCACGGGATCGCTTGTGTTGGCGGAGATCGCTGGCGCTACGGGCGGGATGGCGTTGACCTCGATCTCTTGCTTAATCGCCGCCGCTGGTGCAATCGTCGGAACAGGCACGGGTTGCGCGGCACGAACCTCAGGCCGCCTCTCGTGCACGAACCGAATCACATGAGCGAGCGTGGGGAAGTCGCGCAGTTTAATTTTGTCGTCGCGGGCAATACCGTATGCTTCGCGAATCGTGGCCATGACCTCAGCCTGCTTCACGGTATCGACGCCCAAATCTGCCTCAAGATCGAGATCCAGATCGAGCATGTCAACCGGGTAACCCGTCTTCTCGGCTACGAGAGCGAGTACTCGCTCTTTTACCGGATCGCCTTCAGCAGCAGGCTTCGGCGGTGTTGGCGGCGCGAGAGGAGGCGTCTTGGCCTCCGCTCTCGATTCGACGATCGCACTCGGCGCTGGCACGGGTGGCATGTCGATCACTAGAGCAGGCGGCTCCGGCAGCTTGGGCGCAGGCACCGGTTGTGACTTCTGCGTGACTTCAGCCAACTGGGCGGCTGGTCTTTGATCGGATACTCGCTGATCGCGTACCCGCAGCGTGCGGTGCACGACTTCCAAATCTGCTGTTGGATAACTTGCGATTTGGCTGAGCCACGCTTTCCAGCAGTTCTCATCTGCAATGCGATAGGCATAACCCAGGGCGTTGGGGCGACGGTGGACGCCGTCTTTCGTTGCCATCCAACGCAACAGTGTCATGCTGATCTGCGAACCAAATCCCGCGCCGAGGCGTAGAGCGTACTGGATGGGGTATGCGCCGCCCTTGGACAAGTTCAATGTGCCCAGCTCGGGATCAATCTCTTTGAAATTGGCGACGGGTGGTACCACGCCCGTTTCCAGCGCCTTCACTGCGAGAACATCTTCGATCCCCGTCCCCATCGCATGACCGGTCATGCCCTTCGTGTTGGCGATCACAACCTGATCCGCCGCGTCACCGAATACGTGGCGTAACGCGTTAATCTCAGCCGAGGCGCTGCCACCGCGCGCCGGCGTGTAGGTCTCGTGAGAAACGAAAACCGTATGTGCTGCTATCTGCTGACGGGAAATACCTCGGTCAGCTTCCGCCCGGGCGACCAGGTCTTCCATCACCCGACCAATATGTTGGACATCGAGGCGAGTGCCGTGGAAGGCGCTGTTAGCCGTGACCGTGCTCAACACTTCGCAGATCGGTTGAATCCCGCGTTCCCGCGTGGCGTCCGCGCTCTCGACCACAAGCGCTGCGGCGCCCATCCCGATGATCAGTCCGTGCCGGCGACGGTCAAAGGGAGTGGCGGCTTCTTCCACTACTTCGTCCGTGGCCGCCGCGCCACTCGCTAGGAATCCGGCGCCAAACCATTCGATCGAATGATCGGAAGTGACGTCGTCAGCGGAGACGATAATCACACGACGGCAGCGCCCGGCATGAATCCAGTCTTCCGCCAGTGCCACCGCCTGCGTGGTGCTTGCGCAAGCTGAGTTGATTTGGGTGTTGGGGCCGCGGGCACCAATGAACTCGGCAAACTGCGAGTGTCCCATCGACAAGGTTCGAAGCAAGAAGCGCCGGTCGAAGACATACGGCTCCTTCTCGATCGCGTCTCGCAGATCCTCCGCACGGCGCTCGATTTCCTGTTCGAGGACGGAATCGCCATTCGTCTTCGCCGCCCGCGCCAGCAAGCCCTCCAGCATGCTCAACTGCTCGCGTCGGGAGTGATCGGTGTAATAACGCGACATTTCGTCGGCGAATGAGTCGCAGCCCGGGAAAGCAGACGCGAAGATCACAGCGGTATCGTCGCGTAAAGCGTCGGGCAGGGCCCACCGGTCCGGCAATTGCGTACCCTTGCTGGTCGTCTTGTAGCGCATCACCAGCGGGATGCCGGCATCCCGCAATGCATCGATGCCCACCGCGATCGCCAGTTGTGTGACGCGGTCGAGGGCTGCCCGCCGGTCGGCGGAAACGCCGAATTCACTTTCCAGATCGAACGCGCCTCCGCGGCCCGCGAGCTTGATGACGTCTGCCAGATTGCTGATGGTCTCGAACGTCGGCCCACCGTTGTCGCTCTTGACCAGACGCGTGATGTGTTTGTCGAGCATGGCGCGCCGCAAGCGCGTGGGGATGAGATCGATGAATTGATCGCCTCGCAGGATGCGAGCGAGGTTTCCGTCGTCAAAAATGTGCTCGGTTCCGGGCAGGCCCAAAGCGGCACCGGTGATGACCACCGGAAGGTCAGCCGGAGTGCGGTCCTGACCGCGATGAATCTGCCAGCCACGTTCGAGGACCTCGGCGAAGAAGCGGCCGAGTTCCGTGTAGTGATCGCCACTCACAGATTGTGTCCGAGGAGCGCTGGCGCCGGTTGCCACAGCCATAGGCCTGGGCCTCTCGGCAGACGAGGGTGCAGCCGAAATGGTTGCAGCCACTTTCTCTGGCGAGACTTCAGCGGTTCCCCGGCCCAGTCCCGCCGCATACAGGCCGCACAGCGCCTGATTGAACGAGGCGATGTCGCCGAACTTCGGATGATTGGTGAAGAGCGAAACCACATCGCCGCGGTCGCCCAATACATCTTCAGCAAACCCTTGCAGCGCTTTTTTGGGCCCAACTTCCACAAAGATTCGCGCGCCAGCTTCGTACAGCGTACGCAGACCCTTGACGAACTGCACCGGAGAAGCGACTTGCCGGGCGAGGAGGTCCAACATCTGCGGCACGACGCCAGGCCCGGTGGGATAGAACTCACCAGTTACGTTCGCGACGATAGGCAGGCGCGGCGATTCCAGATGCAGCCGCGCGAGCTCCTGCCGCAGCGGTTCGCTGGCTGGCGCCACAATCGAGGTGTGGAAAGCGTGGCTGACCGGCAACTCCGACACTTCGTAGCCGGCCCTCTTGAGAACTTCCATGGCTTGGGCGACCGCGTCGCTCGCGCCGCCAATCACTGCCTGGTGGTCACTGTTAATGTTGGCGATCACGACGTAACCGGCGACGGTCTTCCGGATTCGTTCGATTTCTTGCAGCGGGGCAAACACGGCGGCCATCTTGCCCGTGTCTGCCACGGCCAGTCGGGTCATGCCACGACCGCGGGCGCTGACGGCTACCAGCGCGTCCTCGAAGGGCAGAGCGCCGGAGGCCACCAAGGCTCCGTATTCGCCCAAACTGTGCCCCATCGTCATGTCCGGCTCGATCCCGTACGCGGCCAACAGGCGGGTCAGTCCGAGATCAATGGCCAGCACGGCTGGCTGAGTAATGGCGGTCTGGCGTAGATCTTCATCGGCTTTAGCGACGGCGTTGGCGTCGGCCTGGTCTACGAAAACAAAGTCGGTGAGCGGCTTGCCCAGCAGCGGGGTCATCACGCGGTCTGCTTCGGCAAAGCTCTCGGCGACAATTGGTTCCGTCGTGTAGAGCTGGCGCAGCATATTCACGTACTGCGAGCCTTGACCGGTGTAGAGGAAAGCCACCTTCGGAGCAGGACCGTGACCACGGAATATTCCTTGCGCACGCAGTGCCTTCCACACGACCGGCTGGTTTGCCGCCAGCGCCTTGCGCGCCTTGGCCGATTTGTCTGCCAGGTCGGATGCGTCTACATAATCAATCGCCAGACGCTCGGGAGCGCGCAGGTCGGCTTCGGCCGGAGCCGCCGGAGCCGGTGCTCGACCAACTTGAGCATCCTTTATTACCAAGCGCAGACGCTCGGCAAGAGCAGACTCCGAGGCAGCACCAATCAAGAGCGCGCCGCGCAGAGGCGCCTTGAACGCGGTCGCAGAAACGGAGGACGCAGAAGTGGGGGAGAATTCTTTCGCGTTCATGATTGCCTCGCTTATCGCAGTGTGAGGGACCGTGCCGACAGCCACGGATCGTTTTCCATTTCCAGTCAGCCTGTGAGGAATGTGCTCTTCGAGCACGAGATGGAAGTTGGTGCCTCCAAAGCCGAAGGCACTCACCCCCGCCCGCCGCGGAGTGTCGGCCGGAACTGCCCATGGCTTCAGTTCGGTATTGACGTATAGAGGCGAGTGGGCAAAGTCGATGTCCGGACTGGGATGTTCGCAGTGCACGCTAGGTGGCAGCACCTTATCCCGGAGCGCGAGTGCAGTTTTCAGGAGCCCGGCCGCTCCCGCCGCTCCTTTGAGATGACCGATGTTCGATTTAACGGAACCTAGCGCCACCGAGTGGGTTGGAAGATGGTGACCACTGAGCAGATTCGCCATGCACTGCGCTTCGACCACGTCGCCCACGCGAGTCGATGTGCCATGACCCTCAATCAGCGTCGCGGTGGCGGGCGATAGGCCAGCGTTCTGCCAGGCGCGTTCGAGGCAAAACTTCTGACCGACCGGGTTGGGTGCGGTGATCCCTTTTCCTTTGCCATCGCTCGACGCGCCGATGCCGCGGAGCACGGCATAGATCTTGTCCCCGGCGCGCTCGGCATCAGCCAGGCGCTTCAGCAGGAAGATCGCCGAGCCCTCACCCATGACGAATCCGTCGGCTCCCTCGGCATAGGGACGAGTGCCGGTCGCAGAGAGAGCGCCGATCTTGCAGAACTTCACGAAGGTCTGGATTCCCATGTTGCGGTCAATGCCGCCGGTAATCACCGCGTCGAAATCGTTCGCGACCAGTCCCTCGACGGCAGTGCTCATCGCCGCCATGGCGGAGGCGCAGGCCGCGTCACAAATAAAGTTCGGGCCGTGGAAGTTGTAGATGTTCGCAATGCGGCCGGCAATGCAGTTGGCCAATTCGCCGGGCATCGTGTCTTCTGTAATCTCGGGTAGATGCTTGCCAATCCGGTCGTGCAATTCGCGTGTAATGTCGCCGCGGACCGCTTCCGGCAGAGCAGCAAAGCTGGCAATCTCAGCCAATTCATGCGCGTATTCCGGAAACTGCACGCGCAGCGCGGTCAGATAGTGCTTTTCGCCCGCCATGGCATTACCCAGGATCACCGCGACCCGATCCGGGTTCAGCGGTCGGCTTGGATAGCCGTAGTCTTCTAGAGCCTCGCGTGTGGCCGCGATCGCCCACTTCTGCGCCTGATCCATGGCATCGGTGACACGCGGCGGAATCGGCAGGTGCCACTTCATCGGGTCCCACACCCGCTCGCGCACCCAGCCGCCAATCTTTGAGTAAGTTTTGTCAGGAGCGTTCGGATCGGGGTCGTAGTAGAACGCTGGGTCCCAACGGTCAGGGGAAACCTCAGTGATGCTGTAACGGCCGTTTTTCACGTTTTCCCAGAACGCCGCTACGTTGGCGGCATCGGGCAGAACGGCTCCCGCTCCCACAATCGCGATGGCGCGATAGGCTGTGTCTTCCATGATGACGCTCCTGTGCAACCTGGATAGCAGGTTGCGTGCGACAGATAGTCAGGCGTCTTGATACTTAGGCGGCGAGGGCAGGCTTCGCCGCGCGGGCGTAGAGGACGTCGGCTATAAAATCCATGTCAGAGATCAGGCCCGCCTGGGCACAGTGAATGGCGGGCAAATGCAAACTCGTTTCAAAGGCGGACATCTCGGCATCGTTTGTGCCGCCGGCTCCGCAGACCCAGCGCAAGCCCTCTTCTGCGACTTTGAGCGCCGCCTCGCGTGCAAAAACTCGGCTCAACGCCGCCAGCGAGCTAGCGTCGAACCGCCGGTTCGCCTTCTCGTTCAATTTGTTCTCTGCCAGAAGCGCGGCACGACGGGCCAACGTTCCTGCGCTCTCCGCATAGGCGATCCACTCTCCCAGGCGCAGCAGAATGTGCTGATAACGCGTGAGGCGTGCGACGCGCGCCTTCTCCATGACTTCGGCGAGTGCGTGATGCGCCAGCGCAGCGATGTTAGCGCCCACGTTCGGATGGCGCGCATGCAACGCTTCGAACTTGCGGGCCCGCTCGTGATAGTGCTGTCCGCGTGTCTTCAGGTGAAGTTGCCAGCGGTCGCGGCTGATGGTCATCTCCATGATTTCGGAGGTGCCTTCGTAAATCGTGGTGATGCGAACGTCGCGGCTGATCTTCTCCACCATGTATTCGTGTGTATATCCGTATCCTCCGAGCGCCTGGATGCTGGCGTCGGCGGCCTGGTTCCCAGCTTCGGTCGCCATGTACTTCGCAATGGCGCCTTCGGTGTTCAGGTTCCCCTCGCCGGCATCGATTCGCTCGGCAGTCTGTTCGATGTAAGCGCGGGCGGCTTCCAATCGAGCCACGTGAGGCACGATGAGCTTGTGCGTGTATCCCTGCTTTTCTGAGAGTGGCGCCCCGGCTTGAATGCGCTTGGTCGAATACGGAATGGCTCGATCGAGCGCGGCCCATCCTGCACCCAGGCCAAACGCGGCCACCATCAGGCGGGTGTAACCGAAGACAGCCTGCGCCTGAATCAGTCCCTGGCCCTCGACGCCGCCGATAAGCCGGTCGGCGTCGACATAGACGTCGTTGAAAGCGAGCGCTGCGGTATTACTGAGGCGGATGCCGTGCTTGTCTTCCGGTTCGTCGTGGGTAAAACCCTTCGCACCTTTTTCCACGATGAACCAGCTCGGACCGCTGGGCGTGTTGGCCAAAACCGTGTACGCGCCGGCCACTCCGCCATTGCTGATCCATTGCTTGTTGCCGTTGATCTTGTAGCCGACGACGCGGCCGTCCTGCAGAACCGGGTCCGCCGTGGTACGCAGTGCTCCCAGATCGCTGCCCGCCTCCGGTTCCGTGGCGCCGTAGGCGAACAACAGTCCTTCATCGGCGATGCGGCCCAACCAGAGCTTCTTTTGCTCCGGAGTGGCGCCGACCGTGATCGGATCGCTGCCGAGAAAAGTAGCCAGCACGGAAGTGGCGATTCCCAGATCGATCCGCGCCATTTCCTCACAAATGCAGTAGACATCGAACGTGCCTCCGCCCATCCCGCCGAACTCTTCCGGAATGAACAGCAGCTGAATGCCCAGCTTGTCCGGGCTGCACATGTCGCGGACGATCTCGATCGGGCATTCGTCTTTTTCATCGAGTTCGATCAGCGTTTCGTCGGGCAACCGCTTCTTGGCAAACTCTTTGAGAGACTTCAGACTCAGCTTCAGTGTCTTGTATGCAAGCATCGGCTCAACCTCACTTCGCGGCAACGCCGCGCATTTCGCGGACCTTGTTGGTCAGTTCGGGCAGGAACTCCAGGACGTCGTCCACAATTCCGACATCGGCCACCTGAAAAATGGGGGCCTTGGGATTCTTGTTGATGGCGATGAGGAATGGATTTCCTTTAATGCCGGCCAGATGCTGGAATGCCCCGCTGATGCCGCAAGCCAGATAAACTTTTGGCTTCACGGTCTTCCCCGACGAGCCGACCTGGCGGGATTTCTCCATCCACTTCGCATCGACCACCGGCCGCGAGCAACTCACGGCCGCACCTAGCGCCTCAGCCAATTCCTCGGCGAGAGAAACGTTGTCCTTTTCCTGGATACCCCGGCCGATGGAGACCAGGACGCTGTGCTTCGTGATATCCACATCGCCAGCCTCGGCAACGATGGTCTCGAGATATCGGCGTCGCGCCACCAAGGCGCGGACGGCGGATGACTTGTCGACGACCACGCCAGCGGCGGGAGCGCTCTGCTCTGGCTTGAACGCGCCAGGACGAACGTTGACGACCGCGCCCGAAGACATATCGCACCGAACATGCGTGCTCACTTGCCCGCCGAATTCCTGCCGGACCAATTCGAGAGAGTCACCTTCCACCCCATCGATCGCCAGCACGTCCGAAACGAAAGCAGAATCCAACTTGATGGAAAGACCCGGCGACAGATCGATTCCAAAATGATCGTGCGAAACCAGCACAATGCTGTTGCGGGGCAGAACGTTCACCAGCGCTTGCCGGACGAACTCGGCGTTAGAGTAAGCAAGGGCATCGTTTGCGATTTTCCAGATCTCTCGGAAGCAAGGGGTGAGGGAACTGCACGCGGCGTCAAGATCCGCTCCCCAACCGGTAACAATCGCTGTGGGATACGCGCTGGCGTCGATCTTTCTTGCGGCGGCCGCCAGTTCAGCTGCGGAATCGTCGACGATCCCACTTCTGTGCACGATGTACGCAAAAATGCGAGCCATTATTTCAGCCCTCCCTTCGCTGCCACCAACTCAAGAACCTTGCTGGCGTTCTCTTCGCGGCTGCCGTGGAGCATCTCGGCTTCCTTGCTGAGTGCGGGGACGAAGTAGTCCACCCGCCTCACCTTCGCGGCGGCTTCGCCGACCGCACTCTGGTTAACCCCGAGGGCGGCAGCTCCCAAGGTCGGAATAGGAACAGAAGCCACCTGCCGAATGCCTCGCATCCCGACGTACCGCGGCTCATTGATGCCGGTCTGAATAGATAGGACGCAGGGAAGATCGATTTCGTTGATCTCCCGATTGCCACCTTCGATCTCGCGGCTGACCTTCAGCTTCCCGTCTTCCACTGCGATGGAGTTCACCAGTGACGCGAACGGATAGTCGAGCATCGCTGCCAGCATTCCCCCGACTTGCGCAGCACCGTCGTCGGCTTGTACCCCGGTGAGGATCAGGCCGTAGTGACCCTTTCGCACGAAGTCTCTGAGAATGGTTGCGATGCCTCGGCCGTCGGATCCGCTGAAGGCGTCATCAGAGACCAGCACGGCATGGTTCGCGCCCATAGCCAGTTCCCGGCGCAGGATCTCCTCGTCGTCTTCGCCACCGATGGTCACAACAGTCACGTTGCCGCCCACGCGATCGCGAATCTGCAGGGCCTCCTCGACCGCGTAGTTGTCGGGTTCATTCACCGAATACACAAGTTCGTCACGCTCAATATCGTTTCCTGCGGCGTTGAGCTCGATCTCGTTTTCAGATGTATCGGGCACTCTTCGTGCGCAAACCAGAATTTCCACGTTTAACCTCCCACTGTTGCAGTTTCCAATTCTTCTCTTTTCTCGTCACAAACTCCGCGAACCATGTGCTGGTCGACCACTTCGGTTAGGTCCATCACCGACATCTTGCCTTCCATGCCCGCCACCTTGATCGCGTCTTCAATGTTCACCATGCAGAAAGGGCAGGCCGTCACGATCACATTCGCCCCTGCTTCCGCGGCCATGCGGACTCGGACCACTCCCATCCTCTGCTCCTCCTTGGGCTCGTAGAACAGCATCAGTCCACCGCCCCCGCAGCAGAATGACCGGTCGCGCGACCGCTTCATCTCCACCCGCTTCAGTCCCGGGATGGTATCGAGCACATCGCGCGGATCGTCATAGACCTGGTTGTGGCGTCCCAGATAACAAGGATCGTGGTAGGCATATACGCGAGCTTCATCTTCGACTCGATTGAATCGGACGTTTCCGGCTCGCACCTCACGCGCGAGCACCTCACTGATGTGTTCGACAGGCGGGACATCCTTATAGTCGTGCTTGAGCGCGTTGTAGGCATGCGGGTCGGCGGTGACGATTCGTTGAACTCCCGACGCCTTGATGGCCTCTGTATTGTGATTCCGCAAAGCCATGAACAACATTTCTTCGCCGAAACGCCGTACTTCGTGCCCGCTGTCTTTCTCTGAGGCGCCCAGAATCCCGAAATTCTTTCCGAGGCTGCCGAGGATGCGCGCCGTGGCTCGCCCAATCGACTGCATGCGGTCGTCGTAAGACGTAATGCTGTCGACGAAATAAAGAGTGTCCGCGTCGTTGTTTCCGTCCAGAACTTTGACCTTGCCGGACTGTTGAACCTCAGGCGACTTCGCCCAATCTCCCCTCTTCTTCTCCATCTTTCCGTAAGGATTGCCGCGACTCTCCAGAGCTTTCAGCGGCTTCTGCAGAGACTGGGGCACATTTCCGTCATCGATCATGCCTCTCCGCAAATCGACGATCTTGTCGATGTACTCGACCAGCAGCGGGCATTCTTCTTCACATGCGCCGCAGGTGGTGCAGGACCAGATTTCGTCCTCGGAATAAACGTTGCCGACCAACGGCTTGCCATTGTTGGCCTTGCCGAACACCGGATAGTGCTGGAACGCGTAATCTCTGGCCTTGATGGTGATAAATCGCGGCGACAGCGGTCTGCCCACGGCATTGGCGGGGCAATTGTCGGCGCAGCGCCCGCAATCCGCGCAGGAGTAGAAGTCGAGCATGTGCTTCCAGGTAAATTCCTCGAACGTCTTCACGCCGAAAGATTTCACCTGATCCAGATGCTCGTCGCGAACGCCCCATCGCACCGGCTTCAGAGTTCCCCGTTCCAACTTTGAGAAGTAAACGCTGAACAGCGACGTCTCCACGTGGAACTGGATTCCAAACGGCCGGTAGCAGAGCAGGAAGTAAAAAGTGACTTCATGGACGAGATAGGCTCCGACGTTCAGCCCCCAGAGGGTCGCCAATGGCATCGAGCCAATCACAATCTTCAACATCCACGGCAGAGAGAGCGTAGCCAGAGTCTCAACCGGTTGGCCCCGCTGTGCGTGACCGGCGGCATTGCTCGCGGCAAAGAGGCTGTCGGCCACCATCAGGATCGCAATGAGCCCCAGAAGAAACACGGCGTCGGGCGTATGGCTTTTGCCATACTTTGCAGGCACCGCGTACCGGGCGGGCTTGAAGACGAGCCGACGGATCGCGGCCACCACCATGCAGAGGAAGACGATAGTAGCGGCGTAGTCCGTGACAATGTCGTAGATGGGACCGGCCCTTCCCGAAAGACCCGGCATCACAAAATTCTCGGAAACTCCGACAATCAACACCGTGAAAGCGCGAGCCGCCAGCAGAATGAATCCTGCAAAAACAAGAATATGGATAGTTCCTGCGAACTTGTAGCGAGGATGTTTCCACTGCCCCAGCCAGAACTTCAATACTCTTCCCAGGCGAATCAGCGGACGGTCAAAACGAGGATCGCGTTCCGCGCGGGTGAGAGGCACCAGACGCTTCGCCACAATGTAGAGAAAACAGGCGACACCCAGAACGTGGATGGTCAGAAACAGGCTGCGACTGGGGACCAACCAATCTGTGACCTGCGAGGGTGGATAGATACCTACCACGGTCTACACCCCAATTACTTGCGTTCCCTACGCGACGATGAACTCTGTCCGGGCGTTCTCCTGTTCAATGGTTAGCGTGGGTTCCGGTTGTCGTTTCGATTCAAGTGGCGAAAAGCTAGTCGAGGGTGGAATGGGTGCGGGCACGGTCTTACTCGGAGCTGCGACAGCCGGCGCCACCTGCTGCTTCTGACGCACTCTCTTTTTCTTGGCTGGCTTCTTGTCCGGCGGCTTGATTCCACCCGCGTCTCGCAACTCAGTGAAACTCTCTTTCAATAAGGTTTCCATTCGTCTCAGATCGGGCGCTGCGTGCGCATCTCCACTGAACCCGAAATACACTGTGCCGTTGTAACTCAGAATGGCGCAGTTGACCGCCATCTCGCCCCCGACCGGCACATAGGGATACCAACGCAGCATCTTGTGGCCGAGCAGGTAGAGGGGGAATTGCGGCCCAGGCACATTCGTGCAGACCAGGTTGAAGGGTGTGATGGGTAACTGGCTCGCAATCGGTCCGGCCAGGCCCTGCACGGAAGTCGGGAACATTCCAATCAGTCCCCCGGCCAAACTCACCAACTCGGCGGCGTGTGAGCGCTTGAGAAACTCGGTCCGCTTGTGGACAGCGGCGAGCAACTTTCGCGGCTGTCGAATATCCAGTGGAATGGTAACCGGAACCAGGGAAATGCGGTTGCCCAATTCCGACCTATCGTTGTTCCCGCGCAAGTTGACGGGCACCATGATCCGCAGCAGCTTCTTCCTGACGCTGTCGCCATGCAGTTCGCAGTAGCGTCGAATAGTCGCGGTTACGAGCGCGAGAACCACGTCATTGACGCTGGTTCCACTCTTACGCCGGATCGCTTTGACCTCCTCCAGCGGAACCTCGGTGCAGGCAAATTTCTGTGGTCCTCGATAGAGAACGTTGAAGCGGAGCCGCTCCGTAAAGGCTGTGATCTCCGGAAACAGATTCACGAATTCCTGGCTGGCGGGGTTCGCGCCGTTCGCAGCAGCACGCTCCGCCATGCTCAGCAGATCGGCCATTGCGGAGAGAATTCGCTTGACGAAGTCAGAATAGGAATCTACGAACCCAGTCGTAAGCGAAGTCAATGGGTCGGGCGGAGAAGGAACGTGGAACTTGATTTTCTTTTTGGCAAGCCGTGACACCTCCGGACTCGCATCCAGGAGCACGTTCATGATTCCCACGCCCGCAATGCCATCGGATAGGCAATGATGCATGCGGATGATGATTCCGGTGCGATTGCCCTTCAGCCCCCGAACGACAGCAATGTCCCACAACGGGTGCCGACGGTCCATTACTGTGCCGAACAGCTTTGCGGCCACAGCCTTCAGTTCGGTGTCGGTACCGTGCTGGAGCGTCACTTCGCGAACATGGCGCCGGAGATCGAACTCCGGGTCGTACTCCCAACTGGGAAGGCCAAGCCCGAACGGTGCGGGTACGACACGCTTGAGATAACGGGGAAGGAGCGGCAGCTTCGACTCGACGAACTGAACGCAGTCTTCAAACGAAACCTCACCCTCAAAAATGCAGATGCTCGCCACATTGAGCGGCATGCCTTCCCGTTCGAGATGCAGGAAAACCGTGTCACCCCAGGAAAGGCGGTCACTCTGTTGACGGTTCTGCACGAAAGATCTCCTCTTCACTTTCGGCGAGCGCGACATCTCAGTTCGCAAAAGAGAAGCGCCGCGTCAGCTTCACCAGCTTGAGCACCTTGTAAACATCGACGTTCACGCCGCGCAACACGACTTTGACGGTTTTCTCGTCGGCGATGCGGGCAAGGTCTTCCATCGCCCGCAGCGCACTTGAATCGACCCGGCGCACGGAAGAGAAATCCAACACGACTTCGCCTTCAGTGCCATCCAGCTTCCCTCCGGCCTCTCTCAGGGCCGGAACCACGCGCGTTTCATCGATGTCTAAAAACACAGCAATCATTGCCATACGGTTCGCCATTCCCTACTGGATTTGAGGTTGAGACGCGCCAGCCGCCTTTGCCACACCGCGCCCCTCATAAGCCTTCCAGAACAGTTCGACCAGTTCCGTCATCAGCGGCATGCGAGGGTTCGACCGCCAGGACGGATCGTCAAACGCGATCTTGGCCAGTTCTGGCACAGCGTGCTCAAATGCTTCCTTCGAAATCCCCAACTCGGCAATCGACCGCGGAAATCCAAGTTGGTCGAGCAACTGCTCCGTCGCCGCGATCAAGTTCTTTATCTTCTCTTCTACCGTATGACCGCCCAAACCCAGCAAATCCGCGACCGTAGCGTACTTTTTGTGCGCCACATACCCTTGCGTATACGGTGACGGCATGAACTTGGCGGGCACTGCGGCGTTATACGCAATGACGTGCGGCAGCATGAGTGCGTTGGCGCGGCCGTGCGCTATTCCGAAGCGCGCTCCGAAGGCATGGGCCAGCGCGTGATTCACACCCACCGACGCATTAGAGAACGCCATCGCCGCAATGCAGGCGGCGTTGTGCATCATGCAGCGCGCCTCTTCATCACGGGGATGCTCATAAGCGATGGGCAAGTACTTGAACACCAGTCGAATCGCCTGCATCGCGTTGGAGTCGGTATAAGGTGAGGCATAATTCGAAACTCCTGCCTCCAGCGCGTGGGTCAGGCAGTCAATCCCGGTATCCGCGGTCAGGTTCTTCGGCATGGACATGACAAACTGCGGATCGACGATGGCCACATCCGGACTCAGCGAGTAATCGGCGAGTGTGACCTTGCGCCCACTCTCCTTGTCAGTAAGGACGGCAAACGGTGTAACTTCGCTTCCCGTTCCGCTGGTCGTGGGGATCGCAACCAATCGTGCCCGGTTGAGTTTGTCCGTCGGATATTGCACCACGCGCTTCCGCAAATCCAGAAACGGAGCGGCCAGATATTCCAAATCCGCCTCCGGCGATTCATACTTAAGCTTCATGATCTTCGCTGCGTCGATCACCGAACCGCCGCCCAGCGCGATGATCTGGTCCGCCTTGTAGAAGTTCAGAGCCTCCACTCCCTGCAGGATGACCTTCACCTCAGGCTCTGCATCGGGAATGACCAGCACATGCACGTGAGTTTTCGGACAAGTGTGGCGCCGGACAATATCCACGTGGCCGATTCGCTCCAAATCCGGGCTGGTTACGATGATGGTCGAGAGCGATGGGAACTGGCGCAAATTCTCCACCGCGTTCATATTGAAGTAGATTTGATTGGGAACTCGGAACCACATATGGTTTTGCGTCCTGCGAGCCAGGCGCTTGATGTTGAGGTAGTGATAAATGTTGACGTTATCGGTAGTGCTGTTGCCGCCGCCGGTTCCACATCCGAAAGAGAAGGTGGGGACCAGATCGTTGTATACCGCGCCCAGCGCTCCGATAGATCCCGGAGAATTCACAATGATCCGCCCCGCGTTGATCACCTCACCGAACTTGCGGATGACTTCATCGTTGCGCGAGAAAACAACTGCTGTATGTCCCAAGCCTCCAGCATGATTCACGTCGACGCACACCCTGAGTGCCTCGCCCACGGATTTCGCCCGATAAACAGCCAGCACCGGGAACAACTTCTCGACTGACAGAGGATGCTCGCGGCCCACACCTTGAATCGGCGCGATCAGAAGCTTGGTGTCTGGCTTTACAGACAGACCGACAAAGCGGGCGATGTCGGTGGCCTTCTGGCCGACGGCCATGGGCTGCATGAATCCGGTCTGCGGATCAATCACCGTCTGCTCCAGCAGCTTGGTCTCCTTCTCGTTGCAGACGTGCGCGCCCAGGTCCGAAAATTTCTTTAGTACTAAGTCATAGATCTCGTCGTCGATTACTACCGTCTGCTCGGACGCGCAAATGGTTCCGTTATCGAAGGTCTTGGAGATGATGATGTCAACTACCGCCGTATTCAGGTCCGCGGTTTTCTCCAAATAGACTGGCGTATTCCCGGGCCCTACACCTAGAGCCGGCTTGCCGGAACTGTAAGCGGCTTTGACCACGCCAGGTCCACCCGTGGCGTCAATCAGTCCCACGTCTTTGTGCTTCATGAGGTAAGCGTTGTCTGGCAGGGTGGGCGATTTCAGGCAGGTAAAGACCCCTTCGGGCGCGCCGTGCTTCACAGCCGTCTCATACATGATCCGTACGGCCTCGGAGCAACAACGCGAGGCCTTCGGATGCGGACTGAAAATGACCGCGTTCCGCGTCTTGACGGCCATAATGCATTTGAACAAGACCGTAGAAGTGGGGTTCGTAATCGGGGTCAGAGAAAAGAGGACTCCGATCGGTTCGGCTGCCTCCAGCAGATTGCGCTCCGCAATCTCGCGAATGATGCCGACAGTACGTTTGTCCTTGACGTAGTTGTAGACAAACTCGCAGGCCACCATGTTCTTGATGACCTTGTCCTCCATCACTCCGAGTTTGGTTTCCTCAACCGCCAGGCGAGCGAGGTGTTGAGCTTGTTCCAGTCCGGCCAGGACCATTGGTTTAACAATGCGATCGACATCCGCTTGGGTGAATTGCGTAAAGACCGCGGCAGCGGTTCGAGCTTGACTGACGAGTCCTTCCAGGTAGGCAATTCGTTCTGCGCTGAGGCCCTCTGTGATAAGCGGGATCTCGACTCGCTCCTTCACAGTTTTGCTTGTGATCATCGCTGCCTCCGTCTGTTTCGCGGGGCCTGTCGCTGGCGCGACCTTTCTTCATTTACGCGTAGTCGATCGGATTCTTCTCCAGCCAGTGTTCATCGCGGATCTTGCTGACGCTCTTCCACGCACCGGATGCGATGCTTGCTGTAAATCGCCGGTTTTCCCAGATCATGCCTGCGCCGAACCCGATTGCTCCTCCGAGGAAGCCGCAGGCAAGAGCTCTCGTCGTGGACCGGCGTCCGTTTCCCAAGTACCCGCCTAACACGCCCAGACACGCTCCAATAGCCGCGGGGCCCAGCGCCTGCCGCGCTGACTCGCCGAGATACGGGGCAAGCGGCTCCTCGTTGAGAAATTCGCCTTCCCCGCTGCGTGCTCCCTCCAATGCGGAGTCCACGAGCTTGCGGCCGTAACCAACGCTGGATTTCGACCACTCCACGAAATTCATAAGACTGCCTCACGATGCGGTGGATCGCTGCCGTGGTCTTACGATCGGCTGGCGACTACGCTGCCTTCTGCGAACATTCCATCTTTGATTCGATGACTTCGAGCAACTCCTCGAATGACATACCTCGATCGAGCATTCGGATGAGAGTGTCTGCCTCGAACCCTACCGCTTCTCCCGCCTGTATGAGTCTCTCGATGGCTTCGTAGACCGAAACTTCGTGGGATTCGCGCAGGCGTGTGAGAAAAGCTTCAAAGGTATTGACTAGCTGGGTTCCAGCAGGCACGAGAGTCAACCTCTGCTCCCAAAGTAGAACTCTTGCGGTTCGCTCGGTCAGCAACGCCTGTCACGACACGTTGTGACCGCCGTCACACGTTTTCCACAGGGCGGGTTGCTGGTTACGGAGGGTGGCAACGCGTTTCTCGACGCTATCAAGCGAGGCAAATGGTCGGTCGGGACACCAGTGAGCTTCGTCACAGTCAACTCTGAGCCGCAAGAGTATGAATAGGATCGTTGGCACTGGATCGTTCGACGGTGAACCGATGGACAACGCAGTCGGACTGGTCATTACAGGCGGTGGCGCCAGGGGTGCGTACCAAGCCGGCGTTCTAAAACGCGTTGGTGAGATCAAACGCGTCCTAACCCGCGGCAATCCTTTTCCCCTGATTGGAGGCGCTTCCGCGGGAGCGGTGAATGGCTGTGCCCTGGCGGTCGGTTGCGACGATTTTGCCTTGGCGACGAAGATTCTCGCCGATCTGTGGGCGGGCCTCAGACCTTCCGATATCTTCCACTGTGACCTGGTATCACAGGCCCACAACTCCCTGACATGGATCCTCGATCTTTCTTTTGGCGCGATTCTGGGCGGAGGCAATGCGCGATCTCTGCTGGACGCGACGCCTTTGAAGAACTTTCTCAATCGGCATCTCAATTGTGATCGAATCCAGGAAAACATAAAACGCGGCAATCTCTACGCGCTCGCCATTTCGGCGACCAACTACAGCTCAGGGAAAAGTTATCTTTTCATTCAAGGGGCCAAGGGGCACGCCCTGTGGAACCGGCTCCGGCTGGCGACGGTCGCGACAAAAATTACGGTGGACCACGTTTGCGCGTCGGCTGCGATTCCCCTGGTGTTTCAGCCTGTGCGACTCAAGATTCCGCGGGGATCCGCCTTTTTTGGCGATGGATGCGTCCGTCTCCAGCAGCCCCTCAGCCCCGTTATCCGCCTCGGGGCGGAGAAGGTCTTCGCCATCGGTGTCCGATGCGGAGATAGAGAGAGGTTGGACATAAGTACGAATGAGAAGGATCCTTCACTGGCGCAAGTGATGGGAGTCCTGTTTAACGTGATGTTCCTCGACCACCTCGCGACCGACATCGAGCACCTGGAGCGGTTGAATCATCTGCTCGAAGATGGCCACATCGTTCAGCCGGACGTTGAAGAAAGTGCAAAGATACGGCCGCTGGCCACGTTTGTCATCACGCCTTCAGTCAATTTGTCGGAATTGGCGGGGCAACATCAGAAGGATATGCCCTACCTGATCCAGTACTTTGTCAGCAGCTTGGGGCGGGATGCAGCGTCCTGTTCGGACTTGATGAGCTACCTGCTGTTCACGTCGAAGTACACACGGGATCTCATTGAGATTGGCTACCGTGACGCCGACGAACGAATCGATGAAATCGAGGAGTTTCTCTACTCTGAAGGAAACGGGGCCGGCCCAGCGGCGAATGGAATCCGCAACTCGGTCCGGCCCCGCGCCTAAGAACCCGGCAACGTCTAACGTGTTCCAGCTTCATCCTTCGGGAGCGTTATGCGAACTGGTACTTGCCAGCTTCGATGACTCTCTTCGCAATCGTCTGCCGCAGGGCCACCGTATTGAACGGTTCGTACTTGCACAGCCGGCGCAGAATCGCCAGCTGGGAACGCAACATATCGCCTTCGCTGCATGCGGCAAGGACCATTCTCGCCGCGCTCTCGATTCTCTCCATTGCGCCCGACAAATAGACACGAGTCATGGCGATGGGCAGCACTGTGCCCGCCTCGCCGTTCCGCGCCGCCAGTTTCTGCGCGCGCAGTACGGCCGACTCCATGGCATAGGTCTCAATCGTCATATTGGCAATGGCGCCCATGATCTCCTGCTGGTCCTGGATCGCCATCATGTACTTCTGCGTGGCAATGCCGGCGGCGAAGAGACCAATCTTCTTAGCTGTCGCTACCAGCTTCCGTTCTTCAGCAAGAGGACCTTCCGCGACCTCCTCACTAGTTCCAGACAGCACCTCATCCATGAGCTTCTTGATCGCTGCCATCAATGGGAGCTGACCCGACATCGCTCGTTTCAGCAGAAACCCGGTGATAACCAGCCGGTTGATTTCGTTCGTACCTTCGAAGATCCGATTCACGCGCACATCCCGGTAGTTGCGTTCGGCCGGATATTCCTCGACAAAACCGTATCCACCGTAGATCTGCACCGCTTCGTCTACCACGTAGCTGATGAACTCCGATCCCCACACTTTCAGGATCGAACACTCGACCGCGTACTCATCAATCACCCTGCGGACTGGGCCCATGTCGGTGTGTCCGGAGTCGAGCTGCGCAATGGCCGCATCCATCATGCCGACCGTGCGGTAGGCCATGGCTTCACCCACGAAAATGCCGGCTGCCATGTTGGCCAGCTTCTCGCGAATCAGCCCGAAATCGGCAATTACCTTGCCGAACGCCTTGCGCTGCTTCGCGTAGGCGATGGCGCTCTCGATGCAGGTGCGGGCCGAACCAACGCATCCTGCGCCCAGCTTGAAGCGGCCGACGTTCAGGACGTTAAAGGCAATGCTGTGTCCTTTGCCGATCTCTCCGAGAACGTTCTCTACCGGAACCTTGCAGTCGTTGAGAATGAGCGGGCAGGTGGACGAACCGCGGATTCCCATCTTGTGTTCTTCCGCGCCCACCGAGAAGCCGGGGAAACCGCGCTCGACAATGAAAGCGGTGAACTTCTCTCCGCCGACTTTTGCAAACACGATGAACAGGTCGGCGAACCCGGCGTTGGTGATCCACATCTTCTCGCCGTTCAGAAGGTAGTGCTTGCCATCGGCGGAAAGCTCAGCGCGGGTCCGGCAATTCAGAGCGTCGGAACCTGACGACGATTCCGAAAGCGCGTAGGCGCCAATCTTCTGGCCGCTGGCCAGCCCTGGCAGATACTTCTTCTTCTGCTCCTCCGTGCCGAAGTAGACGATGGGCAGTGTGCCAATGCAGGTGTGAGCGCCCCAGGTCGTGCTGAAGCCGCCGTACTTCGCGATACGATCGGCGATGATGGCGGAAGTGACCTTATCCATTTCCATGCCGCCGTACTGTTCGGGAACATCCACGCCGCTCAGTCCGAGTTCTCCTGCCTTCTTCACCAGTTCCCGGGTAACGGCGAAATCCTTGTGCTCCATCTTCTCGATATTGGGCACGATCTCTTTGTTGGCGAATTCTTCTGCGGTCTGCGCAATAAGCAGGTGCTGCTCGGTGAAATCTTCTGGAGTGAAAACATCGTCCGGCGCGCGTTCCTCGATCAGGAAGCTGCCGCCAGAAATCTTGATCGCTGGTACTGCGGTCACCGTAGCCATATTCGTTCTCCCCAATAGTATTCGTGTGGTTCGGTTCAGTTCAGGAGGTGTTAACCACCTCAGCATACGGCGTGGGCGAGACACGAGGCCCGCGTCCCGGAAATAAAGCAGAAACAGCGTCTTCGGGCGAAAGCGCGTGTTTCGCTCGAAGACGCCTTCACAAAAATGCCAACCTGTCCCAGGTATCTGTAAACAGTTTCAAGTCCGTCAAGCGACGGCTGCTACGGCCTTCGCTTTCTTCACCGGCTTTCTTGTATGGTGCTCTGCCTTCGCCATGGTCTTCGGCGGGTTCGGAGCCTTGACCACTGCGTCCATCAACGCCTTCTGGGCGTCGACATAGCTCTTCACAGCCTCCCTCGTCAGTTCGCTTACGGGAAGAAACGGGAAGGGCCGCAGGAGGTCCAGCGTCTTGCCTGCGGTCTTCATGTTGGCGTTCATCTGCCGCCCGGCGACGTCCACCAGTCGCTTTTGCGCTTCCATGAAAGAGTCGGTAGCTTTCCGCGCCAGTTCCGACAGTTCCGTCTGCTTCATCTTCTTTCCCGCGCCGTTGGTATGTTTGCCGCTCGTTGCCTTCGCGGTCTCCTCAGAGATGACGTCCAGAAATTGCTTCTGCGCTTTGACGAAGGTCTCCATTCCCTCGCGGGCGAGGGCTACCAACTGCTCAGGCTGGTACGGCTTGCCGGCCTTGGCAGACTCCACCCAAGCGTGAGTTTGCTTGCTGGCGATCTTCAGATACTCCTCCTGCATGTGGATGAAAGTTTCCACGCTGCGCCGCAGCAGATCGGCCACTGCGTGCGCCGCGGGCTGGTCTCCAACCCGTTCTTTTACGCCGGTCATCAGGAGTTCGTTCTGTTGTTTGCCCAGCTCAAGAAGCACTTTCTGTCCTTCGATAAAGTTCGTCATGCCCTCCCCGGCGATTTCGCTGAGAATTGCTGTGGGAGAGTGATGTGGATCTGACAGCTGCTGCCGTAGAGCGTGCATTACGCTGGCATTTTGCCGCATGGCCAGATCGATGAGAATCCGTTGTGTGGCGAAGAGAGTCTGTGCGCCCTGCTGTGCCCAGCCCGAAAGAAGCGAGACCACCGACGACTCTTCGGGATGAGTACGGGCCGATTGATGCTTTGCTGCCGCCATATATACCTCCGATTGCTGCATTGCAGCATCAGCTAAACTATACGAGGCGAAGGGCCTTGTGTCAAGATGTTCCTGGCGCTTGTGCGTGGCAACATAGGCATGAATCCATGAAACCTTCCGCGGTCCTCATCAAGAAATACGGAAATCGCCGGTTGTACGACACAGCCGGTAGCCGCTACGTGAACTTGGACGATCTGGCCACGCTCGTTCGTGCGGGTAAGGATGTTCGAGTGGTCGACGCAAAGAGCGGCCGCGACCTGACCCGCGTCACCTTGACGCAAATCATTACGGAGGACGCAAAGGACAAGCCGACGGGCCTGCCGCTCGAATTGCTGCGCCAACTGATCATCGCGTCCGATGAAGTGCGGCAGGAATTCCTCATGTGGTACCTGAAATCCGCGTTTGACACCTACCAGAAGCTGCAGGATACGGTGCAGAACCGTCTGAGCGAAGTGCAGTCCGCGATCCTTTCCCCCGTGGACATGATGAAACGGTTCCTGGGCGCGACCACGTTAGCGCTTCCCCAAACTGACAAAGAACCGGAAGTCGAGGCCCTGCGCAAGCGAGTGGCGGAACTCGAAGCCCGCCTGGGAAAGTCGCCTCGTGGAAACCGCCGCTCCCGCAAGAAGCGCTAAGCCGCTCGTCTTCCACACGATTGTCCGAGCCGTATACAGTCTGCAAATGTCTCTTGGATCGGCAAGTATAGGGGGATATAATTCCGCAGTGCAGCATTCGCCCTCTTTACGTGCCGACGCGAAGATCGGGCGCCCCGGGACGAACTTGCCGCGTAAGCAGAAAAGACCAACCAAGCGTTCTTCGAAGACCAAGGGGCGCAAAGCTACTCGGCAGCCCTACCCGGAAGCCAGCACTTCCTTCTTTTGGACCGAAGCTCTATTCGGAGCCGAGATTCTCCTGTTGCACGCAACGCCGGTGTACTACGGCTTGGGCGTACCGCGCGGTGACGGCTCAGCGGTCATCATCATTCCCGGTTTTCTCGGTACAGATCTTTACCTGATGGAGCTTCACGCCTGGCTCCGGCGCATGGGATATCGACCTTATTTTTCCGGCATCGGCATCAACGCGGAATGTCCAAACCTGCTGATCCAGCGCCGTCTGAACCAGACGATCGAAAAGGCGTTGGCTGAGACCGGACGCAAGATTCACCTGATTGGCCATAGCCTGGGAGGAGTGATCGCCCGCTCCGTGGCGGCCCAGCGTCCGAACGATGTGGCTTCCGTTATCACGCTCGCGGCGCCACTCCGCGGCACGATTGCAAATCCAACCGTTCTGCACGCCGCGGAAGCCGTTCGGCTTCGCATTTTGCAAGAGCATGGCCGCGGAGTACTGCCCGACTGCTATACCGGACGCTGCACCTGCAATTTTCTCGACTCTCTCCGGAGTAAGGTTCCCGAGTCGATGGTCGAGACCGCCATTTACACCCGCCAGGACGGCATTGTGGACTGGCGCTGTTGCCGGACGATGGACCCGGACGTCGATGTGGAGATCCCAGGCACTCACATCGGAATGACATTTAATCCGGCGGCCTACATGGTCGTGGCCGAGCGCCTTGCGAGAGCTCATTCGATCGAGTAGTTCAGCCGAGCGTGATTCCGTCAGACCCTATTCAGCCAACCATCTCCAGCACGGCGCCGTTGCTGGTCTCCAATCTCTCGACAGGCCCTGTAGCCCTTTCCACGAGAAGTGACGCCGACGCCAGACTATTGTTCGCCACTTCAAAGCTGCCGCTGCAATTGGTCTTCAGATACGGAAGACGGTGGATGCTCCGACCACTTCCGTTGATGGCAGCTTCCAATCGCAGCCCATTTCGTTCTGCGCAGCGAAAACTCCACTGCATGTTCTCTCGGCTGCTGGTGGTCTCCCGCAGATCCCGGAAGACATGCTGCTGTCTATTGTGCCAGAGCACCGCCTTGCGAAAGACCAATCCGAAAGGCATCTCGTAGACCAACGCCTCCAACGTGCTTGCGGGCCGACCGGTCCGAGGAAAGTACGCGTGCGCCCAGGTCCAGAAGTTGCGATGCCGGAATCCACAGTTGTGTCCCTGCACTCCAAATCCCAGAGGATCTCCTGCAAACGTCCGGCCATCGAGTGTGATCTGCCCTGAAAAAAGCGCATCGGAGTGCGGTGTGCGCGAAAACCCAATCCAGCCCTTGTTGCTCAGCGTCACGCAAAACGTGGAGCGGTAACGCAGGTTCCACAAGATCGAGTATCCGTCAACCTCCAGGGCTCCCCGGCAGGAATCCCCATCGATCGCGTTGTCGCCGATTCGAAAGTGGAACGGAGTTTTCCCTCTATCGCTGATGTCAAATCCGGGTAATGGAAATCCTTGAATGAAGCTCTGCGGTCTTCCATCCGCCGGAAACCACGTCGCCCACACTTGAACTGGACTTCCGCGCGGGTTTCCCTCGCAGCCGCCTCTCCCCGGATTCATCAACAAGTAACGAAACCACCACGCCCCGCTACCGTCCGCCAGTCCCAAACGAACGAACCAGACCTCATAGCGGCGACGGACCGACAACGTGGAAAATACTTCGTTGAAAGTAGCCAAGGACATCCCTGCTCGGTAACACAAGACTATCTCACAGAACTTCTGACCATCCGGTGATCGCGGTCACTGCGCCCGCGCGTGCGTTCCACCATAGTATGAGCGGGTTACCTCACCTCCATGCTGGATGCGTCCGCCATCGCTGCGGGCTTTCACCAGCTCGCACCCGAGCAGTTGCGCACGGCCCTCGAGTCTTTCCTGCCCAGGAACGCCACGACCGCAGAAAAGATCAGTGCCATTGAAGCCGGACTGCGCAGCCCGGCCGGCGAATCTTTGCGAGACGCGATGGCGCGATGGATCGTGGATGAGATCGTCCCAGTAACCGCGCTAGTGCCGGAAGCGTACGTCAGTTGGCGTCCACCGGTGCGCGACGCCATGATGTTTGTGGTGGCGCGTCTTTCCCCGGCGCGTCTCGCTCCAAAGCTACTCGATCAGATCGAACTTCCAGCCAACACGCCGGCCGAAGTCCGCTTGCTGCGGCTCATCGCCAAGGTGCCAGGTCTGCAAAAACTGGGCCAGGTCATCGCACGAAACCAGCATCTTCGTCCCGCGCTACGCCACGCGCTGGCCGGGCTGGAAAACGGAATTCGCGACGTCCAGCCGGAAGACATTCGCGCCCTCATCCAAAGGGATCTAGGGCCCCGGCTCAAGACCTTCGCCGTCGAGATCGCACCGTGCATACTCTCGGAAGCCAGTGTCAGTGCGGTCGTGCGCTTCACCTGGCGGAACCCTGACACTGGACGACGCCAGCGTGGCGTCTTCAAGGTGTTGAAACCTCATATTCCCGAATACTTCGCCGAAGACATGGACTATCTCCAGGGACTGGCCGAACACTTCGGAGACCGGAACCATACCTACGGATTTCCGGCTGACCTCATTCCCGACACCTTTCGGAAAGTCCGCCGCTTGCTGCGGCACGAAGTCAACTTCGCCCGCGAACAGAAGACGCTAATCGAAGCTCGCGCTCTCTATCAATCTTTCCCCGGTGTTCGCGTGCCGAAAGTGATCCAGCCTTTGTGCACGCCACGAATCACGGCGCTTACGGAGGAGCGGGGAATCAAGGTGACGAATGCGGCCGCTCGCTTGCCTGCCTCCGCTCGTCGAAGAGTGGCCGAGCAACTTGTCGAAGCCCTGGTCGCAGTACCTCTTCTTGCGGCGGCACCGGACGCGATCTTCCACGGCGATCCCCACGCCGGCAACCTGCTTTACAACAACCGCACCGGCGAACTGGTCATCATCGACTGGGCTCTGAGAGAGCGTCTGGGCCGCGAGCAGCGCCGCCATCTTGCTCTCTTGTTTCTGATGGTCAGTTTGCGCGATCCTGTCGGCACCTCCAACGAAGTCGCAGCGCTCAGTCAACATCACATCCGAATGACCTCGCCCCGGGGCCGGATAGTTCGCGAGACAACGACCAAATTTCTCAGCGGGATGCCGGCATCGCATCTGCCCAGTGGGGCCGACGCGATGCGGCTCTTGGAACGCGTTGCGATGAAGGGCATCAAGTTCCCCGGCTCGCTGATCATGTTGTCCAAGGTGATGTTCACTCTGGAAGGGATACTGGGCGACGTCGTCGGGTCCGACACGGCGATGGGCTTCACCATCGCGCGTCATGTCGCCCAGCATTGGCTTGCCCATCGCTCCGAGTTCCGTTCGCCCCTCATGACCAGGGACTGGTTTGCGCTACAGTGCAGCGCGTTGCTCTACACTAGCCGTCTGTGGGTGCAGTGGGAGCAGGCGGTGCTGGATCGCTTTCTGACCGCTAACTCGGCATCGCCTGCGCCCAACACGGCTATGACCGCCTGAGAGCAAGACACCCCCTCATGACCGGGCAGAGACTTGAGAGCGCCAGCTTAAACGGGTACGGCCTTATGCGGTCGAACTGTGCGGCCCCGACCCTGCTTGGCTCGGACGGCAGCCTTCTTGCGCGGCGTGATGAGTGACCCGATCAGCGAAGTTTCCGCTTCGACAAAACTCTTCATGCCTTCACCGGTGAGGTTCGCCATCGGTAGCAGCCGGGAGGGTGAAATCAGCTCCAGCGTTCGGGTCGTCGCATCCAGGTTTACGTTCATCTGCTGGCCCGCAACGTCGAGCAGTCTCTTCTGCGCCTCGATGAAGGCGTTTCCCGCTTCGCGGGCAAGACGCGTGAGTTCAGTCTTTCTCGCAGTCTTGCCGTTGTGTTCTTGCTTGCCGCTGGTCGCCTTTGCGGTTTCTTCCGCGACGACATCGAGGAACTGCTTCTGGGCGCGAGTAAAGGTCTCCACTCCCTCGCGGGCAAAGTCGGCTAACCTGGCGACGCGGCCGCCCATGCCCGCTTTCTCCGACTCCAGCCATTGCAGCGTTTGCTTGCTTGTGTTCGTCAGCAACTCTTGCTGCATTCCGATGAGAGTGTCGAGGCTGCGCCGCACCAGATCGGTCATCGCAGCTGCCGGCATGAAGCCGCCAATCCGTTCTTTTACGCCATTGAGGAGGATGTCGCCTTCCCGTTGTGCCAGGTTGAGAAGAGTTCGCTGGGCTTCGACGAGGCTCGATGTCCCCTCGACGGCCAGTTCCGTCAGTATGGCCAGGGGCGAGTGCTCATCGTGGGGTTTCGCGTGGGTTTGCATTAGTAGCCTCCGGTTTGCTGCATCGCAGCATTAGTCGCAATATAGTAGCTGTCGGCATTCCAGTCAATAGTTCTCTTCGGTGTTGTGCGTCGCATCAATCCGGAGTGTGATTCCTGTCACCGGAATCCGACCATGCGCCAAGTACTCCTGTTTTCCAGCCGTCCTCAGCTGGACTTTTTCAGGCGGGCGAGCTAAGGTCTGTTTTCTCTCGGAGTTCCAAAATGGAAAAACTTCCTGAAGTCGAAGCGGCCAGGGCACTGATGACCGAGGCGATGGCTTGGTCGGTGATGAAGTGGCTGCGCGAAAAGAAACGAGTGCGGCAGACCGCCGACCAGGCCAATGCCGCCCTTGATCAATTGAGTCTGGCCATCAAAGAACGCTGGGCCGATGACGTGAGGGTCGCTTACGAAGCGCTGGCCGCGCAACCGACGGGTGCCGCGGCGTCGCGCAGCCAACACAAACAGCTTTCGCAGTCGGTCGACCCAGAGGTAAGCCTCATCGCTAGGAACGTCAAACAGGCAGATGACGAAGCCTACCGCGCCAGGATGGATGCCGAGGAAGCCTTCGACGAAGCCGAGAGACAGCTGAGCACCAGCCTCGCGCGGGAAGGATGTCGAAAAGCCATTCATTCCTGGGACCTGCACGAGAAGGCAATTCGCAAAGCGGAAGCAGCGAGTCACCCGAAGTAACCAATCCTCGAACCGAAGCGAAGCCCCACTTTGCTTAGCAGCGCACTCCTACCTTTTTTCCAATCATGCGTGACACCCGTCACAACGTCTAGTGCCAGAAATCACAGACGGAATTGCTCAACGCGATTTAAATTGCGGGGTCGAATAGGACTAAGTAGGTCCAATTTGGGAATTTCATGCAGATTACTCGCGCTTCGGACTACGCGGTCCGCGTCATGATCCATCTTGCTGGGTTACCACCGGGTTCCACAGTTCGGCAGTCGCAGTTGTCGCAAGCGACCGACGTTTCGGGGCATTTTCTGTCGAAAGTGTTGCAGCGCTTGGTGCGTTCCCGTCTGATCCGCTCGCAGCGCGGCTCCGGCGGAGGCTTTGCCCTGGCTGTGCCTGCCGCCGGCGTTTCGTTGCTGGATGTGGTCCAGGCGATCGAGGGACCGGTCCGGTTGAACCAGTGCCTGATGGAGGGCCCGTCGTGCGAAAGGAAGTCGTGGTGCCCGGCGCACCAGGTCTGGGCTGAGGCTCAGGCTGCCGTTGTGAACGTTCTGGGCGCGGCCTCCATGGCGAGTCTCGCGTCGCAGGCCAAATCCGATTCGGGTGCGTCCTATCGCTCGCACGAAGAGCCTGTGTGGATCTCAGGAGTGCCCCGAAAGGGTAGTGGGAAGCGGACCCCCCGAACTCATGTCCGCTAGGCGTGGCAAATGGAACTTACTTGGATCGCCATCATCGCCAGTTTATGCATGGGGATCGGGGCGGTGCTGGTGTTTGTATTTGCCGTGAAGAAAAACTACTTCCGGAACCTGGAAGACGCGAAATACCAGGTGTTCTGGTCGGACGTGGAGGAGTTGCTCGACTCTCCACCGGAGGAGAAAAAGGATGAAGACCCCAGTGAAACCCGCGATTGAGGCAGGCGGGGACCAGTTAACCCGGCGGAGATTGTTGTCGTGGCTGAGCGGCTTCGGACTATTCGGTTCGCTGATCATTACCGTCTTTTCCAATCTCATCTTCATCAAGCCGCGCGCCACCTACGGCCAGCCCAATCGCTTCTCCATCGGAAAACCTGAGGAGTTCCCTTCGGGCGCGCGCGTTTCGTTGGATGCGCGGCGAGTCTGCATCGTGCGCGATGGCGACAAGGTCGCCGCCATCTCGACCACCTGTACCCATTTGGGCTGCATCGTCTCGGTTTCGGAGACCGGATTCTCCTGCCCCTGTCATGGCTCCCGCTACGACCAGGACGGCAACGTAACCGGCGGTCCGGCTCCCAGGGCCCTGCCGTGGTTCCAGGTCAGCCTGGCGCCGAATGGCGAAATCGAAGTCGATAAAGACACCGAGATCGAAGCGGGGAATTATTTGCGAGTATGAGCAACCATACGACATCACGCCCCTGGAAGTCGCTCGTCGAGCTGCCAGAAACCATCTGGCGATCGATCTTCCGCAACCCGCTCCCCTCTTCGGATCTGGGGCGGGCCTCGACCAGTTTCACCAATTTCTTTCTGCATCTGCATCCGGTCAAGGTCCACCGCAATAGTCTGCGGGCCACCTTCACGCTGGGGCTGGGACTCATTTCATTTTTTCTTTTCTTCATCCTGGTCGTGACCGGCATTTTGCTGATGTTTTACTACGTTCCTTCGACTACACAGGCCTACGACCGCATGCTTGACCTGCGCGGCACAGTCGCGTTCGGCATTTTTCTCCGCAACATGCATCGCTGGTCTGCTCACGGCATGGTGGCCGCGGTCTTTCTGCATATGTGCCGCGTCTTCCTGACCGGCTCCTATAAACCGCCGCGGGAATTCAATTGGGTGCTCGGAGTACTACTGTTACTGGTCACCTTATTCCTGAGCTTCACGGGCTACCTGTTGCCTTGGGACCAACTTGCATTCTGGGCCATTACAGTCGGAACCTCGATTGCGAGTTACGCGCCGCTGGTCGGTAAGCAGGTGAAATTCCTCCTGCTCGGTGATGCGACGGTAGGGCAGGAAGCTCTGCTGCGTTTTTACGTGCTGCACGTTGCGGTCCTGCCCGCGGTGCTGTCGCTACTTGTCGCCATTCATTTCTGGAGAATCCGCAAGGATGGCGGTCTGTCGCGGCCCGCGGAGGAAGATGCTCTTCCCGCCGACGTTCCCTCGACTCCGGTGGAGATCGTGCAAGGCCCGGCGGTAGTCATGGCTTCGTCCGCTGCCGCCGCGGCCGCGGCCGCGCCTGTCCTGCAAAAGCGCAACTACGGCATTCAGGGACTGGTGCGCGGGCCCTTCACCAAAGTTGGAAATGTTCCCGACCGTTCGGTGTTCGCCTGGCCCAACCTTTTCATGGCGGAACTCGTCGTTTTCCTGATCACCGTGGCGGGAGTGCTGCTGGTCTCACTCTTCTTCAATGCGCCGTTGGAACAGCCCGTGAATGTCATGCATCCGCCCAACCCGGCGAAGGCCCCTTGGTACTTCCTCGGATTGCAGGAGCAGGTCAGTTACTCGGCGTTTTGGGGAGGCGTCGGCATTCCTACGATCGAAGTGCTGCTTCTCCTGCTTGTTCCTTATATCGATCGCAAGGTCGCGGGCGTGGGTCGCTGGTTTGCGCGAGAACGCCTGCTGGCCAATTTTCTTTTCCTGACGTTCGTGATCGTGAACGTCGTGTTGATCATCATCGGCACATTCTTCCGGGGGCCGAACTGGGAGTTCGTTTCGCCATGGTGACAAGGACGGGAGGAGAAGCGTGAGGAGACTTCTGTGAGTACGCGCGTAACACTGGCAGTTGTGAGTTTTGTGGTTCTGATCGTGCACGGCATCGTCTTCTACGATCAGTTCTTCAACCGCTGGGAGAGGCACCAGACCGCCTACTTCGAGCAGGCCCGCAGCCTCGCCAAGACTGATGCCGAGCGGCGCGCTCTCGACGATCGCAGCCCGCGTATCGAGCAGACTATCGTCACGCAGTTTGGCGAATCCCGTGTGGACCGTTGCACGACCTGCCACATCGCCAGCGACGATCCGCGCTTTCAGGGACACGCCGAGCCGCTGCGCACGCATCCTTATTCAGCGGCCCTGGGCGATGTTGAACGCAATGGCCGCTGGGAGCGCCGGCACAAGTTCACCGACTTCGGCTGCACTATTTGCCACGACGGACAAGGCCGTGGTCTAGAAACTTTCTACGCGCACGGCGAAGACGAGTTCTGGCCGGATCCCATGCTCGGCTATATCACCCAGGCCAACTGGCATCCCGAATACAAATCGAAGCTGACCGGCAAAGAGTACATGCAGGCCAACTGCGCCCAATGCCACACAGAAGAGAACTTTTCCGGAACTCCGCTCGTCCAGCGCGGACGCCAACTCTTCTTTGAAAAAGCCTGCTACGGCTGCCATCGCATCGAAGGCCTCTCCAATGGAACGTTGGGGCCCGATCTCAGCGACGTAGGCAAAAAGTTCAAGGTCAACTATCTGTGGGAGCACACGGTTAATCCGCGCGCCTTCCAGCCAACGTCATTCATGCCGAAGTTTGATTTGACGGATGACGAGATCAAAGCCCTGACGGTCTTTCTGAAGAGCCGTCGCGGCATCAACTTCGCCGAGACATCCCTCGGCCAGTATCGCGCCCGCTTGCAGCAGACCAAGGTCGACGAGACGGCCAAGCCGCAAACATCCACCGCACCCTCACCTGCTCGCGGCGAACAGTTGGTCAGCGAGCGCTCTTGCACCGCTTGCCACAAACTCGGCGAGCGCGACGGCCATATCGCTCCCGACCTCTCCTACGAAGGATTGATTCGCGATGAGGACTGGATGATGGCGCACTTCCGCGAGCCGAAGTCCCGCATTCCGGATTCCATCATGCCCGTGTTCGGATTCGCTGAGCCGGACTTCCGTTCGATCTCAGCGTATCTGAAGACGCGCAGTACGCCTGCTCCATTCAAGACTGGCGAAGAGATATACAAGGGCCTCTGCGCGCGCTGCCACGGAGAGAAGGGCGATGGCAAAGGCGTGACGTATCTCTATCTCGATCCCGCGCCGCGCGATCTCACTAAGGCGGCCTTCATGAACAGCAAGCCGGAGGACCGTTTCCTCCAGTCGCTGAAGGGCGGTGTTCCCGGAACTTCAATGCCACCGTGGGAGCGCCTGCTGACCGACGAACAGCGCCATGCAGTGCTGGCTTACGTTTTCCAGACATTCGTGCGCGAACCGCGCCAGGAATTAAAGGCGCACAAGGTTCCAGAGCAGAATCCGATCACGTCCAGTGTCGAATCGATCCATCGCGGCGAGCAGACCTTCCTGCAACGCTGCACCGGCTGTCACGGCCGCAAGGCAGACGGCAAAGGCCCGAACTCGCTCGACATCAGTCCGCGCCCGCGCAACCTGCGGAACTCGGCATTCGTGAACAGCGTACCTGACCGCCGCCTTTTCGATTCCATCCTCTACGGCGTGCAGGGAACCGCCATGCCGTCGTGGATTGACTACGGCCTCTCGCAGAACGACGTTGGCGATCTTATTAATTTCATTCGCAGTATGAATCCGCAAACCGGTTCACCCGCCAGTGAGAAGTCTCCAGCGCTCACATCCCAGGTGAACCAGGAGGTGCTATGCCAGGGGAAGTGCAAGTAACACGCTCTACACCGGTCGGTGCTGTTCCGTTGGCCGATTCGATCCATGAAGACACCACGGCGAAATGGTTTCTGCTCAGTTCAGTCGCTTATTTCTTTGTTGTCGGAATCATCGCCTTAACCATCGCGGCCAAATTCGTCTGGCCGCAACTGCTGGGCAGCGTCCCTTACCTTTCCTATGGCCGCCTGCGCCCGTTACATGTCAATGGGATGCTCTTCGGCTGGCTTCTCCCGGCGGACCTCGGACTGGCCTACTACGTGGTCCCGCGACTCTGTGGTGTCAAACTGTGGAGTGAAAAGCTCGGCGTCGCGACCGCCGCCTTATGGAACGTGATTGTTCTCGGCGCCGTCTACGCCCTGCCCGCCGGATACAACAAAGGCTGGGAATACGCCGAACTTCCCCTGCCGCTGGTTGCGCTGGTGGTGGTGGCTTGGGTCATGTTCGGAATCAACATCTTCGCCACCGTCGCCACACGCCGCTATGAGCAGATGTACGTCAGCCTGTGGTACACGATGGCGACCATCCTGTGGACCACCTTCGTCTACAGTACCGGCAACATCGCCGTCTTCTTCACGACCGGTACAAACCAGGCGAACCTGAACTGGATGTATGTCCACAACGCGGTGGGCCTGATCTTCACTCCGATCGGCCTGGCCATGGCGTACTACTTCATTCCCAAGGCCTCGAACACGCCGCTGCACAGCCACAAACTGTCGATGATCGGCTTCTGGTCGCTGGCCTTCGTCTATGTGTGGACGGGCGCGCACCACATGATCCACGGGCCGATTTCGCAGTGGCTGCAGACCATTGCCATCGCTTTCTCGGTCATGCTGCTGGTCCCGGTCTGGACCGTGGTCTACAACTTCTTCGCCACCATGAAAGGCCAGTGGCATCAGCTGCGGGACAACATCCCGCTGAAGTTCCTGATGTCGGGTGTTGTCTTCTACCTCCTGACCTGCTTTCAGGGGCCGATGCACAGCCTCCGCTCGGTGAACGCCATCGTCTCGAAGACCGACTGGATTCCCGGTCACGCTCACATGGCGCTGCTCGGCTGTTTCTCATTCTTCGCCATCGCCGGTTGCTATTACGTGATCCCGCGGATGTTCCACACCAAGCTTCACTCGGATGCACTCGCCAACTGGAGCTTCTGGTTCTTCATGATCGGCGGCCTCGGGTTTTTCGTGACGCTCTGGCTGGGCGGCTTCTGGCAGGGCTGGCAGTGGAATAACCCGTCAATCCCGTTTATCGACACCGTCGTTGCGCTGAAGCCCGTATGGACGGTGCGCTTCTTCTCGGGCGTGCTGATGTTCTCCGGCATCGCCACCTTCCTGTTCAACATTCTGGCTACTGTCGTGGGCAGTGGTCACTCAACCGCACGCACGGCGCCGGCCGTCACCGCCTAAGGAGGATGCCCATGCTACAGAAAACTGACAGAAGTGCCGTCGGCTTCGTGATCGCAGCCTTGGTGTTCTTCTTCATCGGAGGACTGCTCACTACCGTCGTTCCGCCGCTGGTCGACAAAAGCTGGTCCAAGCCGTTCGAGAACAACGACCCTTCGAAGGGACCGACCGGCAAGCTGCGTCCCTACACCGAACTCGAACTCAAAGGCCGTGCCATTTACGTGCGCGAGGGCTGCTGGTATTGCCACACGCAGCAGACTCGCACCCTGCTGGCTGATACCAAGCGCTCCGGCTGGAAAGGCGTAGACTCGCCCGTCTCCACACCTGACGAGTTTGTCTACGACAGCCCGCACATGTTCGGAACCAAGCGCACTGGGCCCGATCTTTCCCGCGTAGGCGGCAAGTATGACCGGCAATGGCACCGCACGCACTTCCGTAATCCGCGTGATCTGGTTCCAGGCTCCATCATGCCGCCATTCCCCTGGATCGCCAACAACGACGACGAGTTCAACGCTCTCGTGGCTTACATACAGACGCTGGGTAGGGCCAAGAACTGGCGCCCTGACAACGACTATGAAAAGTGAGAGCTAATGACCGACTACACATACCCGAGCGTTTTTCTCGCATACCTTCTGTTCTTTCTCTGCGTCGCGGGGGCGATCTTCTTTCTGGTCCGCTCCCGCCACGACGGGTACTGGGGAAGCGAGAGCGAAGAACCGAAGTACCGCATGCTCGCCGACGATGAGAACGGGAGCGATGCGGATTCTAAAAGGAACTAAGGGAGACAAGACATGGCTGAAACAACAGTTGCCAAGAAACCTGAAGACGAAATCCAGGAATACGCCGACGGCTGGATTACCGAACGCAAGGGAACGGGCGTGCCTACGTTCTTGAAGTTTGCCTACATCGTCATCATGGCTGGTGCCATTGGTTACCTATTCTTCTACATGAACGGTGAGGTGAACCATTCCAACCGTGGCGTCCTGGTACGCCAGTTCAACCAGGTAACTCAATCGTCGCCTGCTTTCATGTATCTCGTCATTGCGATGGTGGTCGTCTACGCGCTCATTGTGATTGCGTTCGGATTCAAAGCTGTTCACAAAGACTAGGGCTGGTCTCATGAGTGGTTTTGAAAGGGTGCGGCTTCCAGCCGCACCGTCCGAAGCTAGCAAAAATGCGGGCTTTAGCCCGTGCGGGGAACCAGTTCTTAGAGATCGGAAACGTAAGACCACGACCAATGAGCGAATGGGCACAGTTCGAAGCGATTGAAGGGGCCGACTACTGGATCAAGATGGTCAAGTGCCAGCACGCCTGCCCCGTGCACACCAATGCGTGCGGTTATGTGACCGCCATCGGCGAGGGGCGCTACGAAGAGGCTTACCGCATCGCCCGCGCCACTAATCCTTTCGCTTCGATCTGTGGCCGGGTGTGTGGCGCTCCGTGCGAACTGAACTGCCGTCGTGGTGACGTCGACGAACCTGTTTCTATTCGCTCGCTGAAACGCTTCGTCACCACTCAATTCGGTCCCGAGGCGGGAGACTTCCGCGTTCATCGCGAAGGCTGCGATCAGCGCATGCTGCCGCCGAACCGGGGCGACTACGAAAAGATCGCGGTCGTTGGCGGAGGAGTCTCCGGACTGACGGTCGCCCACGATCTCATCCAGATCGGCTACAAAGTCACCGTCTTCGAAGCGGATTCCGAACCGGGCGGAATGCTAATGGTTGGCGTTCCAGTTTTCCGCCTACCGCGCGACCTCGTGCGACAGGAAATTCAGGCCATTTTGTCGCTCGGAGTGGAACTCAAGTGCAACATGCGCCTGGGCCGCGACTTCACGGTCGCGGACCTCCGCCGCGAGGGCTACAAGGCGATCTTCCTCGGGATCGGCCTTCCCAAAGGACGAAAGCTTCCTCTTCCCGGTTCTGAGCGGGCTGGAGTCTACGATGGCATGGATTTTCTCCGCGCCTTCAACGAAGGCAAGCCTCTTCCTTTGGGCCGGCGAGTCGTGGTCATTGGCGGCGGCAATGTCGCCTACGACGTTGCACGCTCCGCGGTTCGTCCTGTGGGCGAGGTGCGCAGCGAAGCCATGGCCGACATGGAACGCGGTGAGCAGGTTGCGTACGACGTCGCCCGCTCCGCCCTGCGTCTGAGCGGCGACAAAGAAGTCCACGTCGTCTGTCTTGAGAAGCGCGAAGAAATGCCCGCCGACGAAGTCGAGATCCTCGAGGGCGAGGAAGAGGGTCTCAAGTTGCACAGTTCGCGAGGCCCCAAGGCAGTTTTCGGTAACAACGGAACCGTCACCGCCCTCCGCACCATCCGCTGCACGTCGGTATTTGATGCCACTGGCCGTTTCAACCCGAGTTTTGACGAGACCGACGTTGAAGACATTCCCGCCGACACGGTGATCTATGCCATCGGTCAGACCTCCGACCTTTCTTTCTTGAAGCCGGAAGATGGAGTCGAGAGCGAGCGCGGCCTGATCAAAGTGAGTCGCGAGACCTACCAGACGACCGCACCGGATGTCTTTGCCTGCGGCGACATCGCCCACGGACCACGCCTGTTCATCGACGCCATCGCCTCGGCGCAGATCGCGGCTCGCTCCATGCACGACTTCCTACGCGGCACCCGCACCGACATCGTCGTTCGCAGTCACTGGGCCCCTGCCGTGTACACCATGGCCGAGGGATGGGAACGTCTGCCCCGCGCCACTCCGCCCGTGCTGGAAGCGACCGAGCGCTCGGCCTCGCTGGCCATCATCGAAGAGAACTTTCCCATCGAAGACGCGCATCGCCAGGCCTCGCGCTGCCTGCGCTGCAACATCAACACGGTCTTCGACACCTCCACCTGCATCGCGTGCAACGGCTGTGTCGACGTTTGCCCGCAGAACGTGATCCGACTCGTCGGGCTCAGTGAGCTCTGCAAAGACGAGCAGTGGCACGACATGGTCGCCAACACGCTGGGCATCGGCCGCGACGAGCTGCGAGCGCTGCCTCGCCAGGAACTCGACGCTCTGGGCGGCGTCATGCTGAAGGACGAGACCACCTGCATCCGCTGCGGTTTGTGCGCGTCTCGTTGCCCCACGCATGCCGTCACCATGAAGAAGTTCGAGTTCTATCGCGAGTGCGTCACCGTTCCGACGCCGAACGCCAGAATCCAGTATCGCGGCAGCGTGGCACAGCCTGTTGCCCCACAGGGGCGGCCGTGACACCGATCGAGTTTGGCGTCATGTTCACGCTGGGGCTAGTCAGCAGCTTGCATTGTGTGCAGATGTGCGGTCCCATCGTCCTTTCCTACAGCGTGGCTCTCGAGTCTCTAAAGAAGAGTGTCCCCGGCGGCTCGTCTGTTTCGCCTCTTCTCCGAAACCACTTGGCCTACAACGCCGGACGAATCCTCACCTACTCCACTCTCGGCGCCATCGCGGGCATCTTCGGTGGAACCTTGGGACTGCTGGGGCGTCTCGCGGGATTCGGTCACATCCTCGCGTTGGTCTCCGGCGGATTGATGATCGTCGTAGGGATCTCGATGCTCGGCATCATCCCCGCCGGCCTGCTGGGAAGCTCTCTTCTCCGGATTCCATCCTTGTTTCTTCGGCGAGCCGGCAAATTGCTCTCCGCGCCCGGCTCCAGCAACCGGTTTCTTCTCGGCCTGGCGCTGGGACTGCTGCCTTGCGGGCTGATTTACGCAGCACTGCTCAAAGCGATGGCAACCGGATCGGCATTCGCCGGCGCCGCCACGATGCTCGCCTTTGGACTCGGCACCGCAGGAGCATTGCTGGCGCTCGGGATGTTCTCCTCCGCCCTTCGCATCCGTCTGAATCGTTGGGGAAGCCAACTGGCCGCGGTCGGCGTCACGCTCATGGGAGTTCTCCTCGTGTGGCGCGGCACCATGCCGGGGATGCTCATGATGGGAGGCCACATGCATGGCCACCACTGAAGCCAAGCCCGGCAATCCAAACATATTGGTGTCCACGAAGCCGCTGCCGAAGTGCGACCGAAATCCCCCAACGCCTGCGCCGCGGTCGCTCTCCTTCCATCGTGTCCGCAAAGGAATCCACGCGGTCTGCGTAGTCATTTTCTTCGCGCTGCCCTTCGCCAACCTGATGCGCTTCGACATCCCGCGCCAGCGCTTCTACTTCTTCGGCTACGAACTCTGGATCAGCGAATTCTCCATCATCTTCTTCTCGCTGATGTTTCTCATGTTCCTCATCGCCGCCATGGCGATGTTCTACGGGCGTGTGTATTGCGGATACCTGTGCCCGCAAATGATTTTCAGCGAAGCCTCCATCGCACTCGAAAGCAAGCTGACTCGAACCGTGAATAAGTACGTCCGCTGGAGCGTCCAGCGGCGAAAGCTGCTCAGCCAGTTCCTCTTCTACACGATTGCTACGGCTGCGTCCGTCATCCTGGCGTTTGCGTTCATTTCGTATTTCGTGGAGCCGCGCGATCTCCTGCATCGGCTGCTGGCGTTCGATATCAAGACCGCCGGTGGCATCGCCGGAGCGACGACCACGCTTTTCACCCTGCTCGATTTCCTGTTCGTCCGGCAGCGGTTCTGTACCACCGTTTGTCCTTACGGATACCTGCAGGGAATGCTCGGCGACGGCGACACCCTCATCGTCCACTACCGCGACGAGGACCGCGAATGTATCGAATGCAAAAAGTGCGTGCGGGTCTGTCACATGGGAATCGACATCCGTACCTCGCCCTACCAGATCGAATGCATCCACTGCGGCGAATGCATCGACGCCTGTGCCGATGTGCTCGGCCGATTGGGCAAGCAGACCCTCATCCACTACGTCTGGGGAGAGCACGGCGAGAAGCTCGGAGCCAGCGACAACTCGTGGTACCAGAAACTCGGACTGCGCAACGCGAAACGCGTCGTCGTGTTGTTGATCATCCTCTGCTACGGGGCCGCCCTCTTTACCGCGCTTTCCATGCGGCGCGCCGTACTGGTGCGGATCGCGCCGGATCGCATCACCATGTACCGGCTCGGCAAAGATGGAACGGTCTACAACCGTTTCCGTCTGCAGGTTGCCAATCGTGGGCACGAGCAAGCCATCGCCCAACTCTCCATCGAAGGCCTGCCGGGCACGAATTTTTCCGGCTTTGAGAACGCCGTGATCGTCGCTGCCGGCCAGACCGTGCAACAAGAATTTGAGATTGCGGCACCACCTTCGGCGCCTCTCGCGCCCGGAGTCAATCACTTCCGCCTGGTCAGCCGGGTGGGAAACGAAAAAGATTCGGTAGAGCAGACGTTTATTACGCCGTCAAAGGATCCACGATGAATCAGTTCGCTCCCCCTGTTTCGTCGTGTGCTGTGCAGGAAAACCCAGGCATGTTTCCACAGAAACAGCCTGGGAAATCATAAGGAGGAACTCATGGTAGGTGTAAAAGGGAACAAACTCTTGATCGTGGGCGCATCGCTCGTGATTGCCGCTATCAACTCCATCGCAGCTTTCGGACAGGCGCCGGAACCCGTTCAAATTGCTGCGAACACAACTTCGCCAGCCGCGTCAAAACCGGCTGGAGAACTTACTCCTTCAGCCAACGCTTTGCAGGCACGCCTCGACGCTCAACAGCAAGAGATCGCCCGGCTGAGCGCGCTGGTGGAGAAACTGCAAACCATGCTGCAGCCGATCGCCTCGGCGCAACCCGTTCTCCCCAGCGCGAACGCCGGGTTTCCGTATTCAGCTGGCTCGTCCCCCGCACCCGCACCAACGCCGACTCCAGCCCCGCCGGTGGTGGGCTCCAATCCCACCACTCCGCGCGAGCTGCTGCCGGATATCGGCCACATCGGCGCTGAGTTGGGCTTCTTCGCGGGCGGCGCGACCAACCCTTACAAGGATAACAAAGGATTCGCCACCGGGGGCTACATTGATCTGCCCTGGAAGAATGTTCCCGCCGGCAAACTCTCCTACGAAATCATGATCGGCCTGCAACGGTCGGTTACGACACAGACGACCACCTCAGGCGTGAATGTGCTGGTCAACGCTGCGCTGAACTCCTACCTCGGGAACACAGCCGGAAATGAAACGAGCCCAACCACTTTTCTTGCTGGTCCTCTGCCGATCACAAGTGTCGTGCAAGAGCGTTCCAAGGTTTTGACGGTGGCGCCCTTCGAACTCAAGTACGCCATCACCAAGCTCGGCAAATTCCGTCCCTATGTCGTGGGAGGCTTGGGCGCTTATGTGTGGATCGGCTCCGACAGCAACACCAAGACCTTCGACGCAAACACAGCGCTGGGAGCCTTGGCGAGCGCGCCGGTCGGAACCTCGACGCTGGGCGCTACCCTCAACCTGCTGCTGAAGGGCTCGCAGATTGGCGGTCTGGTGCCGACAGCGCCGGAACTGGCGGCACGTGGCGTAGCTCACGGCCAGGGCAACCTGCTCTTCGGAGCGCAGGTGGGAGGCGGCTTCGAAATCCGCGTCTCGCCGAAGCTGTCGATCGGAGCGGACTTCCGCCGCAATCAGGTGGAAGGCTCCAACGCCAGCTTCAACACGTTTGCTTTCAAGCAGGGCCTGCATTGGTAGGAAACCGGAGCCAAAACATGTTCACAGAAAATCACAAAATCAATCCGAAGACGGTTTCCCGGCGCCAACTTCTGCAGGCCGGCGGAATCTCAGCGGCGGCGGTGGGAGCTCTCGCCCTGGGATCGGCCGTTCCCGCTAAGGCGGAGAAATTCGCGGGCGACCTGGCAATTCTGAACGTGGCGCTGGGCTTGGAGCACCAAGCCATCGCCGCCTACGATGCCGGTGCCAAGAGCAAATTGCTCTCGGCCGATCAACTCAAAATCGCAGTCAGCTTTCAAAGCGATCACAAACGTCACCGCGACGCGCTGACGACGTTCGTCAAGCGCTACGGTGGCACGCCGGTCGCGCCGAAAAGCAGTTACGATTTCGGCACGATTACCTCTGCAACGGACATCGTCAAACTCGCACAGGGTCTGGAAGACGGCGCGGAAGCGGCGTACCTGGCCAACGCGGGCAAACTGAAGAACCGCGAAATCCTGAATGCCGCGGTTCCCATCCTTGAGGACGAAGTGCGCCACAACACCGTCTTCAAACAGCTGCTCGGCATTGATGTGACCGAGCGGCTGAAGTACTGAAGGCGGAAGGAGGAAAACAGTTCATGAAGACCAAAGAACCAGAACTTAACTCTGTGGAGCCCGTTCTCGAGGAGAAAAACCTGCGCCGAGAGTGGCTTCGTCTGGCCAATACGGCCAGTGCGGGTGCCATTCTCTTCTTACTGACGGGAAGCACGAAGAAGCTGTATGGACAATCGCTCGGAGGCGACCTGGGGATTCTATCGGCTGCGCTGTATTTGGAGCAGGAAGCCGTTGCCGCTTACCAGGCTGGGGCCGAGAGCAAGCTGCTTTCACCGGGCGTGCTCAAAACTGCAGTTGCCTTTCAAAGCGATCACAAGTATCACCGGGACGGAATCAGCGGAGTTCTGAAATCGCTCGGTGTTGAACCCAAAGGGCCAGAAAAAAAGTATGACTTCGGAAGCTTGCACAGCGAGAAGGACATTCTTCGTCTGGCCCGCGACCGGGAGCACGGCGCCGTGTTGGCTTATGGCACGCTGGCGTCGAACATCCTGACCAACGCTGTACTGAACTTCGGCGCCAACGTTCTGGTGGATGAGGTTCGCCACCGCACGATTTTGAACGCGGCGCTCGGCATTCCGAACTACTGACCAAGATCGGCGAAGAGGGTCGGAGCTCCGGCCCTCTTTCTCGATCCACTCGGGGCGCCCTACAACAGCGCCGCACTTATCTAAAGGAGTTGAAGCATGACCACCATGGCCATCGCGCCGAATCGCCCGATCAAGCAACGGGCTCCACTTGTCTACTTTCTGGGGTTCATCTTTGTGCTCTTCATCGGTATTTTGATCGTCTGCTATGTCATCACGAAGCGCACAAATCCCGTGTTCCTCGACCAACACGGCAAACCTGTAGCCGCGAGCTCCGAGCATTCGCACTGAATAGCGCACTGAGATGGCCTCCGGCAGAGAATGCGACTTGTGCGGCTTGGGATGTGGCAAACATCCTTTGCAGCAGCACGTCGGCGAGGCCGACCGCTTCTTCTGCTGTCTCGGCTGCATGAACGTCTACCTCATCCTGTGGGAGAGCGGAGCCATCCGTTCCGGCGAGGACATTCGCCAGACGGAACTGTTCCAGCGCAGTCTGCAACTTGGCCTCATCTCCAACCGGGCTTCTGAGGCGACGAAGTCAGATTCCTCCACAAACGCTCCCGCCGATTCCACGACGGAAGAATTACTCCTTCACGTCTCCGGCATGTGGTGCACGTCCTGCGCCTGGCTGATCGAACATGCCCTGGCGTCGGTGGCGGGAGTCGTTCGAGCGGAAGCGTCCTTCGCCTCCGATCTAGTGAAGGTGCAATACCACCCGCAAACCTTGCCCCCGGAACGCATTCTCCGCCGCATCAGCAGTCTCGGCTACACGGCCCAGGAGTACGCCAACGACACCGGTACCGCCGACGCCGAGCGCCGCGACCTGCTCGTCCGCACCGGGCTGGCGGCTTTTCTCTGGGTCAATATCATGAGCTTCAGCCTCGTCCTCTATGCCGGCTATTTCGAACAGATCTCCGGCAGCGTGCGTCGCGGCCTTCCTTTCTTGCTGATGGTTCTGGCTACGCCAGTGGTCTTCTACTGCGCGCAGCCGGTCTTGCGACTGGCCTGGCGAGGCCTGCTGAACCGCACGATCCGCATGGAATCTCTGCTCGCGCTCGGGATTCTTTCGGCATACGGGTACAGCGTCGTGCAGACGTTCCGCGGCGAGATCCATTTGTATTTCGATACCGCGACCGTCATCGTGACCATCGTGTTGGGGGGGAAGCTCATCGAACGCGGCGCAAAAGAAAAAGCTTCGCGCTGGATCTCTCAGCTTCATCGCATGATGCCCAACAAGGTTCGCTTGCTGGCCAAGGGTTCCGAGCACTTTGTCAGCGTGGACGCGCTCGAACCGGGCGAAGTCTTTGTGGTCAAGGCGGGCGAGCGCATTCCCGCCGATGGACTGATCGTCGAAGGCGAGTCCCACACCGACGAGTCGTTGTTGACCGGCGAGTCCGCTCCGGTCGGAAAGCGCCCGGGAGAGGTTGTGGCAGCAGGCAGCATCAACCTCGATGGCGTCCTGAGTGTTCAGGCCACAAAGTCGGCCAGTAATTCCACGCTGTCGCGCATCATCGCCCTCGTCGAACACGCGCTCAGCAGCCGCTCCGAGCTGGAACGCGCGGTCGATCGTGTTTCGCGCATCTTCGTTCCCTGTGTCGTGCTGATTGCACTGCTCTCGTTCTTCTTCGCCTGGATTCTCGGCACCGCCGGCCTGGGTCCATCCCTGATGCGAGCCATCACCGTGCTGGTGATTGCCTGTCCTTGCGCACTCGGAATGGCCACTCCATTGGCGATCACCGCTGCCCTGGGCTCAGCGTCGCGCCAGGGAATCCTGGTCCGCGACAGTCGCGTGCTCGAAACCCTTCGTAAAATCGACACCGTCATCCTCGACAAAACCGGAACCGTTACGGAAGGAAAGTTCTCGCTTCTGGAACTCGTGCCATGCGAGGAGTTCTGTGCCCAGGCAGTTCTTGCGGGGACGGCGTTCGACGCCTCGCACGAGATCCCCCAGTCGCGGTCTTATCCCGGCGCCAGCTCCGTTGACTCGGGCGCGGCGGCTCTCTCACTTCTGGCCTCGCTTGAGCAGTACTCCGAGCACCCGCTCGGCGCAGCCGTCACGGAGTTCGCCCGCCGAGCCGGAGCGAAGCTTCGCGACGCTACCTCGCTGGAGATCCACAAAGGCCGGGGCATCACCGGCGTCGTCGAGGGGAAGCACGTTTTTGCCGGTAACCGCCGCCTCGTGAAAGAACTCGGAGTCTGGATTGACGAAAACCTCGAGCAGCAAGCTCGCGCCTGGGAAGCGGAAGGCAAGACGGTCTCATTCGCTGGCTGGGATGGCGACTTGCGCGCGCTTGCCGCATTCGGCGACAAGCTGAAGCCCGAAGCGCTCGAGTTGGCCGCACAGCTCAAGCGCCGGGGCATTGAAGTGCGACTCGTCTCAGGAGATGCTCAGGCCACCACGAAATGGACGGCCTCCTGCCTTGGGGTCGATTTCTTCGAAGCCGGTGTCCTTCCGGAAGAAAAGGCCGAAGTAGTGCGCCGCCTGCAAGGGCGCGGTGCGGTGGTGGCCATGGTCGGAGACGGGATTAACGATGCTCCAGCTCTAGCTCAGGCCGATCTCGGCATCGCCATCGGTTCGGGCACCGACGTTGCCATGAAGGCCGCTGCGGTCGTCCTCATGAACGGCTCGCTTCGCAAGACTCTCGATGTGTTCGACCTCTCGCAGAAAACCATGCGCGTCGTGCAACAGAATCTCTTCTGGGCGTTCTTCTACAACACCGTCGGAATCACCTTAGCTGTCGCGGGAATCCTGAACCCAATCATGGCAGCTACCGCCATGTTGCTCTCGAGTCTGTCCGTGGTAGGGAACTCCATGCGCCTCACCCGCCGGGCGGTTTGAGGAATCTCGGCAGCCGCTGACCAAGCCAAACGACAGGCCAGCGCGCCATCGTAAGCCGCGCTGGATGCCGAACGTTTGGAACTGCTTGAAAGAATGGTGGGCGCTATAGGATTCGAACCTATGACTTCCACCGTGTGAAGATGGCACTCTACCGCTGAGTTAAGCGCCCACTGTCGTGCGGTAAGTTCATCATTATACACAAGTTCCCTATCCACTTCGCGATCACTGGATCGTCTCCGGCTCCCGCACTGGCACCCGCATTTCCTCAGGAATCAGGTGTTGGAGCACTTTCTCCCGTTCCGCACGCTTCGCAGCCCGATGCGTGTGGCTGTAGTACAGTGTCATGTCCATTTTGCTGTGGCGCATGACAGCCTGAACGACTGCCGGGTTCGTTTCGTTCTCCATTAGGAACGTCGCTATCGAGTGGCGACCCAAGACGTGGAATCCGAACCGCTTGACGACCTCACCGTCACGGTCATAAGTGATCCCGTTCTCCACCCGAATGACGCCCGCCTGAATTGCAGCCGGACGAATATAGTCTTCGACTAGCATGGAACCTGACCGGGGCTTCTTTCCATTCAATTTGAATGAAGGAAACACAAAGTCATCATCATCCGCATAGGGGGATTCACGACGCCATGCAGCGAGGCAATCCAGTAACAGTTTTGGTGATTCAACTCTGCTGCGACTCAGCTTAGACTTTGCGCCATCCTGCATTTTGTTATGAACGCAGGTCTGCCGAATCGCAATCAGACCACGATTCCACAGAATGTCGCGCCACTTCAATCCCAGTGCTTCGCTGATTCGCAACTGGCACGTAATCACCAACAAGGTTAACTCGTACTCAGGCTGCTTGAGTTCGCTAAGGATGGCAAATATATCCTCGATCTCAAGAGCCATTGCCTCATACGAGGTCACTTGGCTGAATTCCCGGCCCTTCACGTAGTTGAGGGGGTTGTACTCCTCCCCACGAGGGATCAGGTTTTCACATTGCCCCCAAGTGTACACGCCGGACATAACGGACTTGTACTTGCCACGGGTGCTGGACTCAACCTCAAGACCGACCATCCACTTCTTCAAGAATTGGGGATCAATCTCGATTGCAATCTCATCCGACCACCGGGGCATCAGCAGATTCCGGATCACCTGCGTGTGCAGTTCTCTGGTTGATTGTTTGTTGAAGGGATGCTCGGCAAGATATTTCTCGGCAAGCTCCCCAAATAAAATGGCTGTTGGATCGGACTTGGCGACGAGCTTGTCTAGGCCCAGTTTGCCGACCCGTGCCCATGCTTCTTTGTTCTGGGCCTCTCTGCCCTCGTATAGGGAAGCGGGGCCGATCACTTTCGACCGCTCTCCTCCTTCGCTGTTATACCAGCAGAACAACGTTGATCCTTTCTTACGTCTTAACCATCCCTTAGCCATTGGATTTCCTCCGTTGGCTAGGGGAACTGCCGGGTGGAATTGTACCGTTGCTGGAACGGCGAGCCAAGTTGTCGTTTTGAGCGGGTGAATCGGGCTTGCGAACACCCGAGGCTATGGCGACTTCGACTTCGCTGAGTTTGTAACGCCATACCCTCCGATGCTCGCCCACCCCCAGCGGAGATGCCGGGAGGAGTCCCCTGCGTGTCATTTCGAGCACCTGACGGCGTGTGATCCTCAGGTGCTCGGCCACGTCGTCGGCTGTTACGTATGGCTCTGGTGTCATGTCCACGACTCCTCCGTGTTGTGGTCGCTGAAGACAATTTAGTTCCTTGAGGCTGGAGCCACGAGGCAAAGTCGGACGCCGATTTTGGAGGAACTTTGCAGGTTACTTGTGCCGACTCAAGAGGAGCGTTTTGATGGAGACATATATGCCAGCAAAGACGGGCGACCGGAAGAAGATCGTGATGAGGCGTTTCGCTGAGCTTCTCACGAAAGACCTCGAAATTGATATCGACGAGGCGTTCGTCGTGAATGTCAAATTCCTCCGTAAGGTTCTCAAGACAATCTCATCGGGAAAGGACAAGTGGTGGATAGAAAAAGAGCTTGCAGAGTCCATGGTCTTCGGCCACAGCGGTGCTGAAGACGCAGAAATGCCGCAGGTTGCTCCTCTATTGATACGCTTTCCAAAGATCAGCGAAGGAATGGTCTGCCTGCACTGGACGGCGTGGGAAACCGCGCAATCGGGACAATATACGCAAGATGGACGAACCGTCGATGACCCCGAGGAGATTGAAAGATTCTGGCGTCCTCTGGAGGGATGGCTTGCAAAATATTATTCACAGCGGCAGAGAAGTGCGCGACTAAAGTCGCTAGTTAATCGGAGAGTGACGCTAAAAGAACGGCCCGTGACTTTGGAAGACTTTATCCGTTCTGATGAGCAACGCCTGACCAAGGCGACCCAAAAGCTCATGATGAGGGAATTCCTAGCGGGGGATGGTTTCTACACGCCGCACAAAGTGTTGTCTAACCAAGATGGTTCTATCACAGATGGCCGCAGCTTTGCTCAGGTGTTCCGAGAGTTGACTAAGAAAGGATGCAATCCTCAAGCGCTTGCCGAGAGTATCGGCAATTTCCAGAGTTATCAGGCCGCGCGTGGTACGGAGGAGGGGCGTGATTGGTCGCGCTTTCCGAGCAGCAATAAGCTTATTAAACTGAGTGATACGTTGTCGGAGTTAGCCGGTGAAGTGTGGCAGTTGGAATCCCGCTACCATATCTCAACGGCAGTGATCGATTACGACAAATATTCAGAAGTGGCGCGGAATGAAGCAGAGCGAGCAGGGCGGAAAGCTACCGACGTGTGGTCGTTGGAAACAAACGATGTCTTCTCGCTGGAAAAACAATTCGAAGACATGGCGGGTAGCATGGAAACTTATGCTAAAGTCTTGAAACTTTGGACCCCGCCCCGTTCCGACAGTATCCGTGCTTACGGGGTGATAGCACCGCTGGTGTGCACACAGATCGGTACTGGGACGCCCCAGTATGATCTCGTTGCTGGTTTACTTCAGTCCTGCACGAATGAAGCGCACCGGGACGAATACACCGATACGAGTTTACTCAAGAAAAGACTGAAGTATTTCCAGAGGAACTTTTCGGAAGCGTTCAAAGAACTGAAGGAAAGCTTGGAAGAAGCCCACAAGTACAAGGGGCCTTGCTACCCGCCCGTTGACTTCGATTCCGCCCTCAAGAAACTGGAAAAGTCCCAGTAAGAATTCCTCCCGACTTTGCCTCCTTGTCTCTGCACCAAAATCAGATACTAGCCTCGTTATTCCGCAGACGGGTTTCTGTGGTGGGAATCCAGTGCGGAGACGAGCTATGGGCGCAGCAGAGCGAGAGCTTTTCGAACTCTTGAAGCAATATGACTTTGAACTGATTCGAGGAAAGAAGCACAAGGTCTACAAGAATCGTCAGGGCAAAACCTTGGTCTTAGCAAGTACCCCCAGTGACGGGGGTTGGGCTGAGAACGCCTTGCACAATCTCAAGAATTGTCTGGGCATTGGGGCTCAGGGTAGAGAAGCCGTCGACCGACGCCGCGTGGGACGCAATCGATGCCGTAAAACAACCTCCCCTGCCTGTAATCAACGAAGGAGAAGCAGCCAGTGCGTGAAGGGAAGGCACGGGTGGCACTGGAAAAGTTGCCATCAAAATCGCGCCCGACTTCGCCTCGTGGTTTTTCGGTCAGCAAGCGAAACTAATCTTGCGATTCAGTTATTCGCGGGTCGCACAACTTTAGAACGGGGAGGCTCCGAGTATGGGGAAACTGCATAAGGATAGTCAGCCGAAGTACATCACACCGGGACTCAAGGTGAGCCCTGTGCCGGAAGGTGAGGATCACCGTGACCAAGCCCGCTATCACATGAAGATGATCATGGGCAATCGCTACGTCCGGATCATCGACACCAAATACAAGCCTGCCATCCGTTCGCTGAAGCTGGATATTAGCCCGGAGATCATCAGCGAGGACAACTACGGAGAGATTTTCGTTAACGTCGTTGAGGCGCTGCACGAGACCGGGCAGATCGCTAACGGTGAGACTGCGGTCTGCATTACGTTCCCCGCTGGAAGCATTGAAGTCGAAGTGCCGACCGGAGGTCAGGCATGAGGGGGAACACCGTGACCGCTACAACGACTGAGGAACTGTGACAAATGACCAAAACCGAACTAAAGAAGATGTTCATCCACGAGGCGTTGCGCCCGGAGCAAGTCGAGTTGCTCCAAGAGTTTGGGCGGATGTTCTTGAACTTGGCTGGCTGCATCGTTGTGAACACGACTGAATGCGAAGAGACCGCGATTGCACTGCGCAAATTGCAGGAATGCCAGCAATACGTTTACTTGGCCGTGACCAAAACGGAAGTCGCGCCGGAGCAGGCGACAGAAATCAACAAGGCGGTGAGCCGTGGCTAGGGATATGACGCAGAAACAGTTCGACGCCGCTCTCGCTCGATATGGGATGCGTGACGAAGGTTTTGCAGGTTACGTCAACATCAACGTGCCTTGCTGTCATGTAATGGTCAGCAAGCTCAACGCAGGAACCAATCGGCGGGCGCAGCTTGCTTATCTCCTGCGCAAGCGTGATGAACACATCAGCACATGCAAACGTGACGCATGTGAGGCGGTGTCCCGTGGCTAACCCGCAGACCGTATTCAAGAATCTGCTGCGCCAGCACAACTTCACGCTAGTGTCGCAGAACAAACACTACAAATACTCGGATGGCAAAGGGCGCATCTTGGTGGTCGCCAAGACGCCGAGCGATCACTTCGCCTACAACAGCATGATCCGGGATTTGAAGGCTGTCGTCTCGAACCCGCCGCCGTCATCCCTGACCATCGAGGAAGAGCGCCAACGCCGGGAACTGGAAAAGAACGTTGTGCTCTGGGCAGAGCGCAAGAAGAACATCAGCGCCAAAAAATGCAATGGCAAAGGCGGCGGTCACGGTCATTCGAAATCCGGCAGCGGCTTCTGCTACGAGCAGGCGAAGGACGTTCCTTTCATCCCGGAAGAAGTCAAAGAGCAAGCCCGGTTGAACAAAGAATGGGACAACCTGCTCTACCACTGCAAGAAACAGACTCGCAAAGTCGAGAACGAACTGGAGCACATCTTCCGGGTCATACATCCGATGTGCCTCAGCAAAACGGCACGAGAGCAAATCGCTTTGATGCTCCGTGCCAAACGTACTGCTAACCAACTGCCCGCTAACTGGCATGAAGTGGAGACCCGGCAACAACGTCTCGATCTCGGGCGCTGGATTGCCGAGCGTATGGCAAAGGGAACGTGCGGTGAACCGGGTGAGCAATGCTTGGACATTCTCATCAACAGAATGTTCCATGCCGACGCCACGGTGCATGTTGAAGTTAATACCCCGGAAGAATTCGGACAGCAGTTTCAGGAAAGAACGATTGAAACGTGGACTGGCGCTCTGTACCTGACCGTTCTGGCTTGGTCGCACATGGACAGCCGCAACCCGTCGTGGCTGGAACCCATAGCTGCGTTGTTCCGACAGGAAGGGTTAACCGACCGTGGCCGTCGCTTGATTAACCGGGCACAGAGAATGGTGCGCAGCGGACAGATCACCGACCGCTCCGTGGTCGAGATTATCGCGGCAATGGGCAAGGTTCCGAACAGGCTCTCACAACAGCAGGAAGGGGAAAGGGAACTTTTTGGTAGCGAAAAGGCAACTGCCGACTAACCATCGGCCACAACCGGGCAACCAGCCCACAGGAGATGAGCAATGAAAAGCAGCACCAAGAAAATTCTTAAGATTTACCTCAAGGAACTCGTCGAACAGATTGATGAAGAGCACTGTGCGAAATTAGTCGAGGCGGTCCGCAGCGGTGACGGGAATGCCGTCCTCGTTATCGGCGAGAACAGCCACAGCAAATATAACAAAGTGGCGTTCTCTGCTTTCACCGTGCCGCACTCTGAGTGGAAGCTGTACTATCCCGGCGAGATGAAAGTCGTCTCGCTGTCGCTGCCAACCACCACCCCTGACGGAGCCGTGAACTAATGGCGAACATCACCGTGAAGGAAGGCGACACTCTCACACTCACGCTCTGGACGGTGGACGACAACGATAAGGAAGTCCGCCGCCCATTTCGCTTCAAGGTCAGCGCCGTGCCGGATGGCGACGGCAACTTCTACCGCATCCGCTTTCCCAGAGAATGTCAGGGTAAGCAGTACGCCGCCATTCAACTTGAACTGATTCCGGAGAAGCGCCGTGGCTAACTTCGATCAATGGAAGGCCAAGATCGAGGCGGCGGCCTCGGGGATCGCTGAGGATGATGCCGCCATCGCCAAATTCCAAGCCGATTCCTTGCACGCATCTTTCTGCGCCATCTGCAAGACCGTCGTTGACGGCTTCGAGGCGGTAATCAACGCCGGGTTGCCTTTGGAGACCGCGACGGCGTTGCTCGAAGAGAACCTGACCATGCTCATCGACAACGCCACAGCAAACTATCAGCGCATGATCGCCACGTGCCCGGACGAGGATCGGGAGACGCTCATGAACCTCTGTGAATACGAGGTTGACTTCTTCAAGGGATGGCGCGAGACAGCCCGTGGCAACAACCCGCACTGCCTGATGTACTCGGAGCTACGGTCATGAAAAGCAAGTTCGTCTGGTACATGAAGCGCGTGTCTTACTGCCTGCGGCTCCAGTTAACCTGACGCGGTGAAGTGATGAAATTGCCTGACGTGGTGTTTATTCCCGGTTTCTTGAATCGTGGCGAGGCCGACGCTCTGCTGGAGCACATTCACGGCGAGGCAGAGTTCCGACAGAACTACATTCAACTGTTCGGGCGCAAGGCCATACCGCGCCTCGAAGCATGGTACGGGTCGTGGGACTATCCGTACTCGAATGGAGTTGTGCTCAAAGCCGCGCCAATGCCGGATTATCTGCAAGCGGTGATCGAGAAGATCAAGGCAGCAGGGTTCGGTCAGTTCAACGCGGTTCTGATTAACCGCTACCGGGATGGCAGCGACTACATTTCGCCGCATTCTGATGACGATTACGGTGATCCGGAGCCTACGATCCCAAGCCTGACGCTCGGAGCAGCACGCCCGTTCCGGCTGGCGAAACGCATTGGCAAATCGAAGCTGGACAAATCCACAACGGTTGAGTACCTGCCCGGCCACGGCGATCTGCTGGTGATGAAGGGACGCACCAATGCCGAATGGCAGCATTGGGTTCCCAAGACAGCCAAGCCAATCAGCGAACGGATCAACTTGACATTCAGGAACGGAGGGCAGCGATGAAACTAGAAGATGCGGTGCGGCTTCTCATACCCGCTCGTGAACTGGGCGATGAGGTTCACGAAGTCATTTTGCAGTGCCAGAGGGAAGGTCTGATTCGGATCGAGGAAGATGGCACCCTAGCGCTCACCGAGCACGGCAGAAGAGTTGTTAGTGAAGGAACAGGGAACAACAACGAGGAGGAGACGATATGAAAAGCAAGACAATGAACGTGCCGTTCGATGCCCAGACTGTGCACGCGGCAGTCGAAGCCGCTCGGAATGGAAGATTGCTCTGCGGCAGTTGCGTACAGAAGCTCGAAAGCTACGACGAGATGTCGCAATCGGACTTTTGCCCATCATGCCAAGCAGCGATTACCTCGCAACTGAGAATGGAGGCAGAAGGTCGTTTGGTGGAGGCTCTGATTCGCATGGGCTTGCCACCGGACTCAGTCCAAATCGCGAACGACTAGGAAGTAGCTAGGAAAAATTCCCTGCGGATAACTCCGTGGGTCTGAGGAGGCAGCAATGCGGCTAACGAAAGAACAGGAAGTGCGGGCGACAAATGAGTTGCTCGCGATGTTAGCAAATGACATGCACCATGGAGGCTTGGGTCTCCGCACATCGGAAATGCAGGGCACACGTGCTTTTCACGGCTCGAACACACTCAGCCTACGGCAGATTGCCCGTCTGCTCCGCAAGAGCGGCAAAGCGAAGGCCAAGTTCTGCGGCTCCGGGTCGTACACATACAACCTGTGGAGTCTGACCGAAGAGGTATGGAATCAGGCATGTAACAGCCGCGAGGAATTCTTCGCGGCGTAGTTCTGTACTCGTTTTGGGGTTTTTGTTGGGAAATTCGGCTGCTAGTGAATAAATAGATTCTGAGGCAATCGAATTTCCGAACTATGGCAGTGCTCTTTATGAGGGCAGATGCAGTCGAACAAATTCAATCCTGCCCAAGCGAGGCACAGGGATGTCAATGATTGAACAATTGAGGGCGCGGACAAAGCCCCTGAGTGTGAGTGAGGTCGCCGAGATGCTCGGCGTTGCCGAATCGACGGTACAGCGTTGGGTGCGCAATCGCGAGCTTCCTGCGATCCGGGTCGCCGATACGATTCGGTTTGATCCGACCGTGCTGGCTGATCGGCTGGAAGAGCTTCAATGAGCATCGTGTAAACGAAGGATGGAACTGAGGGATGGAATGTGTGGGACTCATCCGCACCCTCAAAAAGCCGTGGATGAGAACAACATGAATCCCTATAGAGGAAAGCAACACATAAACAGAACAGGAAACGGACAACATGGATCAGATAGAAGCAATGCGTCAGCGCATCGCGAAACTTAAAGCCGAGACCGCGAGCCTCAAGGAACTCTGGCTTACGATGCTTCCCGCCGAATGGCTCCCCACCGACCGTCAGTTCATGGTCTGGCTCAACATCTACGACTTCCACACTACCGCCTACGGCATCGAGACCGCCTCGCAGCGCCTCAACAAGAAGGAATGTGACGCTGAGGAGGGGAACGATGAAATCCAGTGGGACAAGAATGAGTGCGTGCGCTTCGCGTCCGGGGTCATGAAGCAGCAACAGTTCCGGGATAACCCCGGTAAGGACAAAATGCAGGACAAACTGTATGCGGCGATGGAGGGCGCTCCCCGCGCAAAGGGTTTCGAGGTTGAGGAAGGGATTTGAACGACAACCCCAATCTCGACCGCTGCAAGGTTCTCGACTGCGACCGCAAGGCTGTGCTTGCGCTGCCGGACGGCGCACTCAAGGTGTGGCTGTGTCTCTGGATGAATGAAAACGCGATCCAGCAGTCGTATATGAGCAACAGCACGATCATGAAACAGACCGGGCAGACTGAGCCCACGGTTAGCAAGTGGAAGCAGTGGCTACTCGACAACGGCTGGGCGAGGGAGACCGGGGAGACAGCCGCCGATATGTACACCAGACCGACACGGGGTTCGCACGCCGTGAAAGTGATCCGGGTAGATGACCCGACTAAGGACGCCCCCACGGCACCACCACCGCGCCTTGAGTGCGCCACGGCTACGCAAGATTGTGCAAATTTGCGCATCTTTGCGCAAGAAGGGAACGTGCAGTTGACGTGTGCTGAACGTGCACTGAACGTACAGTCGAGTGAAACCCCAAAAGGAATTTCACCTTCTGATCGAAATACCAAAGAAATTTTGGCCTTTCATCCGAAATACCCAAAAGATTACCCCCCTAACAATTTGGGACAAGATTCTGTTTCTGGTTCTGTCTCTGGTTTGGATTATGGTTCGCAGTTAGGGGTAGATTCAAGTTCGAGGTCGCGTTCGTCCTCTCCATCGCCTGCTCCGCAGGCGTGCGAGAACCCTGTCGCTCCGCTCTTAACCCCCGAACCTCTGAACCCCAAGGTCAACCCCAACGACAGAACCAAGGCCATGGGGGGCGTTGCCCCCCAAACCCCCCGGAGTGGCGGCATGGTGGTTTTGGAAGTCATAGACCCAAACCGGGAGGTAGACCCTGACTTCCTGACTCTGACTCCTGAGACTCCCTGCTCCGACTGTGGTAAGCCCATCGGCGAATACGGCTGCGGAGCAGCCATCCACAAACTTTGTCTGTGCCTTGATGAACAGTGGGCTTGGATGAAAGGCAGGGTCAAGTACAAGGCTGTGTTCAACACTGGGGACGATCTGGACGATAACCCCTCCCCCGATTCCGCCCACCCCTCCCCAGAGGAGCGCAACGCGGCAGCGTTGCAGGCACTTGCTGACGCCTTCCACAACCATGGGAAGAAGAAGCAATACTTTGCTGATGGCGCTGAGTACCCGGCTCATTGGTATCGCCTGACTTCGGACGAGAAGCGGCAGATGGTTGCGCAGCACCGCAAGCCGGGTAAGAAGCGGCAGCGTGCCGCCGAAGTTTGAGTTTCGCCGGACGGCTGTAATGTGGCGGCATGGGCAGCCGACAGAGGCGAAAGCGGAGAGGGGACGAAGAGTCCCCCTCCAAAGTTTTGAAAGGTTTGGGGACGACGGTGTAAACCGCCCCCTCCTAACAGGAGTTAGATGCTCTCCGGGTCGCTACCGGACGGGGTGAGCGGATACTGGCCTGCGTGCTATATCGTCCCCAAAATGTAAGTTCAATGACGGCTTTGCGGTGCGCACGCAAACAGAGCGGCGGTACGACCCTGAGTACGAATTCCGGTACGCCTTCGAAGCGTCCTCCAAACCCGGATACGTCCTCCGAACCTCAGGGCGTCCTCCAAACCCGCTGCTCTGCTTCTGAATCGCCCTTACAGTGCAAACGAAATGGCGGGCCGACCTGCACGAGGTAAAACGAGGGAACTCGCCGCTACAACTCTTGGGTTCGACCAGATCAGAGGCTCCGCGCTGTCCTACATACGTTTTCGACAAACGACCGCAAAAACAATTCAAACACCAGTCCGCACGTTTTCGCAATTTCAAATTGATTGGTAGTGAGCATTGCGCGTTCACAAGCGTGCAATTTGCTCCGTGTATCCAATTCAAAGTTGTGAGGCGACCATGCTAGAAACACCAGACCAGATTCAGACCCCGATTCACGTAGAATCTCCAACGCCGGACCTTCCGGCGCAATCCCCAGAACCAGAGACTCCAGCGCCCGAGGATGCAGCGCAGGACGAAACCGCTCTGACTGCCGAGATCAGCGAGCTTTGGCGGCTGCACAGCGATTACAAGGGCTCAATCAAGATGCAGACAGAGAACCTCCGCTCCCTCCGCGCCGAGTTGGGCAAGCGGCTCTCAGAGATGAAGCAAGTGCTCGCGAAGCCGGGGCGGTCGGGGGGATGGTCCGCATGGCTGAAGGAACGCCAGATTTCCCGCGCCACGGCAGATCGGCTGGTGCTCAAATTTGAACGCTCTCTCAACCCCGCTGGAAATTGCCTCACCGCGCAATTTACCGAACCGACCGAAGCGGAAATCCAGACCTTGCTCGATAAGGTCGCGCCGAAACTGCGCCGTGTGCTGCGGACGCCAGCGAGCGCCTACCGCTTTGTTGAGTTGCTGGTGTCCTCGTTGGCGCTGGATTATCAGGCAAGGGAGGGCGGTCTGCTGATTGTGAAGCCATCTCAAGAAACAGGACTGGTGGAGACTGTGCCGGAAGCTCAGGGCGAATCTATCGAATCTGCCGCTGAGCCTGTTCCAGTCATCGCCGAGATTCAGGCAGAGGTCGATTCTGAATCAATGGGAACTTCGGCAGCGTTGTAGCGGAGACAAACGGACATGCGAAAAAATCGCAAGGAAACCGGAAAACGAGCACGTCCGAAGAGCATGAAAACCTCAAGGCTTACCTCATGACGTTGGTTACATGCGCGGGTTCTCGCCTGTATCCCCGACAACACAATGTGTCTTATGCTGGACGTAACCGTCGCGAATGAGTTGGTTCAGAGCACGTAGTTGCTTGGCTTCCCTTATTTCGGCGGGTTGGCTAGTTCGTTGCTCTTGCGTACAGTATGACAACCCTCCGCTCCTTCAGAATCATTGCCCTCGTCGCCGCATTGTCTACTGGCTCACTCGTGGTTGTGGCTCAGGACAACAGCGAACTCCCGCATTCCTTCGGTTGTTCCAGCACATCCGCCGAAAGCACCTTTAACGCCGAGCTTCAACGTCCTGCGAGGCTCCAACTGGTTTCCGCCACAGAGCAGAACGAAATCCAACAGGCGCAAATTCACCCCTTCCATACTTCGTATATCAAGATCGACGTTGCCAGATACAAAATCAGTCGGATCGATTTCTACATCCATCACGACCGACCGCCAGATGCGGGCTCGCTCCCCTACTCTCCGCTTACGATATATGTGCGACTCAGCGTCTCGGATCAGTTCCTTTGGTGGAAGGTGGTTGAGCTTGAGCAAGATAGACCCCAACAAAACCTTTTACTCGCCGACCTGCCAAGCCCCGACGAAAAAAAGCCGGATTCTCCCGCGACCGTCCTGCCCGCCACTGGCGATCCAACGATTCCCTTTTTTGATGTGCAATGGAGCAGCTTGCAGCAGGGTACTTCGGTATCTGCGGTCGAGGCTCACATCTTGCTCGATCTCCGGCTGCCACAGCCGCACATCGCCGCCGACCTTTCCTGTAACTCCATTGAGGCTTTTGGTGTCTGTGGCGCATGGGACGCCCAGATGCAGAGCCGGAATAATTACGAATGCGACTGGATCAAAGCCGATCACGATTTTCGCTGTGAAGCCACGGTCTGGAATGACGGGGTAACGAAACGGCAGACGAAGTCTTGGTTCCAGTTGCTCAGCGGCAAGGACATCCCGTTTTCCGTACCTCCCGGCAATCCCGCAACGCTTCAACAGTTCGCGGAGTTTGCCGAGCGCGATCCAAGTTGGCGAGCCCGGCAAATTGAACTTCCCGGACTCGGCAAGACTTCCGACATCTTGCGATTACCCGTGGTTGAGGATCGTGTCATCCACGTATTCGGAGCGTATGGCGACCCGGCTCCCTTTGGAGCGTCGTTTTTTTATGTCGTGCTGAGCAGAGACCACGCTGCCAAACTTGGCTATATTCCAAGCATTTCTTTCTTCGAGCACGATCCTGAGGGTAAAGCTCGACACTTGGAAGCGACGTTTGAGAACAGCGTTTCCGAAAAGCAGACCCTGCCCACCCCGGCTAGCGAGATCAAACTTGGTGGAGAACTTAGCTTTGGGGTGAAGGAATTGTTCAACGATGCCTTAACCCACATCTATCAAATAACAGCACGCGAGGATCAGATCACGAGTGGCAGAGATCGGATGACAGTCGGCGGAAATGGCGGGCGAGCAGTTTACTGGCTGGCAATTGAAGACCAGCAGTCTGAGGATAGAACTTGTTTCGGCATGACCAAAGTTGCAAGCAATGGGCTCTCCTACGTCGGGTGCGCCCGGCAGCGCACGGAAGCCTCCGCCGCCGTAGTCACGATTGAAAGGGGAGTCAGCTTCCACGCACTAGTTGATGTCGAGTCATCACACACGAGCACCGAGGCTACCGAAGGCATCGAGCCTCCTGACACCGAGAATGGTGAAAAGGTCGAGGATCAGTGCGCTTATTCCGTCGATGTCGAATGGAACCACAAGCAATGGCTCGCAAGTGAACCGAAGTTGGAGTGCGGTTCCACATTTAGTCCTCGCGAGATCAGCATAGCGGACGACGGAGCGATCACCGCGAAACCAGCCCAAATCGAGAGCGGTCCCAATTGACACTCGTGCGGAGAGACATGGGGGACATTGAGGAACCCGCTAGGCGGCATCAGTTCACCGTCGCCCCGCCGCAGCATTTCTTGTATTTCTTCCCGGAACCACACGGGCAGGGATCGTTCCGTCCCACCTTGGAAACATTGCGCCGAGCTTCAGGTGTATGAACGCCGAGATCAGCTTCCCGCTGCTCCCGGAAGTATTTGTAAGCGCCCAATAGTCCCGCCGCCATTCCAGCGATCACCTGCTCGCGCTTGTCCGGCGTGATCGGGTCCGAACGCATCTCCGGGTCTTGGTCGTGTTCGTGATGCAGCATCATCATCGGGATCAGGCATCCGCCGTGCTCCTCGTCATTTACAAGTTCAGCCCAGCCATCGTGCCGCATGTGCATCCCCCGCATGAACCCGCGTGCCCAGTCGTTGCCATGAAGCTCACCGTTCTCGTCCTCAAAGATGACCGGAATATGGATTTCGTCCTTGTAGAGCGTTGAGGCAATCTTGTTCCAGTGCCGCATCATCAGATTCAGGATTTCCTGTGCTTCGTCGAGACCGGAGAACTCCACAACTTCCGACATCTCGCCGCCGAAGACCTCCCGATTGTATTCGGATGGCATCACGGGCTCCGGCCCGGCAATCAGAGCGGAGAAGAAACCGTCCAATTCTTCAAGGTTCATCGCCTTGCCGCCTTTGCAGGATTTAAGGAAATCGCCGAGGCGGTCGAGTTCGGTGTCGGTAAGAGGTTCGTTATTGGTGAAAGCTCTCATGGAGGAATTATCCGCACATCCCTTCTTGTTTCCATCGAGCATTCTACGCGGCCCTAGTTGCACCTTTTTGTTTTTCCAGCATAGGCGTAGAGTTCTCACATGGATGATTGTTCAATCGCGGGACGGACTGAAAAACTCCGTCGAGAGATCGAACTGATCGGACAAGAGGAGCGACTCTTCCGCAATAACAGAAGTCATTCACTAGCTGAGAATTCAGAGCACGAGAAGCGGGAGTTTCGAGTCCTTGCGATCCGTGAAGAACTTAGAGCGCTTGTCGAAAAAGCAAAGCAACGATCAAGCCACGGATCAGTCTGGTACAGTTGACTTCTTCTTCGCAGCAGCCGGAGAGTCTCGTCCATCCCCTCTCAGACTAGCCAGCAGCCCCGAATACCGCCTCTGCGGACAGTCATTGCGGACGGCGATGCCCAGAGCCTTCTTTTGTCCGATCATCACGAGCAGCCGCTTGCCTCGCGTGATCCCCGTGTAGATCAGGTTGCGCTGGAGCAGCATGTAGTGCTGCGTGGCAAGCGGGATCACGACTGCCGGGAACTCCGAGCCCTGCGACTTGTGGATCGTGATCGCGTAAGCCAGCGAAATCTCGTCCAATTCCCCGAAGTCGTACTTGACCAGCCGCTCGTCGAATCGCACTGCGACCTGCTGCTCGACGAGATCGACGCGCTCGACGATCCCCACGTCGCCGTTGAACACGTCTTTGTCGTAGTTATTTTCCGTCTGGATCACCTTGTCGCCCATCTGGAATCGCCATCCGAACCGCTCCACAGTCGGCTGACCGGGTCGGGTTGGGTTCAATACCTTCTGTAAGGCTGTATTCAGTTCGCGCACGCCGAGCGATCCACGGTTCATCGGGCAAAGGATCTGAACGTCGCGGATCGGGTCTAGACGAAACCGCTCTGGAATCCTCTCCTGCACCAGCTTGACCAGCGTTGCCGCGATCTTTTCCGGGTCGTCCCGCTCGACGAAATGGAAATCGGAACTCGGCTCCGCTACCCGCATATCGGGAATCTGCCCTCTGCGGATGCGGTGTGCGTTGGTGATGATGTGGCTGCCCGCAGCCTGCCTGAACACTTCGGTGAGCCGCACGACTGGAACGACACCGCTCCCGATTAAGTCCCCAAGCACCGTGCCCGGTCCCACGGACGGAAGCTGGTCTACGTCGCCGACCAGAACCAATCCGGCGCGGTTGGGGACAGCCCGCACGAGCGAGTGCATCAGCGGCACGTCCACCATAGAGGTCTCGTCCACGACCAGAAGACCGCAGGCGAGCGTGTTGGACTCGTTGCGGGTAAACCGCCCAGTTCCGGGGTCGATTTCCAGCAGGCGATGAATCGTCTTCGCTTCCATGCCCGTGGTTTCGGTGAGCCGCTTCGCCGCCCGTCCGGTTGGGGCGCACAGCAAGCACTTCACGCCCTTGGCACGCAGGATCATCAGGATGGAGTTCACCAGCGTGGTCTTACCAACCCCCGGCCCTCCGGTGATGACCACGACCCGGTTTGCGAGAACTGTCTTTAGCGCCTCCCGCTGGCTGGGGGCGAGCGTCTTGCCCGTCTGCCGCTCACACCACGCGACCGCTTTGTCGAAATCAATCGGCGGATAGATCGGCTCCGATTCAGCGAGGCTCTTGATCCTTGCCGCAATGCCCTCTTCCGCTCTCCTGAGATGCGGGAGGAAGATCAGGGGCTCGCCGTCGATCTCGTCCAGCAGCAGGGAGCCACTCGTGAGCATTTGTGATAGAGCTTGTTCGACCGTAGCGTCCTGCACTTCCAACAGTTTCACAGCCGCCAGCTTGAGTTTTTCCAACGGCAATGCGCAGTGCCCGTCTGAGGTCGCCTCCAGCAGGACATGGTCGATGCCTGCCCGTGCTCGGTTGAGCGAGTCTCGCGGAATCCCAACCTTCTGGGCGATCTGGTCGGCGGTCGCGAAGCCGATCCCGTAGATGTCTTTTGCCAACATGTACGGATTGCTCCGCACGGTCTCAATCGACTGCTCCCCGTAAGTCTTGAAGATTCTCACCGCCCGGCTGGTGCTCACCCCGTGGCTGTGCAGGAACAGCATGATCTCGCGTACTTGCTTCGCCTCTTGCCATGCGTGAGCGATCCGCTCCCGGCGCTTGGGCCCGATGCCATCGACAGTTTGCAGTTCGGCGGCTCGGTTCTCGATCACGGCTAGAACCTCGGCCCCGAATCGCCCGACCAGCTTCTTCGCCAGAACAGGCCCGAGCCCTTTCACCAAGCCGCTGCTTAGGTATCGCTCAATTCCCGCAACCGTGGTCGGCGGCACCGTCTTCATCGTGCTCGCTTTGAATTGCAGCCCGTGCTCTTTGTCCCTGACCCACCAGCCCTCCGCGCTCAGCCATTCCCCCGCCGTCACGGAAGGTAGCGACCCGACGACCGTGGTCTCGTCCCGGTGCCCCGAAGTCTTTACTCGCAGGACGCAGAAGCCACTATCGTCGTTGTGGAAGGTGACCCGTTCGATCAGCCCGGAGATTTCCTCGGTAGCGGGTCGGCGCTCTGGCATAGCAGCGGTCATGATTGGGGATTCAATTTTGCCACGGATCGGATGCGGGTACAGGCTAGATTTCAGGCGTTTGACTCGGATCAGTGGAAACCCAGAGGGTAGAATCGTGGAGCGTATGGTCAAACGTAAGTCGAAATCGCAACCCACGTGGACGGAAGTCAAAGCAAAACTCGCAGATTTCGACCGAGCAGCACTGCTCGGATTGATTCAGAGTCTCTACGCCGCGCACAAGGATAACCAGACGTTTCTTCATGCCCGCTTTGGCTTGGCTGAGGACGTGCTGGAGCCCTACAAGAAAACCATTGATCGATGGCTTTGGCCTGATGTGTTCCGGAGGCAGGACACTTCTGTTTCCCAAGCCAAGCGAGCCATCTCTGATTACAAGAAGGCGGTTGGCGATCAGGAAGGATTGGCAGAGTTGATGGTTTTTTACTGCGAGCGTGCCGCTGGCTTTTCCAGCGACATTGCCAGTGACGATGAGGGATACTTCAATGCGCTGGTGCGCATGTTCGAGCAGGCGCTCAAAATCGTGAACGCTCTATCGGTCGAGCACCGCGACAACGTTCTAACCCGGTTGAATAGTGTGCGAGTGACCAGTCATAAAATTGGCTATGGAGTCGGAGACGACATGGATTTCCTCATGTCGAAGTACACGGGAGGTTAAGGCTGATGGTTCGTCTTGGCTCGCCTTTGATGGAAGAACTGTGCGAGTTGCGCAGATTTGCCGAAAGTATACGCCGCTGTGCAGTGGGCCGAGCGGATCATGCGGAAGTTTGACCATGTGTTCTCTAGCTGAAGAAGCACCCCGAATGACCTTCAACCTCAAGGCACGGGTCAACCGCTCCGACGCTAGACGATCAAGCAGGCCGACCGAGCGCAGTGGCAAGCCCTGTTAGATCGCCGATTACAATGTCCGGCTCAAACTCCCACGGATCGAACACAGCCTCCGGATTGCGCCTCACCCATGCGGCTTTTAGATGCGCAGCCTTAGCGCCTATCACGTCGAACGGGTTGGAGGAGACGAGCCAAGTATCCTCACGGGAACGACGGCCACGGCTCACGAGATGGGCGTACACATCAGGATTCGGCTTGAACGTTTTGATGTCGTCCACACTGACGACTCCCTCGAAATAGGAGAGCACGCCAGCTTTGCCCAGCAGCGTCCGTAAGCTGTTTTCTACGCCGTTCGAGAACGCGAGCAACTTGCAACCCGCCGACTGGAGGGCCTGCAACGCAGGCAGGACATCAGGAAACGCTGGCAGATTCAGGTAGTCAGTCAGAAGTTGTCGCCGTGCAGCGTCGGACAGTTCGACTTTGAAGGTCTTGGCTGCAAATGATAATGCCCGGTCAGTGCAAGCGTCGAAGTCCTCGTAGCATCGCATGAGTCCTCGCCGGAAGGAATATTCCAACTGCTTCTGACGCCACAAGGCAGAGATCGCACGGCCACGATCTTCGAACAGGGCTTCCAGTTGCCGCTCCATCCCAAATGGGTCTACCAGTGTTCCGTATACATCGAATCCAAGCACAATCGGCATATATCCCGTTATCCTCGCACCTTGAATCCTTCAGGTTGCCTCGAAACTCAACCTGCACCTAGCCTCGCAAGCTAGACCATTCCCCGATTTTCGTGACACGCACGCTCCCGTCCGCCTGTCCACGAACTGACACCTTGTCCAACCGCGCAGCCGCGTACAATCCGGAGCGAAATCGGCTCCGGCTCCGCTCGTCCGTGCCCACGCCGCGAACATCGAAGTGCTGACCGATTTTCAGCTTATGAACACGGTTGGCAATCTTGCGGTACGTTCCCGGTTGCTCGACACGTGGACGAAGATAGGCGTGTTGCAAAGTGATGCAGTGTCGATTGTCGCACGAAGCATCGACAACTTGGCCGGGAGGCACGAAACCATGGGCATCAGTCCAGTTGCGCCGTCGCCGACCGTAGGCGGTGGACGGGTTAGCGATCTCCTCGCATTCGCCGCGCAGTTTTGTTGGCGAGAACTTCCCCATTGCGCCGTTCTCACGCGGACCTTTTCTGTGCAGCCTTTACCCTCGCCCATCTCGCCTTTTGAGCAGCGGCAATTTTCCTTCGAGCGGCGGCTGACATCGTTTTCTTCTTGGGCATGCTCACAACGTTTGGTTTCCGACCGTCGTTCCTTCGCACCTTCGCCCATCGCGCTCTCTGAGCCGCCGCGATCCTCGCCCGTGCAGCCGCCGACAGCCGTCTCCGGGCACCCGTGCTGTTTCCTGCGCCATCGAGCGCGGCCAGTGCCTCGTTAAGACGTTCAACTGTTCTAGCCGCCCGATCCCGCTCTATCCTCAACTGCTGGACAACACCAGCCAAGTTAGCCATGAAATCTCCTCGGCGTGGATTGTACCAAGACGCGGAAGGGTCGTTGGTGATTTGGGCTTAACCAGAGGGAATGCAAAAGCGGCTTGGCGACGAGCAATAGACAGCGATTCGGACGAGACGGCTGCGTTGAGTCCATGCCCCAGTGAGCTTGGCACGCATGGCGCGGTTGACCTTCCCAGATCAGCAGCAGGACTTGCAGAACGCAGCGAAGCACAGTCTAGCAAGAGAATGTGACGGGAATGTTAAGTTTCCCGGACTGTCTGTGGAAGCCGATTTACGGCGATTTGGCTGCCGGGAGGGGTAAAGGGCGACTGGGGCGTTTCAGAGGCGTGGAGAGCCTTTTGTACTAGCAAAGCGAGGCATTGAGGCTATACAGCGTGTTGCTGCTGCGGCTTCAAAAGCCTCAAGTGGGCAAGCAGATTCGGTAGGTTGAACTGCTTTACATACCCGCTTTCCCCTAGATAAAAGAGTACTCGGCCCTGATCCATCAATTGCCGGAGCATCGCGACGGGATTGAAAGCGTGCTCCTGTAGAACATGGCGATCTTCAGAAGATGGGATGGGTAGGTCATCTAACAGAGCTTTGATGAAGTACAGTATTTCACTCTCGTAACCAATCCTTGGGTGATTGTGAAAGGTCACGACTTCCGCATCGGTGGTTGAGTAATGATGGCGGCGAATTTCCTCCCGGATGTACACAGGAATCTGCACGGATCGCTCCGCACCCGCAACATGATGGACGCGCTCGATACTCGTGGTATTGCCGTATCGGTAGCCGTAGCCAACAATCAGATGTTCTTCTGGGAGCGAAGCCGTAAATTCCAAACAACCAAGTAAAAACGGTTTCCGGTTAACTGGCCGTTGGAATTGCGCTCCTTTTGGCGTCGAACCTCGCTTGATTCCTGCCTTCACTCGGCGGCAATCGTCTTCATCCTTGTCCGAGAATTGAACGGGTGAAGGTTCAACGCACGTCAGCAGAAGAGTTTCTAGAATGCTATTTCGGTCGCTCATGATGCGTTCATGTTGAGGGCTAAGAGTGCTTATCAAAAACCGCTCGCTAACAAGGGAAGGGAGCGTGGTGTGACCGCATCAAGCGCCAGATGGGAAACGTAGCCCGCCGCCAATCCATTAGCTAACCCGGCAAGGAATCGCCACAAGAATTCCGCAAGCTTCGCAAACAAGTCTGAGATTGGATCAACCGGAGCCGGAACAAACGTAAACGCGTCAACTGACATCATGGGTATCGCTTTGCAGTTTTCAGCTTGTTCTCGGCAGAACTTTTCCCAGCCCGCAAGTCGATCTCGTAGGGAGACTATCCCAGCCCCGGCAGACCAACTGTGTGCCGTGCCTCGGTGCCACGAGGAGACTCCCGGCTCCAAAATGTCAGGTAGCAGTGCACCAAGGTAGCCCCCGACACCACCGCCCGCTATTTCCGTCAGACGGTTCGGCGTGCTCTGTTCTTTAGCCTGATACGCGGCGTACCCGATCCCTGCCGTGATGCCCGCAACAATGTGAGTCTTGCGATCTGCCATGGATCACCCCAATTCTCGAACCAGACTAGCATGACCATGATGGCGAATGCAAAGCGAAAGTGCTACACTGCCTCGGTGGACGAAGGTCGCAAGCGCGTGCTGCTGATCGCCGCCAGCATTCTCGCGGCCCGCAAGCTGGCTCAGTACGACAGCGGAACACGCGTTCCTGCTACGGTTAGCGCCATCGCCGATGCTATTCGGTGGGCAGAACGGTTAATGGAGGAGATTGATCGGCGTCACCCGGTGAAGCCCGCGCAGCAGGAAACGACCAGATAGCCCGAAGCTTCGGCCACGGCCTCACTCTGGTTTCGGCAAGTGATCCCAACAGGCATCTGGCAAGCGTTGGCGTTCTTCCCACCCGCTTTTGCCAGTCACAGGAATCGGCAAATGTAGGGTCTGCGAAAGGCGAATCTTTCCATCATCTCCTATCTCGTACAGATTCTTGTAACTGAACGTGAATGCGATGGCCGGTTTTGTATCTTGCTCGGCGTCATCTCGCTTCTCGTGACTCTCTGTGTTGCTGAACGGAATCGTAAACGAGATTACGATCTGATAAGGCCAGATGATTGAGTTTGTTTTCAGAACATCGAAGTCAGGGTTTATCGGAGCACCCCAAGTACCCTTCGACCATCCGTGCTTGCTAGTTTTTGCTACCACGACTCGCGGGGAGCATTTCTCGATTTCCGAGGCCAACGCCTGAGCCTTTGCTTTCGCGTCCGCATCCGACAACCCCAACATCTGACCAGCGAGGAGTGACGCCATTAAGAGAACGATTCGCATCGGTCGGCCTTTCCGCTTGGATTATATGCATGAGCCTAACACCCCCAACACGGCCTATTGCAAGTAAGGCTGCAATCGCGCGATGCTTGGTTAAGGGGTTGAGGGAAATGGCTAGGCAACTGCTGCTGTTTGAGAATCATGTACACAATGTCTGCGCCATAGTGGCAAACGCCGCTCGGAGAACGGGATTCCAAACTCAGGAAGTGAGTACAGTTGACAGGTGCTTGGAAGCAGTACGCACCTTACCGCCCGACGCCGTATTGATGATTACCAACAACATCCGAGAAAAGTGTGCCTTTGAGGTAGCTGAAGCGATCCGCTCCACGCACCCAAAATGCGGCTTCGTCTTCTTGGCAGGAAACGAGACAGACGGGCGCGAGAGCTTTCTGGCGGCCGGATATATGTTTCATGTCCGCGCAATACCCCTCCCATTGTCAGAGTTGATGGCAGCGATTACTGAAGCGATGGATTCTCCGATGGAGACCTTTGTCCGCCCTAACGGATTGGCGACCGAGTGAAGGCTGTCGCAGTTGATGAACTCTGGAAGCGGAAGGATTGAGTTCTCTCCACTCTATATTGCCCTGTTATATGCAGGTTTGCCGCTGCGATTGAATGCGGCTTTCTGAAAACTGAGTTCCTCGATTTTTCCTTCCTTCATTACGGCATAGGTAGGCGGTACGTCATAGATGTACCCAAATCGAGTTTCGTATTCAGGGCCGCTGCCGTCTCCATGTCGGTACTTTACGAATCCATACGCAAATAGAAACTCTTGGCGTTTCTGAATATCGCTCAATTGAGATTTAGTCAAAACTCCCCGTTCGGGAGAAAGGGCTGCCGTCACAGCTATCTCATCATTGGGCACGAGTAAGATGTTTTGGGTGACTACGTTATGGTAAGCAGGTTCATCGGAAAATTGCGAGGGGTGAATCTGAGTACGAACATAATCAAGAGCATAGCTTTCGATTCTCGCGGGCGTTTTGCCGACATTCATAATCTGTGCTGGGAAAAGGTGTGCTATTGGCCACGTTCCCATGTCGCCTTGTGGAATCGGGTCGCCTTTCTCCCACATCGGGAAGAATTGTGGCGAATGTATGTAGGGACGCACGACGACCCAAGGCCGTTCCGCATTTATCTTTCCTAATTCGATTTCCTGCTTGAGAAGCTCATCCAAGGCAGAATCGCTCAATCGAAGTTGTTCACGAGTTCCGCGTTGTAATCCAAGCTCGATGTCACAACCAGTGTCGAACAACCCCTCAACATGGCTCCATCGAGCGGGTTCCTTCGCACGCCACGCGGCGACATACGGTTTCGCAGCCTGCCAATATCCTCGTGTCCAATGAAAGAAGTGGTGATGAGCAAGTTCGGGGCTGATGTGGTCTGCTTGTTGGTACAGGCCAACATCCTCGAAGAAATCTAGTACGTCATCGATGTCAGCAAGTCGCTCATCCTCGGTGTTCTGTAGGCTCGTTTTGTTGGTAAGCAGAGTCTCCGCAGCCTTTGCTCGTGCCGTCGTCGCCTTGTCGAATCTGTCTTGGAAATTCATCGCCCAATGGGGGTCGTACTTGAGCCTGCGATACTCCAAGTAGTTCCGCAAAAAAATAAAGAGAATCAACAACACGCCGCCGATGGCCCAATACCGAACGCTCTGGCCGCTGTGTACTTCCCGCCAGATACCAAAAGCAGGAATGAGAACCGCTGATGCGACGGCGAGAGCCGAGCCGGAGAAATAGAACAGAAATCTTCTGAATCGTGTAGGCCAGATGATTGATTTAGACATGCCTAGCTCGGATGGTACGCCCACTACCGAGACTTGGAAAGTTTACCAACTCAGCCGCGTTGCCGGACAACTTGCAGAGCACGGCGGGGATAGAGTAAAGTTCCACGCCATGAGTTGCCCACTCTGCGATTGTCCCGACTGGACATCGGTCGAGAAAAACAAGGACGGTGTGAATCTTCGGGTGCAATGCGACAATTGCGGGTATGTCTATCAGACGCGGTTTCGCTCGGAATCTCTAGCGTATCGGTTAGCGAGTGCTTACAGCCACGGTCACGTTTGGCAAGAATTATTCACCGCTTACGGGATGGAGACGGAGAGCGGTGAGTTGGTGCTTTCAACAGACCCCAAATTGCTTCAGGAATTGTTCGCTTCCTAATGACACGCCCCGTAGCTACCGCTTCGGATTGAAATATCTCCGCAAGAACGACGTATGCCCTTCTTCCAGTGACCGTCTAATCTCGAACTCTCCCGTGAACCGCATATCAGACGCGTTGAAGTAGTCTACGATTACTTTGAGCGTTTTGGGAGCCATCGTATTGCTGATGCTTTCTGGGACATCTTGACCGTCCTTCCCCTGCATCAGGAACGCGTCAAAGTTGTGCGAGAAGAAGGGTGCAAACTCTTTGAAATTCTGGAAACTCCCTTTCGCTTCGTAGACCTGCTTGCTCTCAAGGTTGGACACTTCGCTGAACACAACTACAGCCCCCGCGTTGTTCGTGATTTCCCGAATCTTCAAACGGTACGCGTTACCGCCTCCGAGATTTTTTACCATGAGAGCAGCAGTGATGTGCTTTGCTGACTTCTCGTACTCAATGACAATCTCTGGATTGCCTGCAAGAATCGCCTTGTTGAACTGCTCATTCCACGCGAGGAAGGCTCCGACCATGAAAAGTGCAATTCCGAGCGTCACCCACACAAACGCGGTGAGCGAGTGACCCGCGATGTGCTCGTAGGCGGCGACTAAGTATGCTGCCACGCCCCCGGTCATCAATCCGATGCCCAATTTACCAGCCGAAATGAAGAACTGTAACAGGCGTTTCACGCGTGTATTGTACGCGATTCAGGTCGGTGATCTAGGGTCAATGGGTGCCTCTAATTCGGTCAAGGACTCCGGCGACCAAATCAACGCCCAATCCCGAACGCAGTTTTCGATAGCGGATTTCAGACCCGGAATGTTGAACTGCTCATCTTGAACTTGTAAAGCGACGAGTATGCAGTTGTGTGCGGTCATGAGAGCGTCGTCTGCTTCCTTAGGTTGGAACTCCCGGCTAAAACCCAAGTGTCCGTCGTGCATTTCCAGACGCTCCATCATCGTGCGAACGGTCGGGTGAGCATGACGCAATGGAACGTGGTAGGCGTTGACAAGCATTTTCCCGATTTCACCTGTCTGCTTCGCCATCGCCACAAAATCCAGCTTGCTCCAAGTGTGGTTGACCCTCGTATGGGTGCAGGTGCAGTTCTTGACGCCACAGGACTTTATCGTGAACCGCTCCTTGACCTCTTCAAATCGTGACTCCGTGGCCGCTATTGCTTCCGGTGACAGTGCATCTCTACCGAAGATGTCAAAAACTTGGTACATCAGTTTCCGTTGCTGCACCCGGTCAAAGTCGAAGAAATTGTCAAACTCCTCAGGGTGCTCGTGTAGGTACTTGAGCACAATGGTGTGCTCATACATCGAACGTAGCAGCTTCATCGCCCCAAAGCCGTAGCCGTTCACTGCCATCAGGAAAAGCTCCATGAAGTCCTCAGCGACGAGGTTTCCGTAGAAATAGACGAACTTGTCAATCGGCCCACTCATCATCTGTCTTCGGGTAAACGCCATGTTGATGGTCTGCCAAAGTCGAGTCAGCACCGCCGACCACTGCGGATGACGGCGGCCAAAGTCGGTGGAAGCGTCAGCGAAAGCGTAGAGCGACGCCGGAGCGTTGTTCTCGTCCATTCCGTAATTCTAAGCGTCGTTACATCTCTACGCGAGAAGTCCGTGTCATCCGCGATTTGGCGATACCAGAGGCAAGGGTGTTACGGGCGTGATCTTCACTGCTTGGGTCTGGGCTGGAAGCTTCGATAGTTATTTGAGACGAGCCAATAATTGAGGTCTTGCGAATTTGACGTACTCAAAAGCGAAGACAGCAGCGGCGAGTGCTTCTATCGCTTCACCCGTTGTGATTGATGCTCGGCGTTTTCCCTCATGCACTAAGTCGTTCCTTAGCTTTCGGAGTTTGGTCATTGCTCCTCGTATGTCCTCGGTCATTGTGGGAATATCCGCTTGAGCACACATGAAGGGGAGAAGAACGTTGACGACATTCCCAAATGTCAATTTGTCGCCCATAAAGCCTTTGACGTAATCTTTCGACGAATTCCGCTCAAGCAATTCAGGGATGACAGGCATGAGAGTGACTTCAACCTTCAACCGCTGACTGAGCAGGTACGATTACTCTGGCGTTGTCCTGTAGAGCTAACGCGTCGAGGGCATCCACGATATAGGCCCAGCCGTCTTCCTTGTCTTGATGCACCCAAAGGACGCTTATGCGAACAGGACATTCTTTTCCGACAGTGCCATCGCCCATTTTTGCAGGTTGACCTATGAGAGGGAGAACGTTTCCAAATTTTCGTTGCGGTGAGTTGCCGTGCCAGTGAACAGGAAAGACGGGAGCTTCCCCGGCCCTCCCCTGAGGCGAATATGAAATGTGCAGAACAGTTGCGTCCGTTGGAACTCCAACCGTGTCGAGTGCGATGGCTTGATACGAGTTCGCTGTTATTGTACGAGTGAATGATGTTTCGGTAGCACCGAGTTGCATCAAAATCCATTGAGGGACGAAAGTCGGCATTCCCTTCATTCTTTCCAACGCCGTTTGCCAGAGGTCACTCTTCGCTTTGCATTCTGTGCATTCAACAAAGCCTTGGCTGAAATACGCAGGAGCCGCTTCCCAAATGGGCGGATAGACATAATGGCACTTCGGACACGTTGCAGCAAAGGACAGTGTGTCGATGTCGGGAAGATCGGGCATACTGAAGCATACCGCACCCGACCGGGCTGCGATTAGAGCGATAGGAACCGGAGTTTGCGGTGTCGTGGATTTACTACAGAGTTTGTCCTGACGCAGTATTGGGACGCCTAAGCAGCATTCCTGTGATGCAATCGTTTCATGGCATCGGCTTCCGACAGGCCGTTGTCCCGGTCGAGATTATATTGATGCAATTGCTCTTTGGTGTATCCCTGTGCCTTCAAATTTCGACCTATCATCTCAAAGATGTTTTGGTGATACTGTGCTTCCGACAGCGTTGACATTTCCATCACATTCCTTTCTTTATGTTCAGAACATCGTTCACGGCATCCCGGCTCATCAATCCAGTTCCCCAATTCTCCCGTGCCACTTTTTTCCCAGCGTTGAGAAGGTTCTCTTTTGTCTTTGGATCGGCGAGTATCTTGCGAGTTTGCTCGATGCTATCCGCGATGAAAGCATCAGCCTCTTCTTTAGTGTAGCCAAGGGTACCTTCCAGATGCCATCTGGCCCGCCGTACATCAATTTCGTCGCCTCTAAGTCCAGCGTCGGTGCCAAAAATCGCTTCGTCACCATAACCGTTGCTTAAGACAGCGTGAACATAAGCACGGTTCTCCTCAAGAGTGATCGGTTCTCCGGCTGCGTTCTTCTGGGCCAAATAGTCGCCAGTATGTGCCAAGCCGGACGCGATACGCGGATGGCCTTCCATGTGTCCCAACTCGATGCCTTCGCACGGCAGTCCGTAGTGTTCAGCAATCAAGTGATGCGTCAGTTCGTGGACTGAGCGTCGTATCTTCTCGTCCATCGGCACGGCGTTGTTTTTCTCGGCTGCCTCCTCCTTTGAAAGTATTTCCCAAGGATCGTTATATTCCGTATTCATCCGGCAATCGTATCAAACGTTGACTCGACTACGTCGTCTTCGATCCTGCCTGCTCTTGATTTGGCAAAGGCTGGTAGCATTCCGGGAGGTCGTAATATGAAACCCCAAATGACCTTGGACGACTTTCGGCAATCCCTCACCGCGACCGAGCCGCCAGCCGGACTCTCGCACGCCCTGTGCGCCATCTGGTGGGATGGAAAAGGTGATTGGACGCGAGCCCACGAATCTGCTCAGCAGGACGAGGGCAGTGACGGGTCTTGGGTGCACGCCTATCTCCATCGAAAGGAAGGCGATCAGAGCAACGCAGCATATTGGTACGGTCGGGCGGGGAAGCCCGTTTGCCGGGAGCCGCTCGATGCGGAATGGCTCAGCATCGCCGCAGACATGCTGTGCGATGAGCAAGCACAACGGTGATCTCAACAATGGCTCGAAAAGACATGGGTCTTGAAAACACGCTGCGATATGAGGGCTACGGTTCGGCGGAATTCGGAACACCAGCAATTCAAGTGAGCGGCCCGACCGTTGTGAACACCGATGAACGTGGCAATACTATTGCCGAGATGCAGGTAGAAAGAGTGCCGTCTGCGCCATCAATCAACGAAGGAATTACACATCTCTTTCATGATTTTTTCAACAACATGAACAAACGCACGCCCTGCACGCTACGGGTGGAGTGCCCAGAGGGAGTATTCTCCGCGACAGAGCATACTTTTCGTGATCCGAGCATCGATCTCCCCAACCAGAAAGCCTCGATACGATTTCGCTGCTTCCGAAGCCACTTTGAAACGCCGACAGCCCCGGCTGTTTACTGGCGTCTTCCGATCTGGAACTTCCATGGCGATCTCCGTCCGGCGATGTCGATGCGCACGCTAGAACACCCGTTGAGGTTATCCGACGACAATCCCGTATCGGCATTCGAACTCTTCGGCGAAGTAGGATTTGTGGAACTCGTTCCGGGTTACAAAGACCTACTAGAGGGTTTCGAGAACGGCGACAGAAATCCACAGGTAACCGCTATCATGGTCGGCAGTGCCGCAGGGCATCACACCACTTGGGAGGAACTGGAAGCTTGGTTCCCGTTCGACTTCCTCAATCTGCTCGGCTTCGCGTCAGGCTCTAGGGTCGGTGCTCCGTGGATCGAGTTCTTGGATGCAGAAGGGCACGTTGTTAAGCGCATTCACACCCACCTTGGGACGGACAGACGTGAAACAGGGCGGGCGTTCATTCATGACATCATCAATCGAGGAGGACTCGGACGGCTGCTGACCTGCGCCGGAAAATCGGCGGAGTTCGAGAAAACTTACATAAGGGTCGCGATGAATCACTTGTTGCTTGGGTTGCGCTACTCACAGGCGCTCGAAGACAAGATTTCGCACCTCTGTCGTTCCCTCGATGCGCTGGCCGAGCAGTTAGGACTCGGCACTCAATACCTACTCGACGGTGCTGACGACGCCATCAAGTCACGGTTGAAGGATATGCTCCGATCAACAAGTTCACAGATTGCAGAGATGGCTCGTGAGCAGGATGCCTTTGGCCGAAAGGATTTAGCGGCATCTCTACGGCGCATTGCCGAGAGAACGATTTCCACTCCAGCGAATGTGGATCGCGATTTCGGACTCACAGTCTTGTCCCTATTGGAGCGTTTCGAACTGAACGACGCGGCGGTTGTCGATACCTATTATCAGTCAAATCCGCGTGCAGACGGAAGGAAATGGCATCAGGTGCTTTCGCACTATCGCGGCTTGAGCCAGCATGGAGGAGCGTTCCGTGTCCGTGAAAAAGAGCATTCGCCGCTTGAAGTATACAAGCTCTCCAACCACCTAGCGGACATCATCGCTCGAATGATTCTGAAGCAATTGGGCTACGACGGTGAATACCAACGTGCAACGGTAACGTGGCGAGATTCGAGTGAGATCAATTGGGTCACACCCTCCACTCCCGCAGCGCAGTTGGGATATGGGAGCGACGACTAACTCTGTCTCGCGAATGCAGTGGGTATAATGCAGTTTCTCACTAACCACACCTGTGAAACCGTCTGAAAGCAATTCCGAGTGGCTTACACGCAAGCGACTGATCGATCCAAAGCTGATAGCTGCGGGATGGCGGATTGTTCCGTTCAGACCCGACACGCCGCTCACGTCCTACGACCGTTGCGCTGTTGAAGAATTCGAAACCGAGCACGGCCCCGCTGATTATGCCCTTTGCGTGGATGGTCAGATTCTAGGAATTGTCGAAGCCAAGAAACTGACGCTTGGGCCGCAGAGCGTTCTGACGCAGGCTGAAAGATATTCCAAAGGTGCTACCAGCAGTTCCCTCAACTTTCGCGGGTATCGAGTTCCGTTTCTGTATTCGACCAACGGCGAGGTCATTTGGCATCACGACATACGAAATGCCCTCGGTCGCTCGCACACGATCTCGCAGTTTCACACTCCAGACGCCCTAGCCGAACTGCTTGCCAAGGACTTCGACGTATCCTGTCAGGCGCTTCTCCAGACACCTAACGATCATCCCCGCCTCCGCGAATATCAGCGGGAGGCAAATGCAGCCGTCGAGAAGGCGATCTCTGACCACAAGCATCAGATGCTCGTGGCGATGGCAACCGGGACAGGCAAGACGTTCACGATGGTCAATCAGGTCTATCGGCTGATGAAGGCTGAGGTCGCTCAAAGGATTCTCTTTTTGGTTGATCGTCGCGCACTAGCTGCGCAGGCAGTGCTGGCATTCGCTTCCTTCGAGCCGGAGCCGGGACTGAAGTTCGACAGGATTTACGAAGTCTACAGCCAGCGTTTCCAGCGAGGAGATTTCGACGAGGACGAGAAGTTCGACCCAAGAGTTCTGCCAAGCTCCTATCTGACTGATCCTCAACCGGGGCACGCCTTCGTCTACGTGAGCACGATCCAGCGGATGACAATCAACCTTTTCGGTCGGAACGCTATCATGGCCTCCGGTGACGAAGAAGTCGATGAAGACGCCAGCCAGCTAGACATCCCAATCCATGCATTCGATCTAATCATCGCCGATGAATGCCACAGAGGTTATTCAACTCAAGAAAGCGCAATCTGGCGGAAAACTCTCGATCACTTTGATTGCGTCAAGGTTGGTCTGACCGCAACACCCGCCGCCCACACGATGGCCTACTTCAAGGACATCATTTATCGGTACGAATACGAGCGTGCTGTGCGGGAAGGGTTCCTCGTTGACTACGACGTGGTTGCGGTCAATTCCAACGTTCGCATGAACGGCATCTTCCTGAACGAGGGGGAGCAGGTTGAAGTCGTGAATCCTGTCTCTGGGGCCAAGCAACTCGACTTGCTGGAGGACGAGCGCCAGTTCGACAGCGCCAAGATCGAGCATGACATCACGTCCCCCGACTCAAATCGGAAGATTCTCGAAGAGGTCAAGAAGTGGATGCTGGAGCACGAACAGCGATATGGTCGCTTGCCGAAGACGCTCATTTTTGCCAGCAACGACCTTCCGCATACGTCGCACGCCGACCAACTTGTAGATCGTGCTCGTGACATCTTCGGTCGAGGCGATTCGTTTGCTCAGAAAATCACGGGCAGGGTGGATCGTCCGCTTCAGCATATCCGCGAGTTCCGCAATCGGCCAGCGCCGACTATCGTCGTGACGGTTGATCTGCTGACCACTGGTGTGGATATTCCTGATCTGGAGGGCATCGTCTTTCTGCGCCCTGTGAAGTCCCGCATCCTGTTCGAGCAGATGCTAGGACGAGGCACTCGTAAGGGCGAACACTTCCCAGACAAGTCCCACTTCGTCGTGTTTGACTGCTTCGACGGAACGCTTCTGGAGTACTTCAAAAACGCAACGGCGATCACCGCCGAACCGCCAGATGGCGAACCATGCACGATTGTCGAGATTATCGAAGACATCTGGGCGAACCGGGATCGCGACTACAACATCCGCAGGCTGGTCAAACGTCTCCAACGTATCGAGAAAGAGATGTCGGGCGAGGCGCGGGACATGTTCGCGGTACACATTCCGGGTGGTGATGTTGGAAAGTACGCCAGCGATCTACCGCGCAAGTTGAGCGATGCCTTCGTGGATACGATGAGCCTGCTCCGGGACAAAGTATTCCAAGACCTGTTGATAAATTATCCCCGCAAGGAACGCAGGTTCATCGTTGCCTACGAGACAGAGGATACGGTCACTTCTTCATGGCTCGTGCGCGGGATCGACGGCAAGGAATATAAGCCCGATGACTACCTCACCGCGTTCGCTCAGTTCGTCCGTGAGAACCCTCAGCAGATTGAGGCAATCCGAATCCTGTTGCAGCGCCCCAAGGACTGGAGCACGAAGGCATTGAGCGACTTGCAGCAAAAGCTGGCGGCAACACCACAGCGATTCAACAAGGAGAATCTTCAAAGAGCGCACGAACTGCACTACCAAAAGGCGCTGGTGGACATTATCTCGATGGTCAAGCACGCTGCCAATGAGCAACTGCCGCTGTACACTGCTGAAGAACGAGTCAAGCTCGCCATGGCGAAGATTACGTCAGGCAAGAACTTCACGCCTGAGCAAGTGCAGTGGCTTGAGCGGATCGAGGGACACTTGGCTGAAAACCTAACCATCGATCCCGACGACTTCGACACCTTGCCCGTCTTCAATCGGGTGGGCGGCTGGGGTCGCGCCAACAACGTCTTTGCAGGCCAACTTTCTCAACTCATCCACCAAGTCAATGAGGCCGTAGCGTTATGAGTGATGTAGTTCAGCAACTCTGGGGTTTCTGCCACACACTTCGCCACGACGGGATCGACTATGGCGATTACATCGAGCAGCTAACCTATCTGCTGTTCCTGAAGATGGCGGATGAGCGCAACATCGAATTGCCGAAAGCCTGTGACTGGCCGGGTCTGGTCAACAAGTCGGGCACTGCTTTGCAGGATCATTACATCGATCTGCTGCGAAAACTCGGCCAGCAACGAGGTTTGCTGGGCGACATCTTCGCGGGTGCTCAATCGAGATTCAACAATCCGGTCAATCTGAAGAGGTTGCTCGGCTTGATTGACGACATCGAGTGGACGGCACTGGACATCGACATCAAGGCTGCCGCGTTCGAGGGGTTGCTTGAAAAGGCGGCGAGCGAGGGCAAGAAAGGGGCAGGTCAATATTTCACACCGCGCATCCTGATTAAGACTCTCGTGCGGTGTATGAAGCCCGATCCTCGTGCTCACAAAGAGTTCACGATGTGTGATCCGGCGTGCGGCACGGGCGGATTTCTTGTTTCCTCCTACGAATGGCTAATTGAGGCAACCAAGGGCGGTGCGCTGCCTCGCGATCTGGCCAAACGATTGAGGTCCGATACGTATTTTGGGCAGGAGCTTGTTCAGCGTCCGCGTCGTTTGACCCTGATGAACCTATATTTGCACGGTCTGGAACCTCATATTGCTTTTGGCGATTCGATCTACGAGATTCCAAGCGGTCAACGTTATGACGTGGTCATGACGAATCCACCCTTCGGCACCAAGGGCGCGAATCAAGCACCCACCAGAGACGACTTCACGATTTCCACGAGCAACAAGCAACTGAATTTTATCCAGCACGTGATGACGATCCTGAAGCCGGGAGGCCGTGCGGCGGTGGTGGTGCCGGACAATTGCCTATTTGCGGATCAGGCAGGCGAGGTTTTCAAGATTCTCACCGAGGATTGCAGCCTACACACCGTGCTGCGGTTGCCAAATGGAACATTTGTGCCGTACAGCCCCGGCACGAAGACGAACGTAATTTTCTTCACGAAGGGATACAGAACGGAGAACGTGTGGGTCTATGACGCTCGAAGCAACGTGCCTCGAATCACCAAGAAGGATCGGCCACTGACACCAGAACACTTCGTTGAATTCGAGCGGTGCTACGGTGCTGACCCCCACGCGAAGGCAAAACGCAAAATCAGTGACTCCAAACAAGACCGATGGCGTAGCTTCGCCATAGGCGAAGTCAAAGAACGTGATTACAAGATCGACAATCTCCGATGGCTTAAAGACGATTCTCTCGACGACGGGGATGAATTACCCGAACCGCAAGAATTGGTCGCCGACGCTCTTGGAGAGCTAGAGGCGGCGGTTACAGAGCTTAACGCCATCATGGCGATGCTTGATGACGATAGTGAGGCCGTCGCAGCAAAGTGAAGATACCAAACAGAAACGGATTTTCCTTGCAGAACCAGAACGTTCCTGAAGGTTGGGTTTCTATTGGTCTAGGCGGCATTTCAGAATCTCTAACATACGGCTACACTGCATCTGCGAGTACGGGAACAACAGGCCCTCGCTTTCTCAGAATCACTGACATCCAGAATGGAGCCGTTGACTGGAACTCAGTACCGACCTGCAAAATCGAACAATCTAATATTCACAAGTATGGCCTTCGTCCCGGCGACATCGTTTTTGCACGGACTGGAGCAACCACCGGAAAAAGTTATCTCATTAAGTCATGCCCACCAGCGGTTTTTGCTTCGTACTTAATTCGATTGCGCTTGCTGCCTGAACTCACTCCCGCACTGTTAGCATACTTTTTCCAAACCCCTGATTATTGGGCGTTCATCTCGAACAATGTTGCTGGAATAGCCCAGCCAAATTGCAACGCAACAAAGCTGTCCGAGCTACCGATACCAGTTCCTCCTGTGAAGGAACAGGAGAGGTTGGTCAAGTCCATCGACTCGTATTTAGCACGAGTTGGTTCTGCACGTGCCCGCCTTGATAAGGTTCGAGCCGTCCTCGAACGTTTTCGCCAAGCGGTGTTGGAGTCGGCCTGCTCAGGTCGGTTAACAGCAGAGTGGAGAGCCAGTCACGGCGAATGCGGAGCCGAGCAAGGCCTTGCAGCCTCGCTTGAACTTAGGAAAAAGATGTGGGAGGAGCGCAATGCTAACAGGTTGGCAGCCTCCAAGGATGGAAAGAAGCGAACAAGCAAGTATGACCCGCCTTTTGAACCGGACTTAGGAGTACTGGCAGACGATCTCCCGGAGACTTGGGTTCCGACTACGGTTTCGCAGTTGGCATTCTTGGATGTTGGCTTTGCTTTCCCAAGCGCTGAGTTTAGAGATGCCGGAATGCGCCTGCTCAGAGGGGAGAATGTTGAGCCGGGATCGCTCCGATGGGTCGATGTTAAATGCTGGCCCAACGACAAAGTTAACGCATTCAAGCCCCTTATCGTGCAAGAGGGTGAGTCGATTCTAGCAATGGATCGCCCAGTTGTCTCAGCAGGTCTGAAACTTGCAAGAGCCTCAGCCAAGGATGTCCCCTGCCTGCTTGTCCAGCGAGTTATGCGGTTCAAAGTGCCCTTTGCACCGATGGCCGATTTTCTCCATCTCTGCCTTCAGACATCGGATTTCCTCAGACATGTCTCAGGCGGATTGACTGGCTCTGACCTGCCCCACATAACTGGCACGAACGTGGCCGAGTATACATTTGGACTGCCTCCGCTTGCTGAACAGCAGGAGATTTGTCGGCGGGTCAAGCAACTCATGGCAGTCGCTAACTCCATCACTAAACGAGTAGAGAATGCAGGGGCGAGGGCTGAAAAGCTAACTCAATCAATACTGGCAGGAGCCTTCCGTGGGGAACTTGTTCCCACCGAGGCTGAACTCGCCCGACGCGAGGGCCGGGAGTATGAGCCTGCATCGATGCTGCTGGAGCGTATCCGGGCGGAAAAGGCCAATCAGGCTAAGAAACCACCAGCCCCGAAGCGCAGGGTGAGGAAATCCAGTGCCCATGTTTGATGTCGTCCTGCACACAAACTTGGGTATGTTTGCCCCCAATTACCAGCAGCTAGCTGGTACCGATCCTCCGGTAACAGACCGGGTGCAAGCGGTGTCGGGTCTGTACATAGAGCGTCTCGACCTTGAATTGGCAAAAGCCATCATGGATACGTGCGAACCGAAGACGCTTGGAGTGATGGCTCCCGTTCGACAGTTCGCCCACATGTACGGTTACGTCCGAGAGCTTCCTCCACAGACAAGCGTGATTGGATGGGATGAAGACCACCGCTTGTCCCGCTTGGTGGCAATCTCCCGCTTAATTCATCCAACGTCAGTGGCCTTCCGCTATGCGGCGAGAGTCCGTCAGAATAATGACTCGCTCAGCATTTTGCCCGCTGAGATTCACGGTCTCTCAATCGACACTTTCTTATCGCCCAGTCACAAACGAGACTGGTTGACCAAGAAGGAAGCAGAGCTTGCGGTCGAGGTTGATGCCAATTCAGAACCCCTCACCCAGCCGTCGTTCCCTCGCAGGGTATCTAGGGCGCTCTGGTATTTCGACTACGCTCAGAAAACCTACTATGCCGATCTGCGATGGACGCTGATTGCAACAGCCTTGGAGGCTCTGATCCACACGGGAACGAGGGGCAGTACTAAGCATTTCACGTACCGAGTTCCGGCACTCGCTACGGATGTTGGGGCGGTAGCTTTAACCCCGGACGAATGCGAAGCGGCTTACGACTACCGTTCTCGGCTAAGCCACGGAGACGGCTTCCTGTCGGACATGCCAGCAGCAGACATCGCCCTTTATGACAAGCTGGAGGAAACGTTGAGACGGGCGATTCTGAAGGCGTTCAGGGAGCCCGATTTCACACAAATATTCTTGACTGACGTTTCAATCGCCGCTCGATGGAAAGCGTGAGTATTTCGGCGGGCTGGAACGGAGAATTCCTTAAGAATTTCGGGGCCTATGGTTAGATTCATTGGAGCCTACATCGGACTTGGCGTGGTATCCCACGGCGACATTCTGACGTGCAACCGATTAAACTTGTGAGATGTTCATGCCCGATCCGGCTGTCGTGCAACGAGCAGGCGGAAAGGTTGAATGGGTAAAGCCAAAAGGCCCGGAACACATCGTGCAGGAGTATTGGATTTTCTGCTGGCTTGGCCCTAACGCCTTTTCAAAGCAAAAACGAATCTTCGACCAAGTGCTGGCATGTAGCCGTCAGCTTGGTTCTCTCGCCATCATCTGGCGACGATATGCTGCGGAGCGAAAGAGCGTCGAAGAATTTCGTTTGAAATACCTGACCGGGCCGATAACAATTCCTATCGAAAAGTGGAATGGGCACCATCAACTTCTCGAACAGGTGGTAGTGGACACGGAGTCTTTCTTCTGGTTTGCTAATCGACTGCTCACGAACGTGGCGCTGATCCTGAATTTCTTCTTCAGGAAGGTACGCAAACTTTCCATTCCAAAGGGAAAGCGTATCAACAGTCATGCGAGTCTAGTCGAATCCGAGATTTTGAAACAACTGCCGTCCGAGTTGCAGCAAATGGCTGTTAAGCTCAACAAGGAAGTTTCGGAGTTTCGGAACGAACGGGTCGAGCACGATATGGAATTTTGGCTTCGAGAAAGCACAAAGTCTATTCATGAGCAGGGGATGAGTGCTGCACCAGAGGCCGCTCTGCATTTGGAATGGAGTAATAGGCCTCTTTCTGAGATTTGGGTTTCGCTTCACGACTACCTGACCGAGGTAGCCAAATTCATTGGATCGGGGATTTAGAAAGTCGTAGCCTGTTGCTCGAAGGGGGGTGAGTAATATGGCGCAGGATCGACAGAGCGGATTGGAAGCTAGTCGCTATGGTCACAGGTGTGCCCGTCTGATTGCAAAAGCGATTGGAGCCGAGATGGTCGGCAACAAGAGTAACGAATGTATGTGGAACGGACAGCCTGTCCTTATCAAGACCGCCCACAGACAGACGACCTCGGTTGGAGTCCTGTATCACATGATGGACAGGATCAAGGCCGTTCTCGGAGCTTTCGAAGAAAACGACGGGTCGTATCGTGTCATGCAGCTTCCAATCGAACGGTGCCACGCAGTGATGAGGCCGACTGGGAGCAAAGGTGCATCTCGTGATCGGGTCGGCATTGTTGACCGCAAAGTGTTCGAAGATGAGGGGCGGCTGGTCGGAGTTGTGAAGATTGACGAGTCGTTGGCCTGAGGCAGGTCGGTCGTCCACTTCAACTGGGTGGTGCGTAATGAAGTCCGGCATAGAATGAGTGCGGCGGACGTAAACACTACTGAGCAAGGGAATTCAAAATGAGCGAAACATCGTTCACCGTCAAAAGCAATGGCGTTGGGAGAGTTCGACTGGAACCAACTGATGTAATAGGTATGGGGAGTCCGGCGAACCCGCAACTCGTCTTGGGACTCAAGTTTCAACTTCTCCCGCATCCGCAGACAACGTACACGCTACTAAGAGTCAACGCAAAGATTTTCGTCGGGAATGAGAATCATCCTGTTGCGGCGGCAGAGCATCCGCCTATCGCTGAAGACTCGTACCCGAACGTCTATGACCGAACAGTCAGTCTGAGTGTCCCATTGACGCTGGCACAAATAAAACACATCGAAGAAGTCCGCAACGGGGACAATCTGCTTTTGAGAATCACGCTGTCGGGTCTAGTCGCACTGAAACAAACGAATGAATTTGAGCGGCTACAGGATATGATGCTTCAGGTTCCAGTTCCCCGCTCGCATTGGATTGACACGGCCCTGAAGCCTTGGGGAATTTCTGACCTACGACTTCTTGAAATCAAGTTCCCCGGAAGCAGCCACAACGAAATGGTGACCGCCCGTGAGCGACTGGAGCGGGCTGAGGGATTGTACCGAGTCGGGGATTATACGCATGTGTTGACGGAGTTGCGTTCCGCATTCAACGCAATTGCAGAAGCGTACTCGCAGAAAGGTGTGAGCAAGGAAGCGTGGGAACAAATACTCGTTCATACACACGCCGACGTTCGAGGGAAGTTGCTCGGTTTGTTTGTTGCGTTTCGTGAGTTCCTACACCTCGGCCCACACGAGCCGATGCCGACAACGCAAACTCCGACTCCCATCTCCCGTCAAGATGCTCGATTCGCTTTGATTGTGGCTCATGCGATCTTCGAGTATTTCTCCATCGAGGATTGGCCGGGGATATAGGACATTCTAACTGCGCCTGCGGACAGCATAATCCGAATCACCGGAAGTACAACAAGCGCCCACATCCGATAATCCGTATCGAAGAATTGCTCCAGCGGCCTCAGCATTTCCGTAGCCGGATTATGCCATGCAGGCAAATCGGAAACACTGCGATTCGTGGTAGTCTCACCCTTATGTGGTCAAGAGAAGTGATTTCAGAAGCCGCCAAGCGCCCGTTATTTGAAGAGCCTACATCGGCGTGTGAACGAGAAGACCCGTGGTCGGGGCCGAAGGGATTCATGTTCGGCGGCATGGGGCTGCCGACTCGTCCCTACTTGGACACGGCGCAGCAATATTTCGATGCTGCGAATTTGTTGATCTCGGATATTGAGAGCCTGAGGATCGAAGACTACAACTTGGCGAATCCGATTTTCTTCCTCTATCGTCACTGGCTTGAACTGATGGTAAAGGAAATTGTCGGGCCTGTTCACGGACACAATCTTGCCGTCCTTGCGAACAAGTTGGATTGCCATCTTCGGGCTCAAGGAATCGTTCTCCCCAAGTGGGTTATTGGCCGCTTCAAAGAGATTGCTGCAATTGACCCTGATTCGACAACTTTCCGCTATTCCGAGAGGTACATTCCCGGCGAAACTTACGTGAGTCTTCCGCATCTCAGGCGGGCGATGGCGCTGCTGAACGTCGTGCTTTTGTGGCTGGCAGAACGAGGCGAACTGCCACACGATTCCGACTGGGTGTTCCTACTCGAACGTGCTTACAGGTTTGACACGGATGGTGCTCAGGTTTGATGTTGGGCCCCGCAACTAATAGAGGTCTGTTGCCGCTGGGACGCCTCCGCCGTTTACCCTGAGAACTTCGTGGAGTCTAAGCAGCGCCAGCGTGTCCTGCCCGCAATAGTTCAGCAGGGCCTTCCTGATACGTTCGCGTTCGGCCTGATCCAGCACTCCTCGCGCCAGTGACTCCCACGCCAGACCTGCGTCTTGACCGTTCGCGACCTCCATGCCTTTGTAGGTCATCCCCGGCACGAGTGCGGGAAGCACATTCTTAATTGAGTATGACCCTGCAAACTTCGGATGGTACACATGGTTCCTGACCACAGGAAGCAAGTCCCACAGACGCCGCTGGAGTTTTTTGATGCGCCCCGCAAATTCCGGCAGCCACGCCGCAAGCTCCGAGAGCCGCTGCGACTCGAACGCTGAGTAGACGACTATGCTTCCATTCTTGCCAAGGGCAGAGCACAGCGAAGCAGTGAACTCTTGCCGGGGATCACTGGCATCCGTCGCTAGGAATTCGTGGTGTTCGGGCTCCGCACCGGACTCTCTTTGCACATGAACCGACCATTGGAACGGTACGTGGTCGTAGGGGCACAGGCCCGGAAAGCGGGGGATTGCGGGATTCACGGTCTCGAAATCCATGAACAAGAGCGGGTACTGGAGTGATTCCAGTTGCCCGCCAAGGTCGGGGCTGAACCAAGGCGTCCCGGTCTGCACGCTTGTTGCCGCTCGCCGCTGAATTGCTGTCAACTCAAAGTCATCAGGAATGTCGCCTATGGACTCGACGCCCATTTCCGCCAACTCCTCGACGGCGCTCGCATGGATATACGGAAGGTAACCAATATGGTCATCTGGTCGCGGTGCGTTGCAGTGGTCGAAGAATTCGCAGGTGACGGGATTCGTGCAATGCCGCCCAACTGGGAGGTCGGGAGCCTGAGACATTGCAAGCGCCCGAAGCTCACTCCGAAGCTGGAAGGTGAGCTTCGGCTGTAGTGCCTCCACTTTGCGGGTTAGGTTCTTGATCCTGAAGAATCGCCATGAATTGATGCCGCCGCCCGGAAACACATAATTTCTATTAACGTGCGCTAGATGGCATGAAGCGACATCCAGTCCGCAGTTCGAGACAGTGCGATACTGGATCGCCACGTCCTCAGAATGCTCTTCCTTCATGGAGGCCGATGACTTGACCTCGATTAGACGCCAGCGCCCATCTCGGCGGCGGTGCAAAATGTCCACTCTGACGAACACTCCGTCGTGTTCGAAGGCTCCTTCGAAGATCGCTGGAATGTCAGGGTTCGCAATCAACTCTTGGGTGGTGCGGATCGCCTCGTGTGGATTACCTGTTCTGACCTCGACCCCACCCGGAAATAGCTGGCGGGCAAGATTGCCGACCTTACGGCCTGCCTCCATCCGCGCAAAATCCGATGCGCTCTTCCCCGTACCAAGCTCAGGCGATTGCACCAGCAGATAGAGCCGCTTGAGGCACTGCACGCCCGCCATGTATTTCGACTTGGAGATTGTGATCGCCAATGCGCTACTCCTCATCGTCCGCGTTGCCGTGCAAGCAGTGGAAACAGCGGTAGTGAGAGTCTGTCCCCAGCGAGGTTTGCTTGGGCAGGCACAATGCCTTCTTGATCTCTGCGATCAGTTCTTTCCGGTTCAGGATGCACCTGTCGGCAAGTAGGGTGAACCGCTTGGCATTCGTATCGCACATCACCCTGCCGCGAGCGTACTCTTCATACTCAGACTCAACTGGAGCCTTGCCGACCTCCTGCCAGTGTTCCCACACAGCATTGTGACCTCTGGGATAGGTCAGGTGATCGCCATATTTTTCGCAGTCGCTTAGAGGGACGCTGTCGATTAGCAGTTTGCCATCAACAAGCCAGAAAATGCCAAGGCGAGGCTCGGCTGTTGGCTTCGCTCCCTTCCGAGTGCGCTGTGCAAGTTTTGCCAACTAACATTCCTCCGGTCTACGCTGAAGTCTCAAGCTCGCGGGCTGGAATAAGGAAGCAGATCACGGGAATTTTAGGTCGTACCCACACTCCACAAAATCCCGCCACTTTATGGTTCGGGTGTGGACTATATCTCGGCGCTCTGGGAGCATAAGCACAAACAGTCCCTCATCGCTGACTTCGAGCACGCGCCACAAGCGTCCTTCCTCGTCTGCGATAACGGCTCCGTGCTCAATCTCGATCCTCACTAGCCGAGTCTCGCTGTGGGCAGTTCGCATCCGCCCGGCATTTTCCTTCCAACAGCACTCTCGCAGAGTTCCAGCAATCGGCTCCTATACTTGGCAACCAGCCCAGACGCCGAGGAGATCGCCTTGGTCGCCTTCTTTAATTCACCCTCGACCCGATCAAGATCGACGAAGGTGCGACGGACCTCGTCGGCTATGACGGCGTTCTTTTCCAAGAAGTCAGAACCTTGAAGGCGCATTCGTTCGAACAGCGGCTTGAGAACATCGAGATCGCGAGGCAGCCATTGCCGGGTTGTTCTCAATATCCAGACCCCGTCCTTGCGGCTCCATCTGGTTTCCCGATCAACTTGCCGAAGCTGATCTTCGCTGCGGGCTACCAGCACAGCGACAGGGATGGATCGCTCACGCGCATCCCGCACCAGCTTATCCACATCATTTTCGCCCACGATTGCCTTGTCCTTGTTATCGACCAACATTCGCGGCTCGACGGGCACACCGCTCGAATCGCGGTAAGCCAAGATAAAGTCCCCGTTTCGTGCCAGCTTTTCGCTCACACAGATTCCAGCCCATGTCCGAGCTTCCTGCACAAAATCCGCCTCCTCACGGGCACCGATGCGAGCAACTTTCGACATCTCGGCCTCTAACTCCTGATTCTGCTCTCGTAGCTGGGCGACTTCACGCAAGTGGTCTTCGACTCGGCGGGTCAGGGTTGTGTTCTGAACTGTGAGGGCTTGGAGTTCGCTCCGATGCCGCAGTTCGATCTCGGCAGTGTGCCTCGTCAGTTCCGAGTCGAACCGAGCCCAAACCTGCTGGCTGTCCTGACTGTGCTTTTGCTGAAAAAGGCGGAAGACTTCTTCTGCCGACAGTTGCGCAACCCTCGCGAGGTCTTTGACTCCGAGGCGATCCAAAACCTCCGAACGTTTTAGGCTCCCAACTCCCAAGCACAACGGGCAGTCAATTGTCTCAGTCGATGCGTGCAATCTGACCTCCAGAGGATTCGGAAACGAAAAACAGGGGGAGATAAAGCAAGGTGGGTGCGCTGGATTGCTATTTGCGCCCGCCGATCAAGAGTCCCGGATCGGCAGTATCGACGCTGATGAGGTTACCGCGAGCGTCTCGCGTGTTTCCGAAGTGGTGATTCACTTTACCGAGAATGCGATTGTCAGCGTCACGGACGATCTCGGTTTCATCTGAGAATCCAGATGTAACGCTGGCGATGATCTTGCGATTCCCGTCACGCACGTAGGTCTTGGTCAGTGTCATTTGCCCTCCACTTACGTTCTACCAATCGCATTCGAAAAAAGGATAGTGATTCAGCGAAATATTTCGCGAGCATGGCACCACAGTCACAATTTCGTGTGGTTACCTTAACTTTGTTCGCTCGTTTCTACCTTTTTTCGAGGCCGGGTTGGTAGAACATCAGTAGGGATCAATGAGCCACAACCATGGGATCGAAGAGCCGAGCATCGAGGCGCTGATTGAAGAGCAACGCCGTCTTGCATCTTCCAAACTTCTCTTTAAACGTGTGATTGGCTCTCTCATCGTGGCCGGACTGCTCAAACAGAAGCTCGCCCTATTGTCAAACGAAGCAGTGGGGCAGTTGATGTTCGATGTCGTCTGGAACGTGATCGACGTGTCTAGCCCCGAACTGGCAATTTGCCAAATCGCTACTGAACGGCTTCTCAACTCCCCCTCCGTTGTTAAATCCACGAAGGAGAATGTCACCCAATGAAAAAAGCCGCGATCTATGTCCGTGTTTCCACTCCCGACCAGCACGTTGAATCCCAGTTGTACGATCTCCGAGAGTTGGCGGCACAGCGAGGATTCGAAGTCGTCCACGAATACGAAGATCGTGGTGTTTGCGGAAAGAAGGCACGCCGTCCGGGTCTTGACGCTCTGATGGCAGATGCCCGGAGGAAGAAGTTTTCTGTCGTACTGGTCGCAGCCTTCGACCGCATTGCGAGGAGCACCCGGAATTTCCTCCAAATCATCGATGAGTTGGACAGCATGGAAATCGAATTTATTTCTCGCAGAGAAGGTGTGGCAACGGGGGACGCCATGGGTCGCCTCTTTGTGACCATCATCTCTGCGATAGCAGAATTGGAGCGGTCGCTGGTTGTGGAGCGTGTCAAATCTGGAATGCGAAGGGCTCGACTGGAAGGGCGGCAGATAGGTCGGGCGCGGCTGGATGTGGATCGCGAGCAGGTTGTCATTGATCGCCGCTCAGGGATGTCGCTGACGCAAGTGGCCCGTAAACACTCAATCAGCAGGGCAAGCGTCTGCCGCCTAATGAAAGAGGTAAACGAAAATGTCACTCCCGTTGTTCTCAGTTCTGCGGTCGGACTCGCGCAGCAAGCTGGAGCCGGACAATGATCCGAAACAGCGCAGACAAGCGGATCGGGTCTTGCAACGAGAGCTATTCCAAGGTCTTTATTTGTCTTGGAGCGGACCTTCGCAAATGCCTGATCTGCGAGCAAGTCTCCTCGCGGCAGGGATCGTTCGAGCACTCGAAAACGATTTGCTACCCGCCCCTTGTACTGCGAATTGAACTCGGTGCCTGAGCAGCAGTGCGAGGGGAACACTGTGAACACACAATTTCAGTTCCGACTCAATGGTCGCGTCATCACGCACATGAAGGTGCGCCCAGTCATCATTGATGGAAACACGGATCGCTGGGAACTTGTCGCCTGCCACGAGACGCTCGGCGAGTTCGCCATTGACGACAACGACGGGCTTGCCGATCCCGCGCTTACGCTCTTCATCCTCGAAGTCCGAGACGTGACCATTCCGCCCATTGAGCGCAGGTTCCTTCCGAACAAGGGCTGGAAACGGATGACGACCAGCCAGTGCCTCGCGTTGCTTGAGTCGGCTGGCGTTATCGACAGACAACGGGCCTAATAGTGGTGGACACAGCTAGGTTAGCGTGATGATGAAAGCCGTTCGATAGTCGGAAGATAGTTATTGAGCCGTGAGCACTTTGCTGTCATAGACGATCTTTCCGTCCACCAGCGATAGCACCGACTCCGTCTTGGGCAGGTCGTCAGCAGGAACCTTGAAAATGTCTTGCGAGAGCACGGCAAGGTCAGCCAGTTTGCCGGGTTCCAGACTGCCCTTGTCCTTCTCGGCAAACTCAGCATAAGCAGATGTGAGGGTATACGCCACGACAGCTTGCTCGCGTGTGATTGCTTCTTGTGGCTTACCGGGGTAGGTAGACGCGAGCATGATGTTGAGATAGGGGTTCGCCGGACCATCGGAGCCAAGAGCGAGCGGGATACCAGCTTCCAGCAAAGAGCGGAGCGGTTGCAGTTGATCTGCTCGCTGACTGCCGTAGCGCCCCACCATCAAGTCACGCAATGCGAGATGTGTTGGATTCTGCACCACTACTATGCCTAGCTCCCGAACACGGGCAACGAGGTCTGGCAGGACTCCATCTCCATGTTCCATCCGTACCCGGCGCTTGCTCCACACCGCCTTTCCTCCGGTTGCATCCATCGCATTCAGAAAAGTCTCTGCGGTGCGGTCGCCTACGATGTGAACCAGCAGTTGATCGCCCCGCTGCAATGATTCGCGCAACATGTCTTCCATTTCCTTCTCGGAGAAGTTCAGTTCGCCCGAAGTGCTGGGGCGATCTGCATACGGCGTCCTCATAGCCGCTGAACGCTCGATGGGAGTGCCGTCGAGAATCCATTTTGTGCCGCTTACTGTAACCAGCGGAGTCGGGTGCAAAGGCAGATCGTGCCCTTCCTTTGTCAGACGACCATGCTCGTCCGTTAGACCGAACCACATGACGCGCACACGAATAGGCGGGGGAGCCTTCGCAAAGAGGGCAACACCGCGTTCGGCAGTAATAGGGTTTGACATGTTCTGGACCGTCGTGACACCCCAACGAGCCTGCTGATTGAAGAACTCGTGTAACTGCTCTTCTGCCTGTTCCTGACTCGCCAATTCGCTAAAGCGGCGACTAGCTTGGAACTGTGCAAACTCAAAGACCATCCCCGTCAGCTTGCGATCCGCTTGGTTCCGAACATAGATTCCGCCTTCGGGATTCGGCTCGTCTTCGCGAATTCCCAGCTTCTTGAGGGCAGCCGTGTTCAGTAGCGATGCGTGTCCCGTCCAATCCCACAGAACGACTGGATTGTGTGGTGCGAGCGAGTCCAGTGCCGTCCGTGTAGCTTGTGGATCGTCGAGAATGTTTGCTCCGAACGCAGACTCGATCCAAGTTCCTTTGGGGACCTTGGTGACCGCAGACGAAAGCGCGTCCTTCATCTCTTGCCACTTAGGATCGGTTCCTTTGATTGGGAGGTCGTAGGTTTCAGGCGTGACACTCAGGTGGAAGTGCGCGTCGTTGATCCCCGGAATGACTACGCGATTCCCCAAGTCTATACGCTTGGTGTTCTGAGTGGCGAGCGCCATGACCTCTTTCGAGCCTCCAACCGCGACGATGCGCTCTCCCCGAATCGCGAGAGCCTCCACGTATGGTTGGCTTGCATTGCTGGTGAAAATCTTCCCGTTGAAGAGAATCAGGTCGGGGCTGGGCTTCTGGGCAAAGGCAGCGGGAAGCAAAGCGGTAAAGGCAAGAACTGCCAAATGAAAAATGAGGCGGACGGTTCGCATCAGGTATCTCCCCGTGCGCAGAATACTACTAAGCTGAAAGCGTATTGGCGAGAGGGCAATCGCAGAGCCGTCTAGCTTGAACTTGAAAGCTCCATGTACTCATCCGCGCCTACGACCCTCAACACGATCCGCACCGGGAGCGGGAATCGCCGCCGCGTGGGATCGCGCACGACCTTCGGTGCGGAAAGCTGATAATTCTTCCCGCGAGTTTTCAGTTCGCATTCCCCTGCCGCGAGCAACCTGCATGCAATGAGGCTATAAAACACCGCGTCACAGCGTCTTTGGTCGAAAATAGAAAAATGACTGAAAAACCCTCGCGATTGAACCTGCCGATGCAGCGAGGGCGCGTGCTTCGGAAGCAGTTTGCGTCGTTCGCACGAGGATCCTGCTGCCGTCCTTCATTTCAAAAACCGTGCCATTCATCGGCGGATCGCCAACGAACAATACGATGACAAAGAACTGTCCCCGACCGATGATCCACGGATCGCCACGACTCAAATCGGGTCGATAGTTCGCAAATTCGTCGGTGGACTCGAAACGCTTGAGCGGCACCTTTTGCCGAGTAATATCGTCCAGAGCCGCCAGTAATTTCGTATTAAGCTGATACTCCCGCCTGAGCTTCTCCACTTCGGCTTCCGAGTCGAAACCATTGAGGTACCACATCTCCGCATGCCCGGAGACAGACTCGATGGTCAGATAAGGATGAGTAAAGCCGAGCGTTCGGCAGAGGTCTTCGGCGCGTCTCTCAAGCTTGCGATTCGCAGCTATAGCATCCGGCTTCAGATAGTCGCGATAAATTTCCAGAATTTGCGGCGGGCGAGCCTGCGTTTTACTCTCCATAGCAACTCCCAACGTCAGCGCCAAGTAGGAAAGTAGCATGAGGTATTTTGCTGTGGCAGTCATTGTGATTCGTTCTATGGAGCCGCACAGCCGAAAACGCGGAAAACATTGATTTTGCTCTCGTCTTCGAAACTGCGGCAGCACTTCCCAATCGGAAAACTAGGCGGCAATAGCGGACGCCCCATCGACATGCTGCTTCGCCGGAGCCAGCGCGATCAGAGCTATGCCGATTACCGCGAACACAGCCGACCCGATCAGTTCTCTGCGAGCGATCATGTTGAGCAATGCTTGGAACGACATTAGCCCTGCGTGTGCAAAACTCGACCACGCCGCGAACGCGATGAGGCTCCGGTGCGCGGACGGGTCGCGGGATGCAAGCAGCAAGAAGACGCCAAGGGTGACGTAAAGACTCATCATCATCGCGAGCGCGGGGTCTTGCTTCACAAACATAATCAAGGGATAAGCTAGACCGCAAAAGATCACGCCCACCACGACCAGCACAACTTTCAGCGCACGTTCTCGCTTCATCATGCCCTCCTCCCAGTCACAAACTTGTGAGCCATGCCGAGCAAGTCGCGCAGGACATCAGGTGTGACGCGAGACAGGCGAACCAGCACGGCGCTGTAGTTGAGATAGTGGTCGGTCACGTAGTAAACATCGGGAGCGGCTGCGAGCAGTTCGGCGCGGTCGTCGAAGCCAACCCGAACCGCAAGTGAGCCCGGCTCAGCCGAACGATGGGTAGGCACGCACGCCAAGAGTTTTCCGCGAATCTTCAATGCGGGTGACCCGTATGCCGTGCTCTCCTCCACGCCGGGTATCGCCAAGCCGATCTTCCGCACGGTGTCGAAGTTAATCGTGCTCCCGTGTTTCTTCGAGGTTTTGATCTGCTTCGGCGATCTTCCATCCGCTTTTGATCTGGACTTCGAGGTTCGTGCACCCGGAATTTTGCCGATCCGAGGGTCTCCAGCCAGCACAAGCTCGCATGCTCGCAGTGCCGCTGATTCAAAGTCAGGGGCATCGGCTGGTAAGACCTGCCAACCCGTTACGCGTTTGCCCAATACTTGAATGGATCGCATGTTCGGGAACTCACGCCGCAAGCTGTGGTGGTGTTCTTGGGTAGTGGCGAGCCATACTCCATTATCCGCAGTGCTTTTAGGCTTGTCCCGTAGGATCAACGCGATTTTGTCTTTTACATAGATTGCGAGGCAGCCAAACATCGGACGCGTGTACGGCGATAGTGTGGAAATCGCATCAAGCACGAATGGGTGTGGAATAGGCTTGCGCTGCTTGCGCAGCAAGCTCGCGTCCAGAACTTCGGGAGAAACGTGCTTTCTCTTAGTCATACCCGTGCACCTTCAGCCTCGCCCGCACAACTGATATGGGAAAGTCTTTCCATCCCGCCACCGCCCAACTTCTCGACGACTCGGTAGTGCGAGATGGTCCGACCGACGAGTTGGATGGATGTATCCATTGGCGGGAATCATAGGACTGTGACTGCACAGGGTCAATAAGCGCAGGAAAACTCCACGAACTGTCCCCACGCATTGTTTTTCTTGGACTTGGAAGTTGGTGGTCAAAAAGGCTGCGTGCAGCGACCTCAATTATTGCGACCTTTCGCCCCTGTTTCGCCTCGGCGGGAGATGGTCAGCCAGCATACCTTTTGTGCAGGTTAGTGGAGAGAACACTACGTGGTCTTCTACGCTTCGACTCGTGTTTTCCGTGAATGTACACTCCCAACAGTAATTGGCAGTGCCCGAAGAATCTCCAAAAGAGCTTCGAGTTCAAACTGACAATTCTTGTAAACCCATCTCTTAAGTGGTTCTGGAACGGTGGCTCCACCAAAGAGGATCGTGATAATACGAAAATTCTCCTCACCCCGCTCGATGAACTCTGTGTTTGCAAAATCGATCTCGGCCTCCAAATATTTCTCATCCTTGAACGCTTCGGTGACAAAGAATACGCATGCGCACGACTGTTTGAAGCCACGCTGAATGTCACGATGTATTCGGCTCCCTGCTGTCAACTGCTTCTCGTCCAGCCATGGTTTGAACCCCAGTTCTTCGAGCACCACATAGAAACGACGCACCATAGCTTTGTCGACTCCTTTGTGGCTGAGAAAGATCATCTCCGGTTTGGACTCATTGGCAATTTGGCCGCGTAACGTATCCATCTCTTTTTTGACCTCGCCGAGAAAATGGTGTTTCATCGTAGTGTATAGTTGCAAGCTCTGTTCGAAATATCCCTCGGCCTCAGACCACTCTTGAAGAGCGGCCCGTCGATCCGCGTTGAATATCAGATCACCTTTGAGCTTTGTCAGTTCCGCGATTGTTTGGAAGTAGTACGCTCTGCAAGAATCGCAGACGTGGGTGTCGAGACTCCGATGGGCTGTCTCTAACAGCCCTTCAATTTGTTTGAAATCGTCAGTCATTCCATGAGACGCCGCCGCTATCAAGCGGCTGGCCCACTCGATATACTTGTTCACCCGCCTGTGCTCTTGGTGTGGTTCATCATCGATTGCGGCTTGGTAAAGCGCATCGGCATCCTTCAAAAGTCTTCGCCTCGTCTCACCAGTTTCGCTTCTGGCTTTCAGGAGAGAATACTTGGCTCGATGAGTCTTAAGTCTTGCCTTCCATTCGAGCATGTCTGCCTTCTCATTTGTTGTGCGTGGCGTGGGTAAGGAAGGCAGCGCGTCTATTTCCTCGATTAGCATGCTGGCCTGCTTCAAATCTCCAGCGTAAGTAGCCGCGAACAACCAGTTTGTCAGCAGCACAAAACTATCGAAAACAAGTCCGCCCTCTTTAGAAAGCCGCACTGCCTCACGTCGGTAACCAACTTCCAATGATTGGCTCTGCGTGGGATTCCGAAAGGCTAAAGCTGCGCATCGAGCGTAGGCTGCCACTCGGATGTACAAGGGCACTGAGTCATTCCTCGCAGGCGGAAGCAATCGACGAATAGCTTCGTCTGTTCCGATTGTGCCGAACATCTGCTTCGCCATAGTTTGAAGAACTTCTCCGAAGCCATCGCCGCAGCTAACGGATGCAACACCGATATCGCGCAGCAGCCTAGAAAGCGTTTTCGAGCGATCTTCATACGGTTTGGTACCCTCGAAAATCCGCCGCCTAAGCTTACGGAAGGTCGTGTCGCAGGTCATCATGCACTAAATCCTTATTCGTGATGGTCAGGAGCGTGACTGAACACCCATTATGCCTTAGCGGACTTCCAAGCTCTTCTTCAATTTGACTGGGGACTGCACTCGTCTGCCATGCGAGATTATGGCAGATTAAACCTGCGTCTAGTTGTCGAACACTTCGACCCAGAGTGTTTGGTCGCTTTTCAGCAAACCGAACTCAAGCCAGCGGGGGACGCTTGAGCCATCGGCGTAGATTGGACGGGAGAAGCAGAAAGTTCCCGGCTGTTCGTAGCAGTAGGTTTCCATCTGGCGGTAGAGTTTCCCTTGGGATGACCAGCCCCGATTTAGACGACGGTCTTGCGAGAAGACATTTACGTCGAGTCCACCGCCGATGCTGTGCGCCATGAAATGACCCTTGTCTCTTTCCGTTCCGACAAGTTCTTCCGTTGGTCCGACCCAACCACGCATTCGACTCGCATCGCGCCCCTCCTCGGCACGCGCTGAGACTCCGAGCACGCCCACGACTCTGTCCTCGATTGTCTGGTTGTACGGTACTTCCCCGGTGACCTCAAGTTCGGAATAGATGTCGCAAATGTATTCGAAAGTGCGAAACCGAAAACGCACAAGGTTCGTCTGGTGCCCGACTGTCTTCATGTACACGTCGCGCCATCGGAACGGAAGGTGTTCTTGCAGGAACAATGCGAGACTGACGGAGCATTCCGCTCATGCGGCGGACAACACACCCTCGTAATCAATTGCGTATTCGTATGGACGCATGCAACCCTCACTCATCACCGTGTCTCCGAACAACATTCCGCCTTTATCGAACGCTGAATCTCGACTCCTATGCTACAATCCTGCGCAATGCAGCGGAGGGGGCCGCTTAGCGGGCTGCAAATACATCCCAAAAGGGACAGCCATGCGACGTGTCGCCACCTCGTCCGCTTGTTGTGTCTTCCCCGCTTTTGACCAACCGTTTCTAAAACTCACAAGAAAAGATGCGCTCAGTGCGGGGTGGTCTGGCTCCGTACCCGGTAGCCGGTTGTCCTTGCGCATACCAACGAGTCAACCATGATCGACTGGACACTGGATGAGGTCATTTGTTCACTGGCAAAGGGTTTCGACACGAAATACGCTCACTGCCCGAGATGTGGTGCCACGTTGTTGCGCGAATTGTATGTCTATTCGCATTTTGGGCAAAAGCAAGCGTCATGCATCGCAAATTGCTTAAATGACGTGGGACTCGGCACAGTTCGCTCATTGATGGATTCTCGCCCAATGGAAGCCAGCCGGAAGGCGGGGCTCCATTTTGACGAAGTCAACGCGATGCGGATCGCAGGGCGTTTGTGGCTGTCGGACCGACACTATCGTGGCGCGGAGAAGCTGGTTAATAAATACGGGCTGAAGCGACATGAAATCGACAAGCTTGGTCGGGCGCTCATTGTCGAGCTTGCATTTCGAAACGACGAGAATGATGGCGATGGACTCGAAGTTGTCGTCCAAATGAGAGATCAATTACTTTTCGAGCAAGTCGCAGAGCTACCTGCGCTTGAACAAATAGCCTTACGAAGGCGGCATGCGGATGCCTCCCAATCAGCTTTGACTCGTAGTCTTGAGCTTGGCAGTCGCGGACGACCCTACTTGCAACTTTGGCTTTCAAATCAGATCGTCACTTTCGTTAATGGATTCGATGTCGCTCGTTTGACCCAGCGTGATGACGTGATGCGAGTGACGCGGTCGCTCCCAGTGCGCGCCTGTATAAATGAGGCATTGCCGAGAATCTTCGATTCTGCGAGGGTTCACAACTACCTCGGTGGAGGCCAGATTGTCGCATTGATCGATTCAGGAGTTGATTCCAACCACCCCGACCTAAAGGGACGGGTGATCCACAAGAAGGACTATGTCGGGAATGGTTTTGCAGATGAACATGGGCACGGCACCCACCTCGCAGGAATAGTGGCTTCCAATTGTGCGACGTACAGCGGAGTAGCTCCAGATGTGCAGCTTTGGTCATATCGTGCTCTCGATAAAGACGCAGAAAGCGCCAGCCAAGCAAGTCTAGTAAATGCCATTCAGGACGTGGTGGTCGATGCGAGTGTCACCGGAAGAACGGTCGTTGCAAATTGTAGCTTCGAAGTACCGATGAGTGCGTTCGCAGATGATGCGGATTATGACGCCTTTTGCAAGCCCTTCGACGATGCAACCAGTTCTCTCGTGGTTGTGGCAGCGGCCGGGAACTGCGGCCCAGAAGCAAGAAGCATCACTGCTCCGGGAGGTGGGTTTCGAGTCCTGACGGTTGGAGCGTCGGTTAATCGGCCTCCTGCGGCATTCAACGTTGTCTCACCTTTCTCAAGCCGCGGCCCTGCCACGTGGGATAGACAAAAGCCGGATGTGGTGGCTCCGGGTGGCTTCGCGAACGCTGAAGGCGATGCCAACCAGAATGTCAGTATGGTGAGTTCGCGAGTTGCTGGCAGCACTCTGGATAACCTCTCTAGCCGAGAAAGGCCATGGCAAGTAGACGGCGATCACTACGGCGTTTCGGGGACGAGTCAAGCAGCCGCTCTAGTGAGTGGCGCATGTGCCCTTATATTGGAGCACGGCGAGCGCCGGAACAGGACTTTAAAACACTACGAAATTGCCAATGCTCTTAGGAGTACTGCTCGTAAGCTTGGGTACTCACGACAGGAAGAGGGTTTCGGACTTATCAACGTGGGTGCGGCAATGAAGGCGTTGTGAAGTAAAACGAAAGGAAGACTTATGGCATCGCAAAGCTTGATAGAGACCATTCAAAAGAGAGCGCAGATTGCTAGCGATGATGAACTGTTCGCGAGCCTCGCCAATGCGCTCCCGAAAGAGCAAATCGATCAAACTGCAAAGGCGGCGTCGATCAAGCCGTCTGACATCGTTCAGATAGGGCGTACTTTCTACGCTACCAGACTACGACCAGCACTTGAAGACACGATTTGCGGCAAATTGCAGTTTTGTAAGAATCGACACGTTTACGACACGGCGGCAGCAATCACTGGTCTGGTCGCCGACGAGACCGCGAAGATTGTGGCCACCACGCTTCAACTTCCGCCTGACCCTTCCGGGAAGGCAGCATCTATCGTCGTCGAGTTCTCGGCAGCGGTTTTGAAGGAAGGACTGAATAGACTTTGTGGCTGCAAGTAGCTCGTGCTGTACCAGAGCAAGCAGCACGAAAGGTGGGCAATATGAGCAGCATTCTGGTTAGCACTCGTCGAAAGGCTTCACTCTACTGGCGGGACTTTAAGAGTCTCGGTTTCCACTTTCCAGTGATTGGCCTCGCTGCCGTCGTCGGCATTTTCTACAATCGCTTACCCGCCGAGATACAACATGTGTTCCTTGCGCTTTGTGCGGTCTACTTAGTGCATTTGTTTGCTGAGTTTGTTCCGATGCGGCGACTGCTAAGACTTCTGGATAAGGATTCTCTCTTGAAAGCTTGCGGAACTCACGGCATTACCGCGATTTATGATTCTCGCGACAGAGTGTGGACGGAACTCGCAGTCGGCGATCACTGCTTGCTTGCCGAACACCCGAAACACGTGTGGGCGCTGGGTATCTCCCTTTCTGCGGACTCCTTTTGCTTGGAGGACTTCCTTAAACGATTTGCTCAACGCAAACCGAGCGATCTTAAGATTTTGCTGCTTGACGCTTTAAGTAGCACAGCGTTATTTCGCGATTTGATCGAGAGTGCGCGTGCAGATGCTGTCCGCATGATTCAGCATGGAAGAAACGCCGACAGTCCTTACTATGCTCACAATATTTATAAGAAATTTCACGAGGACTTGGACACGTTCACGAGTCGCGCATTGGGTCAGCCGTTTCTTCAAGCCGTTCGTTTCTACCGCCACACACCTATCTGCTGGATGATCCGCGTTGACGACGTTGTCTTCTTTCAACCTTATACGTTCGGCAGCAGCAGAGAAACCGATGAGTTTCAAACCATCGGTTCTGAGATGCCGATCTTCAGGATCGACAGAAAGCGGGGGGATAAGACGTTCCGCGTTTTGCTAGACCATTTCAATAAGCTGTGGTCCACATCAGACGGCTCAGTGTATGCGGTGGCTGATCGCAGGAAGCGCAGGGACAGAATCTTGGAAGCCATCTTTGACCAGCGGGGCGATTGGTTGCGATCTGTCTGCGACACATTCTATAAGACGAAGCTTGTAGACGGTGCTCGTCGCGATCAGCGAACTGAGGCTCGACGTTCTGGCACTAGCATCTGCGGTAGCATGGAGGTTACTTGGAACGGTACAGTTGCCACTGGTTTGATTGCGGACTATACCCACGATGCTTTTGCTCTTTGGGTTGACGAAACCAAGGCATGCCCATCCGAGGGCCAGAAGGTTCATACCAGATGTATTACCCAGATAGCTGCGAACTCGCTGGATGACGAGATTGCCCAACAGTACATACAGCGATTCAGCGACAGAGACTTTGAGGTCAGGCGCATCGACGCACCCAAGAAGAACGGAGGAATTCGCGGATCGTTCAAAAGAGTTTTCTTGCGTCTGCCAGCAGCTTGATACAAATGGGCTTGACAGACTACTTGACAGATAACCGTCAAGAGGGTCGGGTAGTCTGTGTCAATCAAACAACCGTTGCGAGGCGGTCTTTCAAGGCTTTAGTTTGGGTTTGTCACGTTGAGCGCCTCGAATTCCTGTGATTCACCTAATGCTGTGAACCGAAATGAAAGCTCGCTTGCGTCGTCACCGCTGACGGCTTTCCATGCACCAATTGCGGCGCGTAGACAAACTGCTTGACGGCGGTGTAACGTCGTCGAGGACGACAAAGCCGTGATACATCAGTGCGCCTTCGGGTGGCGAGATGAACGCTGGCTCGGTCGGCGAAGAACTCTTTGCCGTGGGTCGATACCTAGAGGTCGCCCGTGCTGGATGTCATCGGTTATCGTGGTATGAGAATAGTCGATTCTGAATTTCCGCGAGTTCCAGAGTTTTTGAGCATTCCTCATCGTCATTAGCGACGTGGTTGATCCGAGGGCTCACCGGATAGCATCGCATGAGCCGGGCATCAAAGGGCTTCAGCAGTTCGGACGCCGCGCCCACATTCGTCATCGCTGGATCGAGCCAAAGGTCGTAGGCATCTGGATCGAGAATCACTGGCATTCGGTCGTGGACTGCTGCGGTCACGGCATTCGGGGTCGTGGTGAGGATCGAGCAGGTTTTGATCCTGTTGCCCCTAAGGGTCCTTCCAGCGGTCCCAGATTCCTGCGAACGCGAACAACTCCCCTTCATTGACTTCAAAGCAGTGCGGCTGCTTGGATTTTCCTGCTCGCGACCATTCGTAAAATCCGTCTGCGGGGATCACGCACCTGCGAGATTTCAACGCATCGCGGAACGCGGGCTTCGTGTTTCGCCGTCTCAGCCCGAGCATTGATCATGCTGGCGGCCACGGAAGAATCCTTCGCCCAACTTGGAATGAGTCCCCAGCGCATCATCGACAATTCCCGGACGGGTTCCTTCGGGTTCTGGCGGATGACGAGGATCGGCTGCGTGGGGGCGATGTTGTAGCGGGGGCTCCAGTCTTCTTCGCCCGAAACGCTATCGAAGTGCTCATCGATGATCTGCTTTCGCCGGGATAGTCGGTAGCGGCCGCACACAGGAAGATTATGGCAGATCGGACGGGCGGCTCGTTTTGGCGACAAGCGGAGCCGCTTGTGGGCTGTCTTAAGAGGAGAGTTACCTTCCGCCTGACCTGCGCTTGTTATTTTTACGGACAGCCGCAAGAATGCGGCGGTCAACCACCCCCGGATTCCTGACCTCTTCGTTCGTTGCCCGAATGGGTGTCCATCCTGCCCTGCGGCGTGAGTCATCCCGGCGCTCATCCTCGCATCGCTGCTCCCATCGGTTATGGTACTTGCCATCCACCTCGACGGCGATCTTTAGCTCTGGAATAGCAATGTCAACCTTGTCTCCGCCCACTGAATACTCAAGCTCCGGCTCCAAGCCGTATTTCCTGAGCGAACGCTTCAATCGTCGCCACAATTCACGCTGCGGTTCTGTTATTTTCGGTAAGCTGTATTTCGCCATTGGGTGTTCCCCCTTTAATCGGAGTCTTGAAACATGACCTGCTGTGGTTTATCCAAGTACAACCACCACGCTGGCACTCCGCCATCAACGGGTTCGTCTTCGCGTCCACTATCGGAAAGCCCCTCCGCGTGGAGGTCCACAGCATCTAGTCCAAAACCGCCCGCTTCCTAGTAGCCTTTGCGGATCGGTGATGACTTACATGCCCCTTCCGTGCATCGTCCAGAATGGCTTCAGCCTTTGCATCCAGCTTTGCGTTGAACTCATCCGAACGTTCGCGCCTTTCGGCGGCAGTCAACACGCTGCCAATGAAATCCGAATAAAGCTGGGGAAGCAAAGTCCCGCAGTACATGATCACAGTGTTGCGGTCGCCGTAGTATTTTTTCCCCGCAAGAAATTCGATCAATTTCTTGGTCCGGTGAAGGATAGAGAACCCAAGAGGAACCTTCAGGTTATCCCGTGCGTCCCGAGGCACGCCGATCAGATCGTCGTGTACATCCCAATCTGGCTCTTCATTAAGCAATTCCCCCCTTTGCGCCCGTTCGAAGAGAATCTCCACGGCAACCTGTATACCCCTGCCCACTGAACCGAAGTGACCAGACGTGGACCGTATGTTGTGAGCAGTCGCAGGGTAGACGCTGAAACTCGCCATCCGTGTCTTACCCTTTACTGCGTCTTGTTCCATACGGAGTGATCCTTTTCTGAACCGCCAAAGCGATTGCATGAAAGCATATTATATGGGTACATAATCTGTCAAGCAGGGAGGCAGACCGCGTTACGGTCTTAAAACGGTTTTTGGTCTCGCCGGGCTGTTAGGACGCCGCACGACTGGCGCAAAACCTTTACTCGGCGAACCAGCTTCGTGCGAAGATTCGAGCATTGAAAAGAAACCAGTTGCGAGTATTGTGGAGAACCCCTTCTGAACCACCGACGAAAACTGCGGACTTAGACCTTAGTGACAGCCCCACGGCCCGTCGCGTATCGCTTCTCGCAGTTCTCAAAAGGAACAATCGTCAAAGCCGCAGGCGAGTCCCCGCCCATGCCGCGGTCTTGCGCCCTTGACCCCTATGTTAGAATTCCACGCAATGCAGCGGAGGGGGCCGCTGGTCGGGCTGCATACACATCCGAAGGGATAGCCATGCGTTTTGCAGCCACTTTGCTCGCTCTCTGTATCCTCGCGAATCCCGCCCAATCACAGACAAGTACTCGGTGCAGTAGGGCACCGAAGAATTGCGACCCGCTCTGCAAGGAGCGAGCATGAGCCCCGACAATCAGCCGCATGGGTGGGTGGAAGAAGCTTTCGAAACCGCCCTCTTTAGCTCTCGGTTCTTCGTGCTTGTAGCCGTGCTAGGCATCCTTGCCTCAAGCATAGTGATGTTTTTCAAGGGTTGCATTGAGGTTATCCAAGGAATTCGCGCCATTCCAAGCTTCGCAAGTCTTCAGCCCACATCCCTTGATGACACCAATGTTTTGCTTGCTTTTATACCCGCCGTTGACAACTATCTCTTCGCAACGATTCTTCTCATCATTTCGATGGGACTCTACGAGTTGTTTATCAGCGAAATAGACCCATCTTCTAGGAGGGAGAAGACCCGACCAAATTGGCTCCGCGTTCACGACTTGGATGACTTGACCTCACGCATTGGCGAGGTCGTCATTATGATTTTGATCGTAACTTTCTTCAAACAGTCGTTCAGCATTAAGTATGAGCGTCCACTAGACTTATTGGAGCTAGGCGCAGGGGTTCTATTGATTTCGGGGTCTCTCGTGGTAGCGCACCACGTTTCCGGTGGTCGCAAAGGCCCGGACGAGAAAGCAAAACATCAGTCAGAGTGAACCCAACGAGTCCGGCCCGCTTTCGGAAGAGTGGCAGGCGAACCTGAGGAAACTTGCTCGCACCAAGGACAGTGAACCCAGAACCATTTCCTGCACAAGAAGCACGGTGACAAGAAAATGGGCCGTATCGTGGGCGCGGGTACATCCCACGCCACAGTTCCCATACGAGAAGAGCCGATTCTGAGTCTGGGCGAGTTTCACTTGAAGGGCCCTAGACATCCTTCAGTTGCTCCTCATCCAGCCCGAAATAGTGGCCCAGTTCATGGATGACCGTCAGGCGGATTTGTTCGCGGACTTCGGCCTCGTTGGAGCAGACCGATTCAATATTCTTCTGATACAGAACGATGTGATCGGGTCCGCTCGGCAAGGCGCGGGAGGTCTTAGGTTCTCGGGGTGTGAATGTGGGAGGGATTCAGGAGGATCGGCAAGGCACGCACTACTTTGAAATGCGGGACTTGGAAGGCAACGTCATTGAGGTTTCCGAGGAGCCATAGGCACAGGTCCGCATGCCAATGCTGATAATCTTCGTCGGTCTGCCGGGCACGGGAAAGACCGCGATTGCCCAGCAGTTAGCTCGCGAGCTTGGCGCAGTATATTTGCGCATCGACTCAATGGAGCAGGCCATCCGCGACTCCGGTGTCGTCAGCAAGTCTCTTGATGATGCGGGCTATCGGGTCGGTTACGCGGTCGCCGAAGACAACCTCCGTCTCGGCAGGACCGTAGTTGCGGACTCAGTCAATCCACTTCGACTCACACGTGATGCTTGGATAAGTGTCGCGGATCGGGCGCAAGCAAAACCCGTCGAAGTCGAGGTCACATGCCCTGATCCTGCACAGCATCGATACCGGGTGGAAACGAGAATCGCCGATGTCAGCGGATTGAGACTACCAACTTGGCAAGAAGTCGTTTCTAGGGAATACGAACCTTGGGAGCGCGACCATATCGTCATCGACACCGCGATCCGGAGCGTGGAAGCGAATGTCAGCGAACTTCTGAAGGCCCTGACGAGGCAGAATTCTCTGCATATCCACAAGGACGGCCACGACATTCGCTCCATCGAGGACTGGTTCGAGTACGCCCCACCCAAAATGCGTGCACGCCACTGGAAGGACGGACGGAGCGCAAAAGAACTCGCTCGATCTTGGGTCCGAAAGGGATATGCGTGCCCACCGGAGGAGATGCGGCTGCTTCTTGAGGGGGCTTTCAATGGGGAGATAACTTTCCACGAAGCAAAGCCGGAGTGCGTCATCGAACTCGATGATTTCCCCGGCGAGAACAGGAATTGTGACCTTGTCGTTCTCTGTGGCGTCGGGACGCAGTGTCTCGTCGTCAATGTTGAGGCAAAGGCCGATGAACCCTTCGGCGACGATACGATAGGCGACTACTATGACCGGACGGCCGATTCTCGATCCAACGTGCCTGCACGAATTCAGCAGCTATCGCTGGCCTTGTTCGGACGAGTGCCGGATGAAGCGGTTAGAAAACTCCAGTATCAACTGTTGCACGCGGCAGCCGCCACGCTCATCGAAGCAGCCGCGAACAGAGCAGAACTGGGGCTCTTCTTGGTTCACGAATTCCGATCTCCAAGCCTGAACGAGAAAAAGCTCACCCAGAACAGCACCGACTGGGAGAACTTTGTCCACGTATTCCCCCAACTTGCTACGGCTCAGGTGGAGAAGAACCAGATTCTCGGTCCAGTTTCTGTACCGGGCGGGGGGCGCGTGCCGCGCTCCGTCCCGCTCTATCTGGGGAAACTGGCCACTGAGCTTAAATAGATTGACCGCAAATCGGATTGTCCCTGCGCATACCAATCAGAGTGCGGCGACCAGCCGCCACACTTGAGGCACTGGGTTTCAGCCCACTGGTGAAGGCAGGCGGGGCACACACCTCCCGTATCGAAGGTGTTCCACTCATTGCCGCACGTGCAGAACCAGCGGTCATCCTTGCCCGGTGACCCAGCCGCACAGCGGGCATCGGATGCGCGGATCAGATGGCTCGTGGCTCTTCTCTTTCTCAAGCTCGCGATCCGAAACAACGGAAGAGGCTTTAGCGGAGCCGTCCGGCACGGGGCACATGCCTCGATATTATGGCGCAGTTCGGTGCAGGAATCTCACGAGGTCGTCCTCACAGTTCCCTGACCAAATCTCGCACCCGAAGCTTCAGGGCATTGGCAATGTTGAAAAGGTTCACGATGGACACGTTGCGGACGCCACGCTCGATCCCAGAAATGTACGTCCAGTGAAGGTCGGCAGCCTCGGCAAGCTGCTCCTGTGTCATTCCCAACTTGAGCCTCTGGCGCTTGACGGCATGGCCGAGTGGTTTCCGGGGATCGGTGACTCTCGTACCCACCCACCGATCTTTTCCGCTTCATCACGCCTAGTACATAGCATATAGTCTATGTAACCTCCGAAGGCAGCGTTGCGGTGTGTGCCCCGGTTCAGGGGCGATCCGCCTCTCCTCTCCAGTTCTGGGTAGAACTCAAAGCAAAGGAGAAGGTCGATGAAGCCATTGTCTGTCACGCTACTCCTCGTGATCGCGCTCGCGGGCTGCAAACCCGCGAGACCTCAAGAAAAGAAACAGGCAGAGGGGTTCATTACAGTCCGTGAAGTGCAAACCAGCTCTGGTGGCGGTGTGTACGTTATTTGGGCCGACGTGGAGTTGAATGCAAGAAGGGTCAGCCCCGGAGATGCAATCGTCTTTGCGTGCCTGAGTCAAACAGTCACTTGTAAGAAGCCGTTGGTTCACACGCAACTCCATCTTGTCCAGTTGCCAGACGACGATCCTCAGGCTTACAAGCGGGGTACAGAATTCAGCATTTCGGGAACTGGAATAGGCCATGGCAAACCGGGAGTTGGCAGAACCGAGGAAAGCTATATCATCAGCAGTCCCGATGGATCGAAAGCGGTGTACTTCCTCGCAGACTACCAACCTGACACAGCAGCAAGCGCAGCCCAATCGGAAGGGACAGGCAGTACCTTAAGGAAACCTGACCGTGGCGTAGCCAAATCAGACTTCCAGATTCTTGCCATGCGTAAGCACTTTCTTGCTCCGAATATGTTCAGTCCTGTCCTCACGGTGCTCAACAAAAGTAGTCATGATCTGTGGGTTTATGTGGCATGGTATGCCACGGACGAAGGTGTGGACGTAGCGAGGGGAAGCTGTTCCGCAGTGTCCGTGCGTCCGGGTACGAAGGCTGAGGTCGATTGCGATCCGCCGATAATGGATCATCCGAGCGCGAAGATAAAACTGGGTGAGCCAGAGTTGCGAGTCAACTGAAACGAATTCCCCTAGCGCCAGCGTCTCGGATCATTGCTGATCGCCTTCGATCCCCGGCTCCGGCTGCATCTCCGTTGCTGACTCCGGCACAGTCGCAGGCACGGATGTGCTCTGTTCCTTTTTCAGCTTCCGGGTAGCCGCTGCCCTGCGACCCGCCGCTCTTCGTTTTCTGGTCAGGGCTGCTTTCTTGCCTGCCGCCCCTAGGCCTCGCGTCCTCACGGCCTTCTTGCCAGCCGCCCTGAGCTTTCTCGTTCTGGCTGCCTTCTTCGCTGCCGCTTTGCGATTTGCCATGCTCCCTCCTCTTCTTTGAGGAGACATGATAAACCCCATCTTGTCGTCCGACTAATTTGCCGAAGCTGTCCTTTCTCAGACGATTCTTGAAGCCGGGACAGGCTTGATTCTCATTCGACGTAACGACGCTCCGCGATACGCTGTGGCACTCGTTCCTAACACTTACAAGAACAATAGCGGGGGCCGGAACGGGTGCGACAAGAGGTCAGAGCGCGGCTGTTCCGGGGTAGAGCTTTGAGCCATCTTGGAGCGTATTCAGGGCTCTGGACGAGCGTCTGGGAGGGGTCTCACAGCCCTTAGAGTGCGACTTCACACGTTTTCGCAGCACCCGCATCTAGCACCCGCAAAGCTCGTGTGGTTGCACGTATTTTCAAGTACTTGGCAGTTCCCCGTAGCCTAGTTAAGTTGTTGAAAGTATTGAATCGGGAAGAAGTGTGAAGATGGCACTCTACCGCTGAGTTAAGCGCCCTGCGTCGATCATTTTATTCAAACATTAGCGCGCAGATTATGCAACTGTCGTGAGGGTATGCGGGGCCGTGCTGGATCTTGGTATTGTGGCCGCTACGCCGTTGCCGGCTGCGTCTTAGGTACTCGACTTGCGATGCTCACAAGTCGCCGTGTTCAGGCAAGAGTCCTCCAGACGCAGCCGCTCTACTGGCCTCCCGCCGACGATATGCGACTCGACAATCTCCTCGACATCAGCTTCCGTGACGCGTCCGTACCAGACAGCGTCCGGGTACACAACGACATTCGGCCCATGCTCGCACTGATCGAGGCAGCCGGACTGGTTCGCCCGCACTCTCCCCTTCAAGCCACGTTCGGCCAGCTTCTGCTTGAACAGCTTTTGCAGCTTAGCCTCGGCCAGAGGATCGCAGCATCCCCGCGGATGGCCTGCCGGTCGCTGATTTCCGCAAACGAAAATATGTTTCTCGAACTTCGGCATCAGGCTACCGTCTGCTCTGGAATTGCCGCGTCAGCGTTGACCCCCACGTCCCAGATCCCCTCGAAATCGACGAAATATCCCTGCACCTCGACGCCGGGAATCGCTGCCCTCAGGTTTGCCGCGGCGCGCTGCAGTTCGCGTTCGTGATGCGCAGCCTCCGCTGCCGCGTCTCCGCCGAATCCTCCCGCAAGCCCGCCGTAGGCCCCACAATCGGAATGCACCATCAGGATCACGCGCTGCGTGCCGTGCAGCCGCATGGATTTCCGGATCTGATCCAGCACGAACTCGCGGTCCGCCTCATGTTCCGGCGACGCCATGCACTTCGCGCCTCCGGCAATTTTGATGGGATCGGAATTCACCACGCCAATCCGCTTCAGGAACTTTCGAAATCCCAACTCAAAGCGGTTGTCGAAACACCATAGGATGGCCGCGTCGCAGTGATATTTTTCGCGCGGGGCGTCGAAGTGAAACACCTTTTTCACGGGGCCTCCTCTGCATGACGATTCTGTCACGCCAATCTTAACCGAGAATGGTACATCGTTGCCCTTCGCGACCCGCCGATCCGCCTTGCGAGTAGGAGGCCGTGCGCTCGCTATCGATCCCACCGGAGCAGAATGTCCGGCTCCCTTTCTTCATTTTCTGCGCTTTCCGTATGCTTCACAGCGTAGAATCCTTGCTTCTCGTAGAATCGCAGCGCGGAGATATTACGCGCGAAGGTCCAGAGCCTTAGAGTCGGCCATTCCTGCTTAGCCTTCTCGAGCAAGCGCCCACCGATCCCAAGCCGCTGAAAATCCGGAAGGAGATAGAGGTGATTGACCCAGCCTTCTCCAAACGCGATGAATCCGACAATTTTCCTTTGTCTATCCAGAGCAACAACGACCGTGTCTTTGGTGAATACACGGTTCCTGAAGAAGTCGACGTCTTCTTCCGAAGTGTGGAGGTCGGGCAAGTACGGAAGGGAGTGTTTACGCGAGATCCTCAAGACCATGGCGCATTCGGAAGCGTTGGCTGCCGTGGCGAGTTCGATGATGATGTTGCTCATCCGAAGATCCTAGGAAATAGGATATCGTGGCGTACCTTTTCCCGTCGGTGTTCCGCTCTGTCGCAGGGTCATCGTGCTTGCGTTGCCATTCGCCACGCAGGCAGGATAAGATAGTTCGTACACATCTTCTCCGCTTCTATCCCTAGAATTTTTTGTGCAGGAATTCCCGCGGGCAAGGAGTGTGCGGACCCGGGTGCAGTGTGGCGATGTGTCCGCTCGAATCTCCCGGGATGGAGTTGCAATTGAAAAAAGGCAAGACCGCGGTGATCGTAGGCGCCCAGTGGGGCGATGAGGGCAAAGGGAAGATCGTCGACGTGCTGTCGGAGAACTTCTCCGTCGTAGCCCGCTATGCCGGAGGCCACAACGCCGGCCACACCGTCATCATCAACGGCAAGAAATTTATTCTCCAGCTCGTGCCCTGCGGCGTGCTGCGCGCCGGCTGCCGCAGCGTGATTGGCAATGGCGTCGTGCTCGATCCCCTGGCGTTTCTAAAAGAGGCGGGTGCCCTTCGTGAAGCCGGTGTGAAAATCGACGGCCACCTTTTCGTTTCCAACCGCGCCCACGTGATCCTGCCCTACCACCGCATGATCGAACTGGCTGCGGAAAACGCTCCGGGCCGGGTGAAAATCGGCACCACCTCGCGGGGCATCGGTCCTGCCTACGAAGACAAGATGGGGCGCCGTGGCCTGCGCGTGGCGGACCTGCTCGATCTGCAACTTCTCAAGAAGCACATCGAGAATGCTGTGCGCGAGAAGAACATGATTGCGCACGCGCTCTTCAACTCCGAGCCGCTCGATGCCGACAAGATGTACACGGAATATGCGCAAGCAGCCGAGAAGATCGCGCCCTTTGTGTGTGACACGGCGGTCCTGCTGAACCAGGCGCTGACTAATGGCGAATCGATCCTATTTGAAGGCGCGCAGGGCACCATGCTCGACATCGATCACGGCACCTATCCGTTCGTGACTTCCTCCAGCGCGACTTCTGGCGGCGCGGTCATTGGTACGGGCGTTGCGCCCAACGCCATCAACTCTGTCATTGGCATCACCAAAGCCTACTGCACGCGCGTGGGCGAGGGCCCATTCCCCAGCGAGGATCACGGCGACGCCGGCAACAACCTGCGCAAGCGTGGTAACGAATATGGCGCAGTCACAGGCCGTCCACGCCGCACCGGATGGCTCGACCTCCCGCTCCTGCGCTACTCCGGCATGATCAACGGCACTTCGTGGCTGGTGGTCACCAAGCTGGACGTGCTCGATGAACTGGCCGAGATTCCGGTCTGCGTCGGCTATAAGATTGACGGGAAGACCACATCCGACGCGCCCGCGCAGGCCAGCGGCTACGACAAGATCGAGTGCATCTACCAGAAGCTGCCGGGCTGGCGCACTTCGACCGAGGGCATCACGGAATATGCAAAGTTGCCCAAACCGGCCAGGGAATACCTCGCATTCGTGGAGAAGGAATCGGGCGCGAAGGTCGGTATGATTTCCACCGGTCCGGACCGCGGCCACACCATCCTTGTGGATGAGTTCGTTTCGGAGTTGAAGACGGCCACGAAGAAGGCCTAGAATGTTCCTCCCCGGCTGACCTGCTGGCGGGGAAGGAGCGAACCGATGGTGGTGTTGGCGGTTACCTGGATGGCGAAAGTTGGGCACGAAACCGAAGTTACCGCGTTGTTTGAAAAGCTGACCGAACAATCCCGCAAGGAGCCAGGTTGTGCCATGTACCAGGTGCATCGGCACAAGACGGAGCCGCGCCGCTTCTTCATCTACGAGCAGTACAAGGACGACGCCGCGCTCGAAGCGCACCGCTCCGCTCCGCATTTCCTGCAGCACGCCCGCAAGGATCTCCCCAAAATCGCCGACCGCGTGGAAGGCCATCTCTTCGAACCGCTAGGGTAGGTTGTGTGGATTCGTTGTGTTCGTGTGGGCGCGGGCGACTCGCCCGCGTATGCTAGTCGGAGTCGGAGTCCAATCGCCCGAGTCGTTACTTCCCCTTATCGGCCATCAACTCGCCGCCGGAAGCGTAGCTCTCCTTAGACACTTCGTTGAAAGCCACAACGATCGCTTCCCGCCGCGCCCCGGCTTCCTCGACCAGCGCGTCGGTAATCCGCTTAGCGATCTTCCGCTTCTGATCGGCGGTGCGCCCCTGCAGCATTGTGATCTGAACCATCGGCATAAGAGCAGTTCTCAGTTCTCAGCAACGCGGCCGCCCAGTCTCAGAAACTGAGAACTGAGAACCGAGAACTATTTCGCCAACTCGTAGCCCGCAAAGAAAAAGCTCAACTCAAACCGTGCTGTATCTTCCGCATCTGAGCCGTGGATCGCATTGTGCTCGATGTTGCTCGCCCACTTCTTTCTGATCGTGCCTTCCGCCGCGTTGGCCGGGTTGGTAGAGCCCATCAGCGTGCGCAGATCGGCAATGGCGTTTTCCTTCTCGAGTGCCAGAACCACGATCGGTCCGCTCGACATGAAATCGGTCAGCGTGTTGAAAAAAGGCCGGCTCGCATGCACAGCATAGAATTGCTCAGCCTGATGCTTGGAAATTTCCAGCATCTTCATAGCGAGAATGCGGAAGCCATTCTTCTCAAATTGCTCAATGATGTCGCCGACCGCATTCTTGCGCACGGCGTCAGGTTTAACGATGGTAAATGTGCGTTGCAGAGTTTTCATAAGTTCGGTGATTTCCTTCGGTCGTTCTAGTCATACCCAGCGAGCCCAGGAATCTGCTCCTTCTCGGTACTCGGTACACGCTACTCGGTACTAAGCGTTCACTCCAATTGCCGCCGCCAGCGTCTCCCCGATCGCAGCCGGAGACTTCGCCACTCGGATCCCACAAGCTTCCAGCGCCTTCATCTTCTCCGCCGCCGTGCCCTTGCCGCCGGAAATGATCGCTCCCGCGTGCCCCATGCGCCGTCCCGGAGGCGCCGTCTGTCCAGCAATAAAGCCGACAACGGGTTTCTTCATGTGGGACTTCACAAATTCCGCCGCGGTCTCCTCAGCATTGCCGCCGATCTCGCCGATCATGATCACGGCTTCCGTCTCCGGATCGCGATTGAACAGGTCCAGAGCATCAATAAAATTCGTGCCAATGATCGGGTCTCCGCCAATACCAATGGCCGTCGACTGCCCAATGCCGCGCTGCGTAAGTTGATGCACCGCTTCATACGTCAGCGTGCCCGAGCGCGAAACAATGCCGATCGGTCCTTCTTTGTGAATCGACGCTGGCATGATGCCGATCTTGCACTTGCCCGGCGAAATGATTCCCGGGCAGTTTGGCCCGATGAGCCGCGAGCGCCGGTCCTGCAGAAATTCCCACGCCTTCACCATGTCGAGCGTCGGAATGCCTTCGGTGATGCAGACAATCAAATCGATCTCTGCGTCAGCCGCTTCCATGATCGCGTCAGCTGCAAACGGCGGCGGCACAAAAATCACCGTCGCATTCGCGCCAGTCTTTTCGGCGGCCTCACGCACCGTATTGAAAATGGGCCAGCCCTCGTGCGTAGTGCCGCCCTTTCCAGGCGTCACGCCGCCGACGATTTGTGTGCCGTAAGCCTGGCTGGCTTTCGCGTGAAACGTACCTTCGCGTCCCGTGAGACCCTGCACCACTACCCGCGTATTTTTATTAACTAAGATTGCCATAAATAGAAACTCCTCGAAACCGCAAGTCCATTTCTTGAGTGTGGCGTGGACCAAAACACGTTGTCATCCCGAGAACACGTTGTCATCCCGAGCGAAGCGAGGGACCTAGGTCCTTGCCTGCACCATCAGTGTCGCCGCTACGAGCAAATCCCCAGATCCCTCGCCGCTGCTCGGGATGACAGTTCCCTGGGTTACCGCAAGTGTGAAGGCTCCTACCGCCATTCTGTTACACCACACTGCCTCTCGCCGCCGCAACCACCTTGTCGGCCGCGTCCTTCATCGTATCCGTGACGACGAAATTGAATCCGGAACTCTGCAGAATCTTCTTGCCTTCTTCAACATTCGTCCCTTCTAGACGTAACACGATCGGCAGCTTGATGTTCGTCTTGCGCGCCGCTTCGACCACGCCGGTGGCCAGCGTGTCCACGCGTAGGATGCCGCCAAAAATATTAATTAGCACCGCCTTCACGTTCTTGTCGCTCAGCAGAATCTCAAACGCATGCGCGACCTGCTCAGAGCTGGCGCCTCCACCCACGTCCAGGAAGTTCGCAGGCATGCCGCCGGCGTACTTGATAATGTCCATCGTCGCCATGGCCAAGCCCGCGCCGTTCACCATGCAACCCACGTTCCCGTCGAGCTTGATGTAGTTGAGGCTGTACTTCGACGCCTCTACCTCCAGCGGATCTTCTTCCGTAATGTCACGCAACTCCCGCAAATCGGCGTGACGGAACAGCGCGTTGTCGTCGAAGTTGATCTTCGCGTCGAGCGCAAACAGGCGGCCATCTGTAGTCGTGATGAAAGGATTAATTTCAAGCAACGACGCGTCGGTGTCGAGAAACGCCTTGTAGAGACTCGACAAAAACTGCACCGCGGGATTAATCTGCTTCGCGCTTAGCCCAAGTTTGAATGCGATTTTTCGAGCCTGAAACGCTTCCAGACCCATGCCCGGATCGATGTGCTGTTTGAGAATCGCGTCCGGATTTTCCGCCGCGACTTGTTCGATCTCCATCCCGCCCGCCGCCGAGGCCATGAACACCGGCTTCCCTTCGGCGCGGTCCACGAGAATGCCCAAGTAGAGTTCCTTCTCGATGGGCAGCGTCTCCTCGATCAACAGGCGCCGCACGATGCGGCCCTCCGGCCCGGTCTGGTGCGTCACCAGCTTCATGCCCAGCATCTTGGACGCGAGATCGCCGGCTTCGTTCACCGACTTCGCAATCTTCACGCCACCGCCCTTGCCTCGGCCGCCAGCGTGGATCTGCGCCTTGACTACCACTCCGCTCGCGCCCGAGCTGAACAAATCTTTAGCGACAGCCTCCGCCTCATCCTGCGAGGCTGCCATCGCCCCCCGCGGCACACTCACACCGTACTTCTTTAGGATTGCCTTTGCCTGATACTCATGAATTTTCATAATGAATGCTCGTCTGTTAAGAATCGGAAGGAACCTGCTTGCGGCGTCGCACTGCGGGCAGCAAACCTTCAATTCTATAGAAGGGCAGGGAACTAGGGCAAACGTCTAGCGCGCTCGATTGGTCAGTCCGTGCCAGAACGCGAGCAAAATGCTAGGCTATTGGCCACGCTACTAACCCATGATCCTCGACGCCCTCCATCGCATCGCGAACCACGCTCAATCCCTAGGCCGCGCCGAGGCCCGCGAAGTGATGTCCGAGGTGCTGGGTGGCAAATGCACCGACGCGCAGATTGCCGCGCTGCTCATCGCGCTGCGCATGAAAGGCGAGACGGTCGAAGAGATTGTGGGATTCGCCGAGGCGATTCGCTCCGCCGCCGCCCCATTGCCGATTGAGCGCGCGCGAGCAAACGAAAGCTCGCCTGGCGCACTCGCCGTCACTGGTACGGGCCGCGACGCGCTGGTCGAAGAACTTCCAGTGGACACTTCGTTGGTCGATACCAGCGGCACCGGCGGCGACGCCAGTGGCACTTTCAACATCTCGACGGCTACGGCCTTCGTAACTGCCGGAGCGGGTGTCCGCGTGGCCAAGCACGGCAATCGCAGCATCAGTTCCAAGTGCGGCTCAGCCGACGTCATCGAGGCCCTGGGCGTGAACATCCAACTTCCACCCGAGCGTGCCGCTCGGTGTCTGCGAGAAATCGGCATCTGCTTCTTGTACGCCCCGAATCTGCATCCCGCCATGAAGCAGGTCCAGACCGTACGCCGCGAACTGCGCATGCGCACCATGTTCAATCTGCTCGGTCCGCTCACCAATCCGGCGCGCGCTTCGGGACAAGTGGTGGGAGTGTATTCGCTGGATCTCGTCGAGAAGTTGGCGGAGGCGCTGAGCATGTTGGGTCTGCGTCGCGCGCTCGTAGTGCACGGCCTCGACGGCCTCGACGAGATTACGATCACCGGAACAACGCGCGTGGCCGAAGCCCGCGAAGGCTCGGTGCGCTCCTACGAAGTGGAACCGGAGGAGTTCGGCATGGCTCGCGCCGCGCTGCAGGATATTTCCGGCGGCGATGCCACGGAGAACGCCGCGATCATTCGCGCCGTCCTGGACGGAGAAAAGTCGCCACGGCGCGACGTCGTCCTGCTCAACGCGGCCGCCGCACTAGTCGCGGCGAGCAGAGCGGATCACATTGCCGAAGCAGTCCCGCTCGCGGCCAACTCGATCGATTCCGGCTCAGCGGCCGCAAAACTCGCAGCACTCGCCCACTTCACCTCAGCTGGCTGATAATCTCCGGCAAGCGCTTGTCATCCTGAGCAAAGCGAAGGACCTGTGCACTCTTCGGCAGTACCGGTGACGTCGGCGTCACGAACTACCGCACTTCCACTTTCTCCCGATACTGCGCCAGCTGCACATTCCACCCAAGTTCTTTCTGCATCAACTCGCGCAACTGCCCCGAAGCGTCCGGTTCGCCGTGCACCAGATACGTAGTTGCTGGCTGGTTCCGGAAAGTACGCAGCCACTGCAGCAATTCCGGCGGATCGGCATGATCGCTGAACTGCTCGAGCGCCGCGATCTGGGCGCGAATGGGGACGAAGTCGCCAAAGATCTTCACTTCGGGATTCTTGCTCTTGATCGCAAACCCGCGCGTCCCCGGTGCCTGAAAGCCGATAAAAAGCACCAGGTTCCTTGGATCAGGCAGCCGTTGCGCCAAATGATGCAGGATTCGTCCACCGGTCACCATTCCACTAGAAGAGATGATCACCGCAGGCATCACCGCCGCATTGATCTTCTTCGATTCTTCTGGAGTCGATGCAAACGTGAATCCCGGCCACTGCAGCGGCGAGCCGTACTTCCGTATCATCTCACGGGTCTCGTCGCTGTATTCTTCGTCGTGCTTCAGGAAAATCTCGACCGCCTTAATGGCCATGGGACTGTCGCAAAAAATCGGCAGGCGGGGAATCTGCCCCGACTCGATCAGATGCTTCAGGATAAACACGAATTTCTGCGTGCGTTCAATCGCAAATGCCGGGACAATCACGCTGCCACCGCGCCTGGCCGTCGCCGTAATCAGTTCCGCCAGTTCCGGTAGCGGATCTTCTCTTGGATGTATCCGGTTGCCGTAGGTCGATTCCATCACCACCAAATCCGCGGTCTCGCCTTCCGCAGGACCGGAATGCACTACCTTTCCCGGAGCGACTTTGTGATCGAGCACGCGACCTATGTCGCCGGTGAACAGCAATCGCCGCGTCTGGCCGCCAGTGTTCAGCGAGACCTCAGCCATGCATGACCCAAGAATGTGCGCCGCACGAACGAAGCGGAAAGAAATCTCAGGAGAAAGCTGGTTATTTTGGCCCACATGTACCGGCTTGAAATACTGCAGCGAGTTTTGCGCTTCCTCGAACGTGTATAGCGGCAGTGCAGGATCGTGTTTTGACTTCTTCGTCTTGTTGTAGAAGCGCGCGTCTTCTTCCTGCAGGTGGCCAGAGTCGGGAAGAATAATTCCGCACAAATCAAGCGTAGGAGGCGTCGCGTAGATCGACCCGTGGAATCCCTCTTTCACCAATCGTGGAATCCAGCCGCAATGGTCCAGATGTGCGTGCGTCAGAATGACCGCGTCGATCTCTTTAGCCGGAACCGGCGTGTCACTCCAGTTGCGCTCGCGCCATTCTTTCGGACCCTGAAAGAGCCCGCAATCGACCAGAACCTGAAAGCCATTCTTGCCCGACGCATCTCCCGTATTGATGAGATGCTTCGAACCCGTGACAGTGCCCGCGGCACCGAGAAACTGGATGTAGGCCAAGCTTTTCCTCCTGGATTATCTGTCATTCTGAGCGAAGCGAAGAATCCCATGCCTGTCCGAGTCTCCAGCGGCCTGGATAGGAGTTTCTACCACCTCAAGCCGGGTGCCCCATTTCTCGCGCGTTCTTTGCGCGAGAAATGGGGACTTTGACTTCTCTGTGTCCTCTGCGTCTCTGTGGTGAATCCTAATTGTTCCGTCGGCGCGATCTTGAACGTGTTATTCGTTGAAATCGCCGGACTTTGACCTCTCTGTATCCTCCGTACCTCTGTAGTGAATCCTATTTTTCCGGCGCCTCGACCCTGAACACGTTATTCGTCATATCGCTCTCCGGCACGCTGCCGTCGTTCACTACGATTTCCTGCGGAGCCGCCGGAACCTCCACGCGAATCACTCCCTTGCTCTGCGCCCGTATTTCCAGCCGCTTCGCAACGTCTCCGCCGGCAAACTTGACAGTGACCGGAACCTCGGCTCCCGCCGTCCCCAGATTGTCGACCGTAATCGTGACCATGAACGAGTTGGTCATCGTCTTCCGCGAGAAAGCAGACTCCACCTTGAAGTCAGGCAGCCCGCGGTCGCGGTAGATCCAATCGTAGAAAAACCACTCCAGATCGCGCTGCGTTTGCGCCGCGATCAGCCGCGGCATGTACGAAGGTTCCTTGTCCTGCTCCGGACGATACGCCGCAATCGCCTTTTTGAGCGCCGCGTCGCCGACCATGTCCCGTAGCATCCACCACACGCACATCGCCTTGCTGCGATACAACTCCTCGCTGGTCGTATTCACCAGCGAGCGGTTGACTTCATCTTCGGATCGGGGCGCTGTCGTCGGCGCTTTGATTTCACCAAAAGCCGACCGGTGCAATCCCATGTAGACGAGCGCGGCCTGGCGTCCACTCTGCTGCTCGAGATAGAGTGCCTGCGCGAAGTGCGCGAGCCCCTCTTCGATCCACGGACGGAATGACAAAAACGCAGCATGCGTGAGTTGATGCGCAGCAGCCAGTCCGGCAAGCTTGGGATCAGTGCTCGTCAGCGGAGTGAGCAGCAAGGACCCACTCTCGAACGGCGCGGCCTTGGGATCCAGTAGGTCGGCAGTCTTAGCCGTCTCCCGCCGTGGCCCAAACCACTCCGTGATGAATGGCACGATCTTCTCTGCCGCGTCAGCAAAATTGGTAGCTGTCACGTCGTGGCCCGGGAGGTAACGCACCTCGATTGCCGGCCGCGCCAGGACTTGATAGTTGGCAATCATAAAGGTGGGCGCATCCAGCCGCAGCGCTTGGTCGGCGCAATCCCAGAGGAACTGGGAGATGGCACCCATTGACTCTTGCATCGTGAGGGGGCATGTGACGCCGTTGAAAAGAAGCTGCGGTGGTCCGCTATTGACGTCCGTCAGTGCGGTTTGCAAATGCATCTGCGAGCTGGCTTCCCGGCTCTTCCACCTGCTGAGCACCTCAAACAAGCCGTTGCCTTCGGAAAGATTCGCCACCTCCGTCGCAATCGGATACCACGCCACATATCCCGCGCCTCGCACCGCGGTGAAGCCCTCGCCAATCTGATCCCAGTCTGTACTCTTCGCCGCATCGTCAGGCGCGCCGATGCGCGTCAGCCTAGTCGCATCCAGCAGGATCACGCCTTCGTAGCCGACCTCAAGCTCGATCGTCCCCTTGGGCGCGACCGCTTGCGGCAAAGTTACGATGGCCTCAGAGAGTCCACCTGTGTGATCGATATCGGAAGTGTAGGGTTGCGAAACGAATTGCAAGGTCTTGTCGCCTGCCTTCACCGATCGCCAGTCGAGCGACGACGAAATCTGCAGCACCGCAATCTTCTGGGGAGTCGACGTGTCATTTCGCAGCGTGATCTTTCCCCGCACTCCCAGCCGATGCTGTTCCGGCTCCACTTGAAGACTGAGATCGTAGTTGGTGAAGCTGAACGCCTCGCGGTCGAGGGCGAATCCGCTCACCACTGAGATGCAGAGAAGACAGAAGAGACCGAACAACCCGCAGACGCTTCTTCGCAGAAAGGGAAGCGGGAACGGCACGCGTTGAGGTTGCTCAAGAACTCTGAAACCAAACACGAACGGGAAGGGCACGAGTTCCACAGGTTGCGGAAGAACTCCGCTCTTGCCTTGGTTTTGAAAGGGCGCGGCTTCGAGCCGCGCCGTAAGGAGTGTGGAATGTATCACGGCTTTAGCCGCTGAGGGGATCTCAGCCTCACGAAGGAGTTCTTCCGCAGCCTCTTCCACTCGTGCCGTCAGCGCGCTCAAAATGATCGGCGCTCTAGCGCCTGAGGTCGGTTCTTTTCCGCCACCAGAAGCCTCTCTCGGGGACTCTCCCGGGATTCCAACGCGGAACCTCATTTCGTATTCGATGCGCCTTCTCGTGCCCGCCGCTGCCTCACGATTTCATATAAGACCACCGCTGCGGCCACGGAAACGTTCAGCGACGGAACCTTGCCCAGCATCGGAATCGAAACCAGGAAGTCGCACTTCCGCTTTACCAGATCGTGCAGCCCTTTGCCTTCTCCGCCCAGAACCAGCGCGCAGTCCATGTTGTAGTCGAGGGCGTCGTAGGTCTGTTTGCCGCGCTCGTCCAGACCCACGGTCCACACATTGCTCTCTTTCAACTCTTCTACAGCGCGAGCGATGTTGGTTACTTTGGCAATGGGCATGTGCTCGCTCGCTCCAGCCGATGCCTTCGTAACCGTTCCCGTCACGCTCGCCGATCGCCGCTCAGGAATCACAATCCCGTTCGCGCCCGCGGCATCGGCGGTTCGCAGAATTGCTCCCAGATTGTGCGGATCCTCAACGCCGTCGAGCACAACGATGAGTGAATATTGATCGCGCTTGGCGGCGATTACGTCGGGGAGATCGTTGTATTGCTTAGCCGAAGTCACGGCGACGACTCCCTGGTGCGCGGCATTGCCCGCCATCCGGTCGAGTTCCGTGCGTAGCAGAAAACGCACCGGCACTTTCAGCCGCCGGCAATCTTCAATCAGACGCTGCAAGCGGATGTCGTGGCGTTCCTTAGCCATGCCGACCCACTCGAACGCCCGCCCGCGCGCCTTCAGCGCCTCGGTAACGGAATTGATGCCATAGATGTAGTGCATGAGTATTCAGTGTATCGAAAAGCGCCTCAGCCGCGGAGCGGCGAAAGAATGCAGCCCACGGCGCAAGCCGTGGGAAAAGAGAGACACGTGTAAGCCCCGAAGGGGCGAAAGAACAGTCGCCGCGGACTTCGTCAGGGACGGCGCATGTCTTCGAGAACGCGAACGATCTCCAACGGCTCCGGCCGTTCCGTGTAGTCCTCGCTGGCCGACGCGTAGAAAGCCGTGCCATCGCGGTCGACGATGTAAGTCGCCGGAATGGGCAACTCCCAGCTTTCGTCACCGTTGGCGAACGGCAGGTTGACAAAGGCCCGGCGATACACCGCTTCCTGAGTCGCAGGCACGCGATAGGTCAGCCCAAACTGCCGCGCGACCTTGTTTCCCGCATCCGAAAGCAGAGGAAACCGCAGCTTGTGCTGATCGCGCATAAAGAACGACTGCTTCACGGTCTGCGGAGAAATGGCGACGAGCGACGCTCCAGCCTGTTCAATCTGCGGCAGGAGTAGGTTCATCGCCTCCATCTGTCCCACGCAAAACGGACACCATCGCCCGCGCATGAAACAAATCACGAGCCGCCCGCGAGCAAGCAGATCGGAAGAAGATACGAGCTTTCCGTCGTGATCCTGCAGTTCAAGCGCGGGAACCTTCGCGCCAACTTGCAGAACGTTCGCTGCGAGCCGCCTAGCCTTAAGTTCGGCGACAGCCTGCGCATGAATCGCTTGTGTCTCCGCAGGAACGTACTTCGCAATCAGTTCCTTGCGCTCGGCGAAGATCTCGCGCAACGGACGCAGATCCGTGCCCGGACTGGACTCTTCAAGGGATCTCCATTTCATCCGTCACCTAACTAGTTGCAGACACTAAGGCATTTCGAGGTTAACGCTTGACATAAGTCGGGATTGGCGCAAAACTTTCCAGACCAAGATATGCCTAGGCTATGGACCGCCGATGACTACCAACGCATAATGTTATGCGGTACCGTCTGTCTGTGCCTACTTATTTTCGTAGTTGGCACGTTCTGGCTGTTGAGGCTCGGGGTTGTCGGCCCTACGACTTTGGGTTTGGCTTCGGGGTCCGGTCTGTTGGGGATCGGCACTATTCTCATAAAAATACTGGGAATAGCCTTTAAGAAGGGCTAGTGTAAATGCGAAAGATGATAATCGTGCAGGTCGTTTTGGCCGTTATCGCTCTCTTCATTACTGGGTGGATCTTCTTCCGGGAGCGCCCCCAATCCGAGGTTAACCATCAACTTGCTCAACAGTTGAGCCAGGTAAAACAAGAAAATCAGCAGCTTCAGCAGGCCGCAGCGCCCAACGCAGATCAGGTCAAGAAGGCACAACTCTATTTAAAGCAAGGCCGAGACCTATTTCACAAACAACGGTATGACGAAGCCATCGCGCAATACGAGCAGGCGATAAAACTCGCGCCAGACGACCCCTACGCCTGGGGTCTTGAGGGGTACGCTTTGTTGAGGGCGGGTCGGGTCTCCGAATCGATAGACGTTGGCAAAAAAGCAATTCAACTCGACCCAGAAGACCCGTACGGTTACCTTGACCTAGCAAAATCATACTGCGCGGCCAAACAATATACTGAAGCACAAAGAACCTTGTTAGATGGGCTGGCCTTAGATGTAGCTCCCGACGTCAAAAGGTTTGTCGCCATTGACGGAGAATTCAGGCGTTTGTGTATGCCAATTCTTGCTAACGTCGAAACGCCACCTAATGCGGGCGCTAAGTCAGCGGACATTCCCTAAATCCGCCGTCCCTACATCCCCGGCAACTTCATCCCCGCCAGCCGCCGCGCGAAGCTCGGCTTACCCATGTCCTTGAACATCTTCTTCATCTGCACGTACTGCCGCAGCAGGTTATTTACTTCCTGAATCGTCGTTCCCGATCCGCGGGCGATCCGCTTACGCCGGCTCCCGTTGATCACTTCATGATGGTTGCGCTCGTGCGACGTCATCGAATTGATGATCGCCTCGACGCGGTTGATCTGCTTCTCGTCCACGTTGTCGGCAGCTTTCTGCAGCCCCGAGAACGGCCCAATCGACGGCAGCATGCCCATCAGGCTCTTCATCGATCCCATCTTCTTGACTTGCCGCAGCTGGTCGCGAAAATCTTCCAGCGAGAAGCCGTCGCCAGAAAGCGCCTTGGTCGCCATTTCCTGCGCTTTCTTCTTGTCGATCTGTGATTCGGCGCGCTCGATCAGCGACAGAATGTCGCCCATGCCCAGAATGCGCGAAACGATGCGATCCGGATGGAACGGCTCCAGCGCATCATACTTCTCGCCTACGCCGATGAACTTGATCGGCTGACCCGTCACCTGCCGAATCGACAGCGCCGCGCCGCCGCGCGCATCGCCGTCCATCTTGGTCAGCACGACGCCCGTGAGCGAGAGCTTCTTGTGGAACTCCTCCGCCGAGCGCACCGCGTCCTGTCCGGTCATGGCGTCGGCCACGAACAGAATCTCCGACGGATTCAGCAGCTTCTTCAGCGACTGCATCTCGTCCATCAGCTGATCGTCAATGTGCAATCGTCCCGCGGTATCGACGATCAGCACATCGCAGCCGGAGATCACGGCCTCGCGCCGCGCCTCTTTCACCAACCGTTCGACCGTCGCTGTATTGGCCTCGCCGACCATGCCTTCGTAAATGTGGCTTTTCACCGCCTGCGCCACAATCTTCAACTGCTCGCGCGCCGCCGGACGGTACACGTCCACCGAAACCAGCAGCGGACGATGTCCTCCCGTCTTGAACCAGTTCGCCAGCTTGCCCGAAGTTGTGGTCTTGCCCGACCCCTGCAGTCCGGCCATCAGCACAACGGTCGGCGGCTGCGAAGCGAACTTCATGCGCGCCGTGTCCTTGCCCAGAATCTCGACCAGTTCGTCGCGCACAATCTTGATGACCTGTTCGCCCGGCGAAAGCGCAGTCAGCACTTCCTGCCCCACCGCCTTGGCGCGGATCTGGTCGATCAGTTGTTTGACGACCTTGAAGTTGACGTCGGCCTCAAGCAGCGCCAGCCGAATCTCGCGCAGCGCCTCGTCAATATTCTCCTCGGTAAGCCGAGCCTGCCCGCGAAGCGACTTGAACGCGCGCTGTAGTTTTTCCTGTAGATTCTCGAACATAAGGGTAATTGCATATTCTAGCAGCGCCAGCCGCGTGTGGAGCGGACACTCCTGTCCGCTGCCTTTGAAGTTGATTTTGATCTGTCATCCCGAGGGCGCCTTTTGCCCGACGAGGGACCTGAGCGAGCCGCGCGAATCGCCCGCGCGTTTTGCGGGCGAATAAATCGCGCGTTTGGTTCGCATCCCTACTGGCCCTCCCGTGCCCCTCCCCGCCACCGTCGTGCCCTTTGCATTCGCTCGCGCACAAGCGTAAAAAGGACGCGTCAGGACAGGGGTCCCACGGCCAATGCCGTAGGACCCTTTTTCCATTTGTAACGAAGGAGCGGACTAATCATGCGTATCGAGAGCATCTCAATAAAGAACCTACGTTGCATCAAAGAAGCGACGGTCAACCTCGATCCCTACACCTGCCTTGTCGGCCCCAACGGCGCAGGCAAATCAACGCTGTTGCACGCGCTGAACATCTTCTTCAGGCACACAGAAGACGCGAGAACAGATGTCGTGACCCTGACATCCGAGGATTTCTTTCAGAACGACACAACAGCCGCGATCGAGATTACCGTCACCTTCACGAACCTCTCAAAAGACGCGGAAACTGATTTCCAAGAATACGCAAGGCAGGGGAAGCTCATCATCTCGGCAAAAGCGTCATATGACAGCAAATTGAACCGCGCCGAGGTGAAGCAATACGGCCGGCGTATAGGCATGGCGGCGTTCAAGGAATTCTTCAAGGCCTACGGCGACGGCGCGCTTGCCGGTGAGCTGAAGTCCATTTTCGAAAGGCTTGAAACTGAGATTCCGGATCTCGCCTCGAAAAAATCAAAAAAGACGAAGGAGGCAATGTACGCGACACTTCGAGAATTCGAAGCCCAGCGACCGACCGAATGCGAGGCCATCGAAAGCGAGGACCAGTTTTACGGAATTAGCAAGGGCGCAAACCGACTCCAGAAATATGTCCAGTGGATATTCGTTCCGGCGGTGAAGGACGCCACGGAGGAACAGTCGGAGAGCAGAGACTCGGCTCTCGGAAAGCTCCTGGCGAGAACCGTCCGCGCGAAAGTCAACTTCTCGGCGACAGTGAATGCACTCGTAGCGGAGGCGAGACAGGAATATCAGAAGATGCTGGACGACAACGAGGGAGCCCTACACGACGTATCTGAGGCGCTGCGGAAGAGACTCGCGGAATGGGCGCACCCGGACGCAACCCTACGGCTGGAGTGGCAGCAAGACTCATCCAAAGCCGTCAGAGTCGATCCGCCCATAGCCGGAGTCATTGCAGGGGAAAGCGGATTTGAGGGTAACCTGGCGCGCTTCGGCCACGGCTTTCAGCGCTCGTACCTGCTGGCACTCCTGCAGGAACTCGCCACAACCAACGACACCTCCGCGCCGACGCTGATATTGGGGTGCGAGGAACCTGAGCTCTACCAACACCCACCGCAAGAGCGCTACCTGTCCGGACTGTTCGAAAAGCTCTCAGAGGAAAACGCCCAAATAATAGTCACAACGCACAGCCCGTACTTTGTGTCCGGCAGGAATTTTGAGGGCGTACGACTCGTACGCAGGGACCTTCAAAACAATCGGGCGTACATCCGACAATATTCATACGCAGAAACAGCGAACAGGTTTGCACAGGTGGTGGGAGAGCCCCTTAAGAAAGAGACCGCGACCATGTCGAAGGTCAACCAAGCCTTACAGCCCAGTCTCAACGAAATGTTCTTCACGCAGAGGCTAATCCTAGTTGAGGGTCTCGAGGACGTTGGTTACATTACTTCCTGGCTGGTGTTAACCGATCGATGGGAAGCGTATCGGCGCAGCGGCTGTCACATTGTCCCCGTCGACGGAAAAAGCGAGATGATCAGACCAGCGATCATTGCCCAGGGATTAGGAATTCCAACTGTCGCCGTCGTTGATGCGGACGGCGACAAAATCGAGAAACCCGACGATCGAACCCGACACCATAGAGACGACATAGCTTTGATCCGTATCTTCGGGGCCGACGAAGGCGACCTATTCCCAGTGGCCCCCGTCTCGCTCAATAATTTCGTAATGTGGCCTTCCAACCTTGCTGACACTGTCGAACGTGAATTCATCGTAGCGCTCGGCGTCCAGGGCGCTGAGCAATTTGAAGACATGCAGAACAAAGCGTCGCTAGCGTGCGGAAACGCCGGAGGCCTCAGCAAGAACATGGTCTATATCGGCAACCTACTCAGACTGCTTAAAGAACGAGGAGTCACTTCTCATAGCCTCGACAAGCTCTGCGAGAACATCATAACCTTCGGTACAAAACCCAAAAGCGCCCCGGTAGAGCTGCAAGCAACACTCTTCCAGCCGACAACGCAGAACCCACCAGCGGCGTAGCCTACCCGCGCGGATGCCCCATCCTAATCTTGCTTGGGGCTGGCCCGCCGTTTTCATCCGATTCAATTCCAAGGGGGTGCCCCATCCTTGTCGCGTTCTTTGCGACAGGGTGGGGATCTTGACTTCCCGCCACACGGACTTTTCCACAGCCCATCCCCAAATACTCCCCATTCCTGTGACATCCAACCTTTACTGAGAAAACTCACAGGGCCAAATTGGGACTATGCCCACGCGCCCTCCCAAACCATCCGCCTCGACTCACGACTCGGATACGATTGCCACCATCGCCGCCCGCACTAGGTCCATTATTCGCAATACTTTACTCGCAAGTCCTGATTTTCCAAGATTATACGCGGATGTCGTCATGTCTTCCGCTCCTAACTCCAATGAAGCCAAGATCTTAGCCCGGCACTATAAAAAAATCCGTGGTCTGACCGGTGCCGATCTCACCAACACCAACCCGACCACCACCACTCAGACCACTGTCAATAGGACCAATATGCCAAACGTCAAAACCTGCATGCACGTCAAAGTCACCGGAGTCCGTTGTGGCTCCCCCGCTCTCCGCGGAGAGCAGTTCTGTTACTTCCACCAGCGCATGATCCGCACCGTCAAGGGACCGGACTCGCGCCTCCACCACGTCGCTCTCCTCGAAAACGACGAGGCCATCCAGGCCTCGCTCATGGAGGTCGTCAACGCCCTCATCCGCGGCACCATCGACCTCAAGCGCGGCGAACTCATCCTCCGTGCCCTCAACACCGCCGTCCGCAACATCCGCCGTGCCCGCTTCGACAACGCCACCCACATGATCACCCAAATCCCCGACTACTCCGACCCAGCACCACCCAATGGAGGGGCGGACGCCCCCGTCCGCCCAAGCGGCCCGGAAGCCCCGGGCCGCTGTGCAGTTCCACCAAATCCAGCCGCCGTTACTCAAGCCCATGTAGGGACAGCCGCCCCCGGCTGTCCAGGCGGCCCAGAAGCATCGGGCCGCAGCGTCCCATCCACGAAGCAGACCGCCGCAGTCGATCCAACTCAACGCAAGCCGCCACTAGGTGTGAAAGAAGCCGAAGCTCCGAAGGAGCGAAAGATCAAAGCCCACAGCGCAAGCGGTGGGTGAAGAACCACGCAGGAACAAGCCCCGAAGGGGCGAAAGAAAGAAATGGGAGGACGCAGACTACGTGAAGATTTCTTTCGCAGCAATCACCGTGTTGCAGTGAATCGTGACCGTGTCTTCCACATTCTGGGCGTAGCCGCCGGCGATGGTCACCATCACTGGGATTCCTCGGGCGTGAGCCACGCGAAACACAAGTTCGTCACGCCTCTTCAATCCATCAATCGACAAGTCGAGACCGCCGAGCTGATCTTCGCGATAGGGATCGGCGCCTGCAACGTAGCACAACAGATCGGGCTCAAACTGGCGCAACCCGGAACTGAGCGCGTTGTCGAGCCAGGCGAGATAGTCGTCGTCGCCGGTGCCGTCGGGCAGGTCCACGTCAATCGACGACGGCGGCTTCCACAGCGGATAGTTATTGTGCTGGTGCAGTGAGATGGTGAAGACGTCGCCGGCATGGGCGCCGCGCATCTTTCCTCCTCGGGGCGCGGTCGCAGGCTGCTCCACAGTCGAAGTGGAAGACGAGGGCAGGAGCGCACTCGCGGTGCGCGTGCCGGCGAAGATCGACGCCGTGCCGTTGCCCTGATGCACGTCGCAGTCCACGGTCATCGCGGTGCGAATCTTGTCGTCGCGCTGCAGTCGCCGGATGGCCACGGCTACATCGTGGATCATGCAGAATCCTTCGCCATGATCGGGAAACGCATGATGAAATCCGCCGCCAATGCTGATGCACACCCGATTCGTCAGGCACTGGCGTGCGGCCAGGATCGATCCGCCAGCCGCCAGCCAAAAGGCCTCGACAAGGTCGCGCGAGTAGGGAACTTCCATTTCCATTTCTTCGCGCGGGCTGAGCGTGCCGGTTCTCAGCTTCTGCACGTACTCCGGCTTGTGGACCAGGAGGATGTCCTGATCGGTTGCGGGCTCAGGTTCGAGGAAGTCCGTGGCCGCGGCAACGCCGCTCGCGATCAGCCGGTCGCGAATGCGGCGATACTTCTCGGCAGGGAAGACGTGGTTGCCGATCGGAAGGTAGTAAGCGTCGCTGTAGACGAGCTTGAAGGGGAGCATTCAGCACTCAGCATTCAGCACTCGGCCGGTCGGGTGCTGAGGGACTTCATATAATACGCGGGAGGGTCAGCATTTGGCACTTAGCCGTTGGCATTTGGCCGGTCAGGAGGGTGTAAGTGTAAGACTGTTCCCCTTCCGCGGCAGGCGGGAAGGAGGGGTGCGAATTACCGCTTTCGCGGGGCCTGAACCGTCGGCGCGATCATTGACCTCCGTACCGGGACAATCGCACCCTTGGACGGATCGGCGGCGGCGTTGGCGCGGGTCAGCACTTCCTGCTGGATGTACTGCACGAACTCCTGGATCTGGCGCTGCATCTCCTCCATGCGCTCGCGCATTTGCAGGATGATGGCCATGCCGCTGATGTTTACGCCCAGGTCGCGGGCCAGCGAGAGGATGAATTCGAGCCGCTGCAGGTCTTCGTCTGTGTAGAGGCGGGTATTCCCCTCAGTTCGCGAAGGCTTGAGCAATCCTTCGCGCTCGTACAGGCGCAGCGTCTGCGGATGAATGCCATACATCTCGGCCACGGCCGAGATCATGTACGCCCCCTTGGATTTCCGTTTGGTCATCGCGCCTCATTTTATAGCAGAAACACAAATGCCACGGATCGCCGAGGATCGCTCACGGATGGTTTCGAGTCCGTGTGAATCCGCGTGAATCCGTGGCAATGAATCTAGGCCGCCGGTTCCGGTTTCTGTTGCGCCGCTGGCCACCCTGCCGGCTTCAGCGCATGATTAACGAGGTAGACGACAAAGCCCGCCGCGATCAGGATCATCCCGAAGGCGAACGAGCTCATATTCCAGATCTGCTCATGCTCACTGCGGATCACCGAAAAGCCGAGCAACAGCATGGGCGGAATGCCGATGGCAATCGCGCCAAACAAGCCGCCCGGGACGCGGAATGGACGCGCCAGTTCCGGTTCCCGGAAGCGAAGCACCGCCAGCGCCACAAACTCCAAAAAGAGGCTGGCGCCATAGAGAAGGATGTCGATTGTGACCAAGCGGGCAAAGCCCAGGCCCAGGCACATCGCCCATCCAATGGCCAGCGCGACAATCGCGACCCAGGGCGCCCGCGATTTTTTCTGCAGCTTGCCGAAGATTGCGGGAAGCATGCCATCCTGCGCCATCGCTAGGGGCAGACGCGAATAGCTCATCACCAGCGCGTTGAACATGCCAAAGGCGCTGATCATGCCGCCGAGGACGACACCGACGCGGAGCAGCGGGCCGCCGAGTAGTCCGGCGATGTCCGCCCAGGAGCCAGTTTCCCACGCGGTGGGCTTCAGGCCGGTCATCCACATCGCGGCAAAGGGAAGCACGTAGCTCGCCGCCACGATGCAAACCGCGACCAGCATCGCCCGCGGATACGTCCGCTGGGGACGTTCCACTTCCGTGGCGATGGTTGAGGCGTTGTCCCATCCCATGTAATTCCACATGCAGATGAGCAGGCCGCCAAGAATGTCCACGGTCGAAGTAGTCGGTTTGGTTACGGCATTGGCCAAGACTCCCAGCTTAAACGGAGCCAGCACCACGATTGCCACGAACGGCGCCGACAAGGCGAGAAACAGCCACAGAGAAGTGAGCGAGACTACCTTCACCCCGGCAATGTTCAGCAGCGCGCACGCGACCACAACGAACAGCGCGACCCACCATCCGCGATTGGCTTCCTGGAACCAGGGGAACATCCGGGTCAGGTATGCAACGAACAGAGTGGGATAGATCGCCATGTCGAAAATCGACGCAACCAGCGAGAGCCAGGCTTCCTGGAATCCCCAGAAATTGCCCATGGCGCGGCGCACCCAGGCGTAGTAGCCGCCTTCGTAGGGCAGCGCGCTCGAGAGCTCGCCGATCATGAAGGCCGTAGGCAGGCTCCAGAGCAGCGGCGTGACCAGCAGAATAAGGATCGCGCGTCCGTAGCCGGCGCCGTGCACGATGTCTTCCGTGCCATAGGTTCCGCCCGACACCATAAAGAAGGTGGCGGCGACCAGAGGCCACAATGTGAGGCGGACGAATTTTTTCCGGTTGGGTACGGCGGAGAGTTGCTGGGGATTTTCGAGTTGTTGACGCGGGGCGCTAGCTGTTGCCAATTTCTATGTCTTCCTCCTCAAGCGACTCACTCTCACCACCGCGTCTCCCTTGAACTGCCTGTTCGCGGCTCCCGGAATCGTGCGATTTCCCGGGCATTTCGGCGAAGTTAGTTCGCATTTGTGAGATTACGGCAAATCTCCAGAGATGCAAGTTATTTTTGAGTTATTTTGCAAATTTTTGTAAGCGAGCGGTGTGGTACGGAGGTAATGAGTCGCGAGTTGCGAGTACCGAGTCGCGAGTACTGAGAGGCTCACTCCGTAGGTGTTCCACGCAGACGAGAACGACAGCGTCTCCAGGCGACGATTGCACCCACGACGAGACCTACAAGGAGCCCCTGTTCCAGACCTATGATTGGGAGCCATGGCTGGTACTCGCCAAGATTAACCCACCCGCGCATGCCAGCAAATGTGATCCCCATCCCGACCACGAAGCCCGCCGCGGATACGCCGATGGCTGTGCATGCGCCTACCAGAAGGCTCCAAACAATCGCGCCAACTTTCTGCGGTGTGCTGAGTGGGATGAGGTACATACCGCAATGGTGTTCCCGGCGCGTGTCAGGGGTCAAGTGACGACGGTGTGCCCGCGCATCATCCATGCGGCGGTACAGGACGAACCCTACAGCGAAAAGGCGGCCTCATCTTGACTGGAGTTGCCGGTCGCGAAGCGGCGGCGCCGCAGTCGAAGGATCGCGAGCCACATGATGTCAGCAGCGACGAGTGAAGGAGTCTCCACCATGAGACAGCATCGTGTGAACTCCCTCCCACGCTCATCCCACTGCCCTCTGAGTAGGGGGCCTTCGACTCCGCTCCGCGATCGGTCCGCTTCGCGAACCAGTCGCTCCGCTCAGGATGACAATGCAATGGAAGGGCGCATGAAGTCGATTATCCCTAAACCTTGCTCCACAGGTCTGCGCGGGGGTCTTCGGGGTTCAACTTCGCCAACTCCCGCAGAAGCTCCTTCGTGCGCTCGTCGCGGGGCATCGTCACGGTCACCGTGATCTCGACGATTTCGTCTCCGCGCACGCCGTCTTTCGTTGCCGAGGGGACGCCCTTTTCGCGCAGACGCAGCTTTTGGCCGGACTGGGTGCCGGGAGGAATCTTCAGGAGCGCCCGGCCATCGATGGTCGGCACTTCGATCTTGGCGCCCAGTGCCGCTTCGGTGGCACTCACCGGAACCGTCAGGTAGATGTCATCGCCATCGCGGCGAAAAATCGGATGCTCGCCGGTGCGCATGATCGCGTACAGATCGCCTGACGTCCCGCCGTGGGCTCCGGCGTTGCCTTTGCCGGGAACGCGAATGCGCTGCCCGTCGCGCGTGCCGGCCTTGATGCGCACCTCGAGCGGTTCGGTCTTGGTGACGGTGCCTTCGCCGTGGCAGGTGGGGCAGGTTGTCAGGTTCCTGCCCGTACCGTGGCATCGCGGACACTGCACGTTGAACTTCATGCGGCCGCCGGTCTGGGTGATCTGGCCGGTGCCGTTGCACTCGGGACATTTGCCCGGAGATTCGAGCGAACCCTGTCCGTGGCAATTCGAGCAGACGTCATGGCGCGAGATATTGAGCCGCATCACACCGCCGCGAATTGCCGTCCAGAAGGGAACATTGACCTGGTATTCGAGGTCGGTCCCGGGCTCGGGGCCTTCGTCGGCTTGAGCGGCGCCGTGGCCTCCGCCGAAGATCGAACCGAAAATGTCTTTGAAGCTGCTGCCGCCGGCGCGGTTTCTGCTGGCTCCACGGGCCGCGTTGTCGACCAGATCGGAAAAATCGAATCCTCCGAAATCGAAGTGAACGCCCTGACCGCCATCGTGCGTCCCGCCCGGGAAGCCTCCGGGAAATCCTGCGGCGCCGCCCGCTCCGCCGCCGGCGCGCGCGTAGGCCTCCGCCGTTGCCGGATCAATATTGTCGGAGTAGAAGCCGACCTGGTCGTAGATTTTGCGTTTCTTGGGATCGCTGAGAACGTCGTTGGCTTCGGAGAGCGTCTTGAACTTTTCCTCGGCTGACTTGTCGCCAGGATTAACGTCGGGATGGTACTTGCGCGCCAGCTTGCGGAACGCCTTGCGGATGTCTTCGGCGGAGGCGGACTTCTTTACGCCGAGGATTTCGTAGTAGTCCTTCTTGGGTGTGGTTGCCATTGAGCGCAATCTGAAATCGGATCACGGGACGAGCCCAGTCTAATTCAGAATCTTCCGCCTCTCCTTATCTTCTACGACGATTTTTAAATCCTCCGGCTCGGGGCCGTCGTCATACACCGGGACGGGCCGAGCTCCCGTGGCACTCTCCACAAAAACGAGCCACCGCCTTTCATCCTCGGCGAGGCTCAAGAAATACGTTTCCCCATTGACTTGAAAATCCACTTCGATCCCCCCATTACTTATCCACCTGGTCTTTGCGCGACAAGCGCAAAGACCAACCGCAGTCGAAGGACCCCTTACTCCCAAACTCGACGGGGGTCGATGCAAGGAGTTCTCACGGTGCGTTCTTGTCAGCTCCGCAGAAACTCCCTTCCGGGTTCTCATCTACTGCATGCAGGCCCGGGGTCCTTCGTCTCCGTGGCTGCTTCGCTATCGCGAAGCAGCCACTACGCCCAGGATGACAGCACCTTACTTTTCTGAAACCTCTATTTCATTCACAGCCAATGCGTACCGTCTTTTGGTGTCTTGCTGAGAGGCCGTTCGGACGAATTCTTCAGCTTCCTCTCGTGAGTCGAATATTTCCGGAAGAGAAACCGCAGAAGAGCTGTGTTTTGTCACCTGCGGAGAGTAGTTTGTATCAACGGGTGTAACGGCATATCTCTTTGCCATCGAATCCTCCTAATCACGTGCCAAGAGCACCCCGAAGCCTGCTAAAACAGCTCACTTCTTGTCTTCTACATCCACGTACTCGGCGTCGATCACGCCTTCGTCCCTCTTGGCCTGGCCGTTGCCTCCGGGGTCGCCGCCGGCGGTCGCGCCCGGCGTTGGACCGGCACCCGGGCCACCCTGCGCTCCCGGCGTTGCCTGGGCCGCCTTGTACATCTGTTCGGCCAGCTTGTGTGAAGCCGCGGTCAGTTTCTCTCGTGCCTTGTCCATCTGCGCCTTATCGTTCGACTCCAGCGCCTTCTTGGCGTCGGCCAGGGCGTTTTCAACATCTCCGCGCTCGGAACCGGAGATCTTGTCGCCCTGCTCGCGCAGCATCTTTTCGATGTTGTAGACCATGCTGTCGAGCTGGTTCTTGGCTTCGATCGAGTCGCGCTGCGCCTTGTCTTCGGCGGCGTGCGCGTCCGCTTCTTTCGCCATGCGCTCGACCTCTTCTTTTGAAAGACCAGACGACGAGGTAATGGTGATCTTCTGGTCCTTCTGCGTGGCCGTGTCTTTCGCGGTCACGTTCAGGATGCCGTTGGCGTCAATGTCGAACGTCACCTCAATCTGCGGTACTCCACGCGGAGCGGGCGGAATTCCGGTCAGGTGAAACTTGCCCAGCGTCCGGTTCTGCGCCGCCATGGGACGCTCGCCCTGAAGCACGTGAACCTCAACCGACGTCTGACTATCGGCCGCGGTCGAGAACGTCTCGGTTTTCTTCGTCGGAATCGTCGTGTTGCGCGGGATCATCGGCGTCGCCACGCCGCCCAGCGTCTCAATCGCCAGCGATAGCGGAGTCACGTCGAGCAGCAACAGGTCTTTCACTTCGCCGCCCAGTACGCCGCCCTGAATCCCGGCGCCGATCGCGACGACTTCATCAGGATTCACGCCCTTGTGGCCATCGCGGCCGAACAGTTCCTTTACCAGCGCCTGAATGCGCGGCATGCGCGTCTGTCCGCCGACCAGCACGACTTCGTTGATCTTGCTGGCATCCACGCCCGCATCTTTCATGCACTGTTTGCACGGACCCGCCGAGCGCTGAATGATGTCTTCGACCATCCCTTCGAGCTTGGCTCGCGTCAGTTTCTTCACCAGGTGCTTCGGACCACTGGCATCCGCCGTGATGAACGGCAGGTTAATCTCGTGCTCCATGGTGGTCGAGAGCTCGATCTTGGCACGCTCGGCCGCGTCGCGCAGTCGCTGCAACGCCATCTCGTTGCCCTTGCCACGCAGGTCGAGGCCTTCGTCCTTTTTGAATTCGTCAATGAGCCAGTCGACGATCCGCTGGTCGAGATTGTCGCCGCCCAGGTGCGTGTCGCCGTTGGTGGCCTTGACTTCAATCACGCCCCCGCCCACTTCCAGAATCGAAATGTCGAAGGTGCCGCCGCCGAAGTCGTACACGGCGATGGTTTCGTCTCTGCCTTTGTCGAGCCCGTAGGCGAGCGCGGCCGCCGTCGGCTCGTTGATGATGCGCTTCACTTCGAGCCCGGCAATCTGTCCGGCGTCTTTGGTCGCTTGCCGCTGCGCGTCATTGAAATATGCAGGCACGGTGATGACGGCCTCGGTCACTTTCTCGCCGAGATAGTCTTCCGCCGCTTTCTTCAGCTTCTGCAGGATCATCGCCGACACCTGCGGCGGCGTGTATTCCTTGCCCTGCGCCACCACGCCCACGTGGTCGCCCGACTGCACGACCTTGAAGGGCACCATCTTCATCTCTTCCGACACTTCGTTGTAGCGTCGGCCCATGAACCGCTTGATCGAGAAAACCGTGTTTTCCGGATTGGTGATGGCCTGCCGCTTCGCCACCTGTCCAACCAGGCGCTCACCGGTCTTGGTGAAGCCGACGACCGAGGGCGTAGTGCGCCCTCCTTCTTCATTAGCGATGACCTTGGGCTCGCCGCCTTCCATGACAGCTACGCAGGAATTGGTAGTCCCCAGGTCAATTCCGATGATCTTTCCCATAAGACGCTCCTCTTAAACTAAGTAAGTGCTTTAAAATCAGTGCAGTCATGATTGCGCTCAAGGCCATGCTAAGACCTGAGTGTGTTGTTGTCAAGATTTAGATGCGAGGGCACGCCGCGAGGATGCGGCGGAACTACAGTGCCGTTACTCCTTATCTTGGAGTTTTGCGTGGAGGGAAGGCATGAACCGGGGGTATATTGGCTGTCCAATGGAGCAGTATTCGGACGGGTCGGTTTGCTGCGAGTTGAATAACGGAGAGGCGAGCTCATGTTAAGAGGGACTAACCGCATCTGCCGAAATCTGGTTGTCGCATTTTCGCTGGCCGGCCTTCTCTATTCGGCGCATGCGGCCGACGCGAAGCCGGAAGACATCGTTGCCAAGCACCTCGATTCCATCGGTACGGCGGAAGCGCGTGCGGCGGTTACGTCGCGTGCCATACAAGGTACACTGCGCTTCAAGATTCTGGTCGGCGGCGCGGGCGAAGCCGTGGGCAGCTGGGGACAGGTCTCCGACCACCGCAAATCGAGATTCGTGATGAGGTTTGGCAGCGGGGATTGGCGGGGGGAACAATTCATCACCGACGGCGAGAAGACCTCTTATGCCGCCGCGACCGCCTCGCACCAGTACAGTGATTTCGCAAAATTCGTGAGTGGTCAGGATTTCATCGTCAAAGAGGGCTGGCTGGGCGGGGAGCTTTCCACGGCCTGGGCGCTCGAAAACCTGGACCCGAAGCGGGGCAAGCTGGAATACCTTGGCCTCAAGAAAATCGACGGTCGCGAACTCCAGGCGCTGGAGTACGTCTCGAAGGTTGGCTCGGGTCTGACCGTCAAGCTTTACTTTGATCCCGAAACCTATTACCACGTGAAGACCGTCTATTCTGCTATGGTCGTCCCCAGCGGCGCAAGCCACGGCATCACCACCAGCGCGCAACAGCACGAACTCCGCTTCACCATCGAAGAGAGCTTCAGTGACTTCCACACCGACAAAGGAATCACGCTGCCTCGGCATTACGATCTTCAGTATTCGGAGGAACTACAGAACGGCACGACTCGTCTCTACGATTGGGATATGACAGCGGACGCGATCCACGACAACATAAGCCTCGATCCGAGGAATTTTCAGAGCAAATAGGAATGATGAAAAGCCCCCGGATTTCTTCGACCCTAATGCGAGATCGGTGGGTCTTTCCGCTGATCGTTCACTGTGAAGCCCGCCGGGAGCTCGAACAGTTGCGGATCGGGATCGGCGGCGGTTATCTCGGTGATGGTGAAGGTCTGCTTTCCAAAAAAAGGACTGGTGCGAATGGATAGCAAATTAATTCCAAGCTGCTCGGAGTGCCAGTATTCGCTCATGCTGGTGAGCGGTTGATCATTCCCCATCGTCCCGGCATTGATGGTGGTTGTTTCGCGCATGCCCAGGGTCTCTATTCCTGCGATGCTCCTGCTTCCCAGGTCCTCCCAGGCCACATTGCCATTACCATGCGGCAGCGGACCCGAAGAGCCCTTGCGCAGCGACGCAGCCGAAAGATCGGTCGCGGGGTCGTAGACCAGCAGCTCGCAGATGTGCCTCGCCGGGCTGCAGTTGTAGAGCGTTCGCTGCTTCGGATCGGTGAGCTGAATCCAATTCATCGTGGACTTGACATTCCCGCTCTTTGGCACCAACAACCAGCGTTCCTGGTAGATGCGCCCTTGCGCGTCCCTCGCAATGTGCCGTTCGTTGACGAATGTCATCGTGGCGCCATCGGCGGTGTACTTGACCGTTTCGGTCGCCAGCGTAGCGGTGAAAGGCGCATGGGCAATGGACGGGATGACGATGCTCTCCAGGACTTCCCGCACTCCTCCATCCTGCGCTGCCGGATGTGAATTTTGCGGCTGAGTTTGTTGAACCTGAGCCATGCAGGCCAGGCTGCTTAGCCACAGGATTCCCGCGATCGAAATTCGCATAAGCAACCCCTCCCCGCTGTCAGAATGCTACGTCCCGCTGCGCGACAGCGTCAACGCCAGCCAACCCACGCCAGCCAACCCACGGACGACGCAGGTCACTCTGGTTCGGCGGTGAAGAGAGTTTCCCCGCCCAGCGAGTGGTAGAACCCCCATCCCGCCAGCGCCACCACGCTCAGCAGAGCCAGCAGAGTCGTGCCCACGTACCACTCCGAGAAGTCGGCGGTGAAGGGCACGCTACCGAACATGTCCACGGTAAACGCTCCGACCGCCAGCGGCACCAGCCCGAAGCGCTGGACAATCAGCACCAGAACACTGTAGATGAGGAAAATGACCGGGATGTCCACCGCTAGATGTGTGCTCTGCAGCGACCGCATGCCGACGAAGATCGCGACGAACAAGACGGCTGCAATCCAATCGGCCCGCAAAGTCTTCACGCCCACCAGCTTGAACAGAAATTCCACCAGCACCCTCAGCCCCAGCAGCAGGAAGAAGAACTCCAGCGTCCCGAAAATCGAGAAAGGAACCTGCAGCAGCCATTGGCCCAGTGCCTGGCGCCCTCCGAGTAAGTAGGCCGACGCACTGATCGGCGGCGAGGCGCCCAGGCGCGCCAGCGGGATGTAGCTGACCTCGAAGATCAGAATCCAGAGCGTGCCGAACGCGACTCCGAACAGAATGTCGCGACCCACCATCGCATCCCGCACCTGCCCTGAGATCAGCCGGCTCCAGGAGATGATGGCCTGCGGCCAGTTCCGGCGAATCCACGGTTCGATCGCGAGATAAAGCATCCACATCGTGCCTCCCCACAAGAGCCCGGCGGCAATCGCGAGGAGCAGATACGCGAACGTCTGGAAACCGGCCACGAAGTGCGAGCGGCACAACCACAACACGATTTCCAGCACGAACATTGCGCCCGCCAGCCGCAGCGCTCCTTCGCGGTCGCCGCGCCCATGACGATAATTGCGGCGCGCCAGCAGCGCGCCCGCTACCAGAACAGCCATCAGCAGCAACAATGCAATGATCTGGCTCGCCCAATTCTTCTTTTCGTCCCTGGATTGAGGAGCAACCATGCGCCAAGGCTTATTCCATTCGCCGATCATCGCGAAAAACACGGGTTTGCCGTGCCATGCGGCGGCTTCGACTCGCAGTGGCCGGTTCGACCCGGGCCACACTCCCGTCCAGGCAGCGCGCGTGTCGGCCGCACCTAGGGAAGTCCATTCCGGCTGGGCGGGTTGCAGCTTTGACGAGTCTACTTCCGCAGCGGCAAACAACCCGCTCCAATCCGGCGGCGCGGCTGGTGCGGCGGCACTGTCTTTGGCACTTTCTTTCTGCAGCGGAATCGCCTGCAGATAAATCAGCCGCCCCTTGGCGTCCAGCTTCACGTTGACCATGCCCGAGAGCGTCGTCGGCGGGTCTTCTTCTGCAATAACTCCAGGAATCAATAGAGAGCCGGTGGGTCCCATTAGGTCCGGACTCTGCCGGTACCAGAACTCCAGCAGGGTCGGTCGCTCGGCAATCACCTCATCCCAGTTCGGACGCGCCTTCTGATCCTTCTCCAACGCGTCGCGGAAATTCGTGTCGTAGTCAAAGCCAAAACTGCTGTCTGCTGGCTTTTCCGTGTAGCCAAGCCGCGCCACGATCTCGCGCGCCGTGTGTGCCAGAACTTCTGGAGTCTGTTCCAGATGCATCTTCTCGACTGCGCTGTAGCGGATTGTGAGATAGGTTCCCACGGCAAGCCCAGCCAGCACTAAGAGCAGGCATGCGACCGCGCTTCGCGGACGAAGGCCTGTTGTCTCTCCCGCCGCGGCCACCATCTGCGGCGACGGCGTCTCTCCGGCCGCCAGCGCCGCCGCCAGCGGATCTCCTCCGGGCATCGCCGCAGCGACCGCCAGAGCTGTGGCTGGGCGGGCGCCAGGTTCCGCTTCAAGGCATCGCAGAATCACCTTCTCTACAATCGGATCCAGATCCTTCACCACCGACGATGGCCGGCTGGGCGTGCGATCGCCGGGCGCGTGCGCAGTGCCCACGGGCTTTTCCGCAAACGCGCGCTTGCCGGTGAACACCTCATACAGCACCAGGCCCAGCGCATAGATATCGCTGCGTGGGCTGACTTCTTTTCCCGCCAGTTGTTCCGGCGACATATAGGCGGGAGTTCCGCTACGGATTTCGTTGCCGCGAATGTCGTCGGCCACTCCGGCTAGGCCGAAATCGGTGATGACGACTTGCCCGCGCCCGTCGAGCATGATGTTGGCCGGCTTCAGATCGCGATGCAGCACACCCTTGGCATGGGCCGCGGCCAGTCCGGCGCAGAGCTGGCGGCCAATCTCCAGTGCTTTGTCCTGAGGGAGCCGCCCGATGCGCCGCAGCAGGGAAGCCAGGTCTTCACCGTCGACGTACTCCATGGTGAAGAACGTCTGGCCATCGACATCGCCGACGTCGTATACGCGGCAAACATTAGGATGGGAAACCCGGCGCGCGATTCGCACTTCGTTGCGAAAGCGCTCGAGCAGTCCCTCGTCCCCTGCGGCTTCGTCGGGCAGAAATTTCAAAGCGACCGCTTGACCGAGTGTCAGGTCGTCGGCGCGGTAGACCTCGCCCATGCCGCCTTTTCCGAGCAAAGCGATGATGCGATAACGGGACGCCACCAGCCGCCCGGGAAGGAACCGCCCTTCGCTCAGCAGATACTCGGCGGAACTGGAGGGGCGTGACGACAGGGACGGGGGCCGTGGAGGCCGGGGCGAGTGCGCGGTCGCATAATCCATCGTCGCCATGTCGTCGGTATTTGAAACTGGTCTTCCGCAGGAAGAACAGAAGCGAACGTTGCCCGATAGCTCAGTCCCACAGGTTGCGCACTTGGCCATGGAAATTTCCCGCTACAGTCTAACCCAGACCTTGGGCTTCGGACCTCAGACCTCAGACCTCAGACCTCAGACCTCAGACCTCAGACCTCAGACCTCAGACCTCAGACCTCAGACCTCAGACCTCAGACCTACTCCGAGGGTAGTGGTCTGGAGTCTGAGGTCCGACGCCCGACTCCGTTTTGTTACCATCCATAGCGATGACCTCACCCTTGGCCCGCTGGCTGCGGGAGCCTCTATTCCTCTTGTGTCTCACGGCGGGGCTCCTCGCCTTCGTCGTGCAATCTGGTGAACTGGGCAGCGCCGACACCATGCACCGCCTGCAGACGACGCACTGGCTCTGGACATCGCAGCCGCAGGTGTTCCCGATCGAATACCCCGAGTTCGGCCTCCACGGCCGCGGTGGCCACATCTACAGCTGGTATGGTATTGGCCAATCGCTACTCATGCTGCCGGCGGACCTGGTCGCCACCTGGATCGCGCACTGGCACATCTTCTCTGAATACGAAGATGACCCCGCCGTGCGCAGCATTATCGTTAGTTACAGCACGAACATTCTGGTAACCGTGTTGACCGCGCTCGTCGCGTTTCGTCTGCTGAGTCAACTGCGCTTTAGCGCGAACGAAGCAATCGCCGGCGTCCTGGCGCTGCTGTTCTGCACCACGCACCTGCACTACACGCAGAACATGCAGGAGAACAACTACATCATGCTGCTGACGCTGGTGGGGTTCTCTTTTCATTATGAGTGGCTTCGGAGCGACAGCGTCCGGGCACTCTTCCTGGGGTCCACCGCGCTTGGGCTCAACCTGCTGACTCGTGTAACAACAGGCCTCGACCTGATGGCAGGCGGTTTCTTCCTCCTGGTCGTGCTCTGGCTTGAGCGAGTTCGCGGCCGGGCGTTGTGGCACCGGTTGCTCGCGTACTGCAAGATCGCTTTGCCGGTCTATGCTTTCTTTGCGTTGGCTGAGCGTCTCTACAGCTTCTACCGCTTCGGATCGTTGACCCAGACCTACATTCCGATTTTCGCGCGGGAGCAGCGCCTGCAGGATCCGACTCTGCCCGCAAACTTCCCCTGGAGCACGCCTTTTCACGAAGGAGTTCTGGGCGCGCTCTTCAAGCCCGAGAAGTCGATCTTCCTGTTCGATCCTCTTCTCGTGCTGGCCCTCGTGCTCCTGGTGCTGTTGTGGAAACGTCTCAGTCCGGAAGTTCGCGCCTACGGAGTGACTGCGGTTCTGCTCCTCGTCGGCTATATCGGCTTTTACGCGCGCTACACTTATTGGGCGGGCGACTTTGCCTGGGGTGATCGCTACGTGTCGACCGCAGCAGAAATGGTGGCGCTCATCGCCGTGCCTCTGCTCCTGCGTCATCGCGCGAATCTGAGCCCATGGGTCTGGCGCAGTGGAATCGTTCTTCTCGCCGCCAGTCTCGTCGTTCAAATCGCGTCTCTGGCCTTCTGGCTTCCGATCGAGATTTATCAGATGGAGACGCTCGGCCATCCTACGTTTGTAATCGCGCTCCGCTTCAAGAACATCGTTGCGTTTGCGCTGGGCAAGATGGACGCGTGGGGCTTAAATACCGAGGAGATGACGCAGGATCCGTGGGATTACGTTCACATCACGGCGTGGAATTTTCTGCCGTTCCTGCTGCGCCGCGTGGGCGCCGCGCCGTCGTGGGTGGTCAGGACTGCGTTTGCAATATGGGGCGCTGCGCTCGCGGCCCTGCCCGCTGTTTTGTGGCGCTTGTACGCTCACCTTCTAGTTGGACCGCTCCCATCTGAGGATTGAAATCGATGAATCGCAGAGAGTTCCTTCGCTATTCGGCCATAACGGCAGCGCTAGCAGGTATGCCGCTCGCTTCGGGGCAGGAGCATGACCCTGAAATTGCCTTCACCTTTGATGACCCAACCACCGACGGCGGCGCCAATCTGACGTGGCACGACGTGAACGAGCGCATCCTGGCGGCGCTCGCTGGCAACAATCTCAAGTCAATACTCTTTGTCGTTGGTAAGCGAGTGAATAGCAGCTCCGGGCAACAACTCATCGCCGCGTGGGATCGTGCTGGTCACCTCATCGGGAATCATTCGTACTCCCATTTGTACTTCAACGTGAGCACCGACACGGATCCGGATGGGTTCAAGAAAGTGACGCTGGATGAGTTCGAAGCCGACGCTCTGAAGAACGAACCGTTCATTCGCTCCTATCGTCATTTCACCCGCCTGTTTCGCTATCCGTACTTCAAAGAAGGTGACACGGTGGAGAAGCGCGACGGCATGCGCGCTTTTCTGCGAGAACATGGCTATCGCGTTGGTCGAGCGACCATTGATGCTTCCGACTGGGCCATCGACACGCGTCTGAAGAAGCGAGCCGAGGCAAAGCCCCATGCCGACCTGGCGGCGTATCGCGACTTTTTTCTTCAGCATATCTGGGAGCGCGCACAGTTCTACGATTCGCTCGCGCAGCGCGTGCTCGCGCGGCCGGTACGACACACGGTGCTGTTGCATCACAACGCGCTGAACGCGCTGTTCCTTGGTGACCTGATGACCATGTTCCGCAAGAAGGGATGGAAGCCGGTGGACGCGCAATATGCGTACAAAGATGAAGTGTACGATCGCCAGCCGAAAATCCTGCCCGCGGGGGAAGGCCTGATCTGGGCCTTGGCCAAGGAAAGCGGAAGGTTTGAAGGAGTCCTTCGTTATCCGGGAGAGGATGACGTCTACGAGAATCCCCGGATGGATGCCCTGAACCTCTAGCAATCGGCGTGATAGATGAAAAAGAGGATAGTCCTAGCCGCGTATGCGCCTGTTTGGGATGGCGCCTTCTTGACTTATTCTTAAAGATATAGTATGATACTAAAGGCCCTTCTGGCGTCGGCCCCACTGTGTGAGGGCTAGGCGACCTTGGGTCGGCGTACGTTTAGCCAGGAAGAAAAGGGGACTTTCTCGCATGTGTTTTGACACTGATTCCACGCCTCCCATTCCGGCAGCGCGCCAAGCGAGTTCTGCCGCCGCTCCCGTGACCCTCACCTCCACGGACGGAACTTCCTTTGCCGCTTTCCTCGCCCGCCCCGAGCGGTCCACCGGCGTTGGGGTTGTTGTCCTGCCCGACGCTCGCGGCCTTTTCCACTTTTACGAATTGCTCGCGGAGCGACTCGCCGAACAAGGACACACGGCTCTGGCAATCGACTACTTCGGACGCACTGCCGGCCTGTCGCCGCGCGACGACAAGTTTCCCTTCATGGAGCATATCGTCCGGGTCACGCGCCAAACGATCGATGCCGACATCGCGGCCGCGGGCGACTACCTTCGCGGACCGAATGGCGGCAACTGCGGCACCGTATTCGCTCTGGGGTTTTGTTTCGGAGGACGCCAGGCCTTCTTTGCATCCGCATCACGCTTCGGCTTCGCCGGCGCAGTTGGCTTCTACGGCATGCCTGGCTTCTATCCCAACGGAGCCGCTGGGCCCACGCAGCATGCGGCAGAGCTCTCAGCCCCAATCCTGGGCCTGTTCGGCGGTGCCGACGGAGGGATTCCGCTCAAGGAAATCGAGGGGTTCGACGTAGGACTGAACGCCGCCGGGGTGAAGCATGAATTCGTTATCTATCCCGGCGCGCCCCACAGCTTCTTCGATATCAAGTACGCCGAGCACGCAGAGGCATGCTCAGATGCGTGGAATCGAGTGCTGGCATTTGTAAAACAACACGGCACCCCGCCGAAGGGGGAGTCCTGAAACTTTAGATCTGAAGGAGAGCCCGACTGCTGGGACCTACTCTACTGTCACCGACTTCGCCAGATTCCTAGGCTGATCCACGTCGCACCCGCGCCGCACCGCGATGTGATACGCCAGCAACTGCAGCGGCACGATCTCCAGAATCGGCGACAACTCCTCCGGCGCGGGAGGAATGTACAGGACGTGATCGGCCGCTTCTTTGATCTCTTCGTCCCCTTCGGTGGCCAGCGCGATCACGACGCCAGACCGCGCTTTCACTTCCTTCAAGTTCGAGCACGTCTTTTCGTAGCGCGTCATCGAGCCCGGATTGTTCACGTCTCTGGTCGCGATTACAACCACCGGCAGGTTCTCGTCAATCAGCGCGTTGGGGCCGTGTTTCATCTCGCCTGCGGGATATCCCTCGGCGTGGATGTAGGAAATTTCCTTGAGCTTGAGCGCACCTTCGAGGGCGATGGGATAGTGAATCCCGCGGCCCAGGAATAGAAAGTCATGCACTTTCTGATATCGCTTGGCCAACTCGTCGCAAGCCTCGTCGTGGGTCAAAATGATTTCAAGCTTTCCCGGGATATGCGTCAGTTCCTGCACTGCGGCGCGGGCCTGCTCGGGAGTCATGGTCCCGCGCACCTGCGCGAGATACATAGCGAACAAGTACAGCGCGGTGAGCTGTCCCGTGAAAGCCTTCGTTGAGGCCACGCCGATCTCCGGCCCAGCGTGCGTATAAATCGTGCCTGCCGCCTCGCGCGTGATCATCGATCCGACTACGTTGCAGATGGCCAGCGTTTTCGATCCCTTGGATTTGGCCTCTCGCTGAGCGGCGATTGTGTCCGCCGTTTCTCCGGACTGCGAAATCACCAGCGTGACCGTGTCCGGTTCGACAATGGGAGCGCGGTAGCGCCATTCGCTGGCGTAGTCCACTTCCACCGGTACACGCGCCAGCGTTTCGATCATGAACTTGCCAGCCTGCCCGGCGTGCCAGCTCGTACCGCACGCCAGGATATTGATCTTCCTGGCGGCGCGCAGCTCGGCCTCGCTGATCTGCATCTCGTCCAGGAAAATATGCCCCGTATCCTGGGAGACGCGGCCCAGAGTCGTGTCGCGCACGGCGCGCGGCTGCTCATAGATTTCCTTGAGCATGAAATGCTTGAAGCCGCCCTTCTCCGCCATGATCGGATCCCAGGTCACATGCTGCACCTGGCGCTGAACGGGCCTGCCCTCAAAATCGGAGAGATGTACGCCGTCCGGCGTCACCACCGCCAGATCGCCGTCGCCCAGAAAGAAAATGTCGCGCGTGTGATACAGAATGGCCGGCACGTCGGAGGCTACGAAGTATTCATCGTTTCCCAGCCCGATCACCGCCGGAGGCCCATTCCGCGCCGCGACAATCTTGTTCGGATCATCGGTTGAGATCACGGCGAGAGCGAAGACACCGGTGAGCTGCTTCACCGTCTGCCGCACTGCTTCTTCCAGGGAGGGACGCCGTCCGTTTCCCGCACTCACGGAATATTTCTCGACCAAGTGGGCAATGATCTCGGTGTCGGTTTCCGTCGTGAACTTGTGTCCTTCCTCAATCAGCTTCTTCTTCAGGCTGAGATAGTTCTCGACGATGCCGTTGTGTACGACGACGATCTTTCCCGTGCAGTCGCGGTGAGGATGGGCATTCTCTTCCGTGGGCCGCCCGTGCGTGGCCCAGCGCGTATGCCCTATGCCATAGGTGCCGTTGAGAGGCTTCTGTCGGATGGTTTCTTCCAGATTCCGCAGCTTGCCCTCGGCGCGCCTGATCTGCAGGCCTTCCCCGTCGCCGGCGACCGCGATTCCCGCCGAATCATAGCCGCGATATTCGAGGCGGCGCAGGCCCTCGATGATGATGGGAACGACACTTTTCTTACCAACGTAGCCGACAATGCCGCACATGTGGAAACCTCAATGGATTCCCCGTCCGATGCCTTACTCGGCCAGGGAGAAACGGTATTCTTCGATCACGGGGTTGGTCAGCACTTCGCGGGCGATCCGCTCGACTTCCGCCTGGGCCTCTTCGCGCGAGAGTCCTCCGTCGAGTGCGAGCTCGAAATACTTTCCCTGCCGAACGCTCTCCAGCCCCTTGTAGCCCATCTTCTTGAGTGCGCCCTGAATGGTTTTACCTTGGGGGTCGAGAACGCTTTTCTTGAGCGAGACGTAAACGTAGGCTGTCATAAAGGAATCATTATACGTGACGGTGCTGGCGTCGGACCTCAGACCTCGGACGTCACTCTGAGGGCCGAGGTCTGAAGTCCGAGGTCTGAAGTCCGAGGTCTGACGTCTGAGGTTCGCAGTCACTTTGCCAGCCTGCCCAGCTTCTCCTCCAGATCGGCGAGCGCATCCTCCATCAATTTGCGGTGCCGTGGATTCGGGCTCGTGGCCAGCTGCTGCAGCACTCGCTGCCGGGCGAGGCGAAGATTCTCTTTCTCTCGAACAACTGCGGCTTCTTCCGCGCTCATCTTTGGGCGAGGCTGGTTCGATTTCTCGCCCGCCTCCGCCTGTTGAGATTCCACCGATTTGCTTTCCCACCCTCGGGCCACGTGGTCATTATAGTTCTCGGGCGGCCGCTCTCCTCGGCCCGCGAATCGGAGCTACGGAAGACCTTTACCAGTGTTCTATCCAAGAAACGATATTCTTGCGGGTGAAAGCGCGTTTCCTGAAAAGCTACCAAAACAGAAAAGAGCATTACATTCTCTGACTTTGTGGTTATAATTCCGGTGCTCGGGTGTAGTAACGTCCGCCTTTTGAGGGGGAGGCGGCAACGGGGAGTTGTTCATCTGTGTCCCCCTCAAGCGCTCCACGCTTGATATTTGAATTGTCGGGCCGCTCCGCACCTCCGGGTGTGGGTGGTGTTCCATTTCTCCGCGATTCTCGCCGTGATCGTTGCTGCCGTTTCCCGCTGCGCTCCTCTTTCGTCCTGCTTCACAGTTTCGTTGCCCTGGCCCGCCCACCGCGTCCTCCGTCTCCGAACCAGGTGAATCCTGTATTTCGAAGAACTGACGTTCATGTTTCAAATCGTATTGGGGCAGAGACGGGCGAGAGTCCAGCCAATTACTTTGTCGGGCTCACCCCGAAAGACCGGTCGCTCCCAACGAATGAGGTTTCCCACCATGCCGACTGACCCCTCTGGCGCCGGCAAGCTGATTCCCTTCGCGCACCCCGAAGCTCTCACCGACTCAGAGAAGTTGCTGGCTGCCTACTTCGATTCGTCCACGGTGGGGCTTTGCATCCTCGACTCTGAGCTTCGCTATCTCGCGATCAACAACAGGCTTGCGGAACTCAACGGCATACCTGCACCCGACCATTTGGGCAAGACGGTACGGGAGGTACTGGGAGATTTCGCCAATGTAGCGGAGCCCGAGCTTCAACGCGTGCTCTCCACAGGGGAACCGGTTGTGAGCTTCGAGGTTTCCGCTGTGCTCCCCACAAGAACGGAGGCCAGACACTGGATGGCGCACTCCTTCCCGATCAAAGACGCAACCGGAACCGTCGCGCGAATTGGCGTTGTTGTGGTCGAGACTACTGCGCCAGTGGGACTGCAACAATCGGTCAAAGACCTCAGCGGGAAACTGCGCAAGGAAATGGATCGCTTGCAGATGCTGTTGGATGTGAGCACGATCATGGCATCGAACTGGGACCTGCAACAGGTTTTTCCGCGGATCTCGGCCCGCATCCGCCGCGTGCTGCTACAGGAATACGCCGGTTTCGAGTTGCGCGACGCCAACACCGGCCTTCTGATCCGCCAGGTCGAAGATTTTCCGCTGGGAAAAGGCCTGCTTTCGTCCCTTCCCATCAGCCCCGACAACAGTCCGGGAGGCCTCGCTCTGCGTGAGCGCACTCCCCTGATTTTTTCGAAAGACCAGATGCTGGATTTTCGTGCGGACATTGCAAGGACCTTTGTGGCGGAAGGTTTTCAATCCCTCTGCTGTCTCCCGCTCTTCCGGCCGAATACCACATTGGGAGTCCTTGTGCTGGGGAGCACCCGGCCAGACGCTTTTCAGCCCGAGGACTTGACTCTGCTGAATCAAGTCGCCGCCCAGTTCGCCGTGGCTCTGGAAAACAATCGAGCCGCAGTCGAGATCGAGGTCCTCAAGCAGCGTCTTTCCCAGGAGAGGATGTATCTGGAAGGCGAGATCCGTTCCGAGGGCCTGTTCGCGGAAATCATCGGCGACAGTCCGGCTCTCAGGCAAGTGCTCGACCAGGTGATGACGGTGGCCACTAGCGATGCCACTGTTTTGGTTCTGGGTGAGACCGGCACTGGCAAGGAACTGATCGCCCGCGCCATTCACCGATTGAGCCGCCGCAAGGATGGCAGCTTTATCAAGGTCAACTGCGCCGCCATTCCTACCGGCCTGCTGGAGAGCGAACTCTTCGGCCACGAAAAAGGCGCCTTTACCGGCGCCATCAGTCAGAAGATCGGGCGCATGGAACTCGCCCATGGTGGGACTTTGTTCCTGGATGAAGTCGGCGAAATTCCACTCGAACTGCAGCCGAAGCTGCTGCGCGTGCTTCAGGATCAGGAGTTCGAACGGCTCGGCAGCAATCGCACCATCAAAGTGAACCTGCGCCTGGTCGCGGCCACAAATCGGGATCTGGCCAAGGGGATGGCAGAACATCAATTTCGTAGCGACCTTTTCTACCGTCTCAGCGTGTTTCCGATCCGCGTGCCTCCCTTGCGCGAGCGGCGGGAAGATATCCCGGTCCTTGTCCGCTACTTCGTTCGCAAGTTCGCTCCGCGCATGGACCGTCATATCGAAGCCGTTCCCAGCGAGACCATGAAAGTGCTGACGGCTTGGTCGTGGCCGGGTAACGTTCGCGAACTCGAGAACCTGATGGAACGCTCCGTCATCTTGAGCGAGGGCAATGCCCTGCGTGTCCCGTTGTCGGAACTACGAAGGGAAACCCCAGTCCCTGTCCCCCCGCCGGATCACACCTTGGATAACGCCGAACGGGAGCACATCATCCGAGTTCTTCGCGAAACTGGAGGCCTCCTGTCTGGACCCGACGGCGCTGCCCATCGCCTGGGTCTGAAGCGCACTACTCTCCAATCGAAGATGCAGCGCCTGAAAATCACGCGCCGGGACTACATGGGCTCCTAACCAGGTTCCTTGTCTGTTGTTCCAATCTGTCGGGTTCCCTACGTTCCGCGAGACAGCCAGCCGTGAGCGAACTCCAAAAGAGCTAGGGCTCTTTGCGTTGAGAACCAGTGGTCCGGTAAGGGGCACGCCTTGACGGCTAATCGGCAGCTTGCCGACTTCTCGGCATTCCCGTCGCAGCAGGTTGTGGCTTTGCTGTTTTGGAACTCGTTCCAAACAGGGAAGTTCCCGACTCCACACTCCGCCGGACCATTACGGAACGCCACGTGCACAGTGCTTGGTTCACTCTGCCTCTGGCCGAAGCAAGTTTTCTTCTCGACCCCGCAGAGACGGCCCTGCCCCACATGCCGGAATAAATCCCCGGCGTAATTTGCCGGATTTGTGGAGTCATAGAAGTGTTGTTAACCAGCCGATGTCAACCGTTAAGCCCTAGGGTTGCGACGCGGGTTTTCGATACCACCGCAACCTCGCCAAAACCTCAACCCTGCCGCCCAGCCAGCGATCATTCAAGCCTCACTACGGGATGGAGCACATCTCTGATTGAGCCGCCGTTGCTCAGCGAAGCAGGCACCTGCCATCTGGCCGGGCCGGACCTTCAGCCCGCCCCCGAGGTTCACCCGGAGCAGGCCGATCCTCTCTATCTGTTTGCCTGTCACATCGAGTGGGAGCGGCGGGAAGAGCCGAGCGCCGCCTGGGAACTGATCGCGGCCGCGCAGAGTTCGCACGACGATACCCGTGCTCACGCGCGCGCGCTGCTCGCCAGTTCGCATCATCTCGGTGGAGTCGGTCTGGCCCCGGTCTCGGAGTCCGCTGCCAGACAAAAGAAGTACTTCGCTACGGAGGCAAACATGAAGGCACCTTATGGGCTCGACATCATCGACAACTGTGCCGAGTGCACGACTACCAAGGCTGGCTTCTTCTGCGGATTCTCCAATACGGCTCTGCAGTCGCTGAATGCGATCAGCCACAAAAGCATTCTTCCTGCCGGTGCAATCCTGTTTGTCGAAGGGCAGAGTCCTCGCGGCATGTTCATCCTCTGCTCGGGAAAAGTGAACCTCTCCACTACCTCGCGCGAAGGCAAGATCCTCATTCTCAAGACCGCGGCAGCCGGGGAAGCCCTCGGCCTCAGTGCTGCGATTTCGGGCGCGGGTTATGAAACGACCGCCGAGACTGCCACTCCCTGCCAGTTGAACTTCGTGGATCGCAAACACTTTCTGGAGCTGATGCAGTCTCACAGCGAGGTAGGCATGCACACCGCGCAGTGTTTGAGCCGCGATTTCCAATCGGCGTATCGCGACATCCACGATCTGGTGCTTACCCGTTCTTCCGCCGGCAAGCTGGCGAGATTGCTCTTGTCGCAGTCTCCGGCGCAGGACATCGAAGACCTTGAGATTCGCATCCAGTCCTCGATGACTCATGAAGAGATGGCACAACGCATCGGTTCTTCCCGTGAAACTGTAACCCGGCTCTTAAGTGATCTGAAGAAGAAGCAGTTGATCCGACTGGATGGGCCCACGCTGGTCATCCGGAACCGCGAAGCGTTGGAGGCCTTGGCAGTCTAACCTTCCCCCCTGGGACTGGAGGACGGCTCCTTTTTCCGCCGTCCTCTAGAGTTGTTCTGAACACTGCTCCGCCGGTTCTTGCGGTGGAGACATCGATGTATACGGGGACGCTGATTACCGACTTGCTCGCTGCGGTGGAGAGAGCGGAGACCTTTGCCAGCCAGCCGCAACCCGAGAGCCCCCGACCCCAGAGCCCGAGCCTCGAAAGCAAAAACTCGCCCGCATCCAGCGTTGAAGCGCAGGCCGACGTTTTCCAGCCCGGAAGGGCAAGCTTAGAGCCCGAACAGTTCCCGCAGCCGTTTGGTCTGAGCGCGGCTGACCGGAATCTCAGTCTGCTTCTTGTCGTCCATGCGCAATTGGTAGGAGCTCTTGAACCAGGGAACGACTTCGCGGATACGGTTGATGTTCACCAGGTAGGAGCGGTGGGCCCGCCAAAAAAGATTCGTGTCTAGCGATGCCAGCAGCTCTTCCAGCGTCCGGCAGTTCGATTGGCCCTCCATGCCGGCCGCTCCCCCGGTCACGACGGTGATCACGCCGTCTTCAATCCACGCATAGCAGATATCTCTCTGGTCCACCAGAAACATGCGTCCGATCGCCTTGAGCAGAACCTTGGCCGCCGGCTGTTTCTGCGATTCGATCATCCGCACCAGCGTCTCGATCTTCTCCGCTGGCAGCGAGTTCGCGTCCTGTTTGGCTCGCGCTTTCTGGATCGCTTGCGCAACCCGCTTCTTGTCGAAGGGTTTCAGTAGATAATCGACCGCGTTCACTTCGAACGCCTTCACCGCGTACTGGTCGAACGCGGTGGCAAACACGATCTTGGGCAGGGAAATTTTCTTGTCGAGCAGCTTCTTGATCACTCCGAAGCCGTCGAGCCCGGGCATTTGCACGTCGAGAAAAACCAGATCAGGATTGTGTTCCTTGATCAGGTTCACGGCCTCCAGGCCGTTCTTGCCCTGGGCCACAACGTTTACATCGCCCGCGTTCTTGAGAAGGTAGGCGAGTTCGTCACGGGCAAGCTGTTCGTCGTCCACGATTACTGCGGATAAAGGCATTGCTGCTCCGGAACCACTGAGCTCAGTATAGTAGCCCGATTTTTCCGGCGCAACGCAGGCTTTCCTCGGTGATCTCCGTGTCCTCTGTGGTTAAGGCTTTGCTCACTGATTCTGCTTCATCATCGCGCCCATATCGAACTTCTTGTAATCTGCAGGAACCTCGAACAGGCTCGCGGGCTGCGATCCTTCTTTGATGTTCTGCAATTCACCGCCATTGTTCTTGCCTTCCCACTTCACCGGAAAGCGCAACTTCGAATCCATCCACATGGTGCCGGCTTCACCACTCGAGTTCGTCCCTTCATATTTCACTGTGCTGCGTCCGTTCACCGTTTCGCTTCCGACCTTGTGGCACGTGCCTCCCTTGTTCCGGGCCTGTTGCAGCCACTCGGAGCACGCGTTCTCGACATCGCCGGTCTTGAAGAAGTGAAACATTCCCTTGCTCTCCATCATTTTCGATGGCATCTCCATATACATGTGCTGCTGGTCCATCAGCACGATCCAACTCTCGTGGGTGAGATCGAAGATGACCGCTCCGCCGCCCCGGGGATCACGCGAGTCTTGAGAGTCGAACCGCACCTTGTCTTTGCCAAAATAAACTTTGGTCGGGCCCTTGCCCTGTTTCTGGTGGGCGGTGTCGACAACGTCGGCGGAGAACTCGGTCTGCGCCACGGCAACGCTGGCCAGAACGAGCAACGCTACGAAGCATGAAGTACGCACGATCAATCGAAGCATGGCAGCCTCCTTTGAAATTGTTGCGCCCTGTACTGAGGCGCGACTGCTGAATTGCGGGGGAGCGGAGAAAGCATAGCAGAAGTCCGCAGTTGCCTTACAGAGCGGCGGAACACGAATCATTACGATGGGTGAAGTTGGAATTCAATGTCCGTTTCGGCCCTGTGGCTTGGAAGCATCCTGCGCGATCCATTTCGACAGGAACCTACTCGCATGCTCCTGAAACCCAAGCTTGCGGTACAGCTTCAATGCGGTCGAGTTCTGCTGTACGACTTCCAGACGCAGCGTACGGATTCCCGCCGACCTCGCTGCCTCTTCCACAAAGTCCATCGTCTTGCGACCCCAGCCGCGCCCGCGATATTCCTCGCGCAGGTAAAACTCGTCGACGAAGGCGTCGTGCCCCAGCCACTCCAGGCTGTAGCCGAAGCACAGGACGATGTAACCCACGGGTGTGCCGCCGTCCAGAACCAGCCACGCGCGACCGAGGTTTGCATCGCGGACCAGTGCGGTCAGCGCCAAGCGCGCCTTCTGCTCATCGAAGCCGTGGCCGTCGAAGGCGTAGTACTCCTGCATGAAATGGAGGAGTGGATCGGCGTCAGACTCCACCGCCAGACGAAATTGCGGCTCCGTGTTCACAGCACTTAGTTCGCGTCACTCCCGAGGTTCGCGTGGAGGTTCGTGTGGGGACAGCCGCCCTCGGCTGTCCGGTCGCGCCAAGCTCGACGGCTGCTCACACCACGTTTTCCAGCGCTATCGCCATCCCCATGCCGCCGCTTACGCACAGCGTCGCCACTCCGCGCTTCGTGTTGCGTTTGAGCATCTCGTGCAGCAGCGTGACCGTGATCCGCGTGCCCGTGCACCCAATGGGATGCCCGACCGCGATCGCTCCGCCATTCACATTGAGCCGGTCGCGGTTCAGATTTAGTGCGCGGTCGCATGCCAGTACCTGCGCCGCAAAGGCCTCGTTCAATTCGATCAACCCGAACTCGTGCAGCCGGAGGTTGTGCTTGTCTTCGAGTTTGCGCAGCGCCGGCACGGGTCCAATCCCCATGGTCCGCGGGTCCACTCCCGCCGAGGTCACCGCTGAAATTCGCGCCAGGGGCTTCAAGTTGTTCTGCTTCACGAAATATTCGCTGGCCACGATCACCGCCGCCGCTCCGTCAGTGATCCCCGAAGAATTCCCCGCCGTAATTGTCCCGGTTTTCGAAAACACTGGCGACAGTTTTCCCAGTTTCTCCATGCTTGCATCCGCGAACGGATGTTCGTCGCGTGTGAAAGTTGTCGCGCCCTTCTTGCCCTCGATTGTCACGGGAACAAGTTCCGCGTCGAACCTACCTGCGGCAATCGCCCGCGCCGCGCGGGTCTGCGACATCAACGCATATTCATCCTGCTCCTCGCGGGTGATCTTGTACTGCTCGGCCAGCACCTCGGCGGTCTCGCCCATCACCATCTTCGCCAGAGGACAGAAAAATCCGTCGCGATACATCCCATCCACCAGTTCCTGATGTCCCAGCCGGTATCCCCATCGCGCGCCGTCTAAGTAATAAGGAAGCCGCGACATCGACTCGGTCCCGCCAGCCAGAATGCAGTTCGCATCGCCGAGAAGGATCGCCTGATACGCCAGCGCAATCGACTTCATTCCCGACGCGCAAGCTTTGTTCACCGTGAACGCGGGAACTTCCTGCGGCACACCGCTGCGCACCGAAATCTGCCGCGCCGGATTCGGCCCGCCGCCAGCCTGCCGGGCGTTACCAAAAATAGTTTCCTCGACCTGGTCCGGCCGCACTCCGGCCCGCTCCATCGCAGCCCTCGCCGCCACCACGCCCATGTCCGCCGCCGTCAGCGAAGCCAGCGATCCACCAAACTTCCCAATCGGCGTCCGCACCGCCGAGAGAATATAGACCCCTTGCACGTGCCACCTCCCGAACGGTTGAGTCTAGCAGGGCGATCTATTCTCTGCTCATGGCAACCGCGAAGACTGCACCCCTGGTGCAAGACGCGCAGGCCCTCCGAGTCGTTAATCATTGGGCCGAACTTTTCCTGCGGAAATCGAATGCCATGTGAATCCTGACCCGCCCGTTTACAATCTATTGCAAGGGCACACTGCCAACAGCCAACACAAACTTCCATCTCCGCCCAGAAATTCTTCAGGAGGCTCTATGTCATACGTTGATGTCGGAAAAGAAAACTCCACTTCCATCCACCTCTACTACGAAGACCACGGCTCCGGTCAGCCCGTTGTCCTGATCCACGGATACCCTCTCAGCAGCGCGTCCTGGGAGAAACAGGTTCCTGTGCTTCTCGATGCCGGCTATCGCGTGATCGCCTATGACCGCCGCGGGTTCGGAAAGTCCAGCCAGCCCGCCACTGGCTACAACTGCGACACCTTCGCCGAAGATCTGCACAAACTCGTGACTCACCTGAAGCTGCGAGATTTCGCCCTGGTCGGCTTCTCCATGGGCGGCGGTGAAGTCGCGCGTTACATCGGCAAGTACGGATCGAAGGACGTGAGCAAGGCCGTGATCATCGGAGGCATCCCGCCCTACCTGCTCAAGACCGCCGACAATCCCGAAGGCGTCGACGGCAGCGTCTTCGAAGGCATCCAGAAAGCGGTGGCCGCCGATCGTTACGCCTTTTTCACCGAATTCTTCAAGAATTTCTATAACACCGATGTCCATCTCGGGAAGCGCGTCAGCGAGCATGCGATTCAGGCAAGCTGGAACGTTGCTGCCATCGCTTCCGCCACGGCAAGCTTGGCTTGCGTCCCGACCTGGCATGAGGACTTCCGCAACGACGTGGCGAAGATCGACGTCCCCACGCTGGTGATTCACGGCGACTCGGATCGAATCGTTCCGATCACGGCCGCCGGACATCGCACGGCCAAACTGGTCTCCGGCGCCGAACTCGTCGTCATCAAAGACGGCCCGCACAACGTCGCCTGGACTCACGCCGACGAAGTCAACAACGCGCTGGTCAGCTTCCTGGCAAAGCCGTCGGCCAAAGACCAGGCGTCAACCGCAAAGAGAAAAGCCGTCGCGTAAACAGACGCTGGATCGCTGTTCAACGTTAGCCGTAATCGATCCATTGTCATCCTGAGCGAAGCGAAGAGCCTGCCCTGAGCTTGTCGAAGGGACCTATGTAACTTGCCGGCAGCGAGGCGCTGCCGGCGAGTGCATAGATCCTTCGCGGCAAAAGACGCCGGTGGTGTCTTCAATTGCGTGTTGCTGCCCTAGCCATAATTCTACTTGTGAACGTCGGGGCATTCTGCCTTGCGGCAAACCCACTTCGCCCCAGTGGGATCGACAGCGAGAATGTCAATTGGGGGGTGAACATCGTTCGGGTTTTCAAGGATTTCCATATTGACAAGAAACCTCACTGCGTCCGAGAGGACATTCGGGATAGGTCGTCCAGCGGCGAAATGGCGATCAATTGCATCGTGGTCTCCCAACAAAAATATATATTTCCCATCTGGACAGGCGTGACCAGGGCAAGACTTGCGGTTGGGAATTGTCGTAATTATTCCCTTAGTGGATACCTGCACCTTAAGGCCGAATCCATCGGCAAGGACATCGCCCTTCTCAAGACCAAACAAAAGGACCGTGACAAACTCCCGCTTCCCGGAAGTAGTTTCCTGATACATCGTGGGATCAGCGGTCTTGAGGATTCGGATTTCTCTCGGGATTTTCAGCCGGATAGCACTGATAGCAGCATTGGTTTTAGCCCTAATACTGGTGTGACTTTTAGCAGCAGAGCGGACGATAGCAGCGGTGTCGAAATTAGTGACGGGATCGCGAACGAGTCCAGCCACGGCAAAAAAGAGGCCCTGCGATTGATATATCTTGCAGACCGGGCGAGTATTCGTGACGCTGGCTCTACCTTCAAACGTACCAGCGCTGTCAGCGCCGATAACCAGCACGCCGGGCATTCGTATGGCAACAATGGACGTTGCGTCGGAGTTACCTGCAAGAAGGCAAAGCACAAGGCAGAGATGGTAGTGGGTCAGCAAGATTTTCACAGCTAAGGTTGGATCCGGGCGGCTTCTCCAAATTCATGAACTTGTTGCGGTGAATCACAAATGGTTGCGACCAACCAGCCAGTTCGCGTTGCTCTGTCTTGAATGGCAATCGCGTCCTGCATTGTTTCGGCATAACCCATGAGACCAGGGATTCCGCTCTGAGCATTGATTGCAACAATCGCGAATTTGGGCATGAGTAAACCTCCTTGCCGTTTTGCCATGCCGCCCATCATGCCATGGAGTCAGCGCCCACCGCTAGCCCTGTGGAAATCTTATTGACCCACTACCCGGGTGCTACGCCCCCTTGCCATTCCGGCTAACCTCCGTCATAATAAGAGTTTGCCTCGATCTCACCGGACTCTTCCGGAACAAGGATATAAGACTCGTGTTAATGATTCGTCTGGCGCGCAGAGGTGCGCGCAAACAACCGCACTATCGCATTGTGGTGATTGAGAAGGCGCGCGCGCGCAACGGCCGTCCGGTGGAAGTGGTCGGGACGTACAATCCCCGCACCAATCCCGCCAGCGTCGAACTGAAGCGCGACCGCGTCGACTACTGGGTGTCGAAGGGCGCCCAAATGTCGGACCGGGTGCACAAGCTGTTCTCGAAAGCTCCGGCTCCGGCCACCGCCGGCTCGGCCGCCTAAATCGGTCTCGCCATTTGCCGCCGGCGAGCGTGATTCGTATCAGGGCACGCCTTCAAGGCGTGCCGCAAAGACCAATAATCGTCGCGGCTTTAGCCGCTGAGTGGATTGCAGGCAGCAATTGTCGGCATCATTTCCACCGTGAGAATTGCAGACTTATGACTGAGCCCTCTGGAGATGTGCGCGTTCTTGTTGAGCTGATCGCGAAGTCGCTGGTCGATGCTCCCGACGAGGTTTTCGTCGAGAAGTTCGATGACGATGTGATCGAACTGGAAGTTGCCGAAAGCGACGTAGGTAAGGTCATCGGACGCCAGGGACGTACGGCTCGCGCTCTGCGCGCGCTGCTGAGCGCCGCCGGCCACCGGGCTCGCAAGCGCTACACGCTCGAAATCGTCGAGTAGCGCGTACGCACGGCAATGCGGGAGCAACGGCAGACGAGCGGCTTTAGCGCTGAGGGCGCCCGCCGGCATTGAGTCCTGAAACAAACGGCGAGTTCATTACCCTAGCCCGTGTCGTGAAGACGCAAGGGCGGCAGGGCGAGGTTGCGGCCGAGGTTCACAGCAACGTTCCGGGACGCTTCGTCCCCGGCATGAAGTTGTTCGCTCTGGGCAAGTCGGAAGCGACCCGGCGCGAACTGGAACTGGAAGACATTTGGCCGCACAAGGGCCTGTTGGTTCTGAAATTCCGCGGCGTGGATTCGATTTCCGACGCCGAGTTGCTGGTCGGATCAGAATTGCAGGTTCCGCGCGCCGAGCGCAGGGAACTTGAACAAGGTTGGACCTACGTCAGCGATTTGATCGGGTGTGTGGTTCTCGATCATGCCCGCGAAATCGGCCGCCTCGAAGACGTGCAGTTCGGAGCCGGCGAAGCGCCGTTGTTGATTGTGGCCAACAGTGCGGGCAAGAAGTTTGATGTACCGTTCGCGGAAGCGTATCTGGAGGGTGTAGACGTGGCGCAGCATCAAGTGCGCATGAACCTTCCCGAGGGCATGCTGGAAATTAATGCCCCGGTCACGCAGGAAGAGAAGCAGGCGCAGCAATCAGGGAAAAAGAAGAGGCACTGAGTGGTTTCCTTCGTGAACCTTAGTGTCCTTTGTGGTCAAAGGTTTTGCAGGTTCCGATGAAAGCCGATATTCTCACGATCTTTCCCGGCTTCTTCAGCGGACCTCTGGATCACGGCATTACCCGCCGGGCCTGCGAGATGGGCTTGGCGAAAATCGGAGTCCGCGACTTGCGGCAGTTTACGCACGACAAGCACCGCACCGTGGATGACCGCCCTTTCGGCGGCGGCGAAGGCATGGTGCTGAAGCCGGAACCGCTCTTTGAATGTTTGGAAATGTTGCAACTGGCCTCACGCGAAGACCGTGTAGCAGGTAGCGCCCGCGAGTCGGTGATCTTGCTTTCCGCGCAGGGCCTGCGCTTCACGCAGCAGGTCGCCGCAGAGCTCGCAGTGCTTGATCGCGTCATACTGATCTGCGGCCGCTACGAGGGCGTGGACGAACGTGTCGCAGACTTTCTCGCGGACCGCGAGCTTTCGATCGGTGACTACGTTCTCAGTGGCGGAGAATTAGCGGCGGCCGTGATCATCGAAGCGGTCACGCGGTTGCTGCCCGGTGCCGTGGGCAACGAAGCGTCGACGCGGCAGGAATCGTTCACCGCGCATGTGGAGACGGAAGTCGTAGGAGCGGATTCGACGTGCGGCTCCGGCGGATTGCTGGATTATCCGCACTACACGCGCCCCGCGGATTTTCGCGGGATGGCGGTACCGGAGGTTCTGCTCAACGGCAATCACGAGGAGATCCGCTGCTGGCGCCGGCAGCGCGCTCTGGAAAAAACGCTGCGCAACCGTCCGGACTTGCTGGAAGGCGCGGAACTCAGCGCCGAAGACGCAAAGATTTTGGCTCGGATCAAAGCCGGTCGCGAGTAGCGCTGTACCGAGATTCGTATCAGGGTATGCCTTCAGGCATACCGAGATGGAACGACAATCAATCGCGCCTTTAGGCGCTGTGAAAGACGAAGGATCACTATGTCAAACCTAATCATCGAAAAGCTGCTGGCCAAATCGCTCCGTACCGACATTCCCGCATTCCGCCCCGGTGACACCGTGCGTGTCCACGTGAAGATCAAGGAAGGCGACAAGGAACGCGTGCAGGCCTTTGAAGGCGTGGTCATCAAGCGCGACAACGGGCCGCAGGCCAGCTTCACCGTGCGCAAGATCAGTTTTGGCCAGGGCGTGGAGCGCATTTTCCCCATTCATTCCAAAGTGATCGACAAGGTCGAACTGTTGCGCTCGTCCAAAGTTCGCCGCGCTCGCTTGTTCTATTTGCGCGGACTCCGGGGCAAAGCCGCCCGCCTGCGCGACGTAGAGAAGGCGTAAGGCCCAGCCGCGTAGCGGCGAAAGCATGCAGCCCACAGCTTGCCCTGAGCCTGCCGAAAGGGCGTAAAGCCGTCGCTGGCAATTTGAAAATGGGTAAGCCCCAAAAGGGCGAAAGAAGAACTCCGGCAGAATCTTCGCAGGGACGGCACAGGTTCGAAGGTTCCGCTGTCTGCCAGTTCGATCACGTCGTATATCTATTAGCTAACCAGCAACCGCGAGCGGCTCCCGCGCTTTTTCAACCTCTGCGAAGTCCTCGACCCTGCTCGCGCGCAGCTTGCTCAGCACATAGCTGAGCAACGGCCGGTCCCCCCGGCGGATTTCCTGAAACTCCACGCCCATTCCGAGATTGTTGATCAGGTACTTCACTTGCGCCTTGAGCGCCACGCTCACGTCGAACACGTTCAGCATCAGCCGGAAGTCGGTTCCGGGCTGCAGGATTTCGGCGGCTGCGATGCGCGCCCCACATTCTGAGATCTGCTGCACCACGCCCTCGACGTGCTGCAGGCCGTCGATCACTTCCGCCTGACCGTCAACGTAGAAGCGCGGACGGCGCCGTCGGTTCGGATCCGGGCGGTTAGAACCACGAGTGAGCGCACCGCGCTCGCCATCGAGAATGATCGGCTGGTACTGCTCTTCTATCTGCCGCAACTCGTCGTCCCAGGGCGTCTTGGCTTCCACACACTGCACCGTGAATTGCCCACGTAGAGGCGACGTGGGATCGGCCGCCCACACTACCTGGCAGACGGCCTTGTTGCGTCCGCGTTCGACCATCACCAGATCGCCGATGCTTACTTCGCGCGAGCTGAGCAGCCGCGCCCCGTGCGGGTGGATGTCATACGTGCACGCGATTTCCGCGGGCCCGCGCCCCTCCTGCGCGACCAGGGTCCAACGCACGGGAAGGGCCAAGTGCACGAGTTTTCCCGTAAGCAGGCCGTTCTCCAATGACGTGTTGGTTGTGCTCTCCAAAGCTGCCTCTCGCGTCGCGTTCGACTGAGGCCAAGTTACCAGTGCGTATCCGACCGGGCAATGTACGTGCGTAATCCACGTAATGGTTACTGGTCGCGGTTACCCGAGTGGGGGGCGTGTGGCCCGCAGGTGCCAGGTGCTTGTCTTGAAACTGCATTTGTCATCCGAGCGAAGCGAGGAATCCCTATTCCCGAGTACGAATCTTCGCTTGCGCGATTTCCTGCTCTCGACGAAGATGTTGGACAACTCCCTTGGCCTCTGTGATCAAGTCTCCTGTGAGCAAGGCGCCCGCGCTCTCCGCGTCGGCGGCCAAGCTGCGGCTGCTGAAGCGGCTGCGCTGCACCCTGCGCTATGAGAAGCGCGCGTGGGAGTCGGGCGCGAGTCTGGTGGCGGGCGTCGACGAAGTTGGACGCGGATCGCTCTTCGGCTGCGTCGTCGCTGCGGCCGTGATCCTCGACCCAGCCTACCGATTGCGTGGCCTGCGCGATTCCAAGCTGCTCCTGCCTGAACGCCGCGAGGTGCTGGCCGAGCGCATCCGCGAGCACGCCGTGGCGTGGGCTATCGCCGCGGTCGACGCGGCTCGCATCGATCAGATCAACATCTATCAAGCCTCGCGGCTGGCCATGCGTGAAGCCGTGATGCGTCTTGCACCTAAACCTGACCACTTGCTGGTTGACGCCGTGCGCATCGACTGCGAGCAGCGGCAGGTTCCCATCATTCATGGCGACGCGCTGTCCGCGTCGATCGCCGCAGCTTCCATCTTGGCGAAGGTCGAACGCGATCGCATGATGTGCGAGTGGGACGCCGTGTTTCCAGCGTACGGTCTCGCCTCGCACAAGGGATACAGCACGCCCAAACATCTCGCTGCGCTGCGCGAGTTTGGGCCGACCGCGTTGCACCGCCAGTCGTTCGCGCCTGTCTGGCAGAATCCTGTGCCGCAAGAAGTCTTCGGGTTCATGCGGGAGCAGGATGCGGACGAGGACGAAGCGCTGCCTGAAACTGTGGCTGGGTGATGGGCGCCGGCAGAGATTTGCACAGTGTTCCTGCAGGAACACTTTTGTGACGATTGTGTACGTACACTAATATAAGTATAGTGGGTTATATGGCACAGAAGAAACGAGTTACGAAGAGCGGGAAGAAGAGCCGGCGCAGTGCGGTTGGTGGGGCACGGCGTAAGAGCAGGCAGCGCAAGGGTTTGAGTCTGTCGGCGTCGGTCGAACCGTCGAAGCGGGGTCAGGTTTCGATGGGCGATGTGATGGAGTTCTACAAACCGATCAAGAAGCCGGTCACGCTGCGGCTGGATGCGGACGTGCTGGCCTGGTTCCGGAGGGACGGACGCCGCTATCAGACGCGAATCAACGCTGCGTTGCGTAGGGTGATGGAGCGCGAGATGAAAGAGGCTGGGGATTAATCGTTCCTCGACGTACTGGCTCGTCAACCCTCCAGCCGAGATTCCCGCGTCTCGCAAAGAACGCGAGACATGGGGCACGCGATGAAGAAACGAAGACTAGTCTCGGCAGTTGTCTATGCCACATCAACCATCACCGTGGTTGGGATCGTCGATTTTCTTTATGGTGCAGCGCCAGACGTCAGCCGCCTCGTGTACCTGCTGATTGCTGGAATCGCTCTGTTCGGGCTTGCATGCGCCCTATCCTTCTTTACGCCGCGATGGGCAACCATCTGTGCTCTCTGTGCAGCTGCCCTTTTGTGGCCGCTTCTCGCACCGGAATTCGGTCGCATGAACTGGGGACGTAATTTGGGTTGGCTAATTCGCTATGAACCAGACACGCCGATGGCAATTCTCTCCTTGCTCGTTTCGAGCATCTATTCCATTCGCCAGCTTCGGTTCCTGCGAACTGGCACCGACTCAAGCGAGCGCAGAATGGGGTGGGCGCTTCTCGCGGCAGTTCTTTATGGCGTAGCTACGCCTGCCGCGGCGAACTGGCGTAGCATCTGGGACTGGTGCTTTAAGCTTCGCTACGGCGGCTAAGTGGAGGATTGGGTTTGCGGGCAGCCTCTAGCGCACAGGCATCATGGTGCGAACTCCCTTTGACGCCGCTGCAAGGGGCGACATGTTAGGGATTCTTCGCTTCGCTCAGAATGACAGAGCTCAAATCAGGGCTTCGTTGCGTCGGCGTTTAGTTCGTTCAGGAGTTTAGTGTTCATCTCTAATGCGCGCTGCAGAATTTCTGCTTGCTGCTTCGCCGTGCGCCAGTCTTGCGCTTCGACTGCTTCGGTTAATCCCGGCAACTCCAGGTGGGCGTAAGTGAATCGAGCGCCGTAGAGAATGTGTTTGAACCAGGGGCGGCCGGGGATGCCGTCGGGATTGAGCCAGTTGCGCTCGACTTGCATCATGCCGTGATTCAGGGTGAACGCGAGTTGGGGATCGATTGGGCCTGCCGCGAGTTTGCGGCTGAGCGATTCGTTCAGGCGCTTGCCGGCGTCTTCGAAGTTGTCGATTTCTTTTCTGATTCCATTCAGGTCGAGAGTTGTGTCGCTGGCTGCAGTCGGAGAGCTGGACACAAACCCTTGACGGAAACTCCCTGAAGGGCCGCCGGTGGTGTCGGCTTGCACGGGGTCCTTCGACTGCGTGCGTGCTTCGCTTCGCGGAGCACGCACTCCGCTCAGGATGACAAGCTTGTTTTGGCTGGCCAGTTCGTTGACGAACTGGCGGACGTTGCTCGCATAGCTCGCGAAATCGAAGGGGAGCAGATCGGCGTTCGCAAGGCGCAGGGCTGTGACTCCCCACAACTGGCTCATGAGCGTGTGGTATTTGTAGCCAGGATCGCCGAAGTGGTTCATCCAATAAAAATCGTCGTAGGCGGAATGGTAGACGCCGTAGTCTCCGTCGAACTGCAGGCCGATGACGGGCATCCCGACAAAGTTGAGGAAGACCGTGTGGTCGGAGCCGCTGCCGATGCGCGTGTCGGCCAGATCCGTGTCAGTGAACTTCTTACCAGAGTAGCTCGCGCCGGTGACTGCGGCTGTCTGCTTGGTCTCCTCTTTCTCACGCTCGACGGTTGCTTTCCACGCCTCGTATAAACTCTTGCCTGACGGGTCCTGCAAAGAGCGGCTGGTTTCGACCAGCATGGGTGCAAGCGACGCGACCGCTTGGCCGTGAAAGTTCGGTCCTGAAGTGGCCTCGTCGACGTTGATGTACGCTACTGCTTTGCTGCGCAGTTCGTCGGCGAATTGTTCTCCCCATTCGGTGGAACCGGTGAGGCCGACTTCCTCGCCGTCCCAACTACAGACGACCAAGGTGCGGCGCGGACGCATTCCTTCTTTCGCGAGCTTGCCAAGCGCGCGCGTCATTTCCATCATCGAAGCGGTGCCGCTCGAGGGATCGACGCCGCCGAAGACCCAGGCATCGCGATGATTGCCGAGCACGACCCATTCGTCAGGCAACTCCGCGCCGCGGATGCGGCCTTCGACGACGTAGTAGGGCTGAGTGCCGTTATCCATCTCGATTTTCAGATGGACTTTCACGCGCTCGCCACCGAGGTGATACTGGATCGGCAATCCGCCTCCCCAATTTTCCGGTGCGAGCGGGCCATCCATGTTTTCGAGCAGCGGCTTGGCATCGTGCCAGGAAAGCGGCAGGGCCATGATTTTCGGCGCGGATGTTGCCTGCTCAATTGGAATGCGCTTCGCGCCCGGCACCGAAGCCCATCCGGGAGTAAGTGGATCACCCGGAACCATGAAATCGTAGGTGATGGCGCCGCGTTGAATGTGATACTCCGGGCCCCAGGGGCCGTCGGGATCGACTTTGCCTTTCTTGTATCCATCTTCTTGCGGATCGCTGTAAATCAGGATCGCGGCCGCGCCTTCGCGCTGGGCGGTGAGCGCTTTGAATCCGCGGTAGCTGTAAGGGTTCGAATAGCGCACGAGCACGATCTTGCCTCTGACGCTGATGCCATTCTTGCGCAGCAGGTCGTAGTCTTCGGGATTGCCACTGTGCGCGTAGACCACGGGCGCAGTCACTTCGCCGGAGATCGACATGCCGCTCCAGGCGCCGCTGATGGCGGGATTCTTCGAGTCGGGGTCGGCATCGAGTGCGGCTTCGCGCAAGGTGGCTTGATAGTGCGTGGGCGCGATCATTTCGAGTGAAGCGCTCTTGGGATTTGTGCCGTAGACGTCGTAGCTGCGGATGATCACGTCGTCGAGTCCTTGCTTCTTCCATTCTGCTGCGATGTAGTCGGCGAGTTCGTTGTTGCGCTTCGATCCGGCAACGTGGGGCTCCTGGGTGAAGATGCGGTGCTGGCGGCGTTCTTCGTCGGGCGTGGGGATGGATTTGAATTTGGATTCGAGGGCAATCTCGTGAGCGGAGTGGGCGGGAGTAAAACCGAGGATAAGAGAAGTCTGTGCGGGGAGAGTGTTCGCGCACGAGAAAAAGTAAAGAGCGATTGTGAGGTAGCGTGAGAAGCTCATGGACGGATGCGATTGTACCCCAGCGAGCGGGCAGGGGCCCCAGGGTTGAAGCCCCCTAATCTTTCTCTTTAGTCGGGTGCGAGTAGAGCGCCGCTCTTCCGGGTGGCAAGGGGTAACGGTCGTACCGGCGAAAGGCACGGTGCTGCGCACCGTGACCCGGCCGGAGGGCCCGGTGCCACACAATCAAACCCGCACAACCACTCCACGCTACTTGGTTTTCAGAATTTCGCTTAGCAGGTCTGGCTTGGATTCGTCGCGCACCAAGTGCGGATAGCCTTCTCCGCCGTGGTAGTCGATCTTGTAAGTTTTGTAGTAGTCGGTGTTTTCGACCAGCAACTCGATCGGCGCGGTGCTACTCTTCGCGGCCTTGATCGCGTCACGCAGGATCTCAGGCGAAAGACGGCGGCCATTGACGGCGACGATTTTCATGCCCGGGCCAATGCCCGCTTTTGCTGCGGGCATCCCTTCGACCGTGTCGGTGATGGTGCCATCTTCGCGCAGTTCGAGGCCGAGAGCGAAGGCGGCAGGAACGAAGTGGTACATGCCAGCCGAGTTGGTCATCATTTCCGAGGGAGTCTCGTCGTAGACGACCTTCCATCCGCTGCCCTCAATGCCCGCCAGAGGCGCGCCGGGTCCATGATTGGTGAGGCGCTCGGTCCAAAAGCCGCGCCAGTCGTAGGGCACGACCTGGTTGAGCGTGTTGACCACGTCGTCGAAAGTGTAGGGCTTGACCATCGGTCCGGTGCTGGGTGCGCCGTGGAAGAGCTTACAGAAATCGTCCAGCGTTTTCTTGCCCTTGGTTTGCTGGCGGATGATGACGTCGACCCAGAGCCAGTTGAGCGTGTCCTCGGCATAGAAATCGGTGCCGCGGCGCCAGGAATGCCACGCTTCGGGTGAAAAATAAAGTTGCGGGGCGGCATCGGCGGTGTCTTGCAGGTTGCGCCAGTCGCGGCCGGGAGTGTGATCGAGAGCGGCGGCGGTGATAGCCAGATCGTCGCGGTCCTGCTCAGCCGTGAGCAGACCGCTGCGGGCCGTGAGCACGAATCCGAGATAGTTGGTCAGCCCCTCGTAGACCCAGAGCAGATCGTCTTGCATGGGCTGCTGGTAATCGGGCGTGGCCAGGTCGGAGGGACGGCGGAACTTTCCGTTCCACGAGTGCACATACTCGTGGGGCAGCAGGCTGGCCGACATTTTGCGCGAGGTTTCGTCGACGAGGGCGCGCTCGTCGACGCGGCTGTCGTCGGATTCATGATGCTCCAGGCCGAAGTGTGCCACGTGATCGCTGAGCGTGTAGAGAAAATGATAGTCGCGGTAGTGGTGGGCGCCGAAGAGGCGTTGGGCCTGCTCGACCAGATTCTTGTAGTGGTCCCAAACTTCCGCTGAGGCGTCGAGGGCGGCGGCGCTGTCGGCGGCGATGTCCATTTCAGTGAGGGGATCCTGGGCCAGGGGCACGACCTTTAGAAATTCACCGGTAATGACGGGGGAGTCGACCAGCGTAGTGAGGGAAACGGTGGCGAAATGAATTTCGTTTCCGCTTTGGCGGGTCACGGGAAGCGGCGTGCCGAATTTCCAGCCTTCCGGAAGCTTCAGGGTCGCGGCGTAGTTGATGTCGTCGGACTTCCAGCCCTTGGGATAGAGCAGGACCTGGTTCCAGCTGATGACGGCCAGTTTGTCGGTGGCCGAGGAACCGGCCGAGAAGCCGCCTTCGAAAGTTGCCGGTGAGAGAAAGTCGAGTTCGGCGGTGATTTCGCTCTCGTCCGCCGGGACGTCGACGTGGATGGTGAAGCCATCGAGCAGGTCGCGGCGCCACTTCAGCGTTTTGCCACCGGCACTGAACTTCAGTCCAGCGAGGTCGGTGACCGGGCCGTCGGGAGCGTGTTCGCCGGGAATCCACTTGGGATAGTAGAGAGTCAAGTCGCCGGGGCTGGCAGGAATTTTCAGCGAGGCGTGGAAGATCTTGCGGGGAGCGGCGGTGGCGTCAACGGCGATGGTGACGGTGGGCGGAGTTGCGCACCAGGCGGAAACGGCTAAGATTGCGACGCACACTGCTCCCACGATTCTTGAGAGTTTCATTTGTTCCGGAGCCCCCATGTTCGTGATGAGCTGAATCCCACTCGTGCTGCCGAATTCAAAACTATAGCAGTCGGGGAGCGCACGGGTACAGAGAGCCGCGTCCTGCTGCTATGATTCCGCAGATGTCCCGGCGCGGAAGATTTATTACCTTCGAAGGCCTTGATGGAACCGGCAAGAGCACGCAGATGCGCAAGCTCGCGGCCGTGGTGCGGGCCGGCGGGCATAAGGTGATCGAAACCCGCGAGCCTGGCGGGACGCCGACCGGAGAGAAAATTCGCAAGGTTCTGCTGGACTCCAGCACGGCGGGGCTATCGCCGTTGGCGGAGATGGCTCTCATGTTTGCCGCGCGCGCGCAGCACATTGCTGAGGTGATCGAACCTGCGCTGGCGGCCGGCAGCATCGTACTCTGCGATCGCTTCACGGATTCAACCGAGGCGTATCAGGGGAGCGGGCGCAAGCTGGGCAGCGAGGCCATTCGCGAACTGCATCGCGTGCTGTGCGGGAATCTGCAGCCGGACTTGACGATTCTGCTGGATTCGAATCCACACGCCAGCGTGAGCCGGGCGCGAAGGCGGAACAAGCGTAGTTCGAAGGCCAGCGTCCGCAGTCACGACGAAAATCGTTTTGAGCAGGAGACCCGGGCTTTTTTTGGACGTGTGCACGAAGGATATCTTGCGATCGCCGCGCGGGAGAAAGGCCGGGTTGTGATGGTCGACGCGCGCGGGACGCCGGGGCAAACGCATCAATGCATCGTGGAACTGGTTCAGCGGAAACTGAAGTTGTGACTTGCATTCCACCACGGAGGCACTGAGGCACGGAGAAGTATAGAAACTGGCAAAGGGCGCCGCGTTTCGATGTATCGTTATTTTGTTTTCTCCGTGTCTCCGTGTCTCCGTGGTGAACAAGATCTATGGGATTCTCTGATTTTCACGGTAATGCCGAAACCGTTCATCGCTTGCGGGATATGCTGGCGCGCGACCACTTTCCGCATGCGGTAGTGCTCGCGGGCGGGCAGGGATCGGGCAAGTACACGCTGGCGCTCATGCTGGCGCAAGTCCTGAATTGCCTTTCACCTTTGAACACCGACGGCCTGCCCGATTTTTGCGGCACGTGCGCGAACTGTACTCGCATCGCGCAGGCTGCTGATCTTGACTCTCGCTTTGCCGAGGCAGTCGAGGCCCGCGAGAACCTGCGCGAGACCGACAAGAAAGAGACGCGGCTGTTTGTCCAGACGCATCCCGATGTGTTGATCATTCCGCCCGACCCGCCGCAGATGATGATCAAGGTGGACCAGGTGCGGCGCGTGATCGAGACGATCTACTACCGTCCAGCCGAGGGCAGGGAACGGGTTTACATCTTCACCGACTCGGCGTTCATGAAGGAGGCGGCGAATTCGCTGCTCAAGGTGTTGGAAGAGCCGCCCGAGTTCGCGACGATTTTCTTGCTCACCGAAAATCCGGGGGAGTTGCTGCAGACGATTCGCTCGCGGTCGATGGTGGTCCAGTTGGGAGCTTTGTCGGCGGAGGAAATCGAGCGCTACCTGGCCGAGCATCGCCCGGACTGGAAGCCGGCGCAGCGCGCTCTGGTGGCCCGCTTGTCGGAGGGAGCAGTCGGGCGGGCTCGCGGATTTGATCTCGCGGCGTACACTTCGGCCCGCGATCACGCGGTTGCCATTCTGAACTCTGCCCTGCGGGGCGGGGAACACAGCGAGTTGTTCAAGATCACGGAGTCTTACCGTCCCGGCGCCGAGGGGCGGGAAAAGACCGAGCAGTTGATCCGCACGCTTTATTCTCTATTGCGCGATCTGGTGTTTATTGACTCGGGTGCGCCGGAACTGATCCGCAATACCGACATTGCCTCTGAGTTGAAGCGGTTGGCCGAATCCGCGGACTTTGCCTGGATCACGGCTGCTTCCGATCGGCTGGCCGAGGTCGAGCGGGGGATGAGGCGGAACCTGTTGCGGTCGCTTTCGCTCGACGCGTTTGCGGCGGCGTTGGAGAAGGTCTGAAGCGGCGTGTTCGGTATAGTTTCAGGCGTCCCATCCGGGACGCGCGTCTCCGTTGATTTCGCTAACCCGGCGTTGGAAACGCGGGGCTATTTTCAGCCGTCCTGCGGACGCGCTCCCTTGCGGTCAGATTCTCTTAGCGCACCCTAACCTTTGCCGTGAGCACCTCAAGCTGCTTCGTGGTCGACGTACTCATATGCATCTCTGGAGTACAACCTTAGCGGAGCTTCGCTCCGCGGACGGACGAGGCGTTCCGTCCCTCCATGAACGGTTCCGCTCGTAACCTGTCGTGTGGTTACCTCCGACATCTCCGCTAAGGGTCTTAGAGTGATCTAATGGGCATATCTTTCAGCGACTTGCCGGGATTACTCCGGTGGTTCTACTCCCTTCGGAGAGATTGCCCACCTATCCCCTGCCGCCTATAATCGACCTACTCTGGTTCACGATTCTCCGTCAGGTTCCGGGTAGGACACGGGGAGGGCGAAGTTTGTCTGGCGTCCCTCCTACGAAGGTTCGGTGAAAGGGAAACGCCCGGATTATGCGAAAGCGCCTACAAATCGCATTCATGCTGACGGCTAGTGCGGCAATCGCGACCTCCTATTCTCTTATTCCGCCAATCGTGTGGGCTGCCGAAGGCGACGGCCCGTCTACCGTGATCACGACAACCGAGGAGCACGGACGCAAGGTTTATGTGAACGAGTCCGCCCCGGCGCAACCTCATCAGACTCAGGCTCCTCAGGCAAGGCGGTCCACGCTGGTGTATTGGAGTACGAAAGAGAATCGGTGGAAACCCGTGCCGTCGGCCAACACGGCTTCCATGCAAGCGGCTCGTTCGGCTGCGGCTGAGGTTAGCCAGTACTTCGGGCACGAATCGGCGCAGTCGGCGAATGCGCGGATCGTGGCGGCCAATTTCCGAGGTCGTCAGGCTTCCGCGGAGGAGATCGACGCCTCCATCGTGATGGCTGCTGCCCGCCACAACGTGGATCCCAACCTGGTGCGCGCGGTGGTGAAGGTCGAGTCGAACTTCAATTCCAATGCAGTCTCGCGCAAGGGCGCGATGGGCCTGATGCAGTTAATGCCCTCGACCGCACGCTCGTTGAAAGTGAAGAATCCGTTTGACCCCGAGCAGAACGTGGATGCGGGAGTGCGCCATCTCAAACAGCTTCTGGAGAACTACGGCGGCGACGTAAACCTGACCCTGGCCGCCTACAACGCGGGTTCCGGCGCGGTGGCGCGCAGTTCGGGCATCCCACGCTTTGCCGAAACCCAGAACTACGTCCGCCGGATCACTAACCTCTACTACGGTGGGTTTGATCTTGGGCCGTCTGGTCCTTCGCGAGATCCCGTTCGAGTTCAACGGGATGCGAGGGGCGTGCTTTATATCAGCAACACCGACTAAGTTCGGAGCATCTGTATAAGCAGTCTTTAGGACACTCTCAGGTACCACGGCAGTTCAACTGCAACGTTGGATCAAGACAGTAACGGACCGACGACTTTGAAAATGACATCCAGCCGGCGCGGTTCGCGCTGGGGAGCGCTGCTCTTGCTGGCAGCTCTTTCCGGATTGCCGGCCTATGCCCGCGCGCACCACAGCGACGCCTGGGCCCGCGACCGCTTTGCCGCCGCCGAGCGCATGCGGGAAGCGCTTAACGGACGACCGCCGGCGGACCGCACGCGGCACGATTATCAGCGCGTCATCAACGCCTACCGCAATATCTATTTCGGAGCTCCTACCTCGACCAAGGCCGATCCCAGCGTGGTTGCGGTGGCCGAGACCTTGGTCGAGATGGGGCGCCGCTTCGATGACGACAAGATCCTGAACGAGGCCATCGCCCAGTACAAATTCCTGCGACGGGAGTATCCCGGCAGCAAGTACCGCTGTGACGCTCTGTTTACGATTGGCGAAATCTACAAAGACGATCTCAACGATGTCGAACAGGCTCGCGCCATGTTTCAGGAATTCCTGCATCGCTATCCCCATAACCGGCTGGTAGAAGATGCGCAGCAGGCAGTCGCCGAACTCGATCGTGAAGCTGAAGCTGAGAAGAAGGCCGAAGCGCAGAAGCAGAAGAAGGCCGGCAAGGAGACTGCGGACAAGGGCGGTCCTGACAAGAACGACAAGAACAAGGTTGCCAAGGACTCCGCGGGCAAGGATGCAGACTCTGGCACCGACGCCAGTGGGCAAGACGCTTCCGAGCATCATTCCGGCCGGCTGCCGCGCGTAACCGGAATCCGGCACTGGTCTACGCCGGACTACACCCGCGTCGCCATTGACCTGGAAAGCGAGGTCAAGTTCGGATCGCAGCGCATCGCCAATCCCGACCGCATCTTCTTCGACCTGCGCGACACCAAACTGGCCTCCACGCTGGTGGGCAAGAGCTTCGACGTGGATGACGGATTCCTGAAGAAGATTCGCGTGGCCCAGTTTCAACCCGGACGCACTCGGGTCGTGCTTGAAGTCGACGACCTTTCCGACTACGAAGCCTTTCTGCTGCCGAATCCTTACCGGCTGATTATCGACATTCACGGCAAAGATGCCGGCAAGTCCGCGCACGCCAAGTCGTCAAAGCGCGCACCTCGAGTGACCGCAGACGTCGAAGCTCCGCCTGAGGGCGGATCGAAGTCCGATGCAGGAGCCGCGCCGGAAGCGCTGACCGAGATGAAAGAAAGTCTGCGCGCCGAGGCGGGGAAGGCTCCCGTTACCACCGAGGACGTAAGCGACGACACGAAGATTGTGCCTAAGGGAAACGACTCGGGCGCGAAGCCGCGTTCGCCGGCTTCATCTGCTCACGCTGGTGGAAATGCCAAGAGTACGACCCTGCCCACGAAAGTCGTGGTCGAAGCGGACGATGATGACGAGACTCCTCCGGTAAAGGTCGCGAAGCTTGATGCGCCGGCGGGACATTCGCGGTCGCTGGCAACTAAGAGCGCAGCGAGTAAGACCGTGCCCGGCAAGAGCGGATCGAGCGGGAGCGTCGCCAGCGACCCGTCCGGCAAGAACGACGACTCGGCGGATTCCGATTCGGTTGCCGTTCCCGTTCCCGTTTCCGAGGAGAAGCCTGCTGCCGATCCGGTGTTGAACCATGTTAGGGGCAAGTCCTCGTCGCGCCTTGCTTCCAGCCGGAAGGCGACTGATCTGGATGTCCACGAGGCGAAACCGACGGCCAGCGGCGACCGGTCGTTGATTCGGGCGCTGGGACTGAAGATCGGCAAGATCGTGATCGATCCCGGCCACGGCGGCCACGACACGGGTACGATCGGTCCCAATGGTCTCGAAGAAAAAGATCTGGTGCTTGAAGTCGGCCGCCGTCTGGGCAAGTTGCTGGAGACGCGCCTCGGCGCCGAAGTTGTTTACACGCGCAAGGACGACACGTTCATTCCGCTCGAGACGCGCACGGCCATCGCCAACCAGCAGCGCGCCGACCTGTTCATCTCGATCCACGCCAACTCGAGCCATGATTCCGCCGCGCGCGGCGTCGAGACCTACTACCTGAATTTCACTTCGTCGCCCGAAGCGTTGGAAGTGGCGGCGCGCGAGAATGCAGTCTCCGAGAAATCCATCTACGAGTTGCAGGATCTGGTGAAGAAGATCGCTCTGAAAGAGAAGATCGAAGAGTCCCGCGAGTTTGCCGGAGACGTGCAGGAGTCGCTGCACAGCGGCCTGGCCGCCAAGAGCCCCGGAATCCGCAATCGCGGAGTGAAGAAAGCGCCGTTCATTGTGCTGATTGGCGCGAATATGCCGTCCATCCTGGCCGAGATTTCGTTTGTCAGCAATCCAGGCGACGAGCACCGGCTTGAAACCAGCGACTACCGCCAGCGCATCGCCGAATCCCTCTACCGGGGGATTGCGAAGTATGTGAATGGGCTGAGCGGCGTGAAGGTGGCCAGCAAGATGGATCGCACCGCAGGTCAGTAACTGCTTCCACGCCAGGCGTATCCCCGTCGATCATCAAAAGCAGTGTTTCTCGATGGGTGTGAAGGCTTGATTGAACCCGCCGTCTTCACTGCAACCTGAAACTCACCACAACCTCGAGATCGGAGACGACTGGCTCTGATCCGCACATGGCGGGCTTGAATTTCCAGCCCTTCAGCGCTTGCAGAGTGGCATCGTCCATCGAGCGGGTTGCGGTGCCGGTGAGCCGGATGTCGGTGACGGACCCGTCAGTCAGAACGGTCATTGCGACAGCGGTGTCGCCCATTAGTTTGTTTTGACTCGCAGACTCGGGATACATCGGCTCTGGCGTTTTTATGGGCACCGCGTGTTTCATATCGCTGCACTGACGTCGCTCAATCGCCCCTTTCGGCGGAAGGAGCAATGCATGGTCGAAAACGGTGGCCGTCAGATCTTGGACGTTCGCAGTGATAACTACACTCCCATTCACCAAGAGTTGAAGTTTGCGTGGGTAACGATGGCGTCCAAAGTCGAAGTAGTCCGCGTACTGCTCTTTGCGCCGCTCATCTGGTGGTTCCTGCCATTCATCTCTTAGGATCTCGTGCGAGACAGAATTGACGCAGACTTCATGTGGCTTAGCCTTGACGTTTTCTTGTTCGACCTGTAGACAAGTGATCTCGACGCCATTGTCTACGCGTTGTTTCCGTTTCTTCACTAGAAGCCTGCAGAGCCCTCCGCGAACTGAAGCAAACTGACGAGTTCTCCAATTCGGACGGGGGTGAAAGCTATGTTTCGGCTGGTGTAGAGGCTGTCACCGTTCCGAATCTCGATTTGCTCGAAATGGTCCATGACGATCTTGCGCCACCAGCGGTCTTTTGCTTCCCATTTGAGCGTCAGATGCCCTTGGGTAGGAACATTCATTTGCACAACGAAATCGACATCAATTTGCAGTGGACTACCTTGATCGTGAAAGAGACTTGCCTGCTGCTTGGCCGTGACTAGTAGTTGCTGTGCATCGGGGTCGGTAGCACTTAAAAGCGGCGAGAAACCGCAGAGGAACAGAGCAGTCGTCAGGACCAGCTTCTTCATGGGCGACCACATGGTAGCACTTGGCAACCCCGCGAACGACTTCCTGGAAGTGCCGTTTGCGGCCTCAGTTGGTGTTAAGTCACCGGTACACTCGTCGGCCCCTGAGCCAGGCCTTCGGACGTTGAGCTTCGAAATCAAATCCGCTTCTGGAGGCGCAAAATCAAAAGCCCCACTTCTCGCAAAGAACGCGAGGAATGGGGCACCCGATCCTGTTCTTGCCACGAGCTTTCCCTTGCTTACTGCAGAGAGCTTCCTACCTGCGAGAAGATGTTGCCCGAGTTGGAGCCGATCAGGCGGACCGTGCCCACGACGATGACGAGGATCACGGCCAGCATCACCGAGTATTCGGCGACGTCTTGACCTTCTTCGTCCGCCCACAGATGGTTCAGCCAATGATTGCGAAATGCATTACCCATAAGAAAGCATTCTCCCTTGTGTCCTACACTGTTCCCGAAGCGTGAGAGCCTACCGTCTGCGGAACGGGCTGTCCCTTGTAGTCCGGAAAGCTCATCCCCCAGGCCTCGCGGTCTTGCGTCACCGCCTGCAGCCCGACCTGAAACTCGGACGTTCCCTGCATCTTCTTCGTCCAGACCACGCGAAACTGCATTTTTCGCGTGCGGTAGAAAACCGTGATCTCGTCCAGCACATTCAGTTCGCGACGGACCGAGCCCAACCGCACGCCAGCAGGGGTCACGTCCAGCGTATGCACCAGCTCTTCGAAAGCCTTCCCGGTGCTGTCTTTGCCCTTTACTCTGACGGGAAGAACTGCCTTCGTTCGATTTCCGCGCCGCTGATTCGTTGCCTCACTGCTCGATCGCATTCAATCACCCAGAAGTAGTTTGGCCCCAGTCGCGAGGCTTGTGAATGGCTCCGATGTGCGGCAACGACCCACGACGGTAACCGTGCTCGGGTTACCGGGATCAAAGGGCTGCCAGATCAAGTGTTTGCAGACTCTCGGAAACTTTTCTCCCGCCTCTGTGGTCTAATTAAAATAGGCGTTCGTTTCCGGGGCATTCATGAGCCTTTCCCGTTCTGTCGGTAATGCTGCTTTGATCGGATGTTTGCTGGCCGTGGCCTTCGCCGCCAATCCACAGGCGCAGACTCCGGCGCGTTCAGCAAACCAGGCGCCAGCGATTCTGCCGCAACAGTTTGCAGGATGGCAGATGCGGGGCTCCGCCGTAACCAGCACCGACGCCGCGGCGGCCGATCCCACCAATGCCTCCGTTCTCAAGGAATACCGTTTCACGGATTTCGCCTCGTCCACCTACACCCGCGACGATGGCCGCACGCTGAAAATCCGCGCTGCCCGTTTCGCCGACGCTTCCGGCGCTTTCGGCGCTTACACGTTTTATCTGCAACCAGAGATGACGAAGGAGAAGATCGGCGATCAGGGATCGTCGCTGAAGCCGCGCGTCCTGTTCTATCGCGGGCACGTCCTCGTGGATGCGCTGTTCAGCCAGGAATCGGCCATGTCGGGAGCTGAGTTGCGTGAGTTGGCGGGAGCGCTGCCGCGTCCCAGCGGAAGTGCGGCCAACCTGCCGAGCTTCATCCAGTACATGCCGCAACGCGGCTACATTGCGAACACGCAGAAGTATGCGATGGGGCCGGCAGCACTGGCTGCGCTGGCGCCTCCGGTTTCCGCGGACATGGTGGACTTCGGCGCAAGTTCCGAAGTGACGATGGGCCGCTACAACACATCGAGCGGGGAAGCGACGTTGATGCTGATCTCTTATCCCACGCCGCAGCTGGCCGCGGATCATCTCCGGCGCATCGAATCGGCGCATCAATCGGCCCAGCCCCAAACGCAGCCCCAGGCGGGCGTTTCCACTATCGAAGATGCCGGTACGTTCTTCTACCGGCGTACCGGGCCGATCATCGCGATTGCCACTGGTCCGGCGTCTGCCAGCGATGAGAAGTCGCTGCTGAGCATGGTGAACTGGGAAGCCAGCGTCACATGGAACACGGCTACAGACAACGCACAAGTGCGCGACCTGTACATGTTGATTCTCAACATCGTCGTCCTGTGTGCGATTCTCGCGGGACTCGCGATTGTGGCGGGGGTGGCCTTCGGCGGAATACGCATTTTGATGAAGCGATGGTTCCCCAACAAGGTCTTTGACCGCCCGGAGCAGATGGAATTCATCTCGCTGCACCTCACTGAAACAGCGGTCCGAGGCGCGTCCCAAACCGGGTCGGATGGGGGGCGCCAGGCACCCCAAAACCCCGCCTGACACCCGCCTAAGCCAGGGTAAGTGCCTTTAGAAATAGCGCCTTACGAACTTCCATAAGGGTTCTTGTCTCAAATTGCTACACTCCACGCCGGTATTGATTGGTTTTGTAAGCTGTTGAAAACAAAGACATTTATTTCACAAAAATCGCTTGACACCCCCGTTTTTGGACTCATAAGATTTCTCCAGAAAGTTTTGACGGATTTGCCTCCGTTGGAACTATTCTCCCTTGAAGAAGAGGCCGCCCAGTTGCCGGGTGGCCTTTTCGTTTCTGACATCGCGCTGGTGCGAACGGAGTAAACTCCAAACTGCTCGCGATTGCTCACGAGGGAACTGTTCTGTGTGTTCTTCGTATCATCTGTTGAAAGTATTCTTGTGAACTCAGCGGCGAGCCGGGAAATCATTCGGAGGGCGTCATGTTCTGCGATGGATGCGGCAGAGCAGTACAAGCGGGGCAAGCCTTTTGCCCCGGATGCGGCAAGCAGATTGTCGGTCCAGTATCAGCCATGCAGCCGCGCCCGGGCCGGGTGCAGGAGCACGTGCACCTGCTCGGCATTTTGTGGCTGGCTATGTCGGCGTTCAACGCGGTGGGCGGCCTGATCTTGCTGATTCTCGGCAATACTCTGTTTCCGCACCTGCGTGAGATGAAGGATGTGCCACCGGACGTGCCCGTCGGTTTCCTGACGGCGCTGTTCAGCACGCTCGGAATCATTGTTCTGGCCAAGGCGGCATGCGGATTCATCGCGGGTTGGGGACTGATGCAGCGCGAAACCTGGGCGCGCGTCGTCGCACTCGTGCTGTCGTTTATCTCTCTGTTTAATATCCCGTTCGGCACCGCGATCGGCGTGTACACGATGTGGGTCCTGCTGCCCGGTCAGTCGCAGAAGGAATATGACGCCCTGGTTGCGGCGCCAGCGGCGTAGGCTCCTACGATCAAGCGTCGTTAGGCAGCGAAATATGGCGGGCGAATTGTCGGCTGGCGTTTACACCTAACAGCTGCGGGCCTGGTCAGAAGGCGTGGGCTGTTTCCGGTCGAGCGAAGGATTCTCGCAGGTCGTCCCCGATGCTGGAACTTCCCCGCCTGATTCTGCTCCTATTCGGCGGCATCCCTAACAGCCCATGTGTTTGAGAATGTCGTTCTGATGGAAATGCTAGCCGCATAGCGGGCGGAGGCGAAGGTAACCGAGGGAGTAGACCCACGGCGGCGGCCGACGATGCACGAAGGGCTCGTTTCATCGCGGACGACGCGCTTGCTGCTTTACGCTTTTCCGGCCGCCGTTTAGAATCGATGACAGGCCGACGTAGCTCAGTTGGTAGAGCAGCCGATTCGTAATCGGCAGGTCAGCGGTTCAAGTCCGCTCGTCGGCTCCATTTTTACATCCCCGACCTACTCGTCCGAACTCCCAATTCCTTGGAAGCTCCTACTTTGCATCTCGAACGCAGCGGAATCCTACGGCGCCCGAACGGTCCATACTCGGCGACATCAGCAGCAGTTTTCCGTGTTCATGCAGGCGATACGCCTGCGGGAAATACCAGATCGAGCCCTGGGGCTGATAGTAGCTGCCGCCGCGTAGAATGCCGGCGCGGGTGTGCTCGTCGACAAACTCCTCCGTCCACTGCCAGACGTTCCCCACCATATCCATGACGCCGAAGGAACTCCCTCCCTTCGGATGCGCATCCACCGGATCCGGACCGCGCATATTGCGGGACTTGTCGGGCACTGGAACTGCGGAGGGATCCCAGTCGTTGCCCCAGGGATAGAGGTGACCGTCTGAGCCCTGCGCCGCATACTGCCATTCCCACTCGTGGGGCAGGCGCTTTCCGGCCCAGTTCGCGTACGCTCTCGCATCTTCGAGAGAAACCCAGGTCACCGGACGGTTCTCCCATCCTGGCGGATAGCTTCCATCTTTCCAGTCGCGAAGAAAGTTCAGGTCGTCTTTCGGATGATAGCGCGTGGCGTCGAGGAACTTCTTGAATTCCGCGTTCGTCACCGGGTACTTGTCGATAAAGAAGGAACGAACATTGATCCCTTGCCGGTGAAAGCGTCTGGGCGAGTCCTCCCACGGATACTGAACATCCACGCTCATCTCGTTTGTGCCTTCGATTTCATTCCCGGAGACGTTGAACACGAAATCTGCGGCCGGAATCTTCACCATTCCGGCGGGCGTGCTCGTCGCAGGCTCGGTCGGCTTGATCGGAACGATTTGTTGCGGCAAAACCTTCCATTCGTGCGAGTAGCTTGCGAGCTGAGTGCTGGTCATTTGTTTCATCTTCGACAGCAGAGCCTGAACCGCAGCATCCGGCGCGACATTTGTCGCCAGCACGGCTCCATAACCTTTGGCCTCGATGGGGAAATTAAGTACCCCGCGTCCTGCTTGGATCGCTGGCTTGAGTTCGACGCCATGATAGATATCGAAATAGTGCGTGCCTGGGCCAGCGGGGATTTCGAACTGATCGCCCTCGACGTCATACTCGTTGCGGTTCACGATCGTCCATAGCACCTGATCGCGCAGCGGCCAGCGGCTGGCAAAGACTCCATAGCGCAACGTAGGAGCCAGTGGCTCCCAGTCTTTGCTGATCAAGAAGGGAGCGAACGCGCGCTCGATGGCGGCGACCCGTCTTGTAGCCTCCGCGTCGCGCGGCGTGATTCCGTTCCAGATGCCCCAGATGTTCTCCCAACTCTCCCAGCCCACTCCGTTGAAGAAGGCAAACTGCAGGTCGCTGGTCTTGTCCCGATTCCAACGGTCGGAAATGTTCACCATGTGCTGGGGCTCCAGCCATTTGTACTTGTCGACCAGCGGCGTAAACGGAAACTGGTATTGCCCCCAGGTCATCAGATTCCACGCAAGCGCCTCGTCCGATGGACCGCCTTCCGGTTCGAAGACGAGCGGGTGACCGGATTTGTCGGCGGCCAGTGAGAAAGCTAAGGGCACTCCGTCTTGCGTGTCGCCGTTGATGCCATCTGCGCCGATTTCGGCCATCAGGCTTGCGATCTCTTCCGGCCACGAGTGATCGGGTTGTCGCGTGCCCTGGTCCCACATCATCATGGGGAAGAGTACGCGCACGCCGCGGCGATGAAAATCGGCAATCATTTGTTTGACGCCCGCAACTCCGCCCGGCATGCTGCGAATCAGGTCGTGCTGATTCCGATTGTCGATGCCCATGTTCGGATACGTGGGCCAGATCAGCACCGAGTCGATTCCCCCGTAGCGCTTCTCCAAATCGTCCACATAGCGATCCACCGTGTACTTCCCCGCCACCGGATCGTAGAAGTAGCGGTCCTGAACCATCATCTGAGGCTGGATGAAGCTGGATTGCGCCCACTGCAAGTCGGGCCTTTCATAACGAGAACCGTCATAACCGATGCGGATGCGGCGCTCATCACGCCAGTGACGGATGTCGCCGAGCCATGACTCGTGTTCCGTCTGGGTGCAGAGTTTGGCGTCGGCTGTCCAGAGATCTTTCGCCGCCGACAGGCAATCGGGTACGGGAATCTGCTGATCGTTGGGCGAAAAACGCGAATCTTGGGTCTGCGCGATGACACTGGCGAAAAAGATCACGACAAGGAACCGAATCTGCTGGGATTTCATGGCGTCCCATTCTACAAACTGGCGTGGCACTCTTTCGCTGGTGGTTACCGTTGTCACTTAGTAGCCAATCTGAAAGGCCGTCGGCCCAATCGTTTCACGCACTTACGTCGTCTTCCCCCGACCCCGCACGTTCGTGCTGGTAATGGCACGGCGGAGCCATTTACCGGAATCGGGGTCAGAGTTAGATTGTTGTTGAGCAGCACTTGGGGGAGGGCTGATCAACAGACGTCCCGAGACTCAAATCGAGTCTGGGGCGTTTTGTTTTGCGCGTAAAGCAACATCGCTCGCGTGAGCCATTCGTGCCAGGCATGGCACTGGTGAGCCATTTACCGGAATCGGGGTCAGAGTTAGATTGTTGTTGAGCAGCACTTGGGGGAGGGCTGATCAACAAACGTCCCAAGACTCAAATCGAGTCTGGGGCGTTTTGTTATGCGCACAAAACTCTCCGGCAAGCCTGTATTTCACTCCTCGAAGGCAAGCTCCAATCTGGCAAAGTCCGTGATTTCCTGTTCCCCGCTACCGCCAATGTTTCGATGGTGGTAGATTTGTTTGCACCCTTGCCGTTCTTTCTTGTCGTGACCGACGCAGTTCGAGGAGCAGGTCATGCCCGTCCAGTTTGCGCGCCGTGAATTTCTCGCAGGAATGATTGCTGTGACGGCCGCCAAGGCTGCGTCTCGTTTTGCCGCGCTGCCTGAGCCCGGTTCGCCGTTCCGCGTTTCTGTCATCAACGATGAGATTTCCCAGGACTTCGGCCACGCCTGCGAAGTGGCGGCGCGCGAATTCGGCATGAGCTGGATCGAACTCCGCGGCATGTGGAAGAAGAACATTGTCAATCTCGACGAGAAAGAAGTTGCCGAAGCGCGCCGCATTCTCCAGAAATACGATCTGAAGGTGACCGACATTGCCAGTCCGCTCTTCAAGGCCGACTGGCCGGGCGCTCCAAAATCTAAGCTCAGCGAAGGCGGCGGTTTCGGCGCAAACTTCACCTTGGATCAGCAGGACGAAGTCCTAGAGCGCGCCATGGATATGGCAAAAGCTTTTCAGACGGATCGCATCCGCTGCTTCGACTTCTGGCGCCTGGAAGATCAGGCGCCGTATCGCGCCGCTATCAATGAGAAGCTGCTGCAGGCGGCGAATAAAGCGGGCCAGAAGGGAATTACGCTCGTCCTTGAAAACGAGTCGGCGTGTAACACAGCCACCGGAGCCGAAGCGGCCAAGGTTCTCGAGGCGGTGAAGTCTCCATACCTCATGCTGAACTGGGACCCGGGCAACGCAGCTACCCGGGGCGAAATTCCATATCCGGATGGCTACAATCTTCTGCCCAAGGACCGCATCGGCCATTGCCACTGCAAAGATGCCGTCAAGAAGGGCAAGGGATACGACTGGGCTCCCATGGGCGGAGGGATCATCGACTGGGCGGGTCAGTTCAAGGCGCTCAAGCGCGACGGTTACCACTTCGCGGTGAGTCTCGAAACTCATTGGGGCGGGGGCGGAACGCCGGAAGAATCATCTCGCAAGAGTTGGGCGGGAATGAAGAAACTTCTGCAACAGGCGGACGCGCTGTAGAACGCAGGTTGTAGGCGCGTCGTGCTTTCAGTTTTGCCAGGACGATCTCAATCCGCTCGACTGAACCTGGGACTAGTTTTCCGGCGATCGCGGTACGGCTGAAAAGTTTGTCAAAAAGTCAGGATTCGTGTCAGGGCATCGCTTCAGCGGCGCCGTCAACGCAAGCGAGATTCACCACGGCTTCAGCCGCTTCGTGGGGAGCAGCACCAGCGGCTAAAGCCAAATAGTTCTAACGTCTAGTCGGCACGGCTGAAAGCCGTGCCCTGATACAAGCCGGGTTCTCAGCAGTTCTGTTTGGGCCATACGAAGGAGGGCCACTATGACCGATCAAACCAGGCGCACTTTTCTAAAGCAGGCCGCGCTAGGTACAGCTGCTGTCTTGGCATATCCAACCGCCACCGTGCTCGGAGCGAACGATCGCGTCCGCGTCGGCATGATCGGTGTCGGCGATCGCGGAAATGACTTGCTGGGGCAGGTTCGCGGAGTGCACGGCGTCGAGCTCGTGGCCATGGCGGATGTCTACAGCCGCCGCCGCGACGAGGCGAAGAGTAAGGTGCCCGGCATCCAGACCTTCGATGATCACCGCCGTCTGCTCGACATGAAGGATATCGACGCCGTCATCGTGGCCAGCCCGCTGCACATCCACGCGCGGCATTTTCTCGATACTCTGGCGGCCGGCAAAGACCTCTACTCCGAAAAGACCATGACGTGGTCGATTCCTGAAGCCGACAAATGCCTGGCCGCCGCCAAAGAGTCGAACCGCGTCGTCCAGATCGGATTGCAGCATCAAAGTTCCGGTGCCCAGACTGACGCTCGGCAATGGATCAAAGACGGATGGCTCGGCAAAGTCACGCAGGTCGAATCATGGATGAGCCGCAACACTCCACACGGAAAGGGCCAATGGGTGCGCCCGGTTCCATCCGATTGCACCGCGCAGAACGTCAACTGGAGCGCATTTCTCAATGGCCGTCCCGACCGTCCTTTCGATCCTTTTAAGCTGATCAACTGGCGCTTGTTTTGGGAGTTCGCCGGCGGCAATTGCGCCGAGAACATGGTGCACCAGATCGCCTGGATCATGGGCGCGCTTGATCTGCCTTTGCCGTCGGCGGCCTACATGTCGGGCGGAGTCTTTTCCGAAAAAGACGGCCGCGAGGTCCCCGACACGATCGCGGTGACACTTGATTTCCCCAAGGACATCGTCGTGACCTGGCAGTCCAGCTTCAGTAACAAGCACTACGACATGGCCGACCGCATTCTGGGCAGTGACGGCACACTCGAACATCATTTCGAAGAAGCCCTCGAGTACTGGCCGGAGAAAACGAATCGTTCCGATGGCGAGTCCAAGAAAGGCAGTAGTCACAATCAGAATCACATGGCCAATTGGATCGACTGTGTCCGCAGCCGCGCCACGCCGAATGCCCCGCCGGAAATTGGCTACCGCTCGGCGCTGGCCGTACACATGGCCAACCTGTCTTACCGAAACAAGAAGCGGATCACGCTGGAAGAAGCGAAGGCAATAACTCCTGAGTTCTAGCAGACTGAGCATTGCGTAAGCGCGTGCACAACCTGTCATGGAAGCACCGGCGTGTCAAACGCGTGAACAGCTATGCGAGAGCGGCTTTGAAAACGCGTGCACAACCGTGGAAAAGCGGCGCTTTGAGCGCCGCGTCCGCGAGCAGAACCAACACGGGCTTCAGCTCCAGTGGTCGCTTTCCTTGTCGGCGAAGGACGTTTTCCGAGCCTGCTAGAATCCACCTTCACCAACCGGAGGCAAGGGATCCCCATGATCGGTGCAGTCGATATCGGCGGAACAAAAATCGCAGTCGGCATTGTCGATGACACCGGCAAAGTGCTTTCCCGGATGGAAGCTCCGACAGATCCGAAACGCTACTCCGACGGTATCGAACTCATCGCGCACATGCTGCGCAAGACCACGCAAAGGGCGGGCGTGGAGCTCTCCGGCATCGGCATCGGATCTACGGGGCCAGTCGATCCCATTCGCGGCGAGTTTGGCGACGTCGATTTTCTACCCGGCTGGCGCGGAAAGAGTCCAGTTAAAGATCTCACGCAAATGTTCAATGTGCGCGTGGCACTGGAAAACGACGGCGACGCCGCTGCCCTGGCCGAAGCAGGATGGGGCGCAGGCCGGAATCGCTCACGCCTGATCTACGTGACAGTCGGCACGGGCATCGGCGGAGGGATCGTTCTCGACGGCCAACTCTACCGTGGCGTCGACGACGCTCATCCCGAGGTTGGGCACCACGTAGTCGATCCCGCGGGTCCGGAGTGCTCCTGCGGATTCCGTGGTTGCTGGGAGTCTTTGGCCGCAGGGCCCGCGATGGTGGCATGGCTCGCAGCCCACGCTCCCGCCGGCTATCCGCATCTCCAGGGCATTACCGCCAAGAAGATTTGCGAGCTTGCACAACAGGGAGACGAAGTCGCCCTCCAAGCCGTCGAACACGAGGCCTACTATCTGGGCTTGGGACTCGCCAATCTGATCAACCTATTTACTCCCGACGCCATCGTACTAAGCGGTAGCGTCATGAAGAGCGCGCCATTGTTCCTCGACCGCATCCGCGCCGTGATCCGCCGCGGCTGCCGCTTCGTCCCGGCTGAGAAAACGCAACTCGCGCTCGCTTCTCTGGGAGAAGACACCAATCTGATCGGAGCCGCGAGAGTCTGGCACTATCGCTTCGGTGAGTGAGCCTTTGGTAGAGCAAACATCTGCGCACAAGGAGTACACGTGAGTTGGACGACGCTCCCCGACCTAGTTCAGATCGGCACATTTTTTGCCACAGTCGCTGTCGCGGTCATCGCGTGGTGGGAACTCAAGCAACTCAGAGCACAATCTACGACCGCTTTTGAAGACAGCCTGACCGAGGAGTATCGCAGGATTATGGAGAGCATTCCGACGGACGTGTGGCTCGGGTCAGAGTTGGAGACGCTCGAAGGAGAACAGCGACAACGCTGCCGGGATGCGATTTATCGGTACATCGACCTCTCCAACGAGCAAGCGTTTCTGCACCGCGAGGGGCGGGTGAGGCCTGAGACTTGGAGGGTGTGGAGGGAGGGGATCATATTCAACATGGCACTCCCTGCGTTCCACGAGCTCTGGAAGGAGGTCGCGCATAAAGCTCCAGCGGCCTTCGAATTCCTCAGGGACCTGCTGCCATAGCCTGTTCGCCTTCCAGTTCCCCTCCCGATCTGTTACTGTTTTCAGTCCACTTTTTGTGGGCTCGTGCGACACATGTCACAGAACTCGCAGGCCACCCCATGAAAGGATTGCCGCTCACATCCGGGCACTCCCGGAAACGCCGAGACCGCAAGATGGGCTGATCGGCACGGAAAGGACGAAGCCGCGTGATCGTTGGAGTTCCGAAAGAAAGCTATCCCGGAGAGCGTCGTGTTGCGCTCGTGCCCGTCGCGATTCCCAACTTCGTCAAAGCAGGCCTCGAGGTCATCGTGGAAGCCGGGGCTGGAGAGCAGGCTGGCTACCCCGACGCAGCCTACGTCGAGAAGGGTGCGAAGATTGTGCCCGATCGCGCCACCGTATTCGGCACCGCCGACATTGTCGTGCAGGTGCTGTGCTACGGCTCGAACGACATCACCGGCAAAGCCGACCTCCCTCTGATGCGCCGAGGGCAGGCGCTCATCGGATTCCTGCGGCCTCTTGGTTCCGCAGAAGTAGTTCAGCAGATTGCCCAGGCGGGTGTCACCGCTTTTTCCGTGGAACTCATGCCCCGCACCACGCGCGCCCAGAGCATGGACGCGCTTTCCTCCATGGGCACGATCTGCGGCTACAAAGCCACGCTGCTTGCCGCCGAAACTTCGCCGCGAATTTTTCCCATGATGACCACCGCCGCCGGAACGATCACGCCCGCGCGCGTGTTTGTCATCGGCGCGGGAGTCGCCGGATTGCAAGCCATCTCAACCGCTCGCCGCTTGGGAGCAGTGGCTTCCGCCTATGACATGCGTCCCGCCGCCAAAGAGCAAGTGCAGAGCCTCGGCGGACGCTTCGTCGAACTCCCCATCGAAGCCCAGAACGCCCAGGACGCCCGCGGCTACGGCACCGCGCAGGACGAAACTTTCTACGCCCGACAGAGAGAACTTCTGACCCGCGTGGTCGCGGAGAGCGACGTAGTTATTACCGCCGCAGTCATCCCCGGCAAGAAGTCCCCGGTGCTGATCACCGCAGACATGGTGAAAGGAATGGCCCCGGGTTCGGTAATCGTCGACCTCGCCGCCGAGCGCGGTGGCAACTGCGAACTCACGCGCACTGGAGAGACCGTGAAAGTGCACGGGGTCACGATTATCGGCGCCATCAACCTGGCCACCAGCGTCCCATACCATGCCAGCCAGATGTACGCCCGCAACCTCACGACGTTCCTTCTGTACATGGTGAAGGACGGTAAACTGCAACTGAACCTGCAGGACGAGATCACTCGCGAGACCATGATCACCAACGGCGGAGAAGTCGTAAACGCCCGCGTCCGCGATTTCTTCAAAATGCCCGCGCTGGTGCCGGCGGGTGGATAGGGCGGTTCGCGGCGCCTTGCAACGGTTTGTTTTTGGGAAGGGCACGGCTTCAGCCGTGCCGTCAGTGCTCTTTATAAAATTGTCATCCTGAGCGAAGCGAGAGTCCGCGTAGCGAACTCTCGCGCAGTCGAAGGATCCCTGCTTTGTGTTGAGCATTCGTTTTGTTGTTGGGCGTTCTCACGGTACGTTGTACGGACCACGGTAAGAACGCCTTGCACTAGTCGAGCCGCCGCAGGGCTGGTAGCGATCCGTCGACTTCGTGGCTGCTTCGCGAAGCAGCCACTCCGCTCGGATGACGGGAGAAAGAAAGCGAACCGAGAACTGGGGTCAAGCTATGAACACCAACCTGATCGACGCACTCTTCGTATTCATGCTGGCGGCCTTCATCGGATTCGAAGTCATCCGCCACGTTTCGCCTCTGCTGCATACGCCGCTCATGTCGCTGACCAACGCCCTCGACGCGATCGCGGTGGTCGGCGCCATTGTTCTTGTAGGCGAAAAGAAGAGTACGTTCGCGACGGTCCTCGGTGTGATCGCGATCGTAGCTGCGACCAGCAACGTGGTTGGCGGATTCTTCATCACTGACCGCATGCTGAGGATGTTCAAGACCAGCCGTCCGGTAAAGAAATAACTGAGCCGAAATCATGACCGAGTTTGCCGGAAGTCAGTACGTCATCGAAATCATCTACCTGATCGCCAGCGCCCTCTTCATTCTTTCGCTGAAGTGGATGAGTTCTCCCGCCACCGCCCGCCACGGCATTCTGGCGGGGGAAATCGGCATGGTGCTGGCCATCGGCGGCACACTGCTCCATCACGGCATCGTCGACTACAAATGGATCATCATCGCGCTCGTGCTGGGCTCTGGTATCGGCATCCCGCTCGGCATGGTGCAGATGACCGCCGTCCCGCAGCGGACCGCCCTCAGCCACGCCTTCGGCGCGCTCTGCGTCACGCTGGTCGGCACCGCCGAGTTCTATCTGCGCACACCCCACGTCGAAAAGTTCATGATGTCCGTGTTGTCGATGGAAGTCATCCTCGGAGGCTTGACCTTCACCGGCAGTTTGATGGCCGCGGGCAAACTGCAGGAGATCCTTCCGCAACGCCCCATCACCTATAAAGGTCAGAACTTCGTCAACTTCCTGCTGTTCGTGGTGGCCATCGGAAGCGCTGTCTACCTCGTGCTGCATCCCGAAGCGAAAGTGTTCTTCCCAATAGTTGTCGGCGTGTCTCTGATCTTCGGAGTCCTGCTGGTCATCCCGATCGGCGGCGCCGACATGCCGACGGTAATTTCGCTTTTGAACTCCTACGCCGGCCTCTCCGCCGCCGCCATGGGATTTGTGCTCGACTCCAAGCTGCTGATCATCGCCGGCGCACTCGATGGATCCTCCGGTCTCATCCTCTCCATCATTATGTCGAAGGCGATGAACCGTTCATTCACCAACGTTTTGTTCGGCGCTTTCGGTCAGGTGCAGGCTTCCGCCGCCGCGGGGCAGGAAGCGAAGCCCGTGCGCAGCGCCACGCCGGAAGAAGCCGCCGCGATTCTTGCGGCCGCCAACAAGGTGGTCATCGTTCCCGGCTACGGCATGGCCGTGGCGCAGGCGCAGCACAAAGTGCGCGAACTCTACGACATGCTTACCAAGAAAGGCGTCGAAGTTCGCTTCGCGATCCACCCGGTCGCCGGACGCATGCCCGGCCACATGAACGTGCTGCTCGCTGAAGCCGATATCCCGTACGACCGCCTCATCGAAATGGACGAGATCAACGGCGACTTCCCGCAGACCGACGTCGCCCTGATCATCGGCGCCAACGACGTGACCAATCCCGCTGCCCGCACCGATCAGTCGAGCCCTATCTTCGGCATGCCCATCCTCGACGTGGACAAAGCGCATACCGTAATGGTCATCAAGCGCAGCATGAGCCCGGGCTTCGCCGGCATCGACAACCCGCTGTACTACCTGGATCAAACGCTGATGCTGTTCGGTGATGCGAAACAGTTTGTGGGTGGCATCGTGCGCGAGTTGGGCGGCGGGCACTGACCCGACTTTAAATGCGAGAGGCAATGCAGGTCGGCGCGTGTTTTACTGAAACGTTTTAATATAGGAGCTGTCCCGCCCAAATTACTCCAGGTGAACTTTATGCGCGGTCTTGCGTCGACGAGTTTTGTTCTGATTCTGACTGCCTTTGCTGTTTCGCAGTCCCAACCGCAGCTCAACCTCATGCCGATGCCCGCCAGCGTGCAGCCGGGCGCAGGACAACTCGCGATCACTCAATCGTTCTCGGTCGCGGTCACCGGCTCGCACGACGCATCCCTCGACCGCGAAGTCCAAAGATTCCAAACCCGGCTCTCACGGCAAACTGGAATTCCGTTTCGCCCTAAAGCCGGCTCTGCTCCGACCCTGCAAATCCACGCCGACCACGGCCGCGCCGCAATCCAGAAACTCGGTGACGATGAATCCTACGAATTGATCGTCGCCGACTCCGGCGCGAAGCTCACGGCATCCACATCGCTCGGCGCGCTGCGCGGTCTGCAGACATTTCTTCAGCTCGTCGAGATCACTCCCACCGGGTTCGCCGTCCCCTCCGTCACCGTCAAAGATCAGCCGCGCTTCCCCTGGCGCGGCCTGCTCATCGACGTGAGCCGCCACTTCATTCCCATCGACGTGCTCAAACGCAACCTCGACGGAATGGCCGCCGTCAAGATGAACGTCCTGCACTGGCACGTTTCCGACGACCAGGGATTCCGCGTCGAGAGCAAGCAATTTCCCAAGCTGACCGCAATGGGATCGGACGGCTTGTTCTATACGCAGGGAGAAATCCGCGACTTCATCGCCTACGCGCATGATCGCGGCATCCGTGTGATTCCTGAGTTCGATATACCGGGGCACAGCCGTTCATGGTTCCTGGGATATCCCGAGCTGTCCAGCGGTTCCGGCCCTTACACGCTGGAAGGCGGCGGCCCAGGTCCATACATTGATCCGATCATGGATCCCACGCGCGAGTCGACTTACAAGTTTCTGGAAAAGTTCATCGCGGAAATGGCCAAGCTTTTCCCCGACGTCTATTTCCACATTGGAGGCGACGAGGTCGACGGCAAGCAGTGGGACGCCAATCCGCAGATTCAGACATTCATCCACGCCCATGGCATGAAGAACAATCAGGATATCCAAGCCTACTTCAACCAGCGCTTGCAGAAGATCCTGGCCAAGAATCACAAAACGATGGTCGGCTGGGACGAGATCCTTCATCCTGATTTGCCGAAGGCGATTGTTGTGCAATCGTGGCGCGGGCAGCAGTCGTTGGCCGCTGCCGCGAAACGGGGCTACAGCGGCCTGCTTTCCTCCGGATACTACCTCGACCTAATGTGGCCGGCGGCGCGGCATTATGCCGTCGATCCGATGACCATAACAACGACTGATGCGGCCGCGGCTCTGACTCCTGAAGAGAAGAGCCGCATTCTCGGCGGTGAATCCTGTCAGTGGGCGGAGTGGGTCACTCCCGAAAATATCGATTCGCACATCTGGCCGCGCAATGCGGTGATTGCTGAGCGGCTGTGGTCTCCGCAGAATGTCACAGACGTCGCCTCGATGTCCACGAGACTCAACGCCGTGAGCCTCGACCTCGAATTCCTGGGTCTAACTCACCGGTCCGCCCGGATGCACATGCTGCATCGCATGGCGGGGAATGCGGACATTACGCCGCTGCGCGCTCTCGCCGATGTTGTTGAGCCGGTGAAGGACTACAACCGTTGGAGCGATTCCAAGGGCCCCATCGATTTCCACGCGCCTCTGACCCGCATGATCGATGCAGTCTATCCAGAGAGCGACGCGGCACGCCACTTCGGCGATCTCGTGCAAGCCTTCGCGCAGAGCGGCTACAAGGACCAGGCTGCGGAGGCGCAGATCCGCGCCTCGCTCACGGCTTGGCGGGATAACGATGCCCGGCTGCATCCCTTGCTCGATCAATCGTATCTTCTGCAGGAGGATGTGCCTGTGTCGCAGAATCTTTCTGCGCTTGGCGCGGCCGGTCTGCAAGCTCTCGACTATCTCGACAAGGCCCAGCCTGCGCCGGATTTGTGGAGGACGCAGCAACTCGCTCTGATCGAGCAGGCCAAAAAGCCGATCGCCGACCTGCTTCTCATGGTGGCTTCGCCGGTGCAACAGTTGGTCGAGGCCAGCGCAGCCCAGCACAACTGAGTCTCACGACAACCGAGGCCCGGGATCACAGACTCCGGGCCCGCTCTTCGATATAATCCGCCTCGATTTGTCGTGCCCTTTCCCGTGATATCAAGGGGCACACGGAGCCCAAATGAAATCGAGACTGAACCACATCGTTTCCGTTCTTGCCGTAATCTTTTTTGTTTCATTTCAGCTTTTTGGGCAGTCGAACGACGCAGCCCGCGAAAAAGCCGCTGCCCTCGTTCAGCAGATGACCCTCGATGAGAAGATTGACTACATCGGGGGCACTGGCTTCGCCATCCGCGCCGTGCCACGGCTCCATCTGCCGGCGTTCGAGATGTCGGACGGTCCCATCGGTGTCCGCGCGAACTCCGGCTTTCCTTCGACGGTCTACGCCGCTGGCATTGGCCTGGCAGCCTCCTGGAACCCGGCTCTCGCCGAACGAGTTGGCGCTGGAATCGGTAAAGACGCGCGCGCCCGCGGCATTCACTTCATGCTTGGGCCCGGCGTAAACATCTACCGCCAGCCCATCAACGGCCGCAATTTCGAATACTTCGGGGAGGATCCATTCCTGAGTTCCACGGTGGCGGTGGGCTACATCACGGGCATGCAGAGCCAGGGCGTGAGCGCGACCATCAAACATTTTCTCGGCAACAACTCAGAGTTTCTCCGTCATGATTCCAACTCCGTTGTCGACGAACGCACGCTGCGCGAAATCTATCTTCCCACCTTTGAAGCGGCGGTGAAGCGCGCCCACGTGGGCGCCATCATGGATTCCTACAACTTCACCAACGGCCAGCATATGACGCAGAACGGCTACTTCAATACCGACATAGTTCGCAAAGACTGGGGTTTCAACGGCGTCATGATGTCCGACTGGGTCGCAACGTACGACGGTGTTGCCGCAGCCAACGGGGGGCTCGATCTCGAAATGCCCAACGGCGCCTTCATGAACGCGAAGGATCTTCTTCCCGCGGTGAAAGACGGCCGCGTCAAGACCGCGACCATCGACGAGAAGGTTACTCACATTCTCGAAACCGCTGTGCGCTTCGGCTGGCTCGACCGCGATCAGACGGACCTGTCACTGTCGACCTACAGCCAGCAGAATCATCAATTGGCACTCGACTCCGCGCGCGAAAGCCTTGTGCTGCTGAAAAATGATGGCAAGTTGCTTCCCCTCGACAAGGCCAGCACGAAGTCAGTTCTCGTGGTCGGGCCCGACGCCTATCCCGCGCAGATCGTGGGTGGCGGAAGCGCCCGCGCGGTTCCCTTCGCGCCGGTGACTGTGCTTCAGGGCATCAGCGATTTTCTCGGTTCTTCGACCACCGTCTACTACGAACGCGGCCTGCCTACCCTGTCTGACATTGCCCGCTCCACGGAGTTCATGACTGCTCGTCAGAACGGAGAGCGTGGCCTGAAGCTGGAAACGTTTGGCAACGCCGAACTCGCAGGTTCTCCGAAATCGACTCAGACGGTGAAGCACATCAACGTGACCGGCACGACCTGGGAGAGTCTTGCCAGCGATTTTGAGGCGGCGCTTGCCCTGTTTGCGTCCGGGAAAAAGCACGAAGCGTCCCGCCGTTGGACGGGTTACTACATGGCCGCCGAGACCGGTCCTTACGAAATCGCTTTGCAAGGCTTTGGCGAAGGAAATGGCAACCGCGTGTACGTCGACGACAAGCTCGTGATTGACAATTGGAAGATCGCGAGAGCTCTGCAGCCCCACGTCACGTTACAGTTCGCTGCCGGTCCGCACAAGGTTGTGGTCGAGGATTTCCAGAGTTCTCCCATCGGAGGCTCGCTGAGTGTCGGCATTGCAGATCAGCGCAAACTGGTAAGCGATGCCGCGAAAACTCTCGCCGCTAAGGCGGACGTGGTCGTTATCGCCGCCGGATTCGATCCCGACAGCGAGTCGGAAGGCTCCGACCGCACTTTCGACCTGCCCTTCGGCCAGGAAGAACTGATTCGCGAACTCTGCGCCGCGAACCCGAAAACAATAGTTGCGGTCACCTCAGGCGGAAACGTCGATCCCGGGAACTGGCTCGATCTTATTCCCTCTTACATCGAGATGTGGTATCCGGGGGAGCAGGGAGGCACCGCCCTTGCCGAGATTCTTTTTGGAGCTGTAAATCCCTCCGGCCGCCTACCAGCGACATTTGAGCGCCGTCGCGAAGATAATCCGTCATTTGCGAACTACTATCTTGAGGGCGACACCAACCGCGTCGTTTACGAAGAAGGAGTTTTCGTCGGCTACCGCGGCTATGAACACAACAACGTGAAGCCGCTGTTCCCGTTCGGCTACGGTCTCTCCTATACGACGTTCAAGTACGCCAACCTGTCGGTTGCTCCGGCTGGGGGCGCGCCAGAAGCTCTCTACACTGTTTCCTTTGACCTCACCAACACCGGGGACCGCGCCGGAGCCGACCTCGCTCAAGTCTACGTGGCTGACGATCATTCGAAGATCGCCCGTCCCGCAAAAGAGTTGAAGGGTTTCGCGAAGGTCGCACTTCAGCCCGGAGAGACGAAACACATCTCGATCAATCTCGACGCGCGCGCTTTCGCTTACTTTGATCCAGCCGCAAAGCAGTGGCGCATCGCCCCCGGAACCTTCGGCATTCTCGTCGGACGATCGTCGGAAGAGATTGTGCTGAAAGGCTTCGTTGCCGTGCCGGAAGCGATTGCGAACACGAAGATGTAGGAGACCGCTCTCAGACGTCGTCCCGCCGAGCCATCTGAGGATACGTGTCTCTGCGACAGCCGTAATACGACGTGCGCATGATATCCTGATATCACCAGCTGCGCACCGTCTTGGCGGAATTCCCCGCAGTCCCTGAAGAAGTTACAAAAGAAACCATGCTTTCAGTTACCAATGTGTCCATGCGCTACGGCGCCAAAATACTGTTCGATGAAGTCTCCACCGCGTTCACGCCGGGCAAGCGCTATGGCCTGACCGGGCCCAACGGCGCCGGAAAATCGACATTCATGAATCTGCTCAGCGGCGAACTGGAGCCGCAAAAAGGCACGGTCGTCCGCCCGCGCAAACTCGGCGTACTGAGCCAGGACCAGTTCGCTTTCGACGCCTATTCCGCGATCGACACCGTCATCATGGGCAACAAGCGCCTGTGGGCGGCCATGCAAGAGCGCGACGCCATCTACGAGAAGCCCGAAATCACCGACGCCGACGGCATGAAGCTCGGCGAACTCGAAGGCATTGTCGGCGAAGAAGACGGCTACACCGCCGAGAGCGACGCCTCCATTTTGCTGCAAGGTCTCGACATTCCCGACGAGTTGCACACCCGCAAGATGGGCGAACTGCAAGGCGGACAAAAAGTCCGGGTGCTCCTGGCGCAAGCCCTGTTCGGGCATCCGCAGGCTCTGCTGCTTGACGAACCTACGAACCACCTCGACTTGGATTCGATCCACTGGCTGCAGGGATTTCTCAACGTCTACGACGGCGTCGTCATCGCCATCTCGCACGACCGCCATTTCCTCAACAGTATCTGCACCCACATCGCCGACATCGATTACGAAACCATCATCACCTACACCGGCACCTATGACGACATGGTCGTGGCCAAGACGCAGGTCCGGTCTCAGATCGAATCGCAAAATGCGCAGCGCGAAAAGAAGATTTCGCAGTTGAATGAATTCATCGCGCGTTTCGCGGCCGGAACACGCTCGAGCCAGGTACAATCCCGCCGCAAAGAAGTCGAACGCCTGCAGGTGACAGAACTGGCCAAGTCCAACATCCAGCGGCCGTTCATCAAGTTTGAGCAGAAGCGCCCCTCGGGCAAGCACATCCTCGAAATCGAGCATCTGGGCAAAGCGTACGGCGACAAGCAAGTCATTCGCGATTTCACCGCCAGCATCACGCGTGGCGAACGCATCGCGCTCATGGGGCGCAACGGGGCAGGGAAGACCACGCTGCTGAACGCCCTGCTGGCAAATTCTCCAACCACGCCCGACGCCGAGCTACGCAAGACCAGTGGCTACGACGGCCCCTTCGTCGACTCCGGCAAAGCTATGTGGGGGCACGAGGCCTCGATCGGTTACTTCGCGCAAGATCACCGCAGCCTCATCGCTGGCGGCATGACCGCGCTGGACTGGCTGCATCAATGGGACGGGGCAGCCGTGAACGAGGAACTGCGCGGAATCCTCGGGCAGATGCTGTTCGCCCGCGATGAAGCGACGAAGTCTACGAGCGTCCTCTCCGGCGGAGAGGCCGCGCGCCTGCTCTTCTGCAAGCTGATGCTGCAGAAGCCGAACGTACTTGTGCTGGACGAACCCACGAACCACCTCGATCTCGAATCGATCAACGCGCTGAACATCGCCTTGCAGCGCTATCATGGGACGGTTTTCCTCGTCACCCACGATCACGATTTGATCGACGAAGTCGCCACCCGCATCTGGCACTTCGAGAACGACCACAAGATCACCGACTTCAAGGGCACCTACGAGGACTACCAGGCGGCAGTGGTCGCGGTCTAGGCGGAAATCAGCAATGCCCGGGGTGCCCCATTTCTCGCGTTCTTTGCGAGAAGTGGGGATTTTTCGGCTTTCCGTCGACCAGCCGCCCAAGCCCGGCAATCCCCCCGTCCCCAGCTGCCTTTGCACCATTCCCGCTGCATATGAATCAACCAGGTTCTCCACAGCCTTCCACACCGTTTGCTGTTGCGTTTGTCGCCGCAAGTTAAAGATAATAGACGTGGATGTTCTCGCGCGCCGCAGGAGCTTGTGTATTGCCGTGTACAGTCGAACTGATTTACTGAGGATTCTGCACATCACGCCGCGCCAGTTAGCCAACTGGGAGCGGAACGCCTTGGTACCGTCTGCGGAAACTTACTCCTTTTCCGATCTGCTGGAAATCAAGAAGGTTCGCGATCTGTGCGCTATGAGCGTGCGTCCGGCGGTGATTCGCCAGTCACTTGAGGCGATGCGCAAGCAGGCTTCCGGCGTGGAGAAGCCGTTGCTCGAAGCCGGAGCGTGGTCGACTGCGAAGCACCGCGTGGCCTTCCGCCACGAGGGTCGGTTGCTGGAGCCGATCGCCGGCCAGTTCCTCATGGACTTTTCCGAACGCGAAAAAGTTGTGACCAGCACTCCCGTGCCAAAGGCCGAGATCAGTCCGCGCGAGAACGAGGTTACGGCGTGGTTTGCGCGCGGCATCGCGCTGGAAGAAGATCCTGGCACCCAGGCTGAGGCCATCGCCGCGTATCACAAAGTGCTCGAGATTGAATCCACGCACGCCGCGGCTCACATCAATCTGGGCACGCTGTACTACAACCGCCAGGATTTTGGCCTCGCCGAGAAGCACTACCGTCAGGCCATTGAAGCCGACCCGCGCTATGCCCTCGCCTACTTCGATCTGGGCAATGTCCTCGACGAGACTGGCCGCGTGAAGGATGCGATTCAGACCTACAAGACGGCCCTGCAACTGGCTCCGACCTACGCCGACGCTCACTACAATCTGGCGCTGGCCTATGAAAAGCTCCGTGAACCTCGCAAGGCGCTCAAACACTGGCAGGCCTATGTCAAGCTCGACACCTCAGGCCCGTGGTCGGTGCATGCCCGCAGCCAGATCAAACGCATTCTGCAGGCGGATGGACTGAAGCTGGTCCATTCGCGTCCACGTTAGCGCAAACATCCCAGGGCAAGGTCCCGATGAAATGGTCGAAATGGCGGCTGTTTCCCGATCCCCACCAGCATGGGATTCTCGTGGCTCCCTTTGGACCTGGCTGCTACGAGCTTCGCAACGGTCGCAAGTTAATTCTTTATGGCAGAGGCATCAACGTAGCCTACCGTATGACGTCCTTGCTACCAGAAAAACTGGGACGCGGCAAGCGGAACAATAAGGACAAGCGCGAGTATGTTCTTAAGAACTTGGGAAGCGTTGAATATCGGACACTGTCCTGCGCCGACGGCGACGAAGCAAAAGCAGAGGAACGAAAATTACAATTCGAAAGGAAGAAGTATAGGTTTCCCCAGTGACCTGGAAATCTGCGAGCTGTGTTCCTCGGCCTAATTTTCCACGGTGCTAAAATTACGACGTTGCCGTCCTAAAGTATTTTGAAGGTGTTTCCATGCCTGAGACCACGCTGCAAGCCGCCCCGTCCGCCCCGTTGACCACCCTCACCGAAGACGAAATTCTTTTCCGCGACAACATCCGCCAGTTCGCCGACGAAAAGATTCGTCCTCTGGTGAAGGAGATGGACGAGAAGGGCGTCTTCGACAAAGACCTCATCCATGACTTCTTTCAACTGGGCCTGATGGGCATCGAGATTCCCGAGCAGTACGGTGGAGGCGGCGCGAAGTTTTTCGAGGCGATCCTGGCTGTCGAGGAACTCTCGCGCGTGGACGCTTCCTCCGGCGTCATCGTCGACGTGCAGAACACGCTGGTCAACAACGCATTGCTGCGATGGGGCAATGAAGAGCAGAAGAAGCGCTACCTTCCGAAGATGGCCACCGAGACCGTAGGCGCCTATGCTCTCAGCGAAGCCGGTTCCGGCTCAGACGCGTTCGCATTGCAGACGCGCGCCGTACTCAAAGGTAGCGAGTACGTACTCAACGGCCGCAAGCTCTGGATCACGAACGCCAAAGAAGCAGGATTGTTCGTGCTCTTCGCCACGCTCGATCCCAGCGCCGGATACAAAGGCATCACGGCATTCCTGGTCGACAAGAACTTCCCCGGATTTACCGTGGGCAAGAAGGAAGACAAACTCGGCATCCGCGCATCATCGACCTGCGAACTGATTCTCGAAGACTGCCGCGTGCCCAAAGAGAACGTGCTGGGCGAACCCGGCAAGGGATACAAGATCGCGATCGAAACCCTAAACGAGGGTCGCATTGGCATCGGCGCGCAAATGATAGGCCTGGCCCGCGGCGCCTGGGAATTTGCCTGCAAGTATGCCGTCGAACGCAAGCAGTTCGGTAAAGCCATCGCCGAATTTCAGGGCATTCAGTTCCAGATCGCGCAAATGGCCACCGAGATTGAGGCGGCCCGCCTCATGGTCTACAACTGCGCGCGCATGAAAGACGCCGGCGTGAACTTCGTCAAAGAAGCCGCCATGACCAAGCTCTTCGCCTCCCAGGTCGCCGAGCGCGTGACTTCGCTTGCCATCGAAATCTACGGCGGTTACGGATTCACCAAAGATTATCCTGTGGAGAAATACTGGCGTGACGCCAAGATCGGCAAGATCTACGAAGGCACGTCGAACATGCAGTTGGCGACCATCGCCAAGCTGGTCCTGGGTAAGTAGGGTTCTGGGCAAGACGGCCGCAAGACAATCCTACGGCGCTTCGAACCGCAGTTCGAGTAGCTCCTTGGATTCAGCGGTGGCCGGGGCGAATTTCCACTTGCGGACGGCTTCTTCAGCCGCCTGGATGAGCACTGGGCTGCCACCCACGGGCTGGACGTCCTTCACCGTTCCGTCCGCTGAGACGGTGGCGAGCACTTTCACGGTACCCGTGAGGTTCATCCGTCTCGCGATCTCTGGATACGTGGGCAGCGTCTTTCGGACGACCTGCCGCGCTCCCGCAGATGATGACGGACTCTGTGCCGTTCCTAAAGGCACAACGCAGCACGAGAGGAGCAAGAACAGAACGACAGGGCGCAGTACGTGCATGTTTTGGAGGTCCCTGAGAAAGATAGATTCCAACTGTCCTGGAAACGATGTTAGGAGGTTCTGGGCCTTCCCGAAAAGTAACCGCAGTAACCTCGATGGAACCCATTGCGGGACAGAAACAGGCAGTTTCCTCGCGCTGCTCTCGATAAGCGCGACGCGAAAAGCCGTGCCAGACAAGCGATTTGGCCGATCTGGGGCCTGGGCCGCAGCAAATCCCAGTTACTCATTATGTGCAGCGAGTTGCACTTCTCCCGTTTCCCCCTTCCCAGTCGGTGGCTGCTAACCGCCTTGTTATCAGCCACTTAATCAGAGGTCGGCCGTTGGCTCGCTGGGTGCAATTCCACTTGTGCCTGCCCGCTTGGGGCAACGACCGGAGTGCCACTTGACGACCTTATTCGAAAACGCCGCCGTACCCGCCGAACCGACGATAGATGCTCCGGCTACTCCCAAGAAACACGGCTGGTTGCCCCTGTTGACCGTGCTGTTCCTGATCTCCTATGGCTTGATGACTATGCTGATTGTGGAGCAGGGCGCGACCATTGAATCGCAGCGCGCTCTGATTCGCGAGCTGTTCCGCGACAGCACCGAATTGTCGGCCATGAAGACGAGGGCTCAACAGGGCACAACTGTGGCGGATGCGCAGCGCCACGGCCAGACTCCGTCGGCCAATAAACAGGTTCCAGTGACCCAGTACCCGTCAACCCAGGCTCCAACGAAACAAGCCCCGTCTTCCCAGGCGGTACCACAACATCGTACGCAGAACCAGACGGAAAGACAGAAGCCGCAGTTCCAGGTGCCATCGAAGCCGGCGTCAGACCTGATGGACGATCGCCGGGCGCTGATCGTGATCTAAGACCACGATCTCAGACTTGAGTTGTGCCAGCAGTACGGTTCTGTGAGAGTAGAAAGCGGAAAGTCCCAGGAAGATAATGAAGGTCCTGACCCTAGCCTTGTTGTTAAGTCTGCCCGTCGCCCAACTGGCGCCGCCGAAGCCCCTGCGGCAGCCCACCACTCAGGTAACCAAACGCTCCAAGGGCGGACGCTGGTACTTTGCCGCCAGCGGCCATGCGGTGTATTGCTACGGTCCGGTCATGACCGTCCCCCGCGCCAACGGCGACCTGCAGCGAGTCGCCACCCTCTGCCGCGACGGCAGCGCCGTGGTTCCTCTGAAAGACTAGCAGACTGCTCGCGCGTCCCAGCCTCCATCTATGAGCGCAGCCCTAGCTGCCTAACCTCGCCTGCAGATCCTGTATCGCTGCAATCCAGTCGTTCAACCCGTCGGCTTCCAGCCACAGATCCTTAACTTCAGAATTTCTCCGCACCCGTTCCAACGCTCGAACCGCCAGAGCCCTAAGTTCCGGAGTGGACGCCTGCCGATTCTTCTTCGTCCATTCGACAATCTGGGCTGGCACTCCCTGGGCGGGCGCATCGTTCAAGGCGGCGACGACCTCGGCAGCCGCAACCGCGATCCCGGCGGGGGCCGCCTCAAGATAGCCAGGATTGTCCGCAGCCTGAAGCAATATTTGCGTCAGACCGTCGGGGGTAATGGCACCCACGTTTGCAAGCCAACCCGCAGCGTCGTCGTTCTCAAAGCTTCCGGTCCCCCACGCGCCCACGCCGCCTCCTCCGCGGACTCAGCCGCTTCGGGGATTATAAGGCCACAGGCCGGGGCAACGATTCGTATCAGGGCTTCGTCTCAGCGATGCCGTCAAAGGCGCGGGATTCTACTGGCTTCAACCGCCGCTTTGGCTGCGGCGGGAACTGTGACCCGCATACCACCGTAGAAGAGCGGCGCTTCCAGCGCCGCGTAGGGAACCCAAGACCAAGGCGGGCTTTAGCCCCTGTGGTCGCACTGCTCGCCTGGGAGATGTTTCGTCAGGACCGCTACAGGTTCGAAGGCGCAAGCGCCGAAACCGCCCACTCGCTCATCGGATGCACCGCCCCACAGTCCAGGCACTTCGTCACAGGATACTGAGCCCCACAGTGCGGGCAGACGGCGTGGCTTTGGAACGTGTCGAATCCCTGCCCACACCGGCCGCACTTCCAGAAATCCCCAATCGGCGGCGCTGTCTTGCAACTCGGACACGCAAACCCGTCCCGGCGCGGCAGCTTTGCCACACGCGACAATGCCTGCGCATGTCGAAATCCGCCCCAGCAGTTCGACACCATGTAGAAAGCGATAATTCCAAGCCAAACCGATTGCTGCCAGATGGCGAGACCCGCAAACCCCACGGCGCCGAGCAAGCCCAGGATCGTCGCCACAGTCAAACTGCGGGCGCGTCCTAGCACAAACCAGAGCAGAGATCTCAGAATCTGTCCGCCATCCAGAGGGTAGACGGGAAGAATGTTAAAGATCAGCAGTCGTCCGTTGATCCACTGCACAGCCAGCAGTAGCTCATAGACATCCGGATTTGCCGCCGCTAACCCGGACGATCGGCTCACGCTGACGAGTGCCCACAACACCGGCAGGAGTACCACATTCACCAGCGGCCCGGCCACGATGCTCCAGAGTGTGGCGCCCGGCCGGGGTGGCGGGTCCACATATGCCACTCCGCCGAGAGGCCACAGCATGATCCGGTTCGCCGTTCCTCCAACTTGCCGGCAAGCCAGCGCGTGGCCAAACTCGTGCAGCAGCACAATCACAAACAGCGCCAGATACTCCAGCACGTTCCAGGTGACGGAGGAATAACTTCTCCCTCGGGTGCTGATTTCAAACGCGGCCACCAGAAACCACGACCAATGCAGGAACACATCGATTCCAGAGAAGCGAAACAGGCGGATCGACCCTTGCTGCGCGCTCGGCATGTGCGAGATTTATAACACAGCGCCGCTGCGCTGCCGCCGGGCGCCGACCCGGGTGTTATGCTCCGAATCGACCTCTAGCCTCCAGAAGGCTCCCACGTGCATCAAATAGTTTCTCGCAGTACCTTAGACACGCACGGGTTTGCCGGAGGCCACCATGTCCATTCGACCCATCAAGCGGCTCATCAAGTCCAAGCCCACTCTCGAAGGCGCAGGAGTCCATCTGCGCCGCGCTTTCGGTTTCGGCAACACCCACGACTTCGATCCTTTCCTCCTCCTCGACGACTTTCGCAACGATATTCCCGAGGACTATCTTGCGGGTTTCCCATGGCATCCGCACCGCGGCATCGAGACCATCACCTACGTTCTCGCCGGAAGCGTTGAACACGGCGACAGCATGGGCAACAAGGGCGCAATCGCCGCGGGCGACGTTCAGTGGATGACCGCAGGCAGGGGCATCATTCACCAGGAGATGCCGAAGGGCGACCCCACCGGCCGCATGCACGGTTTCCAACTGTGGGCAAACCTCCCCTCGGCTTTGAAAATGACGGCGCCGCGCTACCAGGAGGTGAAGACCGGCGACATTCCTGAAGTCACCGACGACGACGGCACACACGTCCGCATCGTCTGCGGAAATTTCTGGGGCAAGTCCGGCCCCGTGGACGGAATCGCCGCCGACCCCATTTACCTTGACGTGTCGGTGCCTCCCGGTGAGAGAAAAACTCTCCCGGTCGAGACCACTCGCCACGCCTTCGCCTACGTTTTCGCAGGATCCGGAAAATTCTGCAATGCTTCCGCTCCCCTGGCTGTGCCAACTGAGGGAGTTGGATGGGCTGACGTGAAACCTCCCACAGAAGCGGACAACCGCTCACTCGTAGTCTTCGATCGCGGCGACGAAGTCGCCGTCCAAGCCGGCGAGGACGGAATTCGTTTCCTCTTAGTCTCCGGCAAGCCGCTCGAAGAGCCCGTAGCGTGGTATGGTCCAATCGTGATGAACACGCAGGAAGACCTGCAGCAAGCCTTCAAAGAACTCGAGCAGGGGACGTTCCTGAAGAAATAGCTCCTACTGGTTCAACTGCCAGGGACACGAAGAATCGCGATTTCCTTCGTGTACCTTCGTGGCCTTTGTGGTTATTGATGTTGGGTCTCTAACCGATGCCCGAACTGCCAGAAGTCGAAACCATCGCCCGCGGTCTCGCCAAACGCGTGACCGGAGATGTCGTCGAATCCGTCTGGCTAGGCCAAAAGAAGGAACCGCTGAAATCTCCCGCATCTGAAATCGCTGCAGCCCTCGAGCAAAGCCGCATCGCTTCGGTCCGGAGAATGGGCAAACACATAGTCTTCGACCTGGAACAAAATCATGTGGCGCGGGCACTCCCTTCGACAAGCTCAGGGCAGGCTCTGCCCGCGAAAAGCCGGGGTAGCAGTCGGAAGACGAAGAACTCAAAAGCCGTGTCACCGCGGCCGCCATCGGAAGTGCAGGCACAGCCGAACGAGAGTGTCCGCCCCAGTCCCCAGAAATCCCAGTGGATCGTCCACCTCGGCATGACCGGCAGCCTGCGAGTGTGCGAACCGCAAACGGAAGTGGCGAAGCACACCCACGCCATCCTGCGCCTGTCTTCGGGCAGGGAACTACGTTTCGTCGACCCGCGCCGCTTTGGCCGTCTCAGCGTCGCGAGGGCCGCAGACTTTGACGCGGGTGGCATCGAGCCTCTGGAAGTCGATCTCGACCGCTTCCTAAACCTGTTTCACGGTCGCAAGACCCCCATCAAGAGTGCGTTGCTCAACCAGAAACTCCTCCGCGGCGTCGGAAACATCTATGCCGATGAATCTCTATTCCGTTCCGGCATCCGTCCCCGCCGCCGCGCATCTACCATTACGCGCGACCAACTCAGCAAGCTCTTCGTCGCCGTGAGAGAAATCCTGAAAGAAGCGATCGCCCTCGGCGGCTCCTCCATCTCCGACTATGTCGACGCCGACGGAGAAGAAGGATTCTTCCAGCTCCTGCACCGCGTCTACGGCCGCGAGTCCGAGCCCTGCCTCGTCTGCAAGACTCCGATCAAGCGAGTCGTGATCGCCGGCCGCAGCAGCCACTACTGCCCGAGATGCCAAAAATAACAATGCTGAGATGTAGGTTTTCCTTCGTGTGACTTCGTGTCCTTTGTGGTTTCGCCTTTTTGCATGCGCCACGTGTCCAGCCTGAGAAAACCCGCTGCGATTCTGATACCCTTCTCCCCATGCCCGATTTTTCCATCGGAGTCGATCTCGGCGGTACCAACCTGCGCATCGCGGCCATCAGCACCGACGGCCAGCTTCTGGAAAAAATCACTCTCGGCGTCAAAGTCGCCCTCGGCCGCGACCACGTCATCGGCGAAATGTGCGACGCCATTCATCGCCTGACCGATCAGTATCGCGGCGCCGGCAGGTTTGTCGGCGCCGGCATCGGTGTCCCCGGTATTATCGACATGGAAACCGGCATGATGCGCAAGTCGGCCAATCTTCCCGGCTGGTCTGACTATCCTGTGCGCGATGAAATCGAGCGCCGCCTGGGCGCCCGCGTCTTTCTCGAGAACGACGCCAACGTCGCCGCCCTCGGCGAGAAGTGGCTGGGCGCAGCCCGCGACGCCGACAACATGGCGATGGTCACCTTGGGCACCGGCATCGGCGGCGCCATCATTTTGAATGGGAAAATCTTCTACGGCATGAATGGCATGGCCGGCGAGTTTGGACACGTCACCATCGAGCCCAACGGCGTCCCCTGCGGATGCGGCAATCACGGATGCGCTGAGCGTTATGCTTCTGCGACCGCGGTCGTGCGCATGGCCCGCGAAGCGATCGACTCCGGTCAGGCGCCCGCGCTTGCGAAAGCCGCCGGCTCCGACGCCGAGTTCAGTGCCAAGTCAATTTACAACCTCGCCATTCAGGGCAATGAAGACGCTCAACGTATCTTCCATCGCTTTGGCGTGTCCCTGGGAATGCTGCTGGCCGATCTCGTCAACATTCTCAACCTGGACATGTTCGTAATCGGCGGCGGAGTGCTGAGTGCGTGGGACGCGTTCGCTCCCGCAATGTTCGCAGAAATGCGCGAGCGTTCCCTGGTCTACGCCGCAACTGCCCCCGACGATCCTCTTGGCAAAAAGGAAGGCGCGTCGGCCCAGATCGCCAACTACACGCGGAAGAAGACGATCATCACCCGTGCCTTGCTGGGCAGCGATGCCGGCCTCTACGGCGCCGCCAGAATCCCCGCGTCTTAGCAGCAGGCTTCGGCACGCGTCGGAAAAGCGTGCACGACCGTGGAGGAGCGGCCCTTCCAGGGCCGCGTAAAAGCGAGAAGAGTCACGGGCTTCAGCCCCTGTGGCCGTATTTCTTCGTCCCGTTTGCTACGACACCCCGCCAACCTCCCGCACCGCACTCAGCAAAACCTGATTCTGCTCCGGCGTCCCAATACTCACGCGCACGCAATTCGGCGCTCCCCAAATCCCGAGTGCTCGAACGCTGACTCCTTCGCCGTGCAGCCGGCCCGCAAAGCCGGAAGCGTCTTCACCCACATCGCAATACAGAAAGTTCGCCGCCGTCGGCACCACTCGGTATCCCAACTCCGACAATCCCACGCCCAGAATCTGTGCCTGCGCGGCATTGTTGGAGACAGTCCGTCCCACATGAATCTGATCGTCGAGCGCCGCCAGGGCCGCCGCCTGCGCCACTGACGACACTGAGTATGTGTCGCGCATGCGCGCGCAATACGCCACGAGTTCCGCCGGGCCCAGGCCATAGCCCACGCGCAGCCCCGCTAGTCCGTGCGCCTTCGAGAACGTTCGCAACACGACCACGCTAGCGCCTCGTCGAAGGTAGTCCAGCGACCGCGAGTACTCTACCTTGCGCTGCGCCGCGAAGCGCACCGCGTACTCGTAGTACGCCTCGTCGAGCACCACCACGACATGCCCCGGAACCTCGCCAAGAAATTTGTCGACCGCGTCGGCGTCAATCATTGTTCCCGTGGGATTATTCGGGTTCGCCAGAAACACAATGCGCGTGTCTTCGTCGATCGCGTTGAGAATCGCGTCCAGATCGAACCCGTCCTCGCGCATCGGAGTTTCGATCAGCTGTGCTCCGGTCGCGTGCGCCGCCATCGCATACACGATGAACGACCGTTCGCTGGTCACCGCGTTCAATCCGGGCGCAAGCATCGTGTGGCAGAGCAGGCTCAGCATGGCCGTCGAGCCCGCGGTCACCAGAACCTGTTCTTGGGGCACGGCGTGGTGCGCGGCGAGCTTGCGCCGCAGTTCGGTGCAGTCATCGTCGGGATAGGAATGTGCCGCCGCCAGCGCGAGCCTCATCGCTTCGAGCGCGCGCGGCGATGGACCAAATGGATTTTCGTTGGAATCGAGCTTGATCAGGCGCGGCTGAGCGTCCGCGGCCCGCGACGGCGTGCTCGCCAGGTAGCTGCCCATCTCGCGGGCCGGCTTCGAGACCAGATCAAAGAATCGGCTCATGCTCGCCGCATATCATGACATGAATGATCACGACACTGATTGTTACAATAAGGATGTTCACGATAAGGATTGCTTACTGCCCATCGCCCCAGTCTTGCTGGCGGATTTCAGCCGCTCCACTTCCTTCAACGTGAGCGAGCGGAACTTGCCCGGCGGAACATCCAGCGTGAGCGGTCCGTAACGTACCCTCTTGATCTTTTCCACATGATGCCCGACCGCTTCAAACATGCGCCGGATCTGCCGGTTCCGCCCCTCGACCAGCGTGATCTCGTACCACGGATTGGCCGCTTCCTTCACCACGCGCACCAAAGCCGGACCAGTCTTGACGCGCTTGCCGTCATCCGTCGCGATCGACACTCCTGCTCGCAGTTTGGTTATCGCCTCTTCCTTCGGCGTACCCGCGACTTTCACCACATAGGTTTTCGGAACATGAGACGCGGCCTTCATCAAGCGATGCGCAAGTTCGCCATCATTCGTGAGCACCAGCAGCCCTTCGCTGGCATAGTCCAACCGTCCCACCGGATACACGCGCCCCTTCACGCCGCGAATCAAGTCCATCACGGTGGGCCGCTTCTCCGGATCGCTCATCGTCGTGACGTAGCCCTTGGGTTTGTTGAGCAGAAGGTAGTGGTGCCGCTGTGCTCCGTGCAAAAGTTTCCCATTGACGCGAACGTGGTCGGTCTCAGGATCGGCCTTGCTTCCCAGTTCGGTGACAACGGTCCCGTTGACCTGTACGGCTCCCGAGGAAATCAATTTCTCCGCCGTCCGGCGGGAAGCCACTCCAGCAGCAGCGATGATCTTTTGCAGACGTTCAAGCGGCATTATCGAAACTCAGAGCCCCGAAGGGGCGGCATCCATTAGCCCCGGACGTAAGTCCGGGGCGCGAATAAAAAGTCGAACGAGTCCCGAAGGGGACGGCACAGGCCGGGCCGCGTCAGCCCGCCTTCTCTTCCGTGGCGGCGTCTTCATGGACGGTTTCCGAACCCGTCACTTCTGTGCTCTGCGTCGGCTGGCTCGCGTCCAGCGCCGCACTCTCCGCCGGAACCAACTCTTCCTGAAACGACTCCGCTACCAGCTTCTCGAACTCCTCCATGCTGGGCAGTTCATTCACATCCTTCAGCCCAAACCGCATCAGGAATTCCTTGGTCGTCTTATACAGAATCGGCCGCCCGATTACCTGCTTGCGCCCCGCGGTCGTGATCAACTTGCGATCCAGCAGCGTCCCAATCACCCCGCCCGAATCCACGCCGCGAATGTCGTTAATCTCCGGCACGGTAACCGGCTGCTTGTAAGCAATCACGGCGAGAGTTTCCAGCGCGGGCAGTGAGAGCCGGATCGGCGGCTTCAGGCTCTTAGCAAATGCCCGCACCACTTCATGCTGCTCCGGCTTGGTCGACATCCGGTATCCGCCCGCGACCTGCCGAATCTCGATCCCGTGTTCAGGCGATCCGTACTCGCCGACCAGTTCTTCCAGAGAAGACCGCACGCGCGACTTGATCTCCGCGTCGTCGGCCGCTCCGTCAGCAACCACGGTTTCCTTCACGAGCTGGATGATCTGCTCCAGCGTAATCGGCGTTTCCGCCGCGTAAATGATAGCTTCGAGTTGAGCTTTAAGACTCATAGTCCTGTTTTACTGGCAACTGGGTACTGGCAACTGCCTATTACCTCCAGTCGTCGCGCACCGCCGACTGTTCGTTCATGATCTCGTCAAAGTGCGTGTGCTTGCGTACCGCAATCTCGCCGAACAATTTCTCCTGCCGCACCTGGATCGCCTGCAGCCGCACCATTTCTAGCAGCGCCAGAAACATGCACACCAGCGCCTGCCGCGACGGAATCCTCATCAGGAGTTGTTTCAGCCGGATGGGCCGGTCTTCGAGCGACAGCCGCCGTCGCAGATAGTCAATCATCTGCCCCACGGTGACGGTCTCCTCATCGACATTGAGCACCGGACGCGTCCGCACCCGCTCCAGCACCTGCTGGAACGTCTTGACCAAATCAATCACGTCCGCGGCAATCTCCGGTTCGGTGCCCTCCGCCTCCATGAATTCCTTCAATGACGGATTCGAAAGCACCGCGTCTTCAATCTGTTGCTTCTGCAAAAGCATCTGCGCCGCCGACTTGAACTTCTCGTGCTCCAGCAGCCGGTTGACCAGTTCGTTCCGCGGATCTTGCTGCTCCTCCGTCGTTGCCAGCGGATCGCGCGGCAGCAGCATCTTCGACTTGATGTGAATCAGCACTGCCGCCATATAAATAAAGTCGGCGGCAACGTTCACATCAAGTTCGCGAATCTTTTCCACGTACGCCAGATACTGCGCCGTAATCTTCGCGATCGGGATGTCATAAATATCAATGTCCTGCTTCCGGATCAGATCCAGCAGCAGATCGAGAGGCCCTTCATAAACATCGCCCACCGCGACGGCAAACGGCGAATCGCTCTCTTCCTTCTTCGCCGCCGGTTTTGCAGCAAGCGAGCCCGCAACAATCGCCGTGGAGACGGAGTCTGCTGGTTCGCCGCTGGAAACGAGTTTTGCTTCTTCGGTCATTACCCGCTAAACCTGTCATCCTGAGCGAAGCGAAGGACCTATGCACTCCGTCTGCGCCAAACCTACCGCCGGTTCACCTTCCCTGAGTGCCCCATTTCTCGCGTCTTTTGTGAGAAGTGAGGACTTCCGGAACTACTTCGCCGCCTCATACCCCAGCGACATCCCCATCGCCGCGCGCACATCGTCCATCGTCTCGCTGGCCACCTTGCGCGCTTTTTCCGCCCCAGCCTCTAGAATATCCCAGGCGCCCCGCGGTTTCTCCTCAAATTTCCGGCGCTTCTCCTGCATCGGGTTCAACAGCTTCACGATAGCGTCGGCAGCCCATCCCTTGCACTCGATGCACCCAATCCCCGCCGACCGGCAGCCTTCATTCACCTTAGCCATCGTCGCTCTGTCGCTGAAAATCTTGTGCAGATCGCCCACCGGACACACATCCGGATTCCCCGGATCCGACCGCCGCACCCGCGCCGGATCCGTCACCATCGTCTTCAGCTTCTGCCGCACCACCGGCTCCGGATCGGTCAGCATTACGGTGTTCCCATACGACTTCGACATCTTGCGGCCATCGGTGCCGGGAAGCTTGGCCGCCGGCGTGAGCAGCGCCTGTGGCTCGGGGAAAACTACCTGTTCAGTTTCGTAAATGACCCGGGTCTCGCTTGGGAGAAAGTTCTCCGTGACTCGTATCGATGGCGGATAGAACCCGTTAAACCGCCGCGCAATCTCCCGCGTCAGCTCCACGTGCGCAACTTGGTCTTCACCCACCGGCACGCAATCGGCCCTGTAAATCAAGATGTCCGCGGCCTGCAGCACCGGGTATCCCAGAAACCCGTAGGTGCCCAAATCTTTGTCCTTGATATTGTCTCGCTGCTCTTTATACGTCGGCACTCGCTCCAGCCACCCCAGCGGCGTAATCATGGATAGCAGCAAGTGCAATTCCGCATGCGCCGGAACGTGCGACTGAATGAAGATCACCGACCTCTCCGGATCAAGTCCGGCGGCCAGCCAGTCGAGTGCGACCTCGAGCGAATTCTCCTTTATGCGGGATGTGTCGGCGTAGTCGGTGGTAAGCGCATGCCAGTCGGCGACCATGAAAAAGCATTCATACTCATCCTGCATGCGCACCCAGTTCTGTAGCGCGCCCACATAGTTTCCCAGGTGCAGCTTACCGGTCGACCGCATGCCGCTGAGCACACGTTTGCGAGATTTTGACGAAGAGGTCATTTTCTAGAAGCCCTGCGCTCAGACACACGACCGGCAATTACCGGGCTGTCGGAAAGAATCAAATGTTGAAGTGTCATGCAGAACTGAATTCGATACTAACACGCGTAAAGCCCGAATGTGGGGACAGCCGCCCCCGGCTGTCCGCTGGGCGCAGCCCGGTCATGCAGCACGCAAATGCTTTATAATTCGCGCCGCCCCGCTCATTGGACCAGAACACAACCTCGTGACCACTCTCGCCCGCCAGCTCCGCGCCACCGACTACTTCACTCTCGGCTGGGGCACCATGGTGGGCGTCGGCTGGCTGGTGATCATGGACGACTGGCTCCTCCGTGGCGGCGCGCTCGGCGCGCTGCTCGGTTTCGCGATCGGCGGTGCGCTCTTACTGCCTATCGGATGGGTCTACGGCAAGCTCGTGGTCGCGATGCCCGATGCAGCCGGTGAGATCGCCTACACTTCCGCCGTCTTCCCGCGCTCCATCAGCTTCGCCACCGGCTGGATGATGACCCTCGCCTACTTCATCGTCTGCCCGTGGGAGGCCGTCGCCGTCGGCCGCATCGCCGGCTACATCTTCCCCGGTCTCGATTCCGTGGAACTCTACCGCATCGCCGGCCGCCCAGTGTATCTCCCGCATCTCGTCATCGGCCTCGCTCTGACTGCGCTGCTCACGCTGCTGAACTATCGCGGCATTCGCCTCAGCGCGACATTTCAGAACTGGACCAGCTTCGGCACGCTCGCTCTATTCGTAGTCTTTGTGGCTCTCGGCGTCAGCCGCGGCTCTCCCGCCAATTTCCAGCCGCTGTTCACGCACACTCCGTTGGTCTCGATTCTGCTCGTGATTCAGGTCGTTCCCTACTTCATGACCGGATTCGAATCGGTAGGCAAAGCAGCGGAAGAAGCCAGCCCAGACTTCCGCACTCAACGCTTCTTTCGCACCATCTGGATGGCCATCGTCATCGGCACCCTTTTCTACGCCAGCATCGTAGCCGCCGTCGCGTTCGTCGCGCCATGGCGCCAGCTGACCGGCGAAAAGTTCATGACCGCCGTAGCGTTCCAGCAGGCCGTTCGCTCCCGCTGGATTGTTAACATCATCCTAGCCGCCGCCTTACTCTCGCTCTTCAAATGCTTCAACGGAAACTTCGTCGCCGCCAGCCGCCTGTTCTTTGCCCTGGGACGCCGTGGTATGGTCGACGCCCGCGCCGGAGCTATCCATGCGCACCACCAGACGCCGTCAACGGCAGTTCTGTGTGTTGGCCTCGCCACCGCGTCCTGTATGCTTCTAGGGGACGCGATCCTTGTACCAATCACCGAAGTCGGATCAGTCGCCTGTGCGATCGGTTGGTCGGCTGCCTGTGCCGCGTGTCTGGCCCTGCCGCGCTCCCGCCCCGGCTTGATGAAGCTATCGGTCGCCGAGCGTGCCGTGGCCGCCTTCGGACTCGCCGTGGGAATCGCGATGGCTCTGATGAAAGTGATCCCTCTAGTTCCCGGCCACTTCACTGTTTATGAATGGATTGCCCTGGGAGTCTGGATCGCCCTGGGCGCAATTTCGCGCCGCACAAGAACTGCGAACGCTCAAACATGAAACGTCCCTCAGCGTCCTTCGCGGCATTTGTTCGCGGACTCTGCGGTAAGCTTTTGTTCTATCCCAATGGAGACGAAATCGATGAAGAAGAAATCGGGACTGTATCACGTTCTGCTTGCTTTGATGCTGATGATTGTTCCCTCTAAGTTGCTGGCTCAAACACAAGCTCCCGCCTTCGATCTCGTCATCACCAACGGTCACATCATCGACGGCACCGGCTCCCCGTGGTATTCGGGCGACGTCGGCATCCGCGACGGAAAAATCGCCGCCATTGGCAATCTCGCTGCCGCCCCGCGCAAACGCACGATCGATGCGGCTGGCAAAGTTGTAGCGCCGGGTTTCATCGACATGCTCGGCCAATCGGAACTGACCATCCTCGTCGACCCACGCTTGCCCTCGAAAATCTACCAGGGCATCACTTCCGAGATTACCGGCGAAGGCGGATCTGCCGCCCCGCTCAACGATGCCATCATCCAGTCCGACCGCTCCGGATACGACCACTACAAGATCAATCCCGACTGGCGCACCTTCCGCCAGTATTTCGCGCGCCTCGAAAAGCAAGGCATGGGCATTAACTTGGCGAGTTACGTCGGCGCGACACAAGTCCGCCGCATGGTGCTCGGCGACGACGACAAGCAGCCCACCCCCGAACAACTGGAGCAGATGAGAGCACTTGTGCGCGACGCCATGAAAGACGGTGCCGCGGGCGTTTCCACCTCGCTCGAATACGCTCCGGCACCTTACGCGAAGACGGATGAGTTGATCGCCCTCGCTGCCGAGGCTGGCAAGTCCGGCGGTATCTACTCCACGCACATGCGCGACGAAAGCAACTCAATTCTCGAAGCAATCGACGAAGCCCTCCGCATCGGACGCGAAGCCCACATCCCCGTGGAGATTTGGCACATCAAAGTTGCAGGCAAAGCCAACTGGGGGCGCATGCCCGAAGTTGTCGAAAAAATAAATGCCGCCCGTGCTACCGGCGCCGACGTCACCGCCGACACATACGCCTATACCGCCTGGTACAACGACTTCTCCGCGTTTATTCCACCCTGGGCGCACGATGGCGGTACCGAAAAACTCGTAGCCCGCCTGAAAGATCCCGCTACGCGCGAGCGCATTCGCAAAGACATGCTCACTCCGTCCAGGGATTGGGACAACGAGTGGCAAGAGATCCCCGGCCCCGACGCCATCATGATCGGCGCAGTCGAGAACTCGAAACTGCTTCCGCTGCAAGGCAAGCGTCTCTCTGAGATCGCAAAACTATGGAACAAAGATCCCATGGACGCCCTCTTCGATTTTCTGATCGAAGATCCTTCCACCGGCGTCGCGGTCTTCGGCATGTCGCAGCCCGATGTGACCCTCGCTCTGCAACAGCCCTGGGTCGCCATCGACAACGATTCCGAAGGCACGTCGCCCGATGGGCTTTTGGGCCAGGCTCATCCTCATCCCCGCGCCTACGGGACCTTCCCGCGCATCCTGAGCAAATATGTTCGCGATGAAAAAGTCCTGACGCTGGAAGATGCCATCCGCAAATTCTCGGCGCTCCCCGCGCAGCGCATGCGGCTGACGGATCGCGGCGTTCTCAAGGCAGGAATGTGGGCCGACGTGGTGATCTTCGATCCCGCTACCGTACGCGACCGCGCTACGTTCGACAATCCCAATCAATTTTCCGAAGGAATGGAGTACGTCCTGGTGAATGGCGTGCCCGTGATCGATCAGGGCAAGATGACAGGCACTCTCCCCGGCAAAGTCCTGCGCGGCCCGGCATACGTGCCCTAGAGGTTCGTCCTCAGTCGGTGCTTTTATCAGGCACGCCTCCAGAGGCTGCTTCAAGAAGTTTTGCTTCTGTTTTGAAAGGGCGCGGCTTCAAGCCGCGCCGTATGTGTGGGGAATGAATGACGGCTTCAGCCGCTGAGGGGAATCTCAGCCTCACGAGAGAGGCTCTCCGCAGCACCGCCGAAATCACTTCGCAGGCTCCGGCTTCAGCCGCGCCTGCGTCTCCGGCCCAGCCAACCGAATCACCCGCGGCTCAGCCAGCGTGCCGGTGATCGTGTACGCCGAGGCCGCGCCACCACTAGGAATCCGCGCCAGCTTCATGTCGAGATCGCGCTTCCAAGACGCTGTCCCGCTCACCAGAAACTTTCCACCCACGGAATCCAGCTTAGCGTCTTTAATATCGAGTCTGCCCGCCTGCAATCGGGCTTTCCCGGAGAACCGCGTAACCTTCAGCGCTCCCATGTCCTCGGCGAGCGAGATGTGCGGCAGGGTTCCGTCTCTGACGTCAAACTGCAGTGTGCCTTCGGCCAAAGTCCAGAACTCCGCAGGACAGGTTCCCTTCACTTCGTAGCTTGTATTCGCAGTGCCTGCGATCCACTGGTCTTTCATTGCATCCGCTAGACGCGCCAGCGAAATTCCGGTCACGCTTCCGCTGCCGATACAGACCGTCGGCTTTGCCCTGAAGTCCGTCCGCCATTCGCCGCGATGCTTCCCGCCCAGAAAATCCGCATTCAACTCCGAGATCTGCAACTTCCCGCTGTCCAGGCTCACGTTCGCAGAAACGTGAGTCGCCGCCAAGCCTTGCGCCAGCAATTGCTGAGTCGTCACACGCCCCGACGCCCTCACACTCGCCAGGAACGATGTTCCCGCTTGCGCATTCGATTCCAGCACCCGATACCACGGCCGCGCTTTGGGACGCGGGCTCACCCAATCACGCAGCTCGCCCAACGCAATCTGATTTGCACTCAGGCTGAAGTGCGCCTGGCAGGCGTCGGGAGTCCCGCACCCGCGCGGCATTACTATCGAGCCGGCCCACGATGTGTCCGCCGCCTTCGCACTCAACTTTTCGATGCGAACTGCATCTGGCGCAAGCTGCAAGTCTGCCGATGAAATCTCGACCGCCCCACCGGCTCCCCGAACAGCGATGCGAACGTTCCGCAGCTTTGCCGTCCCCGTCACTTGGGGCCCCGAGAAGCCAGAGGCAGCTCCGTTCCGCCCTGCCCACGATCCCATGACTTGCAGATCAACTTGCGCCGTACCTTCCGTTGTCGCCTGCAACGCGGGAAGCCCCAACATGCGCGCAACGCGCAGAGCCTTGGCAGTCTCGGCCTCACCCGTCACCGAAAGACCGTACCCGGCTCGGTTGGCCCATCCGCGCGTCGTCGGCCCGGCCACCCGTCCAATGGCGATAGGGAAGGGCCCGAACTCGACATGCGCACCTTCGGGAAACCGCATCTCCGGCGCGGCGTTGCGCCTCGTTCGCCTCGTTCGCCTCGACGTAACACCTCCCGACGAACGGTTCGTCAGCACGAACGGAATCGTCTCGGGTCCGATCTCCGCCTTATTCGCCGCGGACGCCAACCGGAAGTCAGCGATTTCTCCCCTTCCCTTAACTCGAACCTGCGCCGCTTTCTTCCGCTCGAGCGTGAAGTTCCCGCTCACGGTTCCGCCCGCAACCAGATCCTCAGGTAAATTCTTTTTTGCCCGCTGAGCCAGGGCCATTGCAGCACTAGCTGGCACATCGTCGGCCATCAACACCAGCTCGTAGCTCCCGCTCCCAGGAAGCCCCATGTCTCCTTTTAACGTAATCGCCCCGCTCCCCACCGGTGCGGTGCAGAGCAGTTCGTGAAACGCATGATTCGCTGAACTGTATTGCCCTTCGCAGTGACTCGCAAGACGCAGAGGCTGCCCGCTTGCGATGTCGTAACGCCGAAAATCCTGAACCGAAGTGTTGCTCGTAACCCGCAGCTTCGCCGGAGTCCCCGTCAAGCTCACATCGACTTGCACTCCGCCGCGCCAGCCCTGGTCGTTTCCCATGAAGAACTTCGTGAGCTGCCCGAGCTGAGCCCGGCTCCACTCCATGCTGAACTGCAGCGGAGTATCGCCCAATGTCGCGGCGCGCTGCCACGTGCCATTCACCAGCAGCGTGCCAGTATCGTTCAAATTCAAATCGGTGCGGAACGGTTGGGCTTTCAAACGGACGCCCCAGGCATTTTCCGAATCCTGCCAGAGCGAGAAGTCCGCGTTGGTCAGCGCGTACGGCTTTTTCTCCGGCCCGTTCTTAAAATTAATTCGCGCAGAAGTGGCTTCGATGTACGGGAATCCCGGTCGCGGCTCCGACTTCGCTTTCCCCGTCGGCGCCAGCGGCGTGTGCGCCGTACGCTCCAGCAGCGCTTCCAGGTTCCAGCGCCCGTTCGCGCCATGCACCAGATTCAGGCTGGGGTCCGCGAGATCCAGTCGCGCAATCTCGAGCCGCCCGCGCACTAGCGAAGTCAGACGAAGATCCGCCGTCACTTCGTTCGCGCGCAGCATGGGTTCGGCTCCGAACGCCGGATCGTCGTACACCACCAGATTTTTCAGATCGAATCCCGGCCGCGGCAGCAGCCGAAGGTGTACCGAACCGATGTCCACAGGACGCCCCACAGCCGCGCTGATGGACGATACGATTCGCGATTTCAAACGGGAGGCGCCCGGCCGAAGAAGAAACAGCAGCAGGATCAGTGCCGCCACCGCTGCTATGCGCCACTTGGAGGAGAAAAACTTCACCGCGCCCTCACTCGACCTTCGAGGGGCCTCATTTTACAACCCGCAGCGTCCGCTTCCAGCGGGTCTCATCGAAGAAATGCAACACAACTTTCCCTAGAAACAGAATCCGGTCGCTCCACGCGGTTTTGCGATATTGATTGTCCGGCGTCTCGAACGACCAGTAGATGAACATGGGGCGCCCGATGATGTTCTGCTTGGGAATGAATCCCCAATATCGGCTGTCCAGGCTCACTCTGCGATGGTCCCCCATGGCGAAGTAATGGTCCGGTGGAACGACGATATCATCCCCCTGAATATACGATTGCAAATCCACCATCCAGTTGGGATACACGTTCGGATCATCCGAAGGCGACACGGCGGGGAAATTGTTGCGATACGGGTCGACACTTTCCTTTTCGAGTTCGTCGTTAAACACGTAGATCTCGTCCAGCGCAACCCCGTTGCGATACACAACGCCGTTGCGCAGGTGAATCCGGTCTCCGGGCAGTCCAATAATCCGCTTCACCACATAGAGTCCCGGCTCAGCTGGCGATAGAAATACCACAATATCCCGGAAGTGAACATCCCGGTAGGGAAGCAGGGGCCCCACCCACGAACTCTTGGGCGCAAACTGGATGCGGTTCACGAACACGTGATCCCCGATCAGCAGCGTGTTCTCCATCGAACTCGAAGGGATCTCAAATGCCTGCAGCACAAATGTGATGATGAACAGCCCCGTCACCAGCACCGCGGCGAGCGATGCCAGAAACTCGACCGTCGTTTCCTTCGGTTTCTCTACCGCGCCGTTTTCTTCTACGTTATCTTCTTTCTTGGCCACTATAGTTTCTTCCGTGTTTCACAGATTCGTATCGGGGCACGCCTTCAGGCGTGCCAGAGAAGGCGTATTCTTGATGGCGCCTTCAGGAGCTGTTGTGAGAAACCCGTCCCGCGAATGGCCCTGGGAAGGGCACGGCTTCAGCCGTGCCGCTAAAGTCCAAAAAACATGTCGGCTTTAGCCCTGTGAGACGCTCAATTGGCCCACAAACTGTTTCTCAGAACAATCGAGACCTCTGCCATCCGCGAGCCTACTCAGTGTATCAGCCGCAGAGTCCGGTTCCAGCGCGTGATCTGAAAGATGTGCGTCACCGCGTACGCCAGGTGATACAACCTCCCCGACAAAGACGACGGAGAACTCTGGTCCCAGTCCTGCACCGACCAGTAGATGAGTAGCGGCCGCCCGATAATATTTTCCCGCGGCACGAAGCCCCAATAGCGACTGTCCTGGCTGTCGTCGCGATTGTCGCCCATCACGAAGTAGTGACCTTCCGGAACAATCAGCTGGCCGTCCTCCACCAGTTTCCGCATCTCGAGCCACCACTTTCCTTCTAGGCCAAGCGCCGGAATATCCACTCGCGGGAAATTGTCGCGGAACATGTTATTCGGAGGCTCCAGAAATCGCACGTAAGGCTCATCGATTGGCTTGCCGTTGATCCACACTTTTTTGCTGACCAGCCGCAGATGGTCCCCCGGCACCCCGATCACTCGTTTCACAAAATGCTGCGTCGGGTCCACCGGATAGTGAAACACGATGATGTCTCCGCGTGCGATCTTCTGGTACGGCATCAGATGATCGCCCGGCCCACGTCCTCCGTAGCACAGCTTGTTCACCAACAGGTAATCGCCCACCAGCAGGGTGTTCTCCATCGATTGCGAAGGAATCTGGAATGCCTGCACGATGAACGTGATCACGAAAACTGCGATCACGACCGTGCCCATCAACGACTGCATCGAACCGATCACGTCGCTTCCGAGGGTGCTGACGATAGGCCGGTCTGGCGAAGCGACAGGCGGGGTTGGTGAAGCGATGGGGAGTTGTGGCGAAGGACTAGCGCCTTCTGGCGAAGCGCCTGGGATCTCTGGCGGGATGACCGGGTCCGTGGGCGAAGCGATGGGCTGGTTTGGCGAATCCATGAAATCTACTTATCTGCCGGGTGCAGGTCCGCCCCGTGACGATCTGCCGAATGGCGGTCTGCCGAATGCACGCCCCGCGCCGCCGCTTTCGTTTCCGCCGCTTTCGGCCGCGACGCCAGAAACGTCAGCAGTTGCCGCGCCGCATCCTGTTCCGCCGTCTTCTTGGTCGATCCCTGCGCCCGTCCCACGAACTCCGCTTCCTTGCCGTTCCTTGTATTCAGACGCGCCTCGACCGTAAACGTCTTGCTGTGCTCCGGACCTGCCTCCTCCACCAGCACATACGCCGGCTGCGTCAACCCCAGGCTCTGCACCGCTTCCTGCAGTGCAGACTTGAAATCCGTCACCGGCAGCGCGCCGCCGCCGCGCTCCATTCGCTCCAGTTCCGGCGAAATCACAGTACGCAGCACGAACTCCCGCGCCACATCGAGCCCCCCGTCCAGATAGATCGCCGCTAGGATCGCCTCCAGAGCGTCCACCAGCAAAGCCGTCTTGCCCCGCCCCCCGCTCTTTTCCTCGCCTCGCCCCAGCCGCAGATAGTGGCCCAGTTCCAGTTGCTGCGCTACCCGGATCAAGTGCCGTTCACTCACCAGATGAGCCCGCAATTTCGAGAGTTCGCCTTCCCGAAATTGCGGAAACCGCTGGAACAACTCTTCACTCGTGACCAGTGCCAGCACTGCATCTCCCAGGAATTCCAGCTGCTCGTTGTCGCTGACCTTATACTTGCTCTCGCCCGCCTGCTGCGCTTCCTGCTCCCGCGCCTGCGAGCTGTGCGTGACCGCCTGCTCAATCATCGCCCGCCGCCGGAAATGGTAGCCGAGCCCCTCTTCCAGCGCCGAGATTTCCCGTTCCTTCAAACGCAGCTCCTAGTTTTTCGGAGGCGTCGCGGTCCCCGGCGCCGTTCCGCTGCTCAGCTTCGTCAAGCGGTCTTTTTCGTCGCGCGCCGCTTTGCCGGCAGCCGAATCCGGCCGGTCCTTGGTGAGATCCACCGCCTGGTCGGCGTACTTCAACGCCTCGGGAATCTTGTTCTGCATGTCGAGTGCGACCGCCATTCGGAAGACCGCGATCGCATCCGGCTGCTGCGGAAACGCGTCAATCGACTTCTTTAGATTCGTCTCCGCATCCGCCCAATTCTTTGCGTTGAACGACAGCGTTCCCAGTACAAAGTATGCCTCCGACCGCAAGAACCCCTTGAACGCATTCAATTGTTCCGGCGGATAGCCCGTGGACGGAACGTCGGTCTCAATCGTCACCAGCGCCCGATCCGCATCCTTCTTCGCTTCGGCCAGACGCTGGTCCTTATCCAGATCGGTCTCGCGCGTCCGCTCCGCCAGCAACTGCGCTACCCCCAGCAGCGCATCAGGATCGTCGGCGTCCAACGCCAGGACCTTCTTCGCCATCTCCATCATCTTGTCGGAGTTGTTGGCCTGCTGGTATGCGTGCATCACAGACTTGAACAGCAGAGGACGCAACTCGCTCTCAGGATATTTCGCGGCGAAGTCGTCGGTCGCCTTTTCCTGCGCCGCCGCATCGGTGAGCGCTGCCGCCGCTTTGTAAGCCGTGAATTCTTCCTGACTGTTTACTTTGGGCGGACGTTTGCCCTGCGGCGCCGCCGCAGCCTGTCCTGCTGCCTGACCGGCCGGTGGATTCTGTGCCGCCGGTTTGTCGTTGCCCTGCCCGAAACTCCATGCGCACATTCCCAGCACCGCGACCACGATCGCTGCTCGCTTCATGCGTTCTCCTCGACTTCAGACATCTTGATTTCAAACCCGCTGCCGAATTTCTCAACCGTGCATTCTATCGCAGCGCCCAGAAGATCGATTGTTTCCAAGCTGATAGCTGAGGGCTGACGGCTCCCTATTGCGGCTTCACCGGTGGCTCGTACGCCTGCTGCAGTCCCCGCTCGGCGGCCGCCTTGATCTCAGGCAATTCTGCCCCCGTCGTCAACGCCGCGCGGTACTCGACCATCGCCGCCTCGCGCTCCTCTTTCAAATCCAGAATCCTTCCCAGGTACACGTGCGACCAGCCAATCACCTTGGGATCCTTGGCCGCCTCGATTGCCTTCTGGAAGTTCTCTTTCGCCCCTTCCATATTCTTATTGGCCACTGCCACCTGGGCCAGAATAAACAGCGCCCGCCCCTGGTCCCCAATTTTCCTGTCCAGAGCCTGCTGGGCGAGTTCCTGCGCCCCTTTGGCATCGCCCGCTTTCAGGCGCTTCTCCGCCGTGACCAGCATCCGCCGGTCCTCCAGGCGCGACAGTTGCACCAACTCGGGTGCCGAGACGCTGGCATACTGCACCGCCGCCGCCGCCTTCTCCTCCGCCTTCACATCGATCTTGTCCAGGATGTCCGAATACGCGCTCCGCAGTCCCGCCGGATCTTTTTCAAACACCAGCAGCGCGCTGTAGAAATACCGCGTCAGGATGTAGCCCTGCTTCACCGCATCGTCCACGGCCTGCATGCGCATCGCTTCCGCCGTCTGTTTGGTCCCGAGGGTCCGGATCTCAATGGCCCGCACCATGCACTCGGTCACCAGCAGCGACATGTCGCTCTTGAAGCTTTCTTCCAGCGGCGCCCGCTTTACCGATTGCAACAGGGGCTCAATCCGCTTGATGGAACTGAAGTGTTTTTCGCTCAGCGGATCCAGCAGATAGTGCAGATACGCATGCCGGATCTGCGGCATCTTCAGCGGATCGATCGAACTCGGGTCCGGCGAAGGAAACACCACCACGTAATAGTCCGCTCCGTAGTTGCGCGCGTTCGCCTCATTCGGATCGCCCAGAAAATCCAGATAAATCGTGAACGTACGACCCAGATATCCCCCCGACTGCATCTTCAGGTAGATATCCGTATCGAAAACCATTTTCGCCAGCGGTACGTGATACCGTTCCATCAGCGCCGCATAGTTGCCCCGATGCCGCTCCCAGATCCCGTGCAGCCCCGCCTTGTCGTAGAAGCGCTCCAGCACCGCCCCAAACGCCGCAATCGGCGCCGCGTCCGGAGGCATTTCATCCTCTTTTCCTTTGGGAAGAAAATGCGGAGGCCCTTGCAGGTAGAGCGCCAGGGACACGTACTGCGACAAATCATGCGCCGCGTCTTTGCCCCGGTGCGCTAGGTACCAGTCGCACATCGCGGTCATGGTCGCCTGCGCCTCATCCGACCCCTGCAGGTTCTTCTGCACCTCGGCGCGGATGTTGAGCCGCTGCGCGTCCGACGTGTTCAAGTCCACGTCATACCCGCACGTGTTCATCGCCGTCAGCACGGCGAACAAAGTCTCGCTCGTATCCAGCGAAATCGGATTATTGCCGTCCGCCAGACACACCGGCGCCAGCAGCCCCACTAGGGCCGCCACCACCAAACCTCGAATCCCACACCGACGCAACCGACTCAGGAAGAAACGACTCAGGAATCCCTCCCGCAACATGGCCACCCGACAGCCACGAAACTCGATGGCCTTATTAAAGATAGGCGGAGAACCCCTTCAGTTTAAGGGCTTAGCAGCAGAGGGTCAAACCCCCGGACCTTCTCAGGACCGCGGAGCTGAGGCCGCCCTTCGAAAAACCGCGAAGGGTAAGGCAACGCGTTCTCATAATCACCACTCCTCTGCGAAGTAGGTGTTCGCAATTCCCGTCAGCACGTCGTTCGGCTTCTTGTGGTGCAGTCGGTACATCGCGTCTGCGATTACGATGAACAGAGTCATGCCGCTGCGGAGCATTCCGTGCTGGAGTTCCTCACCGTATCCGCCGAGCTCCATCTGGATAGCCATCGAACCGCCATGGGTGTAGCTGTTCGCCGTATTCCAGAACTTATTCTGAAAATGAACGAACAGCGTTCCTTCCTTACCACCCGCAGCCACGTCGGCTGGATCGACAAAAACCGTGTCGAGCTTTGCCGCCCGGTCAGCTATGGGGCCTGGTGGTTGCCCACTGTCTCCATTCAGGAGTTTGTCGATCAGGTCGTCGGACCCAAACTGCTGTGTCCACAATCCATTGACCACGTCCTCGTACAGTAGTCGAAACACCTTAAATGCGGGACCAGGATTGTCGTCGCTGATTTCCGTGAGGATTGCCTTGAAGTCGCTGACGGCCATGCTGATGAATGCCTTCGCAACGTGAGAGCGGTCACTGGTATCGGCGGTCGGGTGTTTGCTAATCTCCTGGAGGACTTCGTTCTGGTAGTGGCGTGCTCGTTCGACGCAGTTCTTGATCCGTGGGGTCATGCTAACTCCTGACGGACGGATTGTAATCCCCCCTCCGCGACGAGTGTGTGGACTCTGAGACCATTCGCGCAGGACGAGACCCGGTCCGCTGCCGCTCCTCTTCCCGCCCCCCTGTTCACCTCCGGACACTCCCCGCCAATTCCGGACACCGCGCCCCGCCCCACCACCAATCTCCCCACGCCTAACTTCCGCCCCATCAACCAGATGCTTCCCTCGCCCTCTGGCAGCTAAAGTGCACTCCAGCCTCGGGACCTGTGCCCACCCTATGCTGACCAACGACCTTCGCTTCGCCCTGCGACAACTCCAGAAGAATCCCGGCTTCTTCCTCGCGGTCACTCTCACGCTCGCGCTGGGAGTCGGCGTCAACACCGCGGTCTTCAGTCTGGTCAACGGCTTCCTCCTGCGGCCGCTCCCGTATCCCAACGCGGACCGCATCGCCATTCTTCTCCTCCATCAGGAGGGCATCTCCAAGTCCGGACAGTTCGTACAGGACGACGATCCCAGCCAGGACGGCGAAACCTGGGAAATGGTTCGCGACCGCGTCCCCGCCGTGCGGGCCGCCTCGTTTGGTGGCACCAACGGCGTCAATCTGCAAGCCGGCTCCGCAGCGGGCGCCAACGTTCGCTTTGTCCAGGACATGCGCGTTTCCGCGCACTACTTCGATGTCCTCGGCATCCAGCCTTTCCTGGGCCGCGGCTTCACCGACGAAGAAGACCGGCCTCACGGGCCGAGCGCTGTAATCCTGAGTTACGCGCTCTGGCAGTCAGCCTTTCAGGCTGATCCTCAGGTGCTCGGCAAGCCGGTCATTCTCAAGGGCGAGCCCTACACGGTTGTCGGAGTTCTCCCGCGCCAGGCGCAGCCCACCGGCGTTGCCGACCTCTGGACGCCCCTGCAACCGCACCAGAGCGGAGAATGCGGCGGAAATAACTGCGAGATATTGATGCGCCTCGTACCCGGATCATCGTGGCAGCAGGTCTCCGCCCAACTCGCTCACCTGCACAAGCCCAGCTTCGACGAGACAGCTCGTAACAAAGGCCGAGCCTGGTTCTACGCTTCGCCGCTCGCCCGGAATCTCGACAACGGCATGCGCAAACCGGTTCTGGGACTCATGCTGGCGGTCGGTCTCATCCTGCTTATTGCCTGCGCCAATCTTGCCGGGCTCACGCTGGTTCGCATCGTGCGCCGCACCCCGGAGATCGCCACCCGTCTCGCTCTCGGGGCCAGCCGCTGGGATGTCCTCCGCCAGCTCTGGTTGGAAAATGTTGTCCTCGCGGCTATCGGCGCCGCGATTGGACTCGCTCTCGCCCGCATCATCCTCGCATCGCTTCCGGGATTCCTGCCCGACTACATGCTCCCGCTCGGCGGCGTGGCCATCGACCTTCGCGTCCTGGCTTTTACTTTCGCGGCGGCGCTTTTCACCAGTCTTCTATTCGGTGCTTTGCCCGCACTTCAAACCCGGCGTGTCGATCTCCGCTCGTCCATCGCTGCAGGTAGTCAGTCCGTGGCTCGAGGCTCGAGCCGGCTGCGTCAGACGCTAATCGCCGGCGAAGTCGCACTCACCCTCGTCCTTGTTGCGGGAGCCGGCTTGGTGATCCGCAGCCTCGTTTACTTGGAGACCCTTCCACCCGGCTTCGACGCCACCAATGTCATGACCGCCAAGCTTTCGCTTGACGATGCCCGCTACCGCGAGCCGGCCGCATTTCACGGCCTGCTCGACCGCAGCGTGGCCGCCATGCATCAGATCCCCGGCGTCGAAAGCGTCGCGGTCGGGCTCAGCGTCCCTTACGAACGCGGCCTCAACGACGGCGTAAAAGCCGTCGACGGCAAACGTGCCGGCAAGGATTGGGGCGCGAGCACCGCCTACGTTACCCCCGAATATTTCCAGGCGCTGCGAATTCCCATCCTCTCTGGCCGCGCGATCTCCGAAAGCGACACCCCGACTTCGCTGCCCGTCGCCGTCGTCAACGTCGACTTCGCTCGCGAATTCTTTGACGACCCGAATCCCATCGGACGCCACATTCAAATCTCGAACGAAAGCTCGAAGCTCACCTACACTATCGTCGGCGTCGTCGCCAACGTCGCCAAGCGCCCGGGCATGAATGGCGACGCCCCCATCTCCACCGAGCCCGTCTTCTATCTCCCCGCCACGCAAATGGATCAGGGACTCGTCAACATCGCTCACATCTGGTTCCAGCCCAGCTGGATCGTGCGCACCGCGAGACCGCTGCAGGGCCTGACTTCCGCCATGCAAGCGGCTCTTACTCAGGTCGATCCCAACTTGCCGTTCTCTGGCTTCCACTCGATGAACGACCTCCTCGCTGGCGAACTTGTGTATCAAAGAGTGGAAGTCGCTCTCCTCGCGATGCTCGCGGCTTTGGCGCTGCTCCTTTCGGCCGTCGGAATTTACGGTTTGGTTTCGAATCTGGTCGCGCAGCGCACTCGCGAAATTGGCATCCGCATGGCTCTCGGCTCTTCCGCCCGTCAGGCCATGTTCGATGTCGGCTCTACCGGACTCGTGGCCGCGGCCTTCGGCGTGGTCGCAGGACTGGCGCTCTCCTTCGCAGTCCTGCGCGTCTTGCAAAGTGAACTCTACGGTGTCCGCGACTACGACCCGCTAACCCTCACCGTGGTTCCCGTGATCCTCGCAGTGATTGCGACGGCAGCCAGTTTCCTTCCAACGATGCGGATCACCAGAATTGATCCCTCAGAGACTCTTCGCATGGAATAAACAGAACACACTCGGCGGGTGCCCCATTTCTCGCGTCCTTTGCGAGAAGTGGGGACTTAGGGAGAAAGCAGATTCCTGCAGTTTAGAGACAAAGCCGACAAACAACGCTGGACCCAAAAGCTTAGGAGTTAGGAGCCAACAGCCCCTATCCCCTCACGCTGATCTTCGAAAACGACAGCACCGCTCGGCTCGGCGTCGGCCGTCCCATCGACAGCGCCGGACGGAATGTCGTGAAGGTCATCATGTCAATCAGCATGCTCTTTACTTGGGGCGCCAACTCCCTGGCATCGTCGGGATCGGAAAGAATGCGGTAGTCCTGCACCCGCCCGTTGACGTCGATGTAGGCTTCGATCACCAGCGAGTCGTCATTGATCGGGTTCATGCCAAACGAGCTCTGCTGCAACTGCGGCGCGGTATTGACCATGACCAGCGGGACATCGTTACTCGCCTGCAGTGACGAAGGCACCACAAAATACGCCATCGCAATTCCAAAAATGACCAGCGCGCTCAAAAAGCCGGCCGTCGCCGGAACCATAAATGCCTCGAAAGCATTTTCCAGCCGCACCAGCAGCCCCCAGAATGGAGGCCGCTTGGCCTGCGCCACTTCCCGCGAAATCGCCAATCGCAACTTCAATCCCAGATCCGCCGGAACCTTTGGACGCCCCACGCTCACCAGCAACCGCTGGGTCCGGCGCAGTGACTGATACCGCTCGTCACACGCCGCACAATCCGACAGATGCTGCTCCAGCGCGAGCATCTCCGTGCCCGTTACCGCTCCATCTAAATATGGCGACAACAACCGCTTCGCCGCGGGGCACTGCAGTCCTTTGATTTTCTCTGTGCCCGTCACCATCATGGCATCACCTCGACCCTTCTACCCCCTCCAGCAACCCGCGACCGCAAGTCCCGCTCTTCTTTTTTGTTTTCGTCAGTCGGAGCGGTTAACCCCAGTTCATTCCCAACCTCGCGCACATACGGCGTCAACCTCTGCCGCAAAGCATCCCGGCCGCGCGTCAGCCTCGATTTCACCGTTCCCAGCGAAATCTCCAGCACCTCGGCAATCTCTTCGTACGACATGTCTTCCAGATCGCGCAGTATCAGCGTCGTGCGGTACGGCTCCGGAAGCTTCCGCAGTTCCTCTTCCACCCGCGCCTGCACTTCGTGGTGAGCCACGTGGTCGAACGGAGAATCCGCGTGATCCGTCAACGCCACCTGCATCGCGTTTTCCCGCGCGGTAGCGACCTCCGGTTCCATCGGCTCGATCGAAGTCTCGCGTGCCTTGTGCCGGAACCACCACCGTCTCCGGTTCGCCGCCTCGTGCAGCGCGATGCGGTAGATCCAGGTCTTCAAGCTCGATGAGCCGTGAAAATGCTTCATCCCGCGAAACACTTTCAGAAAGACGTCCTGCGTCGTATCGGCCGCGTCCGCCGGATCATTCACGATCCGGTATACCAGTCCATACACCGGCTGCTGAAACTCCCCAATCAGCCAGGCGTACGCCGTTTCCGAACCAGCCTTCAACTCCGCGACGATCGCCGCCTCTTCCTGCGACCGTGCTCCGATGGCACTTGCCAGATCACCCAAGGTGGTTGCTCCCGCCATAATGGCGTCCCCTGATTATAGGATTTTCCACCCCAACGCGCCCTGAAATTTCAACTACCTGGCCCAGTCCGAAGAACGCTCGGCCAACTGCCAGCGGAGCCGGGACCTTCACTCCACATAGACTCCGCCGGAGTGTCCAGGGTTCCCACCTATAAGTGATTTATTTTCAGCAGATCAGGAGGGGACACGGAAAAGGGAAGCGGAGTCCCCAGCCAGTCCCATCCGATGTCAAGAGGCGAACAGTCACAGCCCCTGCGTTACCAGCGGTACTCCACGAACCCAGTCGCCAAGCACCAGCACAAATGCTTCTGCGGGAACGCGGCTAGCAAACTCACTCGTGAGCTCGGTCCCGCAGGGACCACTGACAATAGCCCGCCAGTTCGACTGGCGGGTAGCCACGAAACGAAAACGAATCGCGCCCCGTAGGGACGCCGGAACTTCCGGGCTCATCGCGTTTTGACACAGGGCACGCCCGTAGACAACATTCTCCGCTGAGGTTAACGTGTCTACTCTGAGGAATCCGATGCTGAGCGCACCTCGCGAAACATGGAGACTTCGGCATCGAACAATTCCAATCGACATTGCAGGGGAAACCGATGACACATTTTAGGACCTCGTCGGCTGCCGCACTATTGATCGGCGTGCTGTCAATCTGCAGCGCATGGGCGCAAGGCGCACGGAGCGAACCGACTTCCTCTACTCAGCACTCCACAAATGTTGACCCCGCTCGCACACAGTTAGAATCAGACAAGAAAATAAACTCAACAGCACCGGTGACCGTCATCGCCGCAGCAGAGCCGGTTCTTACCATTCATGGACTTTGTCAGGACCAGTCAATCCAACCGGCGACTGCTGCAAATTCCTGTACAACCGTCGTCACTCGGGAAGCGTTTGAGCGGCTTCTCGACTCCATGAATATTACGGGCAAGCCGCTTACTCCCGAGACTCGGCGAAACCTCGCAGAAGTTTATGCTCAGTATCTGGTCCTGGAGCGCCCGGCAACAAAGGCGGGACTGGAAAGCACGCCGCGGTTTTCCGAGATCATGCGTTGGTGGCGGCTGCGGACCTTGGCGGGTCTGTATCGTGGCAATCTGCAGGAGCAGTTCAAGAGCCCTTCTCCCGATGAGGTCCATGCCTATTACGTTCAACATCTCCAGTCGTATCAGCGCATCAAAGCGGCGCGCATCTTGATTCCTCGAACGCCAGGCGATACGGACGAAGCGAAGCGCTCCGACAAAAAGGCTCTTGAGGTAGCGAATACCGCCCGGGAGCGCGCTGCCAACGGGGAAGATCCTGATCTTGTGCAGAAGGATGCCTATTCTGCTCTGGGATTATCATCTCCTCCAATCACAAATCTAGGAGCCAATCCCAGGTCCAATTTCCCCACAGAAGAAACGGACGAACTTTTCTCGCTGGTGTCGGGCCAAGTCAGCAAAGTGGAGACTGAGGGCGCATCGTATGTGATCTACAAAATTGCATCGAAGGAGACCTTGTCGGAGGACTCAGTCAAAGACGAAATCTCGCGCCAGATTGCTCAGAGCAAGTACGACGAAGCCATGCGGTCCATCAACGAGTCCGCGAAACCGGAGTTCAACGAAGCGTATTTCGGCTCGCCCAAAACCGCACCCGCCGTGAGTCCTTCGGCGAGTCCACATCCGTAGTCGCCCGCGGTCGAACAATAAAACCAAACCTGCGCAAAAGCGTAGATCGCAACGGTTCTGCCATCAAAAACCCTGTCATCCCGAGCAAAGCGAGGGACCTGGGTGTTTGCCTGCGCTTGCCGCAGTGTCGGAAACAACTCGACCTTCACGCTCGGGTAGCCCTTCTGAGCCTCATGCCCCAAATCAACATCCCCGCTAGGACCAGAACACCGACACCTACGATCACCTGTCGCGCAACAACGTCGGTGCGAGCTCGCGCAGGACTCGCGGTCGTTCCCGAGGGTCCACTGTGCGGCCACTGCGCGCTCATCAGCGTCTGGACCTCCGTTCGAACCTGCGTCGATCTCGTAGGCTGACCGGGACTCAACGGGCGGAGAGAGCGGGCCAGTTCACCCACACCCGAAAGTTCGAAGGCGAACGCTTCATTGGCGTCAAGGCCGTCGAGCACCTGCTCATGGGTTCCTGGTTGGTCCTCAACGGCATGAAACGGCTTCGGGCCGAGCGACCGGAAGCGGATGGATTCAGGCACGATGACGCCAAGCCGCTTCGTTGGATATTGAGCTTGCCTGCGAAACACCAACTTACCTTCGTAGGGCACTTCATAACTGATAGCGTACTTCGTTACACCCGGTTTCAGCGGGAAGTCGATTCTGTATCGGGCCTTTTGTCCGGGGATCCGAACGAGAGGCAACTTAAGTGTGCCGCCGTCAGGTCCGGAAACGATTGCAGGTTCGACCTGAGTCCCATCGGCAACCGCGAGCACCAGATTATCGGGACTAACTCTTGTGATCGGCGGATTTGAAGTGTTGTTGAGAGCGTGCAGTTCCGTCACCTGCAGCATCTTCCCCTTGGCCTGAAACTGCAAGATACTCAAATAGCCTCTGATCGCACTGGCCTGACTGGACGCCTCATATACCCTCACGTTCGTACTCTTCCCGGATTCAACTGCTTGGAAGTATTCGACTCCGTTGTGAACTACCTGCAGGACAGCCGTCGAATGCGGGTCTGACTTTTCGGGTAGTTCAATCTGAAACGCCCCATTCTCATTGGTAGTTGTGCGGGCCCGCTCACCTTGTGCGGTAAACAGAATCACCTGATGCCCGGGTTCAGGTTTGCCTGTAGTACTGTTCAGCACATTGCCTTGAATCGTCTGCGCCGAACTTGCGAGGGATAGAAAGAAAAACAGGAGAAGCGATCTTGGAAGACTCATGGCTGCCCTTCTTAAACCTGCAGTAGGCAGAACTGGTAGACCTTAAATGTATCAAGTAGTCAGAAACACGCCCTGACTACGTGGTGGTTATGCGCAGGCAAGCACGTTGAGCAAACGCTGACGCGTCCCGTCCCGCTTTTCGGGTCCATTTGCTTGAAATGTGGAATAAGGTTGTAACTGAAACGCCTGCACAATATCCGTGTCGGCGTGTTCCCGTTACGAAAGACGAACTGTTTCTAAGCTAAAGTGCAGCATTTACTAGCCTTGTCGCGAGAATAGGCGAGGTGCTATTTCAGTCTCGCGTTTCAGCTCTGTTACGAACGACGAACGTGTTGCTCGACGTACAGTGATGCTACTTACTAACTGTGGCTACACACATGAGTCCAGTAAGTATCATCAAAGTACGTCGTCTTATCAGTTGCTAGAGGCTGTGCAAAAGAAACTCTTGACAAAACATTTGTTCAGAGGCATCGTTCCCCGATCACCAGTCAGTAAGTAGGAGGGAAATAGCTATGCGACTCCACGCTAACCACTCATTCCATTTCTCACTTCACCTTCTTGTCGCAGCTCTCATCGTTCTGGTGAGTGCGCCAATGCTGCTTAGCCAGTCGACGCCCGCTGGGGCTGCTGACATCGGGCCCCGTAATCCTGGCACCGCTGCATTCGACCTGGTCTGTCCGGTCGGAAATCCAGTCAAATTCCCGCCGATAGCGGGCTTGGCCAACTGCATTGACCTGGACCAGCCGCCGAGCCAGCCCCCGCAGCCGCCCGCTGCCGGAGCGGGCAACGTGGTCGGAGGAGGTCCTTTGACGGGTCTGTGGTTTGAGTCGATAAACGTCTTTGAAGCAGTCGCCAGCGTGCAAGGAGCGTCAGTAGTTCCCACGGAACCCATCGTCGGCCTTGGGCCGGCATTCAATTCCAATAGCTGCGTATCGTGCCACTCCGCGCCGGTCGTGGGCGGCAGCAGCCCGGGCACTGTCACCATCGTTCAGAGCAACGGTGCGCAGGAAACTTTCAACATGCCTCTCTCGTTCGACGGAAATCCCGAACTCGCCGCCGCTTTTGATCAGGGGAATACAACCAACCAGAATCCCAATTTTCCGAGCGGGAGTTCGTTTTCCGGACCGGGCTTTCCCAATGTCCCGGTCGAGGGACCGGCCATCGAAGTGCGCGTGATTGCCGGCGGAGGGAGCGGTGGATTTGTTGTCCAGCCGGGTAGCGTGGCGGAACTATTCACCATCCAGGGCCGCACGGACGCGCCAAATTGCACGCTTGCCCAGTTTCCTTTTTCGTCGTTAGGGCCTAGGTCCATCGCCTTCCGTATTCCCACTCCTACCTTTGGTCTGGGTCTTGTCGAAGCTACCCCGGATGCGACCTTGATGGCCAATTCTCCTGCTGGAGCGATTTCTGCGGTTGGCGTGGTCAAGGGAAACTTCAACCGAAACGGCAATGACGGTACCATTACGCGCTTTGGCTGGAAAGCGCAAAACAAGTCGTTGCTGATATTTGCTGGCGAAGCCTCGAACGTGGAAATGGGCGTTAGCAACGAACTTTTCCCCAACGAGAAAACGATCGCAACATCGGTGTCAACGCAAGCCTGCCCTACAAACGTTGCGCCCGCAGGCAATCAACCCGAGGATGAGATCCTGCCGGCTACCTTCCCCGCGGGTACTGGCGCTGCCAATATCGCTGCGATCATCTCGTCAAACGCCGAAGACAACGCTGTGTTCATGCGGATGAACGCTCCTCCCTCACAATGCGATGCCCGTCTCCTCCTCACACAAGACCCCTATGGCACCTCAGGTCCTGCCCAGTGTCCCCCATTTTCTTCGGCGAGTGTGGTCAACGGGCAGAGATTGTTCAGCACCGTCGGCTGTAACGAGTGTCACAGCCCAACCCTGGTTTCGGGCCTTTCGCAAAACGCCTCCTTGAGCAACCAGACTTACCATCCCTATTCGGACTTTGCCTTGCACAACATGGGTACCAATCTTGCGGACGGGATTACTCAAGGTGCCGCCGGTCCCGCGTTCTTCCGGACGGCGCCCTTGTGGGGACTTGGCCAACGTGTTTTCTTCTTGCATGACGGTCGCGCGACAGATCTAGTCACTGCCATCGAGCAACACTGTCCCACTCCAGCTAGCACTGGGGGTGGAGAGGCATGCGGGTCGATTAATGCGTTCAACAACCTGACGCAAGCGCAGCAGCAAGCGATTCTCGACTTCCTGCGTTCGCTCTAGGAGCTAACTGCCGGGTGGCGCCCCATCTTTGACGCTCTTGGTCTTGGTCAAGGATGGGGTTCCACCGCCTTATCCAGCCAAGGATCTTCTTTGATGTCGAGTGTCTCGGAGGAACCGGCACATTCGTCCGCTTTAGGTTACTCCCTCACAACGGATTAGCCTACCACCATTCGTTTGTCGTAACACATAATAGAAACTTGTGCGGGACGCGCCGACCTATGGCAGTATTCCGCCACCCGCGGAGGGGAGCCAATGAAACAAATAGCAGTTGTATTCATCCTTTGTGCTGCGATCGCGGTAGCACAGACACACAACCAAGCGCAAGCCACCGCTGCGGCCAGAATCACGGGCGCGGCGATCCCGGACGACACAGCCGAAAGGCTGTACTTCGTATCGCTGTCAACCATGGACAACGCTACGGTCAAAAGCTACTTCACTTTCAACTTGGGATTCCCTGCCGCCGACATTGTAGCTGCAGTCCAAATGGTTGCGGAATTCAGAACGCAGTATAACGACGAAGTGCGTATCTATAATGCTTCCCAAGCTACGGGATTCAACGAATCAAGCCTTGCCAACTTCCAAGCACGGTCAGCTATAGTCACCAGCGATGCTCTGGCCAGTGCAGGGAGTATGCTGAGTGCGCCAGCGTTCAAAGCTTTACGGGCTGACATCCAGAGGGCCAAGTACAAGATGTTCGTCTCGAACGATCCACCGCTAACCTCTTCGCCGACGGGTTGCTGCTACAATACGGTACAGAGCGATGTTCTCACTGCACAGACATATTCACCGCCTCATGTGACGCTAATCCACAGCTTAACAGTGGAAGGAAACTGGCCGGGCACCATGATGTCTGGAGCCATGCATCATGGCAACGTTTTTATTGAGTCTGGGAATCACGTGGCCACCGTTTCCGGACCTTTCGTTACACCAACCTCGTACATTTCGGTAAGCGCATCTGTGACCTTGGACTCGAATACAGATCCGTGCCTACTGGACTTGACAGTCCCTTGCACGGGCAACGAGAACGCCGGTGTGCAATGCACTCAGGCCGGAGGGCTCGCCTATTTTGCCTTTTCGTTTGAGGATGAAATCGCATACACGCAAGCAGCATGGGTTGGCACACCGCCGCCCGTTTGCGTCGGTTCCGGGGTTAACGCTTGCGTCTACAGGGTGCAGAACACTTGCACACCAGCCACCACGCCTCCGGACGCCCCCATCGGGGGGATAACTACCGGTGATTATAGGGGGATTGCCACCTACATTAGTTGGGTTACTGCTTCTGCGTGTATTCGCTTTGCAACGTCCGGACCATGGATCTGTTTCCCTCCCCTTGCGCAACAAAATGCGATGAACAATGTGCCGCCGCTGTACCCATGCACCCATAATCCCTGAGAGAAAGGAGGCAAAAGAAAAATGCTGCTCCTAAAGTACACGCTCACCATTGTCGTCACCGCTTGCGTGTCGCTCCTGTTTACCTTTGCGTGGCTAGTCGCCAAGACTAAGGGGACTTGGGGACACAGCGGGACAACGGCGATAGACATCAAGCTGGTGTCTACCGTGACCGTGCATTCGCCACTGTATTGGTTGTGCGTCGCCGCGATACTCGCCTGCGCTTGGTGGGTCTCGCGGCGCTGGTTGTTTTGAAAAGTTGAACGGGGCACGCCCGCACAGGAAAGCGTGGTCCTGTGCGGGTTTCTTTTGTTATAAAGGCAATATGACTGAGGATTGTCTTGGCTGATCCAGAAACGGGGAAAAGGCATTCGCAAAGCCGACGTGTATTAGGCGAGCGATTGTGTTGGGCATGTCCAGTCGCTCAAGTCCGCGCTTATTTCGCCAGGGTCCCCGCCGGAACCTTCAGGTTTAACTTCTGCACGATCCCGGCCAGCGCCGTCAGCAAAGTTTCGCATCCCTTGTCCAGCCCCAGTTCCGATTTCTCCAGGAATGCGTAAGCTCCATCCTGTTGCAGACGCGCCGCGTTCTTGTGCGATAGCCCCGTGAGAACGATCACCGCAATGCCCGCCGTCGCTGGATCCTTCTTCAGCGCCTTCAGCACGTCCGGCCCCGTCATCTTCGGCAGCAACATATCCAGCAGGATCAGGTCCGGCCGACTCTCGCGCGCCAGATGCAACGCATGCTCGCCGTCCATCGCCGTGATCACTTCGTACCCTGCACGCGCCAGCGCCCGCTCCGTTGCCAGCCTCAAGAACTTGCTGTCGTCGACCAGCAGAATCTTCGTCATGCGTCCCACTTCTTCCTCCCGCGCGGAACGTCGCATTCTTTGCGACGCAATAGACACGCGACTGGCTCGCTTCCTTGCTAACCGGCTGCAGGCAACATGCTTTGCTTCCTTCCCGCGATTCCACAGCCTTCTCCTCTCCTATCGGCAGAATTGTGGAACAGACCAGCAGAAGGGAACGGCGAGCGTGAGTTTGACGAGGATAAGTTTCTTCTAAGGTTTCGCCGGAATCTTCGCAGCTCGGCGGCTGGCACCGCCGTGCTCATCACTTCTTCAGCGTTTTCCCGATCGCTGCCACCAACGAATCCGGACCCCCTCCCAGCATGGCATCCGACTTCTCGAAGAAGCTGGCGGCTCCATCCTTTTCCAGCGCTTTCGCATTCTTCTGTGACGGGCTGGTCAACGCCTCGTGATCCGGTCTGGCGAGGATTGAACGCGTTATTACTGACTGAGGTGCAATGCTGAGGTGCGGTTGCCGGCCGGTCGGTCACTTCCGTCGCGAGAATCGGGCCGCCCCGTCGATCAGCGCTCTCACCGCGGAACGGCATGCCAAGCGCAATTCCCGCTCATGCCCCTCGGGAATCGCTTTCGACAGCAGCAGCATGGTCGTCCCGTGCAACGTGGCCCACGCAGCCAGCGCCAGCCGCGTGTGATCCTCCGGCGATCCGCCCAGACGTTTCGCCAGCAGTCCCTCGACGAATCCGAAGTTTGGTCTCGATTCCCGGATCGGCCGCGGCCGCCCAGATCCTTTCCGAGGCGAAAGCGCGCGCGCGTGGGTGTAAAACAGTTCGTACTCGTGCGGCAGTCGAAGCGCGGACTCCACGTAGGCCTCGGCCATCTCCTCCAGCGTTTCGCCGGCCTCAAAGTCTTCCCGAATACGGGCCGAGATGTGCCGCAACAGGCCCCGCACCAGATCTTCGCGGTTCTTGAACCGGCGGTAGACGGCCGGTGTATTCGTGCCCGCGGCCCGGGCCACCGCCCGCATGGTCAGCGACTTCTCTCCTCCCCGCTTCCACAACACCTGCGCCGCTTTCAGAATGCGCTCCTCGAGGTTGGGATCCGGCTGCCGGGGCATCTTTACTTTCCTCCTGGGCTAGGTTCAACCCACCCATGTTGTGTTGACAGTGTAGACATAACACTGTTATACCTAAACATACAAGCCTTCCCCCGCAAATTACCCAGGCGCCACTGTCAGGAAAGGCGGTCGCGGCTGGCGGATGCCGCGCGGCCGCTTCGGCGTTCGGGCTCTCGTTGGTTTCTTGGCAGTCCTTCGATGTTACGTTGACGGCGTTACTATAATGATGTATAAATAATCAAGGCATTTGGCCCCTCCCCCGCAGTTTCGCAGTTCAATTCAGGAGTTTCTTAGATGTATCCGTACGAGAATCCCGATGACGGGGTTACTGTTCTGCAAATGAATTCGGAGCTTCAGCATGCTCAACTGGAGCTGCTGAGCGCGCACTGTGCTACCCATCAGCTTCGCCTTCGCTACTCCGCTGACGATCTCGCCCTTTTTGGTCGCCGCGATGTCCTCCGCAAGTCGGCTGAGGCCGCCAGCGCTTTGAACGAGTTCTACTCGGCCATTGAAAAGAAGGTTCCCCGCACCACGCCCGATCCTGGATCGTCCCCTCAACCGAGCAGCGAGCAGATTGAGCAGGCGGTTGAGTGGCTCGCTTCTTTCTTGCGTGCCCAGCGCGAACACTATCTCCCGGCCGCAAGGTCGATCGGCAGCCAGCACAGGGCCTCGATGTTGCCCTACTTCTCGTCCGCCCTGTTCGACCGGATCCGAATCGTCGAACTGCATGGCGCAAGGATTCCCGTGCCTGAATTCTTCGCGCAAGCACGAGCCCTGGGTTTTGAGCCACCCGAAATCAGCCACATGGACTCTCTGACTTTTATCGATGTGGTCGTCTTCAACGAACAACTTACCGAGCGATCCCTGTTCCACGCCTTCGTCCACGCCACTCAGATTCAGGTCCTTGGCCTTGAGCGTTACGCCGAACTGTGGGTGCGCAGTTTCATCAAGACCAGGGCTCACTTCACCGTGCCTCTGGAAGTCCATGCCTTCTCGTTGGCCTCGAAGTTCCTCCGCCCTACGCCCGAGAGGTTCTCGGTCGAGGATCAGGTTCTCCGCTGGGTCGAAGACGCCCGCTACTGACGGCTCCGCCTGTCGCGACCAGGTGTGTTGGGCCGCAGTGTTCCTGCAGGAACACAACTGCAATTTGGAGAAGTGTTCCTACAGGAACACGTTGATAGACAAGAATGTACGTACAGTTATATCTGTACGTTGCTAAGTGCTTTGGATCGTCGGGGTTGCGGCCTGCCGAAATATCGGCAGGAGGGCGGCGTGGGGGAGGAATCGGGTGAAAACGGACGCTCGAGGTGCATCGTTTTGAGACGGGGACGCCGGCCCTCAGCGGCTAAAGCCGCGACTTATGTTGGGGCCTGATCGGCACGACTCGAAGTCGTGCCCTTCCCGGTCTTGGTGCTGAATGAAAATCTGAGGGCTCTGATCGGCTCGGGGAGAAGTCAAAATCCCCACCCTGTCGCAAAGAACGCGACAAGGATGGGGCACCCCCTTGAAATCAGATCGATGGGAAAGCCACCTGGGTGCCGGCCGGCCGGCCGGGCGGACGAATGCGTCCGTCCCTACGTGAGTTTCCTTCCTCACGAGCTGTTTTCCGCGCGAGACGATCCCGATTCCAACCCTTATTTTGTCGGAGTCAGGGCTGCTTGCGTGGTGGTCACTGGCAGTTCGTCGCCGCGGAAGAATTTGTCTTTTTCTTTGGCGTTGGCCGTCTTCATTTCGGGCATGGCTGCGTAGGGCTTGGAGTAGTCGTTGGCGGCGTTCCAGAACAAGAATCCGATGCCGCCTTTGTTCTTGGCGGTCTCGACTTGCACCTTGATGTATTCGGGCGAGTAGGTCTTGGTGCGCCAGTGGAAGGCTTGCAGCCACGGGCGGATGACGACTCCGCTGCCTTTGGTGATGAGCATGAAGCGGTCCATCGACTCGCCGATGAAGTGCGCAGGCTCGTCGCCCGGATGCGCGATGTTGTCCATGCCGAAGAAGTGCGAGGGATAGATCATCGGCGAGAGCACGTCGCAGTACTTGGCCATGCCGACGATGTCCTGTCCGGTGTGGGAGAGGTCGACCTGGCGCTGCCAGGCCATCACCCCAAAGACGTCGAGCGAGAGCAGCACGCCCGTGGGATGCAGTTCGGCGTAAGCCTTCTTCAGGAATGCGGTGATGACGTCGGTGCGCTGCGGGCCGCGCGGGGCGTGGCAGGCGGGCTGCTTCGAGGCGGCGGGCTTTGCTGCAGTCTTCTCTGCGGTTCCGCTTGGCTTCGCCTTCGCGGGACGGGCGAGGCGCCCGTCGCCACACGTTTCTTTGTTGCCACCGGCGTCTTGCTGGTCTGCCGACTGCCCGGCTTCCGGGCTGGCGTTCTGGTAGACGAAGGCGGCGTCTTTCTGGTCGCCTTCGGCGGGGAAGCGGACGTAGTCAAACTGGACCTCGTCGACGCCAAACTGGGCAACGTGTTTGGCTAGGGCGATGTCGTAGTCCTGCACTTTGGGGTTCGAAGGATCGGTCCAGACCAGCTTGCCGTTTTCGCGCCACGCTTGATGATTCTTGCGCGACTGGACGGCTAGTTCGGGATGCTCAACGACCAGGCGCTCGTCGCGGAAGATCGCGATGCGAGCGATGGCGTGCATATTCTGCTGGTGCAGGAAGTGAACGAACTTCGCCACGTCGTGAATGTAGATGTTGTGCTTGCTGACGAGTGGATGTTCGAAGGGAATGCTGACGCTGCCGTCGGAATCCTTGATATCGAAGACTACGGCGTTGCCGCCGACTTCACGCCAGTGGCGGATGATGCGGAGCCCGTGATCGCTGCCAGCCATGACGCCGGTCAGGTAGATGGCGCGGACCTCGAACTCCTTGGGAATGGGAATGGTCTTCTCGGTGATGGGTGCGGCGAGGATTCCGGGGATGATGAGGTTCTCGTTGGCTTTGAGAATGTTAGACGTGTCGGATTTCTTGTTCGCGGCGCGGATGGCGTCGGCGAGTTCGGATGATGTCAGGTAACTCGTCTTGCCCAGGTGGCGGCGGGCGACGGTCGGGATGGCTTCGCCGCGCTTCGCGGTGTAGATCTCGGTACCGGGAGCGGCTGTGAGCTTGGGTTCGGGGATAGTTGCCGGCTTCGCAATGCTGGGGACGGTCGCGCTCACCGAGTGCAGTTTCGCGGTCGGAGCGGCGGCCGAGGACGAGACGGTCGGCTTGACCGACTGTGCTTGAGCGGTGAAGTCGGAGGAGTGAGAGCCGACGCGCCATGCGGCGGCGGCGGCGAAGAAGAGACAGGAAATCCCAGCAATGATGCGAACCGACGAAAGGCGCAAGCGTTTCCTCCGCAAACCTACCTGATTGCGATAGTAGCCGCGGGGTTCGGCGGTCGCTAGTTACGAGCGGACTACTACGGTTGACTGTTCGAGTACCGAGTTGCGAGTAGCGAGTACCGAGCTGCTCGCGCGCCTCTATATAGCTTTGATGCCTTGTGCGTCTGGGTGGTGCGCTCGGCTTCGCCATCGCGGGACGGACGAGGCGTCCGTCGCCACATGGGCTGTCTCGGGACTCGCAACTCGGTACTCGGGACTGGCTTCAGCGGTGCATGTTCCTTCCCCGATGGTGCAAAGGTTTTCTCTTATCTTCTGTGGGGTCTCTGGTTTGGGCGTGGAGATTCGGGGTGGGTTGGCGCTAAACCTTGGTGGATGCAGGAGTTCCATAGGGTCGCACTTTGGGTCGTACCGTGGCCTGATGCTTGCTTATTCCTAAGGCAGCCGGACGCGCCACAATCGGGAAGCGTGGATTGAGATTTGGACAACTTCCAGAAAGTGGGCTTAAGACAGGGAACAAAGCCCACAAAGTCCGGTAATAGACAGAGAAGAGCCGCAGAAAACGGCCTAACGAAAGGGAAAAATGTCCGGGAGCCCCTGGGCAACGACTTTATGAGAACGAATCTCGCAACAGTGCTGGATCCGAACCGTCGCAGCAACGACGCTGGAGAGTTTGATGCCGCCCTGCGCCGCCGCATTGTAGGCCAGGACGCGGCCGTCGAAAAGGTTGTCGAAATCTATCAGATGTTTCTGGCTGGGTTGAACGCGCCGGGACGTCCGGTGGGAAACCTGCTGTTCCTGGGGCCGACAGGATCAGGAAAGACCCGCGTGGTGGAAGCCATGGCCGAGGCGCTGTTCGGGGATTCGCGGGCGTGCATCAAGATTGATTGCGCCGAATTCCAGCACTCGCACGAGATTGCCAAGCTGATTGGATCGCCTCCGGGATACTTGGGGCATCGCGAGACGCATCCGCTGCTGACGCAGGAAGCGTTGAACCAGTGGTTCACCGAGAAGCTGAAGCTCTCAATTCTGCTGTTTGACGAAATTGAAAAGGCGTCGGATTCGCTGTGGCAGTTGCTGCTGGGGATTCTGGACAAGGCGACTCTGACGTTGGGCGACAACCGGCGCGTGGATCTGTCGCAGTGCATCATCATCATGACATCGAACTTGGGTGCGTCGGAGATGACGGACCTGGTGGACGGCGGATTCGGCTTCGCGCCGAAAGCGGTTGAGGTCGACCAGTCATTCGACGACAAGATTCAGCGGACGGCGGTGGAAGCGGCGCGGCGTAAGTTCACGCCGGAGTTCATGAACCGCATCGACAAGACAGTGGTGTTCAAGACGTTGCGCGATGAGCATCTGGCGCAGATTCTGGACATCGAACTGGGTATGGTGCAGCAGCGCGTGCTGATGGCTGCCGGGACGAACCAGTTCGTATTCAACTGCACTGCGGCGGTGAAAGAGTATCTGCTGAAGGAAGGTACCGATCCGCGGTACGGAGCGCGTCACTTGAAGCGCGCGATTGAGCGGAACCTAGTATTTCCGCTGGCCAATCTGGTGGCTACGGGACAGGTGAAGCTGGGAGATTTCGTTCGGGTGGACATGGCTTCGGAGAACAAGATGATCTTCGTGAAGGAAGCCGAGAACACGATGGCGCCGGTGCTGCTGGAGCGCTACGGGGCCGCTGCGGCGAGCCAGCCCAATGTTCGGGCAGCGCGCACGGCTGCAAACAATCGCCGCGACTTCGGGGCAGGCCCGCTGCCATCGGTGGCGGAGAGCAAATAGAGCTACGAGCTACGTGCTATGAGCTAAGCCCAACAAGTTTTCCCTTCTCGCTAGAGCGCATCTCGCGAGTCGTATCCTGTAGAGGCGCCGGGAATTCTTCCGGCGCCTATTTTTTGGTCACGTAATCTCAGGGATGCGGAAGAGAGGTTAGTTGTGCTTGCGGTACATTTGCCCCTGCCAACTGATCATGACCTTGCCCTTGGTTATTTCTTTCGACTTGGTGCCGCTCTCAACCTCCACCACTGCAGTGTCTGTTTGAACTAGACAGTGGCCATGAACGAGAGCAGCGAGAACCGAGATTTCCGGCAAGTTTGAGTCCCAGCGCCAGACATCTTTTCCGGTGCGTGCGCTGAAGGCGATCAGAAGACCGCCGCGCGTCGCGAACACAGTGTCATCGGTGCCAATTACCATGTCGTCGTGCAAGGGGCCGGAGTATTTTGGCAGCGGATATTTGTAGACCAGTTCCCCCTCGGGATCGATGCGGTAGATGAATTCATCGGCAGGGGAGGAGGAACCTTCCCAGCCCGCCTGGTGGGAGGACTGGACCGGGATCAGCAGGCCGTTCATGTTGTCGGTCACAATGGAGGGAGTTGGCGACAGCGTGTTGACTGGGGCTGTGAGCGGTTGTTCACCCTTGTATCCCTCAACGACTGTAGAGCGAAACTCGCCGTCGGGGTGAATTTGCCAGAGCAGCAGATTCTCGTCACGCGCCAAATACATGTCTGCCGGACTAACGGTTGATCCTGGGTTGCACTTTGCGATGCCCAACTTTCGCGCACTCTGGGTGAAGGCCACGTAGGCCAGTCCGTCCATGTTGACGATGACCCGGCTTATGACAGTTCGGGCGGGGCCGGAAACAGAAGCTGAAGTACAGGCGAAAGTGGCGCCATCTTTTCGGACGTTGACCAGTTGTTCGGTCGAGGGCGGCAACGGGAGTTCGAACTTCTTCGCACCCGACGCATCGTCAAACGCGGTGAAGGTTGTGTTAGTGCCTTCCGATGACTGGTTTATCAGATAGAGGAGATGATCAGTACTGATCGCGAGGCCCTTACGAACGCCCTCGAAGGCATGCTGCCAGCGCAATTTGCCATCTTTTCCGACCGTATAAAGCGTATACGAACCGTTTCGATTGGCGCTGATCAGCGCGCCCGCGAGCCAGTCACCGCAGACCAACTCCACATCGTGGGTCTTTTCCGGCATGTGCCAAGTCCAGACCTCAATGCCGTCATTTCTGTCGGCTCGAAGGTAAGTGTCGCCGCCTACAGTCTGCTCCAAGGAAAACACGAAGGGTCCGTCGGGGGTAGGCACGGCGGGAAGGTCGCCGATTTCACGGCCGATGGGGTGCAATCCCCAGTTCGTTGTCCCAAGCGGAATCGGCCGAACAGCGGACCAGATCTTGATTTCACGAAAGCGCATTTCGCCGTTCAGTAAAGCGCTCACACGCACAGTGCCAACCGCCTTCGCGTGCAAGACCATGAGGCCGTCTGTCTCCGCAGTGTCGGCCAGATCAGGATTGTCTACGGCCCACTGCGCACCGTGGAGTTCCTGTGCGGAGTCGTCGAGCAACTGCAGTGCGCGGTCTTCTCCCATCTGGATGTTGATCTTCTCCGGCGAAATTCGCCAGCCGGGATCCTCCTCTTGCGCTGAAAGCAGGAACGACGTAATTGAAATGAAGCTCAGGAAGAGAACTGCAGAGCGCAGGCGTCTAGACATGGGCAAGACTCCAGCCTGACGGTAAGGGAGAAAAAGCAGGCTCACAAGTTACAACCGTCACCTCACCGCGGACTCTTCCGGTTGTGGAGGGCGTGACAACAGCATCCGGCGCGTTTGTGGGAGGCGGCATTCTCAGTGAGGGCGGAGGGTAGAGATGCTTCGACTGCGCGGGAGATCGCTTTCGCGGGCTCTCCGCTCTGCTCAGCATGACAGGTATTTATTGGGGGAAGCAGCAGGCTCTAGTGTGCGTGATGCAGTTGTTTGACTTCTTCCAACAACTGTGCCGCCTGCACGAGCAGGGTCACGGTTGTTTTGAAGTCGATGGGATTGTCCGTTGAATTCGGTTCCTTCCCGGACCTGAATGATTTGAGCTGCAACAGCTGTGGACGTGTTACCGGGGCATGAATTTTTCGTAAAATGTAACACGACTCCGGCCTGACCTGGCCCTGGTCTTCAGGACTCAGGCCGGTTGCGCCGGGTCAGGCGAGGAAGCAGGATCAGAATCAGTCCGTAGAACAGTAGCGAGACCACCAGCGACGAGGCGTTGCCGAAGCGCAGATCTTCAAACAGGAGCTTGAGCGTGCCGAAGGCGACGGCGGCGTAGGCAACCCAGCCGAGTTCGAGGCGCTGCCAGCGCGAACCAAGATAGGCGAGGCCGAGAGCCAGGGCGCAGTTCACCACGGTGCGGACTACCGAGAGGCGCGAGGCGGCTAACTCCAGTCGACCTGCGGCCAGCCACACAACTGCCACCACCGCGAGAGCCGCTCCCGTGAAACCTACCTGCACGGCTGGAACTACCCACAGCAAACGGCGTTTGCTTCGATCTTCGGGTACCTGTGCGCCGATGGCGTAGCAGAGTACGGCCGAGGTGGCGACGATCCAGACGCCCCAGTTCGGGGCCGACGGCACGGTACCCGCCAGAGCATTTCCGGCATAAGCAGGAAGAGGCGAGACCGCGGTTGCCGCGGCCAAATAGAAAGACGCGTGCATGCCCAGGCTGAGCTTGCGCGTGCGCGTGTACACGAAGACGGTGGCCACCGAGGCCAGGCACAGGAACGGTACCTGGAGGTTTGCGGGAAAGAGCAGGAAGCTGCCGGCCAGAAGAAGCGCGGCAGCCCAGGTGGCGCAAACGCGACGATTGCGCGCGTGTGTTTCCTCCGCGAATCGTGAGAGCGCTCCCCAATAGCACACTGCTGCGAGCAGCAGGAACAGGACACCGAGCGCTGGCGCGGCCGAGCCGTGAGTTGCGCGAATCGCGCCAAAAGCCGCAAGCACGAAGGCCAGCACACCCTGTCCGATTTCGAAGATCGTGATACCGCGCCGCAATCCGAAGCTGCGGATGCCAATGCTGCCGCCGTAGACGGCGAGCAGAGTCAGGCATAGCAGGGTGATCGTGGCGGGAGCCGCGGGATGATAACCCTCCGGCACTCCTTCGGAAGAGGTCATCACGTACACGAGCAGCCACACTGCGAAATCGGCGGCGAGCGCAGGCACGGCTCGCAGGCTGAGGCGATGTCCCAGGCACGCGGTAATTTCCGTGGCCAGGGCCACTGCCAACAAGGCGGTCGTGAGCGGTACAAGTTCATGAGTTGCGATGATCAGCGCCAAGGCGGTGACTACTGCGGCGAGGGTCGCAATCCACGGAATCAGCTGCAGGTCGTGCTGCCATGCCAGTGCCAAAGCCAGCACAACGAAGGCGACCAGCACGACCGCAGTGAAGGCGGGCGACAGAACCTGGAAGCGGACCGTGGACTCCCACAGCAATGGGGAGAGGATGAGTGCAGAGGTGATGCCATACGTCACGCTGGCAAAGCGACTGGTGGCGTGAGTCCTGACAGCCCAAACCATCCAGACGGCTGCGTAGATGATGGCAACGATTAGTATGGGGAGCTTTGGGATCGTGCCTGACTCTGCGATAGCGCGCAGAAGGTAGGCGCCGGCGATTCCGAGGACCGCTTTGCCGAGAACGGGCACTGCTCCGGCTGGCGTCTCTACCGGAGGGAAGCCTCGCCAAGTGGCGGGAGGGCGCGGTCTCTGGAGTGCGGCGCTCGCCAACTGAGGTTCGGTCGCAAGAGGCTCGGTGGGAGTTGGCTTTTCGGGATGTCCTTCGAGTGCGGCGACGCGGCGTTCCAGCTCGCGCAGGCGTTCGGTGAGTTTCTCCACGTCCGATGCGATCCCGTCGAAAGCTTGCGCCATTCGCTTCTCCGCATCTGCTCCGGTGAGATGGAGCCTAACTGGTGCCGTGCGCCGGAGTGGCACCGGAGGCGGGAAGGGAACCCGCGTCCAGCCAGGGCGGCAGGAGTTTCACTAGAACCCAGAGAATTGCAAAGGGAAGAAGCATGAGCACGATCGCGGTCAACAATCCTTCCCGCGTGGCGAAGGCCATCTTATAAGTCGTGTATCCCAGGAAGCTCTTGGAAAAGAGTTGGCCGCCGATGACGACGTTCCAGCGCATGGCAAAAATGCCGATCACAGTGAGACATCCGGCGAGTGCGTAGATGCGCTTTCGAACCATAACGTTCAGCTTCAGAACCTGAGCCAGGCCCAGCAGGACGATGGGGGTTACGGTGCCAAGAAGGATTTGAATAATGACCTGCGACATCCAGAGCCGCGTGTGCACCATGAAATCAAGGCTGCGGAAGGATTCGTCCGCTTCGTAGATGCGCTGCAGCAGGTCGAGCATCTCCAGGCTGAAGTCGATGACGAAGGTGTAGAGCAGATACTGGGCGATCTTGTCCAGGCAGCGAATGTCGATTTCGCGTCCGCGCAGCCGGCTGGAGAGCATGTAGAGCAACATGACCGCTGCGATGCCGGAGACCATAGCCGAGAAAATGAAGACAATCGGCATCAGGGGAGACGACCACCAGGGGTTGGCCTTCACCGATCCGAAGATGAAGCCGACATATCCGTGGAGGAGAAAGGCGGAAGGAATTCCGATCAGGGTGATGAAATACCCGAGTCTTTCGTCGATCCGCAGCGAGCGTTCACTGACATTGCTGGAACCCAGGGTGAGCAGGCGATAGACGAAGCGCGTTGCCCCCGTAGAAGTCTGGGACTTCGTAACAATGTCATGGCGGTAATCGAGCCAGATTTCCAACAACAGCACCGCCATCAGGTACCAGAGGTAGACGAATCCGAACATCGCCATGGCGGAGGAGCGGTGCGGCGTGAGATACATTTCGAGCGAACGTTCGGGATGCCCCAGGTGCAACTGCAGCGGGAGCGGGGCGACGAGCAGAAAGGAAAGCGCCGTGAGCAAAGCCAGGCGGTAGGTTGGTTTTACTGCATCGACACGGAAGACACGCTCCAGAGAAGCCAAGATGAATGCGCCGGCCACAAGCCCCGTGATGAAGGGATAAAGAACGATGAGAACACTCCACTGGAGTTCCACTTCGTTCGGATACATGAAACCTTCGACGGGGATGTGCACGAGCCTCCTTACCTATCGAACTGAACTTATCGAACAGAACCATCCATGCCGTTGTAAAAGACCTTTGCGCCGGTGGCCATATGCGGCTTCAGGACTTGCACCGTATGAGTTCGCAAGAATTCATGAATCGGGTCTTTGGGATTCTTCAAGTCAGCGAGCTGTCGGGCGCCTGTGGGGCATACCTCGCAGCACGCGGTCGTCAGACCCTTGGTGATGCGGTGATAGCAGAGTGAGCATTTCTCCGCCGTGTTGGTTTTGGGATTGATGAAGCGGCAGCCGTACGGACACGCCTGCACGCAGTAGCGGCAGCCGAGGCAGTAATTCTTGTCGACGAGCACGACTCCATCGGGCGTGACGAAGGTTGCGCCAACGGGGCAGACTTGGGTGCAGGGCGAATCCGCACACTGGTTGCAGAGCTTGGGGACAAAGAAATTCTTGCCACCGTCGTCTGGATGAGGCGGAAAACCCTGTTTGCCGCCGTCCGGCGATTCGACCTCCGGCCTTTCAATCTTCCAGTCGGCGACGTGATAGCGCTCAATCCAGGTGCGGTAGTAGCCCTCGGGAACGTCGTTCTCCTCGGCGCAAGCGCGGACACAACTACCACAACCGATGCACTTGGGGATGTCGATCAACATGCTCCACCAGTGTTCGGTGAGTTTGTAGTTGGGGGAGGCCTCTGGCGTACCCGCTTGAACGTATTTCCAGGCGACGGCAGCGGCGGGCAACAGCATCAGTAAGCGACGGCGGGTAATGTCCATTATTTCTTGGCCTCCGTCGCGGGCTTAGTCTCGGCCTTGGTTTCAATTTTGGGGCGGTGGGGCTGGTGGCAGGTATCGCAGGCGAGTCCTCCCGAGTGATCTGCGGTCGCCACTTGCGGAAACCCCTTTGGCTTGGCGGCGTTGGCCTCGTGACAGCGCGCGCACACGACCGCAGTGTCGAGCTTTGCAGGTGTAACGGATGCGGGATCGTCAGCGTGCTTGGCCAAGGCCCCGTGGCAAGCCTCGCAAGGGACGACCACGTGTCTGCCTAGCTTTTTCTGATCGACGACGTCGGTGTGGCAGGCCTCGCACACATCGTGGCCGGCGAAGGCAACCGGGCGGGCCGCGATCTCTGCGATCGCAGCACCACGGTAGTGGCCGTACTGTCCAAAGCTGCGCGGGACAACGGCGGCGCGCAGGACGACAAACGCCAAGACTGCTATCGCCATGACGGCGGCGAGGCGGATGAGATGTTCTATGTCCTTAAACAAGTTCGTTTTCCGCGCGCAAGTCCGGGCGCGATCTGCGCCCCAAATAGGGGCGATGCTCTTGGATACCTAGTATTGCTGCGGCGAACGATGATTTAGATCACAAGAAGGTGTGATGGTGGTCACGAGGCATCCTTGAGAGTCCTGCAACGACGGGCACCTCTTGGATGGGACGCAGGCGGGGATAGCGATGCTTCGACTGCGTAGTTAGGATCGCTGCGCGCTCCTCACTGCTTTGCTCAGCGTGACAGGGCTAACAAGTGAGTCTCCGCATTTGGAGTCATGCCGTTTTTCGGTGGGGCTTGACTAGTACGTAGGCCAGGACCAAGGCACCGATGCAGGTCAGGCCGCTCCAGAGGTTCATGAGGGGATAGAGCCAAGTCTGCACGAGGGCGATTGTCACCATCACGAATCCTAGGATTGACCCCCATTGTCCTAGTGGCGAACGTAACGGGAGGGCTGCGAGTTCCTCGGGCGTACGACGGCGGCGGAAGTTTACGTGGGCTGCCAGGGAGACCAACCAGGAAAGAATCATTCCCGTGAACGCGGCGCCGATCATGTAGCGGAAGGCGTTTTCCGGGGCCCAGAGGACCAGCGCCAGAGCGAAAAGGATTCCGAAGGAAGAGATGGCCACGGCGTATTGAGGAGAGCCGGCGTGGTTCAATCGGCCGAGACGGGCGGGCGCCCATCCGGTGCGCGCCAGGGAGAAGATCATTCGCGATCCGACGTAGAGGGCGGCATTGGCTCCGGAAAGCGCGGCCGTGAGGACGACGAAGTTCATGATGCCGGAGGCGTGGGGAATCTTCACGGTGCGGAACACGGTGACGAAAGGGCTCTCGGTGACGCCGGCGTGATTCCAGGGCATGACGCCGAGCAGGACCACCATTGCGCCGACATAGACGAACGTGAGGGTGAGGAACGTGAGCCAGACAGCGCGCGGAGTTTCCTTGTATGAACGCGATTCGCCGGTCGTGACGGCGACCATCTCTACTCCACCGAAACTGTAGATGGCAAAGGTCATCGCGATCAGCGGCGACCACAAGCCTTTGGGAAAGAATCCGCCTTGCGCATTGTATTGCGGCGTGGCGCGACCACTGACCAGCAACGCCGCTCCAATCACGATGAAGGCAACGATGGTGGCGAGCTTGATCATGGAGAGCCAGAATTCGACGCGTCCGTAAGAGCCGACGCTGCGCAGGTTGATGACGAGCAGGAGCGCGGAGAAGACCACAATCCAGATGTAGGAACGCACGCCGGGGAACCAGGAAGACATATAGGTGGCGGCGGCGACCATCTCGGCACCGATGGCAAGGGCGAGTCCGATCCAGTATCCGGCGCGGGCGATGAATCCGGCGAAGGGGTTGAGATAGAGATCGCCGTAGACGCCGAAGGATCCGGCGGCGGGATGGGCGCAGGCCAGTTCGCCGAGAGCCATGGCGACGGTCCAGTTAATGAAAGCGGCGGCTACGAAGCTAATGATGGCGGCGGGACCGGCGACCTCCATGGCGGCGCCGGAACCAAGGAGGAGTCCGGTGCCGATGGAGCCTCCGACGGCCACCATGGCCATTTGACCGGCGGAGAGCTGGTGGCGGAGCCCCTCTTCGTGGAATTGTGGTGGAGACTGGGCCGAAGCCATGGAGCACGATATCAGAAAGCGATTAAGCAGCGATCGAAGGCGGCAGCGTTTGGTGGAGAACACTAGTGCTGTTGGTCGTGACGGGAGTCAATGCGTGTTATGGCGAATGTTAAGTCAACATCAGGACAAACGGCGATAGTGACCTTCGTAATCGGACGGCACCGTTACCGCATTGCTGCTGCTGGAGCCCACTCCTAGAATCGGAGCAGGGATACTCCGCTTCAATTCCGCATGCCTGAGATCACAAAACGACTGGATCGGGTCGAAATGGCCAAGCGCGTGGAGCGCGCGGAGAAGCTCCTGCAAAAGGGCAAGACTGCGGAAGCCCTGGAAGAGTATCTCCTGGTTCTGCGGGATGATCCAGAGAACGATGTGGTGCGGCAACTGGCGGCGGACTTGTGTCTTTCGTTAAGCCGGAACGCCGACGCCGTGCGGCTTCTGGGCGATCTGTTTGAGCGCCAGGTGGGTGCAGCGGACGCGACCCGAGCCAGCCTGACCTACAAGAAGCTGGCCCGCCATGGCAGCCCGACCTGGCAGCAGAAATTCCGCTTCGGGCAACTCCTGGAAGGATCGAACAAGAAGCTGGCCGTGGGCACGTACGAGGCGGCCCTGTCGGATCTGGCGAAGCTGGGGAAAAAGCAGGAGTCGGCGGAGGTGTTGGCGCGCATCGTGGCGCTGGAGCCGATCCAGGCCAACTTCCTGCGCGTGGCCGAACTGGCCTCGGAGCAGGGCAACCACAAGGTGGCGGCGTTGGCCTTTCAGCGGGTTGCGCAGTTGGCGACGGCCGAGGGAGGCGATGCCGCGCAATGGTACGAGCGCGCTTATCAGGAAGACTCGTCGGACATGAGCATCGCACTCGCCTACGGGAAGACTCTGCTCGCCCAGGGACAAATTGGGGCGGCAATTTTCATTCTGGAGCCGCAACTGAACTCCGAGCAGGTGACACCGGAGTTGCGCGAGACGTACGCGGGGGCGTTGGTGGCGGCAGGTCGCTATTCAGAGGCGGAGCCGCTGGTGTGGCAGTTGTTCGAGCAGAATCCAGCGCGGGTGCAGCAGGTGATCGGGCTGATCGGGAACTTGCTGGACGCCGAGCAGGACGACGCTGCGGTCGCGCTGGCGCGCAAGTTGGAACAGTTTCAGCGGCGGCGCGGCGAGCGCCGGCAGTTTATCGCCATCATGGAGGACATCACGGCGGCGCATCGGCCTTCGCCGCAGATGCTGGAGTTCCTCAGCGAGCTTTACAACGCGTCCAATCGCGAAAATGATTACTGCCAGACGCTGCTGAAGCTGTTTGATCTCTATTGCAGTACGGGAGAGTTTGCGAAAGCGGCCGAGTGTCTGGATCGAGCGGCCGAAGTCGATCCCTATGAACCGGGGCACCTGAAACGTCTGGATCAGCTCAAGGGGAAAGTCGACGATGGGCGGTTCCGGGTGATCTCGTCGCGGTTTAGCTCGGTCAGTAAGCCGGTCGAGGAACCGGCGCATGTAGAGGGACCGACCCTGGGGGCCTCCACGCTGCAGGATTTGATGCTGCAGGCGGAAATCCTGGTGCAGTACGGGATGCGGAACAAGGCAGTCGAGCGGCTACAAAGAATACAGGAACTGTTTCCCCGCGAGGAAGAACGGAACGAAGATTTGCAACGGTTATATCTGGCCGCGGGCGTAACGCCGCGATATGCGGGGTCTGCGCCTTTGCCCCCGGCTGCGGCCATGGCTACAGCTCCGGCAGCAGCGCCTGCGCCTGTACCTGCGCCCGCGCCTGATCCTGCGACGGACGTGCGCAGCTTCACGCGAGTGGCGGAGATTACGCGCAAGTTGTATCACCAGGGCACGGCTCCAGCGGTATTGAGCACGGCGGTGAAAGAGATTGGCGGGCATTGGGAAGCAACGCGCTGCGTGGCGGCGATGGGCAAGCCGGGGCAATCGGCCACGGCAGTCGACGAGTTTTGTGCCGAGGGATTCAAGAAGGGGAGCGCCTCGGCGATCGCCGAACTGGTCGCGTGCCTGCAGCAGGCCGTCGATGGACATGAGCCGCTGGCGATCAACGACGCGCCGAAAGCGCCAGCGCTGCAGCCAGCGCGGAAGGCGGTGACCGAGTTGGGCGCGGAGTGTGTGCTGGCGATTCCGCTCAGTGACGGTGAGGAAACGGTCGGCATCCTGGTGCTGATGCACAACAAGCCTCGCGTATGGCAGCAAGCGGATATGGTTGTGCTCAAGACTGTGGCCGACCAGATGGTGATCGCGCTGAATAACGCCGGGCTACGGCGGCTGGTGAAGAATCTGTCGGTGACGGATGAGAAGTCCGGGCTGTTGAAACGAGCTTCCTATATCGATCTGCTGATGGCGGAGAGCAAGAGGGCAGTCCAGAACTCGTCTGCACTTTCGGTGCTGCTGCTGCAGTTCGGCAAGAGCGCTTCCATGATCAAGGAATATGGCGAGGCGGAAGTGCAGACCATGATGGGGAGAGTGGGACAGCTCTTCGGAGCCAACATCCGGACGAACGATCTGGCATTTCGTTACGACACGACTACGATCGCGATTCTGCTGGGCGAGACGGCGGAAAAAGAAGCCGTGCTGGCAGTCGAAAAACTGCGCAAGATTATTTCGGAGGTGCGGCTGCCAGCGAAGGACGGGGCGACGCAGGGGCAGCCGGCGCTCTTTTCGGCAGGACTAGCCGAGGCCGTGATTCGCACCGAGTACGATCCCGTAGATGTGGTCACGGAAGTGATCAACCGAGCTGAACACGCGCTGGTTCAGGCAATGGCGCAGGGGCCGGGAAAGATTGTGGCGCTTGGGCCAGCGCTGGCCGCGGGAGCGGTAGCCTAGGCTTCGAAGCTTCCATACTGAAAGAGCTTTCACCACAGAGACACAGAGAAGAACGAGGGACCATAGGGCTCCTTTGGCTGCTTCTTCAGTTCTAAGAATCCTTGCGGCGCAGGGCGGTTGGTCTCCGATTTGTGGCGCTCCGTTGTTGCTTGAGTCCTTCTCCGTGGCTCTGCCTCACTGCGGCTAATTGTTCAGTAGTGGACCAGTTTGAAACTGTCCACTGACAATTGTTCGCGGTTCTGGCCAAGGACTCTCATCCGCTGCTAAACTGACACGTTTGGCTAATCGACTCTGATCGGTTCTGATCGGAGTTCTGCCGGGAAAATCATGCTGAAGCCAGGTGACATCGCCATCGTCAGCGGGGCGCGGACGCCCTTTGGCCGCTATTGCGGCAAGTTGAAGGATTTCACCGCGCAGGAGTTGGGTGCGGTCGCGGCCAAGTGTGCGATTGAACGCGCCGGAATCGATGCCAAGGAATTCGATCACGTTGTGATGGGGAACGCGCAGCAGACCTCCGGCGACGCGCTGTATGGGGCGCGGCACGTCGGATTGCGGGCGGGGATTCCGATTGAAACTCCGGCGCTAACGGTGAACCGGCTGTGCGGTTCGGGCATGCAGGCGATTGTGAGCGCGGCGCAGATGATCCAGACTGACGAGGCGAAGATTGTGCTGGCGGGCGGGATGGAGGCGATGTCGCAGGCTCCGTTTGTGATTCGCGGGCGCGATGGGTTTACGCTGGCGCCAGGCGGGAAGCTGGAAGACTCGCTGATGGTGGCGTTGCTCGATACCTATTGCGGATCGTACATGGCGAACACGGCGGAGTTGTATGGATCACAACAGGGCATCACGCGGGAGATGCAAGATCAGTTTGCGCTGCGATCGCAGCAGCGGGCTGACGCGGCCTACAAAGAAGGACGCATTCAGGAAGAACTGGTGCCCGTGCCGCTGCGGAACGCGAAGGGCGAACCGACTGGAGAGTCGCTGACCGAGGACGATCACCGGCGTCCTCAAACGACGATGGAAGGGCTGGCGAAATTGAAGCCGGCTTTTGGGAAGAACGGCACGGTGACGGCGGGGAATGCGAGCGGAATTGTCGACGGCGCTGCAGCGGTGGTGGTGATGTCGTTGGAACAGGCACTCAAGCGTAGTCTGAAGCCGCTGGGGCGAATTTGTGGATGGGGTATCGCGGGCGTCGAGCCGAAGCTGATGGGACGCGGGCCGGTTCCGGCGACGAAGATTGCGCTGCAAAAGGCCGGGCTGTCGCTGGACTATATCGATCTGATTGAAGTGAATGAGGCGTTCGCGGCGCAGTATCTGGCGGTGGAGAAAGAGTTGGGATTAGACCGCGAGAAGGTGAATGTGAATGGCGGAGCGATTGCGCTGGGGCATCCGCTAGGCGCGACTGGGACGCGGCTGGTGATCACGTTGCTGTATGAATTGCACCGGCGCAAGAAGAAGTATGGGCTGGCAACGGCTTGCATTGGCGGGGGGCAGGGGATTGCGATGGTGGTGGAGAGCATGAATTGACCGTTCGGCGACGGATTTGCGCGGATTTACACGGATCAAAAATACTGTTGTCATCCTGAGCGGCGCTTTTTGCCGCGAAGGACCTATGCAGTTTGCCGGTGCAGGCAGAGTGCATAGGTCCTTCGCTTCGCTCAGGATGACAACGTTAATTTTTCGAGGAAGAAGCAATTATGGAGATCAGAAAAGCTGGCGTTCTCGGTTGCGGGCTGATGGGGTCCGGCATTGCGCAGGTTTGCGCTATGGCTGGATTTGACGTCACTGTGCTTGAGGTTGAGCAGAAGTTTCTCGACAAGGGGTTTGCGGGGATTGAGAAGTCTCTGGCGAAGTTTGCTGAGCGGCCGGTCGAGAAGGGTGGGATCACGGCCGAGCAGAAAGGCGCCGCGCGCGCGCGGCTTCACGGGACGACTTCCAAGGCCGACCTGGCGGATTGCGACATTGTGATTGAGGCCATCATCGAGAATGTGGACGAGAAGAAGAGGATGTATGCGTCGCTCGATGGCGTGGTGAAGAAGGAGGCGATCTTTGCTACGAATACTTCGTCGATTTCGGTGACGGAGTTGTTGACTGCGGTTAAGCGGCCGGAGAGATTTATTGGGCTGCACTTTTTTAATCCGGTGCCGCTGATGAAGCTGGTGGAAGTCGTTCGGACCATCGCTACTGCTGACGATGTTTACGAGACCGCTTACGCGTTTGCGAAGAAGCTGGGCAAGGTTCCGGTGCGGACTTCGGATAAGACGGGGTTCATCGTGAACCGGCTGCTGGTGCCGTATTTGCTCGACGCCATCCGGGCGTATGAAGAGGGCGTGGGGTCGATTGAGGATATCGATAACGCGATGAAGCTGGGATGCGGGTATCCGATGGGGCCGTTCACGCTGCTGGATTTTGTGGGGCTCGACACGACTTACTACATCACGCATGTGATGTATGACGAGTTCAAGGAACGGCGGTTTGCGTCGCCTCCGCTGCTGAAGCGGATGGTGATGGCGGGGTGGTACGGGCGGAAGTCGGGGCGCGGATTTTATGATTATGCGGACCCAGAGAGGCCGCGGGCGCAGAAACTTTAGCCAAGAGGCTGCCCTCGGAATCCTCCGCGGATCAAGGAAAGCATCTTCTATCCGAAAGGGTTCTTCTTAAAGAGCAGCCATAACAATCCGCACCCGAGCATGCCTCCGAACACAAAGCCCGCCTCTCCCCACCCGGAGCCAAGCATGACCCAGAGAGAGAGCAGAAAGAGCGCAAAGAATCCGGCGAAGGCAAGGATTTTGGTAGTGTCGTTACTGCCTGCACTGTTTCTACCTGACCCGGCGCGAGCCTCCTCCTTCTCTGCGTCGGGAGCGCCCTCCCAGCCGCCGTCTTCGCTGCGAATGAACAGCGTGTTAGAAAACGGATCGACATATGCACATTCGCTGCAATACGCTGCCTGTCCTTGTGAGTACCAAGCTTGGGGCGTTCGATTTCGGCCGCAGAGAGCGCACGTGTAGGTGTCACCCTGGGATGCTTCCTGTGTCTCGTTAACGCTCACTTGTCCTCAGTTGAGGTATCTTGGTCGCGGACGCTGGTCATCTGGTCTTTTCCGCCGCTAAGGCACTTGTAATATTTGTTTTTTCTGCCATCTGGTGTAACAGATTCCCTAACGAAAACAACGTGGGGATTCTCGCAATCGCAATCAGGAGTCATCCGAACTCTCCTTTACTGATCTTGTCGTCCTCTGACATACTCTGTCACGGGCGAGTTGAGTCTGCAAGGCTTACCAGTTTCCGGGGACTTATGAACTTCGAAAACATCATTCTTGAAAAGAAAAACGCGATTGCTTATGTCACCGTCAATCGGCCGAAGGTGCTCAACGCGCTCAACATGGCCACCATGGAGGAACTGCGGGCGGCGTTTCACGACATTAAGAACGACAAGACGATCCGCGTCGTCATCGTTACTGGCGCGGGCGAGAAGGCTTTTATCGCCGGTGCCGACATCAGCGAACTGGCCAAGCACGACGCCGTCTCGGGTAAGGAATACACGCATCGTGGGCAGTCGGTGCTGAACTTGATTGAGAATCTGGGCAAGCCTGTGATTGCTTGCATTAACGGTTTCGCTCTCGGCGGTGGGTGCGAGATTGCCATGGCTTGCACTATGCGGCTGGCCAGCGAGAACGCGAAGCTGGGACAGCCGGAGGTGAAGCTGGGGATTATTCCGGGATACGGCGGGACGCAGCGGTTGCCGCGACTGGTGGGCAAGGGGCTCGCCATGCAGATGGTGCTGGCGGGCGAGATGATCACGGCGCAGGAGGCGCATCGCATCGGGCTGGTGAATGAAGTGACTGCGGCGGCTGAGCTGATCCCGCGGGCGGAGGCAATTGCGGCGAAGATCATCGCTAATGCTCCGCTGGCCGTGCAGTATGCGATGGAGGCCGTCAACAAAGGCATGGAGATGACGCTGGCCGAGGGTTTGTTTCTGGAAGCGACGCTGTTCGGTGTGTGCTGTGCTACCGAGGACAAGAAGGAAGGGACTACGGCGTTCCTGGAGAAGCGGACCGCGGTGTTCAAGGGGAAGTAACTGTTCGCTGCGGATTCACGCGGATTATCACGGGTTCCCATTTACTATTGTCATCCTGAGGCGGCTGCGTTTGCCGCCGAAGGACCTATGCATTTTACTGATGCCCGGCGAGTTTCATAGGTTCTTCGCTTCGCTCAGGATGACAAACCGGAAGAAGATGAAGAAGAAAGGCAATCACGATGCGCACGCGGAGCTTTCCGCCGAACCCCGGCTGCGTGGGCTGGAGGGTGGGCTGAGCGCCGTCGGGAAACGGTTTGCCATCGTGGTGGCGCGATTCAATGCGTTCATTACTGAGCGGCTTTTGCAAAGCGCTTACGACGGGCTGCTGCGGTCTGGGGCGAAGAAGAACGATGTCGAGATCGTGCGAGTTCCGGGCGCCTTCGAAATTCCCTCTGCGGCGCGGACTCTGGCCTCGACTGGGAGGTACGATGCCATCATCTGCCTAGGGTGCTTACTCCGCGGGGATACGGCGCATTATGACGTCATCGTCAACGAGGTCACGCGCGGGATTGGGCAGTCCGCGCAGGAGACGGGCGTTCCGCATGCATTCGGCGTGCTCACTTGCGAAACTCTTGAGCAGGCTATTGACCGCGCGGGGCTGAAGATGGGGAACAAGGGGTTTGAGGCGGCGCTGGCAGCGGTGGAGATGGCGTCGCTGGGGGACGCTATCCGCTCTCAGCCGTCAGCTGTCGGCCAGAAGCGAATTCCTCCCTCCGGTCGGAATGACAAGATCTCTTCGAGGACTTCGCCGAAGAAGCGCCGGTAGTTCTTTCTGAAGTAAACTGGCAACAGGAAGTGTCGCAAAAGCGAGACGCGGGCTTCGCCCGCGGGACGGACGATGGCGTCCGTCCCTACACGAACTATGGGCACGCGCCGAAAATCCCGGGAACTGGTGTTGCAGATGCTGTTTCAATCGGACATGGGCAAGCAGGACGCTGAACATGTTCGGGGAACATTTTGGGCCGAGCATGGGGCTACCAGTGCGGATGTTCGCGGGTTTGCGGATGATTTGTTTCGAGTGGCAACCGACCGCATCGCCGAGATCGACGGGCTGATCGAGCGGCACGCTGAGCATTGGCGCATGGAGCGGATGGCGGCGGTGGATCGAAATCTGCTGCGCGCGGCGGTGGCGGAGTTTCTGGCCTATCCGGAGACTCCCCGTGCGGTCGTGATCAATGAAGCGTTGGAGATCGCACGGAAGTTCTCGACTCCAGAGTCGGTGCATTTCGTCAACGGCGTGCTCGACAGTATCGGGAAAGAGCTGGAAACGAAAAGCAGTTGTCAGTAGGCAGTTACCAGTAGCCAGTGGTTCGCCGCTAGACTAGGTGTGCCACATCCCTCGCTTCGCGGCTGGGGCTCCTATAACGGGCGCCGTTTCACCCAGATGCGCTGCGCCACCCTACAGCGAGTCTCTCGGCAAAAGAACGCAAAGGCTGCGGAAGACGCGGGGATACGGCCTTCGAGTCTTTGGTACGGAGGCGGGGAAAAAGAAAAAAGTCAGAAGCTCGATGAGGGGGTCCCCCGAGCTTCTGACTGGCGATCTCGGCGAGAACTGATCGAAAGCGCTTCCCCCGTCGCTTTGTGCCGAGAATCCGCGCTTTACAGTAGTGCATGCCGGATTCCAAATCCCCTCGGGCGCGTCCAACTATTTTCCCAATGTGGCAAACCCCTAGTTCTTACAGTCATTTAGCGTCATACTATTCTTGGACAAGTGGGCCGGCCGTTGCCGTCGGGCAGGGCTGGAACCTCGTTAGAACTATCCGATCGGATAGTTCCTCTAACTGTTCGGATACTGGAAAGGATTCGAGCAAGGCATGCAATTCCGTCCGCGCTGTGATAAGACGTTCTGAACGAACCCGGGAGACCCAGATTGCACCCTAGACTACTGGCCACAGCAGGACCGTTAAAGGACTCAATCATTGCGTTACCCACCGGTGAGGTCACACTCGGACGCGATCCAACGAACGCGCTACCGGTGGTGGATCCATCGGTTTCGCGAAAGCACTGCCTTTTGCGGCAGGAGGAAGACGGACGGTTTCAGATCAAGGATCTGGACAGCCGCAATGGGACCGTGGTGAACGGCCTGCCGGTGAAAGAACAGTGGCTGCATCACGGAGACGAGATCGCGACCGGCGACTCGATGTTCCTGTTCCTGGTGGAAGACGACGAGCGGGCGGTTCCCGCCAGCCGAGTGGAATTCGATGACAGTCAGCCCACGGCTGAGACCAAACTCATTCATCCGAAAGAGGTGGTCTACCTGCAGCCGGACCGGCTGCTGCGCGAGTTGCCGCCGACCTCGCAGGTGGCGCGCAATCTAAGTGCGCTGCTCAAGATCAGCCGCGTGGTGCACGCGATCCGCGACTTGGAGGAGTTGCAGGCGCAGTTGCTGGACCTGATTTTTGAAGTGGTGCCGGCCAGCCGGGGCGCGATCCTGCTGGCGGAAGGCGGAGCGCAGGAATTCAGTTCTATGTACGCGCGGACGCGGCAGGCGGGGCAGCCGCAACTCGTACGCGTCAGCCGCACGATTGCACGCCGGGTCATGAAGGAGGACATGGCGATTCTGGGCGTGGACGTGCCTTCCAGCGGCCAGTTGCGCGACGTGGAGAGCCTTGCTGTTTCAGAAGTGCGGTCGCTGCTGTGCGTACCTCTGAGCGTATTTCAGCGGGTAATCGGATGCATTTATCTCGATAGCACCAACGCCAGCAGCCGTTTTCACGAAGATCACCTGCAACTGATGGCGGCGATTGCCGGGATTTCCGCGGTGGCACTGGACAACGCGCGCCGGCTGCAATGGCTCGAGCAGGAGAATCAGCGCCTGACGACGGAGGTGAGACAGGAACAGAGCCTGGTCGGTGAAGGGGTTCGGATGAAGGAGATCTACAAGTTCCTGGCGAAAGTTGCGCCCTCGGATTCGACCGTGCTGATCGAAGGCGAGAGCGGAACCGGCAAGGAACTGGCGGCGCGCGCTTTGCATCGCAACAGCGGGCGGGGAAGCAAGTCATTCGTCGCAATCAACTGCGCCGCCATCCCGGAGTCTCTGCTGGAGAGCGATCTGTTCGGTCATGAGCGTGGCAGTTTCACCGGAGCGTCCACGCAGAAGAAGGGACGGGTGGAAATCGCGGATGGAGGCGTACTTTTCCTCGACGAGATCGGAGAGTTGGCGCCGGCACTGCAAGTGAAACTTCTCCGCGTGCTGCAGGAGCGCGAATTTGAGCGCGTCGGGGGCACGCATCCCATCAAGGTCGACATACGCCTGATCGCGGCCACCAACCGCGACTTGGAGGAAGCGGTACGTCTGGGGCAGTTCCGCCAGGATTTGTATTACCGGCTGGCGGTGGTGAAGCTGACTATGCCTCCACTGCGCGAGCATAAAGAAGACATTCCCATGCTGACGCGTCATTTCGTGCAGAAATACGCGAAGCGGTGCAAGGTGAAGGCGAAGCCGGTGTCGCGCGAAGCCATGGCCGCCCTGGTCAACTACGAGTGGCCAGGCAACATTCGCGAATTAGAGAACGCGATTGAGCGGGCGCTGGTGATGGGGGCGCCGGATATGGTCCTGCTGGAGGACCTGCCGGAATCGTTGCTGGAACAGGCGCCTGCGCCAGAGATAACCGAGGGCAAGTATCACGCGAACGTGAAAGAGTTGAAGAAGGAACTGATTCTCGAAGCAGTGCAGCAGACCCGCGGGAATTATGTGGAGGCGGCGGCGATTCTGGGTGTGCATCCTAATTATCTGCACCGGCTGATCCGTAACCTCGGAGTGAAGGATGCTTTGAATGAGGCGCTGCGAGAGGGATCGCGGGGTGTGCCACGGGCCAGGCTGTCGGGTGGGGCGGCGTAGCGTGAAGCTCGCACCACGATTCAGGGCAGCGGTAACTGCATGAGGCGAGCGGGATCGAGATAGGCGCCTTGCCAGCGGACGGCGACGTGAAGATGAGGGCCGGTGGCTCGTCCGGTGCCTCCACTCAATCCAATTTCCTGGCCACGCTTCACGGAGTCTCCTTCCTTCACTTTGAATTCAGAAAGATGGAAATACAGAGTGAGGAGTCCCTGGCCGTGGTCAATGACGACGCAGTTCCCTTCGAAATATAGGAAGCGCGCCAGCAGCACCGTGCCCTGATTCATGGCGGCGACGGGGGTTCCGGCGGGGACGCGGAAATCAAGACCGAAATGCGGGCGCTGCGCCTTGCCGTTGAAGATTCGTTGTGAACCGAAAACGTCGGAGATCGGGGCCTCAGCGGGAGCTGTGAATTTACCGTCCCATTCACGAGCTGGCGTCACACGGTTCAGGTAATCCTCTTTTATCTTTACACCTTCTGCGATTTGCTGTTGCTGCTCCGGATTGGGCTCGGTGAACTTTTTCTCTACCGTGAGCTCGACTTTGATCTGCGGATACTTGGCGCGGGAGACGGTGAGCGTCTGCTTGAAGGTCCACGGAGTCTTAGTTGCGTCGCGTTGGCCGGTTAGTTCGAGAGCGTACTTACCCGGGGTTGTCTCGAAGCTCACGCCCGCCAGGGTGAACCAAGTTTTCGTGGAAGGGTTGTAGCTGAACGTGAGCTGGTGGCCGAGCCAGGTGCCGGTCAGGGATTCGAGCTTGGCCGGAGCTTTCACCTGAAACAGGACGGGAGCGCCGTTGACCAAGCGCGCGGGTCGGGTGCGGATGGTCCGGTTGGCGGCGAGGGCGGGAAAGACGCTGCATACGAAGACGAGTGCCCAGATTGCTATGACTTGGACAGAGCATGCGCGGAGCCGCCGGGCTTCGCCCCGGCGGGACGGCCAAGAACCTGCGCTGAGCCTGTCGAAGGGCAGCCGTCTCCAAGTGAGTTCATCTGACGACGCTAACTCCCTCCGGCGCGGTCTCTCGCGACTCAACAAGTGCACGACATCAGCCTAGCACTTCGCAGAATCGTCCCCGACTATAATCCGGGCATGCGCATCCGGGTTCTTACTGGCTTGGGGATTCTGTGGCTTTGTGGACTAGGGCTGGCACAGACAGCGGGCAAACCGGCGTTGCATGTCGACCGGGTGCTGGTGCTCAAGAAGGAGCGCACGCTGCAACTGCTCAGCCACGACAAAGTGATCAAGTCGTACAAGGTCGCTCTGGGTGGGGATCCGGTCGGGCCGAAGACCAAGCAGGGAGATCACAAGACTCCCGAGGGCGTCTACGTTCTTGATTTTCGCAACGCCCACAGCCAGTTTTACAAGTCGATCCATATCTCCTATCCCAACGAACGGGATCGGGCGGCGGCACGCAAGAACAGGGTCGCGGCAGGAGGAGATGTGTTCGTTCATGGACTGCCCAGAGGCTACGGGTTTGTGGGAGCGTCGCACCGTCTGAAGGACTGGACCGATGGCTGTGTCGCGGTGACCGACGAAGAGATCGACGAAATCTGGCGGGCGGTGGCGGACGGGACGCCGATTGAGATCCGACCCTAGAGACACCGACTCAACAAATCGAGAGAAGGAGATTTGGTGGACCTGGTCGGGATCGAACCGACGACCTCTTCCATGCCATTTCTCATCATCGACTGTGGCGGAGCGATACCGAAAAGCCTTGAGTGATACTGAGGGGCGGTGTGCATGCGGGTCCGACGCATCTTCGCCGCCCCTCACCTGTACCCGAACGACAGCGCCCGACACCGACCATCGCGGGTAGGGATGGGAGGGTTACGACACAAGTTACGACACAAAAATGCAGTCGGGAATCCTGTCGAATGCTGTGTCTCCCCGCGACAAATCACAACAGTCGGCGAGCAGAAAACCGGATCTGTGCTTTCCTATCAACAAAATGCCGCTAAGAGCCACGATTCCCGTCCTCCCTTGCATTCAGAACATGACATCCGAAGTAGGTTTGTTACACAATCCGAACACCTCAACTTCCCGTTTGAGGTAGGAGTAATAGGCTGTGCTTGGGTTCCGACTACTAAGTTTCGGATTTCGTAACGCGGTCTAGTTTTTTGCGATTTCCACAGACGCGCGCAACTAGTGTTCCCGCCATAGTTCAGCGAACAGGATCGGCCAGTAAGTGCGGCGGATTCTCAGTCCCGTTAATCCTTCCTCGCTGGCTTCTCGGAACGAACCTTTTCGAACCGAAGAATTGTTTATCGCGGTGGTTTTGGCTTTTGAACGGGTGTGCCCGCCCGCGCTCAACCGACTGCTTTCATGGACACTTTTAGGGGCCTGAAAGACAATGCTGCAGTATTTGCAGATGTTGATTCTTATGCAGGTGGATAGGCGCCTGTTACCGCCCGAAGAACTTCTGCTTAGGAGACTAGCTATGACGCTGCCGCTCAGCACCGTTTTCTCTTCCAATACCACCGGCCGGGCTCATTGCTCAATACGGTTGATGGTGAAGGTCTTTCTTCCTGTGGCACTGGTGTGTGTCTTCAGTGCGGTCATGCTGGCGCAGAATGCCAACGAGTTTCCCCTCTATCCAAAGTATCAGGTGTTGGGAGTCGTCTACGCTCCGCCGGGGTCCGCAAGCAGTGTCACGTATGGGAGCAGTACGCTCGTGGGTTCATCGCATTCGAAGATGATGAATAGTACTTACGACAGTGTGACCACGAGTAGCCAGACCACGGGATTCAGCCTGTTCGGATTCGGTGACAGCACGACAACTTCGACGAGCAATTCGTGGGGTACCTCGTCAAGCACTTCTTCGAGTTACTCCGAACAGACGACAACTGGGAATTCGGTAACCACGCTGGGGCCGGTCAGTTCCGCGCTGGGGGTAAACCACGACAATGACATCATTTACATTTGGCTCAATCCCGTTGTCATTGCCTCGCTGAAGGGCACAGGCGCGAATGGTGGCGCCCCGTTCGCCCTGAATTGGGGAGGTTTGCAATTCAACAGCTGTGACCTCACCGACGCCAGTGACAAAGTGAATTTTCTCCAGTTGATGAATGGATGTGATCCCAACCAGTACCCCTATGCCGACATTGTTGGCATCCCCGTATGGTGTCTAAAGAACCCCTATTTTCCTGCGCAAAGTTGCGCGCAGTGGCTGCCATTTACCTCGCGCTCGTGGGACCTTACGCCGTGGGGAACGGACAGCAACAGCGTTCCACTTGGGCCCGGACTCACTTTGGCGGATTATGCCGATATTCTGAAGTCTGATCCGTTCATAAGCCAAACCAGCATCCTGGACCAGTACACAGCGGGATCTTATTGCCATCCGACGTATGGCGTTAACCTCGACCCCAATGATACCGAGGTCATCCCGGATTCCACCAAGTTTCCTACGACCTATCTGCACTCGGGTGCAAGTTGGCCAGCGAGCTTTTGTGGCCCAGCCAGCTCTGTGATGTCACGGTTTGACCCCTACGGGACAGTACAATACCCAGTGCCGGGACCCAATGGAGAGCCCCAGACCTACTCAGGAAACTTCTCCTATACCACGACTTCAAATACGGGAGTCACTGCGACGACAACAAGCAGCTATTCGTATAACCAGAATACAACGGTCAGTTTCGCCTTTTCCGCCAATTTTGCCGCCTTGGCGCCCACGTCGCAAACGGCACAATTCTTTGGCAGCAACTTAAGTGCCGGCTTCAATTTTGGTTTCAGCAACGGCAACGGTTATTCCGATTCGAGCGCGCAAACATACACCACCTCGAAGGAAAATGCGACCACGAATTCAGCTTCCTACTCCATTACCGGACCCCAGGCCAGCGACAACTACACCGGCCCGGTCGTGTTCGACGTTTACAAAGATAATGTCTATGGCACCTTCGCTTTCTATTCCAATGAGCAACGCCAGTACCCGCCAATTCAGCTGAGTGTGGTGAGCGGGCAGGCGCCGATCAGCGTAAGTGCGACCAGCAACTTTGGAACGGTTACTGTTGGCAGCAACTCTGCGTCGCAGACGCTGACTTTGACCAATAACTCGCCCTACCCGATGACGATCGTGGGCCCTGCGGTCACCTTCAGTGATCCGGGATTCCAAATTGTGCCAGGTCTGGACTTCTGTTCCAATGTGCAGTTGCAACCGCACGGGACCCTCCCCTTCTCGTGCCAGATCACGGTGGAATTCTCGCCGGTTGTTTCCGACGCAGCGAATGCAATACAGCCGAACTACCCGGTGAACGCATACCTGGTTGCCGCTGGAACGGAGAACATTTCACAGTGGCAGAACATTCTTGTCAGCAACACGGGCACCGTGGTATCGGGCACGGCGACGCCGGGCAGTACCACGATTGGAGCCACCCTCACACCCAGCACTGTGCAATTTGCCTCGGAGCTGTCGACCAATCGAACAGCCCAGACGCAGGTGTTTACGTTCAAGAACTACTACAGCGTCCCGGTGGTGATCAGCGGTTCGACAGCGACGGCGGGCTCGGGATTCACGCTGAGCGATGCTACCGACTACTCCATTACGACGGACAGCTGCTCCGGAACAACCGTCGCGAGTCTAAGTACTTGCCCTGTCACATTGAAGTATCTTCCGGTCGGAAGCGCACCGACGCTCAATACAAAGATGACGATCTTGGGAACGCCCCAGGGGTCGGCTTTTGCGGCACCGCTAGCGTTCGCAGGTGCGTCGGGGCCGCTGACCTTCGCCGGGATCTCAGTGTCAGGGAATACCTCGTTGACTTGCTACATAACTCAAAACGCGACGAGTGGTAGCTGCGGCTCTAACTCAACGTTGACACTGACCAATGTCGGAAATTATTCGGTGGTACTGGGCACCCCAACCGGAACGAATGGCTTTACTGGAAGCGATGGTGGAACTGTAGCTGCCCAAGCAACCACGTCGGCGGGCTTCGCTGCTAGTGGCACATGCAACAACGGGCCCTTCGGCAACTGTACGATTAGTGGCTCGGTAACCTACCCTGGGACGGCGCAAACAGGTGGATCAGGTACGCCCGTGTCCGCTTTCGCCTCCGGCAGCCTTACGATGATCTTCTGCCCGTCTCCGTGCATACCTCCCACTGCATCGCAGATCATGATCAACGGCGAAGAGAAGAGTGCGACAACCACGGTACCCGCCACACCAGGCAAAGGGTCGGTTACGGTTGGCGGTGCTGTAGCCAAGACCTTCAGCGGAACACGGCAAGTAACTCTGACCGTAGGTGGCTTCAACGCAAACATCACGTATAACGCCACCGCCACGAAAACCACTATCGCCAAGAAGATCGCTGCGGCCCTCAACGTAGCGCAATCGCCTGTTACGGCTGCGGTGAATGGAGATGTGGTTGCGCTGAAGAGCATCGTGGCTGGCGCCGCCGGCAATCTTGCCTACACGGCTGCAGGGAGCGCCGATTTTTCGATCACTCCCGGCAGCGGCTCGCTCACAGGTGGCCAGGATGCGACAACCACCACGAAGTATGACGGTGGAACGATTGCAGCTACAGTCGGGAGCGCAGCGGCCTCCTCCGGGTGGGGAAAGGGGAGCACTTCTGCGACGATCGCAAAAGCGCTCGCCACGAAGCTGACTGCGGCCGCGAACGGAGCATTTACCGCAAGTGCGAGCGGGGCTCTGATCACCATTCAACCTTCAGGCGGCGGCACCACGTCCAGCATGTCGGTGAACGTGTCTGACACCAAGGGATTCACGCCCGCTTCCTTTCTTGCGGGAACTGGACACTAGAACTACTTCCTGGGCGAGTGTGCTGGCTGGAGATTCAGTCTGCGACCAGCGCACTCGCCCAAGAAACTCAGTCCCGCTGCACGTGCGTCTCTTGTGATCTGCCAAAACTGAAGAGGAAATCCCGTGAACGCGAAAAGTGATTATCTTCCGCTCAATATCTCGAGAAGGCTGCGCGTGCTGTTCGTTTTGCTGTCCGCCGTGCTCGTGACTCAATCACGCTGGGCGCTGGCGCAGGCGGATTTCGAGAAGGGGTATCAAGCCTATCAGTCTTATCACGGCACTGATTTCGATACCGTCAATCTGGCGAACGGGAACCTGGTGTTGAACATCCCGCTGCTGTCGTACGAGCAGCGCGGCGGGTTGCCGCCGGTCACCATTGCGATCCGCAGCAACTCGACGACGTTTCAGTCTGATCCGCCGTTTTCCAGCGGGCCGAACGACACGAAGCAGTTCGAAGTGCCTTCCGGCGCACTGGGATCGCCGGCGGGGCAGCCGCACGTGATGATCAGCCCGGGCGGTTTGTACTGGAAAGAGCAGAGGATCACGCTGGAGAAAGCTCAACTGTCACGCTTCGTGGCTTATGACGATAGCGGGGCTACGCACTCGCTGGGCGGCAACATCGCCAACACAACAGCGCCCTACATCGGCAACATCCGCTACAGCGTTGATGGCAGCGACTTGATGCTGACCGCTTCACCGACCGCGCCGGTCATCATTGACAGGAACGGCAACATTGGCGGATTGCAGGACCCCGACGGCAATGCCATCTCGCTGCACGGCCCCTGCGCTAAGCCGGCCGGCTCGGGCCAGTTTTACAACGCGTCGCTGCCGGCGTGGGAGGGCTACGCCTACGGTACAGCCTCGGCGACTTCGATCGTTGACAGCGTCGAACGAGTGATTCCCAACCCGACGTACGTGCAGCCGCTGCAAGCCTACAGCTGTCTGGTGGATCTGGACACGGCGTATTATCCCGCGACTGGTTCGAGCGATTCTGCTTGCCCGACCGCTCAAGTAGCCAACACTACAACCGGTGAAACCGGTGTCGCGACCGGTCCCACAGGGCTGCCGCTCATGGCCTCTGACTTCTACGATTTTCCCAGTCAGAACGGCACCACCGTGCGGCTGACGTTCTGCTATCAGAAGATTAAGGTCAGCGCGGCATTGCCGAATGTGCAGCGCACAACGACACAAATCAACGAAGTGTGGCCCGTACTGACGGGTGCGATTCTGCCCAATGGCACGTCGTGGGTCTTTGTCTACGACACTCATGGCCAAGTGCTTAGCGTCACGATGCCGACTGGCGCGACGACGACCTATGCCTATGGCGGCAGCACGAATAACATGCGCGTGGCCTGCGGGAATCCTCCAGGAGAGATTCCAGTGTCGGGCACTCCCACCTGGCCGTTCTTGAATCTCATGTCGAACCGGATGGTCGCCAAGCGGACGTTGACGGCGACTAACCCTGACGGCACAATCTCGGTCCAGCAATGGACATATGCGAGCACGATCGGATCCGGCTGGGGCTCCTCGCCGAACTCCGGCACGGTCACGGTCACTGATGCGATGGGCAATGACATCGTGCACACCTATTCCTTGATCGGCACGCCCACGTATGGCCAGCCAGTTTGCGGACCGTACGAAACCAACGTGGCGTTTTATCAAGGGTCGAGCACGAGCGTCACGCCCGTCCTCATCAAGCAGGTCGCCACGCAGTACACAAGCTCGGGTATTGACCATGCCAACCCGACGAACTTTTCTAACTACATCGCCAACGGAGTCCTGCCCACGACGGTGACGACCGCGCTCTACGACGGCGTGGGAGGCACCCAGGTGCAGCAGGACGCTTATGTCCACGACAAATTCGGCAGCTATCAGGACTACAAGGGAACGACGTACCCGTTCACGTTTGGCCAAAAACTGGTCGCGACCGAGTCTGACTGGAGCGCAGGCAGTCCCGGCCTAGTTTTGAGGACTTCACTTTTTACCAATCAGTGGCAATCGTACTGGAAATACTGGGCGGCAAACTTAGTCGATCTTCCTTGCCTTGACACGATCTTCACCGGGACTTACGCCGGCAGCCAGCCCAACTGTACCGCGCCGGCACCTCCCGGCAACCAAGCCTCGCAAACCAGCTTCTTCTATGACGAATCCGGGTACATACAAGGTAATGTAATCGGTGCGCAGACTACCGTGACACGGTGGCTCAACAGCGGCTCCTCTCCCTCATCGCATACGGAGTACGGCGCGGACGCAATGCCGATCTGGAAGGTGGATCCCAACGGCAACACCACCTTCATCCAATACGACACCACCGGCCTCTATCCGTACAAGATCACGCACGCGCAAACCGGCTCGGTCACGCATATCGAAATCCTTACCTATGACGCGGGCACTGGAGAACTGCTCGCGCACCAGGATGAGAACCAGAACGTAACGAATTTCCAATACGACAACATGCGCCGCCTGACGACGACCGACTATCCCGACGGCGGCCAGGAGACCTTCACTTACAACGATGCCATCCCCCCAAGCTACGTCTTTACCAAGACGCTAAACAGCGTCTTCGCGCTATACACCGAGACCGGACTGGCCGACTCGCTGGGCCGGAAGGTGCAAACGCAGATCAACTCGGACCCGCTGGGCACCATTTACGCCAACACCACTTATGACACTCTAGGCCGTGTCGCTACGCAAACCAATCCCTTCCACTCCACGGGCGAATCCACCTACGGCGTCACCAGCTTCACCTACGACGCGATTGGCCGAAAGACTATCCAGACGCAACCGGACGGCAGCAAGCAGATGTGGTGCTATCAGAACCTAGCCACCAACTCGCAAACCAACTGCCACGCGCAGTTGGCGAAGACGGGCAGCGCTGTTAGCAATGGCAGCTTTGTGGACTTTCGCGACGAACTGTCGCATGACTGGCAGCGCAACTCCGACGGACTCGGCCGACTGGCCAGCGTCATGGAGCCTAACGGCAGCGGTAACGCGCCGTCCATGCAGACGACCCACACCTATGACGTGCTCGGCAACCTGACCGGTGTGACGCAGACCGGTATAACCAGCGGGTCGAACAAAGACACGCCGCGCGCGCCGCGCACGTTTACCTACGACTCGCTTTCGCGGCTGGCGACCGCCACCAATCCCGAAACCGGCGCCATATCGTACACCTACGACGCCAACAGCAACCAGCTTAGCCGGACGCAGCCGCTGGTCAACGCCACGTCGGGCACTCAGACCCTCCGCTACTGCTATGACGCGCTCAATCGGAAGACCGCGGAATATACCGGCTCGCTCGTCGGTAACTGCACCAGCCCATCGCAGATCACGCTGGCCAATCTCATCTCGGCCTACACCTACGACACCACCTCGCTCGGCACGCCGCCCAACAATGCCATCGGGCAGATGACTGACGCGCTGGAGTACACAGCCGGTACTGCAATCTGGGAGCGCAGTCCCTATCAGTTCGACAAGATGGGCCGGCTGCTGAACGAGCAGCAATGCACGTTTGGGAGCTGCAGCAGTTACCTCTCTTTTGGGTACACCTACGATTACGCCAGCAACGTACTGAACGCAACCACGACCACCGGCCTCAATGGTCCGCCCACCACAATGGCTGTCACCAACTATACCTACGATAGCGTGGCACGCTTGTCCACCCTGGGCTCTACGTCTTCGATCGGTGAATTTCAGTATATGGCGAAGGAGTACGGGCCAGCGGGCCTGACGAGTGCCTCTTACGGCTCCGTCGGATTGGGCAGCAACGAGACTATGCTGCTCAGCCGCCTGTATGACAAAAGGTCCCGCGTGACCGACAACACGGTCTACACTGCAGGTACGCAGGCCACCGGTACAATTACACTGGCTTGCACTAAATCTCCCTGTATTCCTGCTCCCACCGATGTTGTAACCGCCGTAATCGGCGGGGTCTCTGCTTCGGCTAGTGTCCTAGCTGGCCAGTTTTCTGATCTGGCACCGTTACTTGCCTCAGCGATTCAGAATGCCAGTGGGATGCCGGTCACTGCAACAGTCAGTTCCAACACCATAACCCTCACTGCTATCGAGTACGGCAAAGAGGGCGAGGTTTCTTTGTCGGTGAGCGTTTCAGCCGGCGCGCCCTTCAAAGCCACCACGTCGGGCAGCAAATTGAGCGGAGATACTGAAACGACTGCCTACCACTACGCACTCACCTACGCTGCCAATAATAATGTCGCTACTGCGGTGGACACGGTGATTGGCAGTTGGTCCTACACCTATGACACGCTGAATCGTTTGACGGTCGCCACCACGTCTACGGGGGGTATCGTCACGCCATTCGGCACTTTTGTGACCCAGTGCTGGACCTACGACGGATTCGGCAACCGCACCGGTGAAGGCGAGATGAGCACGGGTACCACCTGTCCGAACCCGATCAGCGGTTCCACCCACTCAAACGTCGCGCTCTACAACACCTCCAACCAGATCACCAGCAACTCGGTAAGCACGTTTGTCTACGACGACGCCGGCAACATCACCAACGACGGCATCAACAAGTATGTCTACAATCTGGATGGCCGCATCTGTGCCGTGACCACGGTTGCCGCCGGCGGTGCGATTACACAGTATGTCTACGACGCCGAAGGCCGTCGCGTGGCCAAAGGCACGCTCACCACCTTCCCGGCAGCCGGCGCCACCTGCAAAGCTCCGACTTCGGCCAACGGCTTCGCGGGGGTGGCACTGTTTTTGCGGGGTGCGCTGAGCGAACAGCAAATCGAGTTCGACGGCTCCGGCAACTGGCGCCATACCGACGTTTTCTCCGCCGGAAACCTCCTCGCGACTCTAAACAACAACGCCCAAACACCGTTGAGCTTCAATTTCTCCGATTGGCTGGGCACGAAACGGCTGCAGAGCAACTTCGACGGCACGACCCAGAACTCCTGGGTATCGGACCCGTTCGGCGCTTACCAGAAAGCCCAGAGTTCCGCCACCGATGCCACGGAACGCCACTTCACCGGCAAAGAACGCGATAACGAGACGGGGAATGACTATTTCGGGGCACGCTATTACGAGAGCGGAATGGGACGCTGGGTGAGTCCGGACTGGAGCATGGCGGCGCAGGCAGTACCTTACGCCACGTTTGGGAATCCACAATCTCTGAATTTATACGAATTCGTTGGGAATGCTCCAGGCGTACACATAGACCCTGATGGTCACTGCTGGCCAGCACAAGCCTGCTATGACGCACTTGTGAGAAGGCTGGATAAATGGACCACGAGTGTGCGCAACAATGCCGTCAACCACAGTCCTACTGTTGCGGCCTTGACGACATTCTCTTCGGGCTTTGTTGCGGATACGGTGAAGATGGTCGCATCGCCTCTCACGACGGGAACTGCGACAGGCACTTGTCTCGGAGGCAACAAGTGCAGCGCCGGCAAAACGGCGTTGGCGGTTGGTGGAGACACATTGAAAGCCGCCTCGATTGCATTCACAGCCAACAGTGTGATCACAAAAGGTCTCGACGCGGCCATGTTCGGTGCAGCCGAGGGCAGGGTCTTTTGGTCAGGCGCAGGGTCGGAAGAAATGGCTTCACAATTCGGAAAAGTCATCGGCGACACTCCGGCTGGCAATCTCGGCGAGGCACTGGATAAGGCAGGTCTACAGGGAACCCGGGTTTCAAGAACCATGTGGAATGAGTTATCTGCGGCTTATGCCCGGGGTGCCAAAGGCGATGTGCTAACCTTTAACTTCAACCCACGCACCGCCGGCACTACCCTCCTTGAAACGGAGTTGCCGATTCTGGAAAAGAGTTCGGATGTGTCTGTGCTCCCCATGGGAAAACCATGAGAAACGTGGTTGGAAGAACCACCGGATGGTGGGACGGATTGGTCTCTGATATCCAACTCATCCTTCGCGGCAATCGTCTTTACAAGGAGTCAGGCTTCTCAGTCCAATTGATATCTACATGGGAGCTTGAATATCGCGAAGGCGATCACCTCTTGAAAGTTGGCACTGGAATCGTCAATGGAAGTTCCCGTTGGTGGGACAATTGGGTGCGCATCGAGGTCACCGATACACTCCGATGGGAATCGCCGTTCAACAACCACCCAATTAGTGAGGAGAACAAAAGTCGAATCCTTAGGAATATCGCAAGAGCGTACGACGATTTCAGAATCCCTTATGAATTTGTGGACGTAGGAAACACCGTACCCACTTTGCTAAGGGTGCGTCGTTGACTGCCCTCGGAGCAAACATTTTAGATCACTGAAGTTGGTCCTTAACTTGTTGTTCAGCAGAAGGAGAAGACATGAAACCTCTCACCCTGCTCCGTATCTCGCTGCTGTTCCTCGCTCCCATGGCTGCGCTCGCGCAGGATGAACTGCATTCTCGTCCGCTCGACAAGCTGCCCATGGTTTGGGACGGCAGTTTTCGTCGCTTTGTCTACAGCGGCACACTGGAACAGGCGCTGCAGTCCCACGCCGATGCTCGCGTGGTCATCAATCTGCTGCGGCAGCGCATGGACCTGCAGAGGGCGTCGCTGGATGTAACCGGCAGAGCACAACTGGGCCTGGCTAGCACGGTTCCTCCGGCGACGAAACCGAAGAAGAAGATTGACTGGTCTGTGTCTCTGGGAGCGGGGACGGTGCAGGCGCTGCAGTTCCCGGCGATTTTCACGGCGAGCCAGACCACTCCTGACTGCACCAATGACTATGTCGCTTACGCCCTCAACGTCCCCGGTGTTACCGGCGGGCAGGCAAATATCGTGGGCATCAACAATCTCTACAGCGGCACTAGTCCCACCGGCCAATGCGGCACGGCACCCACAGTGAACTGGGCGTACAACGGCAGCACGGCTGGCGGCCGAATCCTGATTTGGCCGGACATCAATTTTCTTGATCCGGGTGTGCCCGACGGTTCCAAGATCGCCTATGTCGAGACTACGACGAAATCAGCTATTCTCCACATCCTAACCTGGAAGGCCGGCGAAGGAACAAGCGCCACCAATGCCGCCGCTCCGACGCCCTCCGGCAGTTGCACCGCCACGTCTTCCTGCCTGGTTTCGGTCACGTTTTCCAAATCCTCGCCTTCCACGTTCGGCGGGGTTTTCGTTGACTGGAGAAGCGACAAGGCATGGGCCGCCAGTGATGATGGGACCATCTATGAGTTCGGTTGCGCCTTTACCTGTCCGCTTAACACCAACCCGACCATCAACTGGACGTTCAAGCTCCCAGTTGCGGGGACAGGTGGGGCCCTGCCCATGCCGTCCGTACCCGCCTATGACCTGAACAACCAGACGATCAATGTTTCCGACGCGCTGGGCGAACTGTGGATCCTCAACGAAGCTGGCACGCCCTCAGCCTTGTTCGGGCCGATGATGATTGGCGGCGGTGGTTGCTCGGTGACCAATCCGCCGGGCAGAACGGGTACGCCAAGTCCCTGCACCAGCAATGGCGGCTCTTACGGCCTAACCGAAGGAGTCATCGAGGACGAAGCTGTTTTCAAAATCTATGCTTGGACCGGGAATAACGGCGTGGTGGGCGCAAGCGCAAACGTGACCCAGGCCAACCGCGATCTGACGAACCCCATCGTTGCCAATATTGGCTTTGGCAGCGCAGGGAACACCACGACCAACGTGGACATCCACTTTCCTACCTTCGACCACGGCTGGTGGATAGACGACACAGCAAACGCGCACGTCTATTTCTGTGGCACGGGGGCATCGGACACGACGCCGTTCATTCGCTCAGTCGGGGTTGAAGCTGCCTGGCCCGATATGGACAACTCTTCCGTATCCGCTTCGTTCGCGCTCGGCCCGTCCGCGGGTATCCCATGCGCTCCTTTGAGTGAACTGTATAACCCCAATGTCAACCTGGGGAACAACAACAACGACCACGATCTGCTAGTAGCGGGATTGATGAGCAGCACTGCCGGCGATGTCGAAACTCTTGACATCAGCCCGGCGGGCGGAGCCGCAGGGATTGTCCCTTTGAACACAGTTGCCTACAAAGGCGGCACGAGTGGTGTGACGTGGGAGGTCATCAACGCACCGCAGGCATCGAGCCTGTACTTTGCCACATTGCAGCCCAACAGCTCGTGCGGAGGAACACACTGCGCGGTGAAACTGACGCAGGAGGGATTGCAGTAAGCAGGAAGTCGCCGTCACACCGCTGTTTGGAGGCCGTGCTGGAACACGGCCTCATTGAGGCCGACTACGTGGGACGGGCTGGCCTACACGCATTCAGGCACTCGCTCCCCACTGTGCTGATCGTGGAGGAAAAGGTGGACCCGAAGACGGCGCAGGGCATCCTGCGCCACACCGACGCCGGATTGACCATGAACATCTACACGCATGCTCAGGACCCGGCCAAAAAGGGCAGCTCTGGAACGGTTTGAGTCGCGTTTGGTGCAGTAGTGCAGTAGAACACAGGTGAGGAATCACAGGTAAGAACCACGGGGATCAAAATGGCGATGGGAGCTAAACCGTTGAGAAAATCTGGTGGACCTGGTCGGGATCGAACCGACGACCTCTTCCATGCCATGGAAGCGCGCTCCCAGCTGCGCCACAGGCCCACTGTTGGGGACACTACAGGCTGTCCGTTGCGGACGGCACAAGTATTCTCGCTGACCACGCCGAGATAGTCAACGCGAGGGGAATCCTGGTAGTCGGGTCTTGGCGCACACAAGAGCACCACTACCGGGAATCCTTGGCAGGGGCTGTTTTGATTTTTCTTAGGTGGTCCCGAAAGCATGTGAGACTATTGAACCAGAACAGTAGGAGCGGCAGCATGAAATACCGGATTGGTATTTGGGCGAGTGCGGGCTTTCTCGTAGCGGGCTGCTGGGCGCTGTATGCCCTCGCAACCGCGCCTCCAGCGTTGACCTCGGCCGACCCCATTCTGACTCTCGTCCGATTAACTTGCCCAATTGCGTTTCTTAGTTCTTATCCGCTTCGTCTTTATTGGGTTCTTTTTGCGAATGCCGCTACGTATGCGCTGGCCGGTCTGGTCGTGGAATCCCTGCGGCGGCGGCTGAATCACGCCAAGTAATTTCAAAATAGCCCACACCCAAATTCTTTCGTTTCTTTCCACAGGGCACTTCTGTCATAATTACTCGTGCGCCCCACCTGCACAATTTCTCAAAAACAATTTAGAGCGAGGAAGAGATGCCAGCGAAGTACATCTTTGTAACGGGCGGAGTTGTGTCTTCACTTGGCAAGGGGCTGGCCGCAGCCTGCATCGGCTGCCTGCTGGAAAGCCGCGGGATGAAGGTCAACCTCATGAAGTTCGATCCATATCTCAACGTGGATCCGGGGACGATGTCGCCGTTTCAGCACGGCGAGGTTTTCGTGACCGACGACGGCGCCGAGACCGACCTGGATCTGGGCCACTACGAGCGCTTCACGCACGCCAAACTTTCTCGCGACAACAACTGGACCACCGGCCGGCTCTACGAGCAGATCATTGCCAAGGAGCGCCGCGGCGACTATTTGGGCAAAACGGTGCAGGTAATTCCGCACGTCACCAATGAGATCAAGGCGGCGATGAAGAAAGTCGCGCAGGACGTGGACGTGGCAATCGTCGAGATCGGCGGGACCGTGGGCGACATCGAGTCACTGCCGTTCATGGAAGCGATCCGGCAGATGCGGCAGGAGTTGGGGCGTGAGCACACGTTGTTTGTGCACGTCACGTTGGTGCCGTTTATTGCGGCCGCGCAGGAACTCAAGACCAAGCCGACGCAACACTCGGTGAAGGAGTTGCTCAGCATCGGAATTCAGCCGGATATTCTGCTGTGCCGCACCGACCGTTTTCTGGCGAAGGAGATTAAGTCGAAGATTGCGCTGTTCTGCAATGTTCCGGATGAAGCGGTGATCACCGCGAAAGATGTGGCTTCCGTGTATGAAGTGCCGCTGGTGTTCGCCAATGAAGGCGTCGATACTCTGGTGCTGAAACACTTGCACATGGAAGCGAAGGATCGCGACCTGTCGAAATGGGAGGATATTGTCCATCGCGTTTACAACCCGAAAGACACGGTCACGATCGGCATCGTAGGCAAGTACGTTGAGTACGAAGACTCGTACAAGTCACTAAAGGAAGCGCTGGTGCACGGAGCGCTGGCTCACAATCTGAAGCTGCAGCTCAACTGGATTGAGGCGGAGGGACTCGAGACCGGCGACAAGAGCTTCGAAGCGCAGCTCGAAGGCTATGACGGAATCCTGGTCCCCGGGGGATTTGGCAAGCGCGGCATCGAGGGGATGCTGATCGCGATTCGGTATGCGCGTGAAAACAAGGTTCCGTACTTCGGCATTTGCCTGGGCATGCAGACGGCGTGCATTGAATTTGCACGCAATGTGGTGGGGCTGGCGGAGGCGAATTCGAGTGAGTTCGATCCGGCGACGCCGCATCGCGTGATCTACAAGTTGCGCGAGTTGCGCGGCGTGGAAGAGTTGGGCGGCACGATGCGGCTGGGCGCGTGGCCTTGTAAGATTGAGCCCAACACCCTGGCCCACCGGATATACGGGAAGCTGGAGATCAGCGAGCGGCACCGGCATCGCTACGAATTCAATCGCGAATACGAAGAGCCGATGACGGCTGCGGGACTGCGTATC
>Ga0316363_10000010_pt1 | contig 290758 bp, 274 predicted proteins | sample Sb_taG_3_FD_200459 | JGI IMG/M metagenome (GOLD analysis project Ga0316363, IMG submission 200459) | Peat soil microbial communities from Weissenstadt, Germany - Sb_50d_a_PC metaG (v2) (version 2) | ecosystem: Environmental > Terrestrial > Soil > Wetlands > Peat | place: Germany: Weissenstadt... | reverse complement strand
GGATACGATCCTCGTAGTTGAGGACGAAAGGGCAATCTGTGAAATGCTCGGACAGGGATTGCGGACTCGTGGGTACGAGGTTTTGGTGGCTGAGAACGGGGATGAGGCGCTTAGGATGTGCGCGAAGCACCCCAAGCCAATCCAAGTACCGCTTTGTGACGTGGTGACGCCGGGGCTCCGGGCACGTGAACTGATTCGGATTGCAGTCGGTATGTACCCCAGTTTGAAAGTACTTCTCATGACGGGTTACCCCGACGAGTACCCATTCGGCAGTGAGGATTCTGAGATTTTTCAACTCATGCGCAAGCCTTTTACTACCTCTGAACTGGCTCTTCGGTTAGAGGCGATGTTGGGAGGAAAGTGTGCCCGATAACAAGCTAGATGCCCTGATAGCGGAGTTGCAAGCAATCGAGATATTTGATCGAGCAGGAGAGGAATCAGGCCTCAAGGACCAAATCAGCAGAGCTGGCTTTGAGGCGCGAGGGATGAGACGGCTTGAGATCATCCGTGAGATCGACGTTCTTATGAAAAAGAGGGATGAAGGGGACAAGGCGGGCGGACAGGATGAGGGGAAGGCAGGATGCTTTTCAAGCACGAATTATTAGTCCATGGCGAACGAGCCCGGAACTCCGTTGAAAGTTAGCGACTCTCGATCTGGCTGAGGTTGAGACCACACAGCTTTTCAGCCAGTGCCGTAATCTTCAAACTGTGCACCATCGAATCGAGCCGGGGAGTATCATGTGACTCTCCAGATCTCGGGTTTTGCCTGATCGAATCTCTTGGGGTGGTTCGATGAGATTGCGACCCATGCGGTCATTGTTGTCAGGTTTTCTTCTAGCGGTTTGCCTTGCAAATGAGCTGACCGCTCAAACCACGACCTCTGGCGGGTTGACCGGTGTCGTAGCGATCCAAGCAATGCGGTCGTGCCGAATGCAGACGTCGAGATCAAGGACAACCGCAAGGGCACTACGCGAGCAACAAAGACCGATGGCGAAGGGGTGTACCGTTTCTTCTTTCTTGCCCCCAGTAGATACACACTCACAATAATGCATGATGGGTTTCGAAAAGAGATACGAACGGTGAGCGTTTTGCTGGGGCCTCCCGGCACACTGAATGTCTCACTCGAAATTGCGAAAGCCAGCAGCGAAATCACGGTGACTGATGAAGCGCCACTCATCCAGGCTGAGAATGGTGACGCCTCCGCGACCATGAACCAATTGCAGATTTCCCAGGTCCCGAACCCTGGAAATGACCTCACCTGCATCGCGCAGACAACTCCGGGCGCGATTATGAATACGGATACGATCGCCGGACGCTGTCGGGACCTTGATCGTGCCCACGTAGTCAGGGCCCTTCCATGTGAGGTCATTTGCGGCACGCATCTCGCCCTGCCCATCGCCGGCATGATGAGCGTGACCTTTACTTGCACATCAGTCACCGGCTTCCCTGAAGCGTCGAGCACGGTTACGTGCAGCGTCGCATCGGAATTGCCACGAGGTGTTTCCGGGTCAGAACGGAAGGTGAATTTGATCTGAGGAACGGCGGGCGCTTATGCCTGACCTTGGTCGGCCTGAGCATGATCGAATTCCTTCGATCCGCCAAACATCCCGGTCATACCGGCGGTGATTCGAGTCTGGGAGTCGATCAGGAAACTGCCCTGGCTGACGTTGCGTTCGCCTTCCTTAAGGCCGGCAAGCACTGGGTAATAGTCGTTGCCGGGTGTGCCGAGTTGCACCTGTCGGCCTTCAATTTCCCCATTGCCTTTAGCCACGTAGCCGAACTTGCGCATACCCGTATCGAGAACGGCAGAGCGGGGTATGGCGAGGACGTCGCGCCCTTGAGGCGCGGCAAATTTGACTTGCACGAACATGCCGGGGCGTAGTCGCATGCTGGGGTTCGGAACCTCGATGCGAGCTGAGGCAGTGCGGGTCTGAGGTTAATGGAGGTGTCGAGAAATCCGACCCGCCCATGCAGCGTCGTGCCGGGTAGTGAGTCGGAAGTGATCTCAACCGGTTGGCCGGTGTGCACGGAAGGCAAATCAGGCTGGTACACGTCTGCCCTCACCCAAATCGTGCTTAGGTCAGTAACGGTAAAGAGGACTTCTCCGGCGTTTACGTATTGCCCTTGCGTGACTTTGCGCTCGGTCACTATGCCGCTGACGGTCGAGTAAATGGGAAGGTCGATCTGAGGCTTCGCCGACGATGCGATCTCATCAAGCTGTTGTGTAGTGAGTCCCCAGAGCTCCAGCCGGCGACGGCTGGCGTTTACGAGGTCTTCGGCGCCCGACACTGCTAAGGGCTCGGCACCCGTGCCGAGACGCTTTCGGTTTTCGAGCGCGAGTCTGTATTCCTCGGCAGTAGAAAAAACTTCCGGGCTGTAGAGGTGTAGAGGGAAGCAATCGTCTGACCACGGCGCACTGGCTGGCCCGTGAAATCCAGGTAGAGCTTGTCGATGCGGCCACCGATGCGCGCACTGATCGAAGCCAATTGCGTTTCCGGCTCGTCCACCTTGGCGACGGCCATCAGAGCGCTTTGCAGGTTACGTCGCCTGACTTCGACCGTTTCGACACCAATGTCTGTCTGCTCCTTCTGGTTTAGCTGAATGCTGGAGACAGAGGTGTCTGCTTGCACTTGTTCTCCTTCGACTCGCTGAGAGGTGGCCTGCTCCGGCGCTGCCTCGTACTTGGGAATCGGGGCTTCGTGAGACTGGGCAGCGCTGCGCTCGGGTTGCCAAAGGCGTACTGCCACGTAGGCGACGAAGGCCAAGACCAGCCCGAGAGCGAGTCCGGTTACAAGGAATTTCTTTTCATGCTGCGTCATTGGCGCACCTCCGGAGTGATTTGAGGGAGAGAGCTTTGAGAGCCGCCGGTATTTGATTCGTTTCCGTCTCGCGTCAAAGGAACTCCCACTGCGCGTTCGAGATCCGCAATCCGCGACTCCAGTTCGGACGCGGCGCGGTAGTAATCGAGTTCAGCTTCGAGAGTCGTGTTCTGACTGTCGAGCAGGTTGAGGAAGTCGGTGAGGTCGGCCTGGTAAGCAGCGACGGTTGACTTCAGTGTCGCCTGTGCTTGGGGGCGAAGCGTCTGGCGGTAAAGATCTACAAGGCGCTTGGCAGATTGCGCGCGAATCAGAGCTTCCTGGATTTCTTCGAAGACGAGCGCACGCTGGTTGTCGTACTCGGCTCTGTCAGCCGAGAGATTCGCCTGTGCCTCGGCGATCTCTGCGTCGTGACGCCCGCGGTTCAGCCAGGGTAGTGTGACGGCGAGTTCGGCCATGTAGGTGTTGCGATAGCGGGCGCCGTCCGGCATGAGCATGTAACCAGCGCTCAGGTTGTAGTCCGGGGTGTAGGCTTTCTGTGCCAGCTTCGTGCGAGCCTCGCCCTGCTCCACACCGGAAGACGCTACCGCCAGCTCGGCCCGATTCTCTAACGCGCTCTTTTTTAGGTCCAAGAGTGCAGGGAGCTTCTGCGGCGGCGAATATTGGCCCTGGACTTCGAGTGGAGATCCGGGGTCCCGTCCTAGTAGCGTATTCAGTCGGGCGCGCGCGAGACCGCCGTCCTGTTCAAGCATCACGAGGTGCTCGACCAGTTTGGTGAGTGCGATCTGTGCTTTCAGCACGTCCTGCTGCGGGACGCGTCCGACAACATACTTGATCCGCGCGGACTCCGACGACTGGCGAGCTAGCGCCGCCTGCTCGTCGTGCAGCAGGAGTTCGTCCTGATTGCGGAGTAGGTCATAGAACGTCTTTCGGACTTGGGCCGTCACATCGCGCTTCCTGGCCTCCAGTTCCGCCTTGACCTGTTCCACGCCCTCCGAAGCAAGTTGAGTGCGCAGTGCGCGCTTACCCGGACCGGGGAGCGACTGGTTAAACATGAACATGTGCTGCGTCTGGTTCAGGTCCCAGGGCTTGGCGAACGGTGTACCCCAGCCGCGATACATGAACTCGGGATCGCTCAACGACCCGGCACTGCGCACTCGGGTCCCAGCTATGGCGACACGACGGGTAGCCACCCGGATTTTGGGATTGTTGGCCAAGGCCGCCGCTTCGAGTTCGACAAGGCTCATCGGCGGCGTGGATGGCCTAGAGTGCCGATGCTCCTGCGCCAGAAGGCCAGTGACGGCAGATAAGGGATCGGCCTCAGCGGCTGGCTCGCTGGCAAAACCACGCGCGCCGCTGAAGGCGATCAGCAAACAAATACTTAAACGTAGAGCTTTCATTGCTCCTCCGTAGACAATTCACACATAGAGGGATAGAAGGCGTGTCTGCATAAGGCGCACCATGGGCGCAATAAGACAGTGCACGGCCTCATCTGGGCCAATAAAAGCTATCTAGATTCTCAGAACGGAATTACAGCCGGTAGACGGCTCGGTTGGTGGGGAATGAAGAAAGGAAAGATGGCAGGGCACGGTCACCACGGGCAACGCGCCTAACGATGCGACAGGGGGTATCACAGCAATTGTGAGGGGACGAACCGGACCGGCAGCCTGCGCCTGGGGAAGAACAGTGTTCGTCGGCCCCTGAGCCTTGCAGCAGGAGTGACTGGCCGGCATCATGGAGCTTCCGCACTGCTCTGCCATGTGGTGGCAACACTCCCGTTCCGCGGGAGTCATTGTCGCACCTGGAAGGACGCACGCCATGGCTGGCGTGATTGCCCATAAAAGGGCGATCGTCAGCAGCGCGAAGGCTCGGACTCTGGTCACTCTCATCAGTGTACGTTTTCTGAGTACTACGAACAAGATACTTCCAACGACCAATGTTAGACCGCCCTAGGGACGACCGCAGTGACGGCGATCACAGTCCCCTAAAGTCGTGACGGGGACGAGAGCGCCCTGAGCAACCTCGGCTGTTTGTCATGCACGGCGAATTCTTGCTTGACTCTGGACATAACTCCAGGGTTTATCCTTCTAGACATGGCGGAGGCGGTTCACATCGGCAAGGCCGCGAAAGTGGCCGGTGTCACCGTGGACACGATTCGCTTCTATCAAAGACTCGGACTTATCAAGAGTGTCGGTCGCAGCGCGGGCGGATATCGTTTGTTCGACGGAGAGCAGATTCGCGATCTCACATTTGTGCGACATGCCCAGGAACTGGGATTCTCTCTGACCGAAATTAAGGAATTACAGGCGCTACGGCAAAAGCACCACTCTTGTTCTGAAGTGCAATCCATGCTCAAGCTCAAGCTGGGGGATGTACGGGAGAAGATCGACAGTCTCTCCCGATTGGAAGAGGAGCTTGCACACGCGCTTCGCAGTTGCAATCGCGAACTGCGTCTGAAACGCGAAATCAAACATGAGGACTGTTGTCCGCTGCTCACGAAGCTGGACCGAATAAACGGCTCCAACGGCAACAAGTATGTCTCCAATAGAAGAAAACCAGTCGACAAGTAAATCCGGGTCGACGAGCACCGTGGTTGCGAGTCTTGCTGCACTGGGCAGCGTGATTGCGGCATCAAGCTGCTGCTTGCCGTTGCTGCCGTTTCTGTTCGCTGCGGGAGCAGCGGGCACCTCGGCCTTTGTCGCACAGTTGCGACCGTACCTGCTTGTTTTGTCGGTTCTGCTGATTGCTTTCGGCTTTTACAAATCCTGGCGAGCGAAGCAATGCAATTGCAAGCCCAGCCGGATCAGTACTTTTCTTTTGTGGTTCTCGGCGTTTGTGGTGTTTGTATTCATCTTCTTCCCACAGGTGATTGCTAACCTGGTGGCCGATCTGTTGGCAGGTAAATCATGACTCGGAAGCGACTCCTTCTTGTTCTGGTCCTTCTGGTGGCGTTTGGGGCGGTGTATTACTTCTACGGCGGACATTCGACACCCAAGGGACAGCCGCTCCTCGTCAGTTTTTCTTCGGGCGATCTTGCACCTCTAAAGACGGCGTTCAACGCGTCGGCATCCTCAATCCGTGTCGTTGTAATGCTGTCGCCCACCTGAGCCGTTTGTCTGCAGGGGGCCTCTGCAACGGGACAATTGCTGCGAGAAAGTAATAGCCAAGATGTGCGGGTTTTTGTCATCTGGGAGCCGGTATTGGCGACCGATTTTGTCGCCCCTTCGACCGCTGCGCTCGCGCGCATTCCTGATGCGCGAGCGGCCCAGTATTGGGACAGAAACCGAGCGCTGTCTCACTTGCTCGGAGAACGCAATCGCTCAACTGTAGTGTGGGACTACATCGCGGTATATGCGCCGGGAACGCTATGGCAAGACGCTCCGCCGAAGCCGATTTATTCTGACAATCCGGTCCGCGATGCTATCAGCGGAGCGAAGGAGTCCATCCAGCGGTTACTGGGAAGCGGCAAAACCCAAGCGGGAGGCGAAGAATGATGAAGAACATCGTGGTTTATTCCCAGCATGGGTGAATGTTCTGCGACCAAGCGAAAGAGTATCTTTCGCAAAAGGGCATGAAGTTTCAAGAGAGGGACATAGGGCAAGATCCTGGCGCCCTTGCCGATCTCAAGAAACTTGGTTACATGACCACTCCCGTCATTGTCATTGACGGTTTGGTCATCGTGGGATTCGACGCCGAGAAGATTGATCAGGCGCTTCAGGGTTAGCCGAACAGGCCGGGGGAGTCTGATGGGGTCCGGCCGCGCGGCTTGCTGGACTATCCGCGAGGAGTTTCAAAGGCTGCAGCGGGACGCTGCTTTGAGAAGCTCAGAATATTGTCGTCAGTCAGGCAGTTGGCAACACCAGACTCGCCACCGGTCCACGGCGCGAGATAGGTGATGAGCCAGGAAGCTGCTAGCCGGCTGCTTCGCTCTCTCCAATGCAGCTAGCGCTTCGGTCGTGGCCACAATCTGCCCAAGTGGGAATAATGTGAACATGACGGCAAATCCTCTCCCGTCGCGGACGAACTCTACCTGCGCAGTGCCTCTTGATTACTGGTTGGGGAGGGGCGGCCGACACCGCCCCAAAGGCTAGAACGACTGTGAAAACCGGGCTTCGAGGTATTCGCCCAGTTTCGCCGTCGCCTTGAATTGCGGGATGGGCTCGAGTTCTTTGAACGCAGAAGTGAACGCGTTGGAGAGACTCCAGATCGTTCGCGGCCGGAATTCCTCGTACTTCGGCTCGAAGTACAAGTCATGCACGGTGCGAGCCAAGTGTTTCGGAGCTTCCAGCTTTCCCTCGACAAAAGCTTCGTAGATGACGACCTTTGCCGTAACATCGGTCAGTTCGCTCCGTTGCCAAGCTTCCACTTGCTTTCGCATGGGCTCAAAGTTTCGCTGCATCCGGTCGACGCCAACCGAGATGCAGTCGATGAGCGAGAACGACTTCGAGTGTTTCGCAAGCACGGGAGTGAAGTCCCCAGCGAACGCCATGTTCGAGCACACGAACACGCGATAGCCACAGGTCATCGCCAAACGCATGCTCTTATCGTGGGAGTTGCGTAGGCCGATCGAGAAACGGCAGCCCTCCATCTCCGTTGCGAGATCGAGAACTCCAAAGGCTTTCATGCCGTCGGGTGAGACCGCATACTCATCATGGACAACTCCAATATGGCGAAACCCAAGCGTCTCGACCAATGCTTGCACGATCTCGTGATGCGGGACCGGGCGGTGCGTTTCGGTTGCCACTGGTGTTGGTACCAGTGCCAGTTCTTCACGACCAATCGTGCGACCGCTATAGCCAATGAGGGTACTAGTTTCTGACATACTTCTTTCCTCCTTGTTTGATGGAATGACGTTCTTGAAGGTGTGAGAATGGCGGCGGCACCGGGCCGCGGCCACGTTTGCCGGTATGGTTGAGGCACTTGCGAGAGAGGACTGCTCAGCGAGGTTGCCCACCGGGCAGGCGAGTTCGTCCGCCGTCGCTTACATCAGGTCAACTGGAACCGAATAACGACGCTTGCTCCGGCACCGCTGGCCTCCCGTGCCGCTTCCTGCCCGACGACAATTCGGCACGGCGTCCGAAGACGAAGAAAGACCCGGTGTCGATAACCCCTTCAAAGAGACCAGCGGTGTCAGCCGGAGTGTCCAGTTGTGCGTTCGCCGTTTCGGTGGAAGCGGCATCATCGCTGCTACCAGAGGTTGTCGGGAACAGTTTTTGATGTTCGGCATTCAGGGCTCTCCAGGTGGAATCGGCAGTTTCGCCAATGCCGTTTCTTTCGACCAATTCCCGTGCCATGGCCGAGAGCATGTCATCGTCTTCATCGATGCTCTGCAATCCCTCGCCGGCAAACTTCCCTTCCATGGTGAGAGCCACGAGGAGCTTCTTCCCCATCAATCGGAGGCAGGCAGTCTGCATGGTGCCCTCAGAGCAAAGGAATTTCACGCGTACGGGCCGGCGTTGCCCGATCCTCCAGGACCTGCGGCTGGCCTGTCGCAAGGTGTGCAGTGAATATCCAGACTCGTAGAAGAGGATGGTCGGGAAATCTAGCAAGTCCAGACCTGTCTCCACCAGCTTGGGATGGCAGATCACCACCTGGACTCCGTCTTTGATTTGTCTGGCGTACCAGGCTTCACGCTTCGAGGTATCCACACTCGCACGCAAAACTGCCGTGCCGATTCCCTCGTTGCTCAGGATTCGTTGAATCCGCGCCGTGACGTCGTGCTTCTGCGTGTACACAGCAAAGACCTGGCACCGCCGTCCCTCCGCTAATTCTTTCTTGACTTCTTCGATCAGCCTGCGTTCTTTGGAATAGATGCGATCCTCGGGAAGGTCGCGCGGTTCCGCAATCACGAATCTCACCTTGCGCTTGAGTTCAGGATCGAACTCAGTACCGTACAGCGTCCCAATCCCATATGGGTGATCGGGATACAGCAACAGGGTGTTGAGCATCGTACTCAGAACCGAGCGGTTGCCCCGGTGAGCTTTCAACGCCTTCCGCATGTCTACTTCGAGCTCGCGGTACGCTTCCTGCATGGGAGCGTCCATCGGCACGCTCAGATAGGTTTCCTCGTATGGCGGAAGTTCCGTCGAGACGTCTTCCAGAAACACAAAGGCGCACAACTGCATGAGGAACTCGCCAAACAAAAGTGGTGATGCTCCCGGTTTGCGCCGGACCGTGCTCGTGGTTTTAGCTTTGGAGCAGGCATTGTTGGCTGGTTCGACCTTGGTGATGGTCTCCAGGACGCCATAGTCCTGAATGAAGGAACTGCGTCCTGTCGTGCCCCATTCGTAGCCATGCTCCTTCATCCTTCTCGCTTCGAGACGGAAGAGCGTGTTGAAAAGATCATCCGCATAGCCACCGAGCAGCGTGCCGGTCAGCCCGACGATCCGGTCGGTGCAAGATGCCAGAGTGCCCAGGGCGTTTCCCTGTGCCGTGTCGCCCGCAAGCTGGTGGATTTCGTCGCAAATGGCGTAGTCGAACCAAGCGGGCATATAGCGCCCGATGAATTCCACCGGGGCCATCCGGCGGATCTTCTGGGAGTCTGCTTGCCACATCGCACTGTGCAGGCGCCGGCAGGCCCTTTCTCCGCGAGCCACAATGGTCTCGGAGATTTTGACCTTCTCGAAATCGGCGGCGGTCAGCCGGCCATCATTAACCATCACGGGCTTGCCTGTGTCCGCGTTGACGACGCAGCCTAGATACGGGCCCGAACGCGGCATGACGTAAGCATGGCGCCAGAAGTACCCCAGCTTGGCACGTTCCCGTCCCACGATGAACAGTGCCGCTCTTGTGCACAACGACCTCCAGCGTTCGCGTGAACTCGAAGACTCCTTCCGCAGCCGCATGTCGCTGAGCGTGGTGTGCAGGCCCTCACGCACAATCCGGCGGTGTTTGAGCCGGACTTCGTTGACACCGTGCGGCGTGTTCTCATCGCCACCGTTCCGCAAATCGTCGATCAAGAACACGCGAATTCCAGGGACGGTGAGAAATGCCTCCCGCGCCCACTTCTCGACCAAGTGTGGAGGAACCATAGCCAAAGCTGTGAATGGATGTCCTTCGCTATGGACATGCATCGCTCCCAGTGAGACTAATGTCTTGCCGGTGCCGCATTCGGCCACGACCATGGCAGTTCTGGCGTACCACCAGCGCTTCACAACGCCCATGAGGGCAATCGTCTGTGCTGGAAACGGTCTTCGCAATAGCGTGTCAATCCTGGGCGAGACCGGATCATTAAACGGATGCAGGGCTGGGTATTCCTGCAGGATGCGCTCTCCGAGCAAAGCCGCATTGGCTCTCATATAGTCGTAGATGGTCGTAAGTTCGGGCATGGGAATCCTTGGGCGACGAATCTAGGGAAGGAAAGGTCAGCAGTGCCGATCCGACATTGCTCGGATCTTGCGGCGGAGAGGACAGGTTTCAACGAATTGTGAAACTGTAGATATTGAGGGAGTTCGCAATGGCTGACCTGACAAAGTTCAGCGAGGATGACGTTCGGCGCAACCGTGCTTGTGCGAATTGTGGCAGCCGCTACTCGATCGAGCAATACCTGCAGTGCTCAAGCCATTACTTCGACCGTCCGTACGATTTCTACGAGGGTTGCGTAACCCAGTGCCTCGTCTGCTGGTTAGGATGCGGGCCTGAGCACACGGAACTCGAGGGCCACCTGCTTCGAGAGATCGGTCCCGGGCTTGGTGCGGCGACTTACCTTGTCGTGATGCCAATCGCCCGCGTAATTGTCGAGTCGCCCTTAAGCTTCCCACACCACACTCACATCTACCCGCCGGGCATGGCGGAACTTGGGGCCCTCAACATTCTTACACCCTACAAATTCCAATCGCTCACCGCGTACAAATCAGAGGCCTCCCGAGTCGATCAGAAGACATTGAATAGACACGCAACAGTTGCATTTCCTTGCAGCTTCGATTGGGACGCTCTGTGGAATACGAATCATAAGAATCAGCTGGAATTTCTCCGTTTTCTTTCCGAAAAGGTTGACGTTAACTGCCTGAACCTAATCCGCTATCGCCTTTGTAGTGTCGATTTGGCGGACACTCTCCCCGGTCGAGCCGGCCAGATCGATAGTAATCACATGATGGCGGGCGCACTTTTGTACAACGCAGCCCGTGGGGAGGGCCGGATCATTGGTGGCGACGCGTTCAGCTATATCATCACCAAGGGTCTCGGTCTCCCTATCGAGGCTCTGCCATGCGATGACTTTCCCGGCGACGGAGAAGTCGGACACCTGGCTCAGCATGGACTTGCTCTGTACTCCGCAATGTTGGAAACTGACAATCCCACCGCAAAGTTTGCCCAAGCATTGGCGTTGTTAGAGTTCTTGGCAGAACCTCTGGCATACCTGAAGTTCCAAGATGTCAAGAAGATCCTTGCCAGATACATCGCGAAAAACAATAGTGAGTACAGAAGCTTACTTGAACGCTTCCTGGAGCTAACGGGCAAGAAAGACCCCATCACCGGAGAGTTCACGGGCTATCGCACGAGGATAATGCACCTAGGTGACCGGCTGGACCGACTCGTTCCCAGTGCCGAGAAAGACTAGAACTCTTTAGGGAATTGGACAGTTACATTCGACCTGTTCTGGATCACATGATTGCTCACTCCGAGTTGCCGTACGACGAATATATCCAGATTCGCGATACCATGAAGCCTTTCGAACAGTAAAACCCGTCCGACAAGTGACCGCCAGGAGCCGAGTCCCCACGGGATTCAAAGCTCATGGCCGTGCGGCCCACACGAGCACGAAGTCTTTCTCCTTTTCTGGGAATCCTGGGATCGGAAGTAAGTCCAACCACCCCGCTTCGTCGGACCGACAAAAGGGTTCTTTGATGTGGCTGAGAGCCCTCGGAAGACAGGAAGGATGAAGTGTCAGCTCTCGTTTGAAAAGAAGGTTCTTCCCAGATCAAAGCTGGGCCAGCGTATTAGCCCACTCTCTGTGGGAAAGCGGATGGCGCCGCTCCACAAGCCGTTACTGAGCCACGAAAGAAACTGTTCTTTGTTCCCTTTGACCAGCATGGGATTACATCCGAGACCCAGCATCGGGACGACAGCCTTGCGCTTTTCGAGTTGGCCGAGAAACCATTCAGCCCAATCAGGAATTCCGGGGATGCCATGAATGTTGGCGAGCGACGCCCATACAAACAAAGCTTCCGAGTCAGCCAACAGGGTTCGATCCGTCCCAGATAGTGTGCTGCTGGAGGCAAACTCCTCGGAAACCCCGATCAGATGGCGGAGCGGCTTCTTTCGTTCGGCAAGCTGCAGCGCACCCTTGTAGCACTGGGCGTTGCGCTCCAGGCATACACGAATCGGTTGCACGCTCGGGCCTTCCACCATGAAACGCTCTCCCATGGAGATGGCCGCGGCGATAGCCGAAATCTGCGTGTCGCCACCGATCACAGAAATTCTTTGGAATTGAAAGCGCTTTTGCATGACGTTTCTGGTTTCCAGTAGTATCGAGGGTTTTTCCGGGGGGCTAGTTGACAAGCAAGTCGAATCGACTCATTCAATGGGAGCGCTATCCAAAGACATCACAATCACCGAACGCGCGAAACTGGTTGACGTTCAAGGCTGACCTGGGTCTCGCGGACAGCAGCATCGAAGCGTACGGGCGCGCACTGGAAGATTATTTTGCCTTCACAGAAACCCATGACATCGAGGCTGAGCGCGCTTCGAAACTAGAGCTGGCGTCCTATGTGCGGAGCCTCCTTGCGCAGCGAAGCCCACGATCAACAAAGGACAAACGCTTGTTCGGACTCGCGAACGCGACGATTCAACAACGCCTGACAGCAATCCGCCTCTATTACGATTTCTTGATCGAAGAAGGCGTGCGGACCAACAATCCCGTTGGACGCGGCCGCTACACAGCGAATCGGGGATTCGGCGGATCTAGTCAGCGGGGACTCCTGCCCAGATACCGCAAACTGCCCTGGATTCCTGCTGAAGAACAGTGGCTGCGGATCCTGGATCACACCCGAAAGGAGAGCGCGCGCAATCGAGTCATGCTGGCCATGGCATACGATGCTGGGCTGCGGAGAGAAGAGCTCTGTTCACTCGAAATCCCGGACATCGATCCTTCTGCTCGACTGATAAGGATTCGTGCGGAGACAACCAAAAACCGAGGAGAGCGGATTGTTCCTTATTCGCTTGCAACGTCGATGCTTTTGGTTTCGTACCTGCAGCACCGCAGAAGCTTGAGTCGAAATCGCGGCCCTTTATTTCTTTCGGAATCTCCACGCAACCGCGCACATCCGATCTCGATCTGGACCTGGTCAAAGATCGTGGAAGGAATCTCCAGCCGCAGCGAAGTACCGCAGCTTACAACCCACACATTCCGGCACCTCTGTTTGACGGACTTGGCCCGCGCAGGCTGGGACATACACGAGATCGCGACCTTTGCTGGCCATCGCAGTCTTCAAACCACGCTGCTGTACATCCACCTCAGTGGCCGCGAACTATCGAAAAAGCTGGAGCAAGGAATGGCCCAGTTACACGCATGGCGGGCCCGAATGCTTGCAGGGCTGCCGGCGTGAAAACAACCTCCATCTGCAAGAGCAGAAAAACGGACGAATGGTTCTTTCCTACAGGCACGGCGGGCTATGATCGCCGAATCTCTTTGTCTGGAACTGAAAAAAAGGCCTTAGGGTTCATCGCCGCTCGCAAGGCCGGTGGAGGTTGGCACAACTGGGAACGTAGTTCGTTGTCGCGGCTGCTGAAGCCTCTGCAGGACGCACTTCTCCATATCGGTTCAAGGAACAAGGTCCGGCAGAACGTCCTGCGCATCGTCATCGTCGAGATGCACCGCAAGCAGAGGGCATATTGGGGATGGTCTCAGCCTGAATGGTCTAACTTCTTCTGCCCATCATGGCGGGAGTTCGTTGCAAAATATCCGGGTGAGAAACAGTGCCGCTCGCACCTGATGGCCGCCGCTTATCTGTTAGAGCTGTTCGATGATCTTAAGACTGTCGGATCATTCAAACGCTCAACGCTTGCCGAGCACATCTTCGGGGAGGACCGTCTTGGCTCTGCCTGTCAGAAGGTTCTTCAAACACTGGAGACATGCGGATACAGAAGCGCCAAATCCCGGCCGTACGGCTTGCGGCAATGCGTGAGCGAACTGTTGCTTCGGCAGCGTAGCCCAGAACTTGCGAATATGACGATCGAGCTTCTTGAGCAAACTCGGAGTTCCAGTGTTTCGGCAAGATTCAATCACAACTTGCATGCTGTTTCGCGCGCTTTGCTGAGCTTGGGTATCCTGAGACGCCCTTTGAGCTGTGGCTGGCGCGCCGGAAAAAACTGGATTGAGGGCACTGCAACAGAAGGCGTACCTGAGGAATGGGCAAAGTGGGTCGACCGCTGGCGAGAGACATCTGCACTTCGGCCGAAGACTCGTTATCGCATCTATGTTTTGCTTCAGCAGACGGGTCGTTGGCTTGGCGCCAAGCATCCTGAAGCATGCCATCCTGAACAGTGGACCAGGGATCTCGCTGCAAAATATGTCGCGGCCATCTGTCAGATGAAAGTCGGCGAGTGGGTTCGGTGTTCGGCCACGTTGCGGTCGCCTAGTTATGGGAAACCAGCTGCGCCGCGTACCCGCGTTGCCTTCTTAGCTGCGGTGCGTTTGTTTTTTCGTGATTGCCAGGAATGGGAGTGGATACCTCGGCGATTCAATCCGGGACAGTGTTTGGTTCCTCCTCGGAATCTGCGAGCGCTGATCAAACCGAATCCGCGAGTAATAGCGGATGATACCTGGGCCAAGTTGCTATGGGCAGGCCTGAACCTGACGTCTGCAGATCTACCGAAAAACCATATCGACCGGACTTCGTATTATCCACCATCGATGCTCCGCGCCGTGACGGTCGTGTGGCTGTTTGCTGGTTTACGTGCCGGCCAGATTCGGCGTTTGGTCGTCGGCTGCATCCGCCGGGAAAACCCTATTGCCGAAGGTGGATCGACAGAATCGCAAAGCCCTGTCTGCATGTTGGAGGTGCCAGCACACAAGAATGTTCCGTCTTTTAAGAAGCCGGTGGACTGTGTCGTTAAAGAAGCCATTTGTGATTGGGAGCGCGAAAGGCCACAGCAAGCGCCAATGGTTGATGAGACAACAGGGGAAATGGTCCATTACCTCTTCGCATGCCGTAATCAGCAAATCGGGCTGAGGTACCTCAACAAGCACCTGATCCCGGCTCTGTGTCGCAAAGCCGGCGTCCCAGTGACAGATGCTCGCGGTCGAATCACAAGCCACCGCGCTCGGTCCACGATTGCGTCGCAGCTTTACAACGCCAAAGAGCCAATGTCACTCTTCGAGTTGCAAGAATGGCTCGGTCACGGCACCCCGCTTACCACGCAGCACTACGCCAAGATCAGTCCCACGCGACTGGCAAAGGCTTATACAGATGCCGGGTATTTCGCGCGGAACACACGAGCAATCGAAGTGCTAGTCGATCGCGATGTGGTCCTTCAAGGCAACGCTGCCAAGGAACCTTGGAGATTCTACGATCTCGGGCATGGCTACTGTACATACGACTTCTTTGACCAATGTCCTCATCGAATGGCTTGTGCAAAATGCGGGTTCTACCTGCCAAAGGAGTCTACGAAAGCACATCTGCTGGAAGGTAAGAGCAATCTCCTGCGGTTACGTCAGGAGATTCCTCTGGGCGAGCTGGAGCTTGCAGCTATCGATGATGGGGTCGCAGCTCTGGAGAACCTGGTCGCGCAACTTGAGAATGTGCCTACGCCTTCCGGTCCAACTCCATGCCAACTGAGCAATAGGCTCGTACAAATTAGCCCTTTTGTAGAACATCCAATCAGCCATCTTCCAACAGGCACTTTGGCGGAAGCTGCTTCAGATCCTGAGGCAGTGTCCAGCACGTAGGGCCGCTTTGCGCCGGAAAGACTATCGCGCCCCTTTTCAGACCCCAACTTATCAGTGACAAGAACCTAGCCTTCGTGCCGTAGATAACCACGGGACAACAGCCAATGCCGAGCAGTGGCTTCACCAATTTCCGCTGCTGCAGCTCGTTCCAGAACCACTCGCTCCAATCCTGTATAACCGGCAGCCCAAACCTCGTGGCTAGTTGACAGAGGATAAACACTGGTTCTCCACGGAGCAGGATCGTGCGGTTCGCGCTTTCACTTGCACTCTCAGCTGTGCCTGCCAGTTCGTTCGAAACCGCAATCATGTGCCGAAGTGGTCTCTTTCTGCCTGGCAACAAAATAGAACCGCGAAAGCATGTCGCATTGCGTCCCAGCGAAACACGCAAGTCATCGCATACGGGCCCACTCACCGTGAAGTACTCGTCCATGCTGACAGCGCTCCAAATCGCGCTCACCTCTGAGTCACCACCAATTACTGAAATCAGGTGCGCTGGTGCAAAAGCTGCTCCTGGCCTTTGGGATTCCCCAATGAACCGGTCCATGTGAAGCTTGATATGCGTCGTGCTGTTCGTTGCTTGCTTAATAAACTTCAATTTTCCGAAGCGCAGATGCGCATTCTTCACCGTTGGCGCCTCCTTTCGTTTCGCTACTCCGATTTGACGCCACGTTCTACTGGAGCTTCCGCTTCGCCCTAAACGCTCCGCCCTTCGGGCTCCGCAGGGCTACGCTCCAGCCCCAGTAGAACGTCACTTATTGGAATAGATATTGGGAAAACAGCGACAAAGCCCACGCTTGACTTCAATTCCACGTAACTTATACAAAATGGGCCTTGGCCTGTCGCGGTGGGTCCGGCAAGACCTCGCCGACGAAGCGGTCCATGCGCAGTCTGATGTTTGTGGTGGTTTTCTCGGTGCTCTTTACATAGGTGAGCCAACCGAAGCGAAGGTGTGCGTTCTTCACGGTGAGTCCTTCTTTTCATGGGTCAGAATCTGAGTCTCGCCGTCGGCGAAGACCAGCGTCAACTCATGCGAGAACCGTTCCCGGTCGTGCAGGATTTTGGTTCCGTCTTCTTCCTCTTCTTCCCAGTGGTCAGTGAATTTGACTGAGCGCCAGTGGGCGATGTGGCGACGTTCCCCTTCGCCGAATACTCCATTGAGCATTCCGGCAGTACAGAGCAAACCGACATGCCCGCCATGCAGCGGCGTGAGGGGCCGGCCTCGAACGTCTCGCTGTTTCGGGAGAAGCACACGGCTGGCCTGGCGGTATGCGGCGGAGTCCGGCAGCAGATCTTCCACCTCATCCAGGGGAAAACCGACATGGGTGAGGACTAGAGGTCCGGAGCAGGGAACGTCGTAACGAGTCTCGGGATCTTCTCCCAGTGGCTCAAGATGGGGCTTGGTCGCGAGCCCCTCAAGCCATCGCATCTTTTCGATTAGTGCCGAGTCCGTGAGCATCGTGTGTCGTTTGCGGCGGGTTCCGAGCACGGCGATCTGCTTGTACTCGAGGCAAGCCGGTTCAGTCAGCCGGCAGACGCGTAAGTCCTGAAAGTGTTCGCTGAGTAGTCTCGCGCACTTTGCCAGCCGCAGTTGAGGAATGACAAAGACGAGCACTCCTCCAGGCTTGAGCCAGCGATACGCGTGCTCCAGAAAGACGGATTCCAGTCGTTGGTTATTGCTCGAACCGGCTTCCCAATCGTAGGGAGGATTCAGGTACAGCAATGATACCGTCTCGCCTTGGCACCGGACATCCATCGCACTAGCCTGCAGAGTCTCGATCTCCAAGGCTCTCGCTTGCTCTGCACGGTGAGCATCGATCTCGATCCCGTAGCGACGTGCCGGGGCAGCGCCGAGCAAATGGGAAAACGCGATCCCGTCGCCTACACAGGGATCGAGCGCCGAAAACTGTTCCGGGAAGTTGAGCCAATTCTTCAATCGGTTGGCTTCGGCGGGAGGAAGGGGGTAGAAGCCGAGCTTGGCTTGACCATGGGCACGCATAAAAATACCCTTTCATCGCTGGCGCGTTTTGCGAGTACATTGGCGCGTCTCGCTAGTGCATTCGGGGATCTGGGCAGGTAGAGTCGGAGTCATAACGGAAGGAGAATTCGAATTATGAACGGAACGACTTCAACCATCGCCCTTCAGGAAGAACAGGTGTCGGAACCGGCCGAGACCCATTCGGCCAAAGCCTACGCGGCCGAAAACGCCGGGTCCGGCCTCGCGTCAACATCGATTCAGCGTCGCGCCCCGCGACCCCAGGATGTCGAGGTCGAAATCCTGTATTGCGGCGTGTGTCATTCCGATCTACACCAAGTGCGCGACGAGTGGCACGCGTTCATGCCAACCGTCTACCCCTGCGTGCCGGGGCACGAGATTGTGGGCCGCGTCATCCGAATCGGCAGCGCCGTCAAGAAATTCAAAGAAGGTGACTTCGCCGCCGTCGGTTGCATGGTTAACTCCTGCGGCGTATGCCCGAACTGCCGTGAAGGACTCGAGCAGTACTGCGACAACGGCTTCACCCTTACCTACAACAGCGAAGACAAGATCCTAGGCGGCGTCACCTATGGCGGCTACTCGGACAGCATTGTGGTCGATGAGTCGTTCGTGCTGCGCGTGTCGCCGACACTGGATCTCGCGGCCACGGCGCCACTGCTCTGCGCAGGAATCACCACGTATTCCCCGATGCGGCACTGGAATGTTCAGAAAGGCCAGAAAGTGGGAATCGTTGGCCTGGGCGGCCTCGGTCACATGGGCCTGAAATTCGCGCACGCTTTCGGCGCCCACACTGTGTTGTTCACGACGTCGCCGAACGAGTCGGCAGACGCGAAGCGGATGGGCGCGGATGAAATCGTCATTTCGAAGAACGAAGCTGAGATGCAAAAGCACTTCAACAGCTTCGACTTCATTCTGGATACTGTTTCCGCCGAGCACGATTTGAATGTTTACCTCAACCTGCTCAAGCGCGACGGCACCATGACGCTCGTGGGAGCGCCGCCGAAGCCGCCGGAAGTTCAGATTTTCGGTCTGCTGATGAAGCGCCGCCAACTCGCGGGTTCCGGAATCGGCGGAATCTGCGAAACTCAGGAGATGCTCGATTTCTGTGTTGAGCATGGCATCACCTCGGACATCGAGTTGATCCCGATTCAGCAGATCAATGAAGCCTACGAACGGCTATTGAAGAGCGACGTGAAGTATCGCTTCGTCATCGATATGGCGTCGCTTCGGTAACTTGGAAAGCTCGAAGGAGAAACAATGCAAAAGCGAAAACTCGGAAAAAGCAACTTGGAAGTTTCGGCTCTCGGCCTCGGCTGTATGGGATTGAGCTCCGGCTTCGGCCCGCCTGTCGAAAAGCAATACGGCATTTCACTCATCCGCGCTGCCTTCGAACGCGGTGTCACATTCTTCGATACGGCCGAAGCTTACGGCCCGTTCGCCAACGAAGAACTGGTCGGCGAGGCCTTCGCTCCCTTCCGCGATCAAGTCGTGATCGCCACGAAGTTCGGATTCAAAATCGATCCCAAAGCCGAGCGAACTCTGGCTGGAGTCGATAGCCGGCCCGAGCACATCCGCGAAGTCGCCGAGGCCTCCCTCAAGCGACTCAAGACCGATGTCATCGACCTCTTTTACCAGCACCGCGTCGACCCCAACGTGCCGATCGAAGACGTCGCCGGAACTGTCAAGGACCTCATTCATCAAGGTAAGGTCAGGCACTTCGGCCTTTCCGAAGCCGGCGTTCAGACGATTCGTCGCGCCCACAAAGTCCAACCCGTCACTGCGCTCCAGAGCGAATACTCGCTATGGTGGAGAGAGCCGGAAGAGGCAATCCTGCCAACACTCGAGGAACTCGGAATCGGATTCGTTCCCTTCAGTCCTCTAGGCAAGGGATTCCTCACCGGCGCGATCAACGAAGATACGAAATTCGACAAGAGCGACTTCCGGAGTATTGTTCCTCGCTTCACGCCGGACAATCGAAAAGCGAATCAGGTTGTGGTTGACGTGCTTGGTGAATTCGCAGAACAGAAAAAGGCAACCCCGGCTCAGATCGCTCTCGCCTGGCTCCTCGCGCAAAGACCTTGGATCGTTCCCATCCCTGGCACGACGAAACTGAACCGTCTCGAAGAGAATCTCGGAGCAGTTGCCATCGAACTGACGCCCGACGATCTCCGCCAGATCGACAACGTCGCGTCCAAGATCCCAGTGCAAGGCGAACGCTACCCGGAAAGCTTCCAGAAACTGGTCAATCGCTGAGTATCACGCGTAGGAAACACCATGAGGGTCGGCAACTGAGTAGAACGCAAGATGGGAATCGCAGACAGGTACATGCTAACGACTTAGAGAAGAAGGGACAGAACTACACCATGTATTGGTTGAGAATTGAATGTCATTCCTTCGAGCCATCGCATCAGAGCCATGGCGCCAGATCTATCGAGCGCAGGAGCGTGCGCTTCAAGGGAGTCGATCGCTCCTTCACTCGTCTACGCCAGTGCCGCACCGAAGAGGAGGTCGCGTACTTAGAGCGGGCGCTGGCGTCCTTTCATGTAGCTGTTGCGAAAGACTACGGGCTCGAAGAAGCGGCAAGGGCTGCTGCGGATTGGATCGAAGAACTCGATAAAGCCGGTGCGGATGAGCATCCCGACTGGCGTTCTGTGACCGCTCGGGCGGCGCACCGTCTTGCGTTGCGTGTGGTTGAGAGTCATCCTTATTGTTGAAATGAGCAGCTCATGACCAACCGGTTTCGACTCTCCACGATGCTCATCCGGCGCCTTGAGGATCGAGGGATCTCTCCTCTGGCCGTTTTGCGCCAGGCAGGCTTACCCCTGGGACTCCTTAACCAGAACCACGAGAAAGTCCTGCTCACTACCGAAGAATTCTTCGCCCTATATCGCGGAAATCGCCGCAGTGAGCAGCGATCCGACAATCGGGCTCAAGCTCGGAACGGAAGATCGCATGGAACGCTACGATCCGATCGCGATTGCCACCGTTTCGACCCGTTCCCTCCGCGATGCCATCGGGCGCATCGGTCGATATAAGCAGCTGACCTGTCCCGAGAAAATTAGCCTGGTCGAGCGCGGCAACGAATCCGCGGTGCACTTCACTTGGCTATTGGCCGATGAGGAAGAGCCCGCGATGCTGATCGATGTCTGTTTCGCGTGGATCCTCTCCATTGCGAGGCGCGGTAGCGGTCGCCCGATTCATCCGAAGCGAGTGGAATTTCAGCGACCCGAGGCGCATCGCACGGTGTACGAAAAGCACTTCCAGTGCCCGGTCAAGTTCAAAGCCGCAAGAAACGTACTTATATTCGACAAAGCCGACATGGATTCGGCCTTTCTCACCTACAACGCCGATCTTCTGGGGGTGGTGGCACCGCAACTGGAAGCCGAACTGAAGCAGCAGCTCGCTGAGAAGAGCTTTCGTGAACAGGTAAAAGACACCTTGAAACGATTGCTTGCAGGCGAGCGGCCGGCCATTGACCACGTGGCGCGAGAGTTGCGCTTGAGCAAACGGACCTTGCAGCGGCGTCTCACCGAGGACGGGATCACATTCCAGGAGTTGATGGAGGAGGCTCGCCGCGAGCTGGCGCGGCACTACCTGCTGCATTCCTCGCTCGAACTGAATGAGACCGCGTATCTACTGGGCTACGAAGACGCCAATTCTTTCTTCCGCGCCTTCCACGAATGGGAAGGCACTTCGCCGGGGCAGTGGCGAACTTTGCACGTGGCTTCTGCTTAGGGAACCAGCGGTATCAGACCTCATTGGGATTTTTCAGTACTCCGCCCGCAGGAGCAATGTGGTCGCGGAGCGATCGGCTTCGGTGATGATCCACAACTTATCTGTTTTTGTGACCTGATAGCTGCTCATCAGGCGGAACCCATACTTGAGGCTCAATTCGTTTTCAGTTTGGTCTTCCTGGCAGAGATCGCCCCAATCGCCACGAAGATGGCGGGAGAGGAATTCCAGAGGCGACTTATTGGTCTGCTCGAGCAAGGCGAGGGCGCGCCTGGCGTTGCAACCAGGCGGCCTGCAGGAAAAAGCGGAATTGTCGGCAGAGAGTTCATGATTCATCTCCAGTTTCAGAGCTTGACTGCGCATCGTTGGCTTTGTGTTCTTCACGATCCGTGGGAACTCGGACCACGATGAGGTTCGCGTCTTCAGCTCTTTTTTTGGCGATCTTCGTGTAAAGGTGAATGACGTACAGAGACTCACACCCTTCACACTTCCCGTCGGATGGGTGTCCATCGCGCTTTGGGTCGTAGCGGGGATGACGTGTACACCTTCCATCAAAACGAAACCGGATCTTTAGTGACATAGGGCACCTCACGAATTCCCATGGGCAGCGTGGTTTCCGTTCAGCGCCTCAGCTACACGGTCGGCAAGCGTGTCTGAAACAAGCAGCTTCCGCACGGCGACGAACGAGCAGAAACCATTCATCGGAATCGGCCGTTCATCTTCAATTTGGTAGCCGCGTTCGATGTGCTCGTGTTTTCGTTTCTGGTACAAGTCACCTCTGGTAGTCACACGAATTCTCATGACCGTCCTCGTTTCTCTTCTGTTGGTGATCAGCTAGAAGACCGGATTAAGTGGGCGGGGGATCGGCGGTCGGCGCAACCGTGTACAACAGGAGTAGGCCCTATAATGAGGTCACGAATGGCTCTGACCTCTGGCACGAAACTCGGTCCCTACGAAATTCAAGCTCCAGTGGGTGCGGGCGGCATGGGCGAGGTATATCGTGCTCGCGACACGCGCCTCGAGCGAAACGTCGCGATCAAAATCCTTCCCCCAGCCTTCTCCTCCGATGCCGATCGCCTCGAGCGGTTCCAGCAGGAAGCGCGAATTCTCAGCTCCCTGAATCATCCCAATCTGCTCTCGATCTTCGACGTCGGCCAGCAGAACGGTTTCCACTTCCTGGTTTCTGAACTGCTGGAAGGAGAGACTCTGCGGGAGCGGCTGAATGCCGGGCCGCTGCCGCTCCGAAAAGCAGTCGATTATGGCGTTCAAATGGCGAACGGCTTGGGGGCGGCGCACGAGAAAGGAATCGTGCACCGTGACTTGAAGCCGGACAACGTTTTCATCACTAAAGACGGCCGGGTGAAGATCCTCGATTTTGGGTTGGCCAAACCAACTTCAGAATCGGGAGGAAACGCCGCCACGATGACAAGTCCCGCAACCCTGCCCGGCATGATCCTCGGAACAGCTGGATATATGTCACCCGAGCAAGTGCGCGGAAAGCCCGCCGACCTTCGCTCCGACATCTTCAGTTTAGGGGCCGTGCTCTACGAAATGGTGGCGGGGCAAAGGGCGTTTCGAGGCGAGTCCTCGATTGAGACGATGAATGCCATTCTCAAGGAGGATCCGCCGGAGATTTCCGCAGCGAACAAAAACATTTCGCCTGCGATGGAGCGGTTGATTCGGCGCTGCCTCGAGAAAGCGCCGGAAGAAAGGTTTCAGTCGGCCCGCGACCTCGCCTTCGCTCTGGACGCTTTGTCCGGAATCTCCTCCACTGCCGGAACGCCAGTGGGAACTACAAGTTCCCCGCGCAAGCTACGCCTGGCTCTTCTGTCATCGCTTGCGGCGCTCGCTGCCTTGGCGCTGGGATTACTTGCTGGCATTCGGCTGGTAGCGCCTCGACACCCCGCATTTCATCAGCTCATTTTTGGACGCGGCTTCATCGAGACTGCCCGCTTCACGCCCGACGGACAAAGCGTGATCTGCGGGGCGGCGTGGAACAACCAGCCTTTCGAGGTCTTCAGTACCCGCTTAGAAGGATTGGAGTCGCGCAGCCTCGGTCTGCCTTCCGGAAATGTTCTGGGCATCGCCTCCAACGGCCAGATGGCGCTTGGCTTGGGATGGCGCCACACTTTCAACTGGATGACCATGGGGACCTTGGAAGAAGTGTCGCTGAGCGGAGGCGCGCCGCGCGCGATCCTGGAGAAGGTCTGCGATGGGGATATCTCGCCCGATGGAGGACAATTTGCCGTCGTTCGATGCGTGGGCAGCGACCAGACTCTGGAGTTTCCCATCGGAAAGATTCTGTACCGCACCAACGGATACATCAGTCACGTGCGGATTTCCCCTCAAGGAGATGTCATCGCGTTTTGTGACCACCCCGTCCTCGGCGATGACCGCGGCTTTGTCGCTATGGTCGATCTCGGTGGAAAGCTCACGCGCCTGACGGAAGAATGGAGTTCGCTGCGCGGGTTGGCATGGCCGGCCTCAGGTCGGGAAGTGTGGTTTACCGCGAGCCAAAAGGAAGATGCGCAAATTCTGATGGCGGTGAGTCGTAAGGGAGCGCAGCGGGTCATCCTGTCTTCACCGTCCTATATGTGGTTGCAAGACATCAGTGCCGACGGCAAAGTGCTTCTCGGCGATTCGCAGGAAGGTGGCAGCGTCGCCATTCACCGCTTGGGTCCGGAGTCGGACAAGATCATTGATCTCGCCAGCGAAAGTACGATCGCTACGGGTATTTCAGAGGATGGTTCTCAGATCGCGGTGGATTATAGCGGCGCGGGTTCCGGTCCCAACTATGCGGTGTACCTGGTGAAAACGGATGGCTCGGCTCCCGTTCGCCTCGGAGACGGTTCGTCCATGGGAATATCGCCGGACGGCAAATGGATCGCCGCCTTCATGCCGTCTTCGGGTTTCGCGACGTCCACGTTTCGACTGCTTCCGACCGGGGCGGGAGAAGTTCGCAGTTTCGACCTCGGCTCGGTTCGGGCGCTCGACTACTACGGCAGTTGGACTCGCGACGGTTCAAGGTTCGCGTTTCTCGGCGCAGAACCAGGCAAGCAGGCGAGGACTTACTTGCTGGATACAAAAACCGGCAAAGCATCGGCGGTGACGCCCGAAGGAACAATGGACCCCATGATCTCGCCGGATGGGAAGGTCGTAGTCGCGCGTGACCAGGGCCAGGAGTTCCGGTTGTACCCTGTAGACGGCGGTGGGCCGCGAGCTTTGAAGGGACTCAAGGGAGGAGAATTTCCCATTCAATGGGAGACGACCGGCGCGATGCTATACGTTTGGGATCGCACTTTCCCCGCGCACATATTCCTCGTCGATTTGAAAAGCGGCGCGCGTCAACCCTGGACAACTCTCATTCCGCCCGACTCAGCCGGCGTGCTGTACGGCAACATTGTGATGACACCGGATGGAAAGACGTCGATCTACCGCTATCGGCGAGTTGGGACAATACTATTCCTGGCGGAAGGGTTGAAGTGACCCAACTCTCGGCAGTACTGCCGGCCATCGCGAATTGCAGGAGCATCTCTCTGCGGTCGTACGAAGTCCCACATCAAGCGGCAACAGTTTAACGCCACCGGCTCGCAAGTCACTTGCCCTCAAGGGCAATCACGATCTCCTGCAGTGTTTTGAGGTTGTCCACTTGGTCGAGCGAACTCAATTTCAAAGACCCAAGAACTCCGGCAAAAGTTGCCAGGCCAGACTTCTCTTTTGCCGCCTCTGCTCTCCGCAATCCTCGTTCGGCCGCTTGCATGTGTGCCAGCACTTTTTCCTGGATTGCTGGATCCTTGATGTCCTTGGGATTCCACACTCTCGCGACACTCTTCAACAATCCGCGATACATGCGTTTGCCCACCACTCTCTCCATCTGTTCTATCTCGCGGAGAAGAGCGCCGTTAACGCTCGAGTTGTAAGTCCGTTTGTTCTGGTCACCACTGCTGTTTCCTTCGCTTGTTCGTTCCAGCCCCTTCTGCTCACTTGCACACTGGGGTCGAAGGCCCTCCCGCCAACCTGTTGGCGTCGCCCATCCAGCTAGTTCTGGCACTGTCTTTGGCCGCTTGCGGTCGTCCAGGTCAACCCAGGCTCCGATGAAGTAATACAGATAGCGGCCGAGTCCAAAACAGCAGCAGGCCCTCTTGAAGGACTGAGCTTCCGCCGATGTTCCTGCATTGTCATCATCAGCCCACTCTTCTCCCGTAGCTGAATGTGAACCCAACCCGAAGATAGTCAATTCGCATGTGACCAGCACCTTCGCAGCAATCTTCTGATCTTTGGTTCGTTCGAAATTTGCGCTCGTGTGAATGGTGTATTTGCGCGTCCACCCTGCCGGAGTAAACAGTGCGTTGAGGCGATCGGTGTACGCTCGCTGGTCGGCGTACGGAACCACCTGGCCCCGTACGGGCTGCTGATTCTTCGTGGTGTTCGTAACTCGCCATTCGATCTGCGAAGGATCAAAAGGTACTTCCAAGGCTGCCACGATCTCTTTGATCCGTTCCGGTGGAACCTGGAACACTGCGGGCGTACTCAACACGGCAGGTGGCGAACCGGACATTGACGCTGCCGCATCGTGCGCGTGGCCATTTGGGGCACTCATAGTGGGGTCTCCTCAACTGTTGGTGTCTCTTCGTCCAACCGCTGGCCGTACATCCACCGTTGGGGCTTGATCTGCAATAGCCAATCTCCGGCCGTGGGAATGCGGCCCAGGTCTTCGCGGACATGCTGCTCTCCCAAATAGCGAACTGGAACTTGATTTCCGTCGCTATTCACAATGGCGACGCCAAACAGTTTCTCCGCCAGAAAAATGCCCTCCGCATGATGGCGTAGGGCTCTGTGACGGAAGTCTGCCAGGAATGCTTTCGACTCATCAAACCAGTTGTGGATCGGAAGGTAGTTCTCCGCTTTGCCGCCGAACTTCCTCGCGCTGCTCTGTGCATGTCTGAGAGGGTGGGCCATGACCTACACCTCGTATGTGGTGGTCGTGTAATCCTCGAACCGATCATTTCGTTCGACCGTCACCTTGCGAGCGGCCACATCAAAGACGACATCTCCAAACCCACCGCAATCGTTCTCGTATCCGAACGGTACGAGATCTTCGAACCGTACCTGTAGGCGCGAAGCATCGTACTTGATGGGCTCGTGCTCGCCCCACGCATACGATTCGCCGTCATAGCACTTCACTTCTTCCGTGGTTCCGTCGTCGCCGTAACCGTCGAAGTGGACTGCCACAAATGTGACTCCCGCTGCGGCTAGTGTGTCGCATTCCGCCAGGATTGCGGCCTTCGCCGCTGCTTGTCCTGGTTCCAGGGCTTGGTTATTGTTTTGCTGAGTGTTTTCCATCGTTTGATCCTTCCGATTGGGAGTATTTGGGCTGCCCAGTTTTGATCTGTTAGACGGGGTCCTTCCGTGAGTGCACCCGCACTACCGTGCAGTGCTCCACCACACCGGACGTTCTAGCGGGAGGTGTGGCCAGTGTCCGGGATCAATATGCAACGTTTTTTCAGTTTGGATGGTTCAGGGCAGGCAGGGAGGCGAGATCAGCAACTATCGCGATCGTTCTTCTTCGATCGCTTCAATTCACAACGAAGAACGGGAGTAGCGATTCGCTTGCGACTATTCAGTTTCCACGCGCACGTCGGCAAACTTCCGGAAGTCCTGATCAAAGGTCGAGACTGGTAACGTTCCTAGCCACTGCCGTGGCGGCGATCAGGTCGACAAAGTGGACCTTCGTTCCCTTGTAGCGGTTCAGAGCGTCCACGTGGACCGTCACCTAACTGATCTCGACGCCAGGGCTGCCGACTGTAAAAGCGATATCAGCGCGGACGCACAGCCTCAGCGGCGGCTTCGCGGATTTCAACGAAAGACATTCCTCTTCCCTTATTGCTGGCAAGCGCGCCCTTGAGTGACCGAATCCCTCGATGCACACGAATCGTAGCTCGGTCTTCCTCCACCTCGTATTGCAGTTTGTCACCCGGCTTGACTCGCAAACCCTTTCGGACTTTTTCAGGAATAGTCATTGACCCTTTCTGGCCACTGGAGAATGCAGCACCGTACGATCCATCTTGCCAAATCACTCTTTATGATTTTGCGCGTTTCGGATTCTGTTTCAGGTCCTTCAGGTCACTGCTCCGTCCTAAGGCCTGTTTGTTGGCCACTAGGTCATCCAAGGAAATGAAGTGCACCGGAACACCGAAGAAAGTGCTTGCGACCCTTTTTCCCCACGCATCAGGGAACTCGACGCCTGTGATTTCGGTCAAAACGTCAATCCTGACCGGCGCAATTCCGATCTGATAGACCACCTGCTTCTCGCTGAACGTCTCGGGAGTAATCCCGTCATGCTCGAGGGGTGCTCCAAACTTCTTGAGCGCTCCAACGACACGGGCGGAATTTTGCGATGAATTGTGTACCCAAACGTCAAGATCCTTCGTATAGCGCGGCTCTCCATACTTCATGACCGCGAAGCCGCCAACGATCAGATATTCAACCTCAAATTCGTTTAAGAGTTGTAGCAGTTCTCTGTAGTGTGGGTTTTCTGCCATGGCTGATTTCCTCAGCTAATTCCACCAATTCCCATGCAGCGGCAAAGATGGCCTCATCTCCCTGCTCCTGCCAAAACTCGACGTCGAACGAACGGTCCGGGAACCCGCGTTCCACCAGTCGTGTTTTCCATGCTGAATTCTGAGGAATACTCATTTCCCCTCTTCGAATGGGTCCTTAACATTATCAGGATATCAGGCTGAAGCGCCCGATTTTCGCCTGCTGTTGAGAAGGTAACCGGGGTTTCTTTCGGAGGCGGTCCCAGCACTTCGGATCGACACGTAATGCTTGGACCCCGCCGACACACGAGAGGCTCACGAATGCCCCATGATAGGAAATTGTTCCGTAGCGAAACAACCGCGCGAGCAGGGCAAGTGCATGATTGGCCAGCGTCGGATTGACGAACGGTTCTTGTCGGTCGAGAGCTTCCGCGGCACTACAGCTCGGAAGGCCATCTCCGTCAAGGTCAGCCTGGATGACTTCAGGAAAGAGTTCGGAAACGGTACGTAGCCGGAGCCTGTGCCGTCGGTTTCTTCGATTCAAGGGTTCACCCAGGATAAATTGACCGCTATCGGCGTTATTGCCTAAGTCCAGCCAATAGTCCACTTCACTCCAATCTTCCGCGCACTTCGCGATGGCGGCTCGCGCCAAACGAGTGTCGACGCACCCGATGACAATATCCACGCCGTCCAACCTTCGTTTAGTGTCGAGGCGCTCGGGAATGCCTTGCCAGTCCAGGCCCCAGAACAGGTTCAACCGGTTGGCGAGAACCACAGATTTATAGAGACCAATCTCAGATTGACTGAATGGCTGGCGCACGCAGTTTGTCGGAGAGATGACGTCTGGGTCGAGCAAGGTTACGTGGAGTCCTTCCGGGTGGCCGTATGCCAACAATGCCTGATGCAGGTAAGGAAGCCCAGCTGCGATTGCGCTTCCGTTCCCGCCGCAACCCACGACCAGCACGCGCACTTTATGCTTCAGCAGTTCCGGATGAATATGGTGTGTTTCCATGGCTTCATCCTTCACCTCTTCTCTCGACGAATTCCTGAAGTGTTTGCTTGCTGTCGGCCAGAAACTTCACAGGAAACTTGTGCTTCTTTCCTGCAAGGTTCGACCAGAGGCCAAGAAAGCCGCCGGGATGGTTGGTCAATCGGACTGCGCCACTGGGATGGGTGAATTCACTGGCGAAATACGCGTTTTCCCAGCCCGACAGGGAGCCGACGCTCTTCTCGTCCGGAACTCGCATACTGCCAAGACACACTTGACCGCCCGCATCGGTGTTCCAGTACGGCGCGTTTTTCAAGCGCGTAGTGGCTGTCGGCCGGCGGTCTTCTGCCAGGGCGCGCACGAACAGTTCCCGCCCATGGACCATGAACACCAAGGCAGGGTGAGCGAACATCTTGCCGTTCAGCTTTTTCGTTTCGTCGTTTCCATCACCGAAAAACATGAGCCGCGGTCGCGACCCGCTCCACCAAGCGATCAACTCTGGGGTTCTTGCCAGTACATGTTCAGGCAATACTTCAGCTTCCACGCTTGCGCCCAACCCTTTGGCGAGTGTCTCGAGAAACCCTGTCGTGACAGATTGCCCAGCACACAAGTAAGGCGACTCATTCGGCCTGCACTTCACCTCGTGCAAGGTGGCAAAGGCTCTGGTGCCGTCTTGGTACACGAGCACCGCTTGTTTCAGACTGAAGGTTCGGTTGTCTCCGATCCGCAGGTGAACGTTCATGAGGTTCCTCCCGGGTGATCACGCCGTCGTCATTGCCAGGCATCAGGTCAATGAGGCGGCTGGCCGCCGCAAGCGTCTCACATGCGACGGCAAGCGTCCGAAAGCCCTGTCGTACGCTGCGCGGCTGAGAAAGCTGGAGGGGAATGATCAGGTTGGGATGGGGCGTGGTCTCCATTGCAGTGTGGGCCTCGTCGTCAAAACACCCAACCACTGCGTCGCCGGATGAGAATGCCGCGAGCAGACACGGCAGTGCCGGATTCGAGTCCATGAGCTGCTCTCCCATGTCGTCAGTAAATTCCAGCCGTTTGGCTTGCCGCGAGATGGAACACAGTTCCAGCAAACTACTAATGAGCACCCGCACTTCCTTGTTCCGCACCCTCTGGTTCAGATCCTTCAAACCTCGGAGACTCAGAGATTGCTCTTTGAGACACTGCGGAGTACATCCTTCAATGTCCGGCACTTCGTACTGCTCGGGATTCTCTTCGCCCTCGTACCACTCGCGCAGCATGTCCACGCGCTCTTCTGCGTCGTGGTAGTCGTACACGCGTACCCATCGGTTGAGCGATCCCACGAAGTGCCTGAAGAATGTCGCGGCCAGACGCGGATGTACGCTGCCAAGTAGTTCAATAGTTGGGTTCAGAAGCACGAATGCCGCACTATCTGGATCGAGGATCAGGTAGAGCGTACCCTCTGGTCCTCGTTCATCCGAGTAGTCGACCAATCGGTCGCAGAGGGTGAGATCCAGATCGAAGCGGCGCCGGATTGACGCTCCGCCATGGTCGCGAATCCATCGCTGAAGAGTCAGGAATAAGTATTTGGCGGCATCGCTTCCGCTCTTTTCCCAGTCCTCCACGTCGGCGATACCGTACCTTACCAGGATTTCCGCCAGCGCGATTACCTCGCGGTCATCCGCCGAGAAACGCTGTTCAGTCGGAACCTTCTCCAGGGTGGGCAGTACAAGCCCGCATGGCGGGGCCATCAACTTGTTGGTGGCAGGGAGCCTCCAGGTGGTGCGAGGCGTTTCCCGGCGTGCCAGCGGGAGCATTGCTCGACCGCCCTCGCCAAGAGTGCTGAGGACATTTGCAGTTGCTGACATTGCAGGAACCTCCCGAGCACAGTTTGACTGCGCGAGTGGCGGTCCTGCGTCAGTCTCTTGAGCTCTCGCAGGATCTCTTGTCGTTCTCTATTGAGGCGAACTCTTTCTCTGCTACGCTTTGGTTTCATATTTCAGACTGATCGAGAGCACGGACAACAAATTGCCGTCTTGTTTCGATCTGGGAATCGGCTATGAAGCGAATTCTTCTTTCATGGAGCAGCGGCAAAGATAGTGCATGGAGTTTGCATGTTCTCCGCCAGCAACGCGCGTATGAGATCGCCGGACTGCTGACCACGTTCAATGCAGCCGCGGATCGTGTGGCGATGCATGCGGTGCGTCGCGAACTGGTCGAACGGCAAGCCGTGGCGGCCGGTTTGCCGCTTTGGAATGTCCCTTTGCCTTGGCCTTGTTCGAACGAGCAGTACGAGTTGCTTATGGCTGAAACATTCGCCAAAGCAGTCGCCGCCGGAATCGAAGGGATCGCATTTGGCGACCTGTTTCTCGAAGACGTGCGCGCGTACCGGGAAACACAAATGAGAGACACCGGCCTGCAGCCGATATTTCCGTTGTGGGGGCAACCCACTCAGGACTTGGCAAAGCAGATGATCGCCTCGGGCATGCGGGCGAAGCTGACTTGTGTTGACACGGAGAAACTTGACGCTTCGTTTGCCGGACGCGAGTTTGATGAGAGCCTGCTGGCCGCACTGCCTGATGGAGTCGACCCGTGCGGTGAGAGAGGCGAGTTTCACTCGTTTGTCTATGCGGGCCCAATGCTGAATGCCGAAATCCCGGTATCAGTCGGCGAGAGCGTGGTACGCGATCAATTTGTGTTTGCCGATCTAAATCCCGCCACGATTGGAGCTACCCCTTTGTCCCAATAGCTCTCACAAAGCTGTACTGCAGTTGCTCTCCGGAGGCTTCTGGTCCCATGATTGCGGCCGTAGCAAGTTCGGGATATTGATGGCTGTAGATGGTTTTTACTTCTTCCGGCGTCATCCTCGGATCCGGGTCTGGAAGTTTCACGCCGTTGTACGTAAAGCTGCGACATAGCACTTTTGCCTCGATCATGATGTGGCTTTTCCCCCTTCCTGTCCGGCCTCTGGCGTCGTTGGTTCGGCGTCTTGCTGCGCAGCGAACAGACTCGGTGTCGTATCGGTTGCGGGCACCGCCGGCCCAGGCGATTCGTCCTTCTTCGCGACCGCCGGATCAGGCTTCGAGGTCTGTAGCGTTGTCTTCACCTTCTGGCGTGCCGCCTTGGCAGCCGCCTCCATTTCCGCCTTGGCTTCGGCCAAAGTGCTGCCGAGCGCGAGGTGTGAGTCGACATAGCCGGCAAGATGTCTGCCTAATTCTGAATCCAACTCCTCGGCTGACCCAGTAAGGCTCAAGGGAGTCGTGAGTGCGTGGTCCTCGCCTTCTTTCACTTTTGTGGGGATCACGTTTACCTTCACTCTTTCGTCGACTCTCGCGACTGTGATCAGCAGCGTCCGTTCTTTGAGCAATGGCATGAGTTCCACAAACACGGTTTCTTTCCTCCTTGGTTTTCTGTCGGTGTGAAGCTGTGAAATTCGAGGACTGTCCAGAAAGCGCCGGGACGGGCACTCAACCGCGGGGATGGGGGTGAGTAGAGGGCCGCGTGTGCCCGTCCCTGTCTGTGGCTCTACCAAGGGTAGAGGTTTCCACAGATTTCTTCGGTCTTAGAAGGGAGTGTCGTCGGCAGCTAGTGCGGGAGCGGGCTCCGGACTAGATTGCCCGCTGCTCATTTCTTCTCTGCCTTCTTGCCCGTTGTCCCGCGAGCCGAGCAGGACTACGTCCCGGGCGACAATCTGTGTCCGGTATTTCTTTTCGCCGCTCTGCCGGTCTTCCCAACTCGATGTCTGCAGTTTGCCTTCGATGTAGAGCTTCGAGCCTTTGCGCACGTACTCGCCCACAATCTCTGCCAGACGCTGCCAGACGACAACGCTGTGCCATTCTGTCCTGTCTTGCCACTGATCGTTCTTGTCTTTGAAGCGTTCGTTCGTGGCGATGCTCACTTTCGCGACAGGAACTCCACTGGCCGTGTACTTGACCTCAGGATCCTGACCTACGTTTCCCACCAAGATTACCTTGTTGACGCTTTTTGCCATGTCACACACCCAGTTCCTTCGATTTATGAGCACCCGCTGGTGCTGCCACACTCCATGCAGCGATAGCAGGAGCCGTTTCTCACCATCAGCGACCCGCAGATCACACACACGGGGGCATCTCCCAACCCGACAACCTGCCCAAGTGCTTTGACCACGCTGCCTGTCTCACCCTGCGATTGGCTTGGACTCTGGGGCTCAAACAGGATTCCTTGTTCGCCTTTCAGGAAGCGCAATTCGATCCAGCGGAAGAGGTAATCCATAAGCGACTTGGCGTAGCCAATTTTCGGATTGCCCGACCATCCGCTGGGCTCAAACCGTGTATGGCTGAACTTGTCACACAGGACCTTCAACGGTACGCCATACTGCAGAGCCAGCGACACCGCGGTTGCGAACGAATCCATGAGCCCGGACACGACCGAGCCTTCCTTGGACATCCGGATGAACATTTCACCAGGGACACCATCCTCGTACAGACCAACTGTGATGTAGCCTTCCTGCCCGCCCACAGAGAAGTGATGGGTCAAGCTGTGACGCTCGTCCGGCAAACGTCGCCTCACTGCCGCGAGGCACTCCACGCCCACAGCAGGCGTGCCGGTTGGGACTCCTGATCCATTGCTCCCCGATTCGTTCGTCGCTTTCAGGGAATGCTCTTCGCCATGCTCGACGATCACTATTTCCTTTGCTGCCATCACGAACCTCGTTGGCGGGCCGCAAGGTTCGCGGCCCGCATAGATGCAAAGCGTCACTTCATGTCCTCGGTCTTTTCAAACAGCACTGCAACCTGATCTTGGTAAACCGGTTTCCAGTCCCGTCTTTCCCGCAAGACGCTTACGAGAGCCGAATCAACAGGAAGAAGGGCCGCGTTCACTCCGTATCGTGCCAGGATGTTGTTCCAGTCAGGAGCCCCTTCCCACGCGCGCAATCCGTCTTCCACGAATGCAGGGCCATAGAAATCTGTCCGGCCGTCATTGAAGACGCTGATCGACGGCCAAGTGCTGTAGATCAAATATCCGCCCCACTGCCAGCTCGAGTACAAACGAATCGTGCGGCTGCGGTTTAACTGTGGAAGGACCCTCGCCGCGTCGACGGGAAATCGCTTGCGGTCGAATTCTGGGCGCAACGCTTTTATGCGGCCGGGATGGTTAAGCAAGAAGGCCAGCACCAGCACAGCGAAGCACGGCAATAGATGCCAATGCCTTCGCTGATCGCTGTTCGCGATTCTTCGTAGCCCTGCCTCCAGCTCTTCGAGGATCCGAGCGAGCTTGCCCATCCATTGCGTCGGCCACAGTGAACTTGCGCGGTCCAACCACTCGCGCATCGCCAAGCCGATACTCGGCGCTGTTACCACGGCGAAGATCGGAATGTTTCGTGCCGAGAACAATGCTAAGTGTGACCAGCTCAGGAGCAGTAGCACATGGACCCATCTTCCCGTGTCCAAGTGCCAGACTGCCGCCGCGATGGCCAGCACCAGCAGCGTCTCGAAATACGCAGCAGTAAACGAATGAAAGTTGATGGATTGAAATTCACTGATGCGCTGCAAATAGAACGACGCCCCGAGATATTGGGCGACGTGGACATGCAAACGATACCCGTAAGGGTTGAATAGGCTCGCGACCGCGCAGGCAACTGCAGTCAGGAAATATTTTCGTGCTCGAAACCACGCATTCTCTCTGGCGCCTTTGACGATTTGTTCGACAGCGACTCCTACGCCATAAGTAACCAGAAGAACGATGCCGACGAAGAACCCACCGTGCAGATTCACCCAAAGTATCGTGAGTGGGGGCAGCGCCAGCAGCAGCCGAGACCCCTTGTTCCTCTCCACCCGGTTGAGCACCAAGCAAAATGCCGCCGTCAGGAGCGGGGTTACGAGATGTGGGCGCGCGAGCCAGTGAATAGTGCTCGCGGCCATTGCCAACGAAGTCAGAACAATCGCAACCAAGCGCTGGCCAGATTCCGTAGCTGTGTTTTTGTATACGCAGACCGACGTTGCGCCGAGAAGCAGCACGCCGACTAGAACGATTCCAGCTAAGCCTCCGTTGCAGTGCACTGCGGCCATGAAGACATCCGAGAGCCACTCCCAGGCAAACCAAGATTGGCCAGCGCGGGTGAATGAGAAGATGTCGGCAGTCGGAACACGGCCGTTTTCAAGAATCCATTCGCCGGTGCGGATATGCCAGCCAGTATCGGAATCGGTGAGTAGCCACCCTACGCCTGTTGTGCACCAGAAGAGCACGAGAATCGGTATCAAGAAGGCCAGATCTGACAGAGATGGCAGGAACGAACTACGCAATTGGAGTGGCGGCGTAGGGTCTACGAGTGACTTTGGGTGTCCCTCTGTCTTTGCTTCAAACGCAGGTCGATTCTCATGAACTTGCACAGGCAGGCACTCCATCACCACTCAACGGTGCACAGGTCTGCTAGTTAATGGCGCGCGATGTCTTCAACCTCACGTGAGCGGAACTCGGTTAGGGCATCGCGTGCGGCCGGATGATTTTTGCGCGGAGGGCATAGGTCCGGTTCAATTCGCTCTCGCGCCAGCCGTCGATTGAACACGTAAATCAGCAGTGGCGTGCCGGTGGCCGCCGCAAGAAACGCCCCGCCTGGGTTGAGGTGCAGACCGCCGCCGATCACAACGAACAAGAAGAGAAACAGACAGACTATCAGGGAATACTGTTTGATCTTCGTTCGCATCGTCAGCCTCCAACCCGGCCCGGTGCCGTGACCCCGTACACGGATCTCATCTCGCTGGCCTAGCTCGCTAACGCTTGCGTGGTCACGGCAGTCTCACCGCTGGGACCACTCTGCTGTGTTGAATCACTCACCCTCGTTTCGCCAATGGCACGGCGAGGCTTCCGCAGATAGTGCGCGTGAGAACAGCCCACGCAGTTGACGCCTTTTGTCGTTGCGCGAACCACCGGCAAGAACTTCTCAGGAATCGCGATCGGTTCGCCGGCTAGGGAATAGAATGTCGGCACCACGTTGCCAGCCTGCGCTTTGTCCTTGCCGCACAGATCCAGTTCCACACGACCGTGAATGCCACGGAAGAGGATCGCGGTTTCGAGTTGCGGACGGCGTCCGTCCTCTGTTGCAGTGAGTGAATGGCGTGTGATCAGCATTTCATACGTTCGGCCTTTCCGCAGCATGTCCACCCGAACTACGGCTGGAGAGATGACAACCGCGTGCAAGCCATTCACTCCGATCGCCTCTACCGGATGCAGGTAGTCCAGTGGTTGGCCGTCGTCGCTAGCAAAAGTCACATACCGGCCCACATTACCCGCGGAACCGCCAGACTCCAGGCCACGCACTACGTACCGTTGCGCTAATTGCTGGTGTTCGATGCTCACCAGGGAGTGCGCAAAGATCCCTCGATCCTTCAGAACCCTCACCGCTCGTCGCGGCAGCGGCAACCCTGCAATGCCCGTGAACATTTGCCTGCTCATGTAGGTCACCTCCTTATCTTTAGTTATGCGCTTTGCTGGATACGAATCGGGTGCCCAAGAGCCGCACGAATCATTTCTTTCGTGCAGCCCGCCCAGCACTGATAGAACCGCGGATCTGAGGCCAGGACCGCCAGGTTGTCGCCACTGCGGTCGTGCCCCGTCTGCGCACACGATGGACATCGGGCCATGTGGTTCTTCCCCACGATTCTTGTCTTGCCTACGTGGTCGAGTATGCAAAACACCTTCCGGTTTCCTCCAGTTCGCAGTTTTCCAATGGGCTTCCCGTCGCCTTGCGACTTTGCGATCTCTGCCGGGAGTTCCTTGCCCGCGGTGAACTGGTCCAACTCTTCTTCCGTAACCCTGCGTAGCCGCTTCAGGAAGTCCATCTGCGTTTCCAGCGTGTAGTCAGCGCCATAGAACCAGAAGCGTCGGTTCGCGCCGCGGTGAATTCCCAACGGACCTCGGATAGCATTGCCGAATGCCCCCTTCGCGATCGCATCGTGTTTTGGGAACACCTCAATTCCCTCAGCCAAACCAGACCCCTTTACCGGCACTCCCAGTCTCCCGGCCAGGTCGTAGATGTAGATCCGGCACTTCTTGGCTAGTAGTGGCGCTGCCAAGAAGATCCACAGATGCCCGCCCCGTCTGCTCATTTCCAGCGCAGAGTCCACCCTGTCCTGCGTGAGGTAATACTGCAGCTTCACCAAGTCCTCCATCGCATTCTTGTAGTCAGCATCGATAGCGACCCACTTGCACTGTTGGTTGGACGGGTTGATAGCGTACAGACCAATCGTGATCTTGCCTTCCAGGTGGTCCCAGACTGTCTTTTCCGTCAGATGAACGGGCGCACTGGAACCGCGTTCCTTCGGGCGGTAGTAATAATGACGGCCGCTCTCCGGATCGGGCCGCGTGGATTGGACCGTGTAGGCCCGGCGATTTACGAACAGCCGGACATAGTCCTTTGTCAGCGCTGGAGTTGCTCTCACTCGTCGCTCCACGGTCATTTCCTCCTTCCAGCCGACTCCAGCAGCCGGCGTGTTGTGTGGTAAATATGCCAGGACTCGATTTCTGTCAAACGGCCTCAACAAGTGCCCTGAATACTGCACTTGTTCGCGCCGACCGTTTCGGCTGGCTCTCCAGGCCGCAACAACCATCCGAGGCCGGCCCTCAGCAAGCCGGGGCGTTCGACCAGGCTGAGGAAGTCGTAGTCGCGCACAAGCGCCTCAAATTCACCTATGCTGTAGCCGCCGTACTTCTCGTCCTCGAAGTCGACCCAGAGCCAAGTCCCGCTCTTCCGATCCAAGACGTAAAACGCCCCGGACTGTGGGTCCCCGGTAACGATGACAAACACCAGAACTGCTGCTGGAAACTCCACCCAGCGAACCGCTTGTGCCTCATCGGTTGCTTTGATGAGGGTAATGACCGCCTCTTCCACGGGGCAGGTCGGTTTCACTCTGAGAATTGGTTCCGCTTTCATGTGACCGAACATAACTGTGCTTCCTTTCTGGAGCGCTTTTCGCTCCTTTGATTCAAGCCCCAGCGAGCCCGAGAGCCGCGTATGTTTCGGCCAAACGGGTTGATCAATCAACTTTGGCTGGTATTGGTGGGCATGTGGGGAGAGTTCTCTGCCCGCGACAGTCAGAACAGTAGCGCCGACGTTTGCGAGAGTGCCACAATGTCTCGCAACCATGGACAAGTTCCCCGAATTCATGAAACATCCGGCAAACAGGATTGCGACGTCAAACCAAGCGACTTCCGGCGTTGAGGGTTACGTCTTCGACGGAGCAGGTGGGAGCCAGATGGCGTTTTGGACCTGCCGTGAAACTGCGGCATCGGCGACGCACGCCCACGATTACGACGAATACACCATCGTCGTGCAGGCCGCTATACCCTAATCATCAATGAAGAGCGGATTCCGGTGAAGGCCGCGGAGGAATATCTCATTCCGCGCGGTGTGCCGCACGGCGGCGAGGTCCTTGCTGGGACCAGAACGATCCACGCATTCGGCGGCCACCGGGCCGACCGGGCTCAGGAGTCCTAAGGCGCAACTGTCAACTCCGGGAGGGTGGTCGACTCTTCCATAACCGGATTGGGGAAGAGTTGCTCGTTAATCAGAACTTGAAAAGACAATCTTCGAGTCTTCGGTCGAACTGGTCAGGTCTGCAGGGTGGTAGCCTTTGGTTGCACAGGGGATTTCCTCAGGCTGGAGACGAAATCTGATGCAAAAATTAATTGTGTTCGGTACTTACCATAACGTGCAGGGATTAAAGAATTTCGGGGGGAGTCTAGCCGACCCGGATTACAAGCCCATCCTTGAATACTTAAAGCAGAAGCATGGTGTCGACTTCATTTTTGAAGAAGCAACTGGACATGGTCCTTCTGTTGCCTCAGACATGGCAGCCGGCGGATATCTTGACATTGATTCCGAAACTACCGACGAGGCCCTATCACACTTTCCAGAAGACAGTCATACCCTTGTCTTAGAAATTCTGGACGAATTTAGGGTGCAAGAGATTCCTACGAATTTGGGATTCAGAGTGCAGGAGTGGAGAGAGTCTACTTGGGTCACGGAAATAAAAGCTCAACAATTTAAGACCGGCCTTGTGATTTGCGGAGTGGTGCATACGCTCAGCATAGCCTTCCGGCTGAAAGCGGAAGGATTCGATGTAGAGGCTTATTGCTATGAGCCAATAAAAATATGGGCCACAATAAAAAGGGCCCTTGACACCTAAGTGTGAGGCAGCGGCCAAAATGAACACGCGGGCATCCTGCTAAGTCCGTACTCGGCAAACCGGAAACAATCTTCAACATCCAGATTGCCCGTAATACACCAAGCAGGTTGGCAGATCTGAGTCGGATCGTTAGACACTAGGCGACAAAGAAAGGACGGGCTTGCCAAACGGACGGCGTCCCTGCAAGTTTGAAGGACTTGCATTGGTGCCGCTCGTCCGGGAGCTAACGTGCGCTGCAGCCGCGACTGCTCATGATCGCACCGGGGCCATCGGCTCCAGGCCGTCCTATTGCGTAGAAGCCGTATTGCCCTCCGCTTCGTACAAGGCCCCTCTCGCTGTGCGCACGCTACATATCTGATTCATCTTCTTCCAGAGATTTGATCGTAGTAGGGAGCTGGTGGGTTCAGAGATGAGCTTCAGGTAGTCATTCAGACTGCCTTGTAGCCCGGCGTGAAACCGTTCTACATCAACGATGTATCCTTGGCCGTCTGCAACTTTTTGTAGCAACGCTGGCTGCCTTCGCCGGATTAGCCACATCCTCTTTGCCTCTGCCTGGTGTAGGAGGCCGCAGCGGATGTCCTGATAAAACGCCTTGCTGGCCTCAGTATCGAAGTCTGGTTGAAATCGTATTCCTTCGAGGAACCGCTTGACCATCTCCTCAGATCGCCCGTGCCCGTTCGTGACCCCATCCATAAATTGCTGGATGGTTTCGGCTAAGAGGCAATCGATTGCCAAAACGACGAACCCGGAATGCTTGGCCTTCAGGCAATTGCTCGCAAACCGGAGGAACCGACCGTCTAGTCTGTCTCTGATTAGGTCCGCCGCCTTCGACCAATCTTTCGGGTTACTCGAATCCAAGGCTTGCCAATCGAGGGACGTGTATCGGGGAGAAATCCATAGAGCGTTCATGCAGTAATCGACCTGTTGTGATCTCGGCGTCTTATCCCGATCACCATAACACCATTTGATATCGCAGTGCATCGAGGGCTACTAAGTCCGGCCGACGATCCAGGATACATCCACACAAACGCCCGTTTCGTTTATCAATGACGGTCCTGTGGGCAGATGGTCAGCAATGCAGAAGTTAACGCCACGGGAGCCACAAACGCGGCGTGTGTCAAATCGCTCCATCCGCGACGTATAGTCAACCGACAAGTCATTATTTCTGAAGGAATAGGGCGTGCCGCCACACCTCAAACACACGCCAACGACACGACAATCACACCGCAATGTTCTCCCAGAGGGCACCTGTCTTTGGGACTACCTGCCCGCGAGTGAGGACAGAAGCGAGCGTGATGGAGACGGGGGACCCGTTCCTCCTCACTGGCAGTGCCAAAGTTAGCTGAAGAAAATCCTTGAGCAGACCAAAGTGAACCGCGCGCCTACATTCCGACAGCTTGTCGGCAACGAACCAAAGGAGGTCGTAGTTCGGCATCAGGTACAGAAAGTGCGCGATTGATGTTTCTTGCTCAATCCGCTGCAGGACGCTCAAGTACTGGCGTGCCGCTTTCGGTGTTCGTTCGTACTCCAACGCAAACTTGCAATCTTGGCCGGCAAGACGGACTACCACAACCGCATCGTAATACTTCCAATACCCGGCCGTGGTCAGGTCATTTCGGGAGCGGATCTCCGTTTCGGGTGTCCAGCAAACCAACGTGCCGGTGCGCTTCAATGCCAAATGAATTTCGTTCAAGTCGAGGGAGTGGTGAAGGCGGTCTTGTCCATCGCTGGATTTGAGATGGTCGAGTGGCCGCGCATAGCATTCTCCTGTGCCGGCCATTTCTGATGCCGCCGCCTCCGAGACAGAGTAGACAGCTTCGCGGTTGATGAACGGCAGTTCGTGCCGAATGAGCAGGCCGTGCTTGACCAACCGTAGTACACGGTTGTTGAAAGCGTTGCGCGACGACGCGTAGTGATCCAGTCTCATGAACTGAAACAGTTGGCTGTGCGTGATGAAGCCCGAATGCAGCACTTGGCACAGGAGTGGATAGTCGTGTGTGGTGCTTAACGCGATTGAACCTTTCCAATACCGCACAGTCTGACCCCATCACTCTCTGCAGCTAAGCACAAGTCGCGCCATCCAAGGTTGCTGCTCTGAAGGTTCGAGCACGAATCGACCGAGCTGACTTCTAATCCAGCTGTACGCCCGCATCAGCAACATACCTTCCTGCTGTTGAGCGCACTCGCTGAACGAGAGAAGCCAGGTGTCTGGCGATCTCCACTCCGCCGTTCCCACGACCAGCGTACCAGTCAGTTCCGGCCGTACGACCACAAGGAAGCAGTCGGGACGTTCACCGACCGTCACCACGCGCTTGAAAAGCAGTTTGTTGTATCCCATCCACACGGACGGTTCCGCGCACTCAAATACACGATTGATCATCCGAGTGGGGAAGTTTGGATTGAACCCGCCGACCGCATCGAATCGCGCATAGCCACAAATCTGAGGCCGCTGTCGTACGTTGCCATCTACCACAACGCCCGTGGTGTTGTAATAGACCGCCCGAGCATAACGGTGAGCATCGTCCAGGTCCTTTCCGAACCTGTGCCGCCACACTCTGCCGAAACCCGTCACCGCCACCAGCATACTTTTACGCGCCCTTCAGTTTTCGGTTGGTGTGACGCTCGGCGTACAACTGCTCTTGCAGGTTGTTGATATGAGTCACCAACTTGGGATCCGTGTCGCGCAGATCAGATGGTTGTTTGGCGCTGCTTGTTGTGCTGGCCTTGCTCGTCAACGCGTCCAGGCGAACCGACATTTCAGCTAGTATCTCTGACTTCTTTTGCAGGTCTTCCCGCGCAGTGTCCCTCTCTCTCGATGCCATGTCTCGCTCACCGGCAACGCGCACCAACTCGTTTCTCAACTGTTCGATCTCGGAGTCGGCTCCTGACACGGCTTCGCCATGTTCCGCAGCCTCGATCGCGCGGTTGCAGCGCTCGATATGGGTGTTGTACCTCTCGATGGCTTCTTGGGCGACTCGCCGCGAGTAGTCGTCCTGGTTATAGATGTCTGCCATCATCTCGGCAGTGATCCACATTTCCCGCCGGTGGTCGATCCACAGTTTCGTGCAAACTGCTGTCATCAGTAGTAGCCCAATGGTCGTGCACAGGCTGTATTGGAAGTACAGGTTCTTAGCCCGAGCGTCGATGAAGGCCCGGCGCTGTTGCTCGATCCAACTGCCGTAGTCGAGGTCATCCGGATTGAATTGCTTCAGCATGAACTCGTACCACGTCCCTTGTCGTTGGTATGGAGCGGGCGCGGTGTGTGTTGGTGGCTTTGGTTGCGAGGGCGTCTGTGCCTTCACCGTCCATTGTGAGTTTGCTGGGCAAACGGCAATCACCCCGAGCAACAAAATGCCGACGTGTGTCAGCCTCCTGCTCATAACCAACCTCCCGAACTGCGGCGCCCCGCCCGCCCGACGGCCGCCAGTTCCGGCGTCTTGAATCTCAAGTTTGCTCCGCCTGATTCCTCGCGGGACTGGCGCAAGGTTGGATAGAGCTGCGGTTTGAACCTCGGCACAGTGACGTCCTCTGGCGCCCGCACGTGCAGCAAGCTGTGCAGGGTGCCCCGCGCGTCGTCGGTCATCAGGATTTCCATTTGTGCCTTGGGAAGGTTCTTGATGTGCTCGTCCAAGGCCCGCGTCTCCGTGTCCTCCCGTTCGACTGCACCGCCCGTCTGCTCGTACTTCTCATAGCCAAACAATCTCCACCGTTGCATCGACACGCTGCGCCGCATGACCCGGTGTTCGGACGAAGCACGCAGGAAATAGCGCGTGGTTTCTTCGTCTCGTGTCCGCAAGGTCATCGTTGTGTTCGGGGCCGATGAGACATCCTCCTTGAATCCTCTATCGACTTGCATTAGTTGCGGCAGGCTTTGCATGGAGAACAGGAAGGCCGTGTTCGTTCCACGCGCGGTCTGCAGGATTTGAGCAAAGTTGCGATATCCGAACGGCGCAAACTCGTCCAGTACCACGCTCAACATTGGCCGGTTGGTGCGCAGTCTTTGCTCCTCGCTCTCGTACCTCTTCCCTATGACCAGTTGCAGGTTTTGCAGGAGCATCTTCCCCAGTGACTTCATGGGCTCGGGGTTCTTGTTGATGTTCAGGGATACAACCAGGATGAGTTCTTGATCGATCACATCGTCTAGGGACAGTAGCTGCTCGTAGGGCCCGGTCAGAACACTGAGCTGATCGTCGAGAAAGGTCATGCATTCGTTGAGGAGCCCCTGAATTTTCTGCACACGCTCCCGGTCAGTGAGTGACGTGCAGAGGTTCCTGACGGACATCTCGAAGTTGAGACGTCTCTGTGTGGGAAGCGACGAGTCCACGGCAATGCGCTTGCGTGCCTTCTCGACCTGCTCTTTCATGACCCGCTCGTCCATTGCCATGACGAGTACGTCGTAGAAGTTGAACTTCAGCCCTGTGTAGAAGAGCACCCGCACGATGTCCGCCAGGTAGTTCAATTGGTGTTTGGCGAAGAACTCCTTACGCAGATTGAATGAGCCAAAGATCATGCTGACAATCGGCATGTACTCGTCATCGGCGCACTGGAACGGGTTGTAACGAACGGAGAGATCCGGGCGCGCGGGGTTCAGCAGCCTCAGCTGATGCAGCCGGCCGGCCCGGTGCACGTGCGGCAGCAGGTCATGGAAGAATTCAAGGTCGCCTTTACCGTCGAAGATAACCATCGGCAGCCGGTGCGGCTCGTCCGGGGCGCCAACAACGCGTGCGAGATCTTGCGAGATGATGTTCCGCAATAGCGTTGTCTTGCCAGTGCCGGTCATGCCCAGCACGATCGCTTGCATAACGCGCACGCGGTCGGGCCAGTGCCAGGGCTGACCGTGAATGTCGTAACCCAGAACAACTGCATTCTGTCGCCAAGCTTCTTTGACGATTCGTTCGTCACGTTTTCGGGATATGAGAACAGGAGGATGGGGCCATTGCTTTTCAGGCCGGGAACGTCGCGTAACCCACAGAATCGTCCCTCCGACGACGGCAAGAGCAACAATAATAAGGTAGGTGGCCAGCTCTGCCAGTTGGCGGCTTGTGAGATAGTATCGCTCGCGTGCGATGTACCACGCAAACCAACACGCCGACACGAGAACCGTGGACACTAAGATTTCAGCACTTTCCAGGAGAGGGGGATGGTGGTGACGGTCCGCGTATGAATCCCGAGTCATCACGCGACCGCCGCGCGCCCAAGGAAGAGCGCGAGTCCTTGCATTACGACCAGGGCCATTGCCCAACGCCACAAACGCAGGAACGCCCGCCGATTTTGGAGGAACTCATTGTCTGTCCAGCTCCTTGGCGGAATGAACATAGCAGTTACGCGGTAAATGAGCAGGAGCAACGCTCCCAGCAACCAGCCCTGCGGTAGGGCGAGGCCCGTCCACTCACCCACGAAGTTGAGTGAACTGTCCGGCATGGCGTACAGGTGTGGATGTCCGCACATCCAGTACACACATGCGCCTTCCAACGTGACGGCCAGCATCATCGCAAAGAAGAAAACGAAAGATTCAAGTCTACGCAGCAAAGCCCAATCTCCTGCCTATGCTTTAGGTCCAAAGTTGAAGTAGACAACGGCTCCGAGAGCTGCCGACGAAACGAGGCCGGAGAGCACAAACCATCGCTGCGGTCTCCGGACCGAATTCGGATCGAAAGGGCTTAGCGGCTCCAGGAGGTACTGCGCTACGGTCTTATGCAGCCCGAGGTCGGACCGTTTCCGCAGGGCATCCCGCAGAATCAAGCAAACCTCCTTGGCTGTAATCTGCTCCGCCATGGTCTAACGCACCAGAAAGGCCGCGATTTGCTCCTGGTCGTCGTTTGCAAACTGAAAACGCAATACTGTGGGCTCTGTCGCAGGGGGCAGCGGCACTGCTACTACGCCAAGTGATTCCTCGCCCGGCGCAAGATGGGAAGATTGCACATGGCTTTCGAGCACAGGCAATCGAGACTCCAGCGTGATAGTGAGGCGGTCCGCTTCCCGATCGCCTAGTTGCGAATACACCAGACCGTAGAGGGATTGTGGGTAATGTGCGCCCTTTAGCACATACACTCGAGGCGTGGTGACGTCGTATGCGTGATTGCCACGATTTCGCACGGCATATCGGACCAACGACCGACCGTTCTCCTCATATATGTCGCGAATGACAATCTCGACCGGTTTCTTGGTGGGCTTGGTTGACTCTTGCCGAACCGGCTTCGCCGCCAACAGCACGTCGATAGGTGAGGGTTGTGGCGGCGTGACGCTAGTTGGCTTGGGCGCAACTGTCTGAACGGGAACCTGATCAACCGCAAAGTCCATCGAGGTCACGGCCCCAGCCGGCTCAAGCTCATAGTTCAACCGTTGGGATGCCGTCCAAATGAATAGATTTGTGGAGGCATCGGCCTCGGTTGGCTGGAGAAAGACCTTGTTCTCCCGCCACTCTACCTTGAAGGATTGACTGCCCGTCGCGACCTGAATGACCGGCTCGCGGAGTTCGATCACGGTCAGATGGTTGAGGGCCGTCTTAAGGTGAACGATTTGACTGCCGTCATTCGTTTCGCGCTCAATCTTCTGTCCGAGTAGCGGTATGGTTGCCGTGACTAGCACCGCAATAATAAGGATGGCAAAGAGCCGTTTCATGGGGTTCCTCCTGACGATGTCTCGTTTGCCCTTCTCGTACCCGATCACAATTGGTTGTGACCCAGGAGGTTTCGAGGCGAAACCTCCTGGACCGTTGTGTTAGTTGGGTGATCCCGGCAGCGCGACTCTCCCCTTCGGGACTTCGGGGCGCCGCTGGGTTCCGGGAAATGTGACAATTCCGTCCTGTACCTCGCTCCGGGCGGGCTGGATGGGAAACGGACGGACTCGCTCAGTCACAATGGGCGAGCCCTGTGCATCCCGCTCACGGAAGACCTCACCTTTCCTGGTCACTTGGGCCAGAAAGATCAGGCGTTCGTGCACTTGACCATCGCCGTTGGTGAAACGGCTGACCAGGAAGATTCGCCCTTCACGGTCGATTTCCACTTCGCCGTCGCGGAGAGTGGAAATCTCCACGCTTACAGGACGGCCTCCGGTTCGTGTGGCTATTTGGTCTACGACTTCCTGCGGGAACGCGTAGAACACAATCGACCCCGTTCCGGGAACAAACTCGTGTTCCGGGTCTGGCCGTCTGTCTCGACACACGATTGCGTGCAAGGCAGATAGATAAGCCAGCCGCGTTCCATTCTTGCCTTGGGCCCAGATTCGTACTTGGTCAATCAAGGCCCTCAGCTCTTCTTTTGAGCGTTGCTCATAAGCCAAGTAGGCGGCAGAAGCCTGGTTGCGCCGGAACAACAGTTCTTTCCGAGCCTCGGCATCATCTTTCTTTGCTTCGACTGCGGCATTCGCTTTTTCCAGCTCGTTCCAGAGTTCCCTCCGCCGGCTCAGGATCTGAGTCACCACGTTGGCGTAATACTTGTTAACCGTGGAGCACTCCGCGAAGATTTCCGGAGTGAACTCTCCACCTCCAATGAGCCCGCGGAAGTCGCTGAGAGGCGCTACCGCGGCGTCTGAGAAATACCGGCCAAGCTCTTTTCGCAGAAAGTTGTACAGCTTCCCGATCTTGTCGCGCTCTGTGACGGGCAAATGCTCGTCCATGTCCGCGATGCGCTGCTTCTGCTTGAGCTTAAGCCAAGGTGCTTTGCTTACTTCATTTCGGATGTTCCGAATGACCTCTTGGTCGGGCTGGGTGCCATGCTTCAGCTGGTCGAGCGCGTTCTGAAGTTGGTCCACCAGTTGCCGCGCCAAATCGGCTCTTCCGTTTGCCAAGCATGACGTCTTCAAATCGGTAATCGAGCCGATCTGATTCCCTCGCGCCTGCATCGCAACCTGTGGGAGGTTCCACCAGGGACTCGGCGGCTTCGGAGCTTTGTTCTTTTGGGCCGCGTGCTGTTCCTGGTACATGATCCGGTCTTGGACAAATCGCGGAAACTTGTCTTCTTCGACCACGCATACCTGGTCAAAGTCGAAGTCGCCGCCGTTGCGTGCAGCTGCTTCTGAATGTAACGCCAATGTGCCTTTCAGTCGCAGCTGCTGATCGACCACCGCCGCGGTTTGCTCGTCTGACAAACGGCAGCCACGCTTTTCGAGATCCTCAGCTAGCAGGTTGAGGATCTCGTCAGTGGAGAGGTTCTCGAATGGCAACAGGTCTTCCTTCATGCGGATGGGATAGCGAACGATCAGACCGTGGCGGGATAAAACAGAAGCAATGCCACGATCCTTCGGAATCCAGTCCGAACTACAGAACACCTGTCCGTCCTCGAGCACCAGGTAACCATCGTCTGCCAGCGCGAAACCGGGGAGACGAAAGCCGCCGCTGGTGCAGAGGCGGTACGCCCATCGAGCCAGTACTTTCTGCAGGTGATGGTTCACGAACGGATGCTTGAGCATGTAGCCCGTGCCATCGGCAACGAGTGCACCATCGGCGACGGTGTATTCGCTGCTGGTGTATTCGGGGTCTGGTTCTTCGCCGAGATCGAGCACACTCTGAGCTTCCTGTGTGCCGAGCAGCTCGAATAGTTCCGCGAAGTTGTTTTCCTCCCAGGCCTTCCGCAGCCTCTCGATCTGCCTGAGAGCGTATGGTTTGATCTCCAGCTCAATGGAGTCGTCGGGTGCATGTTCGACCAGTGTGTAGCTCGATTGGAATTCGAGATCACGGGAAACATCACGAATGCCGATCAACACGGGTCCACGGAAAGCGTGAGCCTGCCGATCTCCGAGCATCGACCTGATCGTCCGTAACACTCCTCCTTGGTACTTGGGTTTGACTGACGATTTCGGCAGGATGATGTCGGCCGCGAGTTTCTCGGCGAGATCATCTGCCATGATCTTGAAGGAGCCTTTCGCCTGCGCTTTGTCGAACGCTAAGCGAAACTGGTAGAAGCGATGGCCACGCAGAACCTTGTGGTTAATTTTCGAACGTGCGCGCTCTGCGAGTGTCGTTTGTTCTTCGCGATTCAGTTGGCAATCCTCATGCCCACCAGCGCAGTGTTGCTTCCGGTTCGCCAAAAGCTTCTGCATCTCGTGAGCTACAAGGTCGTCCCGGTGCTGTGCTTGGAGCCTCTTGAACAGGGACTGAGAAATCCATCCCCTGCAATCGTTGGTTCCAAGCTGACGATCCTCCACGACCAACAATCGGCAGTCCGGCACCTCGATCATCACTTTGCACGAGGACACCAGAATCCCGAAGTAGGTCATCGCCGCCTGCGGTGAAAAGCGGAACCTCTCCGCCAGCCGTTTCTCGTACCTCGTCTCGACCGCGTAGAACTTTCCTTTCTTCGCACTGCCGCTGGCTCCAACAAGGCTGTAACGAATCCCATCGAATTCGACCCGGGTGAGAGCCTGTTCCACGATCGCTTGCTCACACGCGTCCAGAGGCTCCGTTGGCACATCCACTGTAGCCACGCGGATACCTGGATAGAATCCCTGCAGTAGAGTGTTCGTGAGCTGCTCTTCTCGGGCGAGTTTCATGGTCTTCTTCGACAAATGACCGTCGCGATCAAGTTCGAGCGCGAAGATCGGCATCGGGCTGCACTCCATAACGTTTGGCATGTCTGATCTCCTTATCTGTCGGGCAATGGACAGAAAAGGAGGTGGCTCGTGCCAGTCTCCTCGCTGCCCATTGCCGAAAACGGTGAAAAGATTTCGGCCAAGCAGCGAAGCGCCAGGCCTGCACGAGTTGTTGTTTGTTAGACCATAGTTCCCGCTACGGATCGTGTAGTTCTGATTGTTCGCGGACGCCGACGATTGTTGTGAGCTTGTTTCAGCTCGCTACAAAACCGCCGAAGACTCCGCAGTTTGAACCAGCACCACTCTCCCCATGCCCACAGCCCACAGAGCAGGCTGACCGCCAGGAGAGCAACTGTTGCCGCCACCACAACATCAACGCTGTTGAGTGGCGCGTATTGAAAGTACGTGCGAGTCTTATCGAAGAGTTGATACGCAACGATCAGCCCGACGACTTTAATCACGGCGAAGAGCCACGGCTTGAAGTGTGTCAGGAACCGTTGCTTCACCATTTCTCTTCCTCCTTTTCTGTCTGGAACCAGAGCAGATAGGAGGGCGCTTGCGCGGCTCTCTTCGCTGTCCTGGTCGAAACGCATTCGGTTTACGGCCAGGTTCGCGAAAGAACCGGACCAGCACTCATCCACAATCAGCTTGTGGATCGCTCACTACAGACCAACGTCTGTGATGAAACCGTGTGCTATGAAGTCCGACTATCCTGCTTGTGGCGCCGTTCCTTTTCTCGGAACTGCCTCGCGCTTCAGTTCGGGGTTCTTCCCGGCAAAGTCTGCAACAGGGCGCCATTCTTGAACGCTGTAATAGGTCACACCCAACTTAAGCGCCTCGACCCGGGCCTCGCCCTCGTTCGGCAGCTCCCGGCCCAGTTCCGGAGTGGGGCCGTTGGCGCCTGACTTGGGCAAGAAGAAACGTGCCCCTAACACGCTTTCCTCTTCTGCTGCGGGACGCGCCCGCCGTGCTCCTCTGCCGGTCGTGTGGCTTCCCATTTGGCTCGTTTTCGCATCGGGTGGAGATGCAATCATCGTTGCCATCTTGATCTTCTCCCTCCATTGCAGCTCTTCCCCAGGCTGCCGTCCGTTATCGCGCCAGATTGCCCCTGGCCGGCCCTTCTCTTTTGCATCCTTCAACTCCGGGGCAAGAGAAGATCTTCACTTATCCAGCTCGCTCCGTTGCAAGAGATTGTTGTCGCGTTCACCGACCATTTGTTGTTCGGAATACTCGGCAACCAGCAGTCCACTGGGATTCAGTTCGGTGCGGCGTTGTTCCATCAGACGTATGTTGTATTGGCCGACAATCCGGTCGGTCACCTCGGTCGCGTTCCTGATTCGGTGAACTTCTTTCACACCAAACACCGCGTAAGTCCAGGGTGCGTCTTTGGATCGTTCGATGGACCGAATTCGGAAGTCCGAGATGATCTGGTCCTGCTGGATCTTTCCGATGGTGTCGTCGTCCCGCAGCCTGTCCATGGTCAGCTTGCGCAGGTTGCCGGTCATCATATTGAGGGACTCAGCAAAGTTACGCGTGACCGAATCGGGCGTGTACGACAAGTAGTGCTGGAGAAATCGCCGCAGCACCGCCCTTCCTTCGAGATCGGTGGGGCCTGTTGAATCCGACGCCGCATCGGCTGTCGTCGCTGATGCCGATAGCATCAATTCAAGCTTCGACGCGGGATCCGTTGTGGTTCGTGCGCCCACAACCGTCGCGTCTCCGTCTTTGTTGACTCGGATGATCGTGGGGGGCTGGATACGAACGTAGATCGCGAACCCCAACGATCCGCAGGCAATCGCGCAAAACAGGATTGCAAGGAACATGGCACGATTGGCGTAGGCCCGAAGCATGCCGTCGTGCTCGTAATACTTCGTATAAGCCGTGATTTCGGGAACGGGTTTCGATTCCGTCAATGTATTCATCGCATCCAATCCATCTCTATTCGTCTTACCCTCGCCTTTATTCCTCACACAGCCAGGACGGCCCCAGATGCTCCGATCCCGCCAGCAGATCCGGCGCTACCGGCTGCTACATCCGCGCTTGGAGGTATTGGAGGTTTCGATTCAGCGAGGGTGCCGCCACGCGCACTTCCGTCCCCGCCTGCCCTTGGGCCACCAGCCGAACCCGGCCCACCAGCGGAGGGTGAGCCGGGGTCGGACATGGCCTGGGGAGGGCCATTAGTTGCGACTTGTGAGCTGGCGGCGAGAAAAGTCTTAGCAGCCATGCCCGCATACAATCCGGCGCCGGAAATCATCGCTGAGACTGTGCTTCCGACTTCCCCACGTACAAGTCGACTCGCGATGAAGGGTATCAATGCAATTGCAATCGAGAACAAAACGCTCACTGCTCCCAGGAGCACCATTTGACTGGAGCCAACGAAGGCGTTGAGGACTCCATTTCCACCCAGTACGGCGTTCACGCTGTTCATCTGCAAGGCGGTGATGAGGACTTGTAGAATCGCATAAAGCAGACCCCAGCTCTGAAAGATCATTAAGTTCACAAAGTAGGTCCGCGACAGCTGACCCATGGATCGACTTGGCCACAAGGCCAGTACAAAGGGCCCCACGAGATAGAGGATTGATCCGTACATGACATAGGCGAGCGTGAACAACGTGTAGCTGATCGGAAGAATAATCAACCCAGCGAGGATCAGGAGCACATCCAGAAGTCCGGAGATTGCTCCGGTCACGAGCGTCCAAAAGCTGGATAGCCCCTGCTGGCCCACGTAGGCGCTGACAGAATTCAGCCAGTTCTGAATCACGTCTCCGATGCCATTGGTGTTGTAGATGAAGTCGGCGACGCCGTTGAACATCCCATTCACCGACCGGAACGCCTGCTGGTAATTGATAAAGACCAAGCCGAGGACCAGGTACTTGATCCCCGCGACTCCAAGCGCTCGCACGTCGCCGCCATTGCTATATGCCTCGTAGACCGCATACAACAGGCTGAGAATGAGGATCGCGCCCGCGAGCTGCAACACCGGCCCCGTAACATTCTGGTCGATGCCATTGAGCGCCGTTTGGAGTATCTGCTCGAAATAGAAACTTGGCATAAACTCTCTCCTAGTGTTCTCAGTTGTGCTGCAGCAGGTTCATCAATTGCTGGCGCAGGTTGGTCGTGTTCGTTGCTCCCATCTTTATGTCTGCGCTGGAATTCGCGAGATCAATGGCCCGCAGCCGCATCAAGTCTGCGGTTGCAGCCTGGGTATAAGCATTAGCCCGAACCAGCCACGCATCTGCCTGAGCTTCGATGATCGGCGCACTCCCTGGGGCTGCGGTCTGGATGCTTTGGTTGATTTGGCTGGCCGCCTGAATTTCCAGGTCTGACAGCGCATCGATCTGAATCGCCCTTTTCATCGCATCTTGGGCTGCTGCGTCTGTCATGTCGACCAGGTCTCTGACTTGCGGTGACGCATCGGTTGTTGTTGGGACTGGCCCGTATAGAGCGGTGTAATTTGTCGATGTTTCCCCGATTTGACTTGGATTGCGGGAAAGAAGAATCGCCTCCAGTTGTTGAGGATTTGGTTGTGTTGCGCTGTTGACAGGGATGTGAATCAGAGCCTGAATTCGCGTAAAGATGCCTTGCTGGCTTCCCACCAAACCTTGTGCTTGAGTGATGGCACTGGTTGGCCAAACCACCGTCTGCTCGAATTGCAGCATCCCCTTATCCACGCCGAGAATCGCGCTCAAGGAACGAGCAATGGTTTGTAGTGAATTGGCGATGCTTGATAGACCCGCTGCGAGAATCACACAGCAAGGGCTGAGGGCTTGCCCCGTTGCTGGCCAGGGTGCAGTTAGAGCCAGAACGATGACGAGGACGAGGATACGGAGCCCGCGACTCCACACCCAAGATTTGCTCCGCTCCAGAACTACCGAGACGCTTGTCATAAGACTTTTCCTTTCTGGCAATCAGTTGTGTTGCGAGAGGTTCATGATGGTGCCTCGCAATTGTGTGGTGAACATCGCCCCCCGCTTCCGCAGGCCGTTCTGGTGCGCGATGCGTGCGGCTTCTTGACGTAGTTCCGCGGCCAACATCTTTTGCGTCAACGCCTGGCTCCGAATACTTGATGACGTCGCGGTTGCTGTTAAGAACGGAGTAGATCCTGGAACGGCCTGCCCGGCTGCACTCTCAATCGAGTCCGCTGCTTGCAGTTCCAAATCGGTCGCGCTATCCGCTGCTTTGAGGGTCTTCAAACTGTCGAGTGTCAAGGCATCGTCAAAATCCGCCATGTCTCGATCGGCTTGATTCGCGTCGGTTGGCGCAGGGATCGTTCGATAGGTGCTGTTGAAAGATTGAGTCAGGCCGCCAAAATTGTTCACCTGGTGATCCCGTATCAAGCTTTCCATCGACTGCGGCGCCGGTAGCGTGGCGCTCCGCAGGTTGATGTTCAGAATGCCCGACATGAGATTGCGATACTGGCCGATCATTTGGAGCACTAGCAAATTGGATTGGTTGATCGACGGCACCGGCCAGACCGTGGTTTGGTAGAAGCTGCTGTTCGCACTGCGAGTGCCGTGGATACTGTTCACCACTGGCAGAATTAACGAGTTGAGCACCTTCACCACCGCTTGAATCGCTTGGACGATCCCCCCTGGCCCTTGCGCCTTCGCTTGCGGAGGAATCACCACGAAGGTGAGCACGATGACGCCTGCTAGCGCCAGGGCTAGCACGCGGCGGCGACCATTCAGGGTCAAAACCATCCACGCGAACGCTGAAAATAGAACGGCGTATACCAAGTAGTGCATTTCATTGCCTCCTGATTTCGAACCGAACTGGTCTAACTCGCTGTTGCGCTTGATCACTGCTTCGGCCCATCACGCTTTTGCCTCGTGTACTCGTCTTTCTTTGCGTTCGCTAGCGGTTGCCGCCACTGCGCCCGACAATTCCTCCGGCAGTTGAGTTACGTCCGCGAGTCCTTGCGGAAACCGCTGGGCGAGATCTTGATAGCATTCGAGCAGTGGGCGGCTGACAGATTTGTTCAGAAACCAGGTGCGGTATTTTCTTTCGCGTGGAAACGTTGTGCATATCCAATAAGAGAGCGGCGTAGGCACGATCCGTATAGTCTGCGTCGTCTCCGCTCTCTCCCCGATGACCAGTAGTACATCCGCGCTTCGGCCTTTACGGGGCGCGCCGAACTCTTTGACCTGGCCCACTGCCACTGGATTTAATGCGAGGTGATTCACGAGCGCGCTGACGTCGCCCGGCTGTTGACCGATGATCTTCGTACTTGCATTCTTGAGGATGCCTGGTCCGTGCGGCCGGGGCTGGGACTCGGTCCCAACAAAATCTTCTACGGTCTGACTGATGCCCCAGACGCTCGAGTTCCGCTTGCGGGCTGTCCGGAACAACTGCACTACTTCAGGCGCCAATGCCGGGGAGTCCAACAAAAACCAACATTCATCCAGTACGGTGATGCTCGGTCGTCCTGTCTTTCCGGTGGCTCGCGAGGCCATCGCTGCAGCGACGAGCATACTCATCGCCGTTTCAAGCCTCGGATCGGAGCTGAGACCTTCGACGTTGAAGAAGAGCCAATCGCTATCCAGTTGCATCGTCGTGGGTCTGTCGAAGAGGTTCGCGTAGATGCCACTCTCTCCCGTCCACGAGCGCAATTTGATCGCGGCAAGACGCGCTTCGTCCATGGTGCGCTGCATCTTCTCGGCGTCCCGCCAATTGGCCAGTTCCTCGCGCAAATCGTTGAACGTCGGGATTGGATTCGAATAGCGGATCGCGCAGCGCTTGTACACCCTCGGAATCGCGTCGGTTAGGACATTGTCGAGGAGTGCGGTATCAGATCCAGGGCTCTCGCCGATCATGTGCCGCGTAAGGTTTTTCAGAAAAGCGGTCTTTTCGTTGCTTGGTGCGGTTTCTCCTGCCGGCAGATCCCACGGATTCAACGTCTCCCGGCCATCGAGATCCACGTTAATGACACGCCCACCCATCAGTTCGACGAGCGGTTCGTACGAATCGCCCCTCTCCAGGACGGAAATTAGTGGCTTCGCGCGGGCCATCATTAGGAGAAATCCCTGCGTCATGAAGGTTTTTCCAGCCCCGCTCTTGGCCATAATCAGCAGGTTGGCGTCACCCAGAGTTGAATCGAATGGTGAGAATGGTATGAGTTGACGATAGGGTGTTTCGAACAACATCAAGGGCGAGTTTGGTGTGCCGCTCCACGGCATTTCCACCGGCAACAGATCCGCTGCGTGCAGGGTGAGGACGTCGAGTTCCCGTTTGTTGGTTTCTCCCTGCCCCGGCAAACTCGAAAAGAAGAATCGCTTTTGCGCAAGCGTTTCCGGAATACCGCGAGCGCCATTCATCCGCCCGATGGCATGGAGAACCCGCTGGCGGCGATCCGCAAGAATGCGTTCCGCTTGCTCGGTTTCCATGCGGTTACGGGCCGGACGTGAAGTCCGGATCGCGATGGTCAGGCTCATCTCACAGGACTTCAGCGAGCTGGCAATCAGATCCTGCAAAACCTTGATCAGTTGATGTTCTGCGACTTGCGCATCGACATTCAGCCGGAACCCGCCGTGGATATCCTTTTGAGCGGCTGTCATTTTTCGCAGCCGGCTCTTGTATTGCTTCACCGACTTTGCCTGGTCCGGAAGAACAATCTCCGCGGTGATCACAATCGGGAAGTCCATCACGACGAGTTCCCGTAGCACACCCGGAAAGGTAGCGTCCGGCAGGTCCTTCAGGCTAATGAACGAATACAGCAACCCGCCGATTTTCAGGTACTCATCGAGTTCATCCTCGATGTTTACGTTCGCTATTTGGCTTCGCGCGCTTTGGTAAGTGACCGACGTTCCTGGACGTCTATAAGGGACCCGATCATTCCCAAGGGGATGGAGCGCTCGCTTGATTTCAAGGAAGAGATCTTCACCCGGCATTCGCGAGAGCGTCATGCCGGTCGATTGAAGCGTCGCTTCTACTCCAGACATCAAGCTGCGGAACTCTGCGACCAGGTCTTCGTGTTCGCGACGGCCTCGTTCGATACATTTAGTCGCTGACATGCTGAGACTGCTGCCGCGCATCTTTTTCTTCCACTCGAGTTCGGGAGACCGGCGATGGATCCTCGGGTCCCAATTGAAGTAGAAGTGCAGGAAATGGCGCAGGTAGAAGCCATCGGCATCCTTTTTCAGCCAAGCGTCTGACTGCTCTCGAGCCAGAGCTTGCAAGACCGGACTCGGGTTCCGCTGCTCACGGTTGTGGCGTCCAATCAGGTCCGCAGTCCCCTCTGAGATCTCAAATCGGGCCTGCATCCGCATGGAGCGCTCTGGAAGCGACCGAACCAGCGCTTCGAGCGACAGCTTCGTGCGGTTACGTTCCCCGTCGCTCGCGTAATAGGAGTTAATGCCGCTCACTTTGTAGCCGGCCACGAAGGAACCGTTCACCTGGATGAACAGGTCGTCGATGATGTCTCGCACTTTCAGTTGCTCACATAGCGGCGGTTGACCGAGCGACTTGTTGTGCTCCTGGACCGTAAGCGGCATCTTCGTTTCCCTCAGTCCTTGATGTACTCCCGCGTCAGTTCCCGGTCCCGCTCAAGCGCCGAATAGACATGCGGCTTCGTGTGGAACATCACCCAATCCAAGAGATACCCTCGCTGTTTGCCGTACTTGAACAACATCAGAGCTGGCACGCTCATAATCGGAACGATGTACTGCAACACCATATTCATGGGCAGACCGAACATCTCCCGGTTCAAGAATCTCCCAAAGATGTTCATCACCACGGCCACTGCCAGGATCGCGAACAGATCCTCTGCTTCGAGCCCGGCGAAAGTTACCCGCGTCCGAAGATTTCGGTAGACTGGCGTCACGTCCAAAGCCATTGTTCTTTTCTCCCTTTAAGTCACCCCGGCAGTGCCGTGGCTAACAAAGAACTCTGCCAGCCGCAGCAGCCCCGACACCATCAGGCAGAGTCCGGCCGCAAAGAAATGCCGCATCCAGCTGCTTGTTGGATGGATGTACGAGAACATTCCGATCCGCAGTGCTCCTAACGCCACTTGGGCAGCGGCGTACACAGGCAAGATTACGTTTCCTACCCAGTTGATTAGCGTCGTCAGCGCTATCCAGTAGACATCCGGGTTATTCCATGCCGCCTGGGATGCGAACTTTTCGCACGCGCGTGTCAGACCCGAAACCATCAAACAGGCCAAAGCTCCATACATGCTGTGGGAGAATTCCTGTCCCTTTGAAAACTGGAGGATCGCCATGATGATGAACACAGCAGCGATCGTCGGCATGATGACGTTTCCGACCCAGTTCGCGAGGTGCAAGATCCCGTTGTCGAACGACATTTGAGAGAAGTTCATCTTCTTCTCCTACGACACCATCGCTACTACCAGCTTCCAGATTCCCGAAACACACAGCAGGGCCAGCGCGACGGCAACCAAACGCATGAACGGTTTACGCGTCGCGAAGTTCAAGATCGCTCCCACCAGAGCCAGGACTGCTGCGATCGGCATGATCGTTCCGGCCAAGTGATTCCACAGGCTGTCCAGTACATCCGCTGTCGCGAACTTAGTCTGGGTGTTGTAGCTCTGGATGAGGTTGAAGGTCGTCTGCGTGCCCAGCAAGAACATCGCGGCAATAATCGACGGCAGCGGGTGTTCACCGGACGCCGTGTCAAGGATTGCGCGCAGTACGAAGAATGCGGCTAGGGTCGGCACGATCCGCCCTACCACAAAATTGCTGACAAACGACGCCACGTCCGACTGAATGCTGGCTAGCCATGGCGTACTAATTCCGCCGCCTGGCAGAGGCATATTGATCCCGAATGATGAAAACCAGGTCAGGAGCGGCTGCAGCGTGAGAAACACCACCGCCCAGAACATCCACTTCGTGAAGCCGCCACCGATAGCAAATACCGTCCCTCCCTCGCGTCGCAGGGTCACCCCGGCCAGCAGCAGTGAAACCATGGCCGCGGACGGCGCTAGCAAAAGCAAGAGCGAGATAACGTCGTTGAGGAGTTGCGGTGTCGGCATAATCCCTAAGCCTTGAACGTGCGATTTCGGTTGAACTCTGCAGGCAGCTGGCGCCCGCCTTGATCGGGTCTGTCGGGCTGCCTGCGCATCAAACTTGCGAGTTGCTCGTGCTTGGTTATGTCACCCCACCTGTTCCGTTTGTGATCCAAAACTCGATGAGTCGCGTGACACCGGAGATTGCCAGCAGAGCTGCGGCCGCGAATAGCCAGCGACCAAAGCCACGTCCGGTCAGCCAGGAAACGACGGCGCCTAAGACTGCACCACCGGCTCCGACTGGAGCGATCACGTTACCCACCCAATTGATGAAGTTCAGGAACGCACCTTCTGGTTGCGCGCCCGTTTGCCCTTGAACTGCCACGTTTGACGCCGGAGCAGAACCCAGGTTCTGCGCCCACATGAACTGCCCAATTGTGATGAGCGCGAGAGCGAGCAACGCAAGGAGCGTCCTTCCCCTCGCATTGGCTTGGAGTTTCATCGACTATGCCCTCCTTTCTGGTTGCCGTTCTCGATCGCTCGAAGACCGATTCGGGAAACGTGCGATGCGCGGGAAAATATGGCCAAAAGAAATTTCTGTCAAACGACTACCAACGGATTCTCGAGCACACACGCGAGTTCAGGAAGAGAAGAGTGGAATGGCGCAAACCGTGAATGAGTCATCACCGGCTCAATGCGCTAAGTATGCTTCAGTGGAATTTACGTTCCGAGAATTGACACCAGTGCGGCTGGTGAGATGACGAAGTGATCAACTCGCCTTTGCGCGAGTTGAGCCCGTGCATCTGGGTTTGTGCAGCAGGCGAGTAGTAGTAGCGGCGGGGATCTCCGTCTGTCTCGACTTCGAGAAACAAATCCAGACCAACGAGATTACCCATGAGGCGCTTACAAAGAGGAGGATGGCCGTTAGAATCCGATCACCACTTTCACCAGCGGCGACCCAGACTGCCTTCAGTGTGATTATTCGCCAAATTACCAGCGTCAACAACGTCGAGATGGCGGTCTTGCCGAGTTTTCCGCGGGACCAGGGAACTGCTGACCATTGTCGATCGGGAGTTTCGAAATCACTGCGAGTTGATATATAGCCTACGAAACCTCGCAGGCGCCCGGGCACGAACCGAAACAATCTCTTAGTCGCGGAGACACAAACCCTGAACCACAGGCCGAGAATTCTGCCGACGATTCCAGCGCCTAGGCAGTCCCACTTCAACCAATCTAGCCAATCCAACCAGGGCCGCATAAGCGTAGCCATCCCTTTAATGGCTTACTTTAGCCCATTTTGGCACCGGATGCCAGATCCGCGCAACTATGGATTATGTGGATATGACTTGGGATGTCAGTGAATCGTTACTTCGTCTGGTTCGACTTGAATCGTCAGCAAGAAAACCCCGTGTTGGCGCAGAGCTTCCCGCTTTTGGGTGATGAAACTCTCGTCGTAAGACGTCTCGAGAGTCGCTCCCAAGCCTTTCAAACGCTCCTCTAACTTCGAAATCTCCTGCTTGAAGTCCGTTGGGACGTAGCACCCGGGCTGACCCGCGACGTAGCAGTCCCCATCATCGTCGAGGCAGAGATAACTGCGACTGATTCCGTGTTTGTAGAGATTGATTCCATTCGTGCGGCCCATGAACATGAACCCCGCGCACCGTGCGGTGCCCAGCCGATCCTCCAACGGTTTCCAATTCGGTTCCATAGCTCTTTATCCGCTCATTGCTGCGCCGTCGTCTGCTGCGCACTGGTCTGCAAGTACATCTGGTTGAGCTCATTCTTGAGCTGCATCAGGTCTCGTAGTTCTTCAAGGCTGGGGACCTTGCCCCCGGTGAGGCTTGCGCTGCTAGCGTCAGCCGGCCGCACTCCTGGCTTTCCAACTTGTTGATCTAGACTCCCTTTTTCAACCACGATGTAAAAGCGAGTGTTGCCGGGCACGGTAACCACAATGCTCTGGTTCGCCGCCAGCGTATTTATCTCATCCTGCCCGGCCATGCCTATGTTGTCCGCCAGGCGCTCTCGTAGCAGTGAATTCTCTGAAATCGGACCATTGAATCCCGTCGTGCCTTGTCCGCCAACGATGTATGCGGCCACGGTCCCGATACCAGTCACCGAACGGACCAAGAAGTTTTTCCCTCTGTTTCTTCCAGAGACGTCGCCCTTCAGCGGCCCGAACTTGAGATCCATCGCCGTAGCATCGATCTTCTCCACCATCCCATCAGGCGTTTCGACTCGATCGAATTGAAAACCCACAAATCCAGACGGGGTGACGTGGGAGAGTTTGCCAAACACCCGTGCACCTGCCGGCAACACGATCTCACCATTGTGCTCATAGTTGTACTCGACCACGGCTATCACGGGGGCTGGGACTGCCGAGCTAACCGGGGCTTCGAGACGTGCCACCAGTCTCGTGCCGGCTGGCAGAAGTTCTGCCAACGTGTTGTCTTCATTGCGGGAACTTTGAAGGGCCGGCGTTGCGCTCTGCGCAGAGCGCACAAACACAATCGAGGGCTTCTTCAGGTCGGAATCTGGCGCGGCGGAGTGCAGTGCAGGTGGATTGGGAACCCCGGCTGCCTGTTCAGCATCGGGATCGGAGAAATCCACGTTCTTAAGCGCGTATTCGCCGGAACCTCTAGGCTTGCCGGGTGAGGGTTTTTCCAGCGGAGCGGCGTTTCCATTTGGCAATCTTGGCGTTCCGCTATAGCGAGGCGAGGTTCCACCGACTTCTTCCGGTGTGACTTGTGATCCGGAGCCGACATCGCCCCGATTCACATCTGCACTGAGCAGGGGCGTCACTGTCTTCGCAGGGTCATTTTGCTCCTGACCCGTAGGGACCTTGCGTCCGAGGCTAGGGCCGCCACGGGCGGTCTCACCCGGCAGGGGACCACGATTCTTAGGGCTCGAGAACAAGCCAAAGAAAAGCAGGAGCAACGCAACACTTGCTCCCGCAAGCACGAACAACGACTTGCTCTTGTCGCGGCCAAGCTCGCGGCGACTCGTGACGGGGCTCTGACCCCGCTTGGCGCTGTCCAAAAGAGCACGGAACCGCTGCAGGGGAGTCGGCGTTACGGTTTCCTCGTGGTCTGCTTCCGCAGTTGTGGCTTGCGTTTGAGTTTCGCCGGCCGCGGGCTCTTGGATCTGCTTAGTTTGCTGATCTTGGCGTTCCATGATCTCCCTCCTGACGAAGTGAGCTGACTCCAAAGCCGATTGGGGCAAGAGCCGGACGATCGACCGCACCTGACTCGGCCATCTGCAGGAACAGCGTCTCGTTTGATTGTTTGTATGGCGGGCGTTCGAACACGACGACTCCGTCCGCCCGCTCTCCGGTTCCCACACGGCGGCGACTCAGCCGGAAGTCGGCAACGGCTAACTGTTCTGCCGCAGACCAGCGATCATGCTTAACAACCTTTCCCGTCTTGTTTTTGCCGCCTAACTGAACCTGTGGCGGCATGAGTAATATCGCGTTCTTGCTCGTGTTTACGACTGAGAACAGCACAATCACCTCCTGGCCACCGTCGATTACTTCGCTGATGCCCGCCCGGAGGCGATCCCCTTTGACGTTCTCTCCTTCCATTCGTTCTCCATACAGCGCAGGGAGAGGGGCCTCTTGCTGGCGCCGTAACAAACCATCGAGCGATTTCGGTGCTGATTGGTTTGTTGTCGGTACTGACGGTGAGTTCGGTCCACTCGATGCGTTCGTTGCGAACTCGGTTGGGATGAATGTCAGCAGTCGGTCTGCGCCGTTCTCCGCCGAGCCACTCGCGATAGGTTGCCCTTTCACTAGGGGAGTGGTCTGCCCAACCAACGGGAAGGGAACGACTTCTGGCTCGACCAGAAAACTGCCGCCTGACTTGTACTGCACAAGGAAATCCACCTTGGCGGGAACCGCCGCAATCCCCCGGCTGACCAGAAGCAAACTGAATTGCCGTCCGTGGATGCTGGAGATAAGCAAGTTGGTCTCGGCGCTTCGTTCGGTGAGAGACTTGACCAACACCAGTTCCGGCTCGCGCTCTGAGTGCTCGACTTGAAACAGTGCAGGATCACCGACAGCAACCGCGTTCACCGCTTCCGGCAACCGGATCGCCGTCACAAAATGTGCCGCTATTTCTACGACCGTAACCTTCCCGTCCGCTGCGGCTCTTGCGCGCACCTGCGGATTCACGTTTGTCATCTGGGCGGCGGACACGATCGTCGCGGACAACAACCAACACAACACCAATGCCACCTTAGGGATGCTCATCTTCCACCTCTTGCTCGCTTCTCTCCGCCAACTCGAACTTTGCTTTCTGTCTTCGTCGGGCTCGGTACCTCCTGGCCACTCGGTTTACATACCCCTGCACATCGGCGGAAGAATATTCCAGCCTTCTCAGAAGGATCGGATTTTCGCCTACGTAGTAAGCGGCTGTAACCAGCCGGAGATCACCCTGGAACTCATGGTCCAGCCAAGCTAAGTAAGCCACGCCGCCGCGGATGTTTTCGTCCAGCCGAAAACGATTTCGAACGCCAAAGCGCGAGGCCGTCTGTGGCATGAGCTGCATCAGACCCACGGCGCCCTTTTTGGAGACCGCATACGGATTCCAGCCTGATTCTTCGTCGATGATGGCATCTACGAGGTCCACGGGAACTCGGTATGCCGCTGCGTAATATTCGGCCCAGAGTGTCGAAAGGTCGCGCACCTTGCTGGCCCCAGTCGCCGTCTGTGCGACTGCCACTTGCAACAAGGCCAGGAGAAGGCACCCCACTCCCGCGCGTCTCAAGCCAAAGCCTCCGCAACTGGAACCGCCGCTCTGCCCGGCCCCACTTTACCTGGCCCGACCCGTGACATTAGCTCATCCCGATATCGTTTCGAATCTGCGATCAGTCCCTCAAAGCCCGAACGCAACAACAGCCGTTTGCGATCCGCCTCCGTCTTTGCCAACAGCGGCAGCAGCAAATCCCTCTGCTCGTGGAAGATCTCTTCCGTGCCCAAGATTTCGAGAGCTCGCGCCAAATCCAGCATTTCCGCAATCGACGGAGGTTTTTCCATGTTCCAGCCGCGCAGCGCGTGCGCGAGCCCGGCGAGTTGCCCCCGCAGTCGCGGACTGTCGCTTCCACTGCGGACACTTAGGATCTCGGTTTCCCGCTCAACCGTGGGGTATTCAAAGCGCAGGTAGAAACATCGTCGTCGTAGAGGATCGCCAAGTCGCCGCTCTTCGTTAGAACTAAGCACCACGAACGGCACCGTGGTTGCAGCTATGGTCCCGAGTTTCGGCACTGTGACCTGCCAGGCGCTGAGGATTTCGAGCAGCAACGCCTCAAAACCCTGATCCACTTTGTCGAGTTCATCGATGAGCAGGACGCAAGGCCGATTTTCGTAACGCAGGGCACGAAGCAGCGGCCCTTCGGCAAAGAAATCGAGCGTATGTAACCGCCGGCGAACTTCGACCCAGTCTTTTTCAAGATGTTCACCTTGCGTCTCAAGGAACAGCTTCTGCAACGCCTCGTCGAATTTCCCAATCGCCTTGTCCTCGGTGATTCCGACATAGCACTGAAGCCGCTCCACGTTCACATTCGCAGCAGCCGCCACAGCATATGCGAGCTCCGTTTTGCCGCATCCAGGAGGCCCCTCAATCAGGAGCGGCTTCTGCATACGAGCGGCGAGATACACGACCGACAGGGTTACGGGATCGATGATGTATCGTGCCGCTCGAAGCTTTTCCGACAGTTCCTCTGCGGACGAGAACACGTGGTTTCCCCTTGCGGCATGGACACTACACCGGAATTATCTTGTTCGCATTCGCGGCTATCGCTGTTTTGTGCGATGCCGTGGCGCGCCGTTAGTTGGACGGGAAGTTTATGGGAAAGCCGGAACGGTGGGGACACGTGTCTCGCAGCCGCCTGATTCCATTCACGATCAAGGCGATTGCATACTCGATACGAAGCCATCAGGGCGCTTGCGCATCGAGCCGCAGAGGGTACGCGAACTCTTTTCACCGATTGCATTCTCACTGTCCAGAACGAGTTCGGCTGGGTGCAACCTTATTTGGCGGGCAACTCGAAACTTTTCTTCACTGATCGCGATCTCACTGACAGACTGTACCCGGCTGGAGTGCAGAATCACATGCGGGTCGGCGCGAGGTTGTGGTCGTCTCCTCCAACGGGTTTCTTGCGCCATCGTCCTCGTCTTTTCTCACCAATCGCACTTTAACTGCTGCCCGGCTCTTCGATTCCAAGCACGCCTCGGCGTAGCACAGATCAGGCCGGAGCAGTTAGATCTTGCTCGCGTTTGGGATTACCTCACTGCACAAGGGCGGCCAGATTTTTCTTACGGATCGCACCTTGACTGGCGGCAGCCTTCTGGAGTTTCGATCGCAAGATTGCCCGGCTTTCTAGCCTCTGCCCGCCCTGCACTCGCGGTCGTTTGACAGTAGGGTGGTTTCACACTACAAGTGCCGCGATGATGAACGAGAATATTGTTCTCGACGAAGTGCTCGCCGAGCTTCGCCGTAGAGAGCTCACGGCTGGAGGCTGGGCTGCGCTTGCGTCGTCTTCACAAGCAGCTCTTGAGGCTACGTGCTTTACTGCGCTTGCGCTTCGGTCAGAAGATTCAGCCACTGCGGGGCGTGCTCAGGATTTCTTGCTCCACGCACAGAACCCCAATGGAAGTTGGCCCACTTTTCTGGAGGACGACCAGGATGGGAGTTGGGTGACGTCGTTGGCTGTAATCGCTCTTAGCGATTCCGCGCCGGCCATACCGGCTAGGCTGAAGGGCGTTCGCTGGCTGATGAGCTCCGTCGGCAGAGAATCCAATTGGTTTTGGAAGTGGAAGTTCCGGACTGCGGACCGCCACGTCCGTTTCGACCCAGAAAAATTTGGCTGGCCCTGGATTCCGGACACGGTTAGCTGGGTTGTTCCAACCGCCTTCGCGATCCTTGCTTTGAACAGAGTCCCTTGTACTTGCGGCGGTCTCGAAGGTATTCCTTTTCGCGTTGAGCGCGGCATCGAGATGCTGATGGATCGTGCATGCCCGAGTGGAGGATGGAATGCCGGTAACGGCGTCGTCTATGGAGTTCCACTTGCACCTCACCCTGACGATACGGCCATTGCGCTTTTGGCCTTGAGTGATCGAACCCAGGATCCAGTTGTACAAAACAGCTTGCAGTGGCTGGAGCGCACTGCTCCATCCGTCACGGCTCCTTGGAGCCTCGCTTGGGCGGTTCTCGCGCTGGCTGCTCATCGTCGGCCGATCGTCGCGCTTCTCTCTACACGATTGGCGCTGAGTGATGTCTCAAGAATCGAGGATAGCAGTACCTTGGCGCTAGTCTGCCTTGCTCTCGACTACCTCCGCACCTTGACTGTTTTTGGGGTGGCGGTATGAGGCTCTCGCGTCGGGGTTTCCTGGTTGGCAGCGCAGCGTTAGCTGCTGGTGCTTCTGTTTCCCTCCCTTTTCTCTTGCCTCGATATCGCTCAGACCGGCGCCCGAGGCGATCACGAGTTGCAATCCTCCACGCCGACCAGTACTCCCAACAGATTGACGAGATCCTCGCGGCCGGTCTGCGACTTTTTTCGCTCGATGTTCGAGGAAAGCGAGTGGTTCTCAAACCCAACCTGGTCGACTACCTCCCGGGGGACCTGATCAATACACACCCTGCATTGGTCCTCGCCGCAGCGGAGGCATTCCGTCGCATGGGTGCCAGGTCCGTGGTGGTGGCGGAGGGACCGGGACATCAACGAGACACCCACCTAGTCATTTCTCAGAGCGGCTATCACGACTCTCTGAGCCGCGAAAAAATTCGATTCGTCGATCTCAATCGCGATGAACTGATCCGCACTCCACTCGGAGCAGGCTACACCGGGATGAAAAATCTCTTTCTCCCCCGGACGGTGCTGGAGGCTGATTACTTGGTTTCGATGCCGAAGATAAAAGTGCACCACTGGTCTGGCGTGACGCTCAGTATGAAGAATCTGTTTGGGGTCGTTCCGGGAGCACGTTATGGGTGGCCGAAAAACATCCTTCACTGGAAAGGAATTCAGGAGAGCATCCTGGATCTCTGCGCAACGGTTCCGGTCCGTTTCGTGATTGCGGATGGCATTGTGGCAATGGAAGGCAACGGTCCCCTCAACGGCAATCCACGACCTCTCGGCAGGATCGTGCTCGCCGACGATCCGGTTGCTGCCGACGCAACCTGTGCACGGCTGATGGGATTCAACCCCGAGCGTATCGTTCACATCTGTGAGGGATCAAGATTTCTTGGCAATTCTTCGCTTGCGCTCATCGACCAAGCTGGAGAAACCCTAAGCCCTCCCGCGACTCCGTTCCGAGTAGTTCCGGACTGGGAATATCTGCATGTCGCGTAGTTCGGGCCACCATTCGCACGCGTTTCATGCGAGGGAGCATTGCGAGTTAATCGATCGAATTCGAAGACTGCCCAAGCACGTGCGAAACCATATTGGGGATACGAAGATATCGGGGTCTTTTTCCTGATCCTGGTCTCGCTTACGTCAATCCTCCGTCTTTCTGCACGCTTTGGTTTCCTTTCGCAATCCGACATCACTAATCCAGCGACCGGGTCGCAATTCGTGGTGGTCGCGTTCTTAACGGTCGCGCTGTATCTCGTTTTGAAGATTCGTTATCACCAGCCAGTGATGAGGCCGCTGGGCTGGGTGTGGCCACGCTTCTCGTACACGGTTGCCTCTCTGCTCGTCGGGATCCTGCTCGCAACCGGAGTTACATTCTATCTCCGCATCCATGATCACAGCACCCCGCCCACTCCGACAATTGGACTACTGTTCTTGGCGGGCGTCCTCGGACCAATCCTCGAAGAATCTCTCTTCCGGGGTTGCATCCTTCCGGTCCTGGCTCAGACCACCGGGAACGCGACTGCCATACTCATCACTGCTTTTCTCTTCGCGCTTCTTCACGGGCCGGTTGGCCTGGTGCAGTGGGTGTCGTTTGCCACGACGGGTGTGGCTTACGGTGCGATTCGCGTGGCTTCCGGGTCGACCTCCGCAGCAGCTCTGATGCACGCGGCCTACAATCTGACTCTTATCCTCTCCGTCACTGGACGGTGACATGTCAACAGCGGAAGCCTCGCCTCTGCAGGTGATTGAGATCACGGCCCCACGCGTCAGCACCTGTTACTTTTCTCTAGATCGAAGTATCTCGGAATGTTCCAGAGTTGAATATGAAGGACAGGTTGAGTCGCTGGGGCGTTGGCCCGCGGATCGCTGCAGCGGCATTGAGCTATGCTATTGTGGCTGGAGCTGCGACCCACCGCTGGCCGGATACCTGCCGCATGCTGTTCGTGCCCTATTCGGTTTTCGCGTCGCTGGGCGGTTTTGTCTTGGTGATCGGCGTTGCCATGCTGGTATTCGCAGCGCGATCAGCCACAAAGGCGTACAACCACGATCAGTTGGTTTCATCGGGTGTGTTTGCTCTTGTGCGGCATCCAATCTATTCGGCGTGGATCGTATTGATCCTGCCCGGACTCGTCTTGCTCAGCCGATCGTGGCCGATGATGCTCACCCCACTCGTTGCTTATACTGTGTTCAAACTGTCCATCCGCCGAGAGGACGAATACCTGCAGCATCGATTTGGAGACGCTTATCTCGACTACCGCACCCGGGTCAACGAACTGATTCCGATTCCGGGGTTCTGGCATCGGACCGCCAAGCAAAATGCTCATTGATGATGAATCCCAGGCGAGCCAGACTCGGACGCTGCTGGCTCGCCTGCGCGCGTTCTGCTTTCCCGGCGGCGAGGACGCGGCGCGCCGCATTCGAGCCGTCCGCACCGCCGAGAAAGGCGAGATGCGGATGTCACCCGAGGCGCGCTGGATCCCCTTCACGGCAGAGCAACTCACCGACGCCACACGCAGCAATTTTCGCTGGGATGCCCGCATCGATCCCGGCAAGATCGGTTCGCCCGTGGTCACCGACGCCTACCAAGAAGGCCACGGACGCCTCGTCGTCAAGCTCGGAGGCGTACTTCCAATGAAAAAAGTGGCAGGCCCAGACGCCGACAAAGGTGAGTTGCAACGCTACTTTGGCTCCATTGTGTTCTGCCCTCCCATCCTGCTGAACCATCTCTCACTGGACTTCACCGTCGTTGGTCCCTTCACTTTGCGAGTCCGTGATCGCGAAGACCCAACCGGCGCCACCGTCGATATCGACATCGGTGAAGATGGCCGCCCTCTCGCCTGCCGCGCCGATCGCCCACGCGCGGTCGGAAAGAAAGCCGTCCTGACTCCTTGGTCTGCCACCTGCAGTCAGTTTCGCGAGTGGGAAGGCCTCCGCGTAGCCAGCAAACTCGAGGTCTCCTGGCATCTGCCCGATGGTCCGTTCATCTACTTTCGAGGAGAGATTACTGCTTTCGTTGCCGTCCGTTGAAGACTTGTGCATCCATGGTACTTACCGGAACCGACTCAGCGTGCTTCGCGCCGCAGCGTGCCTTCAACTACAGGCAGGTCCAGTCGTCGCTACAATATTTGCACCATTCATTCGTCTTCATGAGTAGATGAAGGAGTCGCAGGACATTGGTTTGATGAGCGAGCCAGATCAACACATTCTCAAGCGATCATACGGGAGCAGGGCAGGCTTCGGAATTTCACCCGCCGAATTACTCAGTCAACGTTAACCCTTCGAATGGATGGAGGTCGTCATGGCTCATCGAGTCTGCCCATGGTGGCTCGGCTACTTCTTGGCCAGCCCGCTGCGCCGACTTATGCTGGAACCGCGAAACGTGGTGCTACCGTTCGTCCACGAGGGAATGACGGTGCTCGAGCCCGGGCCGGGAATGGGCTTCTTCACTGTTGAACTGGCTCGCCTGGTTGGCGCCTCGGGTCGGGTCGTGGCCGTGGACGTCCAGTCCAAGATGCTGGCGGGGCTCAAACGCCGAGTTGCCAAGGCGGGACTTCTCAATCGAGTCGAGGCCCGTTTGGTCTCATCTGGCTCCCTGGGGGTTGCAAACTTGAAAGGGAGCGTGGATTTTACGTTCGCTTTTGCGGTAGTGCACGAACTGCCGGATGCAAGCGCCTTTTTTGTCGAAGTGGCCGAAGCTTCAAAACCGGACGCTGGATTCCTGCTCGTTGAACCTACCGGTCACGTCAAAGAGACAGAATTCCAGCGGAATTGGAGGCTGCGTCCCGAGCCGGCTTCTCTTTGGCAAACCATCCGTCTGTTCGCCGGAGCCAGGCCGCATTGTTGAAAAGAGACTCCTGATGCAGCCGGACCTACTCGATGCAGCGATGCTGATGTGCAAGCGGCACGTCCGAACGATCATGGTCTGGAAACAATGCGGACGGACCAAGGCATTCTCATCTCCTACTTGGAGGGAGCGGAATGTGGTATGAAGTCTCAGGAACTCAGCCAATTCGCGCCTGACGTCAGTTCCATGCCCCACTAAGAGATGTCCACCTGTCGCATAACCAACGAAGCGAGCGCCAGGAATGTGTTCTGCGGTGTAGCGTCCGCCGTTAAAGGTCCCAAACAAGTCGTCCTCGGCGCTGATCACAAGGGTCGGCACTGTGATCTGCTCCAGGTCATAACGCGGAACCGAAGGGGCAACCGCGGGGTCATTTCTCAGTCCCTTCTCACGCTGGCTGATCGGCTCGATATTTCGGAGCACCGCGAGAACGCGTGTTTGCTCCTCCGGCGCTGCGTTCCTAAAGTCCGCGGGTGGAGTCGCTGCGATGGTCTTCATCACGGTGTCGCGCGAAAATTTTGATGCCGCCCAAAAGACGAAATCAGACCTCAGAGTTGTATTCACTAGAAGCTGAGCAAGCGCCGAAGGCCGTGGTGGTGGCTCGTTCGTGGAGCGCGGCGCGAACGCGATGGGGAAAAGAAGGATGAGCGCTGAGCAACGCTCCGGATGTCGGATGCAAAGCTGCATCGCCGACGGTGCGCCCATGGATCCGCCAATGACAACGACCTTCTGCAAGTTCAGCGCATCCAGCAGGCAGGCGTGGGCGTCGGCTTGGGCCGAAGGCGATGCGTCCGCCGGCATGGGGGTACGGAGATAGCCGAATCGCGAAGGCGCGACCACTCTGAATCCAGCTCCGAGGAAGTCGCGCGCGAGGTCCAAGCTCTGGTCGAAACCGCCGCCGGCGCCGTGAATCGCAAGAATGGCAGGTCCGGTTCCGACGTCCGCGTATTCGATCACGCCACAGGGAGTACTGGCGATCTTGCTGCCTGAAGAGCTGCGGATCCGTGCCATTTCTATGTCGTGGCGGTAGCGGACCCAGACAAGCATCGCCAGCACCACTGCGAGGACGACGAGAACAAATAATGCCCTTCGAATCATCTTCGCTGTCTCCTTAATCGTGGGGAGGGACAAGTCGAGCTTATCGGGCGCAAGGGTGGGTGCAGTGACCAGAATCACGGGAAGGCGTGACACGAGAGAGACCTTTCTGCACGAATCGTTGGGTGAACGAAACCAAGATCCCTCCCTGGCTGATCTACGTGTTAGGACGAGCGGCGCAGCTCTGCGGATACTGAATCCGAGACCTTGGACGACTGGTTACAGGTCGAAACTGAATTTTGCGCAGAGGAAGGCGAAAGGAGCAGGCCCGTAGAGAACACGTGAGCAGCTCGTGATCCGGCAGTGGGAGCGGTCGACACCCCGTGCGACGTCCGCTCTGCAGGAAACAATGGCAAACCGCATACCTTGCTTCGATTCCCAAGTCGGGGCTTCATCTGGAACTTATCAGCAGCATTCGCACGGTCTTCCTTTGAGAGCCTGCCAACCCTCCCACATAACCAGCGGTATCAGGCCCAGGGCAGCCACAGGATCGGCCCAGGTGATTCCCCAAAAGGCATTCGCAACCAGGCCTGCGAGTGCGATGATCGACAAATAGCCACAGAGGGCGGACTCCGCTGCATCCGCTCTCAATGCTGCGCTGGCCGTCAACGCGGACAGCCGGCGCTTCCGCTGTGCGAGCAGGGGCATCGCAACCGCGGCGACGATCAATACAACGATTCCAAGAAAGCTCGGCCTCGCTTCACGACGTCCAAGTAGCGCCAAGGTCGCGATCAGCGCAACGTAGGCGGCCAATGCGAACAGAAGACCTCCGGTGATTCGGGCTGCCAAGTGTTCTGATGTCTCCTGCCACCTTGAGCTAAACCGCCGATAAACCACTACCGCCGAGAGGAGTTCGATGGCGCTGTCACCGCCGAAAGCCAGCAGCGCAGGGCTGTGCGCTATCCATGCTGCCGAGAGGGATACAACAGCTTCGGCGCTCATCCAGGCGATCGTGATTGCTTGGATCTGACGAATACGGTCGAGCGTAGCGGCGGCAGGGACTGACAGTACGGAATTCACTGAGGAGCATTATGACACCATGCAGAATCAGCGAATCGACGAGTCGGTGGGCAGCGTCGGGGACGGCGCCAGCATGATCGCAATTGCGATGTCAGGAGAACAGAGATCAAATCTGGGTCCAACCGCCTATCGATCACATGCTCGGGTACGGCGCACCGGTCCTGTGGGTGTCGTCGCTATGGACCTGGCTCGGGTTTCGTGGGCATGCATATGCCGGTGGTAGACTGCGCGTATGGCTACCAGGAACAAGACCAAGAGAAAGCGCACGAGGTCGAAGAGAACTACTGATAAGAAGAGTACGCCGACGAAGAAGGCGGTTAAGAGGAATCTCGCGAGGAAGAGGCTCCCGCCCAAGAAGAGGTTGACGAATAAGAAGGCAGCCCCGAAAAAGGCGGGAGGTAAGACGAAGGCCGGCGCCAAGAAAACAACCGGCAAGAAGGCGGCGCCTGAGAAACGGGCTCGGGGGAAGCGCCAGAGCGTGGATACGGAAGCGTTCGCACTTGAGGAACTGGGAGCGAGGTCGGGCGGGCAATCGGGAGATTTGCAGGGATTGTCCAACATCGAAGGTGCGGATTCGGAGAGTGTGGGCGAGTTGATCGAGGAAGGAAACGCGTTCGAGGCCGACGCAGTGATGGGCGTGGAAGACGCCGGTGACACTGATGAGAAGGAGGTTCGCACCCATGAGGTGCCGCAGGATGATGTTCCCGGCGAATATCTGGATAAGAAGTAATGAGCGAAGCGGCTTCATCGCCCCACCACGAGAGTTCTTAAACTGTCCTAGTCTCGACTTGATCTGACATTTGCTAAACTCGCGCGACAGGCGCGAAAGGAGAATGTCAGATGAGGACCGAAGAAAAAATCATCAAGAACAAAGTGGGGTTGCTGAAGCTCAGCGAGTTGCTGGGCAGCGTCTCGGAGGCCTGCAAGGTCATGGGCTATTCCCGCGACAGCTTTTACCGCTTCAAAGAGTTGTACGAGACCGGTGGCGAGTTGGCCTTGCGCGAGATCAACCGACGCAAACCCTGTCCCAGAAACCGGGTCGAGGAGCACGTCGAGAAGGCGGTGGTGGAGATCGCCCTGGACAAGCCGGCCTTTGGCCAAGTGCGCGTGGCCAACGAACTCACCCGACGTGGCTTGTTTGTTTCTCCGACCGGGGTACGCAGCGTCTGGCTGCGGCATGATTTGGAAACTTTTCGCAAACGGCTCAAGGCTCTGGAAGCCAAGGCCGCCCAGGAACACCTCGTGCTCACCGAGGATCAGCTGCGCGCCATGGAACGCGCCCGCGAGGAAAAAGAAGCCCACGGCGAGATCGAAACCGCGCATCCCGGCTATCTCGGCGCCCAGGACACCTACTATGTCGGCACCATCAAGGGTGTCGGTCGGATCTATCAGCAGACCTTTCTCGACACCTACGCCAAGGTCGCTTTCGCCAAACTCTATGACCGCAAGACCGCTCTGGTGGCGGCCGACCTACTCAATGATCGCGTGCTGCCGTTCTTCGAAGAGCACGAGATTCCGTGTTGCGCGTGCTCACCGATCGCGGCACCGAATACTGCGGCCAGCGTGAACACCACGAGTTCGAACTGTACCTGGCGGTGGAGAACATCGACTACAGCCGCACCAAGGCTCGGCATCCACAGACGAATGGCATTTGCGAGCGCTTCCATCGCACCGTCCAGGAAGAGTTCTACGCCACCGCCTTTCGCAAGAAGCTCTACACCAACCTGGAGGAACTGCAGGCGGATCTGGATGATTGGCTCGCAAAGTACAATCAGACACGACCGCACTCGGGCAAGTATTGCTATGGCAAGACCCCGATGCAGACTTTCTTAGATTCGGTTTCTTTGGCGCGGGAGAAAATGCTCGACTCGTTCTCGGCTCCCGCGCCGGAGCCGGAGCGGAGCCCTGCGCAGCGGAGCGTAGCCGGAGGCGCGGCCACGGACGCGGCTGCTTGATCCAACCACAGTGTCAGATCAGGTCTGAGCTATTACACTTAAACCGTGCTGGATTGAAAGCTACTTTGCACGCTTACAGTTTTCGACCCCACCACGTGAAAGAAGAGGGCTTGATCCGCCACTATCAGCCCCCGGCCCAATTTGGTGTCAGATTTGGTGTCAAAACACGCCGATTTTAGCGGTTCTGGCCGACTCGTCCGACTGTTAAAGCCTTTACCGTCAGCAAGATACGATTTTGCGAGTTCCATGGCATGGAAGAGGTCGTCGGTTCGAACCCGACCAGGTCCACCATATTTTCAATTACTTACCGACATCGCTCTTTCCCGTTTAGTAGCATTTGGTAGCAAATCTCAGAAATACTTTCAGTCAGCGTGAATTTCTTACGGCTTCACTCTGAGTTCGGCGTTGATCGCGTTGACGGTTGCCTGCACAATCTCCGGGATCTCCTGCATGTACTCGTCGGTCGTTCTGGCCGCACGTGAATGCCGAAGAAGTCCGGCACCGTATTCTCCAGTCCTGACGGTCAGGGGAAACTGCTCGTTGTCGATCCGGCTCGCTCTTTGCTCAGGGTCGCAATTCTTCCGAGCGTTCTCCCGGGGATGAGCAAACAGGCGATCCGCGAGCCGCCGCAAACTCAGGCCGTCCAGTCCTGTCTCGTCCTGGAGCAGCCCTGTATTTTTGCGCATGGGGAAAAGCGGAGCAGTGGCCGCTTGCGTCAGCCGAGCGAACGATGAGCTTAATCTGCTCAGCGTTGCAGAAATAAGATGTCCGATCCATTCCGACGGAACCTTAACTTCTGGCTTGCCCGTAAGTCGGCTTTGGTTCAGTCAACTTCCGATTTGCCCATCATCCAGACACAATCGAGGACGGAGGAGAAAATCTCAACAACGAGGAGTCGGTGACGCGAGCCAAGGCTGCTCGGGCGAACGTAAGCGTCCGTCGCCCCAGCGGCTTCCTTCCAGTCGCTGTATTGAAAGCGCCCCCACACCCACTCGGATCAACCCCCGCGCAGTTTTCCCTGGGGGCGCTTCCAATACGCCCTACGACTTGTCGTTCCTGATCCTTTCGGTATACGCTCTGGTACTCACCTGCGACTCGAACGGGGCGACTCCGCCTGAGTGGCGCATGAAGGAAATGACCGCCAATGACGATGACGACTTCGAACGGTTCCAGACTGGCGCAGAGAAGTACGCCGCCTACCTCGATACGCCCGAGGGCCGACTGCGCCTCGACCTCGCCTTTGCCAATTTGCAGGACTTTCTCCCCCAGGCCACTCGGTCTTTACTCGCTCTAGATCTTGGGTGCGGTACCGGCGCCATCGCGGTGCGACTGGCGCAACTTGGTCTTCACGTCACGTTGCTGGATGCGTCTGTACCAATGCTGGATTTTGCGAAGCGTGCGGCGCGGGAAGCAGGAGTTACGGAGAGGATTGCGCTGAAACACGGTGATGCCGCCCAATTCGCAAACTTGTTCCAGGCCGAGTCGTTTGATGTAATTCTTTGCCACAATATCCTCGAATATGTTGACGACCCGTGTGCTGTGTTGCGCAGTGCGGCTCGCGCCTTGCGAAATCCATCCAGCATAATCTCGATATTGGTGCGTAACCAGGCAGGTGAGGTGTTAAAGGCCGCAATACAAGCCGGCGACTTGGCCGCGGCCGAACATAATCTCACCGCTGAGTGGGGACATGAGTCCCTGTACGGAGGACGCGTGCGGCTATTTACGGCGGAGAGCCTGCATGACATGCTGCTCGAATCGTCACTCGCGGTAACTGCGGAGCGTGGCGTACGGGTCATGTCGGATTACTTGCCGCCGAGGGTTTCCCGAAATGATGAATACAAGCGGATTCTGGAGCTAGAGCGCAAGCTGGGCAAGCGACCGGAGTTTGCCGCAATCGCCCGCTACACGCATTGCCTGGCTCATCGCACAGGTCCCGTCATGAAGGACGGTGCATGAACAACGTCATAGCGCAGCCTTCGTCGTCAGAATCTCGCATGACACCCGATGCCGGTATTGCGCTCGGGCTCGGCCTCACCAACGAATGCAATCTTGCCTGCGCCTTCTGCTACCGGGATCCAACTCGCGCGGATCGTCTCTCCCTCGATCAAGTGAAGGCAGTCATGGAACGCCTGCCTGTGCGCTCGGTGAATCTTGGCACCGGTGAGAACGGCATGCATCCCGACTTCAAGGCCATACTCGCCTACCTGCGAACGAAGCCGGTCAAACTCACCATCACTTCCAATGGTCATAGTGTTGCTGTTCTGGAAGACAGCGAGTTGCGCGCCTTTCACGATATCGAGTTCTCTCTCGATTACGCCACGCAAGCCGAACAGGATGCACAGCGGGGGCATGGCAATTGGGCACTCATCCACCAGCAGGCAGAAAGGTGTCTCAGGCTGCGTATTCCTGTAACCATCGTCGCCGTCATGATGAAGCCGAACTACTTGCGTTTAGCGGATGTGGCGCGAGTAGCCAAACAGTTTGACGCTCCTTTGCGAGTAAATGTTTACCAAGCCGTGCGATCGGACATCTATGCCCTGAGCTACGAAGAGTACTGGGAAGGGTTCCGGCGCCTCTTTGAGGAGACCGATGTAATCGCTATTGGCGAGCCGCTGGTTCGCGCAATGGCGGGCCTCCCCCCACTCCGAGGCGGTTGTGGCGTGAGCACCGTGCGAGTGACACCAAGAGGCACGACACAACCCTGCGTCTATTGGGCAGGATCCGGGGAACCGCTTTCGGATTTGATCTCCGCAGGGGTCAACATTCTGAGCTCAACCCCCTTCGAGCAGGCACGGACACTTCCTGAAACCTGCAATCCGTGCGAGTTCCGCGAGTCGTGCCACGGCGGATGTGCCGGACGGCGGCGCTTGCAAGGCGTACTACTAGAGCCTGACTCTTACTGTCCGATCATTCGGGGCGAGCGCCCACGACTCGAGATCCGCATGGCCGCAAATCGCGATCTGCCCAAGCTAAGCAGTTCCTGCACTACTGTAGTAATCGCCCGATAGAGACTCGCCGGTTATTGTGCATCCATCCATTTGTCGGAGCCCGTCAGCTTAACCGCTACGTCCGACATAAAGATGTGCAGGGGCTTGCCATCAGCGGTGCCGCGATGCTCGGTTGAGAACAGAATCGGACCTGCCTTTTTGTAGCCTGCCCAGGTTGCGAAGACGCGGCTCGGCGGCTTGGCCCCGCCGCGGTGGTAGTCGAAGTACACGACGCGGTTGTCTTTACCCACGTAAAGGTCCCAGGTATCGCCGGGCGTGTAGCCGCTATCTGCGGAATACTTCACCGGGACCAACTCGGCCATGCCGGGGCCCACGGGCAGGTTAAACTTGCCCTGATCGATCGCGCTGGCGCTCTTGTCCCAATAGGCATGGAAAGGGAACAGAGTCCAATAATTGTCGTTGATGAAACTCGGGTCGATCTGATTTTTCACGGCGTCGGATTGGCTGCTAAGGTCGGTGCGTACATAGGAAACGTTGACCGGTTTACCGTCTTTATCCGTCCCTTCGTAGCTGACTTTGCCGGTCTTGGGTTCCCACTCCCACTTGTGGGCAGCTTTGAACAGTCCGGTAATCTCACCGTTCCAGGTGTAGCGGATGGCCTCAACCTTGTCCCACGAATCGATTCCGTAGGTCTTGGCAATTTGATCGAGAATCGGCGCGCGCTGCTGCGCCCAAGTGTTCGGAGCAAGGACCAGCACTCCGCAAAGCAGAAGACCCATCATGGTTAAACGGCGGGCATTTCTCATAGAGTTCGCTCCTCGGTGAATTGAACGAATGTTGTTTTGGATGGCGGTGTAAGGCTCCCGGATACAGTAATGCTGTTCGGCGCCCTGTCCTTCACGCTACCTACTCCGTTGAGCATTGTGGCGCCGGCGACTGTGGGACCCGGCGCAAAGCGATAATTGCGGCAGCCATTGCCACGCATCCGTATTCCACCGGCATGACCCAACCAGGAAGCGCCCCCCACGGACGTCCAAGTGTGCGCAAGTGCCATTGGACGTAAGTCGAGATAATGCTCACAGTCCAGATAGTGATCAGCAGCGTCGAGGCCGACGTCAAAAATGGCAGCAGCCAGAGAAGATACCACGGGAATACGACGGGTGCACACAAAAGAGATGCTGCCATTGGCCAGGCAAACAGGTCCGGAGACCACTCGGGCGCTGCGCGTCTTATTCTTTGCCAGGTTGCAGTCGCTAATCCGGCGAGCACTGCCAGCCCAGCTAGCCACTCCGGAGGCGCCACTCGATCGAGTATCGCAAACACGGGACCATTAAAGCGGAAACTCTGCACATACGTACCCAGCGAGCCGATCGGAATGCGGCCGTGATTAAGAAAGGGCAGGTACAGGAGTCCGGCCACGGCTGCCGCCAGCGCCGCGTCGCGAAGGCGAACCCGCTTCCAATAGAGCGGCAAGAGTACGACCGGCAGGAATTTCACTGCTATCGCCAGCCCAAGTGCGACGGCCGCAGTCGCCCGCCATCGGCGCACGAGCGCAGCGGCGGACACCACCAACAATAGCGCGCCAACAATATCAATGTGACCGCTTCCCGCTACCTCAACGGCCAACAATGGATTCCACGCGAACGCCAGAACCAGGTGCGCTCCCTGCCCGGTGCAACGCAAGACATCGAGCAACACGAAAACAATTGCGAATTCGCAAACCACAAATGCTACTTTCATCGCAAAAGTAGATTCCTGAATCGCGGTTACTGCGCGGAAAAAAAGCTGCGCTCCTGCCGGATATGGGCTCGGTAGATCCGGGTTGTTCAAGTTGCGGGTTTCCGCAGTATGCAGCCCCTTCACGGCAGGATCGCTGGGAATGACAAGATAGGGGTTGTAGCCGAGCCTCTGCAGGCGCCCATCCCAAACATAGCGATGAATATCATCATCGGCGCCCGCGGGCACCCGAAGAAATGCAATGTGCCACACGGCAGCCAGGACGAGCCCCATGACGACAACGCGTCGGGAAAATGTTGGCGTAGCGAAAAACTCACGGATCGCCAAGAGGTACACGATGCCCGCAAGCGTCAAAGAGGCCATGAAGCACGTTCCACCTCTATCGCCGAAGTTGCGCGAGCAGATCGTCAGCGCCGCGCACAACGCGGCGCCGAGTCCGTACACTCTCCACGCGGGGGTGATCTTCATCATTACTATTACAATTCTCCCTTGCCCGTCCGGAACCGCGCCGCCACAAGCTCCCACCCCCGGCACCAGCCCCTACAAGGCTCTGATTCCACACGCGTTCGTAACGCCTCTACAGTTTGACCGTTTCTTAACCTTTTTTCCAAGACATAATCTTGGACATGGAACCCGATCAATGAGTGAAATAGGGATTTTTCGTCAACCACAGAGCGGCTATTCTAGGGACTAACTTCCGCTTCGAGCTGGCTGGGAGTCTCGGACGGCCCCTGTTACAACATCGGTAAGAACGCCCAAGAGACACTTGCGGACCTTGAAATACTTTGCAGTTGCCTTCACACCGAAAATGGCTTTCGGTTGTTTGTTCAGCTTTGCCTGTTTCGTGAGCTCTTCATCTGACTCTCGGATCACCAATCCAAGTTTTTCAAGCCTCGTCCATTGGCCGACGAGTTCGGATGATATGCCTCCTGCGTACGCAATGCTGCCCTCCAGTGGGGTCTGCGCAACCAAGGTGATATCGGCAGCCGTCATCCCCGAGAGACCGTCTCGAACATCTTGGTTCGCTTGGTCGGACAGGCTCTTCCCGACGCGGAGCGATACGCTGCCCACCGTTAGAGTCTCCGAGTTCGCGAGTGCGTCTGGAAGTGCCGAAAGCGTCTTATGGAGAGGTCCCCAGAATAGCAATACGAGCACGAGAACTGTCACCGGCCATGCCAACCCCTGAAACTCTGTCCTTGGTTTCGCGTCTGCCATTTCGACTGCCTCCTCGCACTCGCGATGAGAGATTGTGTCACCTCATTCTTACACCGCTCGACTACGTACAAAAGTGCATCGCAGGGCACGTCCATTACGCTTCGCAGTCAGCTGATGAACTCAGTTGATGAAAACAGGCCATAGGGCTCATTGAGAATTGGCCGACCGACCGTCCGGGTCAATGAGCGGTTGAATCCCACTCTTTAAGCCACGCCGCCGTGCGTGGCGCCCTTGCCGGAGCCACCCGCAACTCCTCTGCCAACCGAGTCAGGTCGTCAGCTACATCGATATCATAAAAAGGATCCGCGAAACCTACGGATAGCTCAAGCGCTCGTGCGCGCGCCAGGAGTCTCTCCAGCGCGCTGCTGGTGCCCATTCCATCGCCTGCGAAAAGCGTAGGATGAGAAGCCTTTGCCCCGACGAGATAGTAGCCTCCGTCGTGCGTCGGCCCAACGACTACGTCATGTGCGGCCAGCGATTCGAACGCGTCTTCGAGAACAGAACGCGGCAGGTGTGGGCTGTCGCTGTTGAAAGCAATAATGCGTCGTTGATGACCGTCTGCGAAGTGCGCAAATACCGAAGTGAGGCCTGCAGCCAGACCTTCACCTTTCTGCGCAACTACGCTCGCTGCTTTGCCTGCCAACTGCACGCCTGCCAACCGCGACAGCTCGTCGACGTCCGAGTCAGGGCACATGATCGCAACTTCCACATCGCCCAAAGACCGCGCCAGCGCCAGCGTGTCCTCCAGAAGACAGCAATAGAAAGCAGTGACGGCGTTAGGAGAAAGGCTGAGCGCCAGCCGGGTCTTCACCGCGCCTGGCCTCGGTGCTTTCGCCATGATTACCAGCACACGGTCACTGCCTGACGAGCGCACCTCGGTTTCGCTGCGGGATTTCATAAACTGTTGGGGCAATAATAATACGACGAGTGGGGCAAATGTTCCTGCTGGAACATAACGTCATGGCATGAACGGGCATACAATAGCGTCATGACAATTAAGACCAAGACGACAAAGCGGAGGATAGCGCGATCACAGCGGATTGCGCGGCTGCATGGGTCGGTTGCGGATGATCTCTTTTGGCTGGCGGGTGGGGAGACGGGAACGGAGCCACGCTGGAACCGTCCGCGGAAGCAGAGAATCTCATTGCGCGTGGATTGCGAAGTGGTGGACTGGTTCAAGTCCAAAGGACCGGGATACCAGACGCGGATCAACCGGATCTTGCGACGAGTAATGATGGAAGGAAAGAAACGGGAACTGCCCCGCTCAAGCCAACATCGGGCGTGAGTGAGCCACCCGTCAGATCATCGCAAAGCGATGATCTGTGGAGTGGAGGGACCTGGCGTTTAAAGAGCATGCAGGTGGCTGGCCCACCTTTGCGGCTTTGGCTTTGAAATGTCTTCCATGTGGAGTATACTGTGGAGTGGATTCCACATATGGAAATCGTTCAAATCGTGCTGGATAAAAAGCTGTTACACGCCGCCGACCAAGCCGCGAAGCGCACCAGGCGAAACCGGTCCGCTCTGGTGCGCGACGCCCTGCGGGAACATCTCCGTCGGTTAGAACTGCGAGCCAGTGAAGAACGCGACCGCCAGGGCTACTCGCGACAGTCGCAAGCCGTCGCGGAAGCGCGGGGTTGGGAGTCGGAGGCCACGTGGCCGCAAGACTAGACCGAGAAAGAATAGCCCGAGGCCAGATAGCCCGAGGTGAAGTTCGGCTCTACCAGTTTGCCGCGCCCGACAAAAAACGACCCGCCCTCGTGCTCACCCGCAACAGCGCCATCGCCTATTTATCCACGGTCACGGTTGCGCCTATCACTTCCACCATTCGCGGTGTGCCATCGGAAGTCGTTCTGCATGAGGAAGACGGCATGAAGTCCCCGTGCGCGGTAAACCTGCACAACGCGGTGACCGTATCTCAACAACGGTTAGGAAGACGCGTGGCCCAGGTTAGTGCCGCACGGATGAATGAAGTGTGTGCTGCGCTGCGCTTCACTTTGGGGTGTGATTCACACTAGTTACTGGGAACCTTTCGTCTGTCCCCGAATTTATGTGCCGATTTGGGAATATTACTAGTTAGTACTGGGTACCACCCTCCCCCTGTTGTCTGCAAAATCTAGAGAGCAGACGACTTATTTTTTGACTATGTGCTAGATCTTTGAGTTTACAGGAGTTACGCGCAAAATCTAGAGAACATTGGAGTTACACGGGGGCGGCTGTCCCATTTTGGAACGTAGCAAGCTTCTTGGGCACGGGTCTATAAGCAAGTCCATGCGGTCGCCGTGTCGGATTGTCAAAGATCAATTATTATCTTTTAGATGATGTATCGTATACATAGGTTAGCCGAGTTTGAGGCGGGTGGTCAAGGGTAAAGATGCGCCGCGGAACGGACGATTCGGGTGAGGGCGTCGCCGGGATGCGCTTCCATCGAAAGTGAGATGGGTGGTCCGGACCGCGTAGTCCAAAGCACCCGCCCCTTGCGAAAAAACTGCAAGGAACGGGGCACCCCAAGCCTAGTTTTCATCTGCTAAGGTCCGGGCCACCCGCCGGAACACCTGCTTGCACTCATGCTGCTTATCGATCGTTACTTCTCGTTCACTTTCATGGTGCCCACAAGCGCGTCGGTCGCTGCGTCCCACAGGGCCACTTCTTCGCCTTGGCGGATGGATTTCGCGAGGGCCTCGTCCGCCGAGAGCGTGATCGGGATGGGCCAGAACAGACCGTTCTTGCTGGGCAGTTGGTAGTCGTCGCTGCAGCTTTTCCAATCGTCCTTGCCCATGAAGCGATCGAGCGGAGTGAAAGCGCCGATGCCCATCATGATCAGATCGCTGGTTTCGCGGCTGGTCAGGGGAACCTTCTTCAACCCCTGAGCTTTCCTGGTCTCTTCGCGGTTGGCTTGGCCTTCCAGCAAGAGCGGTTTCAGTTCAGAACTACCGTGCGGTGGAAGGAGTTTGCTCATATCAGCTCAAAGCGTAAAAGGTGGCATCGTGTGATGCCTAGTATCCCGCGCGGCTCCCGTTTTGGGAAACGGCTATTTACTCCTTCGTTAGGGGGTACCCTCCCCTCCCCCCCTGATCTTTTGGAATGATGGGGTTAGGGCCAGACCAGTGTCAAAATCTTTGAGGAATAAGGACTTACACGCAAAATATTCCGGAATAAAGACTTAGCTGGCGTAATTCCCGAAATGATCCTTCGGGACGCTCCCGGATTTGGAGCTATTCAGTTGTCAATGAGCTAATGTTGCGTTCAGGAATAATATCCTTTTGGCAAGGTCGGCGTCAACTGTCCCCATATTTCAGTAGTGGCTGAATTTGCCCTCATCCCTCCGTGGGAGTGGCAAGCGGATTGCCTTCGCTACTCCTCTACCCGCTCCCACTCGACATGAATCTTTTCGTTCTGATCGTTCGGAGGATTAGTCTTGTCTCGCCCCGGTCCCTCGATGACGTGGCCGTACTGGTTGTAAACGGTGACAATAGCGTCGTAATGGCAATGTTTGCTGCCAATCGGGGCTGAGTCCCAGTCACAGTTATGAGGTTTGTGTTCGATGGTGATCTGCTCAATGTCTATCCAATACTCGGCAGCGTACTTGATTCGCCAGTCGCCGGGAAGCAACCACCAAGTGATGAGCGCCAGTATCGCTAACGCAAACATCCATCGCGAGACTGTAGCCTCGGTTGACATTGACAGGCATGATACAACGAAAATAGAAAAGCCCGGATGCCAGTCCGGGCGGTAATGCGATAGATCGTTACCACGCGAATCATCGCATGGAGTAAGTCAAAATGCAGTCTCAGTTCGGTTGCTCGCCTACCCGCAACAAAGTGCTAAGGAAGAACTTGTCACCTGAGCGCAGCGAAACTTCTACAGATTCTCCTTGCTTGGAACCGATCTGCGCTAACCGGTCTTCCGTAACCATGTTGTCAAAACCGACTCCTGAGAGGTCAAAATGGACATCACAGCCGTTACCAACAAGTGTTCCTTCCAGTTTGTCGGTAGCGAGCACGCCGACGGCGGTGAAGGAGATGGCATTGCCGATGCCATTAAACACAAGTTGTATTGATGTTTGGTTGGTGGCCCATTTGTTCAGCAGTTCAAAGCCGAAGCTCTTATCGTCAGAACGCATATTCCTCCTTATGGCTAAAGATTTGGGGCTAGATAGAGCAATCCTTCAGGCGGCCATATCTGGCTGGCTGGTGCCCTAGGTTCGCGTCGGTTGTTGACGCTAACCTGGGTCAGCACATACCGACGCAGCTCCCAGGTTACCGCCCAAAAAACGGGCGGGAACCTGGGGCACCGGGCTCGATAGTAAACATGACTGATGCGGCCTCGATACCATACAGTTTCGCAACGAAAAAAAACCATTAGGCAGACGAGCCACCCTCAGCATAGATGATGCAGGGAAATATGGCCGGGAGGGTGGGCCCACCCGCCTCCACAAGAACCGGTCAGTACCTCTTTCCGCCTCCACGCTTGTGGACTCGCTTTGTCCTTATCTTGGAGTTCCTGCTGCGTGTCGCCCGCCGTGCTATCACTCGGCGTCCTACCTTGCGGACACCTTTTCCCGATGATAAGTTGATGGACTTGGTTGTCCTCATTAGCTGACCACATAATAGACAGACGATTCGATCATTCGGCGCACCGTAGCCTGCGAGTTGCCCGACTATCACCGATTTCTCGATCCCGAATGCTCGGCAATCCTTGTAGACGCACTTTGCACGAAGATTCATCGATCACTCCAGAACTCGACGGCTAGGCCGGCTTCGAGCACCGATCCATCCATCGGTTGTTGACTCTGGTGACAGTATCCCCGATAATGATGTGACATGCAACTACACATTCATGTCACTAACGCGGAGAGCTGAGATTGCACGAGGGCCAGTGGATGCGGTGTAGGAACGCGGAGATGCGGGACGGGAATCTGGTCTGCGAACTGGATCTGAGCAAAACCTATGACCTAGAGGCCGCGTATCCCAAAGATCCGCACGTCCAGTTTCTGAACTGCTTGGCGGACGAAGACCTTCTTCGCTTTACTCGGGCATGGGGTCCGCTGTATTTGCGGAGGGGCGGCCCAGACGATGAACTTCAAAAGGGATTGGTTATGCGGCCGGTGGGCAAATATCGAGCAGATGCCCGCCGCTTCAGGGGAGTAAAAGGCATTCTCGAAGCTGCCAAGGGACATGCCAATGAGCGCGAAACACTGCACGAGTTCCTAGCAGCAGATGAGGAGGAATTTAAATTTAACCCCCTGTGCAAGCCCGACGAGTCGCCCTATCACGAGTTCTTCCTCAAACTTTGGTTTGGAGTAGAGGGTAGTATCTTCGACTGGATACAGACCGGACCTATCCTAGGAATCAGGAGCGCGCTCAAGTACTGTGTCCAAGAAGAAGTAGCAGCCTCTTGGACCGGCGGCGTACGTGTCGTTCCACACAGAGGACGAACCAAAGTTGTTCCCAGCTACCGGCTTGGCACACTGCAGGACGCGCTTCGCTGGATGATGTGGTTCGATGAGTGGAATACCAATCCGCCTACGGCGTGCCCTGCTTGTCATACCGTGTTTCGCCCGACAAGTCGGAACAAGAAGTACTGCGCATACAACTGTGCCCACCGAATCGCGATGCAAAAATACCGTCTGCGGAAGCAGAGGTCGTGAGTGCGGCCCGCGATACCGGGACGAGGTCCTCGACCATGTATCGCCCGGTGCCCCAGGTTCGCGTCGGTTCTTGACGCTAACCTGGGTCAGCACATACCGACGCGGCTCCCAGGTTACCGCCCAAAAACCGGGCGGGAACGTAGGGCACCGGGCAATTCTGTGGAGTTTATGATAGACTAAGTCTGCTAAACTAGGTTCATCCAACCGTTATGAAAACAGTGAATATTCACCAAGCAAAGACTCAGCTCTCGAAACTGATCGAAGAGGCTTCGAAGGGTGAGTCGTTCATTATTGCCAAGGCTGGCAAACCGGTCGTGAGGGTCACTGCCCTCAGCGCTCCCACCGGTGCGCAAGTGCGCCGGCTGGGTTTCATGGCGGGGCAGATCTCTGTGCCGGACGATTTTGACCGAATGGGCCAGGAGGAGATCGAGCGAATGTTCGGCGGTGGCGCATGAAACTGCTGCTGGATACTCATCTTCTCTTGTGGGCTGCGGGTGAACCCCGGCGGCTTTCAAAACCAGCTCGAACTTTGATCGGCAATCCGGACAACGAACTGCTCTTCAGTGCGGCTAGTTTATGGGAAGTTGCGATTAAGCGCCGCTTGGGCCGGGAAGATTTCAAGGTGGATGCGCGGCTGCTGCGGCGCGGCCTATTGGACAACGGGTACAGCGAGCTGCCCATCATCAGTGATCACGTCGTTGCTACCGAGAGCTTGCCCCTGCTTCATAGGGATCCTTTTGACAGAATCTTAGTGGCGCAGGCGACGGTTGAGGGTATAACGCTGTTGACCATCGATTCCCTGGTATCGCAGTACGCGGGTCCGATCAGGACAGTGTAGAAATCCGCGTGCGTTGAGAAAGATTGTATGGTGCTCCTGCATGGCTTCATGAAGAAAACGCAAAAAACGCCTAAACAGGAAATCGATCTGGCGCTGAAACGCAAGAAGGGGACGGAACCATGAAAAAGAAGAATATCGGATCCACCTTCGACAGCTGGCTTCGCGAGGAAGGCCTCTATGAGAAAGTTAGCGCCACCGCGATCAAACGGGTGGTTGCCCGCCAGGTTGCGGCTGCCATGCAGCAAAAAGGCCTGACCAAGGTCGAGATGGCGCGCCGGATGCATACCAGCCGAGCCGCGCTCGACCGGCTGCTTGATCCCGAGAACGATGCCGTGACCTTGGGCACTCTTCAAAAAGCTGCGGCCGTTGTCGGTCGTCAGGTTCGGCTAGAACTCGTCTAAGCGGGGGCTGGCCCGGCCTTGGTTCTTTAGCCATGATTACCAGCACACGGTCGCGGTTGCGCAACGGAGGTAGGGTCTGGCTGGATGACTCAACGATCATCATGTCTGCCAGGCCAGTATCCCGTATGCCTGGGAGCGAGGCAGATCGCAATGACCACGAGAACCGCGAATAGGGCTGCGTAGGCAAGAATGCCCTTGCCAGTCTTCGGCGTCCACATAAATAAGACAAATCCGAGAACGCCCCCGACCGCCGTGGTTATCCGCAGCAGTGCTTTCTTGGTTTCGTCGGTCATTCTCATAGAGCACCGGTTGCTACGCAGCATCTACGCTGCACGCGGCGTGCTGGCCCTCCGACTCCGGAAATAATAGCGCACGATCAAGCTGAGAATGAACCAAGCGGCGCCGACCGTGCCCTTCAGCGTACCGCTGATCTTGGATTTTCCGATGCGCGGGTGGTAGCTCACCGGGACTTCAACCACGCGGAATCCAGCCCGGGCGCCTTTGAGGATCATCTCAACCGCCCAGCCATAGGTGGTCTCTTCGAGGGCGAGCGCGCGTAGCACGTCGGCGCGGGCAGCGCGAAAGGGGCCGAGATCGGTGATTTGTACTCCATACAGAAGCCTGATCAGGCCGGCGGCGAGGCGGTTACCAAACACCTGATGCCAAGGCAAAGCCGCCGCAAAACGCAGGCGGGAACCGAGCGTGATGTCCGCACGCCCCTCAATGATTGGCGCTAAGAGAATCGGCAGTTCGGAGGGCCGATCGCTGTAGTCGCCATCGAGGAACACAACCACGTCAGGGGAATTTGCCGCGGCCAGACCGGTGAGGCACGCTCGCCCATAGCCGCGGCGCGGTTCCGGAACCACGCGGGCTCCCATTCTTGCGGCGATCTCGGGCGTCCCATCATTCGAGTTGCTGTCGACAACGATGACCTCCGTCGTGAGATCGGATGGGAGATCCGCTAAGACGCGGCCGATGGACTGCGCTTCGTTATGCGTGGGAATCACGACCGACACTCGCACTTGCTCTTGGCTCAACTCACCACCATGGGGAGGACGGCCAGCGTTGCGACAGCCACGCGTCAACGCCCCATCTCCGGCCGGCGCGTCCGATAGCGAGCCCGAGCGATGCGAGCACCGGAACCAGCAGCTCCCAGATCCACGAAGTGCCCCACTCCGAAATCCAAAGGCTGCCGAGATACAGAAAAGCCACAAATGCGGCCGGTCGCGTAAGCAGACCAATGACGAGCAGGATACCGAGAGAGATCTCGGTCATGGCCTGCATAGGAGCCGCCATCGCGGCGTGGCTTGCCGCCAGGCCCATCACCGCCTTCCAGGCAGCCGGGCAGTGGCTCGCCTTGATGTAGTAATTGATCAGACCCGCGTAACCCGCCGGTGTGTAGAGGCCTTTCCCCAGATTCTCGAAAAAGACCCACACGAGCATCGCGCCGACCGTCACTCGCACGATTGCCAGACCGTTTGCTGCTTGCGGTGGGCGGGCCACTGTGGTTGCTTCACTTCGCGGTGAGGTTGCGATCGTTGTCATGGTGAACCTCGTCAGTGGATGCTATACCAGATTGGAAATATTCGACAAATCTTGTCTTAGCGAAGCAGTTGAGTAATGCTCCCAGGTGACAGACCAGTGTTCATCGGGCCGAGCCGACCTGATGATCAGGCGCCCGTCTCCGGTGAACTGGTAAACGCGAGGAAGGTCCTTGCCGACGAGGAGTTCGCGCGTAAGCGATCCCTGCACATGATGGGTCAACGTGTGCGTCGCTTCATCAACGTCGTATCTCCCGAAGGAAGCCTCGTAGCCATCTTGGACGTACTCATTGGATTGAACACTTGCCGACTTGGGATACATGAGCTGCACTGACATATGGCCGTCACGCGTGTAGATCAGCATGCCTTGCGGCTGAGGGATGGGAATCGGCCTGCCATCCGGTCCTGGCGCATCTATGTGCAGCAGATGCCACGCTCCGATCAGCTTTTCCCTTGCTGAGCCGGGGCCTGCTACTTGCTTCTCTGCAGATTGAGCCTGAGTGAAACAAGCAATTGTCGCAAGAAAAGCTAACGCGCCACAGTACAGAGGTTTCATTCTCGGTTTCTCCTGCCGATTGCCGATCACCGGCCTACTAACTGTTCGTAGAACTTCGGATAACGAGCCCCTTCGAGCTTGATCTTTGACGATGCGTCTTCGAGGGCCCGCACATCATCCGGGGTTAGCTCAACGTTCAACGCTCCAAGATTCTCCTCCAGTCGAGCCAGCTTCGTTGTGCCCGGGATAGGAACAATCCATGGCTTCTTTGCAACTAGCCAGGCGAGTGCAATTTGCGCCAGGGTTGCCTTCTTTTTTTCCGCGAAGGAGCGGATCACATCGACCGATGGCAAGTTTGCTTTAAGATGCTCGGGACTGAACCTTGGCACGCTGCTGCGGAAGTCGGTACTGTCGAACTTCGTATCTGCGTCGATCTTGCCTGTGAGGAAGCCCTTGCCAAGTGGGCTAAATGGAACGAAGCCAATCCCAAGCTCCTCAAGGGTGGGCATCACCGTTTCTTCCGGCTCTCGCCAGAAAAGCGAGTACTCGCTCTGGAGCGCAGCGACGGGCTGAACTGCATGGGCGCGGCGAATGGTTTTCGCGGACGCTTCCGACAGTCCGAAGTGCTTTACCTTGCCTTCCTGAATCAGATCCTTCACAGCGCCCGCTACATCTTCGATCGCAACATTCAGGTCGACACGATGTTGGTAGTAAAGATCGATGGCATCGACCTTGAGCCGCTTGAGCGATCCCTCCGCCGCCTGTTTGATGTGCTCTGGCCGGCTGTTTAGAGAATTCCACTTGCCTCCGTCATGGGGATTGGCTTCCCACCCGAACTTCGTCGCGATCACGACCTTCCCGCGAAAAGGAGCGAGGGCCTCACCGACAAGTTCCTCGTTCTGCAGGGGGCCGTATACTTCGGCGGTATCGAAGAATGTCACACCGCGCTCCACGGCAGCATGAAGCAGAGAAATCATCTCCTGCTTGTCCTTTGCAGGCCCGTAGGACCAATTCATTCCCATGCAGCCGAACCCGATGGCCGATACTTCCAGATTGCTGTTTCCAAGCTTCCGTCTCTGCCCGACTTTCCTCCTCTTGGCTATTGATGTTTGAGCAAAGCAGTTTGTTTGTTCGTTTCCTCGTCCCTCGCGTGTCTCTCAGCTTATCTCACTCGGGAATCCGAGCGACGGAATCCGGGGGCCGCTAGAGCGGAAGCGAGACAGGTCTCGCGGACGCTGATTGTTGTGGGCCTGGAGGTTCGGAATGGGTCTCAACCTTGGGTGAACCCTCTGCTTAAAGCCGTCACTCGTAGTCCTTCCATATCACGTCGGAATTTGCGACAATCGCAGCTTTATTGCCGAGTACGCGCCATTGGAGAGCACACTGTCGGTTCAAGGTGAGGAATGATGCCGGAGGGCGTTGATGCGACCAACTCGCACTGGCTGCGCGTCTTTCTTTGCCACTCGTCAGCCGATAATGCGGCGGTACGCGACCTCTTCCATCGATTGCGCCAAGATGGCTTTGATCCCTGGCTAGATGAAGAGGCGCTGTTGCCGGGCCAGGACTGGCAAGAGGAAATTCCCAAAGCGATTCGCGCCTGCGATGCCGTGGTGGTGTGCCTTTCCCGGAATTCCGTCAGCAAGGAGGGCTACTTACAGAAAGAAATTCGGGAGGCGCTCTCTGTGGCGGAGGAGAAGCCAGAGGGCAGGATCTTCATAATTCCGGTGAAGCTGGAAGAAGTCGAGGTTCCCAGGAGATTGAGCCAGTGGCAGTGGGCGGACTTATACCGCGAAGGCGGATATGCACGCCTCGCGAATGCGCTGAAGATCCGTGCGTCCCAAGTTGCGAGTCCGGCTGCTCGGCCAGTACTCGAAGCAGTGAGCCGTAGGATTGGGCTGGGAGAAGAGGCGCCGGTCAAAAAGGATGATCCGGCGAAGAGGCCTTTGGTGTCACGACAGGTCTGGCTGACTAGCGTTGCCCTGGTCTCGGCTATTGCCCTTTCCTTCGGCGTTTGGTCCCTCACGAATAGAGGCAACATCAGGCGAAATCCGAAGGACGGACTGAAGTATGTCCGGGTCCCAGCCGGCACATTCGTGATGGGCTGCTCGCCCGCTGACGGCGCGTGCAGCGCCAATGAGAAACCGCCGCATCGGGTCACAATCGGTGCGGGGTTCTGGCTCGGACAAACAGAAGTGACCGTGGGGGCGTACAAACGACACATCGGGACTTTGATGCCAACCGCCCCCTATTTCGATGCGGGATGGAGCAATCTTGAGATGCCCATGGTGAACGTAGACTGGGATGACGCATCGGCGTACTGCCAATGGGCCGGAGGGCGCCTGCCTACCGAAGCCGAGTGGGAGTACGCGGCGCGTGGCGGAAACCCGTCAGTCCGCTACGGCACGCTGGATGAGATCGCTTGGCATTCCGGGAATAGCTATGGAAGAGCGCATGAGGTTGGACAAAAGCGCCCAAACGCGTTCGGCCTGTACGACATGCTGGGGAACGCTTCCGAATGGGTGAGCGATTGGTATGGAGAGCACTACTTTTCGGAGAGCCCGGAGCAGGACCCCCAGGGGCCTGCAAACAGCCAGGAAAAGGGGCACGTTTTGCGGGGTGACTCGTGGTACTTCCCGTTTGTGCCCGGTGTCCCCCGCGTTTCCAGCCGCCACTTCTATTGGCCGGACTTCGGCCCGAGCGTCGGGTTTCGTTGCGTATTAAGCAAATAACATCTCTGTTAGCTCACGTAGCCAGCTTCAGGGCGCACAAGCAAATTCCATTCTACAATTTAGCTCACACATGGAACCGGGGCGTTGGTAGGATCGCCAGCAAAACACCATGGTTGTTGGCCGTTCAAGAGTTGCCATCAATTCAACTTCGCATACTCGGCTTTGGCTTGTTTGAGGACGGGAATATCGGGGTCGGCATCTTTCCAGAGTTCGAAGAAGTCCTGGAACGCTTTTTTCGCTCTCGCTGTGTCGCCCGCAAGCGCGTAACCGCGCGCCATTCCCAGATAGGAGAGCGAGTAGCGCTGTCCCCAATTCGGGTGGACCCAGGTCGCTCCCCAATTGGCGCCCTTGTGGTCCACGATTTTCTGAAACTCAGCCGCTGCTTCCGCGCCCCTATGCATTCTCAGGTAAGCCAGGCCACGCACATAAATCGCATCGGGGTAAGCGCGTTCGTATGGCGAGGCGGATGCCAGCAGTTCAACGCTCTTGGCAGGTTCATCGCGGTGGAGCGCGATCATGGCTTGAATCTCTGGTAGCTGTACGGCATTCCAGATTGTTCCGCTTGGAAGAGCTTTCGAAGTCTCCGCGGCGAGCTTCTCCGCTGCGGCCGCTTCGCCACACATCGCCATTGCCAACGCAGGACGCCCCAGCCGACGCACAGTCTGACAATTGCCCGACAACGCGTCAGCACGCGCATCGGCTTCCTCGTACTCGTCAGCGACGTACCGGAATCCCAGATGCCGCGCTGTGTCGGCGGCACGCTGATACAACTTATGCGACTCACGACGCTGCCCGTGCACATTCAGGTCGGCCGCTTGCAACACGAAGCTGAGGTACTCTTCCGGTTTGCCTGCGAACCATTGAATTTCCTTGGCAACGGCTGCTTTATCGTCCTCGACATAGGCCAATTCGAGGAAGCGCTGGTGGATTCTCGAACCGTCAATTCCAAGCGCCCGCACTTTCGCCGCTATCTGGTCCGCTTCCGGAAGGCGATCTAGGCAGATGTAGGCGTCCAACACTCGACGATAGGGAGGCTCGACATTGGGCTGCAGCCGAGCTGCCTCAAGACCCTCCTTCAGCCCCTCTTCAAATTGCCCCATGTCGATGTAGGTGAGGCTTATTTGGTTATGGAAGCTCCACCTTCGGGGATAGTTGTTCCGGACAGCCAATTGATATGCATCAATCTCTTTGTCCAGCTCGCCAGTAGCCCTGTAGTAGTAGGCAGTGATCTCGGTTCGCTCGGTCTCGGATACGCGATCCACCATACTGAGGGCCCGTTTCGCATATTCCGCGCTCCGTTCCGTATCCCCGGTCTGTTCATACGCGATGCCTAGAAGGTAGTAAGCCATCGTAAAATTCGGATCGATTGCGATGGCGCGCTCAAACAGCGGAACGGCGGCCAGAAAATGGCCTTGACCCATTACGGCAAGGCCCGCGGTGTAATTCTGAAGAGCGTCTAGCGAAGGGGTAGTCGCCTGCTCCAGCGGCCGATTCAGCTGCTGGATCGAATTGAGCGACTCTCCAAGCTTGCTGCGCATGGCGGTCGTCGCGCTTCCCAACGCGTTCAACACGTGCTCTTTATCTTCGGCCTGGATCTGCTCCCGGGCGAGCGTTGCCCCGTCCTGACACGTAATTGCCTGCAGGGTGATGACGTAGCTTTTTCCCAGGCTTGCGATGGCGCCGTCGATTGTGGCGGCGGCTCCTTCGCGGACACAGACGTCGTGCGCGATCTGATTGGTGATGCGGGTTCCGGGCTGAACATTCATCAGGCGCAGATCGCGCTGTAGCTGCGCATCATCCATGATTCTCAGGAAAGGCGACTGTTCCAGTTCCACCGCCAGGCCTTGGCGCAAAGTGCCATCAAATACTGGGTCGCCGGTGGAATTCGCGAAGTCGGCGAGCACGACGCTGTCTTTTTCGGTGAGAGCAGGGGAGCGGTGGACAAAGAGCTTAAACGTGCCAACGGCCACCGCGACCAGCAGGACCGCCGCAACAGTGATCCATTCCCAAGGCCTGGTTTCTTTCACCTGTACCTGCACCCGGGAGTGGCTCGCGGCAACGATGTTCAGTTCCTTTTCCGGCACGAACTGAACTTCTTCCGCAAACCGGTAGCCACGCCCGGGTGCGGTGACGATGTACTGGTGGTCCTGCGGACTCTCCCCCAGTGCCTTACGCAGGAGGAAAATGTTCCGGCTAAGGTTGGTCTCTTCGACGAACGTATCCGGCCAGACGGCTTTCAACAGTTCATCTTTTGTGACGACCTCCTTCTTGCGGCGCATCAGCACAAGCAGGACCTGAAAGGCCTTAGGAGCAAGTGGGATGGCTTCGTTGTCGCGTAGCAGCAGTTCCTTTTCCGGGTCTACGCGAAAAGGGCCAAACTCGTAGAGTTGCCTGGTCTTCGGATCTGCGCTCGAGGCCATCGGTCACCCTGCTCCACGATCGAGCCGTGGAACTGCGGCAAAACCAGAGCGTGTGTGACCTGCTCAGTCGCTGGCGAGAGTGACTTGATGAGTCGTCCCTGCCTGATGGTCACGTCGCAGAACCAGCCATTGAAAAACCAGCCTGGTTTTGCATTAGGAATCGGATTCTAGCACGGTTTTACTCTGACTCAGACACCAGGCCCCGTCAATCGCTTCCGCAGGAAGTTGCTTTGTTTTCTGCTGTCTGGGCAAACGCGAAAAATAATCAGAAATAATCACGGCTTTTGAAAAGACTTCTGACCCGCCTTTCGGGCAAGCTTCCACCCTGTTCGACCACGAAAGCGCTGTTCAACAAGCGGTCTCACGGGGCAAGTAAGAGTGAGGGGTTATGGCAAAGCACACGAAGATCACGATTGAAACGGACTCGTTGCTGGTTTTACGAGGACGAAAAGCATTGCGTGCGTGGTGCCCGCAATGTGCCGCCGAGAGCGAAATGATCCCTTTCGGGGGCATTGAGGTGATCTCGAACCTGTCGTCAGCGGAGGTAGAAATCTGGCTTGAGTCCGAGGCAATCCACCGCTCGCAAGCGACTGATGGTACTTCGATGATTTGCCTTAATTCGCTGCTCAAACGGGTCCAGAAAGCGATGTCCGCCAGGGAATAAACGCAACTTAACACCAAAAGGAGGAAAAAATATGAAGTCCAGAGTCTTGTGGTGGTTCAACGGCGGGTCTCGAATGATCTCGCGAGCCCGGTGGAGTCATCGGTTACCATCGGCCGGCATCGCCTGCCTTGGCTTAGCGCTCGTCGGCTTCGGCGGGCTCTCACCCGCACAGTCGCAGGAGCGGGACCAAAATGGCGCCCAGAATGTGGGTTACACAATCCATGATCTCGGTGTTGTTGGAACCAATCCCAACCAGCCTGGCCAGCCGTTCGTGATCTCGAACGGCGGTTGGGTGAGCGGGGGCGCCGACGTCGGTGCGGCCCTGCATGCCGTTCTATGGCGTGGCGGAAAGATGATCGACATCGGAAACCCCGGCCTTGGCGGCAACAGCATCGCGTTTGGCGTAAACAAACGAGGACACGCAGTTGGAGAGGCAGAAGATACCTCAGCAGATCTTTCGACGACTGAAGACTTCTGCGGATTCCAAGCGATGGGCTATTCTTCCTCGCCCACGCCGTGCGTCCCGTTCATCTGGAAAAAAGGCAAGATGGTTCCGCTCACAACGCTGGGAGGCGTGAATGGGGTCGCCAATCAGATCAACAGCTGGGGCGCGATCGCCGGCTACGCTGAAAATACAACGAAGGATCCGGGTTGCGCTTCGCCACAGATCTATCAGTTCAAGCCTGCGGTCTGGTTCGGAAACTGGATTCAGCCGCTTCCGACGGGGAGCGACCCGGAAGGCGTGGCGTTTTCGATCAACGACCTGGGCCAGGTCGTCGGCACGTCTGGAAGCTGCGGCCCGTTCAATCCAATATGGCTGTTCAATCTATCACCTGTTCATGCTTTGCGTTGGCAAAGTGGAGTGGCCACCGACCTCGGAAGTCTGGGAGGGGTGACTAACAACATGGCTCACGACATCAACAATCTCGGTCAAGTGGTCGGTGGCTCCGATCTGCCCGGCGACCAGACGACTCACGCATTCTTGTGGACCCCGCAAACCAGGAAAATGAAAGACCTGGGTGTAGTCGGTGACGACTTCTGGAGTTTCGCGCTCGGCATCAACGATGAAGGTCAGATCGTCGGCGCTTCGGCAAACGCTGACTTTAGTGTCCTGCGCGCGTTCGTGCGCCGGAAGGGAGCGCTCGTCGATCTCAACAGTCTCGTAGCCGGAACCACCGCTCTGTTTTTGGAGACCGCCTGCTCGATCAATTCCAGAGGTGAAATCATCGGGTTCGCATTCGACCCGAACACTGGTTACATACACGCTTATCTGGCAATTCCAACCCGGCAGCCTAAGCCAGCAACTCGAAGTGTCCGCAAGCCTGTGGTGCTCCCAGATTGGGTGAGGGCAAAGCTCGGGTTTGCGACGCCCATTTAAGCCCGCTTGATACGGCCGGATCGCGGAGATCCGGCCTTCGCTTTCGCGAAGGTTTCCGCGCCCGTGGTAAGGCCTGTACCGGTATTTCCGATTGGGAAGAGCAAACCTGCGCCCCGCTGATTACTTATCTTGTGATTCCCTGCAGGTTTCTATGCATGGAGGCACTTTTGTTTCAAGGATAATTCGCGACTTGCACCCTGGAGTTGGTTCAGGGGCGATGGGTGAGAGCAAGCAATCGGTCATCGTCCACAGGACGATGCAAAAACATTCGGAGGACAAAATGAAAACAGATATCCGGCCAATCAGTAAGGGATCGCAGTTGTGGCGTTGGGCAGCGGGGACAACGTTTTTGTGCTGCCTGTTGGCGATGGCCTCAACTTTGGCCCATGCGCAAGGCGGAGTTGTGAACTCGACACAAAATCCTCAGTTGTTTTGCGCACCCTCTTAATTGCACTTGGCCATTTGGGGGGAATTGAAGTACGAGTTCGATCAGTTGTATGCCGAAGCTGCGACACGCCGCCGTATGATGTCTGTGAGTGCGCGCGACCGCATTACTGGTCGTCCGGCTCGAACCAAGGTCTTGGAAGAGTTCATTGTGTATGCCAAGAAACAGCCGGGCGTCGTATTTCTGCGCAAGGACGAGATTGCTCGATTCGCCCTTGAGAGTTCGGCCACGCCACGCGAAGGTTCATTGGCCAAACCGCTCGCAGCATAATCGGCGGAGCTCCGTGTCTACTGAACGGCCCGTCGGCACATTCTGAGGGACGGGCCCTAAGACTTCTCGGAACTACAGACTCGGTTTTCTGGTTTTCTTTGGATTACTTCCTGCTTGCCGACAAACCTTCCGGAGCCTTCGTTCCGTATTTCCCCAAGCCCGTTTATTGGGATCAATCCGAAAGATGCCCGGACGGCCTATGAATTGGACGCCATCTGTTCGCCAGAAATCGCTAAACCGGTATGGCGGCTTGTAAACGAAACCCGCCAGCTTGGACTGGCGGGCGTGAGGAGCCCATTCCCACCTCTTTGTCCACGTACCGCTAGACTACCGCTTTCGAGTCGTTGCCCAGAGCGTAAAAGTCTTCCACCAGGCGTGCCGCGCAGCTCGACTCGTCAGTCTCAGTCAAATTCAGTATGCACGCGCCCCACTCGCTATTGCCCAACTGCACAGGTGCATTCTCACTTAGCCTTTTGACAATTTGTTGACGACCGGTGACAACTGCTCGCCTCCGCCAAAGCTAGAGTGCTAATCGCTCGATGGTGGACCCAAGATCGAATCAGTATGGGGAGCGTCAAATGAAACGCTTGACCAAGCAGGTTTCGAGAAAAGCAATTGTCTCAGCAGCTACCGCGTCAGTCCTATTCAGTGCCATACCGCTAGCCGCGCCAACTAAGGCGTTTGGCTCCGGCGGCAGGGTACTGCCTTCATTCGGGCAAGCCACTGCCGGAATTATCGCGGCGACGCTCGATAGTGAGGGCAGGCTCGTGGCGGCGGGGAACGTAATTATCCGGGCAAATACCACGAGTCTGGCGGTAGCGCGGTATCTCACGCAATAGAGGTTCGCAATGATCAGATCGCTAGCCGTGCACAGCCTGCGGAGGCGAGGATTGTCTACGCGCCCACTCATCACGAGATTAAGCACCTCGGCGACACAGAGAGGAAAATTGAGATGGGACAAATCGGCAGAACACACACACGACAGGTAGGTCCGTTGCTCTCGCACCTCTGTATCACAGGGTTGTTGGCTATGGTTTGGGTAACAACCATCCCGGCCCAACAAGTCCAAACCGGCGCGCAGCTGGCCACCGGCAAGGAGGTCACGCGGCCCTCTTTGCCAACGTCGGTTTCATCGGCATTAGCAAAATGGATCCGGCCAAGCCCGAATGGTCGATCCACTCCGGCATGAGTCCGGGCAACAGCGGCAAAATAATTGCGTCTGGAAGGGCGAGCAGAGGAACGGCAAAGCCGACTGGACGCAAGGCAAAGTTGTTCGGTCAATATGAGTTGATCGAGTACACCGTGGCGGTGAAGCTGCCTAAGGCGGTCACGTTGCCGGGCGGGAAAATGTATTGGGAGTCTGTGGTACCCCCTTGCACCAACACCCACGACTCGGCCTGTCTGCAAACGATTCTTTACTATGAGACCGACACTTACGACAACACTCACACCAAGCAGGGCGCACACGCCTTCGGTCCGGTGCCGCCGCTGGGGTTGGCTCTCGACAATTATCCCTATATGAATTTCCATTTTTATCCGGTAGGCCCTGCTTTTTGCGAGTTGAACGGTTATCCGGGCTATGCCTGCTACTTCTGGTCGGCGGGCGTGATTGGCACGCAGAAGTGAGCAGTCTTCGGGTGGCGATGGTTGACTAATAATGCGAATTCAACTCGAAAGAGGTTTATAAGCAGAGGCTCACACGTCACTCGCCCCTTATTTGTTTCCGCACTCGCGCTTTGTCTGTTTTTCCTGACCGCCAGTTTCGCCTCAGCGCAGAGCACGTCGTCGGTGGGTCAAACGCTAGACAAACAATCTTCCACGTCGTTACTGACCGCAACTGGCGTCGCCGCTGATGATGTCGTGATTACCATAAACGGCTTTTGCGACGCGGGGCTCCTGGTCGAGGGCAGAACGGCCTCAACCCAACCGGACCGACCACCGTCGAACCCAGGGGGACTGCCGGCAACAGGCCAAAATCCGAGTGACACGCCAGCAGAGGTTCACCAGAATACAGATTGCAAAACCGAAGTCACACGCGCTCAGTTCGAGAAATTGATCGATTCGCTGTCCCCACAAATGGATGGCTCAAGCCGAATCAGGATTGCTGTGCTCTATCCGGAGATATTGCTTTTTGCCAGCAAGGCACGCGCGTTAGGCCTCGATCAAAGTCCGAAGTTCCAAGAAAAAGTGAAATACAACTACCTGCAGTTGCTGTGGAAAACCTATGAGGAATACTTGGCCCAGCAGTATAGTGCCATTTCTGACTCGGACGTCGATGAGTATTACAAGGAACATCCAGAGACATTTTTAGAACTGAACTTGCGGCGGATTTTTGTGCCCAAAAAGAGAAAGCATTCGCAATTTCCAGCCTCGCCCGCGGAAATCGAACCAATGCGCTCAGCGGACGAAGCCGTGATGAAGGCCGAGGCTGGGGAAGTCCGTCGCAAGGCGCTGGCGGGTGCCAACTTTGAAAAGCTGGAAGCGGATGCTTATAAGTTCGCCGCTTACGAAGCTGACGAGGCGCCAGACGTGAACTTGGGCCCGACCAATCGTGTGGAGATGCCGATGGAGTACGCGCAAGTAGTGTTCAAGCTGAAAGTGGGGCAAATCTCAGAACTCATTCCCGCGCTTGAGGGTTGGCACATTGTTAAGGTTCTCTCCGAGCGATCCATCCCCTTAAGCGAGGCGAAAGACCTCCTTGCCCAGATACGGCTGAAGGATTCTCACGAGCTGCTGAGGAGAACACTTAAGTCTAAGTTCAACGATGCGTACTTTAATACACCCCGAGGAATGGACCCGGCCCAGCCCAGTACTTTTGTAGGCAAGTGAAAGTCGCACCGCATTTCAATGGCCGGCTGGTGCTAAACTTCCATGGCATCGCAGAGGTCGTCGGTTCGAACCCGACCCGGTCCACCAAATCCTTCCCACAACTCGAAAGGAAGTAGGGCACAAGTCGTTGGCGCCGATTGTCAATGCGCAGGGTATCTCGAAAGCGTTCGGATCGACCCTGCTTTTCCAAGGTATCTCCTTCACCATTTCCGAGGGCGATCGCATCGGGCTCATCGGTCCAAACGGTTCGGGGAAATCCACCCTGCTTCGAATTCTCGCTGGCGACGAAGATCTGGACAGCGGCGAAATCGCAGTTCGCAAGCGTGTCCGGCTTACCTGCGTGCGGCAGGACTCGAAATTTGCGCCTGGGGAAACGGTTCGGTCGGTGGTCGAGAAGGCGCTGGACCGCGCCGCGGTGACTGCGACTGAGCGCGGAACCCGCTTCGCCGAAACCCTTGGTCGTGCCGGCTTCGACGAACTCGAAACACCGACGACCGCATTGTCGGGAGGCTGGCAAAAGCGCCTGGCCATCGTCGAAGCACTGGTTCAGGGGCCGGACATCCTGCTACTCGATGAACCCACCAATCATCTAGACCTGGCTGGAATTGAATGGCTCGAGGCACTCCTTCAAGACGCAGCCTTCGCCTGCGTGGTCGTGAGTCATGATCGCTACTTTCTTGAGAATGTTGCCACCGAGATGGCCGAACTCAATCGCACGTATCCGAATGGGCTGCTGCGCGTGCGCGGGAACTACGGTACCTTTCTGGAAAAGAAGGAAGAGTTTCTGCACTCGCAGGCGAAGCGGCAGGAAGCGCTGGAAAATCTCGTTCACAATGAAATCGCATGGCTGCGTCGCGGGGCCAAAGCCCGGACACGCAAATCCAAAGCCCGAATCGACAAGGCCAGCGACTTGATCAGCGAACTCGCGGACCTGAACCTCAGAACCCACACCGCAACCGCGAACATTGATTTTTTCCCCACCGACCGAAAAACCAAACGGCTGATCGAACTGGAAGAAGTCACCTGCGAGATTGCCGGCCGCACACTTTTCGACAACCTTAACTTCGTGGTCACCGCCGGGATGCGGGTCGGACTAGTCGGGCCGAATGGCAGCGGCAAGACAACGCTGCTACGTCTGTTGCGGGGAGAATTAGCGCCGACTGCTGGACAGATTCGTCGAGCCGACTGGCTGCGAATCGTGTACTTCGATCAAACTCGTGAACTCGATCCGGATGTAACTCTGCGTCGCGCGCTGGCTCCGGACGGCGATTCGGTCGTCTATCAGGACCGCGGGATTCACGTGGCATCGTGGGCAGCCAGATTCCTGTTCACCAGCGAGCAACTCAATCAACCTATCGGACGGCTCTCAGGAGGCGAACGGGCACGCGTGCTGATTGCGCAGCTCATGCTTCAACCTGCTGATGTGCTTCTGCTCGACGAACCCACCAACGATCTCGATATTCCAACCCTCGACATCTTGGAAGAAAGCTTGCTCGAATATCGCGGAGCGTTGGTGCTGGTCACCCACGACCGCTACATGCTTGATCGCGTCTCCACGAACGTGCTTGGGCTGGATGGGCAAGGCGGCGCAGAGAGCTTTGCGGATTACTTGCAATGGGAGTCGTGGCAAGCGGCAAGGAAGCAGTCAGCGAAGGCCACTCGCTCCTGCGCCAACCAACTTCGGCGTACAACCACTGCTGAGGCATCAGCAGCCAAGAGGCTCTCGTATCTGGAAGCGCGCGAATATGCAACCATCGAGCAGCGCATCGCCGAAGCTGAGCAAGTGCTGCAGGAGAAGCATGCCCAACTCGAGGATCCCGCGATCGCCAGCGATGGACCCCGTCTTTTACGTGCCCATGCCGAGATGGACGAAGCTCAAAAGACGGCGGATGAGCTTTACTCGCGCTGGGCGGAGCTCGAACAGAAAAAAGGATGAACCCCGACCAGGCGAGATAGCGGCTGGTTGAGGCGAGAGGCAATCCAGCCTCTGGTCGTGATATCCTAAATGGCAGCAGCTGCGTTCCCGCCTTTTGGGCAAATTTCCGCAGTTCCCTTGAGAAATCATGATTTCAGTTAGCAACGTTTCCATGCGCTACGGTGCCAAAGTTCTGTTTGAAGATGTGTCGACGGCCTTCACCCCGGGCAAGCGCTACGGCCTTACCGGGCCGAACGGCGCCGGCAAGACGACTTTCATGCGGCTTCTGACTGGCGAACTCGACCCGCAGAAGGGAACCGTAGTCCGCCCCAAGAAGTTCGGTGTGCTCAGCCAGGACCAGTTTGCCTTCGATGCTTATCGCGTGATCGACACCGTGATGATGGGCAACAAACGTCTGTGGGCGGCAATGGAGGAGCGCGACCGCATCCATTCCAAGCCGGAACTCACGGATGAAGACGGAATGAAGCTCGGCGAACTGGAAGGCATCGTCGGCGAAGAAGACGGGTACACTGCCGAAACCGACGCTGCGATCCTGCTGCAAGGGCTCGATATTCCCGACGAACTCCATGAGCGAAAAATGGGCGAACTGCAAGGTGGACAAAAAGTTCGCGTGCTGCTGGCGCAAGCCTTGTTCGGACATCCACTCGCGTTGTTGCTCGACGAGCCTACCAACAACCTCGACCTCGACTCGATTCACTGGCTGCAAGGGTTCCTGAATAACTATGACGGCGTACTGATTGTGATCTCGCACGACCGCCATTTTCTCAACAGTATTTGTACCCACATCGCCGACATCGACTACCAAACCATCATTACTTATACCGGCACTTATGACGACATGGTGGTGGCGAAGACGCAGATCCGTTCGCAGATCGAGGGGCAAAATGCCCAACGGGAAAAGAAGATCGCGCAACTCAACGAATTCATCGCGCGTTTCTCGGCTGGAACCCGCTCCAGCCAGGTGCAGTCGCGTCGCAAAGAAGTCGAGCGCCTGCAGGTAACGGAACTCGCCAAGTCGAACATCCAGCGGCCATTTTTGAAGTTCGAGCAGAAGCGTCCTTCGGGAAAACACATTCTTGAAGTGGAAGGCGTTGCGAAATCCTACGGCGAAACTGAAGTGATCCGAGGCTTCACCGCCAGCGTAATGCGGGGAGAGAAAATCGCATTGATGGGCCGTAACGGCGCGGGCAAGACCACTTTGCTCAATGCGCTACTGGCAAACTCACCCACGATTCCGGATGCCGAACTGCGCAAAACCAGCGGCTACGATGGACCATTCCTCACCAGCGGAAAAGTGATTTGGGGACACGAGGCTGCGGTTGGATATTTTGCCCAGGACCACCGGGCTTTGATTCAGGGAAAAATGACTGCATTCGAATGGCTGCATCAATGGGATCCCTCCGCTGCGCACGAAGAGATTCGCGGCCTGCTCGGTCAAATGCTGTTTCCGCGCGAGGACGCTCTGAAGCGTACGGACGTTCTATCCGGCGGCGAAGCGGCCCGGCTGCTGTTTTGCAAGCTGATGCTGCAAAAGCCGAATGTTCTAGTGTTCGATGAGCCCACCAACCACTTGGATCTGGAGTCGATCAACGCTCTGAACATTGCTCTCCAGCGCTATCACGGAACGGTGCTGCTAGTGACGCATGACCACGATCTGATTGATGAAGTCGCCACCAGAATCTGGCACTTCGAGGCGGACCACAAGCTTACTGACTTCAAGGGTGCGTACGAGGAGTACCAAGCGGTCTTGGCCTAAGGATCTCTAGTCACAACGCACCGGCGCGGACGTCCACGCCTGCATTGACTCACAACGCCCGGCCAGCGGAGGCGCCCGACGCCCATGCCCATTGAAAATTGAACCCGCCCAGGTGTCCGGTAACATCGACCACCTCGCCGATGAAAAACAAGCCGGGCACTTTTCGGCTCTCCATGGTTTTCGCTGATAGCTCGTCCGTGTCCACGCCTCCCCCAGTTACTTCCGCCTTGGCATAGCCCTCGGTGCCGGCTGGAATCACAACCCACTCGTGCACCAGGCGCTCCAGTTCCGCGAGCCCGGAGTTTGTCCATGCAGCGGGCGCGTGGAGGTCCAGCCATCGGTTGGCGAAACGATTCGACAGAAAGTTGTGTAACGCTGACCGCATCGCCGTAATGTTTCTCGGAACCTTCGGTTCACGCAGCGCTGCGGTCACATCGCTGTCGGGCGCTAAGTCGATCGCGACCGCCTGCCCCGGTTTCCAATACGACGAAATCTGCAGCATCGCCGGCCCGCTTAGTCCTCGATGCGTGATGAGCATCTTTTCCAGAAATCGCTGGTTGCCACATGAGACGGCCACGTGGGCCGAGATCCCGGCCAGATCGCAGTATCGCGCTCGGTCTTCATCGTCGAACACAAACGGCACGAGTGCAGGTCGAGGTTCGCAGATCGCCAACCCGAATTGTCGCGCTAGATCGTAGCCAAGCCCCGTCGCACCTATTTTAGGAATCGACAGCCCTCCGGTCGCGACCACCAGCACCGGGGCGCGAAATTCCATCTCTCCAGCACGCACAACAAACTCCGTCGTCCTTAGCACTTCTTGAATTGATGCCTTCACGAAAAGACGAACCCCAGCATCGCGGCATTCGCCTTCGAGCATGTCCATGATGTCGTGAGCAGAGCGATCGCAGAAAAGCTGGCCGAGCGTCTTCTCGTGGTAAGGAATGCGATGCTTCTCTAGCAGCGCAATGAAATCCGATGGCGTGTAGCGGGCCAGCGCTGATTTCGCGAAGTGAGGATTCGCGGAGACAAAGTTTTCCGGGTGGCAGTAAATGTTGGTAAAGTTACAGCGGCCACCACCGGAGATGAGGATTTTCTTCCCAGCGCGTTCGGCTCGTTCGATCACCGCCACGCGCCGTCCGCGTTTACCCGCTTCCAGAGCGCACATCAACCCTGCAGCGCCGCCGCCCAGGACCACCGCGTCAAATTGCTGGGTCATCAAATTGCGTTTCGGAACTGAAAATCTACTTCTGGCACTTGGGACAATAATGGCTGCTGCGACCAGCGATCACGACGCGCTTAATCGAGGACTTACAAACCAGGCACGGCTCCCCTTCCCGTCCGTAGACACGATGTTGCAGTTGAAAAAATCCTTCCTCGCCATCGGCATCCACATAGTCCGAGACAGAAGAGCCACCCAGCGCAATGGCTTCCTTGAGCACTTCCTGGACGGCTACATAAAGGCGTGGCAACTCCTTGAGCGTAAGAGAGGCGGCCCGGCGGCGTGGTCGGATACCAGCCCGGAACAGCGATTCATCCGCATAAATGTTGCCCACGCCCCGCAGTAGTTTTTGGTTCAGCAAGGCGCTTTTAATCGGGGTTTTTCGCCCACGGAATAAGTTGACGAAGAGACGCAGGTCGACTTCGAGCGGTTCGGACCCGGCGGCTTCAAATCCATGGGCCACGCTTAGACGTCCAAAGCGTCGCGGGTCCACAAATCTCAATTCCCTGCCCGAGGCAAGCCTGGCAACCGCGTGCGTGTGTTTCTCCATCGCTTGGTCAGGCTTGCAGACCAGCATCCGCCCAGTCATACCGAGGTGCACGATCCACTGAGCCGTGGCCGGCAGAGGTGCGCGTGCTTTTGAGGATTTCCTGCGCGACCTCGTCGAGACGCGCGAGGACGCCCGTCCTCCATTTTCCAGGTCGAATACTATGTGCTTCCCTACCCTTCGTACGCCCGCAATACGCTTGGCTTCGAGCGTAGCAACAATCTCAGACGCCGCGGACTTCAGCGGTTCGGGCTTGGATCCAAGCCACACGGACTCGATCACGTCACCAGTGACCCGGTGAGCTAGGCCGCGGGCAATGGTTTCCACTTCGGGGAGTTCTGGCATGAAATTAGTTTACAGGCTTCCGACCTTCGGGCTTCAGGCTCTGGGCTTCAGGTTTCACGATACAGGTTCCGGAAGGTCGCACGACATTCACCGAGAAGTCAGCGGAAGCTTAACAGGTAAAGCCTGAAGCCTGACGCCCGAAGCCCCGCATTGCGAATTGCCATCTCTTGCCCGCCGGAGTTATCATTGCAAGTACACCTCGGCTCCGCTTATATCCTTGTAATTCAGCGCTCGGTTCGTTCCTTGCGGGCAACGAGTGTGTGCGACCCGCAATTGCGGCTGGGGCGGCCGCACCATTCATGTTCCAAGGAGTTGGCATTTGAAGAAGGGCAAAGCTGCGGTCATCGTAGGCGCGCAATGGGGCGACGAGGGCAAGGGCAAGATTGTCGATGTGCTCTCGAAGAACTTTTCCATCGTGGCGCGTTATGCGGGCGGGCACAACGCCGGCCACACCGTCATCATCAATGGGAAGAAATTTATTCTACAGCTGGTCCCATGCGGAGTTTTGCGTGCCGGCTGCCGCAGCGTCATCGGCAACGGGGTCGTACTCGATCCCATGGCCTTCCTCAAGGAGGTTGCTGCGCTGCGTGACGCCGGCGTTAAGGTGGATGGCAGCCTATTCGTCAGCAACCGCGCTCATGTGATTCTGCCTTACCACCGCATGATCGAGTTGGCATCGGAAAATGCGCCGGGACGAGTGAAGATCGGCACCACTTCCCGCGGCATTGGTCCCGCGTATGAAGACAAGATGGGACGTCGCGGTCTGCGGGTTGCCGATCTGCTGGACCTGCAACTGTTGAAGACCCACATTCAAAACGCCTGCCACGAGAAAAACATGATCGCGCATGCCCTGTTCAACTCCGAACCGCTCGACTCGGACAAAATGTACGAGGAATACGCCGCGGCCTCGATAAAGATTGCGCCCTTCGTGTGCGACACAGCTGCTTTGTTGAACAAAGCTCTGGCGCATGGCGACTCGATCGTGTTTGAGGGCGCGCAGGGCACCATGCTTGACATCGACCACGGCACTTACCCATTTGTGACTTCTTCGAGCGCCACCTCGGGAGGAGCCGTCACCGGGACCGGCGTCGCTCCCACCGCGATTGACACGGTAATCGGCGTCACCAAAGCTTATTGCACGCGGGTCGGGGGTGGGCCATTCCCCACCGAGGCGCAGGACACAAATGGAGACATGCTGCGCAAACGGGGCAACGAATTTGGCGCGGTAACCGGACGTCCACGCCGCTGCGGTTGGCTCGATTTGCCTCTCTTGCGCTACGCTGGCATGATTAACGGGATCTCCTGGCTGGTCGTAACCAAGTTGGATGTGCTCGACGAGTTGGCGGAGATTCCGGTATGCGTGGGTTATAAAATCAACGGCGAACAAACCGAGGAGGCGCCAGCGCAGGATAGTGGCTACGGTCAGATCGAATGCGTTTATCGAAAAATGCCCGGCTGGCGCACTGCAACCCAGGGAATTACGAAGCTGGAGAAACTGCCGAAGGCGGCGCGTGAATATCTGGCTTTCGTGGAAAAGGAGAGCGGGGCACGCATCGGCATGGTCTCCACTGGGCCTGGCCGTGAGGAAACCATACTCCTCGATGAGTTTGCAGCGAAACTTCGGGAATTGACGGGATCGAAAACCAGGGCGCAGGCGAAAAACTAAGAACGGAGCGGACGATGGTCGTTCTGGCGGTGACGTGGATGGCGAAGGTCGGTCGGGAAGCGGATGTTACGGGTCTGTTCTCCAAACTAACTGAGGAATCGCGCAAGGAACCTGGCTGTCTGCTGTATCAGGTACATCGGCACAAGACCGAGCCGCGCCGCTTCTTCATATACGAGCAATACAAGGACGATGCCGCGCTGGAGGCTCACCGCGCCACGCCCCATTTCTTGCAGTACGCGAAGAAAGAATTGCCTAGATTCGGTGATCGCGTGGACGGCCACTTGTACGAACCGCTAGGATAACTTGGTGTGGCGCGGGCGCCCTCGCCCGCGTCGTGGCAGCGCGGAGGTGGCCTGCATCCTTAATGACTCCTCGTTGTGCTTCGCTCTTTCACGTACATCCGCTGGAGCCGTTGAACTTCTCGAAGACAGCGGCGTCTATAAGCAGGATCGAGAAAGACGTGTTCTGGAGCCGTTTGTGTACAAACTGGGCATATAGCAAATCGCTCGGCCCCGAAGTAAACAGCGCACAGCTTGTCCTTCCAGGCCTTATCTGGATAATAGGGCTGTCCGCAGCACTTGCAGAGTAACCATAACTCTTGCGTGCAGGTGGGTTTGATAGTCAACAACTTGATCACACCTTCCCGTCCTTCAACGGATTTGCGAGCCCTTTGATCACTGACGCCGCTGCTCTTCGGCTAAGAAACTTGGTGGTCGAAGTGAAAATCAGTCCTGCCAACTTCCGGCTTTCTGCCAGCCCCGCGTCGCAAATTGGGGGGTTGACATCGTATGTACGTACAATGTATCATTAAACATATATTGTATGTCAACTCGCTACTTCATCTCATCGGACCTCAATGAGCTGCTCGGTATCACGCCGATTCACCTGAACGCTCTGGTCCACCGCAAGCTGTACGGAATCACAGCTTCTATATCCGATCGGCATGGCGAAACGAAGCTGAGGATTTTCGGGGAGGAAGATGTTTTCGGTGTTGCGCTCGTTTGGATGCTTTTTGAAGCCGGCCTTCGAACGCAACCCATAAGGGGCGTCCTGAACCAACTGGTGGAAACCAAGAGGCCAGATGCGAATTTGGCCGCTGAATTCCTGCTGGACTCCGAGGCGGACTATCTTGTGGTCGTCTGCGAGCTGACGAAACCGAAAGGCAAGGCATCGCCAAAGGCATGGGCCGACCGGGCAATGGAAGAAGACCTTGCCGAGATTATCGCTAAGAACCCGACCGCGAGTGTATTAGTGGTACCCGTCGGCGCGCAATTTGCCGACATCAAGAAGCGGATAGAGGCTCGATACGGAGAATAAAATGAATGGCTTCGATAGAGAACGTATTGACTTTTGGGATGAGGACAACCTATCCCTGTCGCTTTTCCCCTACAAGCCTAGTGGGTCTGGACAAAGCGACGAGGTCACCCAGCTCGTCCTCGGCTTTAAGAACTTTGACCCAGGCTCCTTCTCCACCATGTGTGTTGAAGTTTGCGATGCCATCGGGAAGCGTGTTGAGGATTGGAGGCACGGGTTTGCCTGTCGTTATGTAGTTCCGGTCCCCAGCCATTCTGCTCACGGAGTGTCCAAATCATCAGTGGGCATCTGTCGTCTCATTGCTGAGGTATTCCCATGGTTGCACTACCCTGAAGAACTGCTTTTCCGTAAACACAGCATCCGCCCGGCTCACATGGCTCTCCCTGGGCAACGCCCAACGCCGCAGGAGCACTGTGAATCGCTGGGATGCAGCGGATCTGATCTTGCAGGAGCGGGCGTAATACTATTTGACGACGTGAAGACCACGGGAAATACGTCTCAGGGTTGCAGGTGGCGACTGCGGGACGCGGGATGCGGTGTAGTCGTCCGAGTTTTCCTTGGCACAACCAAGAGATAAGAGCGGCGATTTACTTGCTCTTGTCCGCCATTAACACACCGCCCGAAGCGTAACTCTCCTTCGAGACTTCGTGGAATGCCACCACGATGGCTTCACGACGCGCGCCGGCTTCTTCCACCATGGCATCGGTGATGCGTTGCGCCAGCTTGCGTTTCTGGTCGGTGGTCCGACCGGTCAGCATTGTGATTTGAACTAGAGGCATAAGGAGTACCTCCTGGCTCCCAGCTACCGAGATCCCTCACTTCGTTCGGGATGATGCCGGCTGGGCTCGGACGCCCAGCCAAACGCCGTCACTTAGCCAACTCGTATCCAGCAAAGAAGTAGCTCAGCTCGAAGCGGGCGGTCTCGTCCGCATCCGAGCCGTGAATAGCATTATGTTCAATGTCGCTCGCCCATTTCTTACGGATCGTACCTTCCTCGGCGTTGGCCGGATTGGTCGCACCCATAAGCTTGCGCAAATCGGCGATGGCATCTTCTTTTTCCAGCGCGAGCACCACGATGGGCCCGCTCGACATGAAATCGGTCAATGAACGGTAAAAGGGGCGGCTCGCATGCACGGCGTAAAACTGCTCCGCCTGATGCTTCGAGATCTCAAGCATCTTCATGGCCAGTATCCGGAAACCGTTTTTCTCAAACTGCTCGATGATGTCGCCAACAGCATTCTTGCTTACCGCATCCGGTTTGATGATGGTAAAAGTGCGTTGCAGAGTCTTCATAGTTCAGTCGTTTGTCCTTGGTCGTTGGTCTCTAGTCGGTTTTATTCTTTTGATTGTTATCCTGAATGAAGCTGGCACGAATGTGCAGGCGCGTCGAACGATACTTAATCCTAAGCCTTCGCCGCAACACCCATTGCCGCCACAACAGTCTCACCAATTTCCGCAGGCGATTTGGCGACCCGAATGCCCGCAGCCTCCATCGCCTTGATCTTCTCGGCGGCAGTTCCCTTCCCGCCGGAGATGATGGCGCCCGCATGGCCCATGCGGCGTCCCGGAGGCGCGGTTTGACCCGCGACAAATCCCACCACCGGCTTTTTCATGCGAGACTTTACATATTCCGCCGCCGTCTCCTCGGCATTGCCGCCAATTTCCCCGATCATGACTACCACTTCTGTTTGGGGATCCTTGTTGAACAGTTCAAGCGCATCCAGAAAGTTGGTTCCAATGATGGGATCGCCGCCGATTCCAATCGCCGTCGACTGCCCGATCCCACGCGTGGTGAGTTGATACACCGCTTCGTAGGTCAACGTGCCTGAGCGCGAAACGATTCCCACCGGGCCTTCGAGGTGAATCACTGCCGGCATGATGCCGATCTTGCACTTGCCCGGCGAGATGATGCCGGGGCAGTTGGGTCCAATCAGCCGTGAACGTCGATTCTGCAGGTACTCCCAAGCGCGTACCATATCCAGCGTCGGAATGCCCTCGGTAATGCAGACAATTAGTTCTATCTCGGCATCGGCAGCTTCCATAATCGCGTCGGCAGCAAATGGCGGCGGGACGAAAATCACCGAGGCATCGGCCCCAGTCTTGTCCACCGCATCCTGCACGGTGTTAAAGATGGGCCATCCTTCGTGATTGGTGCCACCCTTGCCGGGAGTGACTCCGCCGACGATCTTGGTTCCGTACTCCGCACAGGCCTTGGCGTGGAATGTACCTTCCCGCCCGGTCAAACCCTGCACGATGACGCGTGTCGATTTATCTACGAGAATGCTCATAATTTTGTCTCTTCGTAGAGACGTAGCTTGCTACGTCTCCCGCCTCATGGCGCAGTCAGACGCTGCAACTTACGTCTCCACACCGATCAGTCACGCCGCGGCCGCCGCAACCACTTTCTCGGCCGCGTCCTTCATGGTTTCTGCCACGATAAAGTTCAATCCCGACTGCTTCAGGATTTCGCGTCCGGCCTCCACGTTTGTCCCTTCCAGACGCAGCACGATGGGCAACTGAATGCGCGTTTTCTGCGCTGCCTCCACCACACCCGTCGCCAGCGTGTCCACGCGAAGGATTCCGCCGAAAATATTGATCAACACCGCCTTCACGTTCTTGTCGCTGAGCAGAATTTCGAAAGCATGGGTAACTTGCTCGGCGTTGGCTCCGCCGCCCACATCGAGGAAATTCGCCGGCACCCCACCAGCGTACTTGATGATGTCCATGGTGGCCATGGCGAGTCCCGCGCCGTTCACCATGCAGCCCACGTTTCCGTCGAGCTTGATGTAATTCAGACCGTACTTGGAAGCCTCGACTTCGAGCGGATCTTCTTCGCTGATGTCGCGCAAGTCGCGCAGATCGGGATGGCGGAACAGGGCGTTGTCATCGAAATTGATCTTGGCGTCAAGCGCAAACAAGCGGCCATCCGTGCAGCTGATGAAGGGATTGATTTCCATCAACGACGAATCCGTCTCCTGAAAGGCCCGAAAAAGTCCGGTCATCAAACCCACGGCTTGGTTAATTTGGGATGGCTTCAGCCCCAACTTGAATGCCAGTTTGCGCGCTTGAAACGCTTCCAGGCTCATCCCCGGCTCGATGTGCTCCTTGAGGATGGCATCGGGATTTTCCGCCGCGACCTGCTCGATTTCCATGCCGCCAGCGGCGGATGCCATGAAGACCGGCCTCGCCTCGACACGGTCGATCACGATTCCCAGATAGAGTTCCTTCTCGATCGGCAAAGTTTCTTCGATGAGCAGGCGACGTACCACGCGACCCTCGGGACCGGTCTGATGCGTCACCAATGTCATCCCAAGAATCTTCGAGGCTAGTTCGGCAGCTTCGTCCACGGATTTCGCGATTTTCACCCCGCCACCCTTGCCCCGCCCTCCGGCATGGATCTGAGCCTTGACTACAACCCCGGTTGCGCCCGCGTCAAACAGCGTCTTCGCAGCAGCTTCGGCTTGCTCGCGGGTGTCCGCCATTTCGCCGCGTGGCACTGCGACCCCGTACTTCTTCAAGATTGCCTTGGCCTGGTATTCATGAATTTTCATAACAATTCCAGATTCACTATGATTTCGGGCAGGCTTGCTTGCAGCTTTAAAACCGCGGGCAGCAAACACTTGATTCTATAGAAGGGTCGCGCATAGGGCAAACGCAACATGTCACGACGGCCGGCAATCCGCGGCTTCCGGTTTCGTTTCGGAGCACGAGCCCCGCGCCTGCGATCAGGCCCTTCCGGTGCTACTCTGGTATTCCATCGATGATCATCGACGCACTGCATCGCATTGCCAATCATCGCCAATCGCTCTCCCGCGAAGAGGCGCGGGCGGTCATGACCCAGGTATTGACTGGCAAATGCACCGACGCGCAAATTGCGGCTTTTCTGGTCGCGCTGCACATGAAGGGTGAAACGGTCGAGGAAATCGTTGGTTTCGCGGAAGCCATCCGTGCTGCCGCGGTTCCGTTGGGTCTTGATCAAAATCTTGCGGTGGACGTCAGCGGCACTGAGCGCGACGCCCTGGTGGACACCTGCGGCACCGGTGGCGATGCCAGCGGCACCTTCAATATTTCAACCGCCACCGCGCTTGTGGTCGCGGGCGCGGGCGTCCGTGTAGCCAAGCACGGAAATCGCAGCGTAACTTCGAAATGCGGTTCGGCTGACGTCATGGAAGCCCTGGGGGTCAACATCAATCTGCCTCCGGCTCGGCTCGCTGCCTGCCTGGAAGAAGTCGGCATCGCGTTTCTTTTTGCTCCGGCCATGCACTCCGCGATGAAGTATGTACAATCCGCCCGACGCGAACTGCGCTTGCGCACGGTTTTCAACCTGCTTGGACCGCTCACTAATCCGGCACATGCCTCGGCCCAGGTAGTCGGCGTATATTCCGCCGCTCTAGTGGAAAAGCTGGCGGAAGCGCTCAGCATGTTGGGATTGCACCGCGCCTTGGTAGTGCACGGGCTGGACGGGCTCGACGAAATCACCATCACCGGTCCAACAAGAATTGCTGAAGTGCGCGAGGGAACGATCCGCACCTATGAAGTCACGCCCGAAGAGTTTGGGATGAACCGAGCCACGCTTGATGACATCTCCGGTGGAGATGCTGCGGCGAATGCCGAAATTATTGCTGAGATTCTCAGAGGCAGGAAATCACCTGGACGAGATGTCGTCCTGCTGAACGCGGCTGCAGCCGTGGTCGCGGCCGGCAGAGCAGACCACCTCGCCGACGCTCTCCCGCTGGCATCGAGCTCGATCGATTCCGGAGCTGCAGCGGAAAAATTGCAAGCGCTGGTGCGGTTCACCAGTCGCGACCAGTGAGCTAAGTCCCCGCCACCAGCTTTTTCAGGCGCTCAATTTGTGCCAAATGATTCGCGCCGTGAGTTCCCATCCTCTCCACGTATTCTGCTACCGTAACGTCGTGCTTAAGTTCTGGATGGAATGCAGATTTCTCCAGGTCGCCCGGGTTCAGCCGGCGCAACAATCGCAAATTGTGATGCCGGTTCAATCCGTAAAGCGCAACCAACTCGGGAGCGGGAGTCTCCATGTACCCGAGGTTCTGCGCCCAGGCATCCTGATCGATGGGTGCGATCACCGGCTTTTTGTCGGCCAGCATTTGCCGGAAGCGGTGTGCGTACAAGATCTCCATGTCCGCGAGATGACCCAGAATCTCCAGGATGCACCACTTGTCGGGTGACGGTTTGTAGCGCAGCGATTTGTCGGGCAGGCCCGAAACCGCCGCGGCGATCTGCTTGGGACTTTTCTCCGCTGCATCAAGATGCTTTTTCAGGTCGGCTTCTGTCATGGGACTCTCCCATTTGGTAATTGGGTCATTTTGTAATTGAGTAATTGAAAGACTCCACCCAACACGGCTCATGAATTACCCGATTACACAATTACCCAACGGCTAAATCACCTGCACTTTCTGCATCCACTGCGCCACTTGGACATTCCATCCCAGCTCTTTCGTCATCGTATCGCGTAATTGCGAGGATGCCGCGGGCTCGCCGTGCACCAGGTAAGTCGCGGGCGGCTGCTTTGGAAAGGTGCGCAGCCACTGCAACAACTCTGGCGTGTCGGCGTGGTCGCTGAACTGCTCGAGCGCCGCCACTTGCGCGCGGATCCGCACCATATCCCCGAATATCTTAACTTCAGGCGCGCCGCTCTTGATAGTGAATCCGCGCGTTCCCGGCGCCTGAAAACCGATAAAAATCACCGTGTTTTTCGGCTCGGGCAATCTTTGGGCAAGGTGATGCAGGATGCGTCCACCCGTCACCATGCCGCTGGAAGAAACGATGATTGATGGAGTTTTCACATCGTTAATCCGTTTCGATTGGTCGGCAGTTGACGCAAAGGTGAAGCCGGGCCACTCGATGGGCGAGCCGTACTGGCCGACAAGCCGACGCGTGTCTTCACTGTACTCTTCCTTGTGCTTCATGAAGATCTCAACCGCCTTGATCGCCATAGGGCTGTCGCAGAAAACCGGGATCGGAGGAAGTTGGCTGGACTGCATCAGCTCTTTCAACATGAAGAGAAATTTCTGCGTGCGCTCCACGGCAAACGCCGGCACGATGACGCTTCCGCCGCGTTCAGCAGTGCGGCGGATCAGTTCCCCTAACTCTGGTCGCGGATCAGTCGTCGGATGCTGCCGGTTGCCGTAGGTGGACTCCATCACAAGGATGTCCGCCGTCTCGCCTTCCGTCGGGCCGGAGTGCACCACCTTGCCCGGTGCAATCTTCTGGTCACGTACCCGCCCGATGTCTCCAGTGAACAATAAACGGCGGGTCTGTCCATCGCTGCGTAGCGTGAGCTCAACCATCGACGATCCCAGAATGTGCGCTGCCCGCACGAAGCGAAACGAAATCTCCGGGCACAGCTGTTTGGTTTCCCCGAACGGCACCGCGCGAAAATACTGGAGTGACCCTTGCGCTTCTGCCAGCGTGTACAAGGGCAGCGCCGGGTCATGTTTGGACTTCTTGAATTTGTTATAGAACGCAGCGTCTTCTTCCTGCAGGTGACCGGAATCGGGCAGCAGAATGCCGCACAGATCTATGGTCGCCGGAGTAGCGTAAATCGGCCCGCGGAAACCTTCCTTCACCAGGCGCGGAATCCATCCGCAATGGTCGAGGTGCGCATGGGTCAGCACCACCGCATCAATCTGCCGCGCGGGAACCGGCGTGTCCTGCCAGTTGCGCTCGCGCCACTCTTTCGGCCCCTGGAACATACCGCAATCAATAAGGGCCTGAAAGCCGCTCTCGCCGTTGGAATCAGAGCCAGCATTGAGCAAGTGCTTGGAACCAGTGACCGTTCCGGCAGCTCCAAGAAATTGGATGTAGGCCAAGAAAATCCTCCCGCGATTGCATTCAGCTCACACTGATTTTCAATTGGCAATCGACGTCACTTCGCCGCGTCTGGCTGCGGAACCTTGAAGACGTTGTTGCTCACGTCACTTTCCGGCACACTGCCATCATTCACCACGACCTCCTGTGGCATTGAAGCCGCCTCGATCCGAACCGCGGCCTTGGACTTCGCTGGTACTTCAAGCCGCTTGGTGACTTCGCCTTCTTGCATTCGCAGGGTGACGGGCACCTCTGCCCCGGCGTCTCCGAGATTCTCAATCGTAACCGTCACCACCGAACCGCCGTCAACTGTCGCGCGTGCATAAGCGGACACGACACGAAAGTCAGGCAAGCCACGGTCACGATACACCCAATCGTCAAAAAACCACTGCAAATCGTGCTGGCTTTGTGCTTCAAGCAAGTGTTGCATGTAAGTGCCTTCCTTATCCTGATCCCAATGGTATGCGGCAAGCGCCTTTTTCAGCGCGGTGTCTCCGACCAGGTCGCGCAGCATCCACCAGACATACATGGCTTTGCTGCGATAGAACTCCTCGGTAGTCGTATTGATCAGCGACTCATCCGCGGCAGCACTTTGACTGTGTGCTGAGGCGACTGCCTTCTCGGCGTCCACGATGGGTGCGCGGTGCAGACCCATGAAATCGAGCGCCGCCGAGCGCCCATTCTGTTGCTCTCGCTCCAAGGCTTGGGCAAAATGCGCCAGCCCTTCGTAAATCCACGGACGCAGCGACAAAAATGCAGCGTGGGTCAACTGGTGTACCGCCGTGAGTTGGTAAGTTGTGGAATCGCTGCTGTTCAGGGGCATCACCACCATTTTGCCACTCTCGAAGGTTGCGGCCTCCGAATCGGGCTGTTCCGCCACTTGGGCATTCCCATGCGAGGCGCCGAACCATTCGGTTACAAGGGGAGTGGCCAATTCCGCGGCCAGAGCGTAGTTCTCGGCGCCGGGCTTATGGCCGGCAATATATCCGATCGAAAGATCAGGACGATCCAGAACCGAATACTGCGCCACGACAAGGATTGGCACCATGATCCCCAATCCTAAGAACCTGTGCGTGACGCAGTTCGAAGAAGTTCGCGGTGGAACCTCCGGGTCTTCCGCTGGCATTCCTTTTGCTTCGCCAGTCATGCGGACGTTGGTAAAGCCGGCTTCCCTGGAAATCGAGCAGAGGTTGGTATGCATTTGCGCGTCCGTTTCGCGCCTCTTCCACCTTCCCACGGTCGCGAACACGGCACTCCCATCCGACAAACTTGCCGCCTCCGTCGCCACCGGGTACCAAGATACGTACCCAATCCCGCGCACCAAAGTGAATGGCTTTCTGATTTGGTCCCAGTCGCTATGTTTGGCTTTGTCTTCGGGCACGCCGATTCGCGTGAGCCGCTTGACATTGAGTGGAATCACTCCTTCATATCCGACCTCGAGCTCGACTGTGGCCTTCGACGGAACCGCTTGCGGCAACGTCACGATCGCTTCGGAAAGTGACCCAGTGTGATCGATGTCGGAGGTGTATTCGTGACTGACAAACTGCACTGCTTTCCCTCCGAGCTGAATCGATCTCCAGTCCAGCGTAGAGGAAATCTGCAAGGCAATATCCTTCTGAGGAGCTGTTGAGTCGTTGCGCAGCGTGACCCTGCCGCGGACGCCCAAGCGCTGCTGCTCTGGCTCAACTCGCAAGTCCAAATCGTAATTGGTGAAAGTGAATGCCTCGCGATCAAGGGCAAGGCCCGGAACGACTAAACCACAGAGGACGCAGAGGATACCGACGTATTTCATGCGGACTTCTTTCTCCGCTGCCGCACGATCTCGTACAGCATGACCCCCGCCGCGACGGAGACATTCAGCGAGGGCACCTTCCCCAGCATGGGAATCGAAACCAGGAAATCGCACTTCCTCGCTACGAGGTCGTGCAAGCCCTTGCCTTCCGCTCCCAGCACAATCGCGCAGTCCATGTCGTAATCGAGGGAGTCGTAGGACTGCGTGCCGCGTTCGTCCAGGCCAACCATCCATAGATTCTGCGCCTTCAATTCTTCCAGGGTGCGAGCAATATTTGTCACTTTCGCGATGGGTAAGTGTTCACTGGCGCCGGCCGAAGCCTTGGTTACAGTCGCCGTCACTCCCGCCGCCCGGCGCTCAGGAATTACAACTCCGTCGGCGCCGGCCGCGTCGGCGGTGCGGAGAATCGCGCCGAGATTGTGCGGATCTTCCACTCCATCGAGTACGACTATGAGCGAATACTGCCCGCGCTTGGCAGCGACCACATCCTCGAGATCGTTGTATTGTTTCGCCGAGGTGACTGCGACCACGCCTTGATGTGCATTGTTCCCGGCCATCTGATCGAGTTCGTCTCGCGGAACAAATCTCACGGCGACTCCCTGCCGCCGGCACTCATCGACCACGTGTTTTAGGCGAAGGTCATGACGCTCCTTTGCGACTCCCACCCAGGCAAAGGTTCGTCCGCGCGCCTTCAGCGCCTCGGCGACGACGTTAATGCCGTAAATGTAATTCATGAACGTTCAGTCTACTGCCTGAGAGCTTCCGCGGGCGAGGCCGCCCCTGGGCGATGCTAGACTGGGATATTGGAGACACTGATGCACGAGGTCTACATTCTTTCTGCTGCGCGCACGCCAATTGGCAAGTTCGGGGGCTCACTGGCCTCCATGACCGCGGCGGACATGGGAGTAGTTGCGGCTCAAGCCGCGATCGACCGCGCTGGAGTTCGTCCGGATCAGATCGAGGAAACGATTTTCGGTAACGCCCGTCAGGCGGGCGGAGGGCCGAATCCCGCTCGCCAGATCTCCATTCGCAGCGGCGTTCCGCAGGAAGCACCCGCCTACACGATAAACAAGGCTTGCGGCTCAGGCCTCAAATCCATCGCGCTGGGATACCAGGAAATCGCAATAGGCAATCTCGATTGCGCCCTGGCTGGCGGCACTGAGTCGATGTCTCGCTTGCCCTACTATCTCGACGGTGCACGCTGGGGCTATCGCCTGGGCAACCAGGAACTGGTCGACGGCATGTACCGCGACGGCTTTTTCTGTCCATTGGCGAAAATGTTGATGGGTGAGACCGCCGAAATGCTGGCCGAGCAATACAAGATCACTCGTGAGCAGCAGGATGAATATGCTCTCTGCTCGCAGACCCGCGCGGCGGCAGCCATCGACGCTAAGCGATTTGATGGCGAACTAGTCCCGGTCACTCTTGAAAGCAAAAAAGGCCAGCAAACCTTTAGCCGCGACGAGCATCTTTTTCTAGGAGCCACGGTGGAAAAGATGGCCAAGCTCTCTCCCGTGTTCTGGAAAACCGGAACAATCACGGCGGGCAATTCCTCCGGCATCACGGATGGCGCGGCGGCGGTGGTGATCGCGAGCGAAGACTTCGCCAAGAAACATAACCTCAAGCCACTGGCGCGCATTCTGGCCGTGACTTCCGCCGGCGTGGATCCACGCATCATGGGTATTGGTCCTGTACCGGCGTTGCGCAAGATGGAGCAAAAGCATCAACTCCGCGTGGCCGACTTCGACTTAGTAGAGCTCAACGAAGCCTTCGCCGCTCAGGTCCTGGCCTGCGATCGGGAGTTGCATTTCGATCGCGAGAAACTCAACGTGAATGGTGGCGCCATTGCGCTGGGGCATCCCATCGGTTGCACCGGCGCCCGGATCACGGTCACGTTGCTCCATGAGATGCTCAAGCGCAAGGCCAAACGGGGCGTTGCGACGCTGTGCGTGAGTGGCGGATTGGGCATGGCGCTGGCACTGGAGAATGTCGCCTGATCGCATGGAACCGTCTTTCCGCCTCGCCACCGACGCTGATGCCGATCTCTTGCTCCCGATGATGCGGGAATATTACGCGTTCGATCATCACCCTTTTGACCCGGAAAAGGCCCGCGCTGCTTTGACAGGCCTACTGCACAACCCTGCCTTCGGTCGCGTCTGGCTCATCTGCGCCGCAGAAAAAGTTGCTGGATACATCGTGCTCACCTTCGGCTACAGTCTGGAATTACTGGGCCGCGACGCGTTCGTGGATGAATTCTTTCTCCTCGAAAATCATCGCGGTCAAGGGTGGGGACGCAAGACCATGGAATTCGTCGAGCAGGCTGCGCGTGCGCTCGATGTTCATGCAATTCACCTGGAAGTGACCCGCCACAATGCCGGCGCCCAGAAGTTTTATCCGAAGCTCGGCTTTGAGGACCGCGGACATCACTTGATGTCGAAGTGGATCGACCGGAGTCTTCAGAAGCCCGGACACGGACCTGAACCGCTGAGCTCGCGCCAAGCGTCGCGTTGACCCTGGTTGGAACCGGTCGCTATACTGAAAAGAGTAATTGTTCTGCGGTGGTTCATCATGTCTCTATCCGCTGTAATCGTGGACGACGAGCAACTCGCTCGCGACGAACTTGCTTTCTTGCTGAAGAATGTGGGTGACGTCGAGGTTGTTGCCCAAGGGAAGAATGGTCTCGAAGCGGTAAATCTCATCCGCGAACACAATCCCGACCTGGTTTTCCTCGATGTACAAATGCCGGGCCTCGATGGCTTTGGCGTAATCAAGAAGCTTCTGGATCGAAAAGTTGCGCTGCCGAAGATCGTCTTTTCCACCGCCTTCGACCAGTATGCCGTGAAGGCGTTTGAGGTGAACGCAGTGGACTACCTGCTCAAACCTTTTGACAAAAAGCGGGTAGCCCAGTCAGTGGAGAGGGCAAGAGCCAAAATCGAAGGCAGTGGCTCATCGTCCGAAAAACTAGACACCCTGATGCGGATGTTAGAGTCCCAGAAGCCGCAGACTTCTAAAGTTCTGCTAAAGGCGGCTGGCCGCTTGTTCCTGGTAAATCAGAAAGACATCTGTTTCGCTTCCATTGAAGATGGCATTATCACTGTGGTGACGAGTGGTGCAAACGGCATGGAAGGACAATCCAATTGCCGCACGCTGGAAGAACTATTGGATAGCCTTGATCCTAATCTGTTCTGGCGGGCCCACCGTTCGTTCCTGGTAAATATTAACCGGATCAAGGAAGTCGTTCCCTGGTTTAAGAGTTCGTATCAATTGCGCCTGGACGACAAGAAACAAACCGAGATCCCGGTCAGCCGCGCCCAGACAAAACGGCTGCGGGAACTCTTTAACCTCTGACTTTCTGGGCGCTGACAACTTGGCCGCGGTGGCATGCATCGTACGACTAAGTCGTGGTATACCTAGAGTTGCGATGGAAAAGGGGCGTTCCGGTTGATTTCATGTGGATACAAATTGCGCAAAGACACCTCCATTAGCGCCCTGTCTTTGTTGTGTATCCTGTTGGTTAGCTTCACCGGCCTGGTCCAAGCGGTTCACGTACACTCAGATAATTCCAAGCTGCCCAGCCATGAGTGTTCGATCTGCTCCGTGGCTCATTCCGGAGTTCTCAGCAGTACGGTCTATCGGCCAGTTCCGCTCTTTGTCCGCACGGTTCTGGCGGTATCGACGGAAGCTGCCCGCAACTCTTTTGGCTTTGTCTCCCCTCTTCGCATCCGTCCTCCTCCCGCGGTCTAGGGATTCGCGCACGAGAATCGATCCGGGCTTTTAGCCCCATTCGTCAACCTAGATCTCTTTCCTTTGGAGGAATTCATGCTGGCTTCTTACAAGAAGTCGCTTCATGCGGCTTTTGTGGTGGTTTTTTGTTTTGCGCTTGTTCGCGCCCACGCGCAGGCCAACTCTGCATCCTTGAGCGGCACTGTGCTGGACCCAACCGGCGCTGTGGTTGCCAATGCAACGGTTGAGATTCATAACCCGGTCAGCCATTTTGACCGATCAACAATCACGGATAATGCCGGAAGGTTCAGCTTTGCCAACGTCCCATTCAATCCCTACCATTTGAGCGTGGCGGGCACGGGGTTTACTCCCTACGCACAAGATGTTGACGTTCGCTCCGCCGTGCCTTTGGACATCAAGATCAACCTGCAGGTCGCTGGATCTTCCGAGACAGTTACGGTGCAGAGTGAAGCTGGCGAAGATCTGCTGGAGAACGATCCTACGGCTCACACTGATATTGATCGCGGGTTGTTCGATAAGATCCCTCTAGAAAGTGCCTCATCGTCATTAAGTTCACTCGTCACCCTCGCGTCGCCCGGAATTGCCGCGGATTCGAACGGTCTGGCTCATGCGATGGGCGACCATGCGCAAACCTCCTACCAGGTTGACGGTCAGCCGATCACAGATCAGCAAAGCAAAGTCTTCTCCAACCAAATCCCCGTAGATTCCGTCGAGTCGTTGGAGGTTATCCAAGGCGCACCGCCTGCTGAATATGGAGGCAAGACGAGTTTGGTGATTGTAGCTACGACGCGTTCCGGCCAGGGCGTGACCACGCCTCACGGCAGCGTCACCGCCTCTTATGGCTCCTTCGGATCTTCCAACCTTGGCTTCAATCTCGCCTACGGCGGTCAAAACTGGGGAAACTTTATCTCCGCGAATGGACTAAACAGCGGACGGTTCCTCGATCCGCCCGAGTTTGCGGTGATGCACGACAAAGGGAATGAGGAAAATTTATTCGATCGCGTGGACTATCAAGTATCGAGTTCGGATTCGCTTCACCTGAATTTCGGCTATTCCCGTTCCTGGTTTCAGAGTCCCAATTCGTTCGACCAGGAATTTCACTTCGGTGTTCCCAATCCCGTGACTGGCAATGCTCTGGAAGGGACGGATCAGCGCCAGAAAATAGGAACGTTCAACATCGCGCCGACCTGGACGCACGTGCTCAATCCGTCTGCAGTGCTTACCTTCGGGGCCTACGTCCGTCGCGACGACTATAACTACTACCCAAGCGCCGATCCTTTTGCGGATTTCGCTCCAGATCTCCAGAGCGAAACCGTCAACCAATCTCGGAGCCTGACTAACGCAGGCCTTCGGGCCGACGTGACCTACGTGAAAGGTATTCACAACGTCAAGGCGGGAATCACCTATGGACAGACCTTCCTGACCGAGAATGAGAACATCGGCATCGTCGATCCCACGTTCTATCCGGCAGCTGCTGCGTTTTACAACTGTCTGGATGCGAGCGGCAACCCCGTTCCCAATACGCCCTGCGCCGCCCTGAAGCCCTACGACTTGACGCGAGGCGGCGTTCTATTCCCGTTTCACGGCCACACCGACGTGAAGGAAACAGCTCTGTATATCCAGGACACTATCCATAAGGGGAATTGGACATTCAACCTGGGAATTCGGGGAGATTTGTATAACGGTTTATCCATTGGGCGTCAGGCAGAACCGCGCCTGGGGATCGCTTACAACGTGAAGCCGAGCAACACGATTCTTCGAATTTCATACGCGCGCTCCCTGGAGTCGCCGTTCAACGAGAATCTGGTCATTGCCAGCACGGGGTGCAGTATTCCGTTTCTTGCCGCCTTGGTGCCGCCTTTTGGGGTGCCATGTAACTCGGGACCGATTGCTCCCGGCTACCGGAATGAATTCCACGCCGGGTTGCAGCAGGCTTTGGGAAAATATCTCGTTGTGGACGGTGAATACATCTGGAAGTACACCCACAACGGCTACGACTTCGGTGTCGTGGGCGCGACACCCATCACCTTCCCCATCCAGTGGCATAACTCTAAAATCCCGGGATTTACGCTCCGCGTGAGCGTTCCGAATTACCACGGGTTTAGCGCATTTGTGGCGATGTCGAGCGTTGCCGCGCGCTTCTTCCTGCCGCAAGTCGCGGGGCTGCCCATTATTCCGCCCGCGACCGGCGTTTTCCGCATTGACCATGACGAAAAGTTTAACCAGACCACGCACTTTCAGTACCAGCCGTGGAAAACCGGGCCTTGGCTTGGCTTCAACTGGAGATATGACAGCGGACTGGTAGCGGGAGCGACGCCATGTTATAACCCGCTGACGGCAACATGCGCAGGGGCATCGACCATGCTAAATGGTCAACCAGCTATAAGCCTGATCAACACCATTTCGGGTGCGCCCTTGACCGCCGACCAGGAATTCCAGGCTGGCTTCACCTGCAATGGCGTGCGCGCAACCATCACTCAAACCCTGCCAAGCCCGTGCCTTGCGTCGCAGTTTGGATCAACGCTGATTAACGTGCCGGCGCCGGGCACGGAAAATGACGATCACAATCCGCAGCGCATCAAGCCGCGAAGCTTATTCGATCTCTCCTTGGGCCATGACAATCTTTTCCATGGTGAAAGGTACAAGTGGAGCGCGCAATTCACGGTCATCAACCTGGCAAACACATACGCGCTGTATAACTTCCTTTCAACCTTCAGCGGGACGCATTATGTAACGCCGCGCTCGCTGACAGCGCAGATTGGGTTCCACTTTTAGGGGTATCGCAAAGGGGGGTAGACGGCCGGGGAGGAGAGCCGGCCGTCTACTGCGGCTGCATCCGTCACTATGCAGCCAGCGCTTCCAACGCCGTACGATTGCGGATCACCAGGGTGGTGCCGTCCAGGCGAATGAATTCCTTTTTCTTGAGATCGCTCAGCAAGCGAGTCACGGTCTCGCGCGACGAGCCAATCATTTGCGCCATCTCTTCGTGGGTCAGGCTCGCCCGGACGCGGATTTCGGGAGGCTCGACTTTTTCCCGAATTGGCGTCCACGAGAGCAGCAATCTCGCCAGTTTGCCCGCGGAAGATCGGGCCAACACCAAATCGTGGATGTCCCGGTATGCCGACTGGAACTCTCGGCTAAGGGCCTGCGATGCATGCAACCCGAATTCCCCATTCTTTTCCATCAGACGCATCAGGGCCTCACGTTCCACGAAGTTTACCTGGCACGGGCCAGCCGTCTCTGCGGTTAGTTCAAAGGGCTCGCCGGAAATCACGGCGCTCAGCCCGAGCACCTCGCCAGCTTCGGCGATTTTCAATATGAGCACCTTGCCCTCCCGCGAAGTGGTCGAAAGTTTCGCTTTCCCCGAGCACAGCACAAAGGCCCCGCGCGGCATCTGCCCCTCGACGAACAGGACGGCACTACCGGGATAGGTGCTCAAATGGCTTGCTGCACTCAGCAGTTTCAGAACCTCGGGCGAGAGGCCGCAGAACCAATGATCCTTCCGCAACCGACAGGTCAGACAGCTCTCCACGATTTCCAAGCCATACGGCGTATTCATTTCGGCCACCTTGCTGGGCCCCTGCCCATTGAGACGCGACACGTTGCGTAAATCCGGCTTCGTGACATGAGCCCGGGCTCTGCGCAGGTCCCGAACCAAAAGGCGCGCGTGTTCGGTTTTCGCGAGCAGACCGGCTGCCATAGCCCGCACCTCCCTATCAGGCGACCGCAAGAATTGGATCAAATCCCAACCCGCGCTGGCGTCTCGCTGTTGATGCCACAAAACCCCACGCGAAAACAAATACAAGGGATCGACCGATGCGCCGCACTCCCGCGGACGGTTTTGCTGGGAGGCTGGCCTGGCTAAATCCTCCGGTTTTGGTGAATCGGTTTGGACCAGTATCGGAAACGACGGCCCTTGGCCGGTTGCTTCACGCCGTCCCCGCGCCGCTCTGCCAGATGTGACTGGCTCGACGCCTCCACGACATCTCGCAGCGCCCAGTGGGATGAGCAAGGAATTCTCCTCTCCTCCTCGAACTCTCCATACGCGTCTTTGGGGATAGGCGCTACACAGCCGTGCGACCCAATTCTCCCGATCGCATTCGGCATCGATCTGAATTTCTGAGCGATCCCTGTAATGTCAAGGATTCATGAATATGCTCAATCGGTCCCTTCGCAGCTCGCATGCCAAACTCGAGCGATGGCTGCAAGTGGCAGCAAGGACTAAGGAGCCCTGGGCAAAGTCGGCGTAAGAGTGCACATTTCTTAGGGCGGAATTGCCGAGGCTGCGGCACAATGCCGACATATCGTCGATGAAGGACTGAGCCTAACCTGCTGTGGGGTGTTGGAACGGCCTTAGTTTTCGTAGTCTGCGCGGGTGATGCCCATCTTTTGCATTCTGGACTGGAGCGTGGTTCGCTTCATGCCCAGCCGGGTTGCAGCCCCGCGCAAACCAGAGATCACTCCGCCGGTTTCGCGCAGCACCCGAAGGATGTGCTCCCGTTCCAGGCTTTCTAAGGTGGTATCTTGGCGAGCGCCCCCGTAAGCGGCTCTCAACTCTGACACGGGGACATTGAGAATCGTCCCCTCGGAAAGAATCACCGATCTCTCGATGAAATTCTCCAGCTCTCTCACATTGCCCGGCCACTCCCAGCGTGCTAACGCATTCATGGTTTCCGTGGGAATGGTTTCAATCTGCTTGTTCATGCGGCGCGAAAATTTTTGGACAAAGTAACGCACCAGCAACTCAATGTCTTTGCCCCGCTCCCGCAGGGGCGGCATGTAAACGGGAAAAACATGCAGGCGATAATAGAGATCGCCGCGAAACTCCCGTGCCGCCACGCTCTTTGCGAGGTCCCGATTGGTGGCGGCAATCAAGCGTATGTTCACCCGGATAGTCCGCACCCCGCCCAGCCTCTCAAATTCCTGATCCTGCAACACCCGCAATAGTTTTGGTTGCAACTCCAGCGGAATGTCTCCTACCTCGTCCAGAAACAGCGTTCCTTTGTCAGCCAGTTCGAGACGCCCGATTTTTGCGCTGATGGCGCCGGTAAAGGCCCCTTTCTCGTGCCCGAAAAGTTCGCTCTCCAGCAGCCCCGTGGGAATGGCGGCGCAGTTCAGCTTAATGAAACTGCCCTCTTTCCGCGAACTCATGCGATGAATGGCGCGAGCAATCAGCTCCTTGCCAGTTCCCGTCTCCCCCAGGATCAGCACGGTGGCATCGAGTGGTGCCACGGTATTGACCTGGGTCAGCACGTGCTTAAGCGCGGGGCTTTCTCCCACGATTTCTTCGAAGTTAAGCACGGAGCGAATTTCATCTTGCAGGTATAGCTTTTCCTTCCTCAGTTTGTCGGTGAGTTCCTCGATTTCGCGGTATGCTCGGGCATTATCCAATGCGATGGCCACCTGGGCCGCGACTTGCTTCAAAAAACTGATATCTTGCGGAGCAAAGGCGTGGTTAGTTGCGCTCCCCAGGTTTAGTGTCCCCAGCTTGCCCTTTCGAGTAATCAGGGGAATGGAGCAGAACGATTGGATTCCCAGCTCTACCATTCGTTTCATGACCGGAGAGCCTACGGCGACCAACTCCTCGCGGTTGCAGACCTTGGTCTCCCCTTTCAAAAAAGCGGGTCCGGCGGCAGACTCGGCGATGGGCACCACCGTATCGGGAGCGATCAGCTCATCCCCAAATGGAGAATCCATGGCATACAGCCGCAGGCAGCCGTTGCCTTCTTCGTAGAGTGCGACGCTGGCATAGTCCTGCCGAACCACCCTTCGAACAAGACTTGAAATCGCTGGAAACAATTGCTGCACATCCAGGTTGGACATCAACGTGGTACTGACCTCCAGCAGCATCTGCAGCCGTTCCTTCTCCTCTAGAAAAGCAGCCCGTGTCATCGCGTTGTCCAACCCCAGCGCGACCAGTTCCGCAACTCGCTGCAGAAGCTGCACATCCTCTTCGCCATACGCGTTGGGACGGGAACTCCCCAACCCCAGTGCCCCCAACTTCTTTTGCGCGGTCGTGAGCGGTAATCCACAGTAAGACCGAACTCCTTTTTCTATGAGCATTCTCACGGCACGCTGAAATCGCGTTTCCTGGTACAGGTCTGGCAAGACCATGGGCCGCTGTTTTTCCCACACGAATCCGCAAGCCGATTCTTCAACCGGCAATTCGGTAAGGTCAGAAAGACGTTCACTTCCTTCCCAGAAGTGAACTCGCATTACATTTTTTTCGGGATCGTAGAGAGAAAAACTGGCAACTTCAAAAGTTGCCACTTTGTGCAACCGCTGCACCAATTCCGGCAACAGTTCAGGTACGCCACGATGGCGAACTACAAGGTCCGCCATCTGCAGCAACGCCTCGTAACGACCAATATCTTCCGCTTCGAAGTGGCGATCAGGGTCCATTTGCGAGTCCGCATCAGGAAGCCCCCCTCGAGCACCTTCCCAAACTAACCCAGAACCAGCTTGCGACAGATCATAAACCCAAATTTCTCGCAAGCAACGACTTTATTTTCTAATATGGCACGTTTGGTGCCAGCTTGGCACTTTGCGGGTACTTCTACCCTATTTGCTGGAAATCAGCATTTGATAATCCGTTTGGTGCTGGTCCCCCAAGCTGTCCAGAATCTGGACAACAAGGGCAGTCTGCCATGAGTTGGACAGGTACAATTATTGCGTGGCGCGAGGATGGGAGAGCAAGTCGGTCGAGGAGCAGCAAGCGCAAGCAGTTTCCACTCCTATCCCAGCCAAGCCACCGCTGACTCCCGCCCAAATCGCCAAACAGCGCCAGAAGCAAGGCCTGCGGCTGTCCCGCCAGTATGTGCTCCAGCAACTCGAAGCTGCTCAGCACCCTCGCCACCGCAAAATCCTGCAAAGTACACTCGCAGAGTTGGACACCCAACTTGCCCGACTGGCCTAAGCCGGTCGTGCACCGTGTTTCGCTTGCCGCCTGACGTATAATAGAAAAATCCCCCATGAAAGCTTACGTGTATGTTTCGCTGAAGAAGAGCGTTTTGGATCCTCAAGGAAAGACGATCCAGGGGGCTCTCAAAAAAATGGGCTACAAGGGCCTGGGGGAAGTGCGCCAAGGCAAATATTTCGAGCTCACACTGGACGGCGGACTGACCCGGGCGGAAGTGGAAGCGGAAGTTGGGCGCATGGCTCGAGAGGTTCTGACCAATCCGGTGATCGAAGAATTCCGTTTCTCCCTCGAAGACTGACGCACGGTGGAAGCTGAGTAGCACCTCCGCGCAGATGACCCGAAGAAGTTTCGCGCCAAGTGCGCGGTGCAGTGAGCTGAATCCCCCAAGCAAGAATTGTCTGATATCGGAGTTGAATATGTGCGGCATTGTGGGATATGTGGGTAAGAAGAGCGTGGTGCCCGTCATCATTGATGGGTTGAGGCGGCTGGAATATCGCGGCTACGACTCCGCTGGAATCGCAGTGAGCGGCAATGGCGATGGTCTGCAGATCCGCCGGGCCGAGGGCAAGCTGCGTAATCTCGAAGAGGTCATCCGCCTCAAGCCCCTGGATGGAACCTACGGCATTGGCCACACTCGTTGGGCTACTCACGGCCGGCCCACGGAAGAGAATGCGCACCCGCATCGCGACTGCACCGGACGAATTGTAGTCGTGCACAACGGCATCATTGAGAACTACGTCACGCTAAAGAGGACGCTCATTGAAGAAGGCCACAAGTTCACCACGGAAACTGATACGGAAGTCATCGCCCACCTGGTTGAGAAATATTTCGCCAAAGACAACGGCACTAGACCCTCGCTGGGAGAGGCAGTACGCAAGACCGTCCGCCAATTGACCGGCGTGTTCGCCTTAGGCGTAATCTCAGCGGACGCCCCCAACACGATTGTCGCCGCCCGCAACGGCCCGCCGGCAGTGATCGGCTTGGGCAAGGACGAATACTTCGTCGCCTCTGACGTGCCCGCGATTCTGTACCACACTCGTGATTTGTTCTTTCTCGCCGACGGCGATCTCGCAGTCATCACCCCACAAGGTGTGCAGATTACCGACTTTGATGGAAAGCCCCTCATGCGCCAGGTTCAGCATGTTACCTGGGACCCGATCATGGCGGAAAAGGGCGGGTTCAAGCATTTCATGCTCAAAGAGATTTACGAGCAACCCCGCGCCGTGCGCGACACGACTCTGGGGCGGATCTCGCAGGAAAGTGGCCGCATCTTCCTCGACGAAATGGAAATCGACGAGGCAGAATTCAAAGCCGCAACGAAAATCAACATCGAGGCTTGCGGAACCAGTTGGCACGCGGGAGTGGCGGGCAAGTTCATGATCGAGAGCCTGGCGCGCATTCCGGTCGAAGTCGACTACGCCAGCGAGTGGCGCTATCGCAATCCCATCGTCGACGCCGGCACCATCACGCTGGTGATTTCGCAATCCGGAGAAACCGCCGACACCATCGCAGCCCAGCGCGAAGCCAAGGCCAGGGGATCGAAGACGCTGGCCATCTGCAACGTAGTGGGCTCCATGATCACCCGCGAAGCCGCGGGCACCATTTACACGCACGCTGGTCCGGAAATTGGCGTAGCCTCTACCAAGGCGTTCACCGCCCAACTCACGGCTCTCTATCTGTTCGCCCTTTACCTGGCGCAACTGCGCGGCACCATGAACGAACAGCAAGCCCGGGAGGCCGTCCGTGAACTCACCCTGCTTCCTGGAAAACTCGAGCACCTGCTGACGCGCGACGAAGATTGTGAAAAGCTGGCGAAACAGTACATCCGCGCGCAGGATTTCCTGTTCCTGGGCCGCGGCATTCATTATCCAATCGCCCTCGAAGGCGCGCTGAAGCTGAAGGAAGTTTCCTACATCCACGCCGAAGGTTATCCCGCGGGTGAGATGAAACACGGTCCCAATGCGCTGATCGACGAGAACCTGCCGGTCGTGATCATCGCCACTCGCGACCCGAACCATGAGCTTTCAATGGTGCGCTATGAGAAGACGATTTCGAACTTGAAAGAAGTGAAAGCCCGCTCCGGCATCGTCATCGCACTGGCCACAGAGGGCGATGAAGAGATCAAGGAAGCCGCCGACCACGTGCTGTACATTCCACCCGCACCCGAAGAGCTGTCGCCGATTCTTGAAATCGTTCCGCTACAGTTGCTGGCCTATCACATCGCAGTGCGTCGCGGCTGCGATGTGGATCAACCAAGAAATCTGGCCAAATCAGTGACGGTGGAGTAGGCACGCTTCTAGTTGGACTCGACCCTCGGCTGAGGCCAGCAGTTGGGCGATTGCCGCCGCGCGACGGGCTATCTGGATCTGGTGCGCCCTGCAACAAACTGAACGTACTCTGGCTGGCATACTGCACGCCGCGGCCGGAGTGGTGGACCAACTCCTGCGTTAGCCGACGCCACTGCAACCCCATTTCCAGCGCAGCCCACGTCAACTTGGCTTCCAGCGAGCCCTCCAGCTCTCAATCGACGGCCCGCTTTGAAATGCAAGGGCTTGCCTGATTGTCTCGAAAATCGGGTCCACTCCAGGTAATATGCACTTTCTTGCCCTTGTCATTTATGATGGCCAAGTAATTGCTTTTACAATCGCTGTTTTCGCACTAGAATAGTGCGGCCATCGGAGGCAGCCGGTCGTCGCACGCAACCTCCAATCAGAGCCCAGGAATAGCTCGTGCACGTTCTGGTAACCACCGATACGTTGAGTGGGGTGTGGACTTACACGCAGGAACTAGTCAGCGGACTGGCGAGTCGCGGAGTGCGAGTCACGCTGGTTAGCCTGGGCGATATCCCACTCCCTCAGCAAACTTCCTGGATGGACGACCTGCAGGGTCTGGATTATCGTCCCACCGCATTTCGCCTGGACTGGATGCACGAAGCCGAACAGGATCTGAAGGACTCTTCCGCATATCTCGCCGCGCTGGTCAAGGAACTCAAGCCCGATCTTCTGCACCTGAACCAATTGTGTTATGGAAACCTTCCGGTCGAGACTCCGCGCGTGGTCGTGGCTCACGGCGATTTGATCAGCTGGTGGAAAGAGGTGCACGGACACGAGCCCAAGGAAAGTCGTTGGATGCGTTGGTATCGGGAGGCTGTAACGCGGGGCTTGGGGCACGCCAGCGCGGTGGTTGCGCCTTCGGTGTGGATGCTGGATATGATTCGCGCCTGCTACACGCGTCCCAGACGGGATTCGGTGATCCACAACGGGCGCAATCCGGTTTCCTTTAATCCGTATGTGAGCAAAGACGATTCCGTCTTGGCCGTGGGACGCTTGTGCGATGCGGGCAAACAAGTCGGTTTGTTGACCCAACACGCCCACCCCCTGCCGGTGTGCATCGTGGGCTCCGAACCACAGGTTGCCGATCCCGAGATTCCTATCCGCACCGATGTGAAACTTGCCATCGACCGAGTCTCCATAGCGCTCAGGGGGCCGCAAACGCAGGCACAACTTCGAACGCTGTACAGCCGCGCCTCCATCTACGCAGCTACATCGCGGTATGAAGCTTTTGGAATGGCGCCCCTGGAAGCCGCGTTCTCCCGCTGCGCCATCGTCGCTAATGACATCCCATGCTTCCGCGAGATTTGGGGCGACGCCGCGATCTACTTTCGAGCTAATAACGCGGATAGCCTGGCGGACGTGATTCGTCAATTGCATGAGCATCGCGACCTATGCCGTGGCTATGCCACCCGGGCTTATCAGCGTGCGCGCGAATGCTTCACTGCCAAGCGCATGATCGACGAATATGTGAGGCTCTACCATAGCCTGATCGGAGCCAGAGTGGCGGTGGCCTAAAACGCTTCTAGCTTCTGGCTTCTAGCTCTTATCCCCGAAAAATCTGCAGTTATTCGACGGCGAGCTAACGCGGCGTAGGATGGACTGCAAAACTCTGAGCCAGAAGCTAGGAGCTAGGAGCTAGAAGCTGATATCGTCATAACTCAAGTGCACTTTCAATCGGAGGCCTCATGGCTACAGTCAAAATCACCGTCCGACCCAACGGTCCCTATCGCGTGGAAGCTCCGGAAGGCTCGATCGAACTGGTCGACATCAACGGCAACAAATATGACCTAACCGGGAAACCCGCTTTTTCCCTCTGTCGTTGTGGAGGATCAGTCAACAAACCGTTTTGTGACGGGACGCATAGCAAGATTGGATTCCAAGGCGCGGAGTTGGCGGTGAAGAAGGCGGAGAGCGAGATCTGAATCCGGCGAGCTTAGTGGATTGTCTTCGTCTTCCGCGACATGTAATCCATCAGCAGATACTGGCCCAGCGTGTACGGCGTGGTGAAGTAGGCTTTGCCGCGGCACATTTCCGTGACCTTTTGCACGAACTGCACCAGACCGTAATCGGATGCCAGCATGAAAGTATTAATCATGACGCCGGCGCGCTTGCACTTGGAAACTTCTTCCAGAGTCTGGCTCACGACCAGTGGATCAAGCCCGAAGGCGTTCTTGTAGATGCGGCCGTCTTCGAGGGTCAGCGCGGACGGCTTGCCGTCGGTGATCATTACAATCTGCTTCATGTCTTTGCGCTGGCGCTGCAGAATGCGCTGCGCCAGCCGCAGGCCCTCGCGCGTGTTGGTGTAGTAGGGCCCCACTTTCACCCGCGCCAGTTGCGAGAGCGGCACTTCCTCTGCCGAGTCATGGAACAGGATCAACGAAAGAGAATCGCCCGGATACTGCGTGCGGATCAGGTGCGAGAGCGCCATGGCAACTTTCTTCGCCGGGGTGAACCGATCTTCCCCGTAAAGAATCATGGAGTGCGAGCAGTCGAGCATGAGCACGGTCGCGCACGACGACTGGTACTCGCATTGATGTACCTGCAGGTCGGAATATTCGATGTTCAGCGGGAGCGTCAAACCCTCGCGCTGGATGGCGCTCGATAGTGTTGCGGTGATGTCGAGATTAAGCGTATCGCCGAATTCATACAATCTCGATGCGCCGCTGGCCTCGATTCCCGTGGCCAGATCGCGCGTGTCGTGGCGGCCGAAACTCGACTTCCCCAGCGAACCCATTAGATCGCGCAGCGTCTTGAAGCCCAGGAAGTCGAGGCTCTTGTCGGTGATCTCGAACTTCACTTGCTGTTGCGCCTCGCCCACCTGTCCGCCTACACTCGATTGCCGCGAAGGATCGTGGGGTTGGTCAATGCTGATGTAATCCTCTTGCTGCATGCGCTGAATCAATTGATCGATGAGTTCATCCAGCGTTCCTTCCATTTGCATCTGCTGGAGCTGCTGGCGCATTTGTTCATCGAGCAAATCGCTATCAAGCAATGCCTGCTCAATCGCGCGGCGCAGATCGTCCAGCGTCCGCTCGCCATTGCCAAAATCGTCGTACAGGTAATTCTGGAATCCGCTCTGCAGCAGGTAATCGGAGAGCGCGCTGAGCAGGTCCTCCATGCTCATCTCGCCCGCCGGGTCGGGAACGTATTTGCTGTAGCGAATGCGTTTCATAAAACGCAGCTGGCTTCTGGCTTCTGGCTTCTAGCTCCTAGGTGGTTTAGCTAGCAGCCAGAAGCTAGAAGCTCTGATCTAATTAAACGGCCTTCTGCCGCGAAACGGCACATCCTCGCGCTCGAAGGGTTTTTCCGCGGTTTTCTGCGGCTTTTCCCCGGCACTGAACAGACGCTCTTCGTTTCGTCCGATGCGTTTGTGTGCGTACAGTCCTTCGAGCACAAACTCCGCCGCCGAGACTTGCGACTCCGGGCTCTCCTTCGGTCCCACGTTCAGCTTGACCAACTTTTCCATCAGACCCTGAATACCACGCAGCGATTGCAGTGCCTCGCCCGCTCCCGCGGTGTCCGCCAATTGAATCTCGCCGCCCAGGTCGAACCACTGCACGACCTGGTTCATGTCCGTGCCTTTGAAGTATCCGTCGTAAGTTTTGGCGATGGCGGTTCGAATCAGTTCGCGGCTTACGTGGTCCGCGCCTTTCATCTCGCCTTCGTACTCCAGTTCGAGCTTGCCGGTGATTGCGGGCATGGCCGCGTACACATCTCCGATGCGAGGCACCACCAGCTTCTCATCATGGCGGATGGCGCGGCGTTCGGCGTTCGAGATCACGTTCTCCATGCACGAAATGGGCAGACGCTGGCTCACTCCTGAGCGTTTATCGACTTTCTTATCTTCGCGCGCGGCGAATGCAATTCGCTCGATGACCTCTTGGACATACTTCGGGATGTGCAACTTGTGTCCATCACGCTTGGTCCAGGCCTCTTGCGTCGTGATGGCAATGCCTTCTTCGATGGAGGCGGGATAGTGCGTGCGAATCTCGGAGCCGATGCGATCCTTCAGCGGCGTAATAATTTTGCCCCGAGCCGTGTAATCCTCCGGGTTGGCGCTGAACACGAGTGCGACATCGAGAGGCAGGCGGATGGGATAGCCTTTAATCTGCACATCGCCTTCCTGCATGATATTGAACAGACCGACCTGAATCTTTCCCGCGAGGTCGGGCAATTCGTTAATGGCGAAGATGCCGCGATTGGCGCGCGGCAGCAACCCGTAGTGAACAGTCATCTCGCTGCCCAGTTCGTGGCCGCCTCGTGCTGCTTTGATGGGATCAATGTCGCCAATCAGGTCTGCAATGGTGACATCGGGCGTGGCCAGCTTTTCGACGTAGCGCTGTTCCTGCGTGAGATAAGCGATGGGCGTGTCGTCACCAAGCTGCGCCACCCCGTCGCGGCAGAGCCGGCAGATGGGCGAGTAGGGATTGTCGTGAATCTCACAACCCGCGACATAAGGCATCCGCTCATCCAGTAAGGTGGTGAGAGCTCGCAGGATGCGACTCTTGGCCTGGCCACGAAGTCCCAGCAGAATAAAGTTATGACGTGACAGAATGGCATTGATGATCTGTGGCACCACGGTGTCTTCGTAACCGACAATTCCAGGAAAAATAGCCCCGCCCTGGCGAAGTCTCGCCATCAGGTTGTCGCGCAATTCGTCCTTCACGCGCCGGCTTCGCAATTGTTCTTCGGAAAATGGACTGTGGCGTAGTTCGCCGAGCGTCCGAGGAAGACTCATGATAGAAAAACCCCCACTGCCTCTGGCCAGATTATACGCCCGCCCCCAATGTTATCCCGCGTAGCCATAGCCGACGGCTTTGCGGCGTACGTGCACGGTGCGGCGCATTGTGGGTAGGATGGTTTCAGATCGCAGCAAACGAACCACAACATTCGGGCGAAATCGTCGCACGTCCGGGCTCCGCCCTGCGAGTCGTCCGATCTCGCGCGCTGTATCGAAGGCGATCACGGCGATGCTCGCTTCATCAAAGATGCCATGATTCAACTGCAGCATCTGCAAGGGAGCCCCGTACCGACGTCCGACCTCCGTGGCCAAGTCCTCCCCGAACACAGGCATCTCTTCGCCATCCGGCGTGCGAATATGCGTAGGAAGGTCTCCCTGAGCGCCGTCTTCACGGCGGTGCGGAGCAAACATGTAAGGTGGGCTTCGAAGAGACCGCGAATTGGAATCATCGCTCTCCTCCGCCACTCATGCTGGCAAGTATTGTCGCATTTCGGAGTTGACGAATCATGGCCGTTACTGTGTCAACCACAACGGGAGCAACTTCTACCGTAGAACAGTCGCGAAGACCAGCGAAGGCAGCAGGGTGGGACGGTTTGACTTTCGACACCGGGGGTGAAATCATTATTTTGTCGAGTGCGGAGCGGTTTTGCCCCGCAAAGTTGACGTTGTTCTTGCCCTTCTTGCGCATTCATTCATCCCCCTTTATAGGAAGTTGCGTTCTGCGCATTCGGAACCCTTGCGAGGAGGGCGATCATGACACTCATGGTGGCGGCCAAGAAACTCAGCAAATTCGATACCAAGAAATTCCTTTCGACCATCGACGGCGGCAGGAAGATCGCAGCTTTTCCCAAGAAGCAGGCGATCTTTGTTCAGGGCGACTCGTCCGATGCCGTTTTTTACATACAGAGAGGAAAGGTAAGACTCACGGTTGTGTCGAAGACCGGGAAGGAAGCCACCATCGGCATTCTGAACGAGGGCGATTTCTTCGGAGAAGGTTGCCTTGCAGGGCAGCCTCTCCGCCTGTGCACCGCAACCGCAATGACCGATTGCTCCGTGATGCGGATCGACCAGAAGGCGATGATGGAAGTGCTTCGCCGGGAACACGAGTTTTCCGACATGTTCGTGGCATATTTGCTGAAACGGAACATCCGATACGAAGAGGATTTGGTTGACCAGCTTTTCAATTCCAGCGAAAAGAGGCTGGCTCGGATTCTGCTATTGCTGGCTCAATTCGGCAAGGAAGGAGCGCCCGAGACTGTAATCGCCAAGATCAGTCAGGAGACCCTCGCTGAGATGATAGGCACTACCCGGTCACGGGTCAGCTTCTTCATGAACCGGTTCAGAGAGTTGGGGTTCATTGATTATCAGGGTGGCGATGCATTGCAGGTTCACAGTTCACTTCTCAACATCGTTCTCCACGACTAGAACTTCGTCCCGAAAAAACGGGACTCTACTCTCTTGCAGACGTAGCCACTTTCGGCTTCGCCATTTCCTTTATTCCGAAACCTGAGCAATTTTGAACAGTCACCAAGTTAGGTCAACGTTGTAATCTGTGAGCAGATGTGAAGGAACTATGCGGCCCATGGTCGCTTTGTTCCTCTGGTGGCGCAGCCGCATATTCGTATAGAGGAAAGGTTTAGCTCATCCACTCGCTGCGCCACATCTACTTTTTGAACGATCTTGGCATATTCGCTTGGGTGCCTGCTTCCTAATCGGTTGAGCGTGGCCATCATGGCCGTTGCGCTGGTGGTCATCGTTTACTTTCTTAGGCGATGGTAGTTTTCTGGCAGGAAGCTCGCACTCTGGGCAACCTCGCGCACAGGCTGGTCGGATGGGCGACCGCGCCTGAGGCAAAACCATTCCTGCAGCTCCTCTGGGAACGTCCTAAGGGAGATGGTCAGGGGCATTCTGACTTTCCCGAGGGTGTGCGATGCTGAATATTCAGAAGATTCTTCTGCCCGTTGATTTCCCGAACGCCTCGCTGCGTGTGGTTCATCAGGCGGCGACATTGGCGCACCGTTTCCATTCTGAGATCGTGATGCTGCACGTCCTGACAATGCAGAGACATGCCGCTGGCATGCCAGAGGACGGCAGCGAGCCGGCTGGCTGGGACTTGCTCGCGGCGATCATTAGAGAGGCCCAGAAACAGCAGGACCACTCTCTCGGGCCGGAGCTTGAAGGCCTTGCAATCCGACGCGTGTTGGTTAAAGGCGACCCGGCCCAGGCAATTGTGCAGACGGCTCGGGTGCAAAAAGCCGACCTGATCATGATGCCGTCGCATGGCTCCACCTTCAATCGCTTTCTTCTGGGCGCTGTGACAGCGAAAGTACTACACCGGACCGAGTGTCCGGTTTGGACCGGCGCCCACCTGGAAGAATCGCCAGTGCAGAAGTTTGCGATCCGCAACGTCCTGTGCGCAGTTGGTTTGAGCCCCCGTAGTGAGGAAGCTGTGTCGTGGGCCGCCCCAATGGCCGCCGAATTTGGTGCCCGTCTTACCATCGCCCACGTCACTGCCTCGGTGGAGCTTTGGGGACCTGGCGGCAGCTACGTCGATCAAAAGTGGAAAGACGAGCTCGTCGGCGACGCTTCCCAGCGTATCGCCAAGCTCCAGCAAGACATGGGCATCAAGGCGGACGTATTCATCGGCAGTGGCGACGTGCCGAAGGTGCTGAGCCAAGCTGTGAATCAGACGAAGGCGGATTTGCTGGTTACCGAGTGCTACCCTTATGGCGGTAACCTGCGGATCCACGGCTACGCAATCATTTGCGCGGTACCGATTCCAGTTCTGAGCGTGTGAGGGGCCTGACTCGTTGCGCGCATAACCCCCGGTTTGTCGGCGATCCAAAAGTACTTGCCGTCATTCTCGGACCATCTTGGTTAAGTCCCAACTCGAACTATGACAGCGCAGGAACGGGAAGGCCGTTCCCTATTGCTCAGTGTTGGTCGAGAAACTACGCGCTCTCATGACTTGTCATACGACCTCATCAACGAGGCGCGCCGTTCGTAAGGACCACTTTGAGTGCGCCGTGCTTTGCCGCGTTTGCGAACGTTCGTACGCCCTCATGATGTCGTTGATCGCGAAGCGGTGAGTCACGAGACCAGCGCTCTCATGGTCGTGCTGGTGCGTCGAGTTGCGGTACTCGCAGTCGGCAGTTCGAGTTCAGCGGTTGTCATTGATCTATCCTCTTTTTCCTTTGTTCCTAGGGATTCAAGCTTAACAACGGCACCGTCATTCTTCTGAGCAAGCGTGACTACTCTCGCCCGGCCAATCGGCTGGGCTGCAAAGTGCAGTCGGTGCTCGTGGCGTACGCCAAACGGCTGCTGGTGCGCTGATTCCCATTCGGAACACTGTGCAGAACAGCTCACTTCGGAAACACCGCTGAGGCATATAATGTCGGGCTATTCGGAGCAAAAAGGAGATCCCGATTGGCCATTGACACCAATGAGCATGCCTTCGTCGACTCTGGCCATCAACTCCCTGCTCGCGGTCCGGAATCTCGACATAGGATAGTGCGGGTTGTCATAGGGATTCTGTTGTTGCTGGCCATGGTGCTTGCTGTCGTGCTGATATGGCGCCACCTCGATGCCGCGAAAAAAGTCGCGCCTGCGCCGCCGAAGATCACGATCACAACCGCGACCGCGAAGCAAGGCGACATCGGCGTTTACCTTGACGCAATCGGCACGGTCACTCCCGTCTATACCGCTTCGATCACCAGCCAGGTGAATGGCTTGGTCGTCGCCGTGCACTTTAAGGAGGGTCAACTGGTAAGCAAGGGCGATCCGCTGATTGACATCGATTCGCGTACCTACCGCGCTACGCTTTTACAAGCGCAAGGGTCGCTGGAGCGAGACGAAAATCTGCTCGCCCAGGCAGAGATGGATCTGGAACGCTATCGCGCCGCACTAGCTCGCAACGCGATTTCAAAACAAATCGTGGATGACGAGGAAAAGCTTGTGCTGCAGGACCAGGGCACAGTAAAGAACGATCAGGGTGCGGCGCAATTCGACCAGGTTCAGGTCGACTACTGCCACATCACCGCTCCCATCGCTGGGCGGGTAGGTCTACGGCTGGTGGACCCGGGCAATGTGGTGCAATCTTCTGGAACCGCAACTCTGGCCGTCATCACGCAGTTGACGCCCATCACTGTAATTTTCACCATACCGGAAGACAGTCTCGGCCCAGTGGAAGCTCAACTGCGCAAGAAGGCTAAGCTCACCGTCGATGCTTTTGATCGCACAGCGCAGACAAAGATTGCCAGCGGGAAGTTGTTGACGCTCGACAACCAGATTGACACCACGACGGGAACAGTTAAAGCACGAGCCGTCTTCGACAATAAGAATGAGGCGCTCTTCCCCAACCAGTTTGTCAACACGCGGCTGCTCGTGAATAGGTTGCAGGGGGTGACGCTGGTTCCAGCATCCGCCATTCAACAAAATGGTCAAGCGTCGTTCGTGTATGTGATTCAAAACGATATCGCGCATATGCGCGGCATAAAGCCGGGAGTTACAGACGACGGTTTAACGCAGGTTGACGGCATCAATGCGGGAGACGTTGTCGCCAACAGCAGTTTCGATAAGTTGCAGGAGAACGCCGCAGTGGTTGTTCCGAATCAGGTTCCGAAGAAAGGGTCGACCAAGCCTGCCGCGGCCGGCGCGAACGGGAGCAGCGCCCCGTGAGTCCGTCTCGTCCGTTTATCTTGCGACCAGTAGCGACCGCTTTGCTGATGGCTGCGATCCTCTTGGTCGGCATTGTTGGTTATACGCAACTGCCGGTTTCCGCCTTGCCGGAAGTCGACTATCCGACCATTCAGGTAGTCACGTTTTATCCCGGAGCAAGCCCGACGGTGATGGCGACGACGGTGACGGCGCCACTGGAGCGCCAATTCGGCCAACTGCAGGGTTTGAGCCAGATGACCTCCACCAGTTCCGGTGGCACTTCCGTCATTGTGCTGCAGTTCAACCTCAGTCTGAATATTGATGTAGCTGAGCAAGAGGTACAGTCTGCCATCAACGCGTCGCAGAGTCTGTTGCCATCCATTCTGCCCTCGCCGCCGATCTACAGTAAGACGAATCCAGCCGATGCCCCTGTGCTCACCCTGGCCATCACCTCAAGTTCCATGCCGCTTTCTCAGGTCGAGGACCTTGTGGACACGCGGCTTGCGCCTAAGATTTCGCAGCTCAGCGGGGTCGGTCTGGTAACCATCAGCGGCGGACAAAAGCCCGCCGTCCGCATTCAAGCCAATCCCACGGCTCTGTCCTCCTATGGCATCAACATGGAGGACCTGCGCACGGCGCTAACCAATGCCAGCGTGAACGCCGCCAAAGGGAACTTCGACGGGCCGCGCCAGAACTACCAGATCGACGCCAACGATCAACTGATCACCAGCGACGACTATCGGAAAGTTGTTGTCGCCTACCGTAACGGCGCGCCGGTCATGCTGACCGACGTGGCCAACGTTGTGAATGGCATAGAGAACAACAACCAGGCGGCGTGGATGAACCAGACCCCCGCGGTCATCCTGAATGTGCAACGCCAGCCTGGGGCCAACACCATCAGCGTGGTCAAGAGCATCAAGCAACTACTGCCGCAGCTTGAAGCCAATCTACCCACGGGCATTCAGGTAACCACGCTCACCGATCTCACCACCGCCATCGAAGCATCGGTTTCCGACGTTAAGTTCGAGTTGTATTTGACGGTTGGACTCGTCGTACTCGTCATCTTCCTCTTCTTGCGGAGTCTATACGCCACCATCATCCCGGCGGTGGCCGTGCCATTGTCGCTGGTGGGTACGTTCGCGGCGATGTACATCCTGGGTTACAGTCTGGATAACTTATCGCTGATGGCACTTACTATCTCCACTGGTTTCGTGGTGGACGATGCCATCGTGATGATCGAGAACATCGCGCGCTACATCGAGGCGGGCGATCCACCCATGGAAGCGGCGCTCAAGGGTGCGGAGCAAATTGGCTTCACCATTCTCTCGCTGACCGTATCCCTCATTGCCGTGCTGATTCCGCTGTTGTTTATGGGCGACGTCGTGGGGCGCCTGTTCCGCGAATTTGCCGTGACCCTCGCCGTCACCATCATCGTTTCGGCAGTGGTCTCCCTTACGCTCACTCCAATGATGAGTGCGCGCATCTTGCGGCGCCAGCCCAAAGAGCAGCAGGGACGCATCTATCAAGCCTCGGAGCGCGCTTTCGAGAGCATGATCGCGTTCTATGGCCGGACGCTGAAGGTTGTCCTGCGATACCAGACGATTACGCTGTTGGTCGCGGTGTCCACACTGCTGCTTACGGTTTTCCTTTACATCATCATCCCTAAAGGATTTTTCCCGGTGCAGGACACGGGCGTCATCCAGGGCATATCGCAGGCGCCGCAGACGATTGGCTCCATGGCCATGGCAGCGAAGCAGCAGGAATTGGCGAAGCTAGTTCTGGCTGACCCGGCGGTCGAAAGCCTGTCGTCGTTCATCGGCGCCGATGGCACGAACACAACGATCAACAGTGGCAGAATGTCGATCAATCTGAAGCCGCTCGCCCAGCGCAAGATGAGTGCTTCCGACGTAATCCGCCGGCTCAAGTCAAAACTCGATCAGGTTCAGGGAATAGAACTGTTCATGCAACCGGTGCAGAACATCACGGTGGACGATCGGGTGAGCCGCACCCAATACCAGTACACGCTCGAAGACCCCGATGCCAATGAACTGAATGACTGGAGCAACCGTTTCGTCGCCCGTCTGAAGCAGTTGCCGGAACTGGAAGATGTCGCGACCGATCAACAAACGGGAGGCCTGGCCGTATCTCTGGTGATTGACCGGGTCACAGCCTCGCGATTTGGCATTGCGCCGACGACCATCGACAACACGCTCTATGACGCCTTCGGTCAGCGGCAGATCAGCACGATGTATACGCAGGTGAATCAGTACCACGTTGTGCTGGAGAGTGAACCGCAATTTCAGAAGGACCCGAACAAGCTGAACCATCTCTATATCCAGTCCAATGCGTCTGCAGGAGCAACCGGCGCCGGAGCCTCCTCCTCATTTGCGTCCTCGGGAGCATCGGCCGCGGGGTCGAATGCGCTGACGACTTCAGCCCTGTACACTCCGGCGGCAAATACCATGGCTCCTCCTGGGAACGCGCTTTCGGCGAGCGCCTCCTCGACGTCGAGCCGGGGAGCAAACTCCGCAGGCGTTACAAGTTCGGCCACCAGCAGTGCCGTGCCGCTGAGCGCTTTCTCACATTTTGAGAAGACGACCGAGGCGCTCTCCATTAACCACCAGGGTCAATTTCCAGCCATCACCGTATCGTTCAATCTGGCGCCGAATGCCGCGCTGGGCGAAGCCATTACCGCGGTCGACAAAGTGCAGAAAGACATGCAGATGCCTCCCAGTCTGCAATCAGGATTTCAGGGCACGGCGGCGTCATTCACGGCTTCACTATCCAATGAGCCGTTGCTCATTCTGGCCGCGCTGGTCACCGTGTACATCGTTCTCGGCGTTTTGTATGAGAGCTTTATCCATCCGATTACGATTCTGTCCACGCTGCCGTCGGCGGGCGTGGGCGCTTTCCTCGCGCTGCTTCTCTTCGGCCAGGATTTAAGCGTGGTCGCCATCATCGGCATCGTCCTGCTGATCGGTATTGTGAAGAAGAACGGCATCATGATGGTCGATTTCGCGCTGGAAGGGGAGCGAGAGCACGGGAAGAACGCGACCGACGCAATTTACGACGCCTGTTTGCTCCGCTTCCGCCCCATTATGATGACCACCATGGCCGCGCTGCTGGCGGGACTGCCGCTGGCGCTGGGAACTGGTTTCGGCTCCGAGTTGCGCCGGCCGCTGGGCATCGCCATGGTGGGCGGGCTGCTGCTGAGCCAGGTGCTCACGCTTTACACCACGCCCGTCATTTACATTTTTTTTGACAATCTGGCGCAGCGCTTTGGGCACAAAGCGGAAACCGGGGACGAAGAACAGGCAGGGCCCGCATGAACGTCTCCGCACCTTTCGTTCACCGGCCAGTAGCGACCACGCTGCTCACGGTGGCGATCGCCCTTGCCGGGGCGATTGCGTATGAGGTGCTTCCGGTAGCGCCCCTGCCGGAGGTTGACTTTCCAACTGTTTCCGTCGGTGCAGGCTTGCCGGGAGCCAGCGCCGACATAATGGCATCGTCCGTCGCCACTCCCCTGGAGCGGCAGTTGGGTCATATTGCAGGGGTGACGGAGATGACCTCCTCCAGCACACTCGGGAGCACCTCGATCACCATTCAGTTTGACCTCAACCGCGACATCGACGGAGCGGCGCGCGATGTAGAGGCTGCCATCAATGCGGCGCGAAGCTATCTGCCCGCCAACCTGCCGGGCAATCCGACCTATCGCAAAGTCAATCCCGCCGATTCGCCGATCATGATCCTCGGCCTTACCTCCGACAAATATGGTCCCGACAAAATATATGACGAAGCCTCCACCGTCCTCGCACAAAAGTTGTCGCAGATACAAGGCGTAGGGCAGGTCTCGGTCGGAGGTGGCGCATTGCCGTCGGTGCGTGTGGATGCAAATCCCACACAGTTGGCCGGCTATGGACTTACCGTTGCAAGTTTGCAGTCCGTGCTGAGCCTGCAGAACTCCGACCTGGCCAAAGGCCAAATCACTGATGGCACGGGGACCGCGGACATCCTTGCCAACGACCAGATCTCGCACGCAGCGGACTACAAGCCGCTCATCGTCGGTTACAAAAACGGCGCGGCGATCCGTCTGTCCGATGTCGCTCAGGTGACAGACTCCGTGCAGAACATCCGTGCTGCCGGCTATTTAAACGGCAAGCGCTCGGTTACAGTCATCATCTTCCGCCAGCCCGGCGCCAACATCATTGAGACGGTCGACCGAGTCCGCGCGGAACTTCCGATTATCAAGGCCTCTATTCCGCTCGGCATCGAGACCACCATCGTTCTGGATCGCACCACCACCATCCGCGCCTCGGTCAGTGACGTCGAGAGAACGCTGATGATTTCTGTCGGCCTCGTCATCCTCGTGGTGTTTGTCTTCCTGCGCAACGGCCGCGCCACGCTCATTCCGGCGGTCGCGGTGCCGGTCTCGCTGGTCGGTACGTTCGCGGTAATGTATCTGTTCGGATACACCCTGGACAACCTCTCGCTGATGGCCATGACCATTTCGACGGGCTTTGTGGTCGATGATGCCATCGTGGTGATGGAAAACATCTCGCGCCATCTGGAAAACGGCATGAAGCCCTTTGCCGCGGCGCTGAAGGGTGCGCAAGAAATCGGCTTCACCGTCTTCACCATCAGCGTTTCGCTCATTGCCGTCTTTATCCCTCTTCTGTTGATGGGCGGAATCGTTGGCCGTCTCTTCCGCGAGTTTGCCGTCACTCTCTCGACCGCCGTTTTCGTGTCGATGATCATCTCGCTGACCACGACGCCGATGATGTGCGCCTACCTGTTGAAGAACGAGCGCACCGAAAAACATGGCCGCATTTACGGGGCCAGCGAAAAGTTCTTTGACTGGGTGCTCTCGTTGTATCGCGGCAGCCTGCACTGGGTGCTCGACCATCCGACCCTCACCCTCGCCGTTCTCTTCGTCACCATAGCGCTCAATGTGGTGCTGATCGTCAAGATATCCAAGGGCTTTTTCCCGACGGTGGACACGGGATCGATCTCTGGTTCAGTGCGCGGACCGCAGGATTCATCCTTCGCAGCTATGAACGATTCCATTCAGCAGATCGGCCGGGTGATCAAGAACGATCCTGCCGTCGAGAATGTGATTGCGTTCACCGGCGGCGGCGGGGCTACCAATAACGGATCCCTCTACATTGCGCTCAAGCCGCTGGCGCAGCGCAACGTCAGCGCCGCTGAGATCATCAATCGCCTGCGCCCCCAATTGAACCGTCTTCCCGTGGCTTCCGCGTTCCTCCAACCCGTGCAGGATCTGCGCATCGGCGGCCGGTCCAGTAATGCGATGTACCAGTACACGATCCAATCCGACACGGTGCAGGATCTTTCCAAGTGGGCGCCGATCATGCTTGCCGAGATGAAGCACCTGCCCGGTCTGCAGGACGTCAGCTCAGACCAGCAGAATGGCGGCCTGGATGAACTGATGACCTATGATCGCGTCACCGCGGCAAAGCTCGGCCTCACCGTCAAGACGCTCGACTCGGCGCTCTACGGCGCATTCGGCCAATCCCAAGTGTCCATCATCTATACGCAGTTAAATCAGTATTACGTGGTGCTGGAAGTTGCTCCCCAATACTGGCAAAGCCCGGAAGGATTGAAAGACATCTACCTTCATACTTCCGGCAGCGGTAACATCCCGCTGCTCGCAGTGGCCAAGAGCCAAGCCAACACAACCCCGCTGTCCATCAACCATACGGGCTTATTCCCCTCCGTCACCTTATCCTTTAACCTCGCGCCGAACGTGTCTTTGAGCGACGCCACATTGAGCATCACGCAGATGCAAAAGCGGCTCGGCACGCCTTCCACGCTGCAAGGTTTTTTTTCCGGCACGCTGCTGGCCTACCAGCAATCTCTGGGCACCGAACCCTTGCTGGTTCTAACGGCGCTGCTGGCGGTGTACATCGTTCTAGGTATTTTGTATGAGAGCCTGGTCCATCCTGTGACCATCATCTCCACGCTGCCGTCGGCGAGCGTAGGCGCGATGCTCGCGTTGATGCTCTTTAAACAGGATCTGAACATCATTTCCATCATTGGCATTGTGCTGCTGATCGGAATTGTGAAAAAGAACGCCATAATGATGATCGATTTCGCGCTGGAGGCCGAGCGCCATGAGGGAAAGAACACCACCGACGCGATTTTTGAAGCCTGCATGTTGCGGTTCCGTCCCATCCTGATGACGACGATGGCTGCGTTGTTGGGCGCTCTGCCGCTGGCGCTCGGGACAGGCACGGGGTATGAACTCCGCCGCCCCCTGGGCATCACCATTGTGGGAGGGCTGATCTTGAGCCAGTTGCTCACGCTTTATACCACCCCGGTCGTCTATTTGGCGTTCGACCGGTTACGGCTGCGCATGCAGGGAAAGCAGCATGACATCCTTAACTACGGATCCGGCCCAGCTCCGAGCACTACGAACTGAATCGACATAGAGAGACGCGATGACCAAGATGCCCGAAACAACTACCGGTTGGAAAACAGAGAGTCACCAATTCTCTCGGCATGGCATCCTGAAGCTAGCGGCTTTATTGGGCGCTTTGATTCTCTTCAGCGGATGCAATCGGGGTCTCCGGTATCAAAGAGCCCAGGTGGAAACTCCCCCTGCCTACAAAGAAATGGAAGGCTGGAAGACAGCGCAGCCGCAGGACGACACGCTCCGCGGCAAATGGTGGGAGATGTTCAACGAGCCCCAGTTGAATGCGCTCGAAGAGAAAGTGAATGTTTCAAACCAGAACATCGCATTGGCTGCTGCCAGCTTTCTCGCTGCGCGGGCCTCGGTCAAGGAAGCTCGATCCCAGCTTTTCCCTACAGTGACGACCAACCCATCCATTACCGTGCAACGGCCGCCGTCTTCCTCGGGGTCCGGCTCAGGAGCAGGTTCCAAATCCTCAACCGGTACATTTACAGACTACACCCTTCCCTTTGATGCCACCTGGCAGCCGGACTTGTTCGGCCGTATCCGGAACACGGCGAAAGCGGCTGCCTACGGAGCGCAAGCGAGCGCGGGCGATCTTGAGAACACACGCCTCACGGTTCAGGCCGAAGTGGCTGCGGATTACTTTCAACTTCGCGGGCAGGATGCGTTAAAGCAGTTATTGGATTCGACGGTGATCGCTTTTCAACAGTCGCTCGAGCTGACGAGGGCGCTCTACGACACCGGCATCGACTCCGAGGAAGCCGTAGCGCAAGCCGAGACTCAACTCGAAGCCACGAACGCGCAGGACGCCGCTCTGGGCATCCAACGGGCGCAATTTGAACATGCCATCGCCATGCTGACCGGCCAATCGGCCTCGACGTTTTCAATTCCTTTCGAACCCCTCAAATCCAATCCTCCGGAGATTCCCGTCGGCGTTCCGTCCCAGCTTCTGGAGCGGCGTCCCGACATCGCCACCGCCGAACGCCTGATGGCGCAAGCTAACGCACAGATTGGGGTTGCCAGAGCCGCATACTTCCCGACGGTAACGTTAAGCGCAGCGGCAGGATTCGAAAGCACATCGTTCGTGAATTGGTTCACCTGGCCAAGCCGCTTTTTCTCGCTCGGCCCGGCGGCCGCGGAAACCTTGTTTGACGCCGGATTGCGCCGCGCTACGGTCATGCAATTCAGGGCGCAGTACGACGAGACTGTGGCCAACTATCGCCAGGCCGTCTTAACGGGTTTTCAACAAGTGGAAGACAACCTGGCTTCGTTGCGAGTCCTGTCGGTGGAGATTCAACATCAGGACGCGGCGGTGCAATCGGCGGAAAAAACACTCGCGCTGGCCACGGATCGCTACAAATTAGGGATCGACCCTTACCTGAACGTGATCACCGCGCAAACTTCATTGCTATCCAACCAGGAAACCGCGGTCAATCTTCGAATTCAGCAGATGACGGCCAGCGCAGGGTTGATCGAGGCCCTTGGTGGAGGTTGGAACGCCTCGCACCTCCCATCGCCTGCACAACTGGTCAGCAAAGCGCCATAGGACCCAAAACTGCACTCCAAGACGACTCGAGGGCGAACCCGCAGACTAGATGCGGCGCGAGTTGGCAATCAGGAAAGTCCGGAACCCACAATCTAACACCACAGTTTCAATCCCTGATGCGGCTCTCTACTTTGAGGTCCAGTCGCGCACAATCCGTCGGTGGAAGGATGAGGGTAAATTGAGAAGTGGGCCACACCGAGGATCAATCACTATCGAATCGGGCCTGCAGTGGCAGAAGAAGCGCTCGCGAAAACGCCCATCGCTGTTAGAAGCAACCTTGAATCGCGAGAACATCCGCCTTTTCCACAGACTGGCTGGAAAACTGGCGAGAATTGGACCTTGTCCGCATCGCCCCAAAATAATTTGTGACATTTAAGGACATTTGCGAACACTCCTGCTCTTGCGGGCCAAAGCTAACTTACTTTAAGAGTCCACCCGGCACGGCGGGGACTCGGCAGCAATTTGTATGCGCTCGGCGTACCGGAAAAAGTAATCCAGCAGATACTACGCCACACGAATGTGAGCACGACCAGCACGTACTACATCAAGACGGTCCCCACACAAGTTACCGACGCGATGGAAAAACTACAACAGGCACTGCCGGAATCGTTATCTGGCAACGAAGTGGCAACGGACACATGGAAGGCCGCGGCATCCCCTGCCGTTAACTAATCTAGTGCGCTTTCATTGAGATTGGATGGAGGCCCCGGGCGGAGTCGAACCGCCGACCAACGGTTTAGGAAACCGCTGCTCTATCCAACTGAGCTACGGGGCCGTACGCTTATTTTGCATCAGTTTACACGCTGCGTCGTGTCTTCTGCCTGTACAAAGGCTGTACATGCGTCGAAAGCCACACCTAATTGCAGCATTGCATCATGCATTTTCTCATCCCGCAGGTGGATCTAGTTCCGCTGCGTCGTGCTCCCGTCGTGGTGTCGAAGGATGCGCTGGATCACCATGTCCTTGTGAGAGATGGCAGGTTTTGCGTCACACCGGCGTTACAATTTCATATCGTACCGCTCTGGAATCGCTTACCTTACGGGTCGAGTGCCTGGACGTGCACTGGTCGTAAACTTGACTGAGGTTCAGCGTTGTTGGCGGTGGGGGCCATTCCCCTCCGGTCGTGTCAACTCCTTTTGCGGGTCTAAAGTCCGCAGGCGCGAGTTTGTTGTTTTCGCAAATTGCAAAACGGTGAAAGTATATGCAGTCATTCTATCGCTCTACTCGCCTCTGGTTGAGCAAAGCATCCGTCAGATGCGAGCCGAGCGCGAGCGGCGAAGAGAGAAAGCGAGAGTTGCCACTCGGGGTGATCTCCGTGTTTGCGATGTTAGCGGAGCGGTTTGATAATGGCGTATCGTCAGGCGCTAGCCAATGAAGAAACCTGATCGTAACCGTTCGAGAAAGCAGGATCGGGTTTCAGCCCACCAAGACCGGCGCCGACCTCGGTTCTCCCGGGAGCTTTCCGTAATTTACGAGGACGATTCTGTGGTCGTTCTCGACAAGCCAGCCGGACTCCTGGCTGTTCCGATTAAGGGCTCTGATACTCCGTCCGCGTGGTCGCTGTTAGCCGAAAAACTCGAACCGAAAAAACAAAAGGCCTTGGTGGTCCATCGCATCGATCGCTTCTCCTCCGGCGCCCTTCTGTTTGCAAAAACCGCCCCAGACCGAAGTGCGCTGGTGCGGCAGTTTCTCGACCACACTCCCGAAAGGCACTATCTCGCAGCTCTGCGAGGCCGCGTCGAGACTGAGGCAGCGACGCTTGTGCACTATTTTCGACGCGAAGGAATGTATCAACAGTTGCGCACAGCACGCGATCCAGCAGCGGCGCGTGCCGAACTGCGCTATACGGTCGAACGCCTTTTTGCGGATGCTTCGCTGGTACGAGTCGAGCTCGTGACCGGATTACAGAATCAAATCCGTGTCCAATTTGCGGCCCTGGGACACCCCGTCATCGGCGATAGAAAATACCATCGCGCGGAAGCGTCGGAGGAACTCATTGATCGCGTTGCGCTCCATGCTGCGCATCTCAAGTTTGTCCATCCCCGCTCGGGGAAAAACATCTCGGTTGACTGCAAACTGCCCCCAGATTTTCAGCATCTGGTTCGAGAGTTGTCGCGGTCAAGCCGAGCGCGGGGGTGAATCCAGACCCATTCGCCCCCCCAGTGAAGCTGTGTGAAGGCTAACGCCACCGCGGCACTTGCCGAGGCACTTGCCGATTCCAAATGTATCCCCGCAATCCAGTCCCGACGTTGCGCTGAGTTCATCATGATCGCGTCCCCGTCTTGAACGCCAACCATCCTAGCCCTCCAACGCAATATGTCAACCGAGAGTTTCAGCCTACTTCGGGGACAGGGAAGTGAAAAGCCCTCATGAATTGAGCATTCTGGCGGGCAAAGTCTGCTGAGCGTTGGTGTGCAATTGGTTTTTGTTTAAAACCTCTAAGCCTTGAGTCGCTCCCTCACTCGGCCATCTGGGCTAAGCTTTACCGTTTGTGTGGAATTTCCAGCCAAATTTCTCTTCCGTAGATCATTCATCAATTGCCTATCTTCAGCGATCAGCTGTGGGCTTCTTTGACTTCCGTCGCTTTGGAATTCAAGCAGCCTTTGCATCAACTCGGCGAAGTTTTCCATGACTTCCTCCAAGATTGGTTGACAAACACGATACGCGACAGCTAAGGGGAAAACTGGTCAAAACTGAACAGGTTTAGGGCTTATCAAAGGCTGATTCCCGACACAGCGATTGCAAAATGCCACCGACTCGCTGGTAGTGGGCGGGGCGTTCTTTCGTGTTATTTACTTCCCAAGGAGAAACGGTCGCGACCATCTCAGTCAGAGGCGGGGGCAGAGAACCATGCACAAGAATTTTATCCGGAAACCCGCCGTCCTGACGCCTGCGTTCTGTAGAACACATAAAGGAACACAGCCACGCTGAAGCAACCAAATGCATAGATGAAAGACGAGAACAGCGTCACCGCAGGAACCAGACCCCGTAGGACATTGAGGACGTTGGAGACGAACGCCCACACCAAAAGAGCCGTCATCAGAATCGTCCCGATCAGTGCGAATAGCGCCGCATTTTTGAGTGTCATCTTCGGAGTATGAACGTTGCCAGTGTCAGCCGCAACTCTGGCACCTTCCATCCCGGCTTCGACGACGAATCCTTCTCCCGCTTTCCTGCCGGAGCCCTTTGCAGACAATTGCTCAAGAGCGTGCCGAATCGTCGGGGCATCCGAACGGTTGACGCATGCGTTGAGCTTTCGTTTGATGTGGCGCTCCTTCATCACCGCTACATTTGGAGATTCTGGTTTACCGACCGAAGGCGATGACATTGCGAACGATACCATCGCAGATAATATGCGCCAGGAGGGTCTATGACGGACACACAATCTACGAGGAGTCCAGAGGCCGGAGACGGCAATCGCCGGCTGAGGGCTTTCGCCTCGCTGGCAGTAGGTGCGGCGTTCTTAGCCTTGTGGTTCTGGCTGCTGCCGCAGTGGCTCGGTTTCCGCGTGGAAATGGCGGGCATGGGGCGTTGGCGATGGCTGGCGGCGGTTCCATCCGCGCTGGGATTCGCAGTTGCTCTGCGTTGCGTCTGGGACTTCGGGTGGACGGGACGCGGCACCCCTGCCCCAGTCGCTCCGCCGCAGCGATTGGTTGCGGTGGGCTTCTACCGCCACGTGCGGAACCCGATGTACGTGGGCTTTGCAGCGGGTTGGATCGGGCTGTGGGTGATTTTCGGGCACGGCAACCCGGTAGCCATTGCTGCCGTCGCAGTGGTTGCCCTCGGGGTGCATCTGTTCGTGGTCTTTTATGAAGAGCCCACGTTGCGCAAGAAATTCGGTGCAGACTACGAACAGTATTGCCGGAACGTGGATCGATGGTGGCCGCGTGTGCGTGGCTGGGACAGGCCGCAATGACCCATGCGCATCCGGCGCGTTCCGATGTTCGACCATGCCGAAACAGAAGGAACGACTTTTCCTCGTGCTTGGTCCGCTTTGCCAGAATCTGTCGGACCTTGGTCTGGCACAATCACAATGCAGTTGCACGCATAGCGGCTCACTGTCTTGCTAAATAGAAGCCATCTCTTCGAGTGAGCGGAATCGTGCGGCCCGCCACTGTCAACTTCATAGCTGCCATCGGGAAAGTTATCAGAATCGGCGATGTCCATGTTGGCACACTCTGAAGCCATTGGTTATCAGGGCATAGCTACCTTGTTACTCGCACCCGGCAAGACCTTTCATGCCCTTCACCACGAAGTATTCCTTGAAATTACGGCTTGTCATTTTTCCGGTTCCTTCGAGAACCATATTACCTGTTTCGCACCGTTGATTCCCAGCCGCAGTCTCTCGGTCGAAACCGCATGATTGCTGGATTCCGGCGCTTTAGACTTTATCGAACGTGGCGCACTGCCGAGCTGCGAAGAGCTATCGAGTCCGAGATTGGGAAAGCTACCGTACTAAAGCCGCAATACCCGCCGTGGCGGTTCCGTAGTCGTGTCGCCAGGCTGGTCACAAAGGTTGCCTAGCCGAGTAGGCCAAACACGCCCCTGCTCAGTTGAGCCCTAATCGCGGCCAAATGATCTGCGATATCCGTCAGCAGTTCAAGCAATTGAGCCATGGCAATTGCCACGACGCAGCCGAATAGCAGCAGAAATCCAGCCAGCACTCCGAGCTTGCCGAGCTTGCCGACCGCTACAGTGGCGAGACCGAGCAGTGCCGCGATAATGCCTCCGATGAACAGCAGGAGGACGATGATTTTCACCCGCCCATGACTTCGCTCGGTAGCACGATCCATTGCATCCTCCGGATGGTCACCCCGAAGGATACGCTCAAAGGGTGAACCTCGACGAGGATGCCGCCGCCGAGGGGGTGCAAAAAGGCCTGCAACAGAGGTTGAGCCGCAACTTTGGGCTGACCCTGCCAGCATCCGAGGGTCGCGGAATCAGCCCCCGCCGTCCTCGGGGGGGCACAATGCAGTGATGATCATGAGTGTGCAATTTTGACCAGACAGCAGCATTGCAGCATTGGCGCTGCTGCAACTTGCTTTCCATTTAAGGATGGATAGATGTGAAGGAGCGGTTGCAGCAGCCTTTTCATGGAATACCTCCGTGATGTTCGGCAACCCGAAGAAGGATTGGCGAGTGAGGAGATCAGGCTGCCGTGAACGCCGCCATTCTATACCTAAGCCGGCTGTTGCTAATCCGGCTTCTACGACACGAGTAGTTTTTCCGGGAACTCAAGGTGGTCACGGGGTAAGCTTGAACACGGTTCCGCAGCCCGAGAATCCGCAATTGAGATCGCCGCCAGCGCTGGTAGTGCCGTAGAGATTGCCGGCGTTGTCCAAGATCAAACCAGCGATCGGATGCGCCCCGTCGGGTGAGTAGTTGAAGTTGTGCAGGACGGTTAGTTTGCCGGTTGTGTCCAGCTTGAACACGGTTCCGTAGCCGGAAGTACCGCCATAGAACGTGGTGCCGTAGAAATTCCCAGCCGCGTCCCGAATCAAACGTGCACAAGGATTTTGCCCGTCCGGCATTCCCGCGAAACTGTGCAGCAGGATCAGCTTGCCCTTCGCATTGAGCTTGAACACGGTTCCGAAGCCGCCGTTAGTGCCGCCATAGTAGGTGGTGCCGTACAGATTGCCCGCCGGGTCACGCAACAAACCTGCCAGGGGATTGACCCCGTCCGGCGTTCCGGCGAAGCTGTGCAGCAGAGTTAGTTTGCCTTTCGCATCCAGTTTAAACACCGTTCCGAAGCCGCCGCCCGTGCCCCCGTATTGGGTTGTGCCGTAGAGGTTCCCCACTTTGTCGCGAAGCAAACCTGAGTAAGGATCTTCCCCATCCGGCGTCCCGGCGAAGCTGTGCAACAAGGTCAGCCTGCCTTTCGAATCCAGCTTGAACACGGTTCCGAAGCCGCCATTGGTTCCGCCGTACTGAGTCGTGCCGTAAAGATTGCCCGCAGCGTCGCGCACCAAAACTGAGCGGGGATCTTCTCCGTCGGGGGTTCCGGCGAAGCTGTGAAGTAGACTCAGCTTGCCGCTCGGGCGCAGTTTGAACACCGTCCCGAAGCCGCCCTCAGTGCCGCCGTACAAGGTCGTGCCGTAGAGGTTGCCCGCCTTGTCCCGGGTCAAACCGGAGTAGGGATCTTCCGCATCGGGCGTACCCGCGAAGCTGCGGAGTACGGTTTCCTTGCCCTTCGTATCCAGCCTGAACACGGTTCCAAAACCACCCTTTGTGCCCCCATACTGAGTGGTACCGTAGAGATCGCCCGCTGCGTCCTGAAGCAAACTTGCGTCGGGCTGTTCCCCGTTCGCGGTGTTCGTAAACGTGTAGAGCACGGTGAAACTTTGTGCCTGTGCCGGACTGAGCGCGACGGACTCTGGCACAAGCCCGATCGCCAATGACAGCACCGCACGCGCCCCTTGCCCGCATATCCTCAAAAAACGTTTCGCTGTGTTCGTCACAATGTTGTCCCCCGCAACGAACCGCGTTTTTACCATGGAAGTTGGGCCAAGGCAAGCCCCTTCGGCCCAACCCTCCGAGATCAGCGGATGGTGTCGTAGACGGCGTGCCTTTCGACATCTCTCTCTGTGCGTCGAATTGAACCTTACGACTAGGACGGCTCCAGCTTGTGGCAGAACTTTTGGATGAGATCGCTCTGCTTGGGAAGCGCACCGATGAACTCAAAACCGTGCAAGAAGCCCATGCGGTGCCGGACCACGGCTCGCATTGCAAAGACCTCGGGAATGTCCGGTATGGAGAATTCCAAAGTAACCATTTCTCCTGCCGCCAATTCACTGCTAATGACCGCGCCTAGTCCAGCCTCGGCAATCTCGAAGCAGCGACCGTGTACGCGGAAGTATCCGTCCTTCCCAAGCACCTTCACAATAACTGGTATCTCCGTGCGATATCGAGCGTAACGCCGCGTGGAAGACTTGTGCATTCTTCGAGCCCAAAAAAGATGAGACTTCTCTTAGAATCCTCGCCAGATCCCGACAAGTAGAATAATGGATTGTCCCCGACTCTGACAGTAACTTTGGTGACGACTGCTGAGACCCGCGGAAGTATTCCGTCTTGGCGAAGACTTTGTCATCGGTGAAGAACCAAAATGCGAATTCTCTTGCGGTGAGAGATCACTTGACACTTGTATTTTTAGAGGGCCGGGAGCACACTGTGCTCACTGACTAGAAGGGAGAGGGGATGAATACCAAGACGTTCCGCAGGCTATGGTCGGATGATGAGGGCCAGGACATTGCCGAATACGCCGTGATGCTGGCAGTTATTCTGGTGTTGGTGGTTGGCACCATCCGATTGATTGGATCGAGTTCGAATAACGTATTTTCTTCCGTGGCTAGTTCGATTGGCCAATAGCTGCTGCGAAGCCGCAACGTGATTTTGCGCGCAGAGCCAGACCTACAAAGTCTGGCTGCCTTTTTCCGCCCAATTCCAGTCTCCGGTCTCTGTAGATGGGCTTGTGGAGTGCCAGCACAGGGCGTTCTCAGCCCAAAATACAAACCGGTTCATCCCGCCTAGCCGCTCACTGAAGTGTCTTCGAGGGCAACCTTTTGTCTGGTATTATCTTCCAATTGGCTTGTCTGCCAGACGGCCTGGCTACCATGTTCACACCTCACCCCAATTTGAGTGACGAAGTGAATGCCAACATCGTCCAGTCAGAAATTGAGGGCGGTGTCGCGCTGGGGGATTTGCCGCCGTCGACCGTGCTGGAGATTCAGACCCAAAACCATCGTTATACCGCAGTGTTTCTGGGCGAAAGCCAAGTGCTCATTTCAGGACATCCGGAATACTGCCCCGAACCGGTGCTGGTGGCCATTGCCGGCTCGACTTGGGGAGGGTCGATGCTGAAGCTGCGTTACATCGGCCGAGGCATGCACCTGGAGTTCTGTCATCCCGAGTATCACACTCCGATTGTCACCTCCCGCATTCAGGAAGTCCGCGAGCGCATTCATCTGGGTTTCGAAAAGTCTTCCAGCGCGGACGGTGGTACGCTGAGTTCTGCCCAACCGCCGCCTGCGGAATCTATCCCCGCGGCCACCATGCTGGCGCGTGGAACGTTCACCAAGCCTTCGTGAATCGAATCCCCTCAAGATCTTACCTGGCCATTCTGCCAGTCACGGAATGGCCGAACCGGTCCTCGAGTTGATCTGCGCATGGCTCCCGAGTTGGAGCTGAATTTCAGCGGCAATGTCTTGCGCGATCTCGCCTTGAATAGCCAATAGGTTGCTGGGTTCGCGATCATATTGCCGCGCCCAGAGGTGGGTCTGGTCTTTCACCTGGATGAGCTGCGCGGTGATTCGCAGTCGGCCGGAATCACGTCGCACGCTGCCCTCCAGCGCGTACTGCACTCCCAGCTTGCGCCCGATTTGATCCAGTGCCTCCTTGTTGTGCTTATACTGCATGACTGAGGTGCGCGCGATCACTCCCAGGTGCTGGGGATCAAGATTTCCCAGCCGGGCAATCATCTCTTCGGTCATGCCATCGCTGAAATAGTCCTGGCTGGCATCCCCGGTTAGGTTTTCGAAGGGAAGAACCGCAAGCATGAGTCGTCCGCTCGGGGCCAAGGGGCGGACCTGGGAACGGGACCACAAATAAGCGGCGGTGGCCGCGATCAGGACAATCGAGATCGCAAGTAGGATCGACCATCGGGAGAGCGCTTGCTTGTCAGTTAGAGGCTCGCTAACCGGAGGCCCAGGATTCGGAACGGCCTGAGGTCTTGGCAAGTCGGGACCGGTTACGGGAGCGATGAAACGATATCCCCTGCCCGTGATGGTTTGTATGAAACGTGGTTCTTCCGGATTGTCCTTCAGGACTTGCCGGACCTTGCGAATCGCGCCGTTGATGCTATTGTCGGTATCGAGGAAAACATCCTTGCCCCAGATCCTCTCGACGATCTGCTCGCGGCTGACAAGCTGTCCTCTTTGCTCTACCAAAACCGCGAGAATTTCCATCGGAATGCGCTCCAGTTTGAGCACCAGACCGGAACGGCGCAGCTTATAGGCGCGGAAATCGAACTCGAAGTCTTCCCCAAATTTGATTGAGCCCGCGACGCGGGCTGGCTCTGTTGCCACAGTGACCCCCATCAAACAAAGCACGACATTCTACATCGGTTTTGGTATTTCGTACCATCCCTTGTATTTTCAGCTAATTAAAGGGACATGAAAAGTAAGACCCCGACAGATGTCCGCTATTGCAAGCATAAGCTGCGCTAAGGCATCATGCGCCGCGCTTCTGAAAGCAGCAGCGGCGGATCGGGTATTGCGCGTCGAAGATTGCAGTCAGTACGTTGATGCTATGGATGTGGCGAACCGCAAGTGCGGACACGCCACCACCCAATTTCGCCGTCGCAGATCGTGCAGGTAGGAAGATTTCAAAAACTAAAAACTCAGGAGGGGTACTATGTGCAATAAGAAAGCCAGCCGCTGGTTCGCCTTGGCGGCGTTCGCCACTCTCGTGATTGTGCCCATGTGGGCAGCAGATCAGCCAAATGAGCTTAGATGTACGAACGCAGCAGCCTGCAAGAAAGGTTCGATTCTTGTAGTTGCTGCTGGCGGCGGCAGCGCCACAGAAAAAAGCTCGATCATGAAGCAGGTGGGGAATGAAATCGATGTCGCCGGCAGCGTCAGCGCAGTTGGGGGGACTGGCACCGGGGGAAACGGTGTCAACTTCGTCTCTTCAAGCAACGAGCAGACTGACGGAGACGCCCAAGGTGCTGGCGTGTACGGCCAGCTCTCCACTACCGGCCAAAGCACCACGGGACAGGGGTTTCTCTTTGGCGGCGGTGGCACTTGGGGTGACGGCGGGGGCAATGACGCTACGACGGGATTAGCGAATTACGCGGTTGTCGGCACCTCGGATAACAAATCCGGCGGGATCTTCCAAAACAACGGCGGCAGCTACTACACTCTCTTCGGTTTCAACCACGCCACGGGTTCAACTGGATTCCCCTGGGCCGCCTTCAACGGAGACGGCGGTGGCTGCAGTATTAACAACGACGGAGATTTTTCGTGCACAGGCACGAAGAATGCAGCCGTTCCTGTCGACGGCGGCAAGCACTGGGTTGGGCTGTCTGCTATCGAGTCCCCAAAGAACTGGTTTGAAGACTTCGGCTCCGAGCAACTGCGGGGTGGCGTCGCCACGGTTCGGCTCGATTCCAGGTTCACACAGACCGTCAACACCGCCATGGAGTATCACGTATTCCTGACTCCCAATGGCGATTGCAAAGGTCTCTATGTCCACCAAAAGACCGCGACCTCGTTCGAAGTGCGCGAACTGGGCAACGGAAACTCTAACGTGAGGTTCGACTATCGCATCACGGCTCTGCGGAAGAACTACGAGAAAGTTCGCTTTAAGGATCATTCTCGCGAATTTCCGGCGAACCGGGATGGAAGCATACGCCCGGCAACAAAATAGAAAGCTCAACTTCCGGGACCAGTCCACTCGACTGGTCCCGTTCTTCACTTAGTCGTTGCGTTCCTCACCAAACCCACCCGTAAGCCCAATCTTTGGCAAGCCCCCAGGCCTTAACTTTTCCTCGTAACCAACTCACTCGACGGTAAAAATAAACCTGAAAATAGGGGGTTTACCCCATGCAATCTGCCAATCTGGAAATATAGCTGGGAATAAAGCGCTGGGTTCATTCCCGCGCCAGGCTAGGCTAGCACTTCGACTTCATTGTGAGTTCAAGCCATGGGCTGTGGCGCGTGCACGTGAAGTCCCCCATATTTTCATCTCAATCACAGCCGTCGGGGGAACACATCCGTACGAGAATATCGCAAAACCTGGCCGCTGCGGAAATCAAACCGGCCGGCCTCGCACACCCATCTTGAAGAATCGCGAAAGGTGGGGCACCCGCGCCTCAATGACAAGCATTGAGGCGGCGGGCGCGGAGACTACTACTTGGTGGTGGCTTTGAAACCGAGGGTTGCGCCCGAAGTCGATGTGTAACGTCCCACAATTTCGAGGCTGTCGTTGAGCCCGTCGGGTTTAGTGACGTTGTTGGCTTTCGGATCCTTGACATCATAGTACTTGCCGCCGTGACGCAAGAAGCCAACCTCGAAACTATTCGAGTCGAAATAAGCGCCGGCGACGTCGCCCTTACCATTCACGATGCGGGCAATGGTGCCGGTTGTGCCCGCGTTGGGATCACTGATTGGCTTGAAGGTTTTACCATTATAGAGGAAGCTCTGGTAGCCGCCCGTTGAGCCAATGGCAAACACGGTGATCTGGCCACTGTTGTTGATTCCCCAGGCTTCTGAGCTGGTACCGCCGGATACGTCGATGCTCGTGTACTTCGCACCTCGCTTTACATAGCCATGCTGAACGCTGGCCGAGTCTAAATACAAGCCCACGACATCGCCCTTGTCATTGATTCCGATCGCCTGGGTTTGAAGGGATTTTGGGAAGTTGACGGCGGTGAATTTTCCGCCCGCGTACACGAACCCGGTGAACAGACCGGTCTTGGTGCTGGTGCACCAGCCCGCTGCCGCGCCCATATTGTTGATCCCGTAGAACGCGATCGCACCGGCCGCAAAGCCGCCCGTGGTCACGCAATTCTTATGATCGACCGAGGTTAATTTCTTTCCGGCCAGGATCATAGCGTGCTGGACGCCCTTGGCGTCGACATAATCGCCGGCGATCATCCCGGCATTGTTGACGGCGAAAGTGTCTGTCTCCATTGCGGTCTTGTTAGCGTGAACGTCTGAGAACGTAAAGGTTAACGGTGGCGCCGCCGCGATACCAACGGCGACGAACATGAGAACTAGCAACGCGCCAAGAATCGACTTTTTCACTGGTTTCTCCTAGACGAATGTGTGGTGGCTCGTTCTCCCCATGGCGGAGAGTAGTGAAGCGGTTGAGGCCGACAAATTATCGTCCGCGTGACGAGGGCGGTCAAGATGAAAGGTTTTGCACTTCTAGGGGGCAAGGGGGTCCCCTCGACAAAAACCAACATTTGCCAGTTTACTTTGCGGCAGGAGATTTCGATTCGGACGGCAACCCCGACTTGGTTGCCTCTGGCCTAACACTCACTGACTACGCTACAGGGAACAGCTTCGACACGCCCTGGCTGGTGAACGCCCGCGGTTCGATTACGCCTTCACCAACCTTGAGACCGCAGCAGGCAAGGGGAATTGTGATAGTGCCTGGGGCGCGGACTTATTGGTTACTACCGGACGCAATGTCTTCCCGTTGCCGTCGCCGTTATGTCGCGCGGCGACGCCACCCAAGCTGTAAGCATAGAGGACGACCTCAACTCGCTTGGAAACTCCCAGCTTGTCAAAGATGCGGAACAGATAATTCTTCACCGTGTGCTCGGTGAGGCCGAGCCGCTGCGCAATCTCGCGGTTCGACAGTCCCTCCGCGACGCAGCGCACCACCTCGACCTCGCGCCGGGAAAGCAACGCAGCCCCTCGTGTGTCCACCACTCGCAGAGGCAGCGCTTCGCCCAGCGCCTCCACTAGGTAGCGTAGTTCTTTGCTATTCGCCCAGATCTGCCCTTCGCTCACGCACAGGATGCACCTCGCTAGCGACATCAGCGATTCACTACGGCAGAAAACGCCGCGCGCCCCAGTGCGGAATGCTTCCACAACCTGACTGCGCTCCGAAGTGTCGAGCAGCATCACCACGCGCGTTTCAGGGTGCAGGGCGTGCAGTTCGCGTGCTATCTCGAACCCTTTTCGCTTGTCGTCGTCGAGTTCGGCGCTGATCACCACGACCGCCGGCTTTTCTTTGGCCACGGCAGCAAGGATTCCGCGCGCATCCGACACCGGATCCAAGACCTCAAAGTGTTTATCACGCTCCAAGGCCGCAGCCAAAAGTTGGCTGTTCATTCTGGTAGCGTCAGCGGCCAGCACTCGAATCACTTCAGAAACTTCAGGTAAGGCGATAGCATGAGCCATAAGCATACAGACCACGTGTCTGGAGCGGGTTCTCCAGACTGTCCATTCGTTTAGACGACACCTGCGAGATCAGACCTTTCCCGCAAGAGTTTGGGTTTCGTTTGGCCAGAGAAGTCAAAACAACTATGAGACGGGTTACAAATGCACGGAGAAGAATGTCCCCCACCCCGATCAGCCGACTACCCCATAGCGACTGTCTACCGAGACATTATTCTCATAACTATACAGCGTAAATAGCACTTTCGTGCCATAAAAGAAAAGTCAATCTGTAACCATAAAGGTTCGCCGTAAATCATTGAATCTACAGATAGTAAACCAGTCCGAGCGAGCTTCCGACGAGGTTGAGGCTGTTTCTCGAGTCCCAAGATGGCACCATACTGCCGACACAACCGAAAGTTTCCTCGGCCTCCGCAGGCTTCTTCCTGATTTGTTGCCGACCGCCTCTACCGCAGCTCCAGTCCAAATCCTTGCTCCGCCATCCGCACAATCTCCCGTCCGATCGGAAGCGAAGCCGTCGCTGCCGGCGACACAACGTTCCACACGTGCAGCACATTCTGGGAACACACAAACTGAAAATCGTCCACCAGCGATCCATCCCGGCTGACGGCGGTCGCGCGTACGCCCGAGCCGTCCGCCACCAAATCCGAGCTGCGAATCTCGGGCAGCAAAGTTTGCAGTGCGCGCACAAAAGCAGGCTTGTGGAAAGACCGATAAAATTCTCCCGCGCCGCTGCGCCAATATTTTGCAGCCATCTGCCAGAACCCGGGATACGAGAAAGTGCCGAGCGCGTCCTGCAGGCTGAAATCAGTTCGCCGATAGCCTTCGCGCTTAAAGGCCAGCACTGCGTTGGGCCCGGCATCAACGCCCCCACCAACTCGGCGAGTGAAATGCACACCCAGGAATGGGAAACGCAGATCGGGCACAGGATAGATCAAGCCGTGAACCAGATGTTCTCTCTCCGGAACCAGATCGTAATATTCGCCGCGAAATGGCACGATCGTGACTTCGGTCTTCTCGCCTGCCAAGCGGCTGACGCGATCGCTGTGCAGCCCCGCGCAATTAATCACATATTTCGTGCCCAACGATCCGCGAGAGGTTTCAATGACGGTTTGTCCGTTGCTCCGGGCAATGCCTGTGACTTCGGTTCCAGTGCTGACGGTCCCACCTTGCGCGACGATCAAGTCGGCGTATTTTTGGCAGACGGCGACATAGTCGGTAATTCCCGTGCCTGGCACCTGCAACCAGCCCACGCCGCCGCAGTGGGGCTCAATCTCGCGCACTTGTGCCTGGTCCAGCAATCTCAGCCCAGCGATTCCATTGGCCTGCCCGCGTTCCAACAACCCTTGCAGGCGCGGAACTTCTTCGGCACTGGTGGCCACGATGATCTTGCCGCAGATCTCGACGGGGATGGCATGCTCGCGGCAGAACGCTGTCATCGCCGCCGCCCCCTCCACGCACAACTTCGCCTTCAACGAACCCGGCTTGTAATAGATTCCGGAATGAATCACGCCGCTGTTGTGCCCGCTCTGATGACGGGCCACCCGATCTTCCTTTTCGACCAGCAGCAGGCGCAGCCTGGGAAAGGCGCGGCCGAAGTGCAAGGCAGTGGCCAGACCCACAATTCCACCGCCGATAACCACAATGTCAGAGCTCTGATCAGGCATTTTGAAAGCACACCTCGATCAGGATGTCGAGGACGCTCCTAACAGATAAACAGAAAAGACGCACCATGCGCAAGAATGCAAGAAATATACGCCGGCAGGCTGTGAAGAACTCGAAAGGAAACTACGAAGAAGATCTGCACCAGGACGCTGGCAATGCACATGTAGGCCCGGACGCCCCGTCCGGGCGGCCGAGCAAGGGAGCCAAAAGCCATTCCGTCCTAGTTGACTGTCAGCGTCAGGGGCGCCGTTACTGCGGGTAGCCCGCTCATCGTGGCGCTCACCGTCATTGTGTAGGTTCCCGAAGGCGTGCCCGCCTGCCCATTTCCCCCATTGCCGTTGCCTTGTAGGCCGCTGCCGCAGGCAATTTCCACCCAGACTCCCGGAATAGCGAGCGTAAGTAACAAGAAAAGTTCAAGTCGCTTTCGGTGCTCACGCCTTTGTCCCCTTCTACTCAAAACTATGATTAACCCCGGCAAGGAAAGCCACAGTGCATACATGAACGGCCTGAGGTGATGTGCCGGACGCGTCTTGGCAATAACGGGCGCAGTGGTTGTGATCGTGAAGGTCACGTGAGTATCGCCGCTGCCTCGACCTACTTGCGTCGCACTCAGTGTGCAGGTACTCAAGGGCGGGCAGTTGTTGGAATACGCCAGGACGACGTTGTTGGGAAACTTGCCTCCAGTTGGCGTTGGCGCCACATCGAGGTCGTAGATCGCCGGTTGTCCCGCAGGCAGCGACTCGATGCTGGGGTTCGGTGTGATTGTGAAACCGGAACCCGGGCCGGAGCCGCCGCCGGTCGCGGTAAAGGCCACAAGAATGGAATGAGCGATTTTGTTTGCATCTGTGCCCACCGTCGCAATATTAAAATTGTAAGTTTGAGCCAAGTGGCTGCTTACCTCGACACTGAAGGTCGCGCCGCTCACCGTCGGTGTAACACTTGCTGGCGTAGCCTGGCAACTTGGAGGCCCGCCTGAGCCGCAACTCAAGCTCACCGGGTAGATGTAGCAGGTTGTGCCGGTCAGAGTGCCATCGAACGTTGCAATCGTGTCGACGGACGCCGTTTGTGGAGAATTAGTAACTTCCAGCGTGTAGTTGATCGGCGTATTCTGTGCCGGAGTTGAAGTGAACGTTACCGGAAACTGATGCGAAGTCGCCAACGCATCAGTGCCGGTCGCCTCGATGTTGAAGTTATATGTCCCGCACACAGCGCTGCCCACCGTCACAATGAAAGGCGCACCGCTTGTGCTCGGTACTACGCTGGCTGGTGCGGCTGAGCAGGTTGGAGGCGCGCCCTTTCCACAGCTCACGTTCACCGCGCTGTTGTAGCCGTTTAGTGAAGTCAGCGTTCCGTTGAAATTTACCGTACTGTTCACGTACGCCTGCAGCGACGGATTACTGATCGCCAGCGAGTAGTCCAGCGTGATCGTCAGAGACAGGCTTTGCGTCTTCGTGGGACCATTCGTCACCGATCCGCTGATCGTGATTGGAAATGTGCCCGCCATTGCGCTCGACTTTGTGCTTACAGTCAGCGTTACCGCCGCCGGACTGCTTGCAGTTGGATTCACCGAAGTTACAGGTTGATTGTTGAGATAGAAGTTGCAGGTTGCTCCTGACGGTAAGTTCCCGCAGGACAGATTTACGGTGTCACTGAACGATCCTTGCCCCGTCACCTGGAACAACACTGGTCCCGAAGTACTCGACGGAGCAACCGTGATGCTCGCAGGCGAAGGAGCGGTCAAATTGAAGTCCACCACCTTCAACGTGAAAGCAGCATCGTTGGTGATCCGGTTCGAATCGGTTCCAGCGCCGTGAAGGTCGAAAGTGTAGTCGCCGGGTGTGCTGCTAGCAATCACGGTGGCGGTAAGAGGGGTTCCGGGCGGCGGAGCAGGCGGGTTCACATACGTTGGCATGACCGAGCACGTGGAGGCCGGATTACAACTCAAGTTCACCTGAGAGGCATAGCCGCCGAGACCCGTGATCGACCCGGTGAACACGGGTGGCACTTGTCCGGCAAATATGGTGATCGGGGTGTTGGTAATTGATAAGGAGAAGTCCGGCGTCAGCGGGAACTCCCACACTCCGCGTCCATAGGTAGACGCGCGCAGTAACTTGGCCGAGTCCGATTGCGTAAATATACCCAGCGCGGTCACGGCCACGTTGGGCAGATATCCCGCTTGCCCGCTGTTCGGCATTGGTCCGACTTCTTGCCAGTTCGGTGCGGCGGTGAAGCTCCAGAACACTCCGACGTCGGTGGCCACGTACACTCTTCCGGGGGATCCGGTCGTGGTGGGATCAACCACCACCGCATTCGCGGGCGCGTTGGGCAGGGCATTCGGCGGGCTGCCGCTGAAATCGGCCCACGAGTTTCCACCATCCGTTGTCTTCCATAGATGCGAAGTCGGGAACTGAGTGGTGCTGAAGCCCATGATGCTGACGTAGGCCGTGAGACCGGATCGGTCCGAGTTGTCCATGGCGATACCGGAGATGGGAAAATTGTTAGGATTAATCGAACCCGTCTGATCAACCCAAGTCGAAGTCCCGGCCGCCACATTCGTACTCACCCACAGGTGTCCGCCCGGGGGAACGGTGGGAATGAGCGGACCAAAACCATCGGTTCCTGCATAGATAACTTTGGACAAGCCGGTATTGGTGTCGAGCACTCCCGCTGCCAACGACCGTACCAGATTGATCTCGCCGCCGGTGCAGATGCCGTCCCCACCAGTTTCGAAGCTAGGGCTGAGAACGCTGAAGCTGCCGCCTGCGCTGGGCCCGCGCCACATCCGGCAAGTTCCCACAACTAGTTCGCCAACGTTCTGCGGATCGAGGAGGTATGGCGGATAGTACGCGCCGGTATCTCCGCCCACAGTTGCGCTGCTTACGATTGGATTGGCCTGAAAGTCCTGTGTGTGACAACTGATTCCATTCGCATTGGTGCAACTGAAAATATTGACCCCGGAAGTTGCATTGGGAGGGTTGGAGACAAACCACTCTTCTTCGTTGTTAGGATTGATTTGGGTGTAGCCACCATCCCCAGCATTCACATTCTGCCAACTGCCGCCGGTCGACTGCGTGCCCGGCGATCCGTTGCCCTGGGTTCCTCCGAGAATGGTGCTGGCATCGCTTAGAGCCTGAGAAAACGAAACAAACTGGGTCATCGATCCCAGCGTCATGTTCAGACTGTCGAACTGGTTGCGGCCGTCACACTTGCCCGCGGTCAGGCCGAGGTAGCCATTCAGCGCTCGGTAAATTCCGCCATCATTGGCGAAGTACATTACTACGTCCTGGGCGCTGGTGTTGACGAATGCCAGCGCGTGCTGCGCGGGATGAACCATGGCGATGGAACTGCACCCATAAGCGTGCGTCAGGTTCAGAAATGGATTGCCGTTGCAAGTGGGATTGTCGACCGTGATCACGCATTTATAAAGGTTGATCGCTCCGGCGTATAGGTCTGTCGCTCCGCCATCCGGCACCGCCGCCAGCTCCAGATCGTAGGTACCTTGCTCGGTTCCACATCCCAGTTCGTCGCCGCAATTGAAAATGCCCGTTTCGTCGATCTGGTTCCAGGAGGCGCCGCCGTCGGTGGATGTCCAGATACCCTGATCAAAATCGTTTGCGTCCACGTACCAGAGATACATTTCATTGCGGCCGGGAACCACGGCAATCTCGCCGCGATAAATCGGGCAGTTCGAAGAACTGGGACTCGCTGGGCAAGCGGCCGCGGTCAGCCCGCCGCCGGGCTGATTGGTCAAACGGGTCCAGTGGATGCTATCGACGGACGAGTAAAAACCGTGATAGCGCAGCGCCGCAAAGAATTGTCCATTGCCGTTGTTGGCGCTGGCGTTGTACACGACCGAAGTCGCCGAGCCGGGCGCTGTCGTCACACCGACGCTATCGCTCACGTTGGCGTAGGTCCAGGAAAATCCGCTGCCAGCCGAATAAACCGAATAGTAAAGTCCAAGATTCGCGGTCAGCGGATTTGCCAGACCTTCAATGATTCCTTCCGAGGCTCCTGCCGCAGCAGCCACCACCGGGTAGGGAGCATTGCTGCTGAACGCGATCTTGCTGAACCCCATTCCCGCGAACGCTCGTGTCTGGGTACTGTCCTGTTTGATCAGGGTCCAGGTCGCGCCTGCGTCGAGGGACTGCAGAATACCCAATCCGTAGTAGGAATCCGCAGAACTGTTGGACTCGCCGGTGCCAACTAGAATCACACTGTTGCTTGAGTTGGAATTTCCCGGTTGAATGGCGATCGCGCCCACCGCCAGCGTGGCTTGATTATCCGTAAGCGGCGCCCAGGTCACGCAACTGGCGTTACCAAAACTGCCACAGGCGCCATTCGTGGACTTCCAAACCCCGCCGTAGGCCCCGCCAATGTAAACCGTATTCCCACTCGCATCGACGGGATCGACGGCAACCGCAGTCGCCCGCCCCGAAACCCAGCCGTAGTCGTACTCCCCAACGCCGCTCGCGTCCGAGGCCAGTGGAGCTGGACCGAGCGGGTTCCAAATCACGGTAGAAGATGACGATGAATCGTTCCCCAACTTCTGTGCTCTGGCCAGACGTGCGGCGCGCATTCGCATCTTCTGCAAGTGAGCGTGATAGCGCTGCGCCGCGCCAGACTGCCCTGGCGAACTACGCCCGCGCAGAAACCACTGCTCCCGTAATGCTCGCCGCTCACGGTCCTCGCGGCCTACCGGCTTGGATTGCGAACCAGGCTTCACATCCTGTCCCGAAACCAGGGAACTCGCCACTCCGAACAACACCACCAACACAAGCCAATGCAGGCGCGGGCGTCCTCGCCCACGCCCTCGATTGGCGTTGTCAGGCCTATCCCGCGACCGGCTCAAAGTTCTGCGCATTTGCGAATGCTTTCCTCATGCCACCTGCGGCGGAAACAGGCTCCCCGACTTGTCCGGCGCAATCTTCCCCAGCTTGACCAGGCGCACGATAATCGACGGCACACTCCGGTTATGCGTCTTCGCGATCTCTTCAAGAGCCATGCCCTTGCGTAATTCCTCGCAAACCTGTTCATCCTCCGAACGCGACCAATACCGGCCCGCACCGGCCGGCTTCTTGAGTTCTCGCTGTTGCTCTGTGACTAGGGCCGCCAAGGCCCGGTTCAACGCCATGACTGCCTGCGGATCCCGGCAAATCGAGTCATTTTTTAGCAGCTCGCGGGTTTCCGGATGAACTCCGTCCGCCAGCGCCCGGATCACTTTGATTGCGTCCTGAATCTCCATTCCAGAACCTCCTGAGCAGTTATCCTAGCTGCCCCGGCCCTCGCGCCTTTGTGACCAGTGAACATTCCGCGTCGCGTAAGCCCAGATTGGGACTTGGCAGGTCCGGGCTTTGGCTATACTGGCGTGTGTTTATTGCCGAGTGTCACGGAGGCGGATGGACTGGCAAGCGTTCTGGCTGACAATCCGGCTGGCAGTTCTGGTTGCGGCGGTGCTGGTGGTTCTGGGGCTGCCCATTGCGTATTGGATTGCTTTTTCGCGCTGGCGCTGGAAGTTTCTGGCCGAAGCCGTGGTCGCCCTGCCGATCGTTCTACCCCCAACCGTGCTGGGCTTCTACGTCCTGGTTGCGCTCGGCTCCCGAAGTCCCTTGGGACGTGGCTGGCAAGCGTTCACCGGACATACCCTCGCATTTACTTTTGGCGGCCTGGTCATCGGTTCCATCCTTTACAGTCTGCCCTTTGCAGTCCAGCCCTTCGCTGCCTCATTCGCGCTCGTCGACCCAAGGCTGATGGCCGCCTCGGCGACGCTGGGCGCTTCGAAGCGGCAGACATTTTTCCGCGTCATCTTGCCGCTTTCCTTTCCCGGATTGGTGACCGGAGTGGCTCTGAGTTTTGCTCACACCATGGGCGAGTTCGGCGTGGTCCTGATGGTTGGCGGAAACATCCCAGGGGCTACACGGACGGTTTCTATCGACATCTACGATCAAGTGCAGGCCCTGAACTACGCCTCCGCCAATCAGACGGCGCTTGTGCTGCTGGGGATTTCCTTTGCTGTGCTGTCCTTGGTATACGGCGTGAACCGAAAAGTGGGGGCGGCGTGGCCGTGGAAATAATCCGGATCAACAAGCTTAGCGGGCCAATGTTTTCCTTTGTGAACCCGAGCTTGCCCTGAGCGAAGTCGAAGGGTGTCCCAAGGGTTCAAGCCTTTCCGACCACCGCAGATGAAAACGGAAAGAACAAATATTGACATGCCGTTGCCCACCAAGCGCGCGTCGCAGAATGTTCTGACCATTCAGCTCCGCAAACGCTTTTCCAATGCCGAACGCGATTTCGTGCTAGATGTTTTCTTCACCGTCATCCCCGGAATCACGATTCTCTTCGGCCCATCCGGGGCAGGGAAGACGACGTTGCTCGACTGCATCGCGGGCCTGACTATTCCAGACTCCGGAAAGATCGCGGTCGGTGATCGTGTTCTGTTCGACCACGCGCGACAGACGAATCTCCCTGTGCAAAACCGAAAAGTCGGATACGTTTTTCAGGATCTCGCTCTTTTTCCACATCTCACCATAGGAAGAAATGTGGAGTACGGCTTGGCTGGCCGAGGCACGGGCGAACGGAAAAACCAGAGTGATGCCATCCTCGAATCTTTCCGTATCGCGCATCTGCGCGAGCGCAAGCCCAGAGAGATTTCCGGTGGCGAACGGCAAAGAGTAGCACTGGCTCGCTCCCTCGTGACCGGCCCATCTATCCTGCTGCTCGACGAACCGCTAGCCGCGCTCGACGCAGGCACCAAATCAAAAATCATCGATGACCTGCGCGCCTGGAACGCCGCCCACGACATCCCGATTCTTTACATAACTCACAACCGCGAAGAGGTCTTCGCGCTAGGCGACCGCGTGCTCGTGCTCGAAAATGGCCGCATCATCGCCGACGGCACGCCGCACGCAGTGATGGCCGCACCCCGCCGCGAGTCTCTGGCCCAACTCATCGGCTTCGAGAATATTTTCCGCGCTGTAGTGGTCGCAGCCCACGAAGATCGCGGCACGATGATTTGCCGGATCGCCGACAGTAATGTTGACCTGGAAACACCGCTGGTGCGAGCGGAGGTCGGCTCGACTCGGCTAGTCGGGATTCGCGCTGGCGACATACTGCTGGCCACGGTTCAACCCGCAGGCTTGAGCGCCCGCAACATAATTCCCGGACGCTTGCTTTCGCTGGCGCAGCGGGACGTAATCGTGGCCGCGCGAGTGAATTGCGGCGTGGAGATGGAAGTCCACCTCACCCTGGCCGCGCGCGATGCCCTCCACCTCCAGCCCGGACGCGAAGTCTGGCTGATCGTGAAGACGCACTCCTGCCACTTGATGGCGGCGACTTGAGCATTCACCATCCACCTTTTTCGAAAAAACGCGGAAGCCAAACGATCCAATTGATCTACTTCTTTTTTTGGCCTGCGTTGGCGGCGTTGGCAGCCTCAGCAGCGAGCTTCAACTCCTGGTTTACTTGGACCAAAAGCTGCCTCGCCTTCTCCGCGTGTCCCCTCATATCGTAGCGGTTGTCTTTCTGCGCGATTGCGACGGCGTTGTTGGCTTCAACAACATGGTGTTGTGCCGTCGCCAGATTGGGATGTAGGCTCTTGCTGATGTCCTCCACCGGATCTTGAGCCAGTATCACGCCACTGCAGCACAATGCTGCGCCGAGAATCGTGTTGATCAGCAGACTTTTCCTCATGTACCTGCCCTCCTTGGCTCACAGCTGAATTTAGTGTCCCAGTCTAACACCGAGGCTTAGTCGGTTGCGACAGTTTGCCTCGCGTAACTCGGCGATTCGACTCACAATCGAACCTCACAAGCCTAATTCCATGCCGTATGACTTCACCACAGGTGGGAATAAAACTCGCCGAAATAGATGCGGGGTGCCCCATCTTTCGCGGCTTTTCGAGATGCGGGTGTGGCCAGTGCCTATGCTTTTTCCGCTTACCACGAAAAGTTGAGACCGTCGTCGCGACTTAGAGCGCCCGCGGCAAGCCTGCCCCATGCCAAACAGAAAAAATGCGAGCAATCCGGTCGTGTTGGGCGGACACTCCTGTCCGCCCCTACGGAAGAGGACGGCTTTTATTTCGCCTTCGAGAAATCTTCCACCGCGAACATCTGGCCGTTGCGTTCGGCCACGCCGATGCCTGCGGAATCCATGTCGCCATCCAGGATGTTAGCGCGATGCTGCGGAGACTTCATGAAGCTCTGGTGAATGGCAGTTGTGTTTGGTCCCTCGTCCACATTTTCGGAAAGCCATGTGAAGTGAGCTCCAGCCGCTTTCGCCCGTGAGGCCAGACTGGGCTCGCCGGGAAGTTGATGCGAGACAGTTCCCTGCTCTGCCATGCGCTGGGCATGTGCGCGGGCGGCGTTGGTCAGAGCCTCGTCAGATTTCAGCGATGGCAATCCGTGCGCCTTCCGCTCCTGGTTCACGGCGTTGAACAGTTCCCGCTCCGCGTTCGAAGTTTTCTGCCCCGCCAGGCCACTTGCCCAAAGAATGAGCAGAGTGCCCATCACCGCTACTCGACATGGAATGCGCATGAAACAACCTATGGCAAGGTAAACCCTTCTCATTAGTTTTTCCACTCGGTGCACCGTTCGAAGTTGCCAGCAAGAATGCCTGCTCTACTCGATCCCCAGATCTTTCCATTTCTTGTCCACTAGCGCTTTTGTCTTTTCGTCCATCAGAATCTCATCCGGCCAGGGACGGGTGAATCCTTCGCTGGACCATTTGCGGGTAGCGTCGACGCCCATCTTCGATCCGTAGTTGGGCAAGCGCGAGGCGTGATCGAGCGAATCGACCGGCCCCAACATGAACTGAATATCGCGCTCCGGATCGATGTGATTGAGCACCTTGAGCGTGACTTCCCCGATGTCCTGCACGTTCACGTCTTCATCCACTACGAGGATGCACTTGGTGAACATCGCCTGCCCCAACGACCAGACCGCATTCATCACTTTGCGCGCCTGCCCCGGATAAGACTTCTTGATGGAAACGATCATCAGATTATGAAAAACACCTTCGACGGGAAGATTGATGTCGACGATCTCAGGAATAGTAAGCCGCATGAGCGGAAGAAAAATGCGCTCGACCGCCTTCCCCATCCACCCGTCTTCCATCGGCGGCTTACCCACAATGGTGGTGGAGTAAATCGGGTCTTTGCGATGCGTAACACAACTAAGATGAAACACGGGATAAAGATCCTCCAGCGAGTAGAAGCCTGTGTGATCGCCAAAAGGGCCTTCGGTTCTTAGTTCGTCGAGGTGGACGTGGCCTTCGAGGATGATTTCTGCGGTGGCGGGGACTTCGAGGTCGACGGTTTCGCACTTCACCAGTTCGACTGGCTTCTGGCGGAGGAATCCGGCGATGAGATATTCCTCGACGTCGGGGGGCGCGGGGACGATGGCGGAGAAGGTGATTGCGGGATCGGTGCCGATGGCGACGGCGACTTCCATTTTGCCGCTGGGCCGATCACCATCGGCGAGTATCGACCCGCCTGACGAGCGCGCCATGACGTCGACCGCGGCACGCGCGGAGACGGGGGCGCGTGCATCTTGGGCGGCGGCTCGCATGCGCTCGCGATAATGTTCTGCTCCGACTTTTTGCCTTTGCCAGTGCATGCCGGTAGTTCGCTGATCGTAGACCTGCATGCGGTACATTCCTACATTGCGTTTGCCAGTCTTGGGATCTCGAGTAACCACGCAGGGGAGGGTGATGAAACGGCCGGCGTCTTTTGGCCAACACTGGAGGATGGGAAAGTCGTCTAGCGAAAAATTGTCGCGGCGAATTACTTCCTTGCATGGTCCGGTGGAAACTGTTTTTGGAAAGAACTTTCCCATCTCGGCGAGCATGGGCAACATCTTCACCTTATCGAGGAAGCCTTGCGGGGACTTTACGTCCATGAATTGGCGGATGCGGTCGGCGACTTGATCGAGTTTGTCGACCTCGAGCGCGAGATTCATGCGGCGGGCGGAGCCGAATTGATTGATGAGGACCTGGGCACCGGGATGGCCTTTGATGTTCTGGAAGAGAAGCGTGGGGCCACCGGGTTGGCGAGCTTCGCCCGGCCGGGCCGGGTCAGAGACCCGGCCCCACACATTCTTGGAGACGCGGTCAGTGATTTCGGCGATCTCGAGTATGGGGTCGACTTCGGTACGAATCTTTTTGAGCTCGCCGGCGCGGTCGAGCGCGGCGATCCAATCACGCAGGTCGTCGTAGGCCAAGAGTTCCCCCGGTTGCGAAACGCGATTATAAAGCAGCGAAAAGCTTTTAAGCCTGCATCAAACCGGCTATGCTGCTGATGTCGATGAGAGGTGAGGGTTTGAAACGACGAGTCGTGATTACCGGGATGGGAGTGGTAAGCCCCAACGGCGTGGGCAACGCCGCTTTTTCAGAGGGGGTTCTTCATGGCCGAAGCGGGGTGCGGCGCATTTCGCGTTTCGACTCCGCAGAGATACCTGTGCAGATTGCTGGCGAAGTTCCTGACTTCGACGAACTGGCGTGGGTGGAAAAACGCGAGCGGAAACATGTGTCGCGAGTGCTGCCCCTGGCTTTGGCCGCAGCCACGGAGGCTTTGGACGACGCTGGTTTCGATCCCGCATCCTTGCCCCTCGAGCAGAAACGGCGGTTTGGCGTGATCATCGGATCGGGCGGTGGATCGCAGGAATTTACCGAGGAACAATACCGTTTGTTCTTCCATCAGCAATACAAGCAGATGAGTTTGTTTTGCGTGCCCAGCGGAGTGATGGGCGCGCTTTCCAGCGAACTGAATGTGCGCTTTGGCTTGCGCGGGGCAAGCCACGTGATCACGACTGGTTGTACCTCGTCGACGGACGCGTTCGGATATTCGCTGCGGCAAATTCAATCGGGACGGCTGGACATGGTGTTGAGCGGCGGAGCCGATGCGCCCATTGCGCTGGGAATTGTCAAGGGATTCATCCTGATGAAGATTTTGACCGACTCGTGGAACCATGCGCCGGAGCGGGGATCGCGCCCGTTCTCGGTGGACCGCGACGGTTTTGTGTTGGCTGAGGGTGCGTGGATGTTCGTGCTCGAGGAATACGAGCATGCGCGAGCGCGCGGTGCGAAGATGCTGGCGGAAATCTGCGGATATGGGTCCACGTGCGAGGCCTTTCATCGGGTACGGCTGCAGGAGTGCGGCGAGGAACCGGCCAGGGCGATCGGCCTGGCGATGAAGGAGGCTGGAATTGCTGCGCAGGATGTGGACTACGTGAACTTACATGGAACTTCGACACAGCTTAACGACCGCATTGAGACGCGGGCGCTGAAGCTGGTCCTGGGCGAGCAGGCGCGGCAGGTTCCGATGTCGGCATTGAAATCGCAGATTGGGCATCCGCAGGGGGCGTGCGGAGCGGCGGGGGTGGCGGCTGCGATTGTGGCGATGCAGAGCGGGCAAATCCCGCCTACGATCAATCTGGAGACGCCTGATCCGGAGTGCGATCTGGATTATGTGCCGGAGGTGGGGCGGAGGAAAGTGGTCGAACATGCGGTGTGCAATTGCATTGCGTTCGGGTCGAAGAACTCGGCGTTGGTGTTGAGGAATTGCGCTTGAACACCCGCATTCACGCGGGTAACGTCGAAGGCTTTAACCTTCGGCTCCGCTCAGGGCAGGCTCCGGACACAAAGGTACACAAAGGAATCAGCTATGCAGGATGTGCAGGCCACGATTGCGTCAGGGCTGACGGAGCGTTACGGGGCATTGGCTTCGCGGGTGCGCGAGCTGGCCGCGCCGCTGACCGACGATCAGTTCTGGCTGAAGCCTTTTCCGTTTGGAAATAGCTTTGGCCATCTGGTGCTGCATCTTACCGGCAATTTGAATTACTACGTAGGGGCACAGATTGCACGGACGGGATACGTGCGAGATCGCGAGCGCGAGTTTACGGAAACGCGGCATTTGCCGAAAGAAGAAGCGCTCGAGAATTTTGATCAGGCGATCGCAATGGTGCTGCGGACGGTCGGGACGCAATCGGTCGAGGATTGGTCAGCGTCTTACAGTGCAGTGGGTGCGGAGAATGTGGGCAACCGCTTCCATATGGTTCTACGATGCGCGGCTCACTTGGATCACCACCTCGGACAGATGATTTATTTGTGCTTCGAATTGAGGCGGGCCAAACCATAGCAGCGGTTTCATCGATATTCCTGCACGGGCGTGGACGCCCGCGCGTACATTCGCAATTGCGTGGGACGGGCGGCGACGCCCGTCCTCCCTTCTATGGAGCGAGCAGGTGCAGGACGGTATTTTCGACTTTGGGCCAGGCATTGGAGCGGGGATCGATGAGGTCGAAATGACCGGCGGTTGAGATCTCCAGGTAATGCACATCTTCTCCGCGCTTTTTCTTTTGCTCGGCATACTGGCGGCTGAAATACGATGAGACGACATCGTCTCCGGCGCCGTGAATTAGCCATTGGGTCGTGGCGTGGTCGATCGCCAGCTGCATGGGATCGGCTTCACGGTAATGTTCCGTAACTTCGCTGGGCTTGCCTCCGAGAAAGGCCACGACCGCGTTGTCGCTGAGATGTTGTTCCCACGCTTGCTGCAAATCCACCACGCCAGCCAGTGAGATCACGCGCTTGAGAGTGGATTCGTGGGCGGCAAGGCAGAGGGCGAGTTGTCCGCCGGCGGAGTGGCCCATCACGACAACTCTTGTTGAGTCGAAGTCGTAGTGTTTTGCAATCTGCGGGAGATAACGATAAGCGTTGCGTATGTCTTCGAAGGTGCCAGGCCAGCCTCCGCCCGGGTCGCCGACGCGGCGATACTCGATGTTCCAGGTGGCGATGCCTTTGGCGGTCAGCGCGGCACAGAGGTGTGCGGCGTGGGCCAGGTCGTACTTGGCGCGCCAGAAGCCTCCGTGGATATTCATCGCCACCGGGAATGGGCCCTTGGTCTTGGGCAGGCGAAGGTCTCCGAACTGATTGGGATCGGTGCCGTAGGAGAGACGGGCATCGGCGGGAGGTGGTGGGAGTGTGAGAATATCGTCGGGAGACATGGGGACGGGCTCAAGCATTCTTAAGTCAGTTCTCGGTTCTCGGTCGTCAGTTCTCGGTTCGGCTCCGGGATGATTGCAATCGTGATTGCAGATTCATGAATCCTTGAACTCTGGGATCAGTCCCACTACCGTGCCGTCTCCCCAGCCATATTTCTGGCGCGAGAAATCGGCAACTGTGCGATGCAGCTCGGGCTCAGTTTCCGGGTGACGAAGCGGGCGTGGGCGGAGAAGCTTCGTCCGGCGACGCGTAGCTGACCACTCTTGCGGCCTCGAGTGGTGAGATAGAGATACGGCTCGCGCTCGAAGCTATTGTTCCTTGAGCTTGAGTTTGGACTTGTTTTCTTCAAGGAATTCGCGCAGCTTGTCGGCGGTGTTGAGCAGTCGCGTCCACTGTTCATAATAGAGCGTGACCGGAAAGCGGCCGAGACCGTAAACGCTGACTCCGCCTTTTTCACTGACCCGGAATTCCAAACTGCCGGTGCGCCGAGGGCCTTGCTTTTCCAGTTCGGCTAAGCGGGCTTTTAGTTCTTCGTAGGTTGGTTCAGGCATTTTTCTTACCTCGAACAAGTGTGATGCTTCCATGATAGGGATTGCGCGGGAATTCGTCGAGAGGCGGCCGAACAATCTTAAATCGCTACCCGATGCGGAGGGCTCGCAGAGCCGGTGCTGGCTATTCAATGAATGCCTTCATGCAGAACGCGCTGCCTCCGGATTTTTCGAACTCGGAGGTATCCACCAATACCGGGGTCAGGCCCTCGTGGGCCAGGATCTGCTCAACGTTGTGGGTGAGTCGCGGCGCAATGAATCGACCATTCACCACGATTCCGTTCCCGATGAATTGTCGGGCCTCGTCGCGGGTTAGTTCGTGGATTCGTTTCCAGCCGCCGCGAACTGTTTGAAGGGACTCAGGGGAGAAGGCCCCGGGGTAGATCAGAGCAGCATCGTCGTTCAGCGGGCAGAGACAGGTATCGAGGTGGTAGCAGTGCTTGTCCACTAGTTGCAGGGGGATCACAGGGAAGCCTAGTTGCAGCATGGCGGCGGCAAACTTCTCCACGCCGCCACGGGTGGAGCGGAAGCCGTAGGCAGCCCAGATGCGCGAGCGGTCGGGATGCCAGAGCAGGTCACCGTGACCCTCGAGGTACTCTCCGTCCAAACCGACGTCGATGATCTTGTAGCCGCGGAGGCGGAACCAGTCCACGAAAAACGTTACTTCTTTGTGCCGCGAGGCATAGCGCATGCGGCTGGGAACGATGAAGTTGCCCAGGCGGTCGTGATGCCCCACAAAAACCTGGTTGGCGGCGAAGACCATGTCGTCGAGGTCCTCTACCGGATCGATGATCTCCAGTTTTAGCCCCGCATCCTGGAGCGCGCGCCGCAAGCCTTCCCACTGTTGAAGTGCCTTGGCCCGATCGATGGGGAGACCCATATAGGGATTCTTGGGTTCGCGGACGTCGAAAAATGTGGGCCGGCACATCAACGCGGTCTTGGGCATGAACCACATAATAGCGGCTGACAGCGGTCGGTTCCAGCGGTGGGCGCAGCGCGGCTGCCGCCGAGATTTCGTCATGGCGACTGCGGTTGGGCAAACAACCTTGGGACGCGGAAGAGTAAATAGTCTGCATCCTCATGAATTAAAACCAGCTTCCGCCTCCCTTGGGGTTACGCCGTTTCGGTCATCGGCGTGCACCCGCAGTGCTCTCTGGTGAAGAATTGTACGCATAAGGAAGGTGCCTCTTGCTTCATAAATGTGCAAATCCAGCCTGCCTCAGCCCTTTTCGCAAGCTAAGCCAGGGCAAGCTTTTCCTGGTCGAAACGCCGGCGCTTGAAAGGTCGGAATCGACTCCGGCCGCGCGAAGAGGCTTGTCCTCCCACCGCATCGAGTACTACTGGCTCTGCGATCAGTGTGCATTCGCGCTGACTCTGTCCTACGAAAAGGGGCGGGGAGTGGTCACGGTTCCCCGGCTTGAGATTGTCAGGAAGGCGCCTACCGCGGTCGCGCACGCGAGAGAAGAACGCCGCGACGAAGGCGGCCGAACAGAACAGTCCGCCTAGGAGGGGTGCCATGGACAACCCAAAGATACAGGAGTGCACGATCTGCGGTGAAGAACGATCGGCGGGGCAGGTGTGGTTTCTGGTGGCGGAATGCCATTGGGAAGACAAGCTCAAGGTTCTGGAATGGCAGGACGAACTGGCCAGGCGACGCGGGATCTATGCTGCGTGCAGCGGGGGACATGTGGAGGAACTGGTAGTGCACTGGATGACGACGGGTAGTCTCGACTATCCGTTTGCCACGGTTGGACACAAGCTGGAGAGCCGTAGAAAGCGATTGGGCTTGATTCCGCCGGCGATTCAGGAACCCGATACCAGGGGCGCACGCCTGATTGGCGAACTAGCGGTTGACCGGGAAAGTGTGTGTAGAGCGCTCCGAGAAGATCCCGATTCTCTGCGAGTAATCCTGGATGAGTTGCTCCATGCGTTGGAAAGGGAGACCACGGGAACCGCGACGCGGCTGGAATCGGCAGATGCGATGTCTTACGGGTTCCCTCGGGAGATCTGAGACACCAGCCGGGAATCAGTAGTCGCCGGATTTTTTCCAGGCATGCCAGTCGCGGGTGACCGCCTTTTCCATGTCTTTGGCGGCGCCGAACAGCCAGTTGGGTTTGAGGCGGTTGAGATGGCGACGGATGACTTTTGACGCGCCCACCGTACCCAAGTGAATGTTGGCCGTTTCCCATCCCATGGCAGAAAGCAGGCGAAGTTCGTCCCGGTTGGTAGGAAGAACGCTTAGCTCGATGCGCGAGCAATGTGGCGACAAGCGGCGGACGATCCAGCGCCCGCGCAACTGCACAAAAGGATCCGGGCAGCGCACCGCATGGCTGATAATGGTGTGGTAGAGGATCTCCGACGGCCCTTCCTCACCATTCGCCCAGTAAACCGAAGAAGGTACCAGCGCCTTGGCTTCGCGGGCGATTCTGGCGCCGTGGCACAGCGCGATAGCGACCAGGCGAATGTGCCCTAGACTTCCCAGACCAGCCACGCGCCGGACGGTCCTGTAAGTAAGGCCCCGCTCCGGCATGAGATGATCGAGAGCTTCTCGGGCGCTGAGGGGGATTTCGCCACGTATTCTCGGCAAACTGTCCATCTTCTGCCAAAAATGAACCGGATCGCGCAACACTCCGGTCGCGATCTGGCGCAGCCAAGTGTTTTCCTCTTCCAGCACAAAGGGGCGGCCGTAATGGGCAAGAGATTCTCTGTAGCCTTCCAAGATTGACGCACACGCGTCCTTCGGCTTTAGTGCCAGATGACCGTCTGCGATGGCAAACACAGCGCTGGTGGCTAGTCGCACCAGATCGATGGTGTAAGGCAGGACGGCCGCTTCGTCGAAATCATTGACCCCCCAGACCAGACGCCCCTCGATGTCACGCCAGGTGCCAAAATTCTCGACGTGCAGATCGCCCACGGCAAGAACGCGGGGCGCTTTAGCAAGACGTGAGCAGATCTCAGGCCAGATCTGCATCCAGCGATAGAAGGTTGCACGAAGAAAAGGAAACACCGCCTCCACCATGCGCTGGTGTTTCAGGCGAAGATCAGGCTTTACGATCATCGTGTGGCGGCCCAGCCACTCTTCAAAGCGCTGGGTTGCCTTGACAATATTCATTGCGGTCCGGTTGGCACGATAGAACCGGCCCGGTCAATTGTCAACGCCGGGAAGAACTGGGAACATTCTGCCCCGTGCAGTGACGCCGGAGGCGGCAGCGCACGCGATCGTTTTTCCGGTCGACGCAGGTTTCTCAAGCTGCTATTCAGTTTGCGAAATACGCCGCATTCACATCGACAAACTGCTTCAACTCACCCGGCACATCGTCGACTGCATAGATCGAATCCGAGGTGCACACCGGGACGCAAGCTCCGCAGTCGATGCAGCCGGCGGGGTCGACGTATAGCTGGGTCGCTGCCTCGAAGCCCGGTTCGTCTTTCTTAGGGTGAATGCAATCGGTCGGACACACGTCGGCGCACAACAGGTCTTTAATGCAGGAACTCGTAATTACATAGGCCATGGACCCCTCCGAATGAGAGAATTACACGCATAAACAGAGTACGGTGCGACAAGAGTTATCTCGGTGATCTCGGTCTCATCACGATGTGTTTAACATCACAATCTCAGCCCCAGGATTGCAGGGTTTGCCGCACAGTCTAGTAAAAATTACATAGCGCCGCGGGTTCCTACACGACTAAGCTCGCGAATCTACAGTGTTTCTTGATTTGGCAAACGTGGTGCTTCAAGGAAACGCAAGTTCCAACCGCGCTGCTGAAGTCACTCTCTGGCAACAAATTTCCATAGAAGATTGGAGTTGACTGCGTCCAAGCGCGGTCAGGCCTGAGTCGTGGTCGGCGCTGTCTCGCGCAGCTTGGGGTCAAGGAGCAGATTCCTAGGAGGTGTCCCGTGGCAGCATTTCGCATCTTGGCAGCTGACGATCACGAGGTCGTGCGTAAGGGTCTGATCGCCATACTAAAGCAACAGCCAGAGTGGGAGGTGTGCGGAGAGGCATGCAATGGACGTGAGGCGGTAGAGAAGGCGAAGCAATTGATGCCGGACGTGATCGTGATGGATGTCAGCATGCCCGGCCTGAACGGACTGGAGGCAACGCGCCAGATCTTGAAGGCGAATCCGGCCACCAAGGTCCTCATTCTCACTTCGCATGATTCCGATGAAATCGTCCGGGGCGTTCTGGACGTCGGCGCCCGCGGGTTCCTTCTGAAGTCTGATTCCGGAAGTGAACTAGTGGCCGCGGTCGATGCTTTGCTGCGGGACAAGACGTATTTCACCTCGAGGGTGGCAGCCCTGGTGTTGGAGGGCTATCTCAGAGGCGGAACACCATTCACCGTAGGCCGGAGCCAGTTGACGCCGCGGGAACGCGAGGTCGTCCAGTTGCTGGCGGAGGGAAGCAGCACCAAGGAAGTAGCCGTGGCGCTGGGCTTAAGTGTGAAGACAGCGGAAACTCATCGCTCCAATATCATGCGGAAACTCCGCCTTCACTCGGTCAGCGCTTTGGTGCTCTATGCCGTGCGCAACCACATTGTTCACGTGGTGCAGGCAGGCGTGGAATAGATCAGAAATGGATCGCAAGTACCTAAGGTAATACTTAAGCGGCTCGTCCGATCCACCACAGGATCTTGGCTACAATCCGCCACCCATTGGTGGAAACCGCGGTCGACTCATACTCCCGGTTTTCCGGCACTAAAACCTCGGTGTGATCGTAGCGTTGCAACCGGGATACGATCAGACCTTGCTCTTTATGGGCTGCCACCACGATCTGACCATAAAGCCTGAGACGATTAGTCTGGGAGGTGTCGATCACGACAATGTAGCCGTCATGAATCAGCGGCATCATGGACCGGCCGTGAACTCGCAGACAACTGGTATGGGCGGGATTGGGGCACCAATCGCTGGGCGCGGCCAACATCGAGTCGGGAGAGACTTGATCGAGGGCGTCCACCGGATCTCCCTTTCCCCCATGGGTTGCAGCCACAACTGGCAGAACCGGAATCGCCACCAAATTATCATGCCGTTTGGAGGTCCGATGCGCTCCGGCTTGGACGACTTGCAAACTGGGCACACGGTCCTTGCGCAACCGCGATCGAACTGCGGGCAGAACGCGCATGAGATCTTCGCTGCGCATTCCGGCCTGCCCCCAGAAATACCAGCATTCCGGATCTCCGGTGAGGTTGCCCAGTTGAATATAGACATGGGCCGGAGGTTCCTGCACGCCTCGTTCCCAGCGGGAAACCGCCATGGCCGAAGCGTTCATCTGCTTGCCCAACTCAGATTGGCTGATTTGGAGGCGGCGGCGAAGAGTGAGGATCCGTTTTGCCCACTCGAACTTTGAATTGCTTGCGTTGCTCATGGCGCGCCTGCTAGACTGACATTAACGCGGCCGGTTTAACATCCGCGTTAGGTGACACCCTGTCGCCAGTCTTTATGAAAGGTTGTCATGTACGGTGACAATTCTAACACAAATGTGAGTACGGGAAAACAATCGCCGCAAACATTATATCGTGGCTTGTATGTAAGAATCGCGCGCAAGCTGGGCGTGGATCCTTCCTATGTGAGCCGAGTCGCCCGCGGGGACCGGCGTTCGAGCCAAATCGAAAGCGCCTTGCGCCAGGCACTGGAAGAGATTAACCAGAAACTCGGGCGCGCCCCGTCCGCCGCCGAGAGCGCGCTTTCGCGCCCAACCAATGCGGCCAAGCGGCTCAATATTCTCCTGAAGCAAAATTGCAGCCGGATTCGCCAGCAATGGCTGGCGTATAGCCAAGCCGATCCCAATCTCAAGCGGGTAAAACTGGCCCCTAAGAAACGAATCGCGCCCATCCTGCTGTTAGTTGAAGAAACCATGAAAGTCATGAGATTGAGCGTGAAGGATATGGCGACCGCGCGCATGAAAGCGGCCGAGCAACACGGCCGGGTGCGGCAGGCCCAGGGGTTTACACCGATGGCTTTGGTGGAAGAGTACAACCTGGTGCGGCGCTGCGTTTTCGGTTTAGCTCTGGAACATGCACCACAGATGGACCCGCATCTTCTGATTCAAGACCTCACCCAATTTGGCGAGGCGCTGGATCTGCAAACCCAGCGCGCTTTGCAAGACTATCTCGCGGCCAACTAGCAAAACTCTGACCCAATGTAGGCGCGGGTGTCTCGCCCGTGCTGGAGCGGCATGAACTCCGCATGCTGCGATGCACGTACTTTCGCCTCGGCCTTGCACGGGCGTGGGACGCGCGCCCCTAACTTGGCTTTGGTAAGCGATTCAGCAGAGCCGCTGCTTTGCGGAACCAGGGCCGTTCGCGGCGACGCAGATATCCAGGCATGGTGGGTTTCTTGTTCAGAATGCGTTGCGCCCATTCGCGGGCCTCGGCGTTACGTTGTTGGGAAGCCAGGAAGCAGGCGTAATTGTAGTAAGTCTCGGACGAAGTGGAGATTTTAGTGACTTCGCGAAACAAGGCCTCGGCTTTATCGGCTTGGCCGGTGTTGGCGTAGGCGTGGGCTAGCAGCGCGGCGGCGCGCTGAAAGTCGTACTTGGGATCCTGAGACACCACGCGTTCAAGATCGGGCACGGCCGCGGTGAAGTCGCCCATGAATGTGGCGGCCATGCCCCGGCGATAGAACGGGTCCGGCGAGTCCGTACGTGAAGAGATCGCCTTGTCATAGCACTGGCGGGCGCGGGCGTAATTCCCTTCTTCCAGGTACAGATCGGCCAGTTCCTCGTAATTCCCTGCCGAGGGATTGTCCAGAACGGCTGACTCGAGTTCGTGAATCCTCCTGCGGCGGGGAAACACTTTGAACGACTGGCGCATCAGACCGGCATCAGGGATTACCTCGGCGGCGATGTAGATCAGCGCCCCCAGCCCGCCGAAGAAAATAATGATCCACAGCCAATAGCCATCCGGGCGCCGGCGAATGAAGTGAACAATTGCCACCGCCTGGAGAATCAAACCCCAGGGAAAGAATAAGAAGATTAGCGATCCCATGCTGTGATCGGACTATAGCATGGTGCGGCAGGCTACAGGCTTCAGGCGTCAGGTCTCAGGAACGTTAGGGTCTCGGGTGTGAAGAATTCTAAGTCGCGATGCTAGAATCTTGTGTGGTGACACCTCCTATCCGCCTGCTGGCCGCCGATATCGACGGCACCCTGCTCAACCCAGAGTTTCAGATCTCAAAGGCAGACTTGGCGGCCCTTCGCCGCGTCCATCAGGAAGGAATTGAAGTCATACTGGTGACCGGGCGGCGGCACAAGTTCGCCCTCCCGATCGCCCAGCAGCTTGGCTTCGATCTGTGGTTGATCAGCTCGAATGGTGCCATTACTCGGTCTCTTTCTGGCCAAACTTTTCATCGCGATATGCTTCCCGCAGAGACTTGCCGCAAACTCTGCGCCACGATGCGCGAATTTCGTGGCAACACGGTCTTGACTTTCGATATCGAAAGCAAAGGCGCCATCGTGCTCGAGCACATGCGCGATTTAAGCGAGAGCATTCAGCGCTGGCTGGAGAAGAACCTGCAATACATCGATTTCGTCGTCCCGCTGGAAAACTCTCTCACCTCCGATCCGGTTCAGGCCATGTTCTGCGGGCGGATCGAGCGTATGCATCAGGCGCTGGCGGCGCTGGCGGCGAGTGGACTGGAAAACGACATCACCGTGCTGCGCACGGAATATCCAAAGCGAGATCTCTCGATCGTCGATGTGCTGAACCAGGGTTGTTCCAAGGGTCACGCTTTGAAGCGATGGGCCAATTACCGTGGCATCCCCCGCGAACAGGTCATGGCCATTGGTGACAACTATAACGACATCGAAATGCTTGCCTTCGCCGGGCTGCCATTTATCATGGGGAATGCATCCGAAGAGTTGCGGGGAAGGGGCTGGGCGGTGACGCTGGCCAATGATTCCAATGGCGTAGCCGCAGCAATTGAGCAGGTGCTGGGGGCGCGCGTCGAGGTCTAGGGATGCAAGTTCGTTCCCTATGATCGTTCATTCTTCATATGAAGTTATTGGCTCAATTTATTTTTGTACTTGGCCTTCTGGGAGCACCGCTCTTTGCGGCTGGAGCAGACCTCGCCGTGTTGCGCAATGGCTTTTCCATTCGCCACGAGCGGCGGGAGGTAGTCGGTTCGGTGACGCGGCTTTATTTGGTCGCCGACCGCAACGGATACGTGGATGTTCCCACCATAGAAATTGATCGCTTCGAGGAAGACCTGTCGGCTCCAGCTAAGGGACATGGCGCGCAACCAATGAATGAAGTCATCAATGCGGTGAGCAGCCGGCACCACCTGGATCCGGATCTGATCAACAGCGTGATCCATGCTGAAAGCGGGTTCAACCCCAGAGCGGTGTCGCCCAAGGGCGCGCAGGGCTTGATGCAACTGATGCCACAAACCGCGTCCCGCTTGGGAGTGATCAACACCTTCGATGCCGGCGACAACCTGGAAGGCGGCACGCGATACTTACGAGAATTGCTGGAACGCTATAACTTTGATTTGATAAAGGCTCTTGCGGCTTATAATGCCGGCCCGCAGCGTGTGGAACAGTACCACGGCGTCCCACCGTACTATGAAACTCAGGCTTACGTTGCTCGCATCATCCGTGATTTCAATCGCAAGAAGCTGGCAGAGCGGAAAGCGGCGGCGTTGAAGACTGCCAGCTACCACAAGAGTCCGGCACGCCACGCTCCGACCGTAAAACAAGCGGCGCTTTCGGATGCAACGCAGCAAGCCTCACACTGAATGTTGAACCTTAGGGGAGCACGGGCGTTTCGCACGTGTGAATTTTGGCGGGCGGGCTAGGACGCCCGTCGCTCCATCGAGAACCAGAGCTAAGCGCACGGTTTCCCACTAAGAACTGTCGTCCCGAGCGGAGCGAGGGATCTGGGTGTTTGCGTGGGGCGGCAATACCGGTGGGGTAGGCAGGAACCTAGATCCCTCGCTTGGCTCGGACAAGTGTGTTCATGTCTACCGTCTACATGAAAACGATCTAGACCGCGTTGACCCCAGCGTTCGGGTCATTTACCTTGACATGGGGGGCTTCGTCGAATCATTGCGGTTCTTGGCTCTCACGTTCGGACCCCTCGAGTAAATGGACAAGAAACGCTACCTGGCCTACGCGGTCGTCGCTGCGATTCTCGCGGTCCTGGTTTACATGCAGTTCCGGACATGGAAGAATTTTGACTGGACCACCTTTTGGGATCAATCAAAGCAGGCAAACCCGCGCCACATTCTTGACGCCGTCTTCCTGATTTACCTCAGCTTTTTCCTGCGTGCGCTGCGTTGGAAAATCTTCCTGCGGCCGGTGCGCAAGGAAGCTTCCATCATCGGACTGATTCCGCCGACCCTGATCGGGTTCACCGCCTTGACCTTGCTGGGACGTCCGGGAGAATTAATTCGCCCGTACCTAATCGCGCGCCGAACCAACCTTACGTTCTCCTCGCAGATGGCAGCTTGGACGATCGAGCGCATTTTTGATATTGGGGGATTCACCGTCTTAATGGTCTCCGCCATATTTCTTCCCACCGAACTGCGCTTCCTGCCCAATCCCGAAATCTATCCCCGGCTGCGAGTGGCAGGTTTTCTGCTGGTCGCTCTGGTGGCGGGATTAGCGTTAGGGGCTTTTCTCGTCGCGAAATTTGGGGACACGGTTGCTGCGTGGATCGAAATTCGCTTTTCTCACCTGGCTGCGCATTTTGGACATCGTGTGGCGCAGAGGGTACGTGAATTCCACGGAGGGCTGGACACCATCCACAGTCCGCTTGCCTTCCTGCAATTGGCCGGCGTATCGGTCTTGATGTGGTGGTTCATAGCGCTGGCGTATCTCGAGGTCACTCATGCCTACGGGGCAGCCCTCGAGCACATGACGCTATCCAAGGTGTTGCTCCTGATGGGCTCCAGCATGTTGGGATCATTGATTCAGTTGCCAGGCGTCGGCGGCGGCTCGCAGTTGGCGACAATTTCCGCGCTGCAGCATATTTTCCAGGCATCGCACGAACTGGCGGCCAGTTGCGGCATTCTGCTGTGGTTGGCTACATTCGTCTCCGTGGTTCCCGTCGGCTTGCTGCTAGCTCATCGCGAGCGGCTGTCCTTACGGAAACTTTCCGAAGAGACGAAGCAGGAGGAGGCTCGCGCCGAGCATTCGCCTTCGCCTCCGGCCTGATGCGCCGTCGTCCTTGCTACAGGCGTCCCTGTTACAATCAAGCCGACCACCGATGCACGCGCCATGAAGTGTCCTTTCTGCGGGTTCGCAAATGACAAAGTGGTGGATTCGCGCGAGAGCAAGGAAGCCGATTCCATCCGCCGCCGCCGCGAGTGCTTGAAATGCGGCAAGCGCTTCACTACCTATGAGCGCATCGACGAAATCCCTTACATGGTGGTCAAGAAAGACGGCCGCCGCGAGAAGTTCGACCGCCAGAAAGTATTGAATGGACTGCTAAGGGCTTGCGAAAAGCGGCCGGTTCCCATTGGCAAGTTAGAACAGATTGTGAATGAGGCGGAGAGTTTCGTAATCGAGTCGGCAGAGCGCGAGCGCAAAACTAGTGAACTCGGCGAGCTCATTATGAATCGTCTGCGCAGATATGACAAAGTGGCCTACGTTCGCTTCGCCTCGGTCTATCTGGACTTTAAAGATGTGCAGGAATTCATGACTGAATTGAAAGATCTCCTCAAGACGAAGGAACCGGAAGTTCGCGGCAAGACACTGGCAAAGAGTTAAGCACACTGTCGAAACGTAGCTTTGCTACGTTTCAGGCTGTTGAAAATCTATTCTCTTGTCATTCCGAGGAGCGAAAGCGACGAGGAATCTGTAGTTTGCCTGCATGGTAAAGACTGCAGAACCCTCGCTTTGCTCGGGATGACAAAAGTGGATTTGTCAGCGAGTGGAGACGTCGCGGAGCAACGTTTCTACAGTTGGGCTGGTTTCGCCAATTAACTACGCTAGTTAAGAGATATGGTATACAAGATCACTCTCATCCCCGGCGACGGCATCGGCCCCGAAGTGACGCAAGCCACGGTGCGCATCCTCGAAGCCACAGGCGTCAAGTTTGAATGGGAAACCTTCATGGCCGGGGCTGAGGCATTTGAGAAATACAAGGAGTACCTTCCGAAGGAGCTGACCGAATCCATCGAACGCACCCACGTTGCTCTCAAAGGGCCGCTGACCACTCCGATCGGCGGCGGCTTTGCCAGTATCAACGTCGCGCTGCGGCAAAAGTTCGAACTCTACGCGAACTTCCGTCCCATCCGCAATCTGCCGCACATTCCCACGCGCTATCCCGATGTCGACCTCATCATCGTGCGCGAGAATACCGAGAGCCTGTACTCCGGCATCGAGCACGAAGTTGTCCCCGGGGTAGTCGAGAGCCTAAAGATCATCACCGAAAAAGCCTCCACTCGCATTGCACGTTTCGCTTTCGAGTACGCTCGCAAAAATAAGCGCAAGAAGATCCACGCCATTCATAAAGCCAATATCATGAAGCTCTCGGATGGGCTCTTCCTGCGCTGCGCCCGCAGCGTCGCCAAAGACTATCCCGAGATCATTTACGGCGAGCACATCGTGGATAACACCTGCATGCAACTGGTGATGAATCCGTACCAGTACGACATGCTGGTGATGGAGAACCTTTACGGCGACATCATTTCCGATCTATGTGCTGCGTTCGTGGGCGGACTGGGATTCGTCCCCAGCGCCAACCTCGGCGATCACTGTGCGATCTTTGAGGCGGTGCATGGTTCGGCTCCAGATATTGCCGGAAAGAATCTGGCGAATCCCACGGCTATCTTGCGTTCTTCCTTGCTGATGCTGCGCCATCTCGGCGAGTACGATGCAGCCCTTAAGATTCGCTACGCTCTGGAAAAGGTTTATCGGACCCGTGACAAATTGACCCGCGATGTAGGCGGCAAGGCAGGCACTTCCGAGTTTGCCGATTTCATCATCGAGGCAATGGAGTCGGGGGCTGGAACTCAACCTGTGTCGGAATCTTCCCACGCGTAACGGTATTCTTCCGAGAATGTTCTTCGGTTGGCCGTTGTCGCGCAACCAATTCCGAACTTGTCAGTTCCGCGTTGACGAACCCTTCCACTATTCAGTAACATCCTCTTTCTGCAAGGAACCCGGGGGAATGGCTTACACAACACGGCGTATAGGTGTGGTTCTCTTTCAGCTCGGTGGACCCGACACGCTGGAGGCGATAGAGCCTTTCCTTTTCAATCTGTTCTGTGACCCCGATATCATCGACTTTCCGTTTGCCCGCATCGGCCGTAAACCGCTGGCCAAGCTGATCTCCAGCACCCGCGCCAGAAAGGTCCAGCATCATTACGCGACTATCGGCGGAGGCTCGCCCATACGCCGGTTCACCGAGCAGCAGGCCCGCGCGTTGCAGTTAAAGCTGGCGGCATCCGGTTTGGACGCGCGTTGTTTCGTGGCCATGCGTTACTGGCATCCATTCACCGCGCAGGCCATCGAACAACTTCGGGATGCACAACGCGACGAAGTGGTACTGCTTCCTCTCTATCCGCACTATTCCAGCACGACGACCGGCAGCAGCCTGAACGAGTGGCGGCGGCTGTTTCGAGAAGACATTCCAGTTCATTGCGTTGAACCCTTCTATCATCACGAGCTTTACTTGCAGGCGCTGGTCGAGAAAATAGACGAGGCGCTGGCGCGATTCCCCAACCCTGACCGCCCGGAGATCGTTTTCAGTGCGCACAGCGTTCCGCTCGCCGTCATCGAAAGTGGTGATCCTTATCAGCGCCAGATCGAAGAAACGGTGGAACTGCTGATGCGGCGCGGGGCATGGCCTAACCGCTACCGGCTCTGCTACCAGAGCAAAGTGGGGGCCAGCAAGTGGCTGCAGCCGTCTCTGCACACCGCATTGCGCGAACTTGCCGTGGAAAAAGATCGCGAGGTTTGCATCGTGCCCATATCGTTTGTCTCCGATCACGTGGAAACACTGGGAGAAATCGATCACGAGGCGCGCGCCGAGGCGGCGCAGCTCGGGATCGGGAAGTTCGAAATGACATCAGGATTGAACGATTGCCCAACATTCATCGCGGCATTGGCTGACTTGGTGGGCACGGCGATTAGTGTGGATTTGAGAAGCGAACCCAGAGCGGAGCCGCGGGCTGCCGCTGCAGTCTGAGCACAAGAAAAGTTAGAATAAAGCGGGGCCAAGTACACAAAAAGGAGTGAGGACGGATGGCAGACGAGTCCGCCAAGGGTGGGGTTCTGGGGCATCTTCCGCCGTGGCCGCGGAAGGCGCTCAATAATTCGGTCATCGGCATGGAGCAGGCCTACCGCCAGCGCAAAGGCTTGCCTCTGCTCAGCGATGCCGATATTGAAGCCCTGAAAGCTGGTCAGCCGATGACTTGGGAAAGTGGTGACGGGGGATCAGCCGTCGCGGTAAGTCCCGCTCCACCGGCCGTCGTCGCGTCTTCGCCGCCTGCCGCAATTCCCACGACTACACCAGTAGGCGGGAGCGCCGCGCTGAGCGAGGACGTCGCCAAGTGGGTTGCAGAAGGACGGAAGTGGAGCAAGTCGACCATCGCAGCCGAACAGGCGCGGCGCGGGCGCAAAGGTCTGCCCGCTCTCAACGATGTCGAGATTGCCGCTCTGCTCGGAGAGCCAGTGGAAGCCGCCGCAGCTCCGGCGACGGCAGCCCCAGCCCCTGCTGCCCCTCCGCCTGCGGCCGCATCCGGACCAATTAGCGCGGAGGTCGCGAAGTGGGTCGCGGAGGGAAAGAAGTGGAGCAAGTCGACCATTGCGGCGGAACAGGCGCGGCGTGGGCGCAAAGTTCTGCCCGCACTCAATGATGCCGAGATTGCCGCCTTGCTCGGGGAGCCAGCCGCTCCTGCCGCAGCTCCGACGGCTTCCGTTCCGGCGGCAGCGACGGTGGCCCCCGTCCCTGCTGCCCCTCGACCCGCAGCGGCCAAAGCCGTGACTGCCTCGGCAGCTGCTTCCGTGGCCCGCAGCGGAGAATCCACAAGCTATGTCGGCACCCCCGCGGTCGGAACCTCCAGAGCCGCAAAGGCCGGAGGAGTCGCATCGATCGGCCCGGAGGATAGCGAAGTCAATCAGCAACGGCGCCGATTAGTGTGGAGCGCGGTAGCCGCTTTTCTGGTGGCGTGGTTCCTGGCGTTCTTCCGCTTCTTTCTGCCGCGTACTTTATTCGAGCCCGCGACTAGCTTCAAGATTGGCTATCCCGAGGAATACGGTCTGGGAGTGGACACAAAGTTCCAACAGAAGTACCGCATCTGGGTGGACCGCACACCGGATCGTATCTTCGTAATCTACGCGCGCTGTACCCACCTGGGCTGCACGCCGGACTGGAAGCCGAGCGAGAACAAATTCAAGTGTCCGTGCCACGGCAGCGGATATGACAGTGAAGGAGTCAATTTCGAGGGTCCGGCGCCGCGGCCCATGGATAGAGCGAAGGTGGAAATCGCGCCCGACGGCCAGATCCTGGTGGATGTCTCAAAGCTTTACCAGTGGCCAAAGGGCCAGCCCAGCCAGTTCTCCGACGATGGAGCGTTCCTGCGGGCGTAGTAGATCGTGTGGGGACGATTGTGTGGGGACGGGTCTTCGACCCGTCCGGTCCGAGCGCAGCTCGGCCAGTGTGGCGCGGGCGCCCTCGCCCGCGTAGTGTGCAAGATAAGAGGAACCTATGCCTGAAGAAAATGGAACCGGCAAAAACGGCAATCGGGTAGGCCTGCTGGAACGGGTTAAGGCCGGAGTGAAGGAAGACGTCCAGTCACTCAAGACCGACATGCCCGCGAAAGCCAAAGATCAGATCGAAGGCCTGAAAGATCCCACTAAGACTCAGGTCTACACTTCGATCTTCCGCCACAAGCATGACGACACCCCGCGCAACCGCGCCTTGGGCGTGCTGTCGAACGTCTTCCTGCACCTGCACCCGGCCAAGATCAATCGCGACGCGGTGCGCTACAGCTATACCTGGGGCATGGGCGGAATCACGTTCTACTTATTTATCGTGCTCACTTTCACCGGCGTGCTGCTGATGTTCTATTACCATCCCAGCAAAGTGCAGGCCTTCCGCGACGTTTTATACCTCGAGCACGATGTTCCCTTTGGCAAGCTGCTGCGCAATATGCATCGCTGGGCGGCCCACCTGATGGTGATCGCCGTCTGGCTGCATATGTTCCGGGTTTTCCTGACTGGCTCGTACAAGAAGCCGCGCGAGTTCAACTGGAACATCGGCGTGCTCCTGCTAGTTTTTACGCTGTTGCTTTCGTTCACCGGCTACCTGCTTCCCGACGACCAACTCGGTTTCTGGGCAGTCACGGTAGGAACGAACATGGCTCGGGCTACGCCGCTGCTGGGCCATGAGGGTCCATTCGGCAAAATGCTGGGGATGACACCGTATAACGACGTTCGCTTTGGTCTGCTGGGTGGCTCGATCGTGGATGCGAATGCGTTGCTGCGCTCCTACATCTGGCATTGCATCGGCATCCCAATCGTCGCATCGGTTCTGATGATCGTGCATTTCTGGCGAGTGAGAAAAGACGGCGGCATCTCGGGCCCGGCGCCGGTAATGCTAACAGCGGAAGCGGACAAGCCTCGGCGCAGCGTTTAGCTTGTGTGGGGACGGGTCTTCGACCCGTCCAGCGGAGCAAAGCTCCGCAGTTCGTAGCGCCGGCATCTTGCCGGCCGTCGCAAGGGCGTTTCGCCCTCGCGGGTGTGGTCGAGAACGCCTCACCGATAGCCGACGAGGACGGCGGCACTACGGGGACAGCTTTAGGGAGACTTTATGGATTGGCGACAACTTTGGGAGATCTGTTCCGCGCCCGACAACGTACCCATCGTGGGTTTGATCCCGCTGTTGATCTTCTACATTTATCTGGCGTGGAAACAGGCCAAGGCCAACGATGAGCTGATCGGCGAACTAGAAACCAATCCCGCGATGGCGAAGACCCATCATCGCAAGACCTGGCCGTTCCGTCCCGGCTGGCAAAAAGAAATCCACGTCTGGCCGTTTCTTCTGCGAATTGAATTTCTCGCCGCCATCATCGTCACCATTATTTTGATGGTCTGGTCGATCACTCTGAGCGCGCCGCTTGAGGAGCCGTCAAATCCCAACCTGACGATGAATCCCGCCAAAGCGCCCTGGTACTTTCTAGGTCTGCAGGAAATGCTGGTGTACTTCGATCCGTGGATCGCGGGCGTGGTGATGCCGACGCTGATCATCATCGGTCTCATGGTGATTCCCTACATCGACACCAACCCGTTGGGCAGCGGCTATTACACCTGGAAGCAGCGCAAGTTTGCCATTGGCACGTTTCTGTTTGGCTTCGTCATCCTTTGGGTCGCGATGATCATTATTGGCACTTTCATCCGCGGACCCGGTTGGCAGTGGTTCTGGCCGGGACAAACCTGGGATCACAATCGCCTTATCTATGAGGTGAACCGCGATCTGCCCGATCTTTTCGGGCTCACCTCCAACCTGGCCAAAGCAATCTTCGGCGCGATCGTGGTCGGAGGCTATTACTTGGCCGGCGGATTCCTGGTGCATGCGCTGTTCCGGCGTTACAACCCGAAAGATTACCAGCGCATGAGCCTGCTGCAGTATTCCATCATGATGTTCTTCTGGCTGACTATGGTGGGACTGCCGCTCAAGATGCTGTTGCGGCTTGCGTTCAATATCAAGTACGTGTGGATAACACCGTGGTTCAACGTGTGAAGTAAGGAAAATTTGTCATTCCGAGCGAAGCGAGGAATCTAGGTCCTTCCCGGCGGAGACCGAGATTCCTCGCTTCCCTCGGAATGACAAGCTTGATTTACGACTAGAGGGAGAATCTGGTGCCTGAACAACCAATCCCGGAGCAAGATCCGGTAGTAACCAAGTCGTACGCGCTCTATTACGTCGTCTCGATGGTACTGCTCATGGCGACGCTGTTCTGGGCTCTGTGGGACGAAGCTTACGCACAGCGCCCCTGGAAGTCGTTCCAGAGCGAATGGAAACAGCGCTACAGCGCTTTTCTGGATAAGACGGAACCGGCGTCCGACAAGTCGGTAAAGAATGTGGAGAACAACTCCGAGTACCAGAAACTGGAGGAGGCCTACAAGCAGGCTGACGCGGCGGCCCGGCCTCGCCGGGACGAGCTTCAGAAAAAGATCGCCGATCTCAACGCGCAAGTCCTGGCGGTGCAGAACATCTTTACCGACAAGCGTGCCTACGCTAATGCGCTCACCTATCAGATCGAGACTGAGACCAGTGCGGCGGGTAAGGAAAGTAAAAAGAACAAATTAGAAGACTACAAGAAAGAACTCTGGTCTGTGGAGTTCCCCGACGGCCACAAAGAGAAATACGACTTCCGGCAACTGGAGGAAAAATACAACGCCCTCAAAGACGAGCGCACCAAGCTGAACGCCGAACTGGGCGACGTGCTTAAGCCGGTGACTGCGGCCAGCACCGCAATGTCCGCTTACATTTCCGAGCACCTGGTCGATCTCACGCCCACTCAGATCGAGGGCCTGCAGAAGAAGACCAAAGAGTGGGACCCGAAAATTGTGCAGACCAACGTGGCGGAAGCCAATATCGTGGACCGCTGCGAGTCCTGCCATATGGGGATTCGCGAGCCGCTGAGAATCACCGCCGCTTCCATGACTCCGAAAGGGGAGAAGAAGCCTGATGAATATGCGCAGGCATTCGTCAGCCATCCCGAACCCGGGCTGTTGAAGACTCACGATCCCGATAAGTTCGGCTGCTCGCCCTGCCATCAAGGCAATGGCCGCGCCACTACAAGTATCGAAAAGGCGCACGGAAATTACGAGCACTGGCTGTGGCCACTTTTCCCCAAGCAAAACGTCGAAGCCGGATGCCAGACCTGCCACTCCGCCGACATGGTCCTCGTCAGCGGCGACGTGGGATGGACCATCAGCGAAGGCAAGGATCTGTTCCGCCAAAAAGGCTGCATGGGCTGCCATCGCTACGAGGGTTACGACAAAGAGCCCGAGGACCTGAACACGTTGAGCCAGCAAATCAAGCAACTGGAGCAACAGAAAACCGACAGCATCAAGCAGGCCGCATACTTGATGAAGCAGGCCGACGCCGCCGAGAGCAACGAGGAAGCCAATCGGCTCAACGATAAAGCCATCGCTCTGAAAGTTGCCAACAGCAAAGCGGACGGCCAAATTCAGCAGCTCGATTTTCAGTCGCACAGCGTGATGCAGGACATGAAGAAGGTTGGGCCGAACTTGAAAGACATTCGGCTCAAGCTGAACAAGAATTGGATTCCAGTGTGGTTGAAGAAGCCGACGGACTTCCGTCCCACCACCAAGATGCCCAACTTCCGCCTGACCGATCACCAGATCCAGGCGATTTCAGCCTACCTGTGGCAATCCGCGTTTACCGATCGGTTGCCGGCGCAAAAGCCTGGAAACGCCGAGCACGGCAAAGAACTCTTCGAAACGCGCGGCTGTCTGGCTTGCCATTCCATCGGCGAAGGCGATCAAATTCTGGGCGGCACGTTTGCCGCGAATCTGACGCGCGAGGGCGAAAAAGCTAACTACGATTACCTGGTGCGCTGGATTCACAATGCCCGTCAACGCACCCGTCCGTATTGCCCGTACGAAAAGAAAGATATTGGTCCGGAAGATTACGCCAAGAAAGGCTTGCCTTATCAGTTCGACCTGCAGCACAGCCAATGCCCCAACGACGGTCACGAGCTGCAGGTGCAGAATATGACGGTAATGCCGAGCCTGCGCCTCGCTCCAGAAGATGCGCAAGATATTGCATCCTATTTAATGACCCAGAAAAAGCAAGAGTCATCATCCTATGCCGATGCTTCTTTCATGGATGACCCCAAGCTGAAAGATGAAGGCAAGAAGTGGATTCGTCATTACGGCTGCTCTGGCTGCCATGAAATCTCCGGCATGGAGGACGAGGGCCGCATCGGCACCGAGTTGACTTTCGAAGGCAGCAAGCCCATCGAGCGCCTGGATTTCGCATTGTTCACCGAGGTCGCGCAACGCGGCGGCAAGTATGCCGAACCAATCACAAACCCAGAAGATCTTGCCCGGCTCCCCGAGGGCCCGGCAAAAGATCCCTGGTACGACCACAAAGGTTTCTTTGAGCACAAACTTGCCGAGCCCAACATTTACGATCAAGGCAAAATCAAGTCTGAGACCGAAGCCCTGCGCATGCCCAATCTGCACCTTACCTCGGAGCAGATTCGCGCGCTTACGACGTTCCTGCTGGGAAGCGAAGAGAGTTCCCTGCCCTCCGATTATCAATACCGCCCTGGCGATGCCCGCCACGACATTCAGGAAGGCTGGTGGGTGGTCAAAAAATACAACTGCATGGGATGCCATCAATTCATCCCCGGTCAGAAGACCATCCTCATGGGCTTGCCCCAGTACCGTGAGAACCCCGAGCAGTTGCCCCCCAAGCTCTTGACCGAAGGCGCGCGCGTCGACCCCGAATGGCTGCGCCGTTTCTTGTCCAATCCTTCGTTGAGCACAACGGACACGAACCGCAACGGCGTGCGCCCCTATCTGAAAGTGCGCATGCCCACGTTCTCTTTCTCAGACAATGAACTGCGCAAGCTAGTTCGCTTCTTCCAGGCCTTGTCGCAACAACCGATGCCGTACATTCCGGAGCAGGTTCCAGTATTGTCCGCGAAGGAAACAGACATGGCACGCAGCCTGTTCTCGAGCACAGCCGCGCCCTGCCTGAAGTGCCACGCTACGGGCGATCCCGCGCACGATAAGATCGCCACTGCGCCAAACTTCCTGCTCGCCAAGGAACGCCTGAAACCCGACTGGGCCGAGCGCTGGGTGCTTGATCCGCAGGCCATCAGCCCAGGCACGTCCATGCCGTCGGGGCTGTTCCGCCGCGAGAACAATCACTGGGTGTTCGCCGGCCCAACCCCGTCCTCGTTCCAGGGCTATGAGAAAGATCATTCCAAGCTGTTAGTGGATTACATTTTCCAATTAACCGCGGAAGAACAGCGGCGCGTGGCTGCCTCCATGGGACGCACCCGAGCTTCAGCCCAGGCTCCAGCCAAATCCAAGCAGGCCGCTGCGTCCTCTCAGCATGCAAGCAGCGGAGGTTCGCGGTAGAATAATGAGTTCTGTAGCGCCGCCGTCCCGGCGGCTGTCGCGAGGGCGTCCCGCCCGCGCATTCGGAGCACAATTTCGGGATAACAAAATAACCTGAATTAAACGCTTTCAACACTTCAAGAAAGGGCGACATCATGAATAAGAAAACATCCGCAGCAATGTTTGGCTTGCTCTGCCTTCTCGGCCTCTGGCTGCTCGCAGGCTGTAGCAAGAAAGAAGAAACAAAAGAAGTGCAACCGTCCACACCGGCCGCCACCGCAGCACCCGCGCCGGCAGCCACTCCCCTCGATCCCAACACGGTAGCGTCCGTCAGCGGCAGTGTGAAGTTCGACGGCGCAGCTCCCAAACCCGCAAAGATCGATATGAGCCAGGACCCCGCCTGCAAGGGCACCAATACCGCTGAGACCATCGTCGATGACGGAGGCAAATTGGCCAACGTTTTCGTGTACGTAAAAGATGGTCTGGGCGACCGCGCCTTTGACGTTCCTAAAGCGGCCGTCATCATCGATCAGCAGGGTTGCAAATATCATCCTCACGTGCTGGGTGTAATGACCGGTCAGAACATTGAAATCAAGAACGACGATCCAACCACGCACAACATTCACCCCACGCCGCAATCCAATCGCGAGTGGAACGAGTCTCAGCCGCCGCAGGCTGCTCCGATCGAGAAAAGCTTCGCCCGCGAAGAAATCATGCTGCCGGTGAAGTGCAACCAGCATCCGTGGATGCGGATGTACGTCAACGTAGTAAAGAGCCCCTTCTACGCGGTCACCGGACCAGATGGCAAATATGAAATCAAGGGCCTGCCCCCTGGCGACTACACCATCGCATTCGTGCAGGAGAAACTAGGCGAACAAACCCAGAAGGTCACGCTAGCCGCCAAGGACAGCAAGATGGTAGACCAAACGTTCAAAGCACAATAGCTTTCACCAATGGAGGACGGGCGTCTCGCCCGTCCTTGCCTGAATCGTGTGGGGACGGGTCTTCGACCCGTCCAGCCGAGCGAAGCTCGGCAGTTGTCGATCGACCAGGGAGCAACCCGCTGAAGTCTCTCGCCACACCGTACAATCGCGCGCATCACCGCTTCGCTGTCTTTACCGCGTGCGCGACTTTTGTTCTCATCATCGCCGGCGCCCTGGTCACCAGCAACGACGCCGGCCTCTCCATCCCTGACTGGCCCACTTCCTTCGGCTCGTTCAGCGTCCCCCCATTGCACGGCGGAATCCGCTACGAGTGGAGCCATCGCGTGATTGCCGGATCCATCGTACTGCTAACCATTTCGATTGCCGCGTGGACCTGGTTGGCAGACCGCCGCCGTTGGATGAAGTGGCTGGGCATCGCCGCCCTCGGCACAGTCATTACGCAAGCAATCCTCGGCGGCCTCACGGTCCTTCTATTCCAGCCGCCATGGGTCTCCTCCGCCCACGCCGCGGTGGGACAGACATTCTTCTGTATCGCGGTTGCCATCGCCATGTTCACCGGACGCCGATGGGTCGAAGAGGTTCCGCAGATTGAACTCGACAGTCGCCGTCCCAGCCTCGTCACACTCACGCTGCTGTCGATCTTCGTGCTCTACGTTCAATTGATACTGGGTGCCATGTTCCGCCACCACGGCATGAGTTGGTGGCCGCACGTCTTGAACTCCGCTGTCGTTGCCTTCGTGCTGACCTGGACCGCGATCCGCGCCCTGTCCCAATTCTCGAAGATTGAAGCGGTACGCCGGCCGGCAATTGTTCTGGTATCGCTGCTGATCGCGCAACTTTGCCTCGGGTTCGTAGCTTTTTTGACGCGAGTGGCGTGGGGCCGCGATGCGGTTCAGCCCGAACTCCCGATGGTGATCTCGACCGTGGCCCACGTCGCCGTCGGAGCACTCCTTCTGGCCACCGCCGTCATTCTCGCCATTCAAGTGTGGCGACAGGTGCCGGTGTCATTTGAGGGGCCCGTCCGAAGCCGCACTCGAAAACCGGCAGCTGCGTGACCGCTGGACCGAGTCTCATCGTAGAATAGTCTGTGGCCTCAAAAACCCCAATCGCCATCGCTGGCTCTGAGACCGACCTCATCGTCGAGCCTGCTGTTATTTCGGTGCAGGATGTCGTTCACCGTTATGGCGACCGCGCCGCTTTGAACGGTGTCTCTTTCGATGTTCGGCCCGCCGAGCTGTTCGGCCTGCTGGGACCGAATGGCAGCGGAAAGACAACGCTGTTTCGCATCCTCTCCACACTGATGATTCCGGTAAGCGGGCACGCCGTGATCATGGGATTCGACGCAGCCCGCGACCCCAACAATCTGCGCCACCAGATCGGTGTGGTCTTCCAGGCCCAAAGCATCGACGTGAAGCTGACGGCGGCAGAAAACCTCTGGCATCAAGGGCACCTCTACGGTTTGCACGGAGCGGCACTGAAATTGCGCATCACAGAAATGCTGGGCCGGGTTGGCCTGGCGGATCGGGCCCACGAAAAGGCCGAGACTTTTTCCGGAGGAATGCAGCGGCGGCTGGAATTAGCCAAGGGACTGCTTCATCACCCGTCGGTCCTCTTGCTCGATGAACCCACCACCGGCCTCGATCCCGGCGCCCGGCGCGATCTCTGGCAGTATCTCGCGATTCTGCGCGATGAAGAAAGAGTAACCGTGATCGTCACCACTCATCTCATGGAAGAGGCCGAGCGTTGCGATCGCCTCGCCATACTGAACGAAGGAAAAGTAGTGGCGCTGGGCACCCCGGATGATCTAAAGCATGAAATCGGCGGAGACGTGATTTTGCTGGACACCAAGAACCCCGACTCGCTCGCGGACAGAATCCGTGCACGCTTCCATCTGGACGCACAGGTGCTTCAGGCGCAGGTTCGAATCGAACGCGAGAACGGACATCGATTCATTACTGATGTGGTTGAAGCGTTCCCAGGCGAGATCGAGGCGATCTCCGTAAGCAAACCGACTTTGGAAGATGTTTTCATCCATCGCACCGGCCACCGCTTCTGGACGGAAGGCGGAGAAGAAGCAGAGTAGCGCCGCCGTCCCGGCGGCTGTCGTGAGGGCGTCTCGCCCGCACAGCCGAGGGGATACCGGCGCCACAAAGGAGCTAGCAAATCGATGATGTTAGCGCTTTCCGTCATACTCGGAATTGTCCCGCTGCTGGGCGTGGCGTGGATCGTTCTTAAATCAAGTGTCACCACGGTCGACGGTCTGTTCATGAGCCTGATTCTTCTAACCCTGTCCGGCATTCTCTTCCTGAATGCATACCTCGATGTCCGCGGAAGACTCAAGAAATCCGCAGCGCCATCGGCGCAGAAAACGAGTTGACGTGGTCACACAGAACCCAGCTTTGCCGGCCCAAGCCGCCCCAGTCTCGAGCGGAGTGATGCTTCCTGCCTTCACGCTCTGGTGGCGCGAAATCGTTCGCTTCTACCGCCAGCGCTCACGCGTCATCGGTGTGATTGCCTCGCCGCTGCTGTTCTGGCTGGTCATCGGCTCCGGCTTCGGCACCTCATTTCGCGCCGGCAATGCTCCCGGACAGCAGCACTATCTGGATTACTTCTATCCCGGCGCACTGATCATGATCGTGCTGTTCACCTCGATTTTTGCCATGATGTCGTTGATCGAAGATCGCAAGGAGGGCTTTCTCCTGTCAGTCATGGTCGCCCCGGTGCCTCGCTCCGCAATCGTGCTCGGCAAAGTGCTGGGCGGAACAACCTTATCCGCCATTCAAGGCCTGATCTTTTTAGCCTTCGCTCCCTTTGTCGGTGTGCACCTGGGCCTCATCGATTTCGTGCTGGTCGTCTTTGTGGTTTTCCTGGTCTCCTTCGCGCTTACTTCTCTAGGATTCGCGATAGCATGGCCCATGGATTCCACGCAGGCGTTCCATGCCATCATTAATCTGTTCCTGATTCCGCTCTGGCTGCTCTCGGGCGCCCTGTTCCCGCTATCGGGAGCCTCAGGCTGGCTGCGCCTGGTGATGCGGCTGAACCCGCTGACCTACGGCGTCGAGGCTCTGCGTAATCTGCTCTATCCGCAAAGCCCGACTGTGTTACCGCTGCCCGCTTCCATTGCCGCGTTAGCGCTGTTCACAATTCTCATCTTCGGGCTGTGTTTCTTCCGAGTAAACCGCCGCACCACGAGGCCGGCCGCATGACCCAAGTTCCGCTGCAATACGCCATTTTCCCGGCGCTCGATGCCAGCTTGAACGGAACCAGCGCCATATTGCTTCTGGTTGGGCGTGGCTTCATCAAACGCGGACGGATGGCCGCACATCGCGCCGTAATGATCGCCGCGCTGGCTTCATCCACCATCTTTCTCGCGTGCTATTTGTACTACCACTGGCACGTCGGATCGGTGCATTTCCAAGGGCAAGGCTGGTCGCGCCCACTGTACTTCAGCATTCTGATTTCTCACACGATTCTGGCCGCGGCGATCGTACCGATGATCATCATTACGCTCAGCCGCGCCTTGCGAGAGCGTTTCGACCGCCACCGCGCCATCGCCCGCTGGACGTATCCTCTGTGGATGTACGTCTCGGTCACCGGCGTGATTGTTTACTTCATGCTTTATCATCTGTTCGCAGCGTGAGCTGGTTTTCTTGCAAGAATGAAATGGTTTCGTCCATGGCTGTCGTCAGATTGAAGATCGACGTTTCCGGCACGGTGGGCGGCCAAGCCTGGCGCGAATTGAAGCAGTTCGATCAAATTCAAAGCGCCGATTTCGGTCCTCAATTCGGCAGTGGCGGACGTTGCAATCATCCGCTCAACGCGCCCCACAACAAAGGAGAATGGATCGGCGCTGAAATCCGGCTCCAAACGCCACTTCTAGCCCAATACGCTGTCTCTCATTACCTGGAGCAGGACCGCGTGCTCGATGCGGATGTTGTGGAGTGACTCGGCAACAGGTCTGCTATATTTTCGTCATCTCATGCCCGTTCTCCCCGACGCAACTCCGCAAACTTCGTCTGAGGCACGCAAGCGCCCCAAGCCTCGCATGTCCACTCGCAACCGCCTGCTCTTTTTCCTGACCGCGTGGCTAATCGTGCTAATGCCCTTCCTGTTCTGGTGGAACACCTGGTTCGGACGCCAGCTTTCCGACAAGCAACTAGCCGAGTATCTGCAAGACAACAAGCATCCCCGCCACATTCAACACGCCCTGGTCCAGATCGGCGAGCGCATGACTCGACACGACCCGAGCGTGACCCAGTGGTATCCGCAGGCCGTCCGCCTGGCCTCAAATCCAGTCGAAGAAGTCCGCAACACCGACGCCTGGGTGATGGGCCAAGACACGTCCGGCGTTGGCTTCCACGAGGCTCTCATAAAAATGCTCGCCGATCCTTCGCTCAGCGTGCGAGGCAACGCCGCTCTCTCGCTGGTCCGCTTCGGAGACGCAACCGGCAGACCCCAGATTCTCGAACTTCTGCAACCAGCCACAATCACCGCCCCGCGATCGGGAAAAGTGATCGACACCAGCGCCATAGGCACCGCCATTCGTCAAGGAGGAATCGTCGCCAAGTTGCAGGAAGGCACGCAGACCACAGAAATTCGCTCCCCGATCAGCGGCCGCCTGCGCGCGCTATCCGCGCAAACCGGACAGACGGTACCCGCCGGAACACAAATCGCAACCATCGATCCGGGCACGGAGCAGGGCTGGGAAGCATTGCGCGCGCTCTACCTAGTCGGCCAGCCAGAGGACCTCGCCGCGGTCCTAACCTATGAACGGGAACTGCCCGACATCCCTGATCACGTCCGCCAGCAAGCGATGGAAACAGAAAAGGCGATACGGGAAAGGACCATCCGCTAGCCTCTGGAATATGTTGTCGCACAGCTAGACACAACAAATAATGGCGCAGACACTAGGATACGTCGCTCTGGTCGTCCGGGATTACGACGAAGCACTGGCATTCTTCATCCATTCGCTCGGCTTCACTTTGATCGAGGATACTGTCGCCAAAGATCGCCTGGGCAACGACAAGCGGTGGATACTCGTCAGTCCACCTGGTTCCCGCGGCACCAGTCTGCTTCTCGCCCAGGCGTCAACGCCCGAGGAAGCTAGCCGCGTTGGCAACCAGACAGGCGGCCGTGTCTTTTTATTTCTGCACACTGACGATTTCTGGCGCGACTACCGTGAGATGCTGGCGCGAGGCGTGAAGTTCACAAAGGCACCCCGCCAGGAAGCCCACGGCACAGTCGCAGTCTTCGAAGACCTATACGGCAACAAATGGGATCTGCTCGAACTAAAAGGCCGCCCCAAAGATTGAGGGTGTTGCTAAGAGCTGAAAGCTGAGAGCTGACAGCTAGATGGGCATCACGCCGACTTCTTTTTCCACTTCGACCGTGTCCACCATCACGATCGCGTCCCACGGACAGCCATCAAGAAAACATCCATCCGGACCCTTACTGAGGCACTTCTTGCAACCGATACAAAGGATCGGGTCGATCTGAATTCTGCCAAACGGCGGATGATCTTCGTCCGGAACCCAGAACATGCAGTCTTCCACCGGGCAATACTCCACGCAGGCCGGAGACCCGGCGCACCCGGTGCAGCATTCGGTAATCACCGCCAACTCCTTCGGTTTCTTCTTTCGCGGAGTCAACAGCCCCTTGGATTTGGGTTCGAATTTGAGCTCGTCGGGCACCAACCCGGCGGGTTTCACGGACTCTGCTTCAGCAGCCATGACCCAGATTATACCGTAGCGCCCACGATTTTCATCACCCGACGGACCACGGGTCGCCACTCAAGTTGGTCTTAATTTTAAGGGGCGTCATCCCGAAGCCCCGCGCTTTCTCCAGCGGGGCGAGGGATCCGGCGCGCAGTGTTTGGAACGAAGAGCAGAAAAGCCAATGCTACCGACGATCGGTTTCATTTCGGCCCAGCCTTTCCCACTCTTTCCATTCTTCGCGCTCAAAGGCCGCGTCATTTCTGATATATTGGCCTTCCAGCCCCTAATTTCGTCGTCCGCGCGCGTCTCGGCCGGGCGGAAGGAGCAGCACCCATGGCAGGCAAAAGCATCAACAAAGTCATCCTTATCGGAAATCTGGGCAAAGACCCCGAAGTGAAATACACCCAAGCGGGCATGCCGGTCGCCAAGTTCTCGCTGGCCACCAACGAACGTTTCAAAGACAAAGAGGGCCAGTGGCAGGATCGTACTGAGTGGCACAACATCGTAGCCTTCCAACGCCTGGCCGAGATCGTCGGCGAGTATCTGAAAAAAGGCGGCAAGTGCTACATCGAAGGCAGCCTGCGCACCAGTTCCTGGGACGACAAAGAAACCGGCCAGAAGAAGTACAAAACCGAAATCATCGCCAATGACCTGGTCCTGCTCAGCGGACGCGGCGAAGCCGCCGGGGGAGAAGATTCCGGCGGACGCTCCCGCACCGCCGCAGCCGGTGGAAATAATTTCGACCAGCGCGCCCCCGAGCCGGAACACGCCGCAGCCGCAACGCCGATTAGCGACGAAGATATTCCGTTCTAGAATTGGTTTCACAGGGAAGGGCGCTCCGTGCGACGTGGAAGGAACGGTCAGCCCGTTTCCCTTCATGTCACCGTGGGCCCACGACCGCAGTTGGCTTTGAGGTTATCCGCTCCCTTGGCAGATCTTCCCGTTATACGAATTGCTGATTAACGTTCTACCGCGGTGTCGTATGATCCCTCCACTCGCATACCAGAACGATTGAAGACCGTCATAAACTGTCATAATATGAAGCCATGGCCATGACATCGTTGAACATCTCGCTCCCCGAAGCTTTGAAACAATACGTAGAAGGGCAGGTCGCATCCGGAGATTGGGGCACCCCCAGCGAATACGTCCGGGAATTGATTCGCCAGGACAAAGGGCGGCGGCGGCACACCCTCGAACAAGACCTGAGTGCCGCAGCCAAAGGTTCAAAGATCGAGATTCCCGTCGCTGAGCTCCGGCGAAAAGGTCTTGTTGCCGCGTTGCGCGATCGGACTCAGCGCCGGTGAAGAGATTGCGGATCAGTCTAAGCAACGACGACGCGAACTACATTCTCCCGTCTAAGGCTGCGAACCATGGGAAGCTTTCAGATCCTGGCTTCAACTACCTCGCTGCTAGCTGGAAGCCAGAAGCTAGCTGCTAGAAGCGTCTTTTTCCCCGCGACAGTGGTAAAGTACGATGGCTCGCGTCACCGTGCACGCCATGCGCTCGCCCCAAAACCCGCAGACCAAATCGCGTCAGGGATGCCTCGGCTGTCTCGGGAAGCTGGTCCTGTACCTTGCGCTGGGCACCGTTCTCGTGCTGGCCATCACCGCCGCGTTCAAACCCTGGGGCTTCTTTCTTGGCGGAAAATTTCACATCATTCCGTCCTGGCAAGGTTGGGGAATATTGCATGCGAAAAGCGGCAATTACGTTCTGCAGGTGCGCCTCGACACCAACATTAAAGGGCGTCGCAGCTCGGACCTTAAAGGCATAGCCTATCTCTGCACTCCGCGCGGTGAGCGCTTCCGGCTCAACCTGACCGGCAACATGCGGCGGAATCTGAATCTCTCGACCGACGGCGAGGCCATCCGTCTCGGGATGTCCTACATGCCGTATGGGAGCTCATTCAGCGGGGTTGCGCGTCCCAGCCTGGAGCTGCGCGGCCACTGGCAGAATCCCAACCTGGTGATGGACGACAACGGCAGCATCTCGCGGTCATTTCAGCCGGATGGCAGCGTCTACCGTGGCCACGACCGGAACCGCCCCTACCCGGGCGAGATTGTCCCGGTCACGCTCAAGGAAGGTACCACTTCCGAGTTCGATGCCGCGTGCGCAGTCGCTCGCCACTAAAAAAGCTCGGTCCGCTTGACGGAAACTGATAACTGAGAAAGACCAGAGAGCGCGAGGCGCTACAATAGCTGTGGAGATTTTCTATGACATCTCTTGCCAGCAAGACCTGCGTTCCCTGCCGCGGCGGTGTGCCTCCGCTCAAAGGGAAGGAATTGGAAGCGCTACAACAGCAAGTCGCGCAATGGAAGGTGGTCAACGAGCACCACATCACTCGCCTATTCACTTTTCCTGATTTCAAGCAAGCGCTCGATTTTGTGAATCGGGTCGGCGCGTTGGCGGAAGCGCAAGGACATCATCCCGACATTCTGTTGACCTGGGGCAAGGCCGAAGTCACATTGTGGACCCACAAGATCAATGGCCTGACCGAGAGCGACTTCATCATGGCCGCGAAAATCGATGGACTGCAGCAGGGCTGAGCCTGCATTCGCATCCGAAACGTAGCAACCTACGTTTCTACAGCACTTGATGACGTCGGCTGCCACGGCCGCGCTGCCCATGCCCACAACGCCGCCGGAAGCAGCATCACCAAGCCGGTTGCGGTTGCGACCACTTTCGCCGAGACGCCCCAGTCCAGAAAAAGTCCACACAGGTAAGCGCCGATAGCGATGGTCAACATCGACAAACCCAAGTCGGCGGAAAAGACACGACCGCGGAAGCGGTCTTCGGTGTTGAGTTGAAGCAACGTCGTCGAGAACACCCAGATGGTAGATCCGCCGCAATGCGCCACAATGATCCAGAGGCACGCGACCCAGACACTCTTCGTACCGCCAAGAGCGCCGTAGCCAGTGGCCACAAGCAAGTATCCAAACAGGACGCCCAAGCGCAACCGGCGTTCGGAATGCCCCGCCCAGCGCGCTGCGAACAACGGTCCGACCAGAGCGCCCAATCCGCGCGCCCCGAGCAGGAGACTCATTCCCAGCATTCCGCCGCGCTGCGCGTCGACTCCGCGCCATCGCACTGGAAAATAGCGTTGCCCCATGACCGTGAACAGCACCCAACTCGGTCCAATCATCAGTTCACCAGCTTTGACAAACATGGTGGCCAGCAGACCGCGGTTCCGGCGAACGTAACGCAAGCCCTCGAGGATTGGCGAGACGTCCCACAGATCACGGGCACGAAGCGGAGGCGAAACCTTAGCGTGTGGCTCCTCGAAATGCATTCCGCGAATGAGCAACGCGGATGCCAGGAAGGAAATTGCGTTCAGCACAAACACGGCATCGCGGCCGAGTAATGCGGCGACCACTCCACCCACGGACGCTCCCACCAGAAGGTTGACGGACCAGGTTGCCGAAGAGAGCGTGTTGGCGAGAATTACATCTTCCCGCTCCGTGATGTTCGGCACAACGGAATTGCGCGCTGGTTCGAAGAAGGCAGCCAACAGAGTCTCCAGCAATAACAGCGGATAGACCAGCCAGACCGTGGAGCGGGAGCGCACCAGCAGCATAGTAAAGACGATGACCATTCGCCCTAGATCGGCCGCGATCATGACCCGCTTGCGCCGCATGCGGTCATTGACTACTCCAGCAACCGGGCCAATGAAGGTTTGCGGCAGAACCTGCAGCACCAAAGCCAACGCGACCGAACTGGCTCGCCCAGTAAGTTGCAGGAGCAAGCTGTAGATCGCGAGGGTGTAGAACCAGTCGCCAATCTCGCTGACAATCTGCGCGCTCCACAACCGCCGGAAATTGCGGTTCTGACGCAGCAGACGGAGGTATGCCGAAAGCGAGATCGAAGTCACTTCGCGTTCCGGTTGCGGGTCCACGGTGAATGGTTAATGTAACTGCTCAGGCACAATGGGAGCAAAAGCAAGCCAAGCTCATGCTTGTGTTGACTGCATTCTTGACTCAGCTTTAAGATGCAACGCTGGACTCTCTTTCCACGCCCGTCCGACAAGACGGAGAGCGTGCACCGGACTAACTATTAGCGTTCCCCGGCGTCTTTGATCACAGGAGTGTGCGCATGAAATCTCTGGTACGGCTCGTGGCTGTACTGCTGCTGACGGTTGTCGCCTTTCCGCAGGCGGATGAAATTGTTCCTAACGAGAATCTAGTCGCTGAAGGCATTCCCAAGATCCCTGCTTCTTTAGCGGAAACCGTGGAACGCTACACCAACTTTCGGGCGGCGAACCTCCAAAGTTGGAACCCTGCCGCGAGAGAGATGCTGATCACCACGCGCTTTGCCGATACCGCTCAGGTACACCTGGTGAAGATGCCGGGCGGCGCCCGAACCCAGTTAACCTTCTACGCCGACCGGGTGGCAGAGGCTCGGTACTCTCCTACGAATAGTTCCTCATTCGTGTTCTCGAAGGACGTGGGTGGAGGCGAGTTTTATCAGCTCTACCGGTACGATCTGGCCACTGGGGACACGACGTTGCTCACAGACGGCAAATCGCGCAACACCGACCCGGTATGGTCGTATGTCGGCGACAAGTTAGTGTATGGATCTACCCGCCGTAGCGGCAACGACGTCGATTTGTACATAGTCGATCCGGCCAATCCGAAGAGCGATCACCAGCTCGCCGCGCTCAACGGCGGAGGCTGGGCTGCCCTGGACTGGTCTCCGGACGGGCAAAGGATTCTAGTATCGGAGGGAATTTCCTCTGAGGAAAGCTATCTCTGGACGGTAGACGCTAGCAGCGGTACGAAGACCTTGATCACGCCCAAAGGCGGAGCGGTGAAGATCGCCTACAATTCGGGCCGTTTCAGCAAGGACGGAAAGGGCATCTACGTTACGACTGACAAAGATTCCGAGTTTCAACGACTGACTTACGTTGATCTGACAACCAAGCAGCACACGTATCTCAGCAGCAGCATCGCCTGGGACGTGGATGAATTTGATCTTTCTCGGGACGGCAAGATGATCGCTTTTGTAACCAACGAAGACGGGTTTGGCGTGCTGCACCTGTTTGATACGGCGAGCCGCAAGGAGAAAACTGTTCCTGGTCTGCCCAAGGGTGTTATCTACGGCGTGAGCTGGCACAGGAATAATCGCGACGTGGGATTCAGCTTGTCCTCGGCGCGCTCCAGCTCTGACGTATATTCAGTCGATGTGCAAACCGGCAAGGTTGAGCGCTGGACTTTTAGCGAAACCGGCGGCCTCAATACGGCGAATTTTACTGAGCCCGAACTCATCCACTGGAAGTCGTGGGACGGACGCGCGATTAGCGGATTTCTCTACCGGCCAGCCGCGAAGTTTGCCGGCAAGCGGCCGGTGATTGTCAACATCCACGGTGGTCCGGAAGGACAATTCCGGCCCAGTTTTCCTGGCCGCTGGGATTATTACCTGAACGAACTCGGGATAGCAATGATCGCGCCCAACGTGCGCGGCTCAACCGGCTACGGCAAAACTTTCCTTGGTCTCGACAATGGATTTCTGCGGGAGGGTTCTTATCAAGACATCAACGCTCTACTGGATTGGATTCAGACGCAGCCAGATCTTGATTCTGGCCGGGTGCTGATCACCGGCGGCAGCTACGGAGGTTTCATGACGCTGGCGGTGGCCACCAATTACAACGACCGCATCTGCTGCTCGGTCGACGTGGTCGGCCCGTCCAACCTGGTTACGTTTCTCGAGCACACGTCGGGCTATCGCAAGGATTTGCGCCGCGTGGAATACGGCGACGAGCGCGATCCGAAGATGCGCGAGTTTTTGGAGCGCATTGCGCCTGCGAACAAAGCGAAGAACATTACCAAGCCACTGTTCGTCATCGCTGGCAAGAATGATCCTCGCGTGCCGGTCACCGAGTCCGAGCAGATGGTTTCGATCGTCCGTCAGAATGGCACTCCGGTGTGGTGGCTGATGGCGAAGGATGAAGGCCACGGTTTCGCCAAGAAGAAAAATCAGGATTATCAGTTTTATGCCACGGTGATGTTCGTGAAGGAGTACTTGCTGAAATAACTGTTTAGCTCGAGTCTGACTTCGGGCTTTGACGCAGCTGAAAGCTCAGAGCTTCTATAATCTCCTCATGCTCGATGAGAACGATTTTCGCAAACGGGCGGACGCCGCTCTGGAGTCCCTCAAACAGAGTCTGATTGCGGCTGAAGAATCGGCCGACCTGGAAGTGGAGGACCAGTCGGGAGCTCTGCACATCTCTTTCGAAGATGGTTCCCGGTTTGTCATCTCGCCCAATGCGCCGGTTCGGCAAATCTGGATTTCGGCGCTGGCCACGAGTTTCAAACTGGACTGGTCGGACGCGAATCAGGATTTTGTGCTGCAGAAGACCGGAGAAGAATTGAAACCGCTGTTGTCCCGTTTGATCAATCAGCAACTGGGAGAGGAAACGGTTACGCTCGCTTAACTAAACGTCCGCCCCAGCACCCAACTTGTACTTCAAGTGCTTGGCGATTAGCAGGCCGTGGAAGCGTCCGTTTTCAATGAAGATTTCGTTGGTTCGAGAACCAGCCACAATGACGCCAGCCACGTAGATGCCGGGCACATTGCTTTCCAGGGTTTCGGGATCGCACACCGGACGGCATTGGTCGGTCGAAAGCTCGATACCCATCGAGCGCAAGAAATCGTAGTCGGGATGGTATCCGGTCAAAGCAAAAACGAAATCGTTCTTGGCGCGAACCACACCCTCGGGCGTGTAGATCGTCACGTGATCGGCTGCGATTTCTCCGACCGAACTATTGAAGTAAGCCTTGATCTCGTGGTTCTTAATGCGATTCTCAATGTCCGGCAGGATCCAATACTTGACGTGGTGATGCATCTTCGGCCCACGATACACCAGGGTTACACGGGCTCCGTGCCGCCAGAGATCGAGCGCCGAAATGGCCGCGGAATTCTTGCCACCGATTATTAGAACATCGTTGTCAAAGTAAGGATGCGGCTCGCGGTAGTAGTGAAACACTTTCGGCAAGTCTTCCCCGGGAATATTCAGCAGGTTTGCCAGGTCGTAATATCCGGTTGCCACGATGAGTTTGCGCGTGTGGTAATCGTAGACTCTCCCCAAGCGATCGGTGGTCGTAACCTGGAAATCATCGTCTTCCCCGTTCACTGTCTTTACCCACTGGTATTGCGCGATCGGCAAACGATAATGCTCGGCGACCTTCCGGTAATACTCCAGCGCCTCCTGACGTGTCGGTTTCTGGTTAGCGGTGCTGAACGGGATGTCACCGATCTCCAGCAGTTCCGGCGTGGTAAAGAAAGTCATGTTGGCCGGATAGTTGAAGATGGAATTAACCACGCAGCCTTTATCAATCGCGATGACCTTGAGCCCGGCCCTTTGCGCTTCGATCGCGCAGGCAAGACCCGTGGGACCGGCGCCGACCACGAGCACGTCGACGCGGGTTTTGGAGCGCGAGTCTAACTGGGTACGCGGGAGCGTGTCAGGAATCTGTAGTGTCGTGTCGGACATCGGTTTCGTCAGCAAATGGTTGCTCCTGGCCAGAAAAACTTACTGCACATGCCAAGATTCTTGCTCGTGAAGCTAATGATTCTAGCATGCGGACGGCGGTGAGCATCCGGTCGGGCTGAGCCTGATCACGTTGTGTAGTGTCCTGCCGCACAACCTCTGCTCTCGCAAGAGTTATAATTTCTGGTTGCTTCCATCCTTTGCGCTAGTCAGGAGCGCTCTATGGTCACATCCGCGGAACCCGCCACTCGCACACGTATTGAATCCGACAGCATGGGACAGATCGAGGTCCCGGCCCACGTTTATTGGGGCGCCCAGACGCAGCGCTCTCTCCTCCACTTCAACATCGGGCGCGACCTCATGCCGCCCGAACTGATCCGCGCGTTTGGCATTCTCAAGAAGGCATGCGCGCTGGTGAACCAGGACTTGGGCAAGCTTCCCGCCGATAAAGCGAAGCTCATCGTCCAGGCTGCGGACGAGGTCATCGCCGGCAAGCTCGACTCCCAGTTTCCGCTGCGTATCTGGCAGACGGGCAGCGGCACGCAAACGAACATGAACGTCAACGAGGTCATCTCCAACCGCGCCATTGAGATCGCGGGCGGCGAGATGGGATCGAAGAAGCCGATTCATCCTAATGACCACGTCAATATGTCGCAGTCGTCCAACGATACGTTCCCGGCGGCAATGCACATTGCGGCGGCGGAACGGGTGAGGAACGCGCTGATTCCTGCCATCCAGAGCGTTCATGACGCGATCGCGGCCAAGGCGAAAGAATTCAACGACGTGGTGAAGATCGGCCGCACCCATCTGCAGGATGCGGTGCCTCTAACCTTCGGGCAGGAATTCGGCGGCTGGGCCAGTCTGCTGGAGCGCGACATCAAACGCCTGGAGCAGGTACTCGGGGGGCTGTACGACCTCGCCATCGGCGGCACCGCGGTGGGTACCGGGCTGAACGCCCATCCCGAATTCGCGGAGAGGGCGGCCAAAAAGATCGCCGAACTCACGGGGCTTCCCTTCCGCTCGCATGGCAACAAGTTCGCTGCGCTCTCGGCGCACGATGAAATCGTCTTTGCACAGGGCGCGCTGGAAACGCTGGCTGCATCGCTGATGAAAATTTCAAACGATATCCGCTGGCTGGCTTCGGGTCCGCGCTGTGGCCTTGGTGAATTATCCATTCCGGAGAACGAGCCTGGGTCTTCGATCATGCCGGGTAAAGTGAACCCCACGCAGTGCGAGGCGATGACCATGGTGTGCGTGCAGGTTCATGGCGCGACCGCCGCGGTCGGATTCGCCGGCTCGCAAGGCAACTTCGAACTCAACGTGTTCAAGCCGGTGATCATCTACAACTTCCTGCATTCGGTCACCCTGATCGCGGACGCTTGCCACGGATACGTCGAGTACATGATCAAAGGCATTGAGGTCGATCGCGCGAAGGTGGATTGGTATGTGAAGAACTCGCTGATGCTGGTGACCGCGCTGGCCCCAAAGGTTGGATACGACAAGGCCGCGAAGATTGCCCACACCGCCCACGTCGAGCACAGCAACTTACGCGAGACGGCGTTGAAACTTGGCTATCTCACGGGCGAGGAGTTCGATCAGTTGATGAAGCCGGAGAGGATGACGCGGCCGTAAGACGAAATATCCCTTTTACCTGATGCGGCGGTCATCCCGAAGATCCGGCGCACTTCAGCCGGGCGAGGGATCTCGCGTGGAGTACATCCAGTCTGATTGTTCACTCGTCACAGACAAGCCCGCGTTCGAGTGGTAAAAACATGATGCCATCTCCGCGGCGAATGAGGGTTGCGAGCTCAAGCCTGATTGGGAGATTCTCGCGCAAAATCCCAAACCCGGCTGAAATTCGCCGGGTTTGGGGATGACGCAGTGGTCGGCCAGACGTTCTGGCACAACGCATCGGTTTTGCTAGTCTTCTTGGTGTTTGTGGCTGAGTGCCGCATGCCCTATGAACGGTCATCCCGAAGGCCCGCGCTTTCACCAGCGGGGCGAGGGATCTGGCGTGGGCTCCCATCGACGCTGTGTTCAGCCATCACAGACAGGCTGCCGTATTTGCAGTACAAGCGACTCAGCAGATCGCAAAACCCGAAAAGTAATAGGCAATGCACGCGAGATCCCTCACTCGTCTGAAGTGCGCCGAGTTTCGGGATGACGCAGAATTGGGAAAAACATGGGAGAGGCGAAGCGGTTCTACGTCTACATTATGACGAATCGTCCCCGTTCTCACGTGTTGTACACCGGCATGACGGGCAACCTTGCACGTCGTGTGTTCGAACACAAGAATAAGCTCGTACCCGGTTTCACCAGCCGCTACAAACTGACGCGCCTGGCATTCTACGAGTGCTTCGCTTACCCGGACATGGCGATTGATCGCGAAAAGGAGATCAAGGGCTGGCGACGCCGTAAGAAGATCCGCCTGATCGAGTCTGTGAACCCGCACTGGAATGACTTGGCGGAACGATGGACTGATGTGTACAAGCCCGAGAGTAGTGCCACTCCACGCGAGATCCCTCACTCGGCTGAAGTGCGCCGAGTTTCGGGATGACGCCTTCCTTAAGGGAAAACCGAAGCACGTGATGACGCTTTCCTTGAGGGCAAACCAAATTGCGTTATGGCGCCTTCTGAGAAGCACAACAGCAGATGGTGCTCAGTCGGGATCGTAGACCCCGTTGCCATACCCTGCGCGCCGGATGTTCTCCTGCATCTGCTCCAGGCGGGCTTTTTCTTGGGCGAACTGACGCCGCGACGCGTCGGTCGCGTCTCTCAAATTTCGTCCGATATCGCACCAGGACTTGTACATCTCCGTATCGTGTTCGGAGGTCCAACAAACTGCTGGATTGACGTGGCGATGCGAGGCGCTCCATGCGTCAAACTGACCGCTTAAATTCTGCACCCGGTTCTGCAAATCGATAATCTTGCCCTTCTGCAGTTTGACCTGGTTCTGAAATGTTTTACCTTGCACTTCAAACTGCTGGACTTTTCGATCCTCTTCTTGGATCTCTTTATCCCGGGCGGCTTGCTTCGCCGTATCGTTCGGCTTTGGCTCGGCCTTGGCACTATCGGGCGGGTTGCTGCCATCGCTTAGATCGTGGTTCCGTATTACTTTGGACGGTGGAGCGGCTTGGTGCGCGAGCCTGGAGGCATTGGCCGCAGCCGCCACGGCGGATGGCTTGGTTGGTGGTTGGCTTGCAGCTTGCGAACTCGCAGGCGACTTAGCTGGTTGGGAGTTGGTGGATGGTGAGCCCGTTGATTGAGGGTCCGCCGGTGGGTTCGTTTGGCTCCAAGCCAAAGCGCTCATCAGCCCCCATCCGACCAGCCAGTAACGAAGGCGCATAGCTCCTTGATCATAGCGCTGCCTAGCCCTGTGAGCGGGGATTTTGGCAGTAACGTAAGGTCCTGTACTTCAAGTGCAAGACCGCATCTGTTCTGTTTCCATGCTTTCGAGGATGGCTAGTCGGCTTCGGCAACCGATAGCTCAGCATGCTTGCTAGTCTCGCTCTTCTTCTTCGGTATCGTGGTGATCGTGATCACGCTGATCAAGACCAGCAAAGCTCCCAGCAGCGTGCGAGGACCAACCGCTTCCCCTCCGGCGAAATATCCCAGGGCAACCGCCACCACGGGATTCACGTAGGCGTAGGTTCCCACTTTCGTCGGCGATTCGTAGTGCAACAACCACACGTACGCAGTAAAAGCTATGATCGAACCCGCGATGATGAGATAAACCAGGGCGAACCAAGCGTTCCAAGAAACCGTCTGCATGCGAAACCCGACAAATTCACCCGAGAGCGCCGCCAGGATGAATAGCTGAATCCCCCCAGCGATCATCTGGGCGGCGGCGCTCATAGGTTTCGAATCTGGCAGCCGGAGCCGACGTGTAAGGATTGTGGCTACCGACCAGGAAAATGCCGCAACCAGCAGAGCCAGAGCGCCGGCACGATTGATGGGAACCTCTCCGAAAGAGAAGGAATGACCCGTTAGGACAGCGACGCCGCAAAGGCCTGCCAGCAGAGCCAATCCGAGACGGACCGTAAGCCGCTGCGTGCCTAGAAAGATGATTTCCAGCAACGTGATAAACACCGGAATGGTCGCCAGGACAACAGCCGCAATTCCCGACGGCACGCGCTGTTCGGCCCAGAACAGGCAGCCGTAGTCGACGAGGAAGATTAACCCTCCGAGGAGGGTTGCTCCGGCCCACTGGCGCCCAGTTGGAGACGGCGTGCCCTTCAACCGCATCCAGCCATATAGGACGATGCCCGACACCAAGAAGCGAATGGCTGCCAAAAGAAATGGGGGCACTTCGTGGACACCGACGCGTATCGCCAGGTACGTCGATCCCCAGACGAAGTAAATGATGGCGAAAGCCAGAAGAATCTTCCACGAAGGCGGACGTGCGGCGGTTTCCAATTCGATCTCCCTTAGTCGCCGTGGAAAAGCTGCTTGCTTATAGATGGTTCTGTGCCTTCTGAGGAACCATGCTCTACTGATAAAAGTTTCTTATGGATTCGAAGATTTTCTCTTATGCGCTGGCTACAGTTTGGTTTTTCCGAACGTCAGTCCGCTGAGTCCTGCCATCTTTTCCGTTTTGATACCCTTCGACGCGATCAGTACGTGGAAGCTTTCTCCCATGCCAGCCGGAGTGACCAGGTGTTTCAGTTGCAAAGCTACCTTGGCGCGTTCCTGCGGCAGTCGGCATTCTTCGAAGGCGTCGGCGAATTGATTGTGCTCGCCGATTCCCATCAGAAACTGGGACTGAGTCACCAGTGGCCGCGCCTGCATTCCCTGTTCTTCGGCTGCGGCTGCGAGTGCGGTAAAGTTCACGTGGGCGGTGATGTCCTGCTCTCCCGGCGCTTCGTAAGGATTCGCGCTAACCGAGTGCTGCCGATAGGTGCTGATAGTGCCGCGATGCCGCCCCGCAAGTTGCTCTTGCCGGGTGTAGCCGTAGTCGATGGCGAGGATGACTCCGCAGTTCACCGCGGCCGCGATCTGGGACATATAGCGTTGCGCGATCAGGGCAGCTTCGATTCGCTCCCCGGCCTCGGGATGCACGCTGTAGTGGTCGAGGAACTCCAGTGCCTGGGCGGATGCGGAGTTCCAGGTTTCAAGCAATCGTCCATCCTCTTCCGAGATGCGCAACTCGCCTTGCGGGCTGAGAACCTCGACCGGTAGCGCGTCGAAGAACTCGTTGGCAAAGACGATGACGGGGACCTCAGGGGCTAAAGCCCTGTCGAAAGTGGCGCGATTTGGCACGACTGAAGTCGTGCCCTTCCCAATTGCGCCTGCGGCTGCATCGGAAACGGCGGAAGAGGCGTGGAAGGGCACGGCTTCAGCCGTGCCATAAGGCTTTGCTGGTGATGCCGGCTTTAGCCGCTGAGGACGTGGGCGCACACCCTCAGCCCCCTTGGATCTCATGCCCTGTGGCACGAGCGAAACTTTTCCGCTTTGCATATGTCTGCTCAGGGTCGCTTGCAGTCGCTGGCGCAGGGCGGGCGAACTCTCTGCCAGCGAATAATGCACGGCACGGAAGAACTGGGGGAACTTCTTGTCCGACCAGTCCAGCACATCCTGAGCAAACAATCCGCGGCCCGGGCCGAGCTCCAGAATTTCGATCTGCTCTGGCGATTTTAGAACGCGCCAGATCTCTTCAAACTGCCGAACCAACAACCGTCCGAAAACAGCATGCACGTCACTCGACGTGTAGAAGTCGCCTGCCTTGCCGAATTGTTCGGCAGTGCGCGAATAGTATCCCAGCTCGGGATCGTACAAGCACAAATCCATATACCGCGAAAACGGAATTGGCCCGCATTCGCGGATTTCCTGTTGAATCTTCTGGCGCAGGGTCACAGGCCTTCCCGTTGGCGTTCGACGCGGTCTTGCGGTGTGCGGATGAACATTTCGACCAGATAATCGTGCAGGCAATCGTAGAGCTGGCGCTGGAAACTCCATTCAAATTGAGGATGGTCCAAATCGCGCGGGTGCAGATCGAAGTAATAAGTGTGCACTGGGACACGTGGATTCTTGAACTGAATGATCAGCTCTACGCCATCGCCCTTGGCGCGAGCATCGAAATCCAGCAACGGGTGCTCATAGAGGCGCAGTTGGGAAAGCACGCGTTCAACGCGGACATGAGAATCATTGCTCACAAAAAGATTGTATTTGACAATCAGATTCCTTGGTGTATATTGGCCGTCTTCCCTCGGACCGAACTCTGGGCCCTAATGCACTGTTATGCGAACGCTCTCAACATTAGCGTATTGGGAGGGCCTCATCCTGCTCGGAGGCTTCTTCGGCATTGTGCTGTGGAAGCTGCTGACGGGCACGATCAGCCTCGAGCAGCTGCTTGAAGGCGATGTTCCTAACCCGAACGCTGCCGAAGGGTGTTCCACATCTGTCAGCGCCGGACGCACCCAGTCTCTCGTATCCACGCTGTTGGTGGCCGGGTACTACTTGCTCCAGGTCGCCCATAACCCAAAACAGTTTCCCAACATGCCAACCGAATTGGTGGGCGTGTTGGCCGGGAGCCAGGCCTTATACCTGGGCGGCAAGGCGCGAGCCCTGCTGCAGGACCGGGTACGACAATTTTTCAAATAGGAGAATGCTATGAAAAATCCGGAATTCGTGCTGAGTACGGTTCTGGCGATAGTTTTAGCGCTTGTGATCGCGATCTGGGTACCCGGCGAAGGAACTACCAAGGTCAAGCTGGCGATTTGCTACGCGGGGTTGGTCTTACTCTTCTTGTTCGGGTTCCTGATCCTGGCGGGAATTGCAACCGGCAAGATCGATATCAGCCAGTTGCTTAGCGAAAGCGGCGGCGGCGCCAGCATGTCGCGTTTTCAATTGCTGATATTCACCTTTGTAATCGGCCTCAGCTTCTTTTTGATCGTGGTCAGCACCGGGAAGTTTCCCTCTCCCATTCCCTCTGGGGTGATGACACTGCTTGGTATCAGCGCCACGACCTATGGAGTCAGTAAAGGCATTCAAGCGACCGGTGGCCTGCAGGGAAAAGGTGGTCCACCCACGGGGAACGGGGGGCAGGGCAACGCAGGCGGCAACGACGGCGGCGGGCAGGCAGGCGCTGGCCACTAGAGCTGTCCCCACGATGGCAGCGGTGATGATTCTCAAAGGAGGCAGGTATGGCCACCCAAAGCTCACAGACTGGTCGTACATTTGCGCGGCACGTCGCACCGTTCGCCCCGCTGGCCCTAGCCCTTGCGATGAACGCGGGGCCATCGCTCCCCGCTGGGGGTGGTGCCGGCTTGGCGGCAAACGTCCCGTCTGGCGAACCCAGCCGCGACAATGCCGTTGCCGTGCAGTGTGACGAGGTATTGGATTTTCAGGATTGTCACTCGCGCTTTCCTACTGGATGCAGCCAGGCGGGTGGCTACGATGCTGATCTTAATTTTCTGAAGAATCTGCTGCTCCCTCCAACTTCAGCTACGAGCGCGCAAGTGAAGTTTCTGGGCCAGCAGGATTATCAGAACCTGGAGGCGAATCTTCCGGATGGCCTGTCGAGGGGTAATCATGCTGATTTCAAGGACGCATTGGCGGGGTTGGGAGAAGGCCAGTCGTTTGGGCTGATCGGATTTTTGTATTACGCCAAGCCCAGCGGCGTCGAAAGCAGCAATTGCCAGTTGCCGGACAACGATCCTCCCGAAGGAACCAATGTTGATTATCACATCGGGATCGGTTTCGATCCGAACCTGGCGCAACAAGCTGCAAGTTTTCCGGATACCAACACAGTTCCCAAGGATCTGCTTAAGACTCTGGAGCAGAATAGTGTCATCGTGGAGATGACGCCTCATTCCCGGTTTAGTTTCGAGGCGGGAATCTGGACCATCGAGAACGTCAGAACGGCGGTCGGAAAGCAGGTCAGAGTCGTCGGGCAGCTACTGGTGGACAACGAACATTTCTCATCCTCCCAGGACTGTGCCAAGGGTGGTGCCGCCTCATGCTGGCGCCTTTCTGTCTGGGAATTGCACCCGGTCACGCAATTCCAGGTCTGCAACGCAGCCTCCTGTGCGCCAGACGATGCCAACTGGGTGGAACTCAATGCCTTTGGTGGAAACGGTACTGCAAGCAATGCATCCGGCAATCCTCCCGCCAGTGCCCCGATGACGCGCACACGCACGAACACCTCTACTCGTACCGCAGCGCCTCAATCGGGTCCAACCTCGCGGCCTTGATTGCGGGCAGCATTCCGCTCACGATTCCCACGAAGCTCAGAATCGCCGTAGACCAGACTAGCGTAGCCATATCGATCACCAGATGGATGTCTCCCTCGCTCGCATCGTCGATGAATGCACTCCACAGCGTGAGCGAGCCCACCGACCAGGAAACCAGGTAGGCCAACGCCACTCCCAGCACGCCGCCCAGCATGGTAATGGCGAGCGCCTCGGCCAAAAACTGAAACAGGATGTGCCATTTGTGCGCGCCCAACGCTTTCTCCACGCCAATCTCACGCGTGCGCTGGGTCACCGAGACCAGCATGATGTTCATCAATCCGACCCCGCCAATGCCCAGCGTGAGCAGACCGATGAAACCCAGCAGAATCTTGATGCCGACGGTAATGACGGTGAGGTCCGCCAAATCTTTGTTCGCGTCAAAGACGAAGATCGCGCGCTCGTCCTTCGGATTGAACCCGTGGTGAAAAGCCATGGAGGCGCGCACGGCACGAACTACTTTTTCGTGGTCGCCTTCGTAGTCCATGAAGATGCCATCGAGATAGTAGGTGTTCTTGATGTCGCTCATGGCGCTGTACGGGAGGTAAACCAGCGAATTCATATCTTCGTCGCCGTTCGATATGGTGCGCTTCAGAACGCCGATAACCTTGTAAGAGATGCCGTCAATGCGCACGCTTTCGCCCAGCGCATTCTGGCCAGAGAACAATTTCTTTTTCACGGTCGCGCCGATGACGGCTACCCGGGTGTGGGTGAAGTCCTCCTCCTCTCCCCATAGCGCCCCCTCGCCGACCTCCAGGGCACGTATTTTCTGATAGCTGGAAAAGATTCCATGAATTCCGTAGCTGCCGCTCCGGGTGCCGAAGGCAACCTGACTTTGCTTGTCTACCTCGGGAGAGATTCGGGTGAGCATCGGAACCTCAGCCCGTAGAAAGTCGAGATCCTCGCGGGTCAGGCGGACTTGGGTACCAGCCTTGCTGCCGCCAGCCTGCAGCGAAGTGCGTCCGGGAAAAATGCCGATCAGGTTGCCCCCAAAGGTGCGGAAGGCAATCATCAGAGCGTTCTCGAAACCGGAACCGTACGCCAGCAGCAGCACCACGGTGGCAATGCCCCACGCCATGCCCAGCATGGTGAGCAGCGAGCGCCGGCGGTTGTGTTTCAACGCGTTATAAGCTTGCGTTCCCAGATCGCCAAACATAGTTACTCCTGCCGCAGCGCTTCCACCGGAGGAAGCAACGCCGCCTTGCGTGCCGGATAAAGCCCGGCGATGATGCCTGCTATCGAGAGCGACAAAATTGCGATGACGGCCGAGGCCGGCACAATGCGTGGCGTATCAAACCCTTCCGGCGAAGGTAGCTGCGCCAGCAGTCCCACGAAACCACCGGAAATCGCCAGGCCGATTCCGCCACTGAACACCGTGAGAAAAGCGCCTTCCACAAAAAACTGTGTCAGGATATTGCGATGGGTCGCGCCCAGCGCCTTGCGAAGGCCGATCTCCCTAGTCCGCTCGGTCACAGAGACCAGCATGATGTTAATAATGCCAATTGCCCCTAGCCCCAGAGTGACCACTCCCACTACGCCCAGAAACCAATCCATCGCGTCAAAGATCCTGCCCACACGGATCGCTCCATCGATCGTGTCCCAATCCATGAAAGCATCGTCGAGCTTGGGATTGAACCCGTGTCGGCGGGCAATAATTCCGTGTACTTCATTCAAGGCCTCGAGGTGCATCTCTTTTTTCAGAGGCTGGTAGTTGATGAAGGAGATCGCATTCTCTGAATTCTGCGTGACAATTGGAAACAACGTGCGCATGGTTTCCAAAGGCACGAAAATGCGCTTGTTGGTTCCGTTCTCGCCTTCTTTTCCGATCTTTGGGATGACCCCGACAATCTTGAAATCCATGCTGTTCAGCAGAATCGTACTGCCTACCGCCGGCTGCCCGGGAAACATGTTCTTGAGCATCTCCCATCCCACCACGGCCACGCGGCGATGCTGGCTGTTGTCCTCGTCATTGAACCAGCGGCCGGGACTGATGGGGATGGTGCGAATCTGGTTGTACTCGGGCGCGATCCCGAACACCTGTCCGTTGGTCGAGCCATAATCGCTCACCGCGCGGATATCGTCGCGTTCCAGCACCGGCGAGACCGCCCGCAGAAGCTTGGCCTCGCCGCGGATGGCGAGATAGTCCTCATAGGTAAAGTGATACGGCTGTCCGGATTGGTAGCTGCCCTCGACCGCCGGAATGCGTCCCGGAAAGACAAACATAATGTCCTGCCTGAGATTCGCCAACTGCTTCGCCTGCCCACTGCGAAAACCTTCCCCCAAACCAACCAGCAGGAGCAGCGAACCTACGCCCCAGGCAATGCCGAACATGGTCAAAAACGAGCGCAGCTTATGCGCCCACAAGGTGGCCAAGGACTGGCGGACAATGTCAAGAAGCGTTCTCATAATGTTGGCGCGAGCGTCCACGCTCGTGCTTTCGATCAAGCTCTCATCGCGTCCAGCACGGGCGATGACGCCCGTGCCTACACGTAATACGCAGTTAGACGCGAACTGGTTCCAGAAGTCTTAGACGGACATTCTCGACGCCTGACCCCTGTTTTTACAATTTGTTACAACTCGCTATCCGGCAGGATGCGGTTCCGTCTAAACGCTCGTTTTCTCCAAGCCAGTTCGGCGGACGTTTCACCGGAAAAACAATTCAGATGAGGAGGGTTAATCCATGCTCAAGCATTTGGCGGTCGCTCTAGTTGCAATTGCAGGGCTGTCGTTCGTAAATCCGTTCTGCCACGCGCAATCCGCGCTTTTAGATCTGCCTCGTGACAGCCAACATTCCGTGGTGACGCAGCGCATCGGAATCACCGACATCACCATTAACTATCACCGGCCGCTGGTCAAAGGCCGAACCATCTGGGGCAAGGTTGTGCCCTACAACGAAGTCTGGCGTACGGGAGCGAACGAGAACACAACCATCGCGCTTACTGATCCCGTCTCGATCGAGGGAAAGCCGTTGGCGAAGGGTGTCTACGCTCTCTTCACGATTCCCGCTGAAAATCAGTGGACGATCATTTTCTCCAAGGTCCACACCGCGTGGGGCAGCTTTACCTACAAAGAAGCTGACGACGCACTCAGAGTCACGGTAAAACCGCAAGCCTCGGAGCCCCGTGAAGCAATGACCTTCGACTTCGATGACGTCAAAGCGGACTCCGCCGTAGCCACGCTACGTTGGGAGAAGATCGCCGTTCCCTTCAAGATCGATGTGAATGTACACGACATCGTGCAGACAAGCCTGCATAACCAGCTTCAAGGCCTGCCGCAGTACATGTGGGAAGGATGGGACGACGCTGCCACCTATCTGCTCACCGCCAAATATGATCTCGACGAAGCCCTGCAATACGAAGAAACCTCGATCCGAACCGAGCCACGGTTTGACAATTTCTTGACCAAGTCGCAAATTCTGGAAGCCATGGGCCGAAAAGACGATTCCGAAGTGGCCAAGAACAAGGCACTCGAACGGGCAACCGCGGCTCAAATCTATTACTACGGCCGGCAACTTCAGGGCCAGGGAAAACAGGATCAGGCCTTCGACCTCTTCCGGCAGGCGGCAAAGAAAGATCCCAACGATTGGGTTGTCCACGATGGCACCGCAAGAATCTATTCGGCCAAAGGCGACTTCGACAATGCGCTGAAGGAAATAAAGATCACGTACGCCGGCGCTCCCGACAACCAGAAGATTTTCTTCGAACCGCTAGTGAAAAAGCTGGAGGCGAAGCAGGACATCAACAAGCAGTAATAACAGGAACAATCGTGTGGGGACGGGTCTCCGACCCGTCCCCGCCGAGCAACGCTCGGCAGCGCAATGCGCGGCTGAGGCTCAGTCGCCAGCCTTGGCAACTGGCGCTGTCTCCTGCGCCGCCTTCTGCTCTGGATAGTCGTACACTCCGCGTCCGGCCTTCCGTCCCAGACGTCCAGCTTTCACGTATTGCACCAGCAATGGCGCCGGCCGATATTTTTCTCCCAAGCTTTTGTGCATGTATTCGAGGATGTGCAGGCGAGTATCCAGTCCAACCAGATCCACCAACTCGAACGGCCCCATGGGATGGTTCAATCCCAGCTTCAACGCCTTGTCGATATCCTGCGCGGAAGCAATGCCCTCCTGCAGCATATAGAATGCTTCATTCCCGATCATGGCATTGATGCGGCTGGTGATAAAGCCGGGCGATTCCTTGATCACAACGACTTCTTTGCCCATTCGCCTGCCCACTTCGGCCACGGTCGCGAGTGTGTCTTCATCGGTTTCGAGTCCACGGACCACTTCCAGCAGCTTCATCTTGTGCACGGGATTGAAGAAATGCATCCCGACGCATTTCTTCGCCCGGTAGCTGACGCTGGCAATTTCGGTAATGCTGAGCGAAGAGGTGTTCGAAGCCAGGATGGTTCCGGGACGGCAGATTTTATCGAGCAGGGTGAAGATCTCAATCTTCGACTCCATCTCCTCGGGCACGGCCTCAATCACTAGATCCGCCTCGCGCGCGGCTTCTTCTACGCTTCCCGCGTATCGCAACCGGCCAAACGCGGCTTTCGCATCTTCGGCAGAGACTTTCCCAATCTCAACCGCCTGGTCGAGGTTGCCGCGAATCTCGCTCTCCGCCCGGCGCAGAGCATTGGGCAGCAGGTCTTCCAGGATGGTGTGATAACCACCCAGCGCCGCTACATGAGCGATGCCCCGGCCCATGGTTCCAGCCCCGATCACGGCGATGGTGTGGACCTGTGCCACTACTGCCCGCCCTTTTCCAGCCGGACCACGAGGGCGTCGAGGTTCGAGCCCGCGACCTTCAGACTTTCAGCCAGACGCTTGCGCTCGTCGCTCTCCATGGCCGCGACGAAGGCGCTGATGCGGCGCAACGTGGTGGTAATGTCGTCCACGTAGTTGATCAGGCGAATCAGTTCTCCGGAAGTTCCCATAATGATTTCTGCTCCAGTGGCCCGCCAGCGGGCGATGATGCTTGTATTATGCGCTCCGCGCTCAGGAAAAACCGGCACTTGAGGGCGAACCGACTATTCTCAACGGTAAGGAGAAATTAGTAAAGGCGGGTTGATAACGAGGATGCTAGGTCAGTTTGGTTAGACGTAAAGAAACCGGACCTGCTAGATCCGGCTGTGGGATTGCTCGGGCTTATCGTGATTAGGGAGTAAATTTGAACACCGCTCCGAAACCGAGATCGCCGCCATCACCAGTGGTGCCGTATAGGCTGCCTTTCGCGTCCAGAAGCAAGCCTGCAGCGGGATATTCACCGTCCGTGCCGCCAAAGGCGTGGAGCACGGCCTGATTCAGCTTGAGCATTGTACCGAAACCTCCTGCACCCAGCGTCACAGCCGTGGTACGGAGGGTAATGGCCGCTACGAGCGCCAGCGAGCAAGATAAGCCCTCACCCGATAAGTCCCAGGTCTGTGGTCGGGTAGGCTGCGAGGTTAAGGAATAAGCTCGAACACCGTTCCGTCACCCTCCCCACCACCTTGGTAAGTTGTGCCATAAAGATCACCCTTCACATTCGAAAGGAGACCCGCGTAAGGTATCGCTCCGTCGCTGCCGGCGGTGAAGTTGTGCAAGACAGTTTCCTTGCCGGTCTTGGTCAGCTTAAATGCGGTACCCCAACCGGCTGTACCATCCCCGGCGGTTGTCCCGAAGAGATCGCCCCGCACGTCCGAAATCAGACCCGCGTTGGGGAACGCTCCGCTTGAAAATCCAGTGAAGCTGAAGAGCACGGTTTCCTTCCTAGTCTTGTCCAACTTGAATACCACTCCGCAACCCGAACCACCGCCGCAGCTGAGATCGCCACCCAGGATCGCGGTCCCATAGAGGTTGCCCTTGCCGTCCGAAAGTAGCCCCCCAACAGGAAAAGCTCCATCCGTTGATCCATGGAAGCTGTAGAGCACGATATATTTCCCGGCCTTAGTCAATTCGAACACCGTACCAACCCCGACTGTACCGCCAAAGTAAGTTGTGCCGTACAGGTTGCCCATCGTATCCGAAATCAGGCCGGCGCAAGGTGTCTGCCCTTCCGGGTAAGACAGTACCGTGAAGCTGGACAGAACGGTCTCTTTGCCGGTCTTGGTTACCTTGAATATAGTTCCGAAACCAGATTTGCCACCCTGCCTGGTGACGCCATACAGACTGCTCGCGTTCAAGAGAAGAATTGAGCAGGGTTGACCTCCGTCCGACGATCCGATGAAGTTGTACAGCCGCTTTTCTTTACGGCCCGTAGTCACCCTGTAAACGGTTCCCGCGTCGGACGCCCCGCCCTGGCTGGTTGTGCCATAGAGGTTTCCCTGAGCATCTGAGATCACTCCCGCCAAGGGAACCGCCCCATCCGGGGGCCCAGCGAAACTGTAGATGTTGGTCTCATGGCCACTTTGTGTGACTCTGAACACGTTTCCGCAGCTGGAACCACGGCATCCGTTTGACATGCCACCAATCGGCGTTGTGCCGTAGAGGTTGCCCTTCGCATCCGAAATCAGACCTGCGTAAGTCATTCCCCCGTCTGATGTACCGGAGAATGTGTAAAGTGTCTTCTCCTTATAAGTCTGCGCTTCTATCGACGGGGTCGTGACCGCCGCTAATGTGAGCACGACCGCGAAGGCTAAAGGGTGAGCAGACCAAGGCTGCTTAATTCGTTTCGTCGAATGTACGGAACTGGCAAAGCGCTCGGTTGTGGCCGATGTCGATTCGAGTTTCATAGTGCATACCATCCTTTCAGATCATCATCTGTGGGGCCCCATGTTGTTGGCTCGTACCGAGGGAAGCGGTGCCGAAAGTAGTGGAAGTCTCCTACGATGCGAAGCTATTGTCAAGAATGATCGTGCACATCCGGGAAGTCTCCCAAAATGGGCGAAACTGATTGTGAATAACGGATTAGATTTCAGCGCTTATAGCCTGATGAGATAACCGTGTCGGCTCCTTGCGAGCGAGTAGACTTGGTGGCGCTAAAGCGACCAAGGCTCGGAGGAAAGGAGCCGAGCGATGATGATTATAGGTTGTGATTTGCACACGCGCTACCAGCAGATTGCCGGGTGCCCCGCTCCTTGCGGCTTTTTTCGCAAGGGGCGGGTGCTCGGATTACGCGGTCCACAATATCCATCCGACTTTCGACGAAAGCGCATCTCGACGCCCTCACCCGAATCGCCAGTTCCGCAGCCCATCTTTTTTACCCTTGACCGCCCGCTTCAAACTCGGCTAACCTAGATATGCGATACATTATCGAAAAGATAAGATCGATCTTTGACAATCTGACCCTGGCGACAGCGTGGACTTGCTTATAGACCCGCGCTCCAAAAGCTCTGCTCGGTTCCAAAACGGGACAGCCGCCCCCGCGTAACTCCAATGTACTCTAGATTTTGCGCGTAACTCCTGTAAACTCAAAGATCTAGCACATAGTCGCAAATTAGATCGTTTGTTTTCTAGATTTTGCAGCCAAAAGGGGGAGGGGGGTACCCAGTACCAAACAGTAAACTCCCATTCCGGGAAACCGCCCAGCCCAACTCCCCTTGCGGGGCTCTCATTTTGGGCGTGTGCCGGGGAAGAGGCATAGCCGAAGCGTCCAAAGTGTCCCATCAATTGTTAAAAGCTGATGAAATTTCACCGTGTATAGCACGCATCGATGTTTTTGATTGGTCTTTCGCCCTCCCATAGAATCTAATATCAACATGACGGAAAAGCCTGTAAAACGCTATATTTTTGCCAGTGATTTTGACCAGACGTTGACCTTCAACGACTCTGGCTATGTGCTCAGCGAATTGGTGGGCATTCCGACGGCGGAGTTCGAACGCAAAGCCAAGGGTATGGCGAAGCTCAACCTGGTGCAACAAGGCGCTGAACTCGCCTACCTGCTCTTGCACGATCCCGAGTTTCAGAATCGAGTCCGCAAGGAGCACCTCTATCAGGCCGGCAAGGTTGTTCGGCTGAAAGAAAACATCGCGCTTCTTTATCAGATTCTCAAGGGCGGAATCGACGGTTATCAGTTCGATTTTTATGTTCTCTCCGCTGCACCCGTCGAAGTCATTCAGTCTGCCCTGGAGGGACTCGTCCCCGCCAATCATATCTATGGAACTGAGTTCCTCTATAATTCCGACGGCCAGATTGAATCCATCGCTCGCGCCATCGCCGGCTACGGCAAAGTGGCGAGGCTCGATCAGTTGCAGACCGAACAGCAAGTCGGGCCGGACCACATCATCTACGCCGGAGACGGCAGCTCCGATGTCCACGTCATGCTGCATGTCAACGTGCGCGACGGTTTCACCATCGCCGTCTCCGAGGCCAAGCTGGTTTCGCAGGTGGCGAAAAGAACCATCCTCAGCAGCAATGCTCTGGCTGTGCTGGCTCCTATCTTGGAAGATGTCGTGGGTTGGGAGAGACCTCGCATCCGCCAGCTATTCGAATCCTATGGCATGCTCATTCAGGAGTGGGACCGGGTGCGCACCGATTGGCTCACCCTGCGCTCGGATGGAAGCGACTGGTCGCTGGCAGGCGCGAGCTAGTTTGCCAATGTAGGCGCGGGCGTCCACGCCCGTGCGGGGCCAACCATCGTTTATCATTGCGGTATGCTGCGTGACCCGAACCTGATCCCGCTTTCCCGCCAGCACCAGCACGCGCTGGCGCTGTGCGTGCGCCTCGATCGTGCGATTCAGGCGGGAGAGGTTGATCTGGAAGCCTGGCAGGCGGAGATCCAACAGCAATTTGAACAGGAGATCGGCGTCCACTTCGCGGCCGAAGAGAAGGAACTGTTTCCGGCAGCAGCGCGCCTTCCTGAGATGCAGCCCCTGGTAGACGAACTTCTCGCCGAGCACGCCTTTCTCCGTGACTACTTCGCACGCGCCGCCGCCCGCAGTCTCGACCAGAAAAGCCTGGGAAATTTCGGCGACAAGCTGACCCAACACATCCGCAAAGAAGAGCGCCAGCTCTTCGAGGGAATGCAGAAAGTCATGAACCCCCAGGAGCTTGCCGCGTTGGGGGCGGCACTGGACGAAGCGTTGAAAGATGTGTCGCAGGCCTGTGCTCTGCCCAACGAAACCAACCGATTGCGATCCAAGCCCCAACCAGCGTAACTCCGTGTACAATGCCGCGTACGCGGATTCCAATCCAGTTCACCGGCTTTTCACAGCTGAAGGGAGAGAACAATGAAAAAACATCTTTTAGTCTCCGTCGTCGTGCTGTGCTGTCTCGCTGCCGCCCAGGATAATGCGAAACCTGCATCCAAGCAGGCGGCCAACAAACCCGCATCCAAGTCGGCTCCAGCAGCTCGCAAGAACGCTTTCACGCCAGACCAGATTCAGTACGGACCTCCGCCCCCTTTCGTGCCGCCTGGTGCTGAACTAGCGGTTCTGGAAGGTAACCCGATGGGAGTTACGGGTGATTACACAATCCGTTTAAAGATGCCCGATGGATACAAGATCGCCCCGCACTGGCACCCGAAACGCGAGAACGTCACGGTCATTTCTGGCACGTTGAAGGTGGGCATGGGCGACAAGTTCGACGAAAGCAAGATGATGAGCTTCCCAACTACTAGTTTTGCCTACCTCGATCCCAGCATGCACCACTACGCAATGGCCAGCGGAGAGACAGTGGTGCAGATACACGGTATGGCCCCGGTGAAGTTTAACTACGTCGATCCCAACGATGACCCTAGCAAGAAGAAACCGTAGGTTTTGATTTGAACCATATTTGTCATCCCGAGCACAGCGAGGGATCTAGGTTCTTGCCAACGCCGTCGCAGGCAACCCCCCAGATCCCTCGCTTCGCTCGGGATGACGTTAATGGAATTGTGAAAATCGTACAGCCCTGATTTCACGCGGGGCTAAACCAGGTCTTCAACTTTCACCTCCCCGCCCTTCCACGAATCGCGAAACTGGCTTTCGACAAAGCCCGCGTCATAGTCCTGTTCCTGCGCCTTCAGCGCCTGCTGCAATCCGAATAGAGAGCGCGGATTCCGCAGATTGCGGTCGAGATCCGCTCGGAAGACTTTTTCCGCGCCCGCAGCATCGCCATTGATCAGGAGCGCGCCGCCCAGCGATTCGCGGACCGGAAAGAACCAGTCCGGTGGTTCCCCATATTTCAAGGTATCCTGAATCGCGACTGCGGCGGTCAGCAGCGAGATGGCCTGAACATTGTCCTTCCTCGCCATGGCGATCTTCGCGCCCAACACGTCCTCTGAAATTTTCATGATGTCCTTCGCCTTGTTGTTGATCGGCATGGCGAAGACCATATCGGGCGGCGTGTTCTGCTCGGCCTGAGACACTATCTTGTACTCCGCTTCGGCGTCACTCAGCTTGCCCGTACCTGCCAAAGCCATCCCACGCGCGAAATGCCAGAATCCGGTCGTGATCTTCATCGCGGGATCGGGTTGCGGCATGGCCAAAATGTCACTCCACTTGTGAAAGCGAACATCCACGGCCATCGGGATGGTCATAAAACCTTCGAGCGGTGGCATGTCTTTGACATGTGAACCAACATTCGCGACCAGCAAGTCCGCGTTCTTCTTGGCTTCCGCATAGTTGCCGATCATGCTGGCGCACATGGCGATGAAGTGGAGGTTGTGGCTGTAATACATCATCGGGTAAATGCCCTGCGCCCCGCTGGCCTTGATGTAGGCCCGGTCCACCGCCGCGGCCTCTTCGTTGGTCTTCACCGCTGCTTCGTAGTCGCCGGTGCGAATATAAACGTGCGCCGGCATGTGCACGATGTGACCCGCGGCTGGGGCCAGCGCCGCCAGCCGGTTGGCGCCGGCCAGCGCGCGCTCCGGATTCGGCGAAGCCTCGGTGGCATGGATGTAGTAGTGAATCGCACCCAAGTGGTTAGGGTCACGGCGGATCACCGATTCCAATGTCGCGACAATCTCCTCCGTCCCGGCTTCGGGTGTGCCGTCTACATGCCACAATCCCCAGGGGTGCAGATTCATGCCTGACTCCGCAAACAGTGTCGCCGCATCCAGGTCGTCGCGGTATTTCTTCGACAGGTCGCGCATGGCATCGTGATAATCCTCGGCCGCCTTTTTGAGGTCTGCCTTGGGGTCTGCCGGGAAGCGCTTGGCCATGGCTTGAATGTAAGCCTGCTCGCTCGGCGAGGCATTGACGGAGAGATCAACTGCCTTCTGGATCGCTTCGTGCGCCTGCTTGAAGCGGTCGTCGCTGGCCGGATCGTTGTAGTTCGGCCCCACGGCTTCGGCAATTCCCCAGTACGCGATCGCCAGTTTGCCATCGAGTTCCGTCGCACGCTGGAACGAGCGCGCTGCCTCATCGTGATTGAAGGCGTAAATCAAACGCAATCCCTGATCGAAGAACTTTTGTGCTTCGGGATTGCCGGTGGAAACAGGATGATGAACATTCCCCACTCCCGACATAAGGGTTGCGGGCTTGGACTGACGGTGAGCGGAATGGTCTTGAGCAATCGACGGCAGGCACAACCACAGAGTGAGCAAAACCGAGATGCGAAATCGCATACGAATCATCCTCCTCTGAAATTAGGGGAACAGGGAGCGCTGCTGCGCATGTTGCCCCAAGTGCCGCCAGCTTAGTCCAAAGTCGGGGAAGACGCAATGGAATCGCTGCTTGCGGATTGAGCCAACTCCTCATGACGCCGCCCACAACCACATCGGATGCGCCTTGAATCCAGAATCCCACTGGTCTCATCTAGCAGCTATGACTCGGCAAGGTAGTGTTTTTCCCCTCGCGGATTATTCAGAAGCAATCGTCCAGCCCTCAGAAGTAAGTGCGCTCAACGAAGCAGCTTTGCTCGACGCCTACTCGCAAGCCGTGGTCGGCGCTGCCGAAGCGATCAGCCCTTCGGTGGTCAAGATTGACGTTGCGCAGTCGGGCAGAAGCCGTTCGGGAGAGCCTCGCGAGCGTCAAGGCGGAGGCTCCGGATTTGTGTTCACTCCTGACGGCCTCGTGCTGACCAATAGCCACGTGGTGCATGGGTCCACGCGCATTGATGTCTCGCTCCCCGATGGACAGCGCTTCCCTGCTCACATCATCGGGGACGATCCCGCCACCGATCTGGCCGTGATTCGCATCGGCTTGCCCAGCAACGACGCTCCTCATCTCGTGGCCGCGCCTCTGGGAGACTCGCAGCGTCTGCGCGTTGGTCAACTGGCAATTGCCATCGGCAATCCTTATGGCTTTCAGTACACCGTCACCGCTGGCGTGGTCAGCGCTTTGGGACGTTCGTTGCGCTCCTACTCGGGGCGGCTGATCGAAGATGTGATTCAAACCGACGCCTCGCTCAACCCGGGCAATTCCGGAGGTCCGCTGGTGACCTCCGACGGACGCGTGATTGGCGTGAACACGGCAACCATCATGGGCGCGCAAGGCTTGTGTTTCGCCATCGGGATCAATACCGCGAAGTTCGTTGCGGGAAGGCTGCTGCGCGATGGCAGAATCCGCCGCAGCTACATCGGGGTCGAGGCGCAGACCGTGCCGCTGCTTCGCCGCGTGGTGCGCTTCTACGATCTGCCCAGGGAAAGCGGCGTGATCGTGGCCTCGGTCGCGAACGGCAGCCCGGCACGGAAAGCAGGATTGCGGGAAGGCGATGTCATTATCGCTCTGGATGGCAAGCCGGTTGCGGGCGTGGACGACCTGCATCGTCTGCTGACCGACGCACGGGTGGGATCAGTCAGTGCGCTCACGGTTCTGCGGCACACGGAAAAACTGGAGCTGAAAGTTGTGCCCGAGGAGATGCGCGAATCATAGTCCGTGTGGCGCGGGCGCCATCGCCCGTGTACGTGCGTGATGAAACGGTATCCACCCAGGATGGACGGGCGCTGACATCCGGCCCTGTCCTCGTGGCAAGGCAACGTACAGGGGTGTCCGCTCCCCACAAGCGTTGCGCCGACGCGTGCCACTTCCGTGTCATTGCCACCACCTTCCCTGCTGTGTTAGCTTCAAGAAACAGCAGAGGTTAGCTTGCAAGCAACAGTTCCCGCCGGGCTGGACAGCAAAGAAGCGGAAGTTTATCTGCGGCTCGACCCGAGGCGGCTCCCAAAACACATCGCCATTATTATGGACGGCAACGGCCGATGGGCGCGGCGGCGCCACCTGCCGCGCATCGCCGGACACCGCGCCGGAGTCTCGTCCGTGCGCTCGACGGTGGAAACCGCTGCCCGTATCGGTATACCCGCGCTCACGCTTTATGCTTTCTCCGAGGAGAATTGGAAGAAGCGTCCGGCCAGCGAGGTCGACTTCCTCATGGGCCTGCTTTGCCGCTATCTGAAGGCGGAAGTGCCCACGCTGAACAAGAACAACGTTCGCCTGGAATACATTGGACGCCAGCACGAACTGCCGCCCTCGGTGCAGGAAAAGATGCAGTGGGCGCGCGAGGCCACGGCGCACAACACCGGCATGGTGCTGACGCTCGCGCTCAACTACAGCGCGCGCACGGAACTCGTGGATGCATTCCGCTCGATTGTGGACGCGGCCGCGCGCAACGGCGGCTTGGACCATCTGCAAATCGACGAGGACGCGGTGTCCCAGCATCTCTACACCCGGCATTTACCCGATCCCGATCTTGTAGTCCGTACCAGCGGGGAGATGCGGCTCAGCAACTTTCTGCTGTGGCAGCTGGCCTACGCCGAAATCTACGTAACTCCCACTTTGTGGCCCGAGTTCCGTGGCGTACACCTGCTGGAGGGCATTGCGGAATACCAGAAACGGGAGCGACGCTATGGCGGCCTGGCGGGCGATGCCGCCCAAACCCACACCCCTCAGCATGATCGCGCCGAGCTTTCGCGGACAAGAGTGTCCGCGCCACACACTGCGAAGACGGGCAGGAGCTGAGGCTCTTGCATCTGCTCAAGAGAATCCTCACCGCGGCGGTTTTGATTCCCATCGTCTTGCTGCTGGTGCTGCGCGCGCCTGTGCCCGTGCTCGCCCTGGTTGCGGCGTTGGTGGCGCTGCTCACGGTGCAGGAATTGCTCAAGCTTGCCGAGGCTTACGGCATCCGGCCCCTGCGCTGGCCGACCTACATTTTTGTCGGCCTATTTTTCCTGCTGCTGGCCATCAATCCGGGGAACGACAAGCCTCTGCTCTCGACCGCAATCTTCGTTTACAGCGCGGGATTCGCCGCCGCCATCGCTCCATTTGTTTTTCTCACGGTTGCAATGCGGCGGGTAAACCTCAGTAGCTCGTTTCCGGCTGCGCTGGTTTCCGCCTTTGCGTTCGGCTATGTCGCTTTGCCCCTCGGATTTCTGGTGCAATTGCGCGAGCAGTGGTCCGGGGCTTTCCTGCTTCTGTATCTGCTGCTGCTGGTATGGGCAGGCGACATCTTCGCCTATTTCGTTGGACGTTCCCTCGGTCGTCATCTCATGTCGCCGCGCATCAGTCCCAAGAAAACCTGGGAAGGAGCGCTGGCATCTCTGCTGGCGAGTTTGGTCGTGGGAATGTTGCTCTACAATTATGCCCTGCCCATCAGCACGGCTCTGCTGCATGCGCATCTCATCGAACGGCGCGACGGCTTCTTCGCACTGCAGAAGCCGCCACTAGGCCCCACTCTGCTGCTTTCGGCGGCCATCAACCTGGCCGCGCAGTTGGGCGATCTGGTCGAATCGTTGATCAAGCGCGGCGCCGGAGTCAAGGATTCAGGAACCATTCTGCCGGGCCATGGCGGCATGCTGGACCGCATCGACGCGCTGCTCTTTGCCGCTCCGGTGCTGTGGTACTATGCGGCTTGGCGCGTGATGCAGTAGGAGAGCTTTAAGGCACAAAGGACACGAAGGTACACATAAGGAACGTCAACGAAATCAATCGGACATGTCGAGGCCTCGCCCGTATCCGCCGCTTAAGCCACTTCACCCGGAGACCTCGCTTAGTCCGGCCAAGCTTGCCAAGATGGAATGTCTTGACACTGATGTCCTCATGCACTCACTGATGCCCGGGCAGAAGGATTGTCTGAAAACCAGGCCCGATGGCACTATCCTCGATGGTCATCACCGAGTCCATATTCTCCGCAAGCGCGGCGTGGACGTTGAGGCTCTGCCACGCGAAATCGTGGTGAAACGAAACGATTGAACATGTCGACGAAACTCTATTGGGCCGACGGACCGTGGCCGGGAAAGCTGGCAATGGCTTCTCGTCCTCGCGGCGACGACTGGCTCGAAGATGAAATCGCAAGCTGGCGGCGTCAAGGGGTCGATACGGTGGCTTCCTTGCTCACTAGGGAAGAGGAGGACGACCTCGGACTTGGCAACGAGGAGCAGCACGCGAAAGCACGGGGGATGCGATTCGTGTCGTTTCCAATTCCAGATCGAGAGGTGCCGGAGTCGGATGCCAAAGTGGCAGCGGTTCTGGAAAAACTAGACGCTGACCTCTCGTCGGGAAAGAATGTCGTAGTGCATTGCCGTCAGGGAGTGGGCCGGACCGGACTGATGGCTGCGGGCCTGCTGGTCATGAAAGGGTTGAATCCGGAAGCAGCCGTCAAAACCCTTAGTGCCGCGCGTGGTATTTCTGTTCCAGAAACCGCGGCGCAACGTCGTTGGATCGATCACTATGCCACAATCTTGACAGGCACCAAATGAGTCTCTCCGGCATACTTTACTTTAAGGGCACTCCGTGAAACGAATTTCCATCCTGGGTTCGACCGGTTCCATCGGCCGCAGCACGTTGAGCGTGGTTGAGTCCTACCCCGAGCGCTTCCAAATCACTGCTCTGGCTGCTGGCCGGAATGTAGATGCCGCTTTCGAGCAGGCCCAACGATGGAAACCACGGCTAGTTTCGGTCGCTGCTGAACACAGTGCTGACCTCCTCCGCTCTCGTCTCAAAACTGCGGGAGTGGACGCCGTCGAAGTCGTTCACGGCCCGGCTGGAACCATACAAGTCGCCACCTACCCAGAAACAGACTTCGTGGTCAGCGCCATCGTGGGCGTAGCCGGACTCGAAGCCACCTACGAAGCCGTGCGCGCCGGCAAAACCGTCGGACTGGCCAACAAAGAGTGTCTGGTTGCCGCGGGAGAATTGATCACCGCCGAAGCCCGCCGACAGGGCAAGCCCCTGTTGCCGATCGATAGCGAACACAACGCCATCCATCAATGCCTGCGTGGGGGACGCATGGAAGAAGTTCAGCAGATCTGGCTGACGGCTTCCGGCGGACCCTTTCTGCACACCCCCAAGTCGCAGTTTTCCACAATTACCGTCGAACAGGCCCTAAACCATCCCACCTGGAAGATGGGCCGCCGCATCACCATCGATTCCGCCACCTTGATGAACAAGGGCTTTGAGGTCATCGAAGCCTGCCGTTTGTTCAATCTGCCGCCCAATCGAGTGCAGGTGATCGTGCATCCCCAATCCACGATCCACTCCATGGTCGAGTTCGTGGATGGCAGCATACTTGCTCAGTTCTCGGTGACCGACATGCGGCTGCCAATCCTCTATGCTCTGACCTATCCGGAACGCATTGCATCGGATATGCGCTTCCCGGTCATGGACTTACGGCATCTCGATTTCCGGCCCCCAGACATGGGAAAATTCCCTTGCCTGGGCCTGGCCTATGAAGCGGCGGAGGCTGGAGGTGCGAAAACGGTTGCACTCAACGCCGCCGACGAGGTCGCAGTGGCCGCATTTCTGGATGGCTGTATCCGTTTCACTGAGATTCCTGCCATAATTAAGATGGTGCTGGCGGAAACGGAAGCCGGGAAATTGGAATCTATAAGTAAAGTGCTCGCAGCAGACGCCGAAGCTCGCCGTATCGCCCATGAAAAAGTAGAGCAATTGGGCTATGCCGCGACATCGCGGCCGTCTTCAACCTATCGAGGGGAATAGTCGAAACTATATGTCGGGATTCTTTATAGCTGTACTCGCGGTTGCGGTGGTCTTGGGATTCATGATTCTGATCCATGAATTCGGCCACTACGCGGTCGCGAAGTTGCTGGGTGTGCGCGTCGAGGTTTTCTCCATCGGATTTGGCAAGCGGCTGCTTGGCTTCCGCCGCGGCGACACTGACTACCGGGTCAGCGCCATCCCTCTCGGCGGCTACGTGAAAATGAGCGGCGAGAATCCCATGGATGAGCGCACCGGCGATCCCGGTGAATTCCTGTCGCACCCGCGCTGGCATCGCTTCCTGATCGCCATCGCCGGCCCGTCCATGAATATTCTGCTCGCCATTGGTCTGCTTACTTTTGTCTACATGATCCACTACGAGTATCCGGCGGTGCTGGACGAACCCGCCGTCATCGGGTGGGTGTTGCCCGACACTCCCGCAGCCAAAGCCGGCATTCAGATTGGCGATCGCATCGCTCGCCTGGACGGGATTGAGAATCCTACCTGGAAGCAAATCGACCCCAAAGAAGCCCTGAGTCCGAATCAGCCTCTCGATATCACCATCGAGCGCGCCGGGAAATCTTTCGAGAAAACCATTGTGCCCGAAGCCTACGGCATAAATCAGATGGGATTCGCGGGATGGGTTCCCAAAGAGCCCAGCGTTACGGTTACCGATCTGGAAAAAGGCATGCCCGCGGAAAAGGCTGGAATGAACATTGGCGATCAAATCCTGACCGTCGATGGCCAACCGATCCCGGCGATTGAGGCCATGATTGAGACCTTGAAACGCACTCAGGGAAAGCCGATCGAGATTACAGTCCGTCGAGATGGCCAGCAGAAAACCTTCACCATGCAACCAGTGTTGGCCGATGTCCCGGGCCAGCAAGAGAAACGCTATCGTGTGGGACTTGGCAGCCTGCCGATGAAGGTGAGCACCCTGCCCTTGGCCGCTGCCTTCCACAAGTCGATCGAGACCAACAAAGAAGGCTCCCTTCTGATCCTGGAACTGGTGCAGAAAATGATTCAACGCAAGATCTCGATCCGCACCATCGAAGGACCAATCGGAATTGGTCGCGCGGCCGGAGAAGCCGCCACCGAAAAAGGCTGGACCCCGCTCATGGCACTAACGGCAGCGATCAGCCTGAATCTCGGCATCTTTAACCTGTTGCCAATTCCCATCCTCGACGGCGGCGTAATCCTGTTGCTATTCGTCGAAAGCATCATGCGGCGCGATATCAGCCTGCAGATCAAAGAACGCATTTACCAAGCCGCATTCGTGTTCCTGGTGCTGTTTGCGGTCATGGTGATCTACAACGATCTGGCAAAAACCTTGCCCGGAATGATGCAGCGACTGCCGTAATCAGTGCAGCGCGGGCGCCCTCGCCCGTGAGGCGTGATGGAAGCCGGGCGTCTCCGCCCTGGCACGACTTATCGCCAGGCCATCGTTCAATCGTCCATAAGCATTGCCTGGGCCAGCCTTTGTGAGATACAATGTATCTCAGAAGGGAATGAGCATGCCGGCCACAGAAATGGTTCACGTCCGCATCGATAAGCGCATCAAGACGAAGGCGGCGAAGACGCTGGCCAGCATGGGCCTGTCGGTTTCTGACGCGGTCCGTGTTCTGCTAACTCGAGTTGCAGCGGAAAAAGCCCTGCCCTTCGACCTAAAGGTGCCCAATGCCACAACAGTTTCGGCTATCCGGGAGGCTCGTACCGGCAAGCTGCCATCGTTCCGCAGTGTCTCCGACTTGATGGCCGACTTGAATGCGGACGATTGAACGTACCAACATTTTCAAGCGCGATTTCAAGCGGGAGAAATCCGGACAGCACAAACGCGACTGGGAGACAGTAGTGTTCACCACGATTTCGCTTCCGGCGGAAGACAAGCCGCTGCCACAGAAGAACCGCGATCATGCTCTTGGGGGCGAATGGCAAGACCACCGCGAATGCCACATCAAGCCCGACTTGCTTCTGATTTACCGCAAACCCAACCCCGAAGTATTGCAACTTATCCGCCTCGGTTCCCACAGCGAACTCTTTGGCTAGATCGGGTTTCTTACTTCCGAGAAAATCGACTAAACTAGGATAAACATGGCCAACATTCAACGCAGAAAGACCGTCACGTGTTCGATCAGTGGCGTACGCGTAGGCAGCGATGCACCGGTCGTGGTCCAGTCCATGACCAATACAGATACCGCGGACATTGCCTCCACCGTCCAGCAAGTCGCAGCGCTAGTGCGGGCGGGCTCCGAACTGGTTCGCGTCACAGTCAACAACGAGCAGGCCGCTGCCGCCGTCGCTCCCATCGTCGATCAACTCGACAAGCAGGGCGTAAGCGTCCCCATCGTCGGCGATTTTCATTACAACGGACATCTCCTGCTCAAGAAGTATCCCGAGTGCGCCCGCGCCCTGGCCAAGTACCGCATTAATCCCGGCAACGTCGGCATCGGCCGCAAGGACGATTCCAACTTTCGCACCATGATTGAAGTCGCCGCCGAGAATCAGAAGCCGGTTCGCATCGGCGTGAATTGGGGCTCGCTCGATCAAGCTTTGCTCACCCGAATGATGGACGAGAACTCACGCCTCGCCGAACCTAAAGACGCGCGTGAAGTCACGATGGAAGCCATGGTAGTAAGCGCGCTGAATTCCGCCGCACTTGCCGAGAAGTACGGATTGCGTCCCGATCAGATCATCCTCAGCGCGAAAGTCAGCGGCGTGCAGGATTTAATCGACGTTTATCGCTCGCTGGCCGCCCGTTGCAACTATCCGCTGCACCTCGGACTGACCGAAGCCGGCATGGGAGCAAAGGGCGTAGTCGCCTCCAGCGCCGCCCTCGGAGTTCTGCTGCAGGAAGGCATCGGCGACACCATCCGCGTTTCTCTTACACCAGCCCCCGGCGGAGATCGTACCGAAGAAGTACGCGTAGCCCAGCAGATTCTGCAATCGCTCGGAATCCGCAGCTTCACCCCGCAAGTCACGGCCTGCCCCGGATGCGGCCGCACCACCAGCACCTTCTTCCAGGAAATGGCCCAGCAGATTCAATCGTACCTGCGTGATCAAATGCCTGGGTGGAAGAATCGCTACACCGGCGTCGAAGAGATGAAAGTCGCGGTGATGGGCTGCGTGGTCAACGGCCCCGGCGAATCCAAACACGCCAGCCTCGGCATTTCCCTGCCCGGCACCTTCGAAGAACCCAAAGCCCCGGTCTACGTCGATGGCCGCCTGTTCACCACGCTCAAGGGCGACCACATCGTCGCCGAGTTCATCAAGATCCTAGACGAGTATGTCGATTCCCACTACGCGACGAAAGATGCAGCCGCGACAGTCGTAGCAATGTAGGGGCGAGCGTCCCGCTCGTGCGGTCACGCCAGCAATGACAGATTGGTATCCGATGCCTCCTCCGCAATCGAATCGGCAATATTTTTCAACTCGGGATAGTGTTTCAACAGCGTCTCCGTCGCTTTCACCCGCTGCCCACTTAGCATGTGTTTCATCTGCAGCGCGTTCACTCCGGCCTTCGCTTCAAAATGGTTATTCGCGACCACGTAGGTAACTTCGGCCTTGTGCGCGATGCGTTCGATCTTCTCTTTCCATCCCGCTAATTCTGCCTCGCTGTAAAGATAGTTGTAGCGATCTGCCCCCTTCTCCGCTTCAAACCACTGATCGTAATTCCGACCGTGCAGCCGCACATATCCGACGGGCGAGGTCACATGCTCCGTGGCTTCGAGCGAGCGTCCAATCAGCGGCTGGTCGATATTGCAGAACGCGACATTTCTTTCCGTGAAGTAGCTGAGCGTTTCGGGATTGTTCCAGCTTTCATGCCGCACCTCCACCACCCGGGGAAACTCGATGAACTGCCGCAGCAGCGACTCCAGGTATTCGCGGTTCAACGATGTGTTCTTGAATGAAACCGGAAATTGAATGAGCAGGGCGCCCAGTTTTCCCGTCGCCGCCAACGCATCCAACCCCTCGCGCGCCAGCCTCTCGTCTTCATCATTAGGCTTGATGGTTGCGGCTGACGTCGGCTCCATCACCGCGATGGGGGAATGAGTAAACGACCGGTGCAATTTCGCCGTAAACACAAACTTTGGATTCACCGCCACCTTGCGCGCCCACAGCTTGGCCAATTCCGGCTTAATGTGCCCGTAAAAAGAAGTGTTAATCTCCACCACATCAAAGCACTGCGCCAGAAATTCCAGAGCATGCTGTTTCCGGCGCTGCATTCCGGGCGGATAGAACACGCCCTCCCAATCTTTGTATGACCAACCGGCGGTGCCGATGCGAATTTCCCGCGGTGCTTCCATGGTTTGCTAGTGACGAATTACAGCATTGCAGGTTAGCACAGGAGAAGTGGTCCCTTGAGGATACTCAACCGTACCTCTGACCCTCACAAGTGTAGGCGCGAGCGTCCCCGCTCGTGCTTCTTAACCTCGGATTGCTCTTGCGTCTGCGAAGGCGCGTGCCATGCCCCTGCCTAACTTCATTGCAGGACCAGCGTGACCCAATACACCCCGTTTGGATAGCTGTTGGAGCGCGCGTAGCAGGTCCCCACCGAGAAAGCATGCACCGCCCGGTCTTCCACCGCCTTGGCTGCGGCATCGGGCAAAATCTCCGGTTGCGCCGTGGTGTAGCGAACCACGTAGGACCCGCGGAAGGCTGCGGTCTTCAGAGAATCCGCCCGCGCCATGGAGCACGCGGCGGCTTCCGCGGTGTCGCTATCCATCCACTGCAACTGAGGCAAGTTGGCCTCCCGCCGCATGCGGGCGATGCTTCCGGTTACCAGTCCTCCGGCTTGTCGTGGCGAATAGGCCGGCAGACTGTGGCCAAAATCCTGCGCCACATACAGCGAATTTCCCGCCCACACCACGCCGAATCCGGCCACGTTGAAGGCAGGATTCAGCAGGTTCGCACGATGCGGAGTCGAGTGCATCAGGCTTTGCTGCGACTGCTCCACGCTCCCCGCCAGAGAGACGTTCTCTCCCGCCTGATCCAGGTGCAGGGTGCAGCTAGCCGCCAACCGCTGTGCCAGCGAGGGCTCACCCGCAAACTGGTGCGAAAGCTGTTGCTGCCCAGCCATCTGGGCGGCGTGCGCCCGCGCTGCCTGGGTGAGTCCGTCGTCCAACTGCAGCGGCCCTACTCCGGCTTGGGCTCGCGCCTGGTTGGCCAGATCGAAAAGTTCGCGCTCGGCCGCAGCGTCGTACGGCGACAAATCGTTGGGGGAGGGCTGCTGATGCGCCGAGGCCACATTCAACGCTTTCGCGGACGCCGGTTGCGCATACGTTGCCGGAGCCACGCCGCCGAGCAAAACCACTGCCAGCCAAGCTGTTGGGACCCGAAACATGTTTTGCCTTACCCACGTTCAGGACCCGGGAGGATCAACTTTACAGCTTTGTTTCTTCGACCATACCCTCTAGAATCGAGTCAGGCACGATTACAAGGGAGACACTTCGAATTGACTTTTCTCGCGTCCCTGCTTGGTCTTCTTCTCGCCCTGCAACTAGTACTTCTGATACTGCTCATTCCCCTGTTCCAGCGAAGGTTTGGCACTTCGTCGCAACTGGAAGCATTAAAACAACTTGCATCCCAGGCTGAAGCCTTGCACCAGACCCTTTCCGCCCAGTTCGCCGCGGCCACCGCCGACACCGCCATGCGCCTGGAGCAAACCAAAGGCGCGATCGGCCTGCAGGTCGCTGACCGGTTGGGCGAGGGCTTCTCGGCCATTCGTTCCGCCGTTGAAGAACAGTTGAAGACGGGCCGCCAGGAACAGGCCGAGCGGCTGACCGAGGCCCGCACCGAGCTAACCACCTCACTCGCGCTTACCACTTCGCAGCTCAAATCCGAGTTCGACAACCTGAACCAGAAAACGGCGCAGAGCTTGGATTCCATTCGTGACCGCGTGGATGCTCGCCTGCTCGCCATCACCGACCAGGTACAGCAAAAACTCGATCAGAACATCAAGGAAGGTTTCGCTCAGTTTGAAAAAGTGCAGCAGCACTTGAAGGCGGCGGAAGAACAACTCCGAGAAGTCGGAGCCCTCGGACACTCGATCAATGACTTGAACAACCTGCTCAAGCTGCCTCACCTCCGCGGCCGCTTCGGCGAAGCCAGCCTGGAACGTCTCCTCGCCGACTTTCTCCCCGCCCACATGTTCGAAATGCAGGCGCAGCTTCCCGATGGCGGCGGACGTCCCGATGCCATCATCCAGTTCCCTGACCGCCGCCTGCCCATCGACGCGAAATTTCCGCGCGAGGCGGTGCTGGCGCTATTTGAAAGCAGCGTCGAAGCGGAAGTCGAAGAAGCGCGCATTGCCCTGGTGCGCGTGATGAAGGCAGAAGCGAAACGTATCAAGGCCTACATCCAGCCCGAAAACGGCACCACCGATATCGCCCTGATGTATTTGCCCAGCGAGACGCTCTACATGGAAGTCATCCGCAACCGTGAGCTTGCCGACTGGCTCAACCTGCAGCACGTCTTCCCGGTTTCGCCGAATAGTTTGCTGATGACCTTGCAAACCATCGCCCTGGTGCACAAATGGTATGAAGTCGCCAGCCGCTTCGAGAAGAGCCGCCTGGAATTGTCAAAGGCGCAGAAGTCATTCGACTACTTCCAGAGCCAGTTCGAGAACGTCGGCAAGAACCTGAGCAAAGCGCAAGAAGCCTTCGAGACCGCGCAAAAGCACTTGAAGACGTACCGTGGCCGGGTAACGGTTCTCAGCGGCCAGGAGCAGTTGGATCTGGATGCAGCCGCTGCCAGCCCAACACTGCAAACGAACGATGAACCCATGCTCCCGCTGACCGACAAAGCCAGCGCCTAGCATGCTCACGACTCTATTCTGCTGTCATTCCGAGGAGCGAAGCGACGAGGAATCTGGGTTTTTGCCAGCCACGTCAAGAACCGGGATCCCTTACTTCGTGAGAGATGACAATAACGTGCTGCTTCGTCACTTTCTGCTCGCTTCCGACATTAGCGACCGGCACCGGCAGCGTTGGTCTTAGACGTAGCCTGCTGGGAATAGTTATCCGGATCATCGCGGCTCTCGATCTTGAATTGCGCCATTAAAGTGCCCAACTGCGCCGCTACCTCGGTCAACCCCCGCGCTGCTTTGTGGGACTCTTGCGCGCGCGCCGATGTGCCGTCGGCGGCCTGGGCCACACCGCTGATGTTGGCTGAGATATCGCCCGCTCCCTTGGCCGCCTCCCCGACATTGCGCGTCATCTCATTGGTGGTTGCGCTCTGCTCCTCGACTGCGGCGGCGATTGTCCCGGAAATTCCATTGATCTGGGTAATCACTCCGCTGATGGTCCCGATCGCCGCCACGGCATCCTTGGTGTCCTTCTGAATCGTGGTGATTTTCTTCCCGATGTCTTCAGTAGCTCTAGCCGTCTGCTTGGCGAGTTCTTTCACTTCATTGGCAACCACGGCAAAGCCTTTGCCGGCTTCTCCGGCGCGGGCCGCTTCGATGGTGGCGTTGAGCGCCAGCAGGTTGGTTTGCTGCGCAATGGAAGTGATGACCTTGATAACCTGACCGATCTCAGCGCTGGACTGCCCCAGCTTAGCCATGGTGGCGCTCGCGGCCTGCGCCGTTTGGACCGCATTGGAGGCCACCTTGGCAGCTTCGTTGGCGTTGGCGGCAATGCTTTGAATGGTGGAAGTCATCTCTCCCGCCCCCGTGGAGACGCTCCGCAGGTTCTGGCTCACCTGCTGCGTGACCTGCGAAACGGCGTTGGCCTGATCGGAGGTATCCTGCGAATTGGCGGTAATCTCCTCGCTGGCTTCGAATAGTTGCTGGCTGGCAGTCGCAAGCTGCTGGGTGTGGCCCGCGACCCGGCGCAGGATTTCTTGCAGCTTGTCCATGAATAGATTGAAAAGGCGGCTGACTTCGCCTAGCTCGTCGTTGCCAGAGTTGCCGGAGACTTCCAGCCGTTTGCTGATATCGCCTTCGCCCTCCGCGATATCCCGAATCATCCGGGTTAGTCGGCGCAGTGACTGCGAGATCGCTCGCACCAGGGCGAGGCTGCCGAAGCACATCAACAGCATGCTCAATGCAACCAGGAAATAAACCACAAATTGAAGGTGGCGGGTGCGAGCATTGGCCTGTTTGGCCTGGTCGTCCAGGGTTTGCCCCTGTTTGTCCTGATATTCGGAGATCGCGCGCAAAAATCCTTCAAACGCCGGGTTTGACTTCTCCATGATGGCTTGGTGCGATTCGGCGTTGTGCGCGTGCATGAGCAAGTCGACGACTCCCGCATTGGCCTGGGTCAGCCTGCCGAAAGCTGTTGCAATGCTGTCGCCTTCAGCAAGCTGACCGATCTTCGCCTGCGCCTGCTTCACCAGGGTGTCATTTTGACCCAGGAGCGCTTCGATGGCATCGGGATCTCTCTCGTCCACCATCTTCTGCGTGACTCCCTGGACTTTAACCGCCAAGTCCAACAAGTCGAATGACGCCTTACTCTGGGAGCGCGCCGTCGACACCAAACCGCTCGACATCGACGAAGATACCCACAAGAGATAGGACAATCCCAGGACTGCACCCGCGGTGATCGCGACCGAGGCAGCCAGCGCCAAAGTCATTCGGCGCGCGATGCTTCCATTCTTCATGACTTCGTTCTCCTGATGGCAGGCGTCACCGCTTAGCGAAGTTTGTCAGCCCGCAATCCGAAGACGATCGATCCGATCGGCTTCCCCCCGTCAAGCACGGGCAGTCCCACCTGAATCATTTGCAGCCCGGTGGAATCGTCCAGCTTCACCGTACCGATCCACATTTTTCCACTCATCGGCACTTCGTGTTTGGGCAAGCCTTTGTGGGTCCAGTGCTCAGTTTTGGCATCAAATCCCACCTTGCCGCCGTCGGCTCCCGAAACGAAGACCTTGGCGATCTCGTCGTCACGTTTCGTCTTCAGATACTCGGAAAGGGCACTCTTGCCAACCGCGTGCACGAAAGGATCGAAAAGCGTAAGGCTGTGCCACTGTTCATTCGTCATGGCCTTCGCTTCGGGCGAAGGAGTGGTCGAGTTATAGCTCTTCACCGCGCTGACCACCTGAGGATCGGTGCTGAAAGCTTCTAGCTGCTTGATCTTGGCACTCAGCTTCGCCTGCAGTTCGGCAGGAGCCTGCGCAAAACTTGTGCTGGCAGCGACAAGAAGCACGATTGCCATCTTGCTTACTGATCTGACGCTGGTAATCATTTTCATCTCCTAATTTGTGTATCGAGGGGTGTTGTCCCGAGTAGTTCCCGGTATCTATATCGGCATGCGGCAGCGAGACGTTAGCGCCCGCGATCTCCCGTTCAATTCAGAGTTTTCTTTCGGTTGCTCAAGCCAACCTATAGCATTTCTCGATTTGCTGTAGAGGGATCCGGGAACGGGCGGGGCACGGCTTCACAGGCTGCTGAAAAATGCTCACCACGGGCTGCTGAACATCTGCGCTGGCTAATGGGATTTGGTAACCTAGCCGATCTCCTATTTGTATCTGTAACCTATGCTTTTAGGAGGCGAAATGCGGAAGCCTGTAAGTGGCATGCTGGTTCTTGGGTGCAGTTTGTTGTTGGGAATGAGTGCGCGCGGCCTCGACCCGTCCCTCACCCTCACCGATTCGTCGACCGCGGCGGCAGCACCGGCTGCGACAGCAGCAGTAAAACCCAGTACGACTCCCGTGAGCGTCGGGAGGATTGGCGTGGGCGTCAAAATGTCCTTGCTGGGAGGCGGCATTGAAGTCGCGACCCCGGTAACCCACCGCTCCAACGTGCGCGCCGGTTTCAACATGTTCAGCTATGGCCGCAACTTCAACAAGGACGGCATCGCTTACGGTGGCCAACTCGCCTTCAAGACCGTTGAAGCTCATTACGACATTTTCCCCTTCGCCGGCCGTTTTCACATCAGCCCCGGCGTCCTTGCCTATATCGGCGACCCCATTACCGCCAACGCCACGGTTCTCGGAGGTCAGAGCTTCTCCCTGGGAGGACATCAGTACTTCAGCGACAGTACCGCGCCGGTTACAGGCACCGGTAAAATTGACTTTAATCGGGCTGCCCCCACAATCACGGTGGGCTGGGGCAACCTGGTCCCCCGCAACAGTAAGCACATCAGTATCCCCTTCGAAATCGGAGTGGCGTTCCAGGGAACGCCGAAGGCCAACTTGAATCTGGCCGGCAACGTGTGCAATTCGCCGGATGTTAACTGCCGTAGTGTCGCCTCCGATTCCACGGTGCAGAGCCAGATTACGTCGGAGCAAACCAAGCTCAACAACAGTATGACGTTGTTTAAGGCATATCCGATTATTTCGGTTGGCTTCGGTTACAAGTTTTAGGACTCGAAGGCCACGCCGGGAAATGGCCCGCGCTTTCACTACCCAGAACCTAGGTGCTCCACCCTTTTTACGTTATGCTGTGAAAGGGTGGGGCACCCATAGCAGTTCTCGAGTCGCTGTATAGGGAAGCCAGAAACGGGAAGGGCACAGCTTCAGCCCTGCCGCCAGGACTGCAACGGCTTCCGGCTTTAGCCGCTGAGGCCATTTACTCTATACCATCACGAGAACCGCTCTAGAAACTCTCCTGTAAGCTATTTTGTCGGGTACCGTGATGCGTCAATCAACGTAAAAATCCCAGGATGCGTTCACGAACCGGGGACGCCCGCGCCATCGAGGTTTCCCTAGTTCACCCCGGAAATTACATACAACACAGAAAGAACCTGATAGTAGCTATAAGCAAACTCGGACGCGTTCCCATTGCTGATCACGGGTCCGATGGAGACCACGCCCCCGACATCCGCGGGCACCAGTTCCCGAACCGCCTTCATCTTTCCGCTCGCAATGTCCAGCCGCTGAATCTTCAGCGGGACTTCCCCTGGCTGGAAGACGTACAACGCTTTGCTATCCGCAGACCACTGCGCCAACTCATAGCCGGGCTCCACGCCGGGGATGGGACGCGCGGGTCCTCCGTCGAGTGGAAACAGATCGATCTTGTAGTCTGCGGTCTCACCCGCCAGGAACTTACCGTCCGGCGAAGGCAGCGTGGCAAAGATACCCTCGGGAGTGACGGGCTCAGGCTTGCCGCCGGAGGCATCGACCACGTAGGTGCGTCCCGGGCGGCCGGGCTCATTTCCGTTGAACACGATTCGCTTGCCGTCGGGCAAGAAGTGGGCGCCCCTCTGCAGACGTTCCAGCCCCGGCAAAGCGATCTGGCGCGATGGACCTGGGCCAACCGGAAGCAGCGTGAGCTGCGCTGTCCCACTTTGCGAAACTGCAATTGCCCAGTTCCCGTCGGGCGAAAGCGTGTCCGCCGTCCCGTCCGCCAAACGGATGGGAGGCGAGCCATCGATTTTGCGAATGGCTACGGCGCCATCCGGACCGGCTGGTTCCGAGCCCGTTTCGCCCTCTTCGAATAGCACCGACTGGCCGTCGGGTGAAATCGCCTTCGCAATGCTCCAGTCGTACCAGGAAAGATCCCGCACTTGTTTGTCTTGGCCGCTCCACTCCATGGCCAGCCGCTCGCTGTCAATGGTGGCCAGAATTCGTCCGTCCGCAGCAATGTCGTGCAGGGTAAAGCCGCCGGGCACGGTAACCACTTTGCGCTGCTTCCCAGACAGAGTTACCGCCCACAGGGAGCGATTGCTCGCTCCGCTTTCCGACGCCGCGAACCACACTTCGTTGCCCCGCGGAGACCATGCCAAACCGCTTTCCCAGTTCCAATCAGACGAGAGCGTGGTTTGGTGTCCAGCCAGATCCGTAACCCGCACCGAACCGCTTGGGTCCCACCGGTCGGAGTGATCGAGAAAAGCGATCCGATCTCCTTGCGGGGAAAAGCGGATGTTGCCGATCGCGCCGCTGGTCTCGTAGAGAACCGTGCCAATCGGGTATTCCAGGTGGTCGCGTCCATTCCCATGGTGCACCACCGCAAGGTCCCCTTTAGGGCTCCAGTCGGCCCAGACTACATTTTTCAGAACTTCGCGCGGCGTACCGCCGATCATCGGAGATCGCGCCAGCATTCCACCTTCGAATTCGAGACGGGAGGCGGGCCTGCCATGCAGCGTAAGCGCCAGTTCGCCGCTGCGCGAGATACCCAGAAGATAGGCGGAGGCTAGGCCCAGTGGGCGCGCCAACAAGGAGTCAGGAATGGTGGAATAGATTTGTAGCGGGCGCCCATTCCACGAGGCTCCATAGACCACGGTCCGCCCGTCCGAAGTGAAGCGCGCGGTGTACACCGTGCCACGCTCAAAGCTAACCCGGTGGAAGTCCGGGCTCGCAGCTGGCTTGAGCCTGGTTCCCACAAAGACCGCCACGGCCGCCAACAGCACTGTGGCAACCATGCCGGGCACCCACCTCCAGAGCCGCGTTGCCCCGCGGCCGAACCGAGAGCGTTGTTTGCTGGTGGTAGTGTCCGACAGCGTGCTCAGCGCGAAAGCCAGATCGCGCGCCGACTGGAACCGGGTCTCCGGCTCTTTCTCCAAACAATGGCGGACCACTTGTTCGAAGGCGAAAGGAATATCCTGGCCCGCAAGATTCATCTCCGGAGGATCCTCTTTGAGCACCGCAGTCATGGTGTCTACGTGGGTCTCGCCCGCAAAAGCACGCTTGCCGGTGAGCATCTCGTAGAAGATTGCGCCGAAGCTGAAGATGTCGCTGCGATGATCGACCGCCTTGCCCCGCAACTGTTCCGGGGACATATAGGCCACGGTTCCGAGCACTGACCCTGTCTTCGTCTGGGTGGTCATATTTGCCACCGAGGCCGCTTCGCCAGCCTCGGGGCCAAACTCGGCATTGATCAGCTTGGCGATGCCGAAATCGAGGATCTTGATCCGGCCATCTTTGGTGATGAAGAGATTTTCCGGTTTGAGGTCGCGATGCACAATGCGCTTTTCGTGCGCCGCCATCAGACCTTGGGCAATCTGTCGCGCATAATCAACCGCCTGACGCCTTGGGACAGGACCATCGAACAGGTGCTCGCGCAGGGTTCGTCCTTCGAGCAACTCGGAGACGATGTAGGGCGCACCATCGTGCATGCCGATGTCATAGATGGCGACAATGTTAGGGTGACTTAGGGCGGCGGCCGCTCGCGCCTCCAACTCGAAACGGCGCAGGCGATCCTGACCATGGGCGAGTGAGGGTTTGAGTATCTTGAGGGCCACGTCCCGCCCCAGCCGTTCATCGCTGGCGCGGTACACCTCCCCCATCCCCCCAGAGCCTATTTTTTCCAGAACTCGATAGTGACCCAGTACTTTACCAATCATGCAAAAGCTGAAGCGGCGTGTGTCGGCATCTTAGGGCTAGGCACGCATCATGTCAACTGGGGCGTGGGGTACGCTATGGTGACGGCAGGTGCGCTACGCCCGCCCTTCCGAGTTAAACATATACTTTCGGAGTTAAGGTGCGGGGTTGCGCCCAGGCTGTCGCTGCCGGTCGCGTCTACGGCATCGGCATGCGCTGGCGCAACTGGTTGGAGTTTCGGCACATGTGAAGAGCCGAGCGATGCGTCGGACGGGATTAGATGGTACCCTTTCAAATTCAGAGTCGCGTTCGCTCGGTTTGGCGGGTTGTTTCACGCTGACAAAGGCGCTGCGGACCTTCGCTCCGCTGGACGGGCTAGGCGCCCGTCCCCGCACACGAGCAGAGTCGGATTTACAAAGAATTACATGCCGTAGCCCTCTTCTACTCGCAACTTCGGGTAGAATCGTGGTTTGCTTACAGACAGTTAAGCTGCACAAATACAATCGGTGCGAAGGTAAAGCGCCGCTATATTACCCTCGACGTAAGCACAATTCTGGAGGGAAGTTGGTACTTTCATACTAATGGCTATCGAACGTGTGGGTGTCTCCTGCAAGACTGCGGCAGTCTTCCTCTTCTTGGTTTTTGCGCTAGTCATGGCGGCCTCTTCCCTTTCGCTGGGACAAGTGGCTCCGCGCTGGGAGGTGTTTGGCGGCTATGCCTATCGCAATGTTGATTCGACCACCTTCGGTTTCGTGAATCGCTCCGGCTTGAATGGATTCGATGCCGAGGGCACATTCAACATCAAGCCCCGGTGGGGGGTAACCGCCGACGTGGGCGGCCAATACGGTTCCCAGATGACCGTGTACAATTTCTTGATTGGCCCCCAGTATTCCATACGACAGGACAAATCAAAGTTCTTCGTGCATGGTCTGTTCGGCAAAGCGCAAGACAGGGTTAATATCACGACCTCAATCAGCAGTCATTTTGAAAGTGTCGGACGCGCCATCGTGGCGGGAGGAGGTTACGACCGGGACCTGACTCCGCGCTTCACCTTTCGCGTCCAGGGGGATTACCTGCGCACCCAGACGTTTGGGGCTACGCAAAACGATATACGCGCCTCCACTGGATTGGTTTTTCATTTCGGCCATATTGGCCGGCGTCCCAAACTTTGATGGTCGAGACGTAGCGAGCCACGTCTCGGCGGTTGTGGAGAGTTACATCCCGAACCTGGAAGCCTGCGAAGCTATGCTGCCTAGATCTGTCGAAACTTCGACCTGTCGAAACGTCCAGTTTTTCCGAAGGGGCTCGCTGATGCCGACCAAGCGAACCGGCCTGGTTTTCCTTGCCATGGGGTTGGCCACTCTTCTCGGATGCGGTTCCGCCTCCACCCATACTGCTTACGTGGCTCTGCCCAACTCGAATGCCGTGGGAGCCTACCGCATTAACAACAGTTCCGCGGAATTCACCACCATCGTGGGATCGCCCTATCCTGCGGGGAACTCTCCGGCATCGGTTCTGGTGCATCCTTCCAGTAAGTTTGTTTATGTCGGCAATCAAAACGAGAACGACATCTCCCTGTTCGCCATCGATAGCGCGATTGGCTCGCTGCGGGAAGTGCTGCCTCGGACCGCGACCGGACTCACACCGGCCTCCCTCCTTATGGACAGCGGGGGCAATTTTCTTTTTGTGCTCAACCGAGTTTCCGGCAGCATCTCGGTTTATTCCATCAACTCCGGAAGCGGAGCTCTTACCGCGGCCGCCGGATCTCCCTTCGCCACCTTTCCCAATCCGGTTGCGTTTGCGATATCGCCTTCAGCAAAATTCCTCTACGTGCTCAATGCCAATCTGGCGTCCGTTTTCGCGTACACCATTGCCTCCGGGGTTTTGCAGCCGGTGCCCGGTCTTCCCGTTCAGGTTGGCAACGGACCGCTGGCGATCACGGTCGATCCTTCAGGAGACTTCGTTTACGTCGCCAACTCGACCGACAATACGGTTTCAGTACTGTCCATCTCCAACACCGGCTCTTTGACTCTGCTGGGCTCCTTTGCCACCGGGACCACCCCGATCTCCGTCGCAGTTTTGGGCCAGTTTCTTTATGTTTCCAACCTGGGATCCAACAACATCTCCGTGTTCTCGGTCGCTCCCAGCACGGGCGTTCTCACCGAGATTACGAGTTCGCCATTCACTGCCCCCAGTGCTCCTTTGTTCGAGGTGATTGATCCCAACAACCTGTTCCTTTATGTCGGCAGTCAAACTGCAAAAACCATTTCCGCGCTGTCGATCAATGCCAGTACCGGCGCTCTGACCGCGACCGCGCAGTCGGCATCGACAGGGGTTTCACCTTCCTCGATGTCGGTCGTGAAATAAGTTCGGGTCGCGATGCCCACGTAGCCCCGGACGCCTCGTCCGGGCGGGCAAGCAAAACTTCGCAAGACGCAAAGCAGAATGACCAACTTCGGAATCATCGGCTTCGGACTCCACGCGGTGAAGCGGCTGATGCCCGGCTTCGATCTCGCCAAGAACTGTCGGGTCACCGCGCTTTCCCGGCGCAACCTGGGCAAGGCGCAAGCATCAGCGCGGCAGTATGACATTCCCTTAGCCTTCGATTCAGCAGAAAAGCTCTGCCAATCTTCCCAGGTAGACGCCGTGTTCGTCGCCACCCCGAATGCCTGCCATTTACAAGATGTGCTGATCGCGGCCGCATGCGGCAAGCCGGTATTGTGCGAAAAGCCCATGGCCCTCAACGCCGATGAGTGCCGGCAAATGGTCGAAGCCGCCCACCAGGCAAATGTTCTTCTGGGAATCGCGCAAGTGTTTCGCTTTGAAGAAAGCACCGCGTGGTTCCGCGAGCAGGTCGCTGCGGGAAACATCGGTCAACCGGTTTTCGCGCGCTCCGAATTCTCCTTTCCCGCAACCCACGCGCATCCGCGCACCTGGATCCATGACCCCGCAATCTCTGGCGGCGGACCGGTTGCCGACGTGGGCGTGCACTGCATCGACACGCTGCGCTTCATTCTTCAGGACGAAGTGCTGCGGGTAAGCGCTCGCGAGATAGCCGGCAACGCGGGCGAAGTCGAAGCTGGCGCGGCGCTTCTGCTCCAGTTCTCCCGCGGCACTCTGGCCACAGTCACAGTTTCCTTCCGCGCCGAATACCGCACGCCTCTCGAACTGGTGGGTGAAAGCGGCGTCCTGCGCGCCGAAAACGCATTGACCGTGGAGCGCCCGGTTCATCTCGAGCTGTATCGAGGCGGAGCCGTGGCAGAAACCACAACAGTCTCGAACCAACTGGCCTACGCGCTGCAAGTGGATGCCTTCGCGGCCGCAGTCGAAGGCAAAGCTCCGTTCCCGATTCCCGGCGAAGAAGGCTTCCGCAATCAGAAGATCCTGGACGCGGCCTACCGCAGCATGAAGAGCGGGCAGACCGAAGACGTGTGAAACCGCTTGCATGTTGACTCTCCGGCTGAGCCGACATAGAATGTGTTGCCATCGGAGGAGGCTCGACGCAGCCCTCTTCCTGCACATCCCCATTCCGAGGTTTTAATCCATGAGTGCCAGGAAATCATGCGGAGGCAGAAAAGCAATTCGACTCAACGAAACCTTGGACAAGAACCTGCGAGCGTATGCGACCGCAGCCACTGCCGACCCAGCCGGAGGATTCGACAAGAGTCTTGGCTACGGTGTCACTGTGACTGCGGTGGGGCTGGGAATCCTGGCTTGCCCACTACCCGCTCACGCCAAGATTGTCTACACGCCGGCCCACGTCGTGCTGAACCATTCCGCTCCGCTGGATCTCAATCACGATGGCATCAACGATTTCTCCTTCGGCTTCCATGCAGGGAAACAATCCTCCGCGCTGTCCGTGGGGCCGCCGAGCCTCAACGGCAACGCGGTCGTGGCAAACGGTTTCTACGCCTCGGCGCTTCCCGCCGGGGTTCGTGTCGGCGGTGGAAGAACCGAACCGCCCAAGCTCGCTCATTCATACGGAATGGCCGCCATGCGCGAGAGTTGCCGATCCAAAAACTCCTGCGCAATAGATTTCCGCGGTCAGTGGGCCAACGACGGGAAGGGCGTGAAGAATCGCTACCTTGGTTTCAAGTTCATGATCGAAGGCAAGGTCCACTACGGATGGGCGCGGGTGACGGTGGACCCGAAGGGCGCATATGGCGTCCTGACCGGCTACGCCTACGAGACCATACCGAATAAGGCCATCATCACGGGCAAGACCAAGGGACCGGATGAGATCAGCATCAAAGAGCCGGACGCAGCTCTCGTCATTCCCACTCGCAAACCGGCAAGCCTTGGTCTGCTGGCGATGGGTTCGCCCGGATTAGCTATCTGGCGGCGCAACGAGTCAGGAGCCAACACGCAGTAGTCCAGGCGCAGATACTGGCTCAGATCCTTACGCACTAGCGCATTCTGTGTGCGCAAATGCTTGCACGTTGACTCAACTTCTGAGCAGATGGATAATGTGCCGTCTTCTGAGGAGGACTTCATGAAACGCTCTTCCCGCTCTCCTCGCCCAACTTCCAAAATTTCCGAGTCGATGAGTCAACGCCTCAACAAGTACGCACTGGCTGCGAGTGCGGCAGGTGTGGGCTTGATGGCGGTAACCCAACTGTCTGAGGCAAAGATTGTTTACACCGCAGCCCATATCCGCGTCCCCAGAAACGGCGTCGTAGACCTCGACCTTAACCACGACCGGATCACGGATTTTAAGATTGGCCTCGGCTCCAGTTTTCCTGCTGCTGTTCTGGACGCCGAACCGATACAAGCGAACGAGGTTTGGGGGGTCCAGTCCGGGACAAGGTGGATGGCTGCGGCTCTGAAAGCAGGCGTCCGGGTCGGAAATAACAGCGCATTCTCCGATGCTCGGCCTGCTGGCCATGGGAGGTCGCGGATTATCCATTTGGCGGCGGCAGGAGCCCATCAAGGCTGCGCCGTAGATTGTCCCATTTTTCATTTGACTCCTGATTTTTGTATAGATAACATATTAACAATAAAGATTAGCTGTTTGATAACAGCAAAAGCGGTTCCAGTTCTTTGACAATTTGACGAGTCCAAGCCGGGCCCAGTTTCTCTTTGTAGATACCCTCCGCGAGGTATCTGCTGGCTAAGTTCTTTAAAAGGGATATTTTACGTGGGTATCTCGTTTTCTGACCCAATCAATTCATAGATTTAGGGGGAAAACGCATTTTGGGGGTATATACCCAGTACCTTATGGTAAATAAATTGTTATATTGTTTATAAGTAAGTTACTAGATTCTACGAAACGCTCTCCCGCTTTAATACTTCGAACCATTCGCAATCGTAGTCGGAGGGATTCCCTTGGCCTCCACAATCGCCCAATGCCACTCCTGGTCGTCGTCGAGAGTCGCGTCTAATTTTTCCCGATAGACAGTGGTCGCGAACGGAGCGGTCGAACCTTTCAAGTGGAGAAGCAAGGTCATGTCAGAACGTTTCTCGGTTGGGGGCGTATCTAGCGCGACGGCGGGCAGCAGCTTTGCGGCAGCGTAGTCGGTAGCACTCTCATCGGCACGGCGCACGATGGTCAGCCCCACCGTGATCTCTCTCACATTCCACCCGCTCGCGTTGTACAACGAGACTTCGAGTGTGTCCCCATGAATGTTCGCGGGACCATCCAACTTCGCGAGTTCACTCTGCGGGAGATCTTGCGACGCATAGGGACTGGAGAGCAGGGCAGTGGCATTGGCGTTGAACGAAAGGCTGCAGGTTCCATCGGGCGAAGACATTTGAAAGTTTCTGGCCGCAGCGTCGAAGTAAAACATCGGGCTCGCGCGCAACCGGAAGTGCTCGACATCCTCAATCACCTGCGAAAGATTGTCATTATCGATGACAGCCGGCGGCGCCAGTTCTTTTGGGGCCTTACTCTGGCGCAGGGAGCGCGCCAGATCGCCAAGGGATACAGCGTCGTCGGATTGCGCGGCTGCGCAAACTGGAACGGTCATCCCCAGAAAAACCAGAAAGACGCCGAGATAACACGGATGCCTCATGAAGATTCGCGGGCGAAAACGGGCCTTCTCCCTAAGACAAATTGTAGTCAGAAACCGCCTTCGGAATCAGCACGGAGGGACGAACGTTGGTCGTAGAACCTCTAGACGCCAGTCAGGCGCGAAGCCCTAATCACGGGCGTGCGGGACGAAGTAGCCGGCGCAACAGGGCACCCGCACGCCCGTGAAACCTACAACAAGCCAGAAGAGCGGAAACGAGTCACTGGATCAACCATCGGCACGGGTTCCCGCTTAAAGATCCAACGTGCCACCGCAAACCCCAGCGCCGCGTAGCACAGATGAATAAGTCTCATATATTCACCCCCGAAAGAGATGCGTCACAGCACCTAAGGGGAGAGTCAATGTCGTCAAGGTAGCAAGCCCACACCAGTAGTGCAACGCCCGAATGGGCCATAGACGTAGCACCAAAGGTTAGGAGGGTAACCAGTAGAGTAACCAGAAACGTAACGTTCGCGAAGGTTGCAATGGTTTGCAATCGTATGCACAAAGCTAACACCGTTCCGCGTTTGCATTCGCGCCATGCTCCCGGCGTCGGTTCAGCGTGATGTAGACTTCTCTTTCCGCAGATTGACGGGACATGGCTGCGGAGATGGAGGCTGCGGATGAGTTGGGCAAGCAAACTGGTGAAGCCCTATCGGGTCGAGGATGGTGCGAAGTTCCGGCTGAAGGATTTTGATCCGGGGGATACCGGGAAGATTCACTCCAAGAAGCACGCTGAGCAACTTCTAACCGGGGGCATCGCGGCGCTGGCCGAGTTGCAGGACAAGCTCTACGCCCAGGACCGCTGGGGTGTGTTGCTGATTTTTCAGGCCATGGACGCGGCGGGTAAGGATGGCGTCATTAAGCACGTGATGTCAGGCGTGAATCCGCAGGGCTGCGAGGTGTATTCGTTCAAGACTCCGTCGGTGGAGGAACTGAATCACGATTATCTGTGGCGTACGCTGCGGCGGATCCCCGAGCGGGGCCGGATCGGTATCTTCAACCGCTCTTATTACGAAGAGGTGCTGGTGGTGCGTGTCCATCCGGAGTTGCTGAAGAATTCAAGAATTCCTCCGTCGCTGTTGACCAAGGACATCTGGAAGGATCGTTTTCAGGACCTCAATGGTTTTGATCGTTATCTCTCGCGCAATGGAATCGTGGTCCGCAAGTTCTTTCTCAATCTTTCGAAGAAGGAGCAGAAGCAGCGTTTTCTGGCTCGCCTGGAGCACCCGGAAAAGAACTGGAAATTCTCCACCGCCGATGTGCGCGAACGCGAGTACTGGAACGATTACATGGAGGCCTACGAGGACATGATCATCCATACGGCGAGCCCGCAAGCGCCCTGGTACGTGATCCCAGCGGACAACAAATGGTTCACTCATGTAGCCGTGGCGGCGGCGATCGTTGAGACCATGGAGGATCTAAAGCTGGCGTACCCCGAGGTCGATCCTCAGAAGCGCAAGGAGTTGCGGGCCGTGCAGGCAATGCTTCAGGGAAAGAAGAAAGCGTAGAACGCAAGTCAGAGTGTCGTCCCTCAGAGACAACCCATCCTCTGTCATTCCGAGGAGCGACATCGACGAGGAATCTGGGTTCTCCTGGGCCCCGGCAAGAACCCAGATCCCTCGCTTCGCTCGGGATGACACCCCAGGAGGGTTGCCTGCGTTCCGCGCGGAATCCTTCCGCAAGACGATACCAGGCGGTAAACTGGGGCTTCCATTCTTCCCGGGAGATAAGCTCAATGAATTTCGTGAGGGTCGCTCGAACTGCGTGGATCGTAATTGTTCTCTTAATATCGGTTTCGAGTACGAGCTTGGCGCAGACTCGAGAAAAAGAGCGCAAGCTGGCTGAGCTTCAGAGTAACACGCAGAAAACTTCCTCCGCGGATACCGAGCACGAAGACCCGCAATTCAAAGGCATGAAGTACCGATTGGTTGGGCCGTTTCGCGGGGGGCGATCGCTGACTGCGTCGGGTGTGGCGGGCGATCCCAATACCTACTATTTTGGCTCGACCGGCGGCGGAGTATGGAAATCCACCGACGGTGCAATGACCTGGGCTGCGGTTTTCGACAAGCAGACGGTCGCCTCGATCGGAAGCCTGGCGGTTGCGCCCTCGGATCCGAACGTGGTGTACGTGGGCACGGGCGAGGCGTGTATTCGCGGCAACATCTCGCACGGGGATGGAATTTTCAAGACGGTGGATGGCGGCAAGACCTGGAAAAACGTGGGTCTGCGTGACTCACGGGCGATCGGTAAAGTAGTTGTCGATCCCAAGAACGCGGATGTCGTTTATGTGGCGGCGCTGGGCCACCCTTTTGGCTCGAATACGGAGCGCGGGATCTTTCGCACCATCGACGGAGGTAAGACCTGGGAGAAAGTCCTGTACAAGGACGAGAACACGGGCGGAATCGATATTGCGTTCGATCCCCACAACTCTCATATTCTCTTCGCCTCGTTGTGGGAAGCGCGGCGCACGCCGTGGGGACTTTCCAGCGGAGGCCCCGGCAGCGGACTCTATCGCTCGAACGACAGCGGGGGCACATGGAAACGCCTAGAGGAGCACGGCCTGCCCAAGGGGCCTTATGGCCGCATCGGCATTGCTGTGGCTGCCAACTCCGATCGCGTGTACGCACTAATTGAGGCACCCGAGGGTGGTCTTTACCGCTCAGACGATAGCGGGGAAACTTGGGAGTTGTTGAACAATGATCGCGCCTTCTGGCAGCGGGCTTGGTACTACATGCACATTATCTCCGACCCGCAATCGGCGGATGTGGTTTACATCGCGAATGTGGATTTCTACAAATCCAGCGACGGCGGGCACACCTTCAATAAAGTAAAGGTGCCGAGCGGGGACAATCACGGCATGTGGATCGATCCCAAGAATACGGACCGCATGATCGTCTCCAACGACGGCGGCGTCACGGTAAGCCTGGACGGGGGCAAGAACTGGACGCGCCAGGATAACCAGCCGACAGCGCAGTTTTATCACGTGATCACCGACACGCGTACGCCCTACTTTGTTTATGGCTCGCAGCAGGACTTGTCTTCGGTGGCGATTGCCAGTCGCAGCGATGAGGGCGCGATTCAGAGATCTGACTGGTATTCCGTGGGCGGTGGGGAGGCTGGCTATATTGCGCCGTATCCGCCGGATCCCAACATTGTTTATGCGGGCGAGTACGAAGGTGTAATCACTCGTTTCGACAAACGCAACCACCAGACAAAGAATATCGCTGAGCAACCCGAGATCAGCGATGGCGGAGGGGCAGCGAAGTTGGAGCACCGTTTTCAGTGGACGGCACCGATTCTGATCTCGCCGCATGATCCCGATACGCTCTACCATGGCGGCGAACGTCTGTTCAAGACCACGGATGGCGGCATGCATTGGGAAGCGATCAGTCCCGATCTCACGCGCAATGACAAAAGCAAACAGCAGGTCTCAGGTGGTCCCATCGACAAGGACGACTCGGGCACCGAATACTACGACACGATTTTCGCCGTGGCGGAGTCACCGCTGGCGAAAGGTTTGATCTGGGTTGGCACAGACGATGGCCTGATTCAGATCACCCGCGATGGGGGAAAGAACTGGACCAACATCACGCCCAAGGAGTTGCCGGATTGGAGCCGCATCAGCCAGATCGATGCTTCGCCGCATGATGCTGCGACTGCTTACGTGGCAGTGGACCGGCATCAGTCGGACGATATGCATCCCTATATTTACAAAACCAACGACTACGGCAAGACATGGGTGAAGATCACCAAGGGGATTCCGGAAAACACGTTTGCTCGGGCGGTGCGCGAAGATCCCAAGAAGCGGGGCCTGCTCTATGCGGGTACTGAAACCGGCGTGTATGTATCGTTCAATGATGGCACGGACTGGAGTGCGCTTCAACTGAATCTGCCTACGACACCGATTCACGATCTGGTGGTGAAGAATGACGATCTGGTGTTGGCCACGCATGGGCGCGCATTTTGGATTCTCGACGATGTTTCGCCGCTGCGGCAATACAGCGAGGAGATCGCCAAGCGGGACGTGCACCTCTATACCCCTGCAACTGCCATGCGCTTCCAGAACCCGAGCGTAGACGAGGACGCGCCCAAGCCGGTGCTGGTCGGGGAGAATCCGCCGGCGGGAGCGTTGATTTACTACTTCCTCAAAGAGAAACCGAAGGGCGAGACCACGATCGAGATTCTCGACTCCACCGGCAGTGTGATTCGAAAATATTCCAGCAATAAGACGGAAGAACTTCAAGAGCCTCTGACTCCCGAGGACAAGAAGCCGGAAAAACAGATCAAGGCGGAAGCCGGGCTCAATCGTTTTGTTTGGGACCTGCGCTACGCCGGAAGCAGCCACGTCCCCGATTACTATTTGTGGGAATACAAAGACGGCAGCCGAGGTCCTCTGGCATTGCCGGGCAAATACCAGATGCGTCTGACTGTCGATGGAAAGAGCCAGAGCGCGGCGTTCGAGGTCACACTGGATCCCCGGGTCAACGTGTCTCAGGCGGATTTGCAAAAGCAATTTGATCTGCTCATTCAGGTGCGGGACGAACTCAACCGGGTTTACGACACCGTGAACCAGATTCAGGACGTGCGCGCGCAAATGGACGGACTGCGAAAGCGGCTGCCGGATAACGGCGCCGTCAAGCCGATGCTTACTGCTGCCGTCGAACTGGATAAGAATCTGCTTTCGGTGCGCGACGATCTGGTCCAGATGAACATTAAGTCCAATGAAGATTCGTTGGCTTATCCGCAGCGGGTCGATAGCAAACTATCCGGTCTGGCAATGGCGGTCGGGGTGGGCACCGATTCCGCTCCCACCGAGGCCGAATATCAAGTCTTCGATAAGCTGAAAAAGCAGGCGGACGTTGCCATCTCCCATTGGGCGGAAATCCAAAAAACCGAGCTGGCCGATTTTCAGAAGATCATGGCGGGCCAGAACATTCAAGCTATCGTAGTCCCTGCGGTGGAGAATGCAGGGTCGGCAGGAGAGAGTCCGAGGTAAGCGGGAGGCCTGGCGGATTAACTTCCGGTTTTTAAATAGTGATCGATCTGAGTGATCGGCCGCATACACTCAACTGCGATCGCGAACCCTTCCTTTGCTGCCTTCCGGTGAACCCTCACTACTCTGCCCTCGCCCACAAACTGGATGGGGCGACCAACCTCGGTGCCCTCAACCATCACAACGAAACTCACTGGAGTGTATTGCGGAATCATGGAAGAGGTTTCCAGCAGCAAGCCGCCGATACTGATATTCCTGCTCACGGCTTCGAACTCAGCGATCAGGTCAGGGGAGTGAGCCTTGAGGCGCACCGGGTATTGCAAGCTGAAGCGGCGATATTTGCGCTCCTGTGGAGCAGATGACTGCGCAATGTTTTCAAACTTGCCCATTCCTGTGAATCTCCCTCCGTGGCCAGGACCCGATGCTAATAGTGGCTGCGCCTGCGCCAAAAGAGCACGAAAGGCGCTGTCCGAGAACCCCAGTTTCGAGGTCGACGGTTCAGTCCATCCTCGGGAGATTCGAAGTAACCAGGTACCTGATTCGGCCTGACGCAGGTTGTCCGATTACGATGGGTTGGCAGTGAATTCAGGCAGTCTTCGACACGTCCCTCGGCTGTTTCCTGACACGTCCTTCCGCAACCTACCCAAGGGTCGGTCCTCGGCTCAGACTACCTTTTACGCTCCTGAAGAGCGGATAAGGGGAGGCAATAGATCATCCATGATGAAACAGCTTCCTGCTCGCTGGAATGCGCTGGTTGTACTTCTCGCCGTTATGACGATGGTTGGATGCCAAGGCATTAGCAGCTCGAACAAAGGATCGACTTCAACGACAAACACCACGAAGCCGGGCCTGCTCACCGTGGCGCCCACCAGTATTAGTTTCGGCATCGTAAAAGTTGGGAATAACCAAAGCCAGCCAGCGACCATGACCAACTCCGGCGGGTCTAACCTGACGGTGACTCATGTAACCGCCACCGGCACGGGCTTTACCGTCAGCGGATTGAGTTTGCCACTGACTCTGTGGTCGGGTCAGAGTCAGGCCTTCACCGTCATCTTTACACCGCAGTCTACGGGTACTGTCACCGGAAACTTGGCCATCGCCAACACCGGCTCCACTGTTACGGTCAACGTCGCTCTCTCCGGAGGCTCACCAACAGCAGGTGATGTTACTCCCAGTCCTTCGAGCCTTAACTTTGGAAGTGTTCAGCTGGGCAATAAGCAAACCCTCTCTGAAACGCTGACCAACTCGGGTGGATCCAGCCTCAACGTGACTCAGGTGACCGCTACCGGCACGGGCTTTACCGTGAGCGGGTTGAGCTTCCCATTGATTCTGTCGGCGGGCCAGAGCCAGTCCTTCAGCGTCACCTTTACTCCTCAGTCTGCGGGTACTGTCAGCGGAAACTTGGCCATCACCAACACCGGCGCAACTCCTACGGTCAACGTCGGTCTCTCCGCAAGTTCCCAGACGTCGGGCGCTCTCACTCCCACTCCTTCGAGCCTCAACTTTGGAAGTGTTCAGGTCGGCAGCAATCAAATCCTCCCCGAAACGCTGACCAACTTAAGCGGATCCACTGTCAATGTCACGCAGGTAAACCCTACGGGTACAGGTTTCAGCGTAAGCGGGTTGAGCTTGCCGTTGCTTCTGGTAGCCGGCCAGAGCCAGGCATTCAACGTCACTTTTTCGCCTACGTCCGCCGGCAGCAGCAGTGGAAACCTGGCGATCATAAGCAACGCTTCAAACTCTCCCCTCAACGTCGGGTTGTCAGGAAACGGGCTGGCGCTGGGCGCTCTTACGGCGAGCCCATCGGCCCTTAGCTTTGGAAACGTTCAGGTCGGCAACAACCAGAAACTCTCCGAAACTCTGACCAACACCGGTGGAGTGAACGTTCATATCTCGCAGGCTGCAGTCGCGGGGACCGGATTCAGTATGAGTGGGTTGAACCCTCCGTTGGTGCTCACGCCCGGACAGCACTACACCTTCACGGTCACCTTTACGCCGCCCTCCCCCACAAATGACACCGGAAGTGTTTCGATCGTCTCGGATGCGTCGAACCCGAATCTGGGCATACCGCTGAGCGGTACGGGAACACCCGTGCCCCAGGGACAGTTGGCCGTAGCGCCCACCAACATGGACTTCGGCAATGTGTTCGTGGGAACGAATGCGCAACAGACCGGGACGCTGAGCGCCACTGGCCAAAGTGTAACTGTCTCCTCTGATAAGGTGAGCGGGTCGGCTTTTGTTCTAAGCGGGTTGACGTTCCCGGTTACGATTCCGGTTGGACAACCCGCCCAGTTTACGGTGACCTTTACGCCCCCAGGAACGGGCGTGGCGTCGGGCAGCATATCGTTCCCCAGCAACGCTTCGAACTCTCCGACGGTCGAATCGTTGACCGGCACTGGCACTCCTCCCCCGCAGCACACCGTCAATCTTTCCTGGACGGCGAGCACGTCGCAGAACATCATCGGCTACAACATCTATCGTAGCGTCACGTCGGGTAAACAATATTCGAAAATCAATTCGGTTCTGGACGCAAGCACCATCTATTCCGACACTACCGTGGCTGACGGATGGACCTACTACTACGTAACCACTGCGGTCAATTCGACTAACGAAGAGAGCCCTTATTCCAATCAGACAACGGCTGTGATTCCCCCGCCATAGGTTCGCGCTCGACTAGAAATTCAGTACTCCCCTCCGGAGCAGGTCGGCTCGGATGCCTCCTTCGAACCCCAGTTCGAGGAGGCGTTCCCCTTCCTTCAACCCCCGTGTGCACAGCTTTTTCACTTGCACAACTTAATCCACTTCTTTAATCTTGTTGGATTTTCAAAAGAAAGGAAAGCATTCAGAAGAAGGCTCGGCGTATACAACCAGGGTCCCGATGTACTACCGAGACCTTTTCTATCAACCGATAACCCTCAACAATACTCGCGCCATGCAACTCCCTCGGGCAGTGTCTCGATCTCTGCTTTCCTCAGCTGTGATCGCGATGGTTCTCCTGCTGACGCCGCGCGCGCTAGCAATTGACGAAATCACCGGCAAGCCAGCCTGGTCCGATACCAGAACCCGCTTAGTCCTTGCACCCGCGAATCTGCGTTTCGGCGGAGTCGCGGTCGGACGACGAAAGGTCCGGACTGCGACGATCACCAATCTGGGTGATTCAGATGTCACATTGTGGCAAGTGAGCACACAAGGGAAGGACTTCACCCTGAGCGGGTTGGACTTACCCTTGACCCTGGCGGGCGGAGAGAGTTTCACATTCAGCAGCGTCTTTGCGCCGCGATCCAGGGGTGACCACAGTGGAAGCGTCTTGTTCGTTTCGGACATTTCAAACATTTCGGATGCCTCGAAATCGATTCTGATTTTGGCATTGACGGGGACGGGGTCAGATGCCGACCAGCTTACTGTCGATCCGGCAAACATGAATTTTGGCACCGTGCAAGTGGGATCGAGCGCGAGTCAATCGGGAACACTTAGTGCTGCGGATACAGCGGTGACGATTTCTTCCGCCGTCAGCAGTGATCCGGACTTTGTATTGGTTGGGCTGTCACTGCCGTTGACGATTCCAGCCTGGGGGAGCCAAGGATTCTTGGTGATGTTTTCGCCGCAAGCGAGTGGTGCCGAATCTGCCACTCTCTCCTTCAAGGATGTTACCGGGAACTTTGCTCTCGCAATCGAATCTCTGAACGGTGTCGGCGCCACCTCTCGGGGGCACAGCGTCGATCTTTCGTGGAACGCCAGCACCTCACAGGATGTCATTGGCTACAACGTTTATCGCGGGACCACGTCGGGCGGGCCCTACAGCAAGATCAATTCCGTACTGGATCCAAGTACTGCCTATACCGACACCTCGGTGGCCGACGCTACCATTTATTATTACGTCACGACTGCCGTCGACTCGAACAACCAGGAGAGCGTCCACTCCAACGAGGCGCAGGCCACGATTCCATGATTCGGCGGTTACTGTGATCGGCACGTTATTGGACAACCCGACATGCTGTGTGCCGTTGCTCGCTTGCCGACATCTACGGCGAAAGGACCGTGGCTCGCACAACTCTTGAGGGGCCACTCTCTTTCCCCTTCGCGTTCACGGCTCTGGTCCGTAGTGGTGGGTCTGCCCCGGTCGTGCGTTTGTCGACGTAGCTGTCGCCAGTGACCTGCGCAGTGTCGAGCTTGACGGGGCCTAATGTGCCGCCAACTATCCCAGCAATCACTCCCAAAACGATCCTCGACGCGTCCTGGATTTCCGCAAACGTCCCATTTGGAAAGTCTGGCGTGCTCGCCAGCAGTGTTAACGCTACATCCGACCGAGACTCTCCGATCTTAGCCCCGGAGATCTGAGCGTCGGAGGAATCGAGACTGGGTCCCGGGCAAAAGACGAGTGGAAACGGTCGGAGGCGAAACGACGTCTGGCATGCAAGAGTTTGCACACATTCTCTTGACGGCCAATCCCCGTTCGTGCGCGCAAGCAACTGAATTTGAGACAGTAAATCCTAACGCGGCGACTTACCTTATAGGCCGCAGAATTGCGGTGGACTGGCTGGTAGGTTGCGGAGCGAGAATCGCAGGACCACAGTTTATGCGCGTTAGCCTCATATCGGCCATGCCTTGGCGAAGGACCAAAGGGCTGATTGTCTTGGCCCTCCTGTGTGGGACAGCCCTTGCTCAAGTGGTATCCATAGCGAAGCTCGATGATGGCCCTCTTGACTCCGCTCCAGCAAACCCTGGTCCGGCTAGCCCTAGCGCGGTGAAAGCTTCGCCGGTCGCCAGTACCCTGCCCGAAGCTCCCAGCCATCATAAGTTTTGGGACAACGAGAATCGGATCCTTTTCGCGACGGTGGCTGCTCTTAGCGCCGCTGACTTCGCAGTCACTCGCGCCAACCTGCAAAGCGGCGGGAAAGAACTGAATCCTGTGACCCGCCTTTTCAGCGGCAGTACGGCGGGGTTAGCGGCTAATTTCGCTGGAGAAACCGCAGGAATCATCGGGCTCAGCTACTATTTCCACAAGACTGGGCACCATCGACTGGAACGGATGACACCTATGCTCAATATCGCGGGGTCATCGTTCGCCGTTGGGTACGACCTTAGCCACCGTTGACCTCTCCGCAAGCCCACACCAAGAAAACTCGCAACCAGAAGGACGTTCCTTGACGAATGATCTTTGTGATGGCACCTTCTTCGTGATAAGATTTCCCCGCGTTGTAGCTGTCGCGGTTTTGGGGCGCGCTCCTTAACGAAGACTCACGAGGAGAAGTCCGCATGCCCCGAAAACCTTTCCTTCTAACGCTCCTTCTCTGTGTTTCGGCCAACATCGTCGCTCGCGCCAGCGATGAGATCGTGCCCGCCGGAACGCTTCTGCAGTGCACCATTTCTGAACCCAACTTCTCTTCCAAAACCGTGCAGGTCGGCGATCCTGTGCTTTGCTATCTGGGTCACGTAGCGGCGTTTGGGCACCCGCTGTTTCCCCGGGGCGCGGAGCTTAGCGGCCACCTCCAGGACTATCAGAACCCGGGACATTTTGTGGGCAAGGGATGGATCCAGGTGGATTTCGATCGGATCATCCTTCCGGGTGCCCAAGTCCTCCCGCTATCGGCGAAAGTCATTTCCGCGCCCCACATGAAAGTCGACGCGGAAGGCAAGGTCCATGGACGGGGACACGCGAAGAGGGATGCGGTTCTGTGGGCGATTCCTGTCTTCTGGCCAATTAAGATCCTCACCTTGCCGGCTCGCGGACCGTATCCAGCTTTCAAGGGCGAAGCCCGGCTGACCTTGCGACTTATGGAAGACATGGAGTTTTCCCTGCCAGCGGTCAGGTCCTCGATTCCTATGCCGCCATGGGTCACGCCCAGCCGCTACGACTCGTCTACGTCCGCACTCTACCGGCCAGCATCGACAGCGGCGCCAGAGCACATCGCGACCCTGCAGCCTGCTAGTTTCGTACAGCCAGCGCAGCAGCAGTCCACAGAACCGATGTCCACGGTTATTGTTCTCAAAGGCGGTGCCGCATGGCTGGCCCGTGACTATTGGCTAGCCGCAGGACAACTCCATTGCGTGAACTCCGAGGGAGAAGAAAAACTCGTTGCCCTGGAGGCCATGGATCTTTACCAAACCGTTCGTGTCAATCGCGAGCGGCACGTCGAGTTCGTCCTGCGCTCGAAAGATCCTGTCGAGCAGTGACGAGCGGCTAACTCACTGCGGTTCGCTTTGGTGAAGCTGCGGGTCCACGTTCGCCAGTTTGGCCAGCAATCTGGCGACGTGGACTGTCTCTCGATTTACGGCTCGGCGGACCTGGCGGCAAATTGCCGTGCTGCGCCTGGGTCCTTCGATTTCGGACGCAGAATCCCACAAACGAACGTTCAACACCTGAGCTCTGATCGTCTCAAGTCGTAATCTGATTGAAGAAAAAGCAGTTATTTTCTGACCCGATGGCGAAATTCATGCTTGTACTTCCGGGGCATACTTCTCTGCGGCAAGGGGACTACACTATGCGTCGAACCGAGCGCATCCGCCAGTCTGCATCCGGCCAGCTCACCTGGGATGAAATCCAAAAGCTTCAAAATGAGGGCTGGCGGCTGATCGCACTCGAATGGGAACGGGACGCGCCCGAAGACGATAAGACGGCGAGCGAGGAGCACGACCACGAAGATCCGCCCTTTGGTCTGCGGGTGGCCCCCGACTGTTCAACTCTAGTAGAGGATCGAAGCGAAAATGAGGCGCTGCTCGCGATGATGGAGTTGATTACCCAGGACGGCCCGTATTCCTCCATCGCAGAGGAACTGAATCGTCGAGGCTACCGCACCCGGGAAGGGTCGAAGTGGAGTCCAGTTTCCGTGTTCGAAATGTTGCCCCGGTTGATCGAGGCCGGGCCCCGCATCCTCTCGAGCGAAAACTGGCACCGCCGAAAACAGGAATATCAACGCAGGATGCACCCTCCCGTAATCTGAAACTCAAGCGAAAACGGCAAACAGCCCGCGAGCGAAAACTTCTATCTAAAGAGTCCGGGGCTGCGCCAGGCCTTTTGCCTTTCGTGTTTCTTACGATCGCTGAATCTTGTCACTTCCGCAGCGACCAGGGAAGAGTATCCTTGGTAATATTTCCTCAACCTTAGCCAGGAGGCATCGTTTCGGATTCAGCCATGCGCGCCGATACGCAACTCTGCTTTTGGCACGGAACAGTAGTGCTCGCGGATAAGATAGTCTCGCGGGAATGGGTATGCGGGCTACATCCGGTCCACATAGTCTAAGGAGGCTTCCATGCGTAAGATCGCAATTGTCGTCGGAATCGTAGTAGTCGTTATCGTGATTGCCGTGGGTGTGTTGTTAGCGACGTTCAACCCTAACGACTACCGGGGAACGATTCAGGCCAAGCTCGAGCAGCAGTTGGATCGAAAAGTTGCGCTCGGCAACATGAGCTTGGGATTGTTTCCGCTGCGTTTTCGGGTGGCCAATCTCTCAATCGCCGACGATCCGAAGTTCGGTAACCGCGCCTTCGTCCAAACTCAGGAGTTAAGCGTTTCCGTCAAGCTCCTTCCCCTGCTGAGCAAGTCCGTGGAGGTGGATTCCCTGAGCCTGGAACGTCCCAGCGTCGAGCTAATAAAAAATGCGCAAGGCGTTTGGAACTTCGCGTCGATCGGCCAGAAAGTGCCTGCCGCGGCGCCCTCGTCTAGCGAGCAGCCATTCTCGTTGGGCGAGCTGGCAATCAACGACGGACAGGTCGCGATCACGGATCTGCAGGACCGAAGACCGCGAACTGTCTACGATCACATCAACCTTAAGCTTACGGACTTCGCACCCAACACGCCTTTCAACCTTGACGCTTCCGTTCACTTGCCAGGCTCGGGAAACCAGGAAGTCAGCTTAAAAGGCAAAGGTGGCCCCCTCTCCCACGAAAATCCCGGCGCCACGCCTTTCAAGGGCACTCTGGAGTTGAAAGGAGTCGAGATTGCCGGGTTGCAGAAGTTTCTCCAGAGTCCGGCATTGGTCAATACCGATGGTGTGCTGTCCGGACACACGGACATTGCCAGCGAGAATGGAAAACTTTCGGCCACTGGACAAATGAATCTGGATAAGCCGAAACTGCACGGCATCGAGGTGGGATATCCCATCAACGCGGACTACGATGTTAGCGACGATGTGCCAAATGATTTGCTGCGGATCAATAAATTTGCAATCAAGTTGGGGCCGACTCCCCTTTCCGTCACCGGTACGGTGAACCACAGGCCCACGCCAGCGCAACTCGACGTAAACTTGAAGGCCAACGATGTTTCCATCGCGGAAATCGCCCGTCTGGCGGCGGCTGCCGGTATCGCCTTCGCTCCCGGCACGACGGTGAATGGGAAAATCAATGCGGATATAAAGGCGCAAGGCGCTGCGGACAAGCCGGCACTGAATGGAACTCTGGCTGGCCGCGACATCCAGATTTCAGGAAAGGAAATCGCCAAGCCCGTCGAAGTCAAAGCATTGAACATCGCGCTAACCCCAACCGAAATCCACTCCGACAGCTTCAATGTCACCTCGGGGGGAACCACGGCTGCGGTGCAATTCTCCATGAAGCAGTACACCTCCAATTCGCCCCAGGTGGATGCCACGTTGCGGGCTCCGCAAGCGGCGCTGCCCGATCTGCTCGCGATGGCTAAGGCTTACGGCGTAACCTCCCTCGACAAAATTAGCGGCGCGGGAAACCTGGCTGTCGATATGCACGCCGCCGGTCCGCTGCAATCCATCAGCGCCGAACAGATCACGAAAGCGCTCAACGGCACCATCAATGTCAATTTCAACAACGTGCGCTACGCCGGAGTCGATATTTCCCACCAACTCCTCTCCATGATTGGTTCTAAGCAGGCGGGAAAGGAACAGGGCTTCACCAACGTTCAAAAAATGACGGGTGCCATCCTGGTGAAGAACGGGATCGCCCAGACCAACAATTTGCAAGCTACTCTCGATATCGGCAACGTGGGCGCGGTTGGCACCGCCAACCTGGCCAGCGAGACACTTAATATGCAACTAACCGCAGTGCTCACCAAAGCCTTCACCCAGCAGGTGGGTGGAGCGGGCGTCGGCGGCTACATGAGTACCGCGTTGGCCAATAGTCAGGGAGAACTTGTAATACCGGCAACGGTCACCGGGACTTTCCAGAATCCGAAGGTTTCGCCCGACATTCAGAAAATGGCGCAGATGAAACTGAAAGGCTTGATACCCACGGGGGACAACCCCCTGGGTGCGGCTTCTTCCATACTGGGCGGCTTGACCGGCAAGAAAGGGCAGCCTGCTACCGGGCAGCAGCCGAATCCGGTGAATCAAGTCATGGACCTCTTTGGGACCAAGAAAAAGCAGTAGTTTCCAGGGAGGCAGTGGGCGCTCAATCCTGGGGCAGACCTCCCGAGCGTCGTCGCACGTGCAATTTGATCGTGCTGATAGTTTGGCCATCGGCTTGAGCCCGACAGACGATTTCGTCGATTGCCTTTTCAGCCGTCTTTGGCGAGTCTAGCGTGACCAGCACGGGCAACTGCTCTCCGGCTGGCAGAGTGTAGCTCGCAATACCGCTTTGGGTGGCCCATCCCTCGGGCGCTGTCAGCGACAGAGTTATCTGTTTGGACGTCGTGGTGTTACTCAGAAGCAAAGGGATCTGCAAGGTTGCGCCCGATGCAATCGCGATCTCCGGAACCGCAGCCCGCGGCAGATGTTGCAGGGCGTGAGCGCGCCGGAAAGTTTCGTAGAAACCCCAAGGGCCGGCAAGTTCCACGGAAAGGCCGGATGCCGGTTCCGCCGCTTCTTCCGGGCGGCGGACAAATGCAATATCTCCCGGCTTGATCCCCTCAAAAACATCGCCCGTAACACTTCCACCTACGTTCGACTTGCCGAAGGTCAACTGCACCGGATCGTCCCATCCATCTTCTTTTCCTTTTGCCGCAAGCTGTTGCTCATCCAGTTTGCTCAGGCTTTCGATGTAAGTGCGGTATTGGCTGAGGTGAAATTCAAATGCCTCCAGTGCGACACGCCAATAAGGCAGCTTGCGCAGGGGTGAAATCCCCGTGACCGGATACTGCGGGCCGCTGTTCTTGAATTGCTCTTGTTCCTGGGCGTCGGAGAAGTAATAAATCTTTTTCGGTTGCCAGGGCCGCAGGCCTTCGAGTAGCGTTTCATTCACGCGGACTGGAGCCGCAAGCTGGGCGGGAAAGACTGATGGGTCGCCCGCCATATCAAACGCTTCTGTCGCTACGACGCCGGAAGCCTGGTGATCTCCGTGGTTTTCGCCAATGAAAAATCCCGGCAACCAGGTCAGAATCACCTCCGGCCGCGTGAAGCGCACCATGCGAACCACTTCTTCCAAAGCGGCTCCATGGTTCCACCGTGCGAGCGATTGCAAAACATTTTGACTGGGAGTGTCGCGGCCATCCAGAAACCAGACATTATCGATGCCAAATTTCGTCATGGCATGCCGCAACTCCATCTCGCGAACCGCCCCCAATGACGTTGCCCGTTCCGGCCCCATATTGTTGTGACCGGCCTCGCCATGGGTCAGATAAATGGCAGCCACGCGTTTGTGTTGATCCAGAAGCTGAGCCAGATAACCTGAGACCCCGGTCTCATCGTCCGGGTGTGCGACCACCAGCAGAACGTCGGCTTTGAAACGATCGTCCGGTTGGGCTGCTGGCGGGGATTTGGGTGTCTGTGCGACGAGCGTCGCCACCAAAAGTATGCAGAGCGAGTATCGAAGTTTCACTGGTCTCCCGTTGGACGTGGAATACGGAGATTGAAAACCTCCGCATATGGGTTACTTGCGAATATCATTAGACGTTCAAAGCCGTTCCTAAGCACTATTTAGTTTTGCAGCGGCACCTTTGCCGCAAGGTACGTCGGCAGAGCTTGACTACGAAAACGGTTATGAAGTCAGCCATCGAAGAAACGTTTTCCTCACTGAAGGGCCGGCTCCATGGAGATTTACTTCGGCCCCATGACGAGGACTACGCCCATGCCCGAAGCATTTGGAACGCTATGGCCGCCCGCACCCCCGCTCTCATCGCCCGCTGCGCCGACGTCGCCGATGTGCAGACCGCGGTCCGGATCGCTGCAGCGGCTGGCGTCCTCACCGCAGTGCGCTGCGGAGGGCACAGCCTTGCCGGCTTCAGCACTTGCGACCGCGGACTGGTGATCGACCTGTCAAGAATGCGGCAGGTATCGGTCGACCGCGAGTCTCGTCGAGGGCGATTTGCCGGCGGCTGCCTGCTGGGCACGATCGATGTCGCCACTCAACAACACGGACTTGTTTTTCCCTCCGGCGTAGTCTCGCACACTGGCGCTTCCGGTCTGGTCCTGGGCGGCGGATTTGGCTGGCTCACGCGGCTGCACGGGCTATCCTGCGACAATGTTGAAGGCTTCACTATGGTGACGGCGGACGGTTCCCTGGTGCGTGCCAACGCGAGAGAAAACGCCGAGTTATTTTGGGCTTTGCGTGGAGGTGGCGGCAACTTTGGAGTGGTCACCGAGTTCGAGGTGAAGCTCCATCCCGTAACCGCCGTGGTGGTGGGCGAAGCATTGTGCCGGGGCGATGACATCTCCGGTGTCCTGCGGCACTGGAGAAACTTCATGCCGGAAGCGCCAGACAAATTGAAGTGGAACCTGAATTTGCGTCTCGCTCCCAACACCGAAAACGTACCCGTGGACCTGCGCGGACGTCCTGTCGCGAGCGAATCCATAATTTGGATCGGCGACCCCGAGGAGGGCCACCGATATCTGGATCACATTCTCTCCCTTGGCAAGCCTGTGGCAGTGACTAGAAAGGTCGTGTCCTACCTCGCCTTGCAGACCATGGCGGACAACGAGTTTCCGCACGGCCGCCGCTACTACACTAAATCCGGCTACTTCAAGTCTCTCGAAGACAGCAGCATCGAGCGCATGGAGCAAGCCCTGACCACGGTTCCGTCTCCGACGACTCAGATCGAGCTGGCGTATCTAGGCGGAGCCGCGGCGCGGATCGCCTCCACGGAGACGGCGTTCGGCGACCGCCGCTCACCGTTCGTCATCAACCTGCTGGCAAACTGGTCGGACGCGTCTGAGGACGCCGCCAACGTCGCCTGGATTCGCAATCTGTTCAAAGTACTTCGGCCGTCGATGGCACCGGGCGTCTATGTCAACTTCATGAGTGGCGACGAGGACGACCGCGTACCCGAGGCCTATCGGGAGCGGTGGGACCGCCTGGTCGAGGTCAAGTCGCACTACGATCCCACAAATTTTTTCCGGCTGAATCAAAACATCCCACCGAAGAAAACGGCAGCCAAGAGTGGCAACCTATGAGCTTCGGGAAAAAGCGCGGAGAGTTGGTCTGATTTTGTAGTCGGAAGGATCAGAAAAAAAGGCTAAGTCGGGAGCAAATCCACGATTCCGGGCCCATCTTAAGATAATGCAGCGCGAATCTAATTCGTGTCGGAAGTCTAGTCCGTAATGGACAAGGATGTAAGGCGCGCACCCCACTTGCGCTTAGGGCAGAATTCCCAGCAATCGCAGCGTGCTCACGCCGGTCATCAGCGCGACGAATAGTATGACGACGTATTCGGCGATGTTCGCCACCGCCCCCGATGCCTGTGTTTTGCGTAGAAACTCAGTCATGTTCTGTCTCCTCAAGGCAAATCTTTCAACTTGTTTTTGGACTGGCACCAGAATGCGCCACCACCGAAATTTCGACAATGGCTCGTTGGTGGCCCCCGCCGAACCCTGGTAATCAGCGCGGGATGACCCACGTCACAAGGTTGAGAGATTGGTTACGGCCCGCGAAACTGCTGGCGAATCGAGTCGCAGCACCTGGAGGAGAGGACGCCAACGCGAGGCTGGCCGCGTTGCCGCACTCCCGAACCTTACTTTTGTAACTGGCACGGGCTCAAGCGGGCTGCGATCATCGCCCCAGCAGTTCGGGAGAGAGACCATGACTGGGACGAAGAAACTTCTGGCTCTGATTGTCAGCAGTGCATTGGTCGTGCTGTTCATCAGCCTGTTCACCAGCGTGTTCACGAAGTCATCCGCCAGCGCCCAGCCTGTGCCTCCAGCCACCGTGCAGCCTTTGCCTCAAACCGCGCGGCAGGCGCTGCTGGAGATGTTCTTCAGCAAGACTCCGGGAATATTCGAGGAGCATCTCCCGACGGCGACGCGGGCGGCGTTGGAAAAAGCCCGGTCCACTTCGGGCACGTCCGTACTCGACGTGCTCTCCGCCATCACCAGCCAACTAAGTGCGCGCGGACTGCAAACGCAGACCTTTGAAGCCGGGCCGACACTGATGCTGATTGAGGACCCGCAGGCGCACAGCAGATTTGAAATCACCGTGGACCGCGACGATTTGCGGGGAGAAGAAGACGAAATTCAGCTCTCGTTCCACAGCTCGAAAGACGGAGAAATTCAAACTGCGGGCGCGAAGTTCGGGCTCACCGTCACTATGAAACAGGAAACCGGCAGCTGGCGGCTTAATCAAGTCACGGTCGCGGTCGGGGTATCGCTGACCGATCCGGAGTTTCTGAAAACGCTGGAGACTCCCAGGAAGCCGATGATCAGCAGCACCGGCAGCAGCGGAACTCCGTCAAGCGATACGCCCACACCAGCAACAATGGGCGCCCTGAGAGCGGCCTACGAAACTGCCGCGATCGGTGGCGTTCGCACGCTCGTTACGGCGGAAGTAGTTTATATGTCGACCTATGCGCATGGCTTCACCTGTATGCTGTCGGATCTGGGTGGCATGGGCAGAGGCGATGCGCCTACGGAACATCGCGCGATGTTGATCGATCCCCAGTTGGCTGACGGCACAAAGAACGGCTATGTATTCGAACTTACCGGATGCGATGGACCGCCAGCGTCCAAGTTCCGCATCAGTGCCGTGCCAGCCGACACCAAGTACGGAACACGGGCATTTTGCAGCGATCAGGGGGCGGCGATTCGCTTTTCGCCGGACGGGGGGGCCGACACGTGTTTAAGCCTGGGTAAGCCCCTGCAGTAAGAAATCGCCCGGCAAGCTTCAGGTTGGATGCCGGACGGGTCCGCCCCAAAGCCTGTTACCCTGCTAATCCGCCCGAATGTTTAATTGATCGATCCCAAACAATGTTGGAGCACTGCTCCTTCTCGCGGGCACTACCCTAGCCGATCATTCAGGGCTCACCTAGCCGTTTGGCGGATGCGGGAATTTCGCACTCCTTGCATGATGAAACTCACACCGACAAACAATCGTCTGTGGCACACCAATCAGGGAGAGTGAAATGGCTTTATCCATCGCCAGCTTCTCGCAAGAACTGGCCGCTGCGGCGGAACAGGCAGGAACGTCAGTCTTCACGGTCCACGCCAGGCATCGCGTACCTTCCAGCGGCATTCATTGGCGCACAGGAGTCGTGGTCACCGCCAACCACACCGTGCGCCGCGAGGATGATATTACCGTGCTCATTCACGGCGGAAAACGCGTCTCGGCAAAACTCGCGGGCCGCGATCCCGGCACCGATCTCGCAATTTTTAAGCTCGATCAAAACGCCGGGCTTGCAATTCCGCAATTCGCTGATGCCGCGACCTTGAAGCTCGCTAACTTCGTGCTCGCGCTGGGGCGTACGCGCTTCGGAAACCTGGTAGCCAGTGCCGGCATCATCGGAGGGCTGGGTGGCGAATGGCGCACCTGGCGCGGCGGCCGAATTGATCAGAACATCCGCCTCGATCTCGCCCTTTACCCTGGTTTTTCGGGAGGCCCGCTGGTCAACGGCGAAGGCAAAGTTCTTGGCCTTAACACCAATGGGTTTGGCCGCGGACGCGCGGTGACTATTCCCGTTTCAACGGTCAACCGAACCGTCGACGAACTTCTCGAGAAGGGACACATTGCTCGCCCTTACCTCGGAATCGCCATGCAGCCCGTCGCACTTCCGGAAGCGTTGCGCGGCAAGCTGAAGTCGTCGGCAACGGGCGGCCTGATGGTCCTCCACGTCGAACCCGGCGGGCCAGCCGACAAAAGCGGAATCGTTCTAGGCGATGTGATCGTCGAATTACAAGGCAAGCCTGCTCTGGACACAGAACATATTCAGGATGTGCTGGCTTCGGCAAAAGTCAACGAGAAGCTAAGAACAACGGTAATCCGCGGAGGCGTGCCTCTCGAGCTGTCGATCACCTTGGGAGAACGTCCGGCGAAGTAGAGTTAATCTTGCAATGACAAAAAGGAATGGAGGCAGAGGCATTCGTGTACTGTTGGCCGCTGCCTCCTCGGTCCGGCGTGCCGGACTGGAGGCGTTAGTTAAGAACACTTCAACGCTCCGGCTCGCGGGAAGCTTGCACGGCACGCTGGCGGTTGTGCAATACGTCGAACAACTCCAGCCGGACGTCGTACTGCTTGACCTCGAGCATGACGACCGATCACGCGAATCTCCCGCCCTTCCTGCGCTTCCGCGAGTTCAGAGCGGCTTTCCCCTTGTCGCTCTGATCGAAGAACCTTCCGCGGATTGGACGGCGCATGCCTTACGCTCCGGAGTAAAAGCAATTCTGCCGCGCGACTCTGGCATGGACGAAATCCTGGCGGCCATCCAAGCCGCCTACGCTGGTTTGGTATTGCTCGATCCTGAAGTCACTCAGAATCTGGCCTCCCGCATTCCCACGCCAGCGGCTCAGCCTGCAGCGGCTTTGGACGAGCTGACTCCCCGCGAACTTGAGGTCTTGCGCATGCTCGCCGAGGGGCTCGGGAATCGCGAAATGGCATCGCGCCTCGGCATCTCCGACCACACCGTGAAGTTTCACATCAGCTCCATTCTCGACAGGCTGGGGGCGGCGACCCGCACTGAAGCCGTCACCATGGGCATCCGCATGGGAATTATCCTGCTTTAGGCCACTTATGAACTCCGGCCCGCCGCGTCTAATCCGCCGAGGTACGCGCCTCCTGCGAAGCAGTGTCTCGCTGAACTGTTCATTTTTCCCGAATTGGGACGGGGTTCACTGTTTAGTACCGGGTACCCCCTCCCCCTTTCTGTGCAAAATCCTGAAAACAAAGAATCTAATTTGCGACTATGCGCTAGATCTTTGAGTTTTAAGGAGCTCCACGCAAAATAAAGAAAACATGGGAGTTAGCGCTGCTCGCCACGCACCCGGCGTTCCGTTTTGGAACTGGGCTTTGGAAACTACGGAGGAGCAGATCGTCGGCTTTTCCGCGTTATGGAGACCGGGCGTCCCCGGCCGGCTAGACGGGCGAGACGCCCGTCCTCCATCAAACGACCAGTCAGATTATCAAAGAGCCATCATTATCTTGTAGATAATGTACTTCGATTTAGGCTATCGGATCTGACAGATGCGGTCAATCGAAAAGAGCGGGCCGCGAGTTGAGAGTCTCGCACCCAGCCCTTCCGGAAAGGACGCGGAAAAGGATGGAGCAGCCGATTCGTTGGCGGAGCGGAGATATATGGGCCAGCCGCTATCCTTTTGAGTAATATCGGAAAGAAAGGCTGGGCCCAGCCCTCCCCAAAAAGCCGCGGCGGAAACGGGTGTGCCATTGGGTACGATTTTGGCTTGAAACATTTATTCAATTCTCGGTTGAGCAGGCGTATGTGGTGGCCGCAGCTTCGAGCTGGATCTCGAATGAGTAGGATCTCTCAATGGCGTAGGGCGGCGCTAAAAGCCGGCCTGATTCTGCTGCTGGCGAGTGCCTGCGCAATGGCGCAGGAGCCCTCGTTGCCCACGCCATTGACGGCAAACTGGGACATTGGGATCTGGGCTGCGGACGCTACCGGGGAAGAGAACACCAATTCTTTTGCCGAAGCGCAAATCTGGACTGCGGGCTTTTTCCTCGGGCGCAGGATCACGGGAGAAATCGGCAGAGGCTGGCGACGTGGCCGCCTGGAATATGGATTTGACGTGATCCCTCTATTTGTTACTTACGGGAACCAAAGGACTCATGGGATTGCTTTTGATCCGGTCATTCTGCGCTGGAACTCCAGCCTCCATAGAGGCCGCCTGGCTCCGTACATCGAGTTGGGAGGAGGAGCGGTTACTACGCCCGTCAACCTACCCCCGGGCGACACTTCAAGCTTTAATTTCATGGTCAAAGGAGGAGGCGGGATTCACCTGTTCACCCGAAGGCGGCAATCGCTGGATTGGGGCTGCGATTGGTGGCACATCTCAAATGCCAACTTGGGAGTGCGGAATACTGAGTTCAATGGGGTGCAACTGACCGTGGGTTACCATTGGTTCAAATAGCGCTCCCCTTAGCATTCCTTGAAGGAACGCGTGCGACTTTTCGATGATTGACATAGAATCGCCATTTCATCACAAACCCGCTCGTGACTGTAATCGCCTGATTTCTCCAACTGACCGAAACCGGCCTCCGCGACCGAAGGAACGAATGAAGTTCGACCACCCACTTGGCCGGGTCCGGTGCCGAGCCGATAGGGCTGTTGAACTCGTCGCTCCAAGTCAAAACCCAGCTGGGTTTTGAAGTCGACGATTTTGAGGAAGACTGCAGCTGTGAACCGACCGGCAGGCGCCCAACGACTAGAACGAATGCAGGTAGGAGGCGAAGTCCCACCCCCGTCCTTCGAAACGAATTCACCGCGCTCGCACGGTTGAGACTTAGTGGCAACTGATCGACGATTTCCGGCTCGGACAACGCATTGTTTGGATTACGAGCGCCAAACGGCACACCAAATTCCCCGGCCTCGGAGTCTTTTGATACCACTTCCGGCGTATATCTCGACGAGCCAGAGTCGCTTGTTCATAAACCCTCTCGTGCGTCGCTCTTCCTGGGTCGACGTAAGACAACGATCGATCTCGGAGCCACTGTGCATTTAGTCTGCTCCAGAGCCACTCCGCGTTCCAAGAAATCGTCTGGACTCGGCAAAGCCGTGTCCACGACCCTCCACCACTCCGGCGCTGTTCCTTCCTGCACCTGGAACTCCAACTCTTTCCAGTACGCATTGATCATTACGTAGATGTCATCGTCGGCTTGAGAAGCACCATGCAAACAGAATGCCAAGCTATGGGAATCGTAAGACCAATCGACCGTGGGACCGGTACCATACCAAGAGACGTCCTCCCGCCAGAACCTGCTTCGGCTCAGCGAAGGATGATTTTTCCGGAACGCAATCATATTCTTGAAGAACTGGAAAATGTCTTTATTCGAGTGGAATTGGCTCCAGTCCAGCCATCCCGTCTCATTGTCTTGGTTATACGGGTTGTTGTTGCCGAACTGCGTGTTCAGGAACTCGTCCCCGGCCCGTAACATCGGTGTACCGTTGGACAGCAAAAGCAGGCAGCAGAAGTTCTTTATCTGCTTCCGGCGTAGTGCGCGAACCTCCGAGGGCACACCTTCATTCCCTTCCTGCCCACAGTTCCAACTGTAGTTGTCGTTCATGCCATCCTGGTTGTCATGACCATTTTCCCAGTTGTGCTTGCGGTTATAGGAGACCAGATCGTACAGCGTGAAGCCGTCGTGGGAAGTTACGTAATTCACACTCTGGTACGCGTGATAAGCGTCAGCCCGACTGTCGGGAAACAAATCATCGCTGCCATAAAGCCGGCGCATCAGATCAGGGACCATCCCCGGATCGCCCTTAACAAAACGGCGGATATCGTCGCGAAAACGTCCGTTCCACTGCAGCCAAGTCATGCCTGGGAAACCGCGTCCGAGCTGATAAGCACCCGTGTCCCAGGGTTCTGCAATCAAACGTACCCGTCCCAGTTCCGGATCGGCGGCAATTTCACTAAAGATGGGAGCGTGACCCCAATTGAGCGATCCATCCGCGTTGCGGCTGAATACCGACGCCAGATCAAAGCGGAAGCCGTCGATATGCATGTTTCGCTTCCAATAGCGCAAGCTGTCCATCACCATCTTGCGCACGTGTGCTTGGCCGAAATTCAAAGTATTGCCTGTACCGGAGTAATTGGCGTAAGGGTTTGCCGGGTCAGAAGACAGCATGTAATAGCCGGCACTGTCCAAACCCTTGAAGCTGTAAATTGGTCCCTTGTGGTCGCCCTCGCAAGTGTGGTTGTACACGACGTCGAGCACCACGCCGATACCAGCCTCATGAAAAGCCTTCACCATATTTCTGAATTCAATATGCTGTTCACAATCACCGCAGGTGCTCGCGTACTGCGCATGCGGCGCGAAGAAGTTCAAAGGCATGTAGCCCCAGTAGTCACCTTCTTGGGGATCGCGCTCAAACACCGGCATCAGCTCGACAATTGTTATTCCGAGCTCCTTCAAATATGGAATCTTCTCCACCAGACCGGCGTACGTGCCGGCACGTGATGGATCTAAGCCGGAGTTGGGATTCTTCGTGAAGCCCTTCACGTGAAGCTCGTAGATGATTGCATCCGAGTCGTGATGCGGTGACCGATCCCCTGCCCAGTCAAATGCCGGGCGGTGACCCGTCAGCACTCCCAAAGGCGCCCGGCCCGCGTTCGGTCCTTCTCGCATAGCCAAGTCGCGATCAAAACCGGGTGGAAAGAAAACGCATTTTGCGTACGGGTCGAGGAGAACCTTCTGCGGGTCAAAGCTATGCAGTTGAGGAACGGTCTCTCCCGATACGGAGTACGCGTAATAGCGAGCCTCACCAATCTTTGTGATTGGAATGCGGCAGTGCCAAATCCGCCCTGACTTGTTATGCAGAAAATCAAAGCGAAACGTCAGGAGAGGATTCACCAGATCGGCGGAGGAATAGAGTGACGCTCTCCGCATGTTCAGAGTGAACCGCAAAGTTGAACGCCTGCTCCTCTTCGATCCACTTGACACCAAGCGGCAATGGGCTGCCCTCAGCCTGCTCCCATGTCGGGGCTTTCCTGAGTCCGGGGTTAGCAGCCTCGGCTGGGTAGTCCACATTGGCGAGCACGTCAAGGCTTGAATTGGTCACTCTGCCTCTCTTTTCCACTTACCCTGCCAGATATCCGGCTGAGTCTGACGGAAGAGGTAGCGGGCCCCAACCGCTCGCTTTGCTCTCAAAGCGGCACTACCACACGCGCAACCTGTGGCAACGAACTGAGCAATTTGCTCGCGCCATTCCACAGGATCTGCACGCCGATGCACACCAGCAGGAACGAGGAGAGCCTTAGAGTAACGTTCATCCCGGTCGGGCCTATAATGCCCGCCAGCCGATCTGCGAAGGCGTAGCAGAGATAAATGGTTGCTGCCACGAAAGCGGAACCGATCGCCGCCGCGAGAATCGCGAGCAGGTTCCCGCCCAAGTGCTGCGGTTCATTCGCGCCCAAGGTGATGGCAACCGAGATGGAGCCTGGACCGACTGTCAAGGGCAGCGTCAGCGGGTAAAACGCCTCGCTTAGAGCATCCGTGCACGTGACCGTTCGCCGGACCGCGTCTCGGTCATTCCCGTCTTTTTGATTCAGCATCGCCCAGCCCGTCGAAATCACGATCAGTCCACCGCCCACCTGCACCACCGGAAGCGAAATCCCAAAGAATGAGAGCACGTGCGATCCGATGGTGAAGCACGCGATCAGCAGTACAAAACTGTTAACCGCGATACGGCGGGCTAGCACTCTCCGTGTCTGTGCTGTGTAATCTCTCGTGACCAACAGAAAGACCGGACTCCCTCCGATTGGATCCACGATTGGAAAGAGCGCGCTCACTACCAGAAGAATACTTTTGGCAGCTTGAATCACCGGGCCAACATTCGTTAGCCCGCCGATGCCGCTCATGACCGGCCTCCGTCCTCAGGAACGACTGCGGACGAACCCAGCGCATTGTTCACCATCTCCTGCGCCTCGCTGACAATCGCGGTCAGATGTGTCTGGCTCTTGAAGCTCTCGGCATAGATCTTATAGATGTTCTCGGTGCCGGAGGGCCGGGCGGCAAACCAGCCGCTCTCTGCCACAACTTTCAGGCCGCCGATGGGAGCATGATTGCCCGGAGCGTTCGTCAGCTTGGCGATGATTGGCTCGCCCGCCAGATCCGACTCCTTTACCGCGTCCGGTGAGAGTTTTTGCAACTTTGCTTTCTGCTCGGGTGTGGCCGGCGCGTCGATGCGCGTGTAGTACGGGGTGCCGAACTCCGCCGTCAATTCGCGGTAATGCTCTCCGGGATTCTTGCCGGTGCGCGCGGTAATCTCCGCCGCTAGCAGGTCCATGATTAACCCGTCCTTGTCGGTCGTCCACACCGTGCCGTCAAGACGAAGAAAACTCGCTCCGGCGCTTTCTTCTCCACCGAAACAGCACGAGCCGTCAACCAAGCCCGGCACAAACCACTTGAAACCCACCGGCACTTCGCGAAGCTCGCGGCCGAGTTTCTTGACGACTCTGTCAATCATGCTGCTGCTCACCAGCGTTTTTCCCACTGTGACTTCGTGACGCCACTGGGGGCGGTGCGTGAGCAAATATCGGATGGCAACGGCAAGGTAATGGTTTGGGTTCATTAACCCCGCAACGGGAGTTACGATTCCGTGCCGGTCCGCGTCAGGATCGTTGGCAAAAGCCACCTGGTACTGATCTTTCAGCCCGACCAGCCTCGCCATGGCATACGGGCTCGAACAGTCCATGCGAATTTTGCCGTCGTGATCAACGGTCATGAACGAAAACGTCGGGTCAATCGTTGGGTTGACGACGGTGATGTCCAGCCCGTAAGTTGAGTTGATCGGTTCCCAATAGGGCAGTGAGGATCCGCCAAGCGGATCGACGCCAAGTTTCAGACGAGCGCCGCGAATTGCTTCGATATCAACGACGTTCTTGAGATCACGAACGTACGGTAGGACGAAGTCTTCCTGGTGCGTAGTCGCGGCCTGGATAGCTTTGGTAAAGAGGATGCGCTTGACCCCCGCATTTCCCGCCCGCAACAATTCGTTCGCGCGATCCTCTACCCAGTGCGTCACGTCAGTATCGGCCGGGCCGCCGTTCGGTGGGTTGTACTTGAAGCCTCCATCCTCCGGCGGATTGTGCGACGGCGTGACGACGATGCCGTCAGCGAGATGTTCCTTGCGACCCCGGTTGTAAACAAGAATTGCCCGCGAGATGACCGGAGTAGGAGTTACGCCGTCGCCTGGCTGAATGATCGTCTCCACGTTGTTCGCCGCCAGCACCTCGAGGGCGGTGCGCTGTGCAGGACCGGAGAGCGCGTGCGTATCTTTCCCCATGTAGAGTGGGCCGTCGGTTCCCTGCTCTCGCCGGTAGTCGCAGATCGCCTGGGCAATGGCCAGGATGTGCGCTTCGGTGAATGTGCCGTGCAGAGGCGACCCGCGGTGTCCGCTGGTGCCGAAGCTGACTAACTGATTGCGATCATTTAGGTCAGGGCGACGCTCAAAATATTCCTTCTCCAGGCGAGCCACGTCCACCAGCATCTCCTTGGGAGCGGGTTTGCCTGCGAGCGGCGAAATCGACATTCCATTAGCCTCCCCCGCCTTCGGCCGTATTTCTAGAGTACCGGGCATGGTTCCACCTTCCAAATGTCAGCTGCGTATTCGGCAATCGTCCGGTCGCTCGAGAACTTTCCGGAGCTGGCGACGTTCAGAATTGCTTTGTGCGCCCATGCGCCGGGTTCGGCATAGAGTGCGCCAAGCCGTTCATGCGCCTGGCAGTAGGAGGTCAGGTCCGCGAGGTGCATGTAGTGATCGCCTTGGGTCAGAAGCGTATCGCGCAAGGGAGCGAACACTCCTGGTTCGTTACGGCTGAAGTGGTCAGAGAAAATGAGGTCCAAAGCAGCTCGAGTCTCCGGCTCATTTTCATAGTGCCAGTGCGGGTTATACCAGGCGCGGCTGTCCTCGACTTGCTCTACGGTGAGGCCAAACAAGAAAAAATTATCTCCCCCTGCTTCCTGCGCCATTTCGATGGTCGCGCCGTCGCGCGTTCCGACGGTTAGGGCTCCGTTCATCATGAATTTCATGTTGCTCGTTCCGCTGGCCTCGTAGCCGGCGGTCGAGATCTGGTTGGATGCATCGCTGGCTGGAATCAGCCGTTCTGCCAGGGAAACGTTGTAATCGGGGAGGAACACAACCTTGAGCCGGTCGCGCACAACCGGGTCGCCGTCGACCGTGCCCGCCAGGTCGTTAATGAACTTTATGATCAGTTTTGCCAAGCGGTATGCTGGCGCTGCTTTGCCAGCAAAAAAGAACGTGCGGGGCACAACCTGCGCGTTGGGATTCTTCCGCAGCCGGTTATACATGACTACGATCCGCAGCGCGTTCAGCAGTTGCCTTTTGTACTCGTGGATGCGTTTGATCTGGCAATCGAAGATGGAGTCGGGGTCCACGATCTGTCCGGAAGTCGACTTGACCCAATTGGCAAACTTCACTTTGGCCTCTCGCTTTGACTTTAGGAACAGTTCACGAAAGCTAGGATCGTCGGCAAATGGCTTGAGTTTGTTGAGTTGGCTCAGGTCGGTAGTCCATCGTTCGCCGATGACTTGCGTGATGGCGCGGGCCAGCGCGGGATTGGCCTCAAGCAACCAGCGCCGCGGCGTCACTCCGTTGGTTTTGTTGTTAAAACGCTCGGGAAACATTTCGGCGAGATCCTTCACCGTCGTTGTCCGCAACAGCTTTGAGTGGACAGCGGCCACGCCATTGGTGCTGTGTGAGCCGACGATCGCGAGGTTGGCCATACGGATCTTGCGCTGTTTGCCTTCTTCCACCAGGCTCACGCGCTGCACGCGTCCCTCGTCGCCCGGGAAGCGAACCCGAACTTCGTCGAGCAGCCGCCGGTTAATCTCATAGATAATCTCCAGGTGCCGCGGAAACAGTACCTCGAACCACGCGGCAGGCCATTTCTCCAGAGCTTCCGGCAGCAAGGTGTGATTTGTGTACGCAAGGGTCTGCTTGGTCAGCTCCCAAGCCCGGTCCCATCCGAGGTGCGCTTCGTCCAGCAAGATCCGCATTAGCTCAGCAACCGACATGGACGGATGCGTGTCGTTGAGTTGAATTGCGGCCTTCTCCGGCAGCTTGTCCCATTCCACGTTGTAGCGCTGGAAGCGGCGCATCAGGTCGGCCATGGCACACGCGACCAGAAAATATTCCTGCAGGAAGCGCAGTCCCTGTCCTTGCGTCGTGGAATCGTCCGGATACAGCACCCGAGTAAGCGACTCCGCTTCGAGAGTCTCGCCCAGCGCGCCCACGAAGTCGCCGGTGCCAAACTTCTGAAAATCGAAGTAATCGGGCGCAGCGGCGGACCAGAGCCGGAGCGTGTTGATTGTCTTGCCGCCATAGCCCACTACGGGACGATCAAACGGAATACCGATCAGGCTCGACGGCCGGTTGGGAATGACACGAAAACTACCCCCTCGCAACTGGAATGAGAAGTTCAACTTGATTTCCACATTCTCGTGAAGCCGGGCAATCTCCCAGGGATCGCCGTAGCGGAGCCAGTTGTCGGGATTCTCTTTTTGCCAACCATCCACGATCGATTGCCTGAACATGCCGTACTCATAGCGCAGACCATAGCCCGTGGCAGGGAGCTGCATGGTGGCCATCGAGTCGAGGAAACACGCCGCGAGGCGGCCCAAGCCTCCGTTGCCCAGGCCCGCATCTGGTTCCTGCTCGATCAGTTCAAGCCAGTCGATACCATTTTCTTGAGCCGTATCTCGTAAAACGGGATCCAGCAACAGGTTGGTGACATTATTGGCCAACGAACGTCCTATGAGAAATTCCATGGAAAGGTAATAGATACGCTTGGCATTCTCTCGCTCATACGTGCTCTTGGTCAGCACCCAACGCTGCGCGAGAATGTCTCTCACGGAACGGGAGAAAGCCTCAAAGCGCTCCCGCGCACTCGCTACCTTTGGGTCGATTGCCCGGTCAAAAACCAGATGCCGTTCGTAAAATGCGTTTTCCGTCCCGATAAACGGAATCGATCCACATCCGTAATGTTGGAAAAGGTCGGAAACATTGACTGCGCTTGTGGTCATCGGAAGGACTTTTGCAGAGCTTGGTCGCACCACGCTGTTGGTGCTCATCGGATGATCCTTGTCTTCTCAGTTATCTGAAATCGTCAGTGTTCAACATTCCAATATCTCCTCGCCGAACGGGCCGATTCACGCGGCCACATGATGATCGTCATTCCAGAGGCAGAATATCGGCTGGAAACGCTTCGCCGGTCCAAGGTCTGTCATCACAGTGCTGCCCCTAATCCGGCGTATGGTTCCATGAATGAAGTGGAAGACTACTGGGGATCTGGAAATCCTGCTGCCAGCCTCCGCCAAGGGCCTTGTAAAGTTGCACAAGGCTTTGGTACTCGCTGCCTCGGGCCTGGGCGAGAGCAAGCTCGGCGTTAAAGAGCGATCGTTGCCCATCGAGGACCTCGAGGTAGGTGGTGATGCCCCCGCGATAGCGTACGAGGGATGTGTCGACTGTATCCTGCAGGTCCTTGACCGTTGTCTCCTGCGCGACGCGGACTTGATGAAGTTTCTGATAACCGATCAGAGCATCGGAGACATCGCGGAAAGCCAACTGGATGACCTGCTTGTAGGCGATCAGTTCCTGGCGATGTTGCGACTCAGCCAGTCTCAGATTCCCGCGCAGGGCGCCGCCCGTGAATATGGGTTGATTGACCTGGGCGCCGTAGGACCAGATTCCAGTCTGTGAACTCATAAGGCTGGAGAAGAGACTGCTCCGTCCGAACGCGCCGCCCCCGGAGCCGGTGAGGGAAATCTGGGGAAAGAACGCAGCTCTGGCGACGCCGATCTCGGCGTTGGCGGCGATCAGGTTTTGCTCGACCTGGCGAATGTCGGGCCGGCGTTCGAGCAACGTGGACGGCATGCCCGGCGGCACTTCCGGAGGAAGCGGCTGCTCGGCCAACGGGCGCCCGCGTCGCACACTCTCGGGATAATGGCCAAGCAGAATACTAATCGCATCTTCCTCCTGGCCGATCTGTCTCTCCAGGTCCGGGATCTGGGCATTGGCGGTATCCAGCACCTGTTGGGCTTGCAGCACATCCAGCTTGGTGGCAACGCCGTGGTCGAGCCGCAACCCGGTCAGCTTGACAGACTCTTGCTGTGTTTTGACGGTGTCCTGGGTGATGCGGAGCTGAAGATCGAGATCGAGAAGCTGAAAATAGTCACTGGCGACGTCGCTCACCAGAGTCAACATGACGGTTTGCTGCGCATCTTCGGTAGCCAGGAGTTGGGCGCGCGCGGCCTCTGTCGCGCGGCGCAGGCGACCAAACAGATCCAACTGGAAGGCCGCGTCAGCGGTTAAGCCTAGAAGGTTGAACTTAGATTGGGTGCTCGCGTCCTTTCCCCCGCTGAAGTTGGCATTCCCTTGCACCTGCGGAAACAGATTGGAGCGTGTGATGGTGACCTGAGCGCGCGCGGCAGTGATACGCTCCGTCGCCAGTTGGAGGTCGTAATTCTCCTTCAGGGCTATGCGGATGAGCTCTTGCAATTGCGGGTCCTGGAATACTTGCCACCAGGGAAGGTCTGCGAAGGACGCTGCTTGAGCTTGGGCCTGTGGGTCTTCCTTCAGATCACGGTACACGCTCGGCGTCTGAACAACGGGCCGCTGGTAATTCGGGCCGACCATGCATCCGGCCATCAAGGTCGAGGCCAAGATCGCGGACATTAATGGCAACATCTTTTTCATGACTTGCTCCGCCGCTCGTCCCTCTTGTCAATGCGACAGTGGACCATTTCAGTCTCCCTCCGCCGGCGCAGGCGTAACTGGCAGCACGGCAGACGCCGGCTCCCTGCCAGCGCCTGACCACTTCTCCACCAAATAAAAGATCGCTGGGATGAAAAAAATTCCGATCAAGCTCGCCGCCAGCATCCCCCCGATCACGGTAGTGCCCATGATTTGGCGGGCAACCGAGCCGGCGCCGGTAGCCGTCCACAACGGCACGCAACCGAGAATGAACGCGAAAGACGTCATCAAAATCGGCCGCAGACGAAGCCTGGCTCCCTCGAGCGCGGCATCCGCCAAGGGCTTTCCTTTCTCGTATTCGTCCTTGGCGAACTCTACGATCAGAATCGCGTTCTTGGCGGCCAAGCCGATGAGCATGACCAGCCCGATTTGCGAGTAAATATCGGTCTCGATCTGGACCATGTAAGGCGGCAGGAAAACGCCGAGCAGCACGCGGCGCAGCCAGAGAATTCCAAAGGCGCCAAAAACCGCCACGGGCGTGCTCAACAGCACGCTGAACGGCAGCGTCCAACTCTCGTAGAGCGCCGCCAGAATCAGAAAAACGAAGAGCAACGATAGGCCGAAGACCACCGGGGCGGGCACGCCTTCGCGCGCTTTTTGTTCTTGAAACGAGATGCCTGAATAGTCAAAGCCCATCTCCCGCGGCATGGTCTGCTTGAAAACATCCTCGAGGGCGGCTGTGGCCTGGTCCGAGCTATAGCCGGGCGCGGCGCTCCCGTTGATCTGCGCGGAACGATATTCGTTGAAACGCAAAGTGAATTCTGGGCCGAGGCGCGGCTTTACTGTGGTAAGTGTGGAAAGCGGGACATTCTCTCCCTTATTGTTGCGGACGTAGAACTGCCCGACGTTTTCCGCCTTGGCGCGATCTTCGCCTTCCGCTTCGATATAGACCTGCCACTGGCGGCCGAACCGGTTGAAATAGTTGATGAAATATCCGCCCATGAAAGCTTGAATCGTACGGTACACGTCGTTGAGGGCCACACCTTGCTTCAGCACTTTGTCGCGATCCACTTGCACAAACTCTTGCGGGACGCTTGCCAAGAAAGTGGTACTCAGGCTGCCGATTTCAGGCCGCTTTCGGGCCGCCTCGAGAAAAGTGCTCAAGTTCTTGGCGAGGAATTGAATATCGCCACCCGAACGGTCTTCGAGAATGAACGTGAATCCGCCGGAGGTGCCGACGCCGGGAATGGCCGGCGGGGAAAAACCGAAGGCGACTGCTGTGGGTAACTTGCTGAGCTGCTGGTTTAGATGTGCCTTGAGTGTTTGAAATTGCTCGGCTCTGGTCGTGCGCTCACCCCAAGGCTTGAAGGTCACAAAAAATGTCGAGTTGTAGCTGGTGCGGACAAAACTGAGCAAACTGAAACCGACAAAGGTGGTAACGTGCTCGACCCCCGGCGTATTCATCAGGATTTTTTCCACATCCGCCGTGACCGCAGTCGTGCGTTCGAGCGATGCCCCATTCGGTAGCTGCACATTGACGTAGGCGTAGCCTTGATCTTCGTCAGGAAGAAAGCTCGACGGGATTCGGCTGGCAAAAAAGAAACCCGCCACGCAGAAGACCACAAGCAGCACCACCACGACAACGGTCTTCTGGACCAACACCGCGCTCCAACGCACATAGCCTTCGGTGGCTCGCTCAAAGACGCGATTAAACCAGTCAAAAAATCTCCGCAAGAGTCCGCGGCTCGGGGTCCGTGGCTTGAGCAGCAGGGCCGCAAGGGCCGGGCTGAGCGTGAGCGCATTGAACGCGGAAAGCAGAACGGAAATCGCGATCGTGACCGCGAATTGCTGGTAGAGCTTGCCGGTAATTCCAGGAATGAAGGCGGTGGGCACAAAGACGGCAGAGAGAACCAGAGCGATGCCAACCACGGGGCCAGACAGTTCCTCCATGGCTTTCAACGCGGCCGCCTTCGGCGTCATGCCCTCCTCGATGTGGCGTTCAACGCCTTCGACCACGACCATGGCGTCGTCCACGACGAGACCAATCGCCAGCACCAGACCAAAGAGAGAAAGCGTGTTGATGGAAAAACCAAACAGAGGGAAAAGCACGAACGTGCCAACGAGCGAGACCGGCACGGCAAGCAGCGGAATCAGCGTGGCCCGCCAACTCTGCAAGAAAAGGTAGACCACCAGGATCACCAGCGCGAGGGCTATCAAAAGCGTCACCACGATTTCCTTGATGCCTTCTGTGACCGAGCGCGTCGTATCCAGTGCTACGACATAATCCAGGTCCTCCGGGAAGCGCTGCTTCATCTGAGCCATCAGCTTGTTGACGCCAGCGGCTGCCTCGACCGCGTTCGACCCCGGCAGTTGGTAGGTGGCAATCACCGCGCTGGGCTTTCCATTAAAGCGTCCAGCGACGCTATAGTCCTGCGAACCCAGCTCGATGCGAGCCACATCGCGAACCCGGACCGTCCCGCCGTCGGGGGTTTCGCGCACCACAATCTGCCCAAATTCTTCCGGCGACGCCAGCCGGCCTTGCGCGAGAACCGAGTAGGTAAATTCCTGGCCCTTGGGCGCCGGCTCGCCTCCCGCCTTCCCGGCTGGGTTCACGGTGTTTTGTGCTTGAATGGCGCTGACGATTTCTGGGACGGTCACGCCTAGCTTGGCCAATGTGTCGGGTTTTACCCAAAGCCGCATTGCGTACTGGCCCGCGCCAAATACCTGCACGTTGCCGATGCCCGGCGAACGCAGAATCGGATCCGTAAGATTGATGTACGCATAGTTCGCCAAAAACTTGGCATCGTACGTTCCATGCGGCGAGTACACCGCGATTAACGTGAGAGGAGCAGTAACGGACTTTCGAACCGTGACTCCGTAATTGGTGACGTCGACGGGAAGCTGCGAAGCAGCCAGGGTTTCACGGCTTTGCGCGAGAATGTAGTCGGTGTTGGGATCCGTTTTTGGGTCGAAGTCCACGATCAGGCTGGTGGTCGAGTTGCCGGTGGCATTCAGCGAGTACATGTAGTTCATGTTGTCTACGCCGCTCATCTGCTGCTCGATCGGAGTAGCAACCGCCTGCTCCAGAGTTTGAGCGTCCGCCCCGATGTAGGTCGCCAGAATTTGAATCTCGGGCGGAGCGATGCTGGGAAACTGCGCGACCGGCAAACTCAGGATGGTGAGGGCGCCGACCAGCACCAGGACAATCGAGATCACCATGGCGACGATGGGACGGTTGATAAAGAACTTCGACATCGCATCACCTTCCCTTGGTTTCCACGGCAAAGGGCTTGGGGTTCACCTGCATGCCCGGACGCACCTTCTGCACGCCCTCAGCGATTACGCGTTCACCGGGATTCAGTCCGTCCGCAATAATCCACTGGTTGCCGACACGGTCGCCGACTTTGACCGCTCGAATGCTCACTTTGTTCTCGCCGTCCACCGCCGCGACTTGATAGCCGCCCTGCAACTCTGAGACCGCGCGCTGCGGCACGAGCAACGCGTCCTGCTGGAGTCGTACGGCCGCGCGAACCTTGGCGTAACCGCCGGGACGCAGAATATTTCCAGGATTCGGAAACAGCCCTGCGATCCGAATTGCCCCGGTGCTCTCGTTTACTTGGCGGTCCGCAAAGTAGAAGGTGCCCTCGTGGGCATAGGTTGAGCCGTCCGCCAATATCAGTTCGAGGCGCAGATTCTTGTCAGCGGCCAAGCGGCTGGTCTCCGTCGGGAAGCGTTTTCTCCACGCCAGGTACTGGGGTTCGCCGACGGTGAAATAGACTTTGATGGGGTCGACGGTCGACACGGAGGTCACGGGGCCGCTGCTTAGATTAACCAGGGCGCCCACCTGAAGCTGCGCCTGCCCAGCGATACCGTCGATGGGGGCCACGAGGCGGGTAAAGTCGAGGTTGATCTTGGCCGTTTCAACGGCAGCGTCAGCTGTCTTAATTTGAGCTTCAGCGGTGGATACGGTTGCCTTCGCCGCCAAGTTATTCTGGATGGCGTTGTCCAGATCCTGCTGGCTGGCGGCTTGCACCTTCGCCAGAGGGGTATAGCGCTCGACGTCAAGTTCGGTTCTGCCTTGCACTGCCTGGGCATTGGCAAGCATGGCCTTGGCCTGCGCCAACTGTCCCTCCGCCTGGTCAAGCGCCGCCTGAAAGGGCCGTGGATCAATCTCGAAGAGTAACTGCCCTTTCTTGACGAATGCGCCTTCCTGGTAACCCTGCCGCAGTAAGTAGCCCGTGACCTGTGCCCTGACGTCGGCATTGGTGAATCCGTCGAGCGTGCCGATCCACTCGCCATAAATCGGAACATCCTCTTGCTCAACCTGCACGACCTCAACATCCGGCGGAGCGCCCGGTGGCGCTCCCGATACCCGCTTTGGGTATATCGCTCCAATAATCAGACCGATGATGAGCAAGCAAAACGCTCCGCCTATCCAGAGTTTGTATTTCGAAAGCAGGTTCATCTTCTTCTCCCGGCAGCGTGCTTTCAAGTTGCAATTACGTCTGATGAGCGCAATCCTACCACTGGATGCAATCTTTTGGGTCTCGGACTTTTGGGTTTCGGACTTTTAGTTCGATCGGACTTGTGTCCAACACTTTGCGCCGCCTTCGAACGACAACACATCACGAAATGTTTGCCATCGCAATATCCGTCTGGTATGCAGGGGTTGGGCCAGGAATTCTCGCCGTGGTTCTCTCGAGCCTGACGAGAAGGAGGTGGTCGAGCGAACCCAGCAGGCCAGCCTGCTCAACCTCACCCATGACACGATCTTCGTCCGTGACATGAGCGACCTCATCAAACAGCTGTCGAAACGAGGAGGTCTTGTCGGTCACTTCGAAACGGAAGCATCTGCGCAAACGGTCTCGGTTTTAGCGCAGCCAATTCTCGCATCGAAGGTCCTCGACGCGGGCAAATTCCTTTTCGTTGTCGGTGATGATGGTGTAACCCAGCGTAAGTGCCTGCGCCGCAATGAGCAGGTCATTGGTCCCGATTGGACTGCCAGCTTGCTCAAGCCGCGTACGCAGCAATCCGTAGGCGGCATCTGCTGGTGTCTCGAAGGGCAAAACTTCAAGCGCCCCAAGTACCGCCTCAAGCTGAGCCGACAGCCGCGGTGAGCCTTTCTTGCCAGCCCCGTAACGCAATTCCGCTGCGACGATGATGCTGGTACAGACTTGCGCCTCGCCAACCTTGCGGATATGCTGTGCCACATTTCCCTGTGGGTTGCGGACCAGATCCGAGACGATATTGGTATCGAGAAGGTAGCGCATGCGTCAGAGATCGACTGAATCGGGAGGCAGGTCACTGATCGGTGAAAAATCTTCCTCCAGCGTTGCCAGCGTAGCCAATACGGCCAGCAAAGACTTAGGGGGAGTGGGCTCGATGATTAACCTGTCGCCCTCCTTTCGCATGATGGCCTCCTCCCCAGAAAATTCAAACTCACGGGGGATCCGCACTGCCTTGTTACGACCATTCCTAAAGACTTTGACATGGCGTTCCGGGCCCATGGCGAGCTCCTTTGGCAGATGCCTAGCATATGCCAAGAATAGTCGCATGTCCAGCTGCGCGGGCTAACGCATAAGATATTGATATAAAATAACTTAACCTAAGAGATACACGCTGACTTCCAGAATCAGCCCCTTCCGCCCAATGTCTTGCGCTCACCACGGCGCCAGCGCTTGAGGTCCGCATCGGTGCGCTTGCGCTGCGCTGGAATGTTGCACCGAAAAGCGATTCCGGTCTTCCTGGTCGCTAAACCGCATAGTTTGTCGCCATGTGACGCTGAGTACTACACTTCCAACTGCGCTCGAAGCCCAACTCGATTGTCCCAGAACTCACACAGCGGAAGCTTCCCCATGACGCGCCACTCGCTCGTACTGGCTGCGCAAAGCAATGATCCCGCCACACGATCGCGGGCGATCGAAGCTATCGCCGCGGCGTACTGGAGGCCTATCTACAAATACGTGCGCATGAAATGGAACATCGCTCCGGAAGACGCTGCCGACTTCACGCAGGAGTTCTTCACCCGTCTTCTGGAAAAGGAATTCCTCGATTCTTACGAGAGCAGTAAAGGACGCCTGCGCACTTTTCTGCGCACGTGCGCTGACCGGCTTTTCATGAATCAGGCACGGGACTCCAAGCGGCTGAAACGCGGCGTTGGCAGCGCACATTTGTTACTCGACTTCATGGAGGCTGAGCAGGAACTAGCGACAGAGCTGCGGTCCGGATCCCCGGAGGACAGCTTCGACAAGGAGTGGGTCCGCAGTATTTTTGTCCTCGGTTTGGCGAGGCTTCAGGCTAGCTGCGAGTCTGGGGGCAAATTGATCCACCTCGAGTTGTTCGAGCGCTACGGTCTTGAGGACGCGGATCCCAAACCTTCCTACGCGCAACTCGCCACCGAGTTCGGACTGGCTACCACCGATGTGACCAACTACCTCGCCTTTGCCCGGCGGGAGTTCCGGCAGTGCGTCCTCGACCAACTGCGGGAGATGACCACTAGTGGCCTGTCGCAGAGTAACCATTACTAGACTGTTAGCATCGAAGCTGTCATGGCTACTGGCAGCGAAATCTTACTCACCAAGCAACAGCAGTCCGATCTAAGTAGTATCGCCCAGTCCCGTG